>BNJV01001414.1_pt1 | contig 594041 bp, 671 predicted proteins | sample 8540591 | NCBI WGS metagenome assembly BNJV01 (sample SAMD00202457, study PRJDB9452) | human saliva metagenome | host: Homo sapiens | reverse complement strand
AAATCAGCAACGGAGGAAAGGGGCAGCGCGGAATCGCGCCGCCCCTTCTTTGCTTGTTAGAATCCGCGGAATATGAGAAAAATAGGTAAAAATTACAACAAAGTCATTTGGGGGAGAAAAGATGCGAGACACAGAGGCGGAGAGCAGACGGCTGTTGGGCAATAAGGCGTGGAACTTGCTCCGCAGAAGGGCGCAGGGCTATTCCGTGCCGCCGTTTTTCATTCTGGACCGGAACTTCTTTTTTTCGCTTTCTTGGCGATAAAAAGGAGCGCTATGCGGAGCTGCTTCGCAATCCTTCCGAGGAGACGGGGCAGAGCTTCGTGCGCTCTTAGAGAGTTGCACGTTCGGAGAGGAGGCAGCGGAGAAGCTGAGACGCGAACTTCAGGTTGCGATGCCGCGGGCGGAGCGCTTTGCGGTGCGCAGCAGCTTCATTCTGGAGGGCGAGGAGCGGCACAGTTTTGACGGCCTTTTTCAGAGTGTGCTCGAGGTGCCGCGGGGTGATGAACTCTTACAGGCGGTAAAGGACTGCTATCTCTCCTGTTTCTCGGAGCGCGCCACCCGCTATATGCTGCAGTACGGGCTCTTTGACGAGAGCATGGCGGTGGCTGTGATTCTCCAGGACATGGTCGGAACCGGGCGGAATTTTACGGTCTATACGACGAATCCGCAGAGCGGAAATCCGGAAGAGCTGCTTGCAGAGTACCCGGACGCGGCGGGAAAGCAGCAGCGCACGGTGCTTGATCTCGCGGGAAGGGTGCTTCAAACAACGGAGCGAGCGGAAGCCGAGGAGGCGGATGAAGAGAGAGAGGTGCTTTTTGTCCGGCTGGCCGCGCTCGCGTCGGAACTGGAGGCAAGCAATACACCGCAGACCGCCTGCTGCTTCGAGTTTGCGGTGGAGCCGGACGGAGAACTGAGGCTCCTTCGGGAGAGCGAGATGAGCTCTTACCGTCACCTCGACAAGCGGGTCAAACACTTCTATCTGGATGCGGCGGGGCGTAACGGCGCGGCGGACGGCGTGTTGACGCCGCTCGGCTTTGAGTTGCTTCGCGGACTTTATCAAAAGGCGGGGAAAGAGCCCCTGCTCTTTGAAGGAAGAGTATACACGAGACGGGAGGGCGGCGAAGAGACGACAGCGGAAGCTTCGCCCTCGGCGGAACTCTTACAGCGACTGCCGCAGCACTATCAGCTCTCGCACTATTTGCAGACGGCGGAACAGGAGGAGCAGACCGAAGCGGAAGCGGAGCTCCCGGAGACGGTCGAAGAGCGCTGGCGGAAAATCGTGAATCTCAGTGACGGCTTCACGGCACTCGGGCGTTTTGCCGCCGAGGCGGAGGCGAGTGCAAGGAGTTGCTACGCAGAGCTTTTACGGGAGCTCCGCGAGCGCAGTGTTCCGAACGCGGAGGGGCTTTTGAATGCCGCACTCATGGGACAGGGCGGCATGAAGAGCGCGGAGAGCGTGCAGGCGCTGAGCGCCTTGCTCCGCACGGTGCAGGAGAGCGAAGCGCTGCGTGAACTCGTGCTCTCGCAGAGCGCCCAGGAATTGGAGGGACTCTGCTGGAGAGTGCGCACGGAAGAGGGAAGCGCACAGAACGAATGCAGTGTGTTTGCGGGGGAGGTACAGCACTACCTCAAGCACTACGGCAGCTGCACGTCGGCCGAGTATCTTTTGGAGCGGGAGAGCTACCGGCAGAATCCGCAGCCGCTCTTTACGTTCTTGAAGCAGTATGCGGCGGCAAAGCCGGTTGAAGTGCGGAGTGAGCAGAGTGAGGTGAGTGCGAAGGCACAGGAAGAGCTGTTTAAGACCCTTGGTTTTCTCGGGAAGCTCCGCGGGAAGCGACTCTTACAGGAACTCATCTTCTTTCTCCGCGCGCGGGAAAATCTGGATTTCCTCGCGCAAAGCCGGGTGGACCGGCTGCGGAGGCAGGTCTTGCAGCTCGGCGAGCTGCTCACACGCCGCGGAGAACTCGCGGAGGCACGGGATATCTCCTATTTAAAACGGGATGAGCTGGAGCGTGCCTTCTCGGCGGGCGGCAGCAGTACAGCGGTGTTCCGCAGCCTGCAAGCCGGGATCAGCGAGCGAAGACGGGAACAGGAGCGCTATGCGGCCCTGCCCCGTTGCAGTCATCTCTGCTGCTTCGGCAGCCTCGCGCGGGAAAATATGACAGTGCTTCGGGAGTCGCTCACGCAGGAAGAGCTCAGTGTAGAGAGCGAGCGCCTTTTCTTGCGGGGCATTCCCTGCGGTGCGGTGAGAGAGGGAGAGGCGAGCTTCTTTGACGGAGAGACGCTGCCCCGCGCGAGCGGTGCCGTGTTGCTCGCAAATCACTGCACGGAGAAGCTCTTTCCGCTGCTCGCGCTGAGCCGCGGCTTGGTGCTGGAGCGAGGGGATCTCTGGTCGCACGAGGCAGTTGTCGCGAGAGAGTTGGGACTGCTCTCGCTGATTCGAGTCCCCGGTCTTTTTCCGGGCGGTGCGCGAGGGCGAGTGGCTCCGCGCAGACGGAAGACGCGGAATTTTGGAGCGCTCCTCCGAGGGAGATGCCGAGCGCATCGAGGAAGTGGAAGTTTGAGAGAAATGAAGAAAGCGCGTGCCGATCGCAACTCACGACCGGCACGCGCTTTTCGCTGTCCGAAAACGAAACCGTAAATTCGCTTTTTGGGTACAAAAAAATGGAGATAGTAGGGTTCGAACCTGCGACCTTCCGCACGTCAAGCGGATGCTCTCCCAGTTGAGCTATATCTCCAGCGAGGTTTAGTATAGCGGAAGGAGAAGAAAAAAGCAAGCGGAAATTTTATTTTTTTTGACGGGGATGATTGTAAGATGAACTAGGACAATAAAAAAGAGCCGATGACGAACTCGTGGTATGATGAAGCTACCACACAACACAACACCAGGAGGTTCGCCATGGCCCAGAACGAGTATACCACAAATAGAAAATATCGCCACCTGACACGCGAAAAGCGTGCACAGATTGAAGTGCTGCTGCAATTAAAGCTCCCCAAAAGTCGCATCGCGCGCGAAGTCGGGATTGCAAGGTCAACTTTATATAATGAACTTGCCAGAGGTACTGTACAGCAGTTAGGACGGAATCTGGAGCCATACACGCGGTACTTTGGAGATTCGGGACAGCGTGTCTACGAACATCGAAGACGAAATAGTCATTGCCCCATGAAGCTGGTGAAAGCTAAGAAGTTCGTGTCTTTTGCAGTAAAGCAGATACTGACAAAGCATCTGGCACCTGATACGATTTGCGGTCTTGCCAAAGAAAAGGGCTGTTTCACCGAGCTGGTTTGCAGCAAGACACTTTATAACTATATTGAGCGTGGATTGTTAAAAGCTCGAAATATCGATCTCACGCTAAAGGTCAAACGTAAACAACACCGTAAGGGACATCCGCAGCATAAGCGGCTGTATGGCCTGAGTATTGAAGCTCGCCCCCAAGTAGTCAATCAGCGGGAGGAGTTTGGGCATTGGGAGATTGATACCGTGATCGGTCGAAAGGAGTCACAATCCGTTTTGTTGACACTGGATGAGCGAATCACAAGATTTCGACACATTATAAAAGATACCCGGTAGAAGCACACAAGCGGTCGAGCAAGGTTTAAAAACGCTCCGAGAGCTGTACGGAGAACGATTCAGCCAAGTCTTTCGCTCCATCACAAGTGACAATGGCAGTGAATTTGCTTCACTGCCACAGTTGCTTTCCACGATACCCATATATTATGCCCATCCGTACTCCGCCTACGAACGCGGACTGAACGAAAAGCAAAACTCATTGATTCGCCGGTTCTTACCAAAAGGGAGTTCTTTTGATGTAGTTACGGATGAGCAGATAAGAGAGATACAGAACTGGATCAATCAACTCCCTCGAAAATCCTTTCATTACAGTTCGCCGGAGGAATTATTTCAAACTGTCCTACCTGATCTTGCAATCTAGCATTTTTTTGACGGCGCGGCGGGCGCAGGGCGTAGCGGGATAAGAGCGGGCGGAAGGCCGAGGGCAGCGCAAGTTTTTCGAGCTCCGCGCGGGTCACAAAGATGCCGTTCCGTGCGTGCTCCTTCCGGTTTCGCCCGGGGGCGGTGGCGGAGAGCGGCTCCGCAATCTGCACCTCGTAGGCGCTCATATGCCACTCGATGTGGGTGAACACATGGTGGAAAGGCGGGAGGGCTTGGATGCGGAGTGGGGTAAAACCGCGCGCGTGCACCAGCTTTAAAACCTCTTCCTCCGAGAGGGTGCCGGGGAAGCCGGGAAACTCAAACATCCCGGCGAGCAGGCCCTTTGACGGGCGCTGCCGCACATAGAAGCGCTCGCCGTCCCGGAGTACGAGTACGGTGCGCACTTCGTCCCGGCGCGGCTTTTTCGGTGCGCGGCGGGGCAGAGTTTCCTGAATGCCGAGTCTTCTGCCGTCGCACTGTGCGGCGACCGGACAGCGCTCGCAGAGCGGCGCACCGTTCGGAATGCAAACCAGGGCGCCCAGTTCCATGAGGGCCTGGTTAAAGTCCGCGACCGGAAAACTCTTCCAATCCGCGTAGACCAGTTGCCAGAGTAAATCCTGCAGGCGCTCGGTGAAGGCCTGCTTGGTCGCGGGCTCCATGATATCGTCCTCGCAGGCCGTGAGCCGCGAGAAGACGCGGAGCACATTGCCGTCGACCGCGGGAACGGGAACATTGTAGGCAATGGAGGCAATGGCACCCGCCGTGTAGGGGCCTATGCCCGGGAGCTCTCGGAGTTCAAGCGGATCCACGGGCAGCTCTCCGCCGTGGTCGCGGAGCAGAACCTGGGCGCACTTTTTAATATTGCGCGCGCGGGTGTAGTAGCCGAGCCCCTCCCAGAGCCGCAAAAGGGTTTCGTCCGGGCAGGCCGCGATGTCTTCCAGTGTGGGGAGCGCCTCCCGAAAGCGCACAAAGTACTCCTTCACGGCTTCCACGCGCGTCTGCTGCAGCATAATCTCGGAAATCCAGACATCCTCCGGGTTTCCGGTATCTCTCCAAGGGAGAGAGCGCTTGTTTTCCTGATACCAGTGCAGAAGCAGTTCCGCATCGGCGCTGTTTTGTAATGCCATGGCGAGAGCCTTTCCTTTGTCTTTCCTATGAGCTGTCCTTGCTATGTTCTGTATTGTAGCATGCCTCTGGGAAAAGCAGAAAGCAGCTTACCGGAATCGGAGCTCTTTTCTGCTGTTCGCTTGAATTCGGCCACAACTTTGTTTAGAATAAAAGTTGAAATAATTACTCGTCGACTTCTTTATGAAAGGGAGGTAACGGTTATGGCATTGGTCACTTCGGCGGAGATGTTCCGTAAGGCATACGAGGGCGGTTACGCCATCGGCGCATTCAACGTCAACAACATGGAAATTGTGCAGGCAATTACGGGAGGCAGCTGCCGAGCTTAAGTCCCCGGTGATTTTGCAGGCTTCCGCGGGCGCGAGAAAGTACGCAAACTCGATTTATCTCGTGAAGCTCGTTGAGGCGGCGGTCGAGCTGCATCCGGAGGTCCCGATGGTGCTCCACCTGGATCACGGCGCAGACTTCGCAACCTGCAAGGACTGCATTGACGGCGGCTTTACTTCGGTCATGATCGACTTCTCGAGCCACAGCTTCGAGGACAACATCGCAGAGACCAAGAAGGTTGTCGAGTACGCACACGCACACGGCGTTGTGGTCGAGGCTGAGCTCGGCACGCTGGCGGGCGTTGAGGATGATGTCTGCGTCGAAGAGGGCATGTCCTCCTATACGAGACCGGAAGAGGTCGAGGAATTCGTGAGCCGCACGGGCTGCGACTCCCTCGCAATCGCAATCGGCACGAGCCACGGCGCTTACAAGTTCAAGCCGGGTACGAATCCGGAGCTTCGTCTCGACATCCTCGAGGAAGTGAAGAAGAGACTGCCGGGCTTCCCGATTGTTCTGCACGGCGCATCTTCCGTCCCGCAGGAGTACGTGAAGATCATCAACGCAAACGGCGGTCAGCTGAAGGATGCCATCGGTGTTCCGGAGGATCAGCTCCGTGCGGCGGCAAGAAGCGCGGTCTGCAAGATCAACATCGACTCCGACCTTCGTCTCGGCATGACTGCAGGCATTCGTCAGCACTTCAACGAGCACCCGGATCACTTTGACCCGAGACAGTATCTCGGCGACGGCAGAGCCAATGTCAAGGCGATTGTCGCGCACAAGATCACGGAAGTTCTGGGCTCGAACAACAGAATCTAAGCAGTCGGCAGCAAATCAGATACAGAAGAGAGGCGTTTTTACATGGCAGAGAAGAATCTGGACTGGGGTAACATTGGCTTCGCCTATCACGTGACGGATCAGCGCTACGTTTCCAATTATAAGAACGGCGCGTGGGATGAAGGCGGTCTCACGGCGGATGCGACCGTGTGCATTTCGGAGTGCGCGGGCATCCTGCAGTATTGCCAGGAGGTCTTTGAGGGCCTCAAGGCATATCGCACCGAGGACGGCAGCATTGTGACCTTCCGCCCCGACCTGAACGCGAAGCGCATGGCGGAGTCCGCGCGCTACCTTGAAATGCCGGCTTTTCCGGAAGAGAGATTCTTGGAAGCGGTGGATGCGGTCGTCAAGGCGAATGCGGACTGGGTACCGCCCTACGGCAGCGGTGCTTCTCTGTACCTGCGCCCCTATATGTTTGCGAGCGGCCCGGTGATCGGCGTGAAGCCGTCGGATGAATACCAGTTCCGTCTGTTCGCGACCCCGGTGGGTCCCTACTTTAAGGGCGGCGCAAAGCCGACCACGCTCTGCGTGAGCAAGTACGACCGCGCGGCACCGCACGGCACGGGTCACATCAAGGCCGGTCTCAACTACGCGATGAGTCTGCATGCCTATGTGGACGCACATGCGCGCGGCTTTGACGAGAACATGTACTTAGACGCTGCGACGAGAACCTATATCGAGGAGACAGGCGGCGCAAACTTCCTCTTTGTGACGAAGGACGGCGTTCTGGTGAGCCCGAAGTCGGATTCCATTCTGCCCTCAATCACACGGCGCTCTCTCCTCTACATCGCGGAGCACCTGCTCGGCATGAAGACGGAGCACAGAGCGGTTAAGTTCTCCGAGTTAAAGGACTTTGCGGAGGCGGGTCTCTGCGGTACGGCTGCGGTCATCAGCCCGGTGGGCCGTGTCGTGAACGGCGACGAAGTCATTGACTTCCCCTCCGGCACAGAGAAGATGGGACCGGTGCTCCAGAAACTCTACGATACGATTACGGGCATTCAGTCCGGTCACATTGCGGGACCGGAGGGCTGGATTCGCAAGATTTGCTGAGCAAAGAACGCTTGATACAAGTGAACAGAAAGTCCCCGCGCGAGTCTTCGGCGGGGACTTTTTTGTGAAGGAGGCAGGGTGCGGGAGAGTTATTCCTTTGGACCGGTCTTTGACCGGAATAGTCACACACTCATTTTGGGGAGTTTTCCCTCGGTGCAGTCAAGGGCGGCGGGCTTCTACTATGCGAACCCGCAGAACCGTTTCTGGCGCATGTTAGCGGCGGTCTACGGGGCGGAAGTGCCCGGCAGCATAGAAGAAAAGCGGGCGCTGCTCCTCTCAAACGGGCTTGCGCTCTGGGATGTGCTGGAGCGCTGCGAGATTCGGGGGTCGAGCGATGCGAGCATACGTGGCGCGGTTCCGGTGAAGATCGAGACGGTCACGGGAGCGGCCAAGATACGCCGCGTGCTCGTGAACGGCACGACCGCAGCAAAGTATTATGCGCGCTATCTGGAGCCGAAGACGGGAATCGCGGCTGTTTGCCTACCCTCGACCAGTCCGGCGAATGCGGCCTATCGCTTGGAGCGTCTCACGGCGCTCTGGGGTGCCGCGCTTTTGGGAGAGGAGGGCTGAATGGGTACTTGGTATGTTTTGTTACAGCGGTGGCATTTGGAAGTCGCTGTGGTACTCGGCTTTCTCTTAGACCTCCTGCTCGGCGATCCGGAGCATTGGTTTCACCCGGTGCGCCTCATCGGAGGGCTCGTGCGGGAACTGGAGCGGCGGCTCTACCCGAAGGCGGGGCCGCCGGTCGCCGCCTTTGGAACGGTCTTTTCCTTTGGCTCTGCTGTGTCGGCGCGGTCGGCGGGAGCGTGTATCTTTTGACCGAAGTGCTCCGGCAGCATTTCTTCTTGGCGGGCTTTGCCTTTGAAATCCTGCTCTCGTACCAGCTTCTCGCGGCGCGCTGCCTTTCGGATAGCGCGGCGGCGGTGGCGCGTGCCCTAAAGGAGGGCGGTCTCGCGGCGGGGCGAAAGGCGGTGTCCTATATTGTGGGGCGGGACACGGAAGAACTCAGCGAGGCGGGGGTCATCCGGGCTACGGTCGAGACGGTCGCCGAAAACACCTCGGACGGGGAGATTGCGCCGCTCTTTTTTCTCGTCTTCTTCGGCGCGGCGGGCGGTTGGGTCTATAAGGCCGTGAATACCATGGACTCGATGCTCGGCTACAACAATGCGCGCTACCGTCTCTTCGGGAGAGCGGCAGCGCGCATGGATGATGTGTTCAATTGGATACCGGCAAGGCTTGCCGCGCTTTTTTTGATGGTTGCGGCGGCATTCGGCGGGCAGAATGCGGGCAATGCCCTTCGCATCTTTCGACGGGATCGCTACCGCCACGCAAGTCCCAACTCGGCGCAGACCGAGAGTGTTGTGGCGGGGGCTCTGGGTGTGCGGCTCGCGGGACCGGCGCGGTATTTCGGTGAAATCAAGGACAAGCCCTACATCGGGGATGCGTTGCGAGACATCGAGACAGCGGACATTGCGCGCGCCAACCGCATGCTCTTTCTTGCGTCTTGGATGGGTCTCATCGTGTTTCTCCTTGCCCGCGTGTTACTCGGAATGCTTATGGCCGGACTTGCGCTGAAGCTGCAGCCCGCGGCGCTCGCATTGCCGAATTTACTTTAAGCGGAAGCTCACGTGCAGTCCCTCGGTGCGCTTCTCGAAGAGATTCGTGGAGTCGATGAAGGGAACAAATTTCTTGAATTGGAAGTTTCTCACGTCAAAGTCCGGGAACTGCTTGTTCAAGAAGTTTCCGAGCTGGCTCGAGGGAATCCAGCCCTCCTCGTCCGAATTTTCCTCCCAAATTTGAATCAGGGCTTTTCGAACGGCTTTTAGGCGCATGCCCATGCCGGAGTTCGAGGCGTTGCCGCCCTTCTCGCTGTGCTCACCCTCGCTGCTCTTTTCGGCCTGGGCCGGGAGCGGGTTTGCGGGCTGATTCGCGCGGTAGAGGAGGTCTATATACGAGAACTTGCTGCAGGCGGAGATAAAGCTCTTCGGCGTCTTCTGCTCGCCCATGCCGAGCACAAAGATTTCGGATTCGCGGAGTCGCGCCGCGAGGCGCGTAAAGTCGGAGTCCGAGGAGACAATGCAGAAGCAGTCAAAACGCCCCTGATAGAGCAGATCCATGGCATCGATGATGAGGGCGGAGTCCGAGGAATTCTTGCCGGATACATTGGAGTACTGCTGTATGGGCTGCACGGAGTTGTCGAGTATCACATTGCGCCAGCTTCCCATCTGCGGTGTGGTCCAGTCACCGTAGATGCGCTTGATGTTGACACTGCCGAGATTATTGGCCTCGGAGAGCACGATGGGCAGATACTTCGGCGCGATGTTTTCGGCATCAATCAGCACGGCGACGCGGCGTTCCCTCTCCTCATTGTTCATGCGAATATCCTTTCTCTTTTGACATAGCGAGCCGAGCTGCGCTATACTGGAAATACTCATTGTCAAGCGTGAGAATCGTAGTTATTGACACGCTTATTATAAGAAAGAGGAAAGAAATTGTCCATAAAAAGCTGGAAAGGAGCGCTGTTTGCGCTGGGTTTGGGATTTGGGGTCTGTGCGGCACTGCCGAGCAATGTGCGCGCAGAAGAGCAGAAGCTGGTACAGACGGTTGAAAATCGCCTGCATCCGGATAGCACAGCGCTTCCTCGCAGGGCTGAATACGGGTATGTGTCGGATGACGCGAATGCGGTCATTGCGCGGCTGCTTTCCTACGAGACAGATGCCGAGCGCAAGGAGATGCGGCGGCAGTTCTATCTGAACAGCGTCTGGTATCGTCAGGACGCGCAGTATGTCGATGAGAACGGAAAGCCCTATCTCCTGGTCTATGAGGGCGCGGCTTCCGACCGGAGAAAGCTGAGCTATGAACTGCTCGCCGGTCTCCCCTTCTTTTCGAATGCCAAGGTCCTGATTACGACCAAGGGCGATAAGCTGATTGCGGCCGTTGAGCTTGGACGACCTTTTACGGAGGCGGAGGCCTACCGGAATTACCGAAACTTGCTTCGCCTGCAGGGACTCACGGAAGAAGTGAAGGCGCAGACCGCAGGCAAGACCCCGCGGGAAAAGGCGCAGTTTATTTGCGACACGGTCGCAAAGCGCTTAAACTACGACTACAGCTTGCAGCAGAACTGCCTGCAGGACGTCGTGGTATCGCAGCGCACGGCCTGCGTGGGCTATAACGGTTTGACCGAGCTCCTGTTTCGGAGTGTCGGGCTCTCCTATGTGAACATGATCGCGAACAACCGGGAGACCGGTGTCATGCATATCTTCGGAACCTCCAAGATAGACGGAAACTGGCTGATTTTTGATACGAGTAACTACGACAACGAGAGCGGTCCCCTCGATGCGAGCTATATCTTCTCGGAACTCGAGCACGAGGCAAAGGGCTACCGCGACTTTAAACTCCTGCAGGGAGAGAGACTGAACTGATGGACCTATTTGACTATATGCGCGAGAATGCGCTCCGGCAGGAGGCACCGCTTGCCGTGCGCATGCGGCCCCGAAGCTTGGAGGAGATTGTGGGGCAGACGCATATCCTCGGCGAGGGAAAACTTCTGTACCGCGCCGTGCGGGCGGATGCCGTGGGATCCATGATTCTCTACGGACCGCCGGGAAGCGGAAAAACCACGATTGCGGAAGTCATCTCCCGCGAGACCAAATCCGAATTTTGTCGCCTGAATGCGACGACGGCCGGCAAAAAAGAGATGGAGGAAGTGATTCAAGAAGCCCGCGAGAACTTTGGGCGCGGCAAGCGAACCACCCTCTTTGTCGACGAGATACACCGCTTCCACAAGGGGCAGCAGGACTTTCTGCTCCCCTATGTGGAGGACGGGACTGTTGCGCTGATCGGCGCGACAACCGAAAATCCTTTTTTTGAAGTCAATGCAGCGCTGCTTTCGCGCTCCCGCATTTTTGAATTGAAACCACTTGCGGCGGCGGATATCGCAGCGCTGCTTCGTCGTGCCATGGCGGATAAGGAGCGCGGTTACGGGAACTGGCGAGCCGAACTCACGGAGGAGTCCTGCGCCTTTCTTTCGGATGCCGCGGGGGGCGATGCGCGGACCGCGCTGAATGCGCTGGAACTCGCGATGAAGACGACGCCGCCGGATGCGGACGGCGTGATTCGCCTTACGCTGTCCGTTGCGGAGGAGAGCATACAGAAGCGCGCCGTACGCTACGACAAGGACGGCGACAATCACTACGACACGATTTCCGCCTTTATCAAGAGCATGCGGGGCTCGGATCCGGATGCCGCAATTTACTATCTGGCGCGCATGCTCTATGCCGGCGAAGACCCGCGCTTTCTCGCGCGGCGCATTGTAATCTGTGCGGCGGAGGATGTGGGAAATGCGGACCCGATGGCGCTGGTGGTTGCGGAGAGCATGGCCGCGGCGCTTGACCGCATCGGCATGCCCGAGGGGAAGCTCTTACTCAGTCAGGCCTGCCTCTATGTGGCCTCGGCGCCGAAATCCAATGCGGCGACCACGGCGATTTTTTCGGCACTGGAGCTCGCGGAGCGCACGGCGACGGCGCCGATTCCGCCTTATTTACAGGATGCCCACTACCGCGGGCATGAGCAGCTCGGCAGAGGCAAGGGCTATCTCTATCCGCATGATTTCCCGGGCAACTATGTGGCCCAGGACTATCTGCCGGAGAGTCTGCGGGGAAGCGCACTTTACCGACCGAGCGACAACGGAAAAGAAGCCGAAATCAAAGCGCGGCTTAAAAGGCTGAAGACAGCGGGAGAGGAGGGCCATGACGGAAGAAAGACTTGAGAGCCTAAGCCTCACGGAACTCAGAGAGCTCGCGAGAGAGCGCGGCCTCTCCGGCGTGAGTGCGCTCAGAAAGCAGGACTTGATTCAAAAACTGAAGGGAGATCCGCGGAGCCGAATTGAGCAGGCGGTCTCCGAGCTTCCGCCCGAGCTCCGGGAGGCGGCGGACGGCGGAACCCTCGCCTCGGGCCTCTTGGAGATTGTGAGCGAGGGGGGCTTCGGCTTTCTCCGCTCGGCGAATTATCTCCCGGGCGAAGAGGATGTCTATGTCTCGCCCTCGCAGATACGGCGTTTTCGTCTGAGAACCGGAGATCTGGTGACCGGGGTGAAGCGCCTTCGCGGCGAAAAGGAGCGCTACAGCGCTCTGCTCTATGTGAATACGGTAAACGGCGTGCGCGCAGCGGAGCTGCGCCGCGCAAACTTTGAGGAGATGACCCCGATTTTTCCGAGCGAGCGCATACCGCTTTCGGAAGGGGCTGAGTCCACGCTTTCGCTCCGAGTGATCGACCTGATTGCGCCGATCGGCAGGGGCAGCGCGGTCTTATCGTCGCGCCGCCGAAGGCCGGCAAAACCACACTCTTAAAGGAAATCGCGAAGGCCGTGCGGCGCGCGCGTCCCGAGATTCATCTCATTGTGCTTTTGATCGACGAGAGACCGGAGGAGGTCACGGACATCAAGGAGTACATCGCGGATCCGGAGGTCGAGGTCATCTACTCGACCTTTGACCGGGAGCCGGAGCAGCACAGAAGGGTTGCCGAAATGGCAATCGAGCGGGCGCGCCGCATCACGGAGCAGCACAGGGATGTGATGATACTGCTCGACTCGATTACGCGCCTTGCGCGCGCCTACAATCTCACGGTCACGCCTTCGGGGCGCACGCTTTCGGGCGGTCTGGATCCCGCCTCGCTCTATATGCCGAAGCGCTTCTTCGGCGCGGCGCGGAACATGCGGGAGGGCGGAAGCCTCACGATACTTGCGACCGCTCTCGTCGAGACCGGAAGCCGCATGGACGATGTTATTTACGAGGAGTTCAAGGGCACCGGCAACATGGAGCTCATGCTGGATCGCCGCCTTGCGGAGCGGCGCATTTTTCCGGCAATCGATATCGCGCGGAGCGGAACCCGGAGAGAGGAGCTGTTGCTCTCTCCGCTTGCGCAGAGCGGTGTCGCGAAACTCAGGAGGATGCGGGGCAACGGCAGCGGGGAACAGCAGACGGAACAGATACTGGAGCTCTTTTCGGAGAGCGGGGACAACGAAACCCTCTTAAAACGGCTCCGGGACAGCAAATAAAAGCGTTTTCCGGACTTGCGGAGCGTTGACAAGCATGTTATACTGTGAAAGCTGTTTTTCTATGGGAATGGGAACGGAAAAGCGGTTCGCCGCTTTCATAAAAGATCAAGATTAAAGTGAGGTGAAACAAATGAAAGAGGGAATCCATCCGAATTACTACCAGGCAACGGTGACTTGCAACTGCGGCAACACCTTTGTGACCGGTTCCACGAAGCCGGAGATTCACGTTGAGGTCTGCTCCAAGTGCCACAGCTTCTACACCGGTCAGCAGAAGACCGCCGGCGCGCGCGGACGCATTGAGAAGTTCAACAAGAAGTACGGCGTGAAGGGCGAGTAAAAAATAAACAGGGGACAGGGGCTGAGGGTAGACTCAGCCCCTGTTTTACGTTAAAACGCTTCAGAGAGGAGGCGAAGTATGGCGAAACAAAAATACTCCGGCATCGGCGGACAGGCGATACTGGAAGGCATCATGATGAAGAACGGGGAGTATTACGCCTGCGCGGTGCGCCGCGAAGATAAGAGCATTGCGGTGGACCGGCAGCGCTACGTGAGTCTCACGGATCGTTATCCGCTCTTTCGACTGCCCTTTGTGCGCGGCGTGTTCAGCTTTGCGGATTCCATGATACTCGGTATGCGCGCGCTGAACTGGTCGGCGGAGATTTACGCGGAAGGCGAGGAGGAAGAGGAGGAACCCTCGAAGTTTGAGCGCTTCCTTGAGAAGGCCTTCGGCGAAAAGGCCATGAAGGTGATGATGGGTGTCATCATGGCGCTTTCCTTCCTCGCGGCCATAGGCATTTTCATGCTGCTGCCCATGTTTCTTGCGGGACTTCTGCGCCGCGTTCTCGCAAACGAGACCTTGATTGCGGTCTTGGAAGGCGTATTCCGCATTCTGATTTATCCTCTACATCAAGGCAATCTCGCGGATGGAGGACATACACCGCACCTTTATGTACCACGGGGCCGAGCATAAGTGCATCAACTGCGTGGAGCACGGGCTCCCGCTCACGGTCGAGAACGTGATGAAGAGCTCCAAGGAGCACAAGCGCTGCGGGACCAGCTTCATCCTGATTGTGATGATGATCTCGATTCTCTTTTTCATTGTGATACGGCCGGAGACCCTTTTGCTCCGCGCGGTATCGCGCATCCTCCTAATGCCGGTGATTGCGGGCGTCTCCTATGAGTTTCTCCGCTTTACGGGCACGCATGACTCCGCATTCGTGAATGCGCTGAGTCGTCCGGGCATGTGGATGCAGGGACTTACCACGACGGAACCGACGCCCGAAATGGCGGAAGTCGCAATTCAGGCGGTCGAGGCGGTTTTTGACTGGAGAGAGTATTTGAGAAAGAACTTTGATGCGACGTTTCCGGAGACGGAGACAAACGCATGAGCGCAGAGACCCTTCGGGAAGCAGAGCGCCGCGGGGCGGAAACCCTCGCGGCGGCGGGCAGAGAAGAAGCCGTGCAGACCGCGCGGCTTCTTCTCTGCCATGTCTGAACTTTAACTTTACGGACTATGTGTTGGCGCGGGAAGACTTGCTTTCGCCGCGCGACGCCGCGCGCTACGAGGAATTGCTTACGCGCCGGGCAAGCGGCGTGCCGCTCCAGTACCTAACAAGGGAACAGAATTTCTGCGGTTTATCGCTCTATGTGGACGAGCGGGTACTGATTCCGCGCCAGGACACCGAGTGCCTGGTCGAGGAAGTACTGCGGGACGGCGCGCGGGGAGCACTCCTTGACCTCTGTACGGGAAGCGGCTGCATTCCGCTGGCGCTTTTAAAGTACGGAAACTTTAGCTGTGCGCTCGGCGCGGACATTTCGGCAGAGGCGCTTGCGGTCGCGGAGATAAACCGCGTGCGTACAGGCCTGGCGCTTCTCCTCCGGCAGTCGGATCTCTTTGCGGAGATTCCGGAGCGCTTCGATGTAATCACGGCGAATCCGCCCTACATCGAGAGCGCGGAGATAGAGAGCTTGAGCGTTGAAGTGCGAGATCACGAGCCGCGGCTTGCGCTCGACGGGGCGGCGGACGGCCTCGCCTTTTACCGCCGCCTCGCTGCGGAGAGCGGCGCACATTTAAAGCCGGGCGGCAGACTTTATCTTGAAATCGGCATGTCGCAGGGGGCGGCGGTGGCTTCGCTTCTCGAGGCGGCCGCATTTTCGGACATACAAATCATTCGGGATCTCGCGGGGCGGGATCGCATTGTGAAAGGGAGCATGCATGCTGGAGGAACATCTGAGCGAGGCGCTGCGCCGCTATGAGGAAGTGATGGCAGAGCTCTCCGTGCCGGAAACCCACGGAGACAGCGCGCTCTTACAGCGACTTTTAAAGGAACAGGCGGAACTTTCTCCCCTGGTCTCCTGTGTCGAGGCACTGCGTAGCGCCGAACAGAGGGAGGCGGAGGCGCTCTCCATGCTCGGCGAGGAGAAAGACGAAGAGCTTAGGGCGCTCGCGAAGGAGGAGCTTTGGGAGGCGCGGCGCGAAAAGGAAGCGCAGGCGGCAAAACTCAAAGAATTGCTCCTGCCGAAGGATCCGAACGACGAGAAAAACGTGGTGCTCGAGATTCGTGCGGGCGCGGGCGGCGATGAGGCGGCGCTCTTTGCGGCGGAGCTTTTTCGCATGTACCGCCAGTACGCGGAGCACCGCGGCTGGAAGGTTGAAATCGACGACTTCCATGAGAGCGGGCTCGGCGGGATGAAGGAAGTCATTGCGACGGTGCGCGGGCGCGGCGCGTTTTCGCGGCTCAAGTTCGAGTCAGGCGTGCACCGCGTGCAGCGTGTTCCGGCGACCGAGGCGGGCGGACGCATCCACACAAGTACGGCGAGTGTGGCCGTGATGCCGGAGGCGGAGGAAGTCGATGTGCAGCTTGATTTAAAAGATGTGCGCATCGATGTGATGCGCGCGTCCGGAAACGGCGGTCAGTGCGTCAACACGACGGACTCGGCGGTACGCTTAACGCACTACCCGACCGGCATCGTGATTTACTCGCAGACCGAGAAGTCGCAGCTCCAGAACAAGGAGAAGGCCTTCCGTCTGCTTCGGAGTAAACTCTATGCGCTGGAACTCGAGCGGCGGCAGAATGAGACCGCGGAGGCGCGGCGCGCCCAGATCGGGAGCGGCGACCGCTCGGAAAAGATACGGACCTATAACTTCCCGCAGGGGCGTGTGACCGACCACAGAATTAAGCTAACGCTCTACAACATCGACCGCGTCATGGACGGCGATCTGGACGAAATTCTGGATGCCTTGATTCATGCCTCGCGCGCTGCGGAGCTCGCGGGAGCTGCCGACTCGGAAAGCGCTGGAAAAGGCGGCGGGAATTCGCTATGATGAGACTGGCATCGCGATAAAGACCTAAGGGGGACAGAACTATGAATGTGACCAAGCCCGACATTGAGGCGCTCTACGGAGAAGAGAGCGAGAGAGCACGAAAGCGCTATGCGCATTTGCAAGAAAAGTTTACGGAAGAATTCGGAGAGGCCGAGCTCCGCTATTTCTCCGCGCCAGGAAGAACGGAGATTATCGGAAACCACACGGACCACAACGGCGGTCAAATTCTGGCGGGCAGCATTACGCTCGATACCATCTGCGCCGCAGCGCCGACCGATGACGGCATCATTACGATTGTGAGCGAGGGCTATCGCCCGGTCTCGGTGGACACCAAGGCGCTCTCGGAAACCCCGAAGGAGGACGGCTCGAAGTCCCTGGTTGCCGGCATGGCAGAGGCTGCGGAGAATTTCGGCTACAAGGTGGGCGGTTTTCGCGCCTATGTGACGAGTGAGGTCATTGCCTCGGCGGGTGTTTCGAGCTCGGCTTCGTTTGAGATGCTGGTCTGCACCGTGCTCAATGCTTTTTATAACGAGGGTAAGATGAGCATTGCGGACTATGCGCGCATGGGCCAGTACGCCGAGAACCACTGGTGGAACAAGAGCTCGGGGCTCATGGACCAGATGGCCTGCGCGGCGGGCGGCGTGATTTTCCTCGACTTTTCCGAGGGCGTCCGCTACGAGACCATAGACTTCTCCTTCGACGACTACGATATGGATCTCTTTATCCTGAACACCGGCAAGGGCCATGCGGATCTCACCGAAGAGTACTCCTCCATCCCGCACGAGATGTATGCGGTCGCGGAGAAGCTCGGCGAGAGCCGGCTCGCGGATGTGAGCGAACTTGTGCTGCTCACGACCCTCGGCGGTATGCGCGAAAAACTCGGAAACGACAGAGCCCTGCTTCGCGCCCTGCATTTCTTTGAGGAGAACAAGCGCGTCAACGAGGCGCGAGAGGCGGTCGCTGCGGGCAACAGCGACAAGCTTTTACAGCTCATGGGGGAGAGCGGCAAGTCCTCCTACGAGTGGCTGCAGAACGCCTACTGCACCGAGGATACGAAGGAGCAGTCGATTCCGCTGGCCCTCTGCCTCACGGAGCTTTTCTTAAAGCGCTGTGCGCGCGGCACCTGCCGCATCCACGGCGGCGGTTTTGCGGGTGTCATCATGGCGATACTCCCGAAGGAGGAGCGCGAGGACTACACGGCTTTCATGTCGCAGTTCTTCGGCAAAGAGAATATCTACCGCATGGGTCTGCGCCGTTACGGCGCGGTGGAAGTGAGTCTCTGAGGAGAGTGCACAAAAAGTTCACCGAGGCTTGTACAAAATGACGGGTAGTTGGAACTAAACACTTGGTTTCGCCGATAGAATCAAGGCGGCTTTCGAAGAAGAATAGGATTTTCTAGGAAAAGTATAGAAAATCCTATTTTTTTTTGTGCCTCGGCTTGGTATTCTTGTCCCATCACTGAAATGCGAATACGCATACAGAAAGAGGAGGAGTCAGTTATGAAGAAGGCAATTAGCATCATCGCAGCTGTGGCGATGGCGACCACGATGCTGGCAGCATGCGGCGGCGGCGGTAAGACGGAGAGCAGCTCCGCAGCGGCAAGCGGCAGCGAGAGAGAGCGCAAGCGAGACCACGGTTGCGGGCGGCGAGACCGGAATGGTTGCAAACAAGGATAAGCCCTTGGTTTGGTACAACCGTCAGCCCTCCAACAGCTCCACGGGCGAGCTCGACAAAGAGGCACTTCACTTCAACGACAAGACCTACTATGTCGGTTTCGACGCAAACCAGGGTGCAGAGCTCCAGGGTGAGATGATTGTCGAGTACATCAAGAAGCACGCTGCCGAGATTGACAAGAACGGCGACGGCACGATCGGTTACGTCCTTGCCATTGGGGACATCGGCCACAACGACTCGATTGCTCGTACGAGAGGTGTCAGAAAGGCACTCGGCACGGCGGTTGAGAAGGACGGCGCAATCGATTCCACGCCGGCAGGCACGAACGTCGACGGCATGGCTACGGTTGTCAAGGACGGCGAGATCGAAGTGGACGGCAAGACCTACAAGGTCAGAGAGCTGGCTTCGCAGGAGATGAAGAACGCAGCGGGCGCTACCTGGGACGCTGCAACGGCAGGAAACGGCATCAGCACCTGGGCTTCCTCCTTCGGCGATCAGATTGACATTGTCGCATCGAACAACGACGGCATGGGCATGTCCATGTTCAACGCTTGGTCCAAGGAGAAGAAGGTTCCGACCTTCGGTTACGACGCGAACTCCGACGCGGTCGCTGCGATTCCGGAGGGCTACGGCGGTACCATCAGCCAGCACGCAGACGTTCAGGCTTACCTCACGCTCAGAGTGCTGAGAAACTGCTTGACGGCGTGGATGTCGACACGGGCATCGGCACGGCGGATGAGGCGGGCAATGTCCTCACCGCAGCAGACTACAAGTATGTGCCGGAAGACAGATCCTACTACGCACTGAACCTTGCGGTTACCGCAGACAACTATCAGGACTTCATGGATGCAACCAAGGTCTATGCACCGGTCGCAAATAAGCTGGATGCAGCGAAGCATGCGGAGAAGAAGGTCTGGCTGAACACCTACAACGCGGCGGATAACTTCCTTGGCTCCACCTACAAGCCCCTGCTGAAGAACTACGAGGCGCTGCTGAACCTGAAGGTCGATTACGTGGATGGCGACGGACAGACTGAGTCCAACATCACGAACCGCCTCGGCAACCCGAGCCAGTACGATGCATTCGCAATCAACATGGTGAAGACGGACAATGCAGCTTCCTACACCGCAATTCTGAACCAGTAAACGAAGCTTGTGTTTTGGGGGTATCGGGGGCACACCTGATACCCCTGTTCTAATTATTGGGAGAAGAACCATGTCAGATCAAAAAGAAGATATCATCTTATCCATACGAGGTATGTCGAAGTCCTTCGGCAGAAACCGCGTTCTGGATCACATTGAGCTCAATTTGAGACGGGGCTCCGTCATGGGGCTCATGGGAGAGAACGGCGCCGGAAAGTCCACGATGATGAAGTGCCTCTTCGGAAGCTATCAGAAGGACGAGGGCGAGATTATTCTCGACGGCCACGAGGTCTCGTTTTCGGGACCGAAAGACGCATTGGAAAACGGAATCGCCATGGTTCATCAGGAGCTGAATCAGTGCCTAGAGCGCTCGGTAGTGGACAATCTCTTCCTGGGACGTTATCCCGTGAACTCCATGGGCATTGTGGACGAGGCGAGAATGAAGAAAGAGGCGGCGGAGCTCTTCCGAAGTCTCGGCATGACCGTGAACCTGACCCAGCCGATGCGCAACATGTCTGTCTCACAGCGGCAGATGTGCGAGATTGCAAAGGCAATTTCCTACAATTCGAAGATTATCGTGCTGGATGAGCCGACCTCCTCGCTCACCGAGCCCGAGGTCAGAAAACTGTTCGCGATGATGCGGAAACTCCGGGATCAGGGCATCTCCCTCATTTACATCTCGCATAAGATGGATGAGATTTTTGAGATTTGTGACCAGGTCTCGGTGCTCCGGGACGGCAAGCTGGTCATGACGAAGGACACGAAGGACACCGACTTAAACGAGCTGATCGCAGCCATGGTCGGCCGCTCGCTCGAGAACCGTTTCCCGCCGGTCGACAATACGCCGGGCAAGGACATACTTCTCGATTCAGCACCTCTCGACCAAATTCGAGCCGCACATTCAGGACGTGAGCTTCAATGTCCGCGAGGGCGAGATCTTCGGCCTCTACGGTCTGGTCGGCGCGGGGAGAACGGAACTCCTCGAGACCATTTTCGGCATTCGCACCCGCGCTGCGGGGCGCGTCTACTACGGCGGCGAGCTCATGAACTTCAACTCGGCGAAGGAGGCCATGGAGCACGGCTTCGCGCTGATCACCGAGGAGAGAAAGGCCAACGGTCTCTTCCTCAAGGGAGACCTCACCTTTAACACGACCATTGCGAACCTGAAGCACTATAAGAACGGTCCGGCGCTCTCCGAACAGAGGATGACGAAGGCGACCACGAAGCAGTTAAAGACCATGCGCACCAAGTGCATGGGTCCCGAGGATTTGATTTCAAGCCTCTCGGGCGGAAACCAGCAGAAGGTCATCTTCGGCAAGTGGCTCGAGCGAGAGCCGCGCGTCTTCATGATGGATGAGCCGACCCGCGGTATCGACGTCGGCGCAAAATATGAGATCTACGATCTCATCATCCGCATGGCAAAGGAGGGTAAGACCATCATCGTGGTTTCCTCCGAGATGCCGGAAATTCTGGGAATCACGAACCGCATCGGTGTGATGTCGAACGGCTATCTGTCCGGCATTGTCGAGACCAAAGAGACCAACCAGGAAGAACTGTTGCGTCTCAGCGCAAAGTACCTGTAAAGTGAGGAGAGAGTTATGAGTCAGTTAGGAAAAGAGAAGGACGCTGCGATGCGCGCCGAGGAAGAGGCAAAGCTCCTCGAGCCGATTCGCGCACATGTCGGAGAGATACAGGCTAAGATCGACGCGCTCCGGAAGGACGGCAGCGATCAGGTACAGAAGCTGAAGAATCGCATTCAGCTCTTAAAAGAAGACAAGCACATCCAAAAGGACAAGAAGGATGCGCTGATTGCCGAGGCAACTGCGGCGCTCACGGCGGCACAGGCGATTGAGAGTAAGAACCAGGCCGAGGTCTCGGGGCTCGTTGCCGAGGCAGAGAGTTACTTAAAAGAGCACTATGAGAAGGATTATCTGGGCCCGGTCACCGAAAACTGCAAGAGAGACAAAGAAACGCAAAGGCACGCTATCAGGCGCGCGTCGCAGAGCTCGGCAAGGAGCATGAGAAAGAGCTTGCCCGTCTCCGCGCAGAGGGCGGTGCGGATCTGCAGCAGGAGCTGAAGGACGAGAACTACGTCTACAAGAATAAGCTCTTCGATGCAAAGATCAACTACGAGCAGGAACTGCAGGCAATCAAGGACAGAAGACACGAGGCCTTCGCCGAGCAGTATCACATGATCGATCTGCTCCGCATGTCCCGCTTCACCTTCGGACAGGTGCAGGCACAGCGCATCGAGAACTATAAGTACACCTTTAACCAGCGCCAGTTCCTCTTGAAGAACGGTCTCTACATTGTCATCGTGATGATCTTCATTGCGCTGAGCATTGTGACGCCGATTGTGAAGAACACCCAGCTCTTTACCTACAACAATGTCCTGAACATTCTGCAGCAGGCGTCTCCGCGCATGTTCCTTGCGCTCGGCGTTGCGGGTCTGATTCTCCTGACCGGTACCGACCTCTCGATCGGAAGAATGACCGGTATGGGCATGGTCGCGGCGACCATCATCATGCACAAGGGTGTCAACACCGGTGCGGTCTTCGGCAAGATTTTCGACTTCACCTCCCTGCCCTATGTCGGCAGAGCGGTGCTTGCGCTTCTTACCTGCATTGTGCTCGCAACCTGCTTTACTTCGATTGCCGGCTTCTTCACGGCGCGCTTTAAGATGCACCCCCTTCATTTCGACCATGTCGAACATGCTGATAATCTTCGGTCTCGTGACCTATGCGACCAAGGGTGTGTCTTTCGGTGCCATTGAGCCGGGCATCGCTTCGATGATTGTTCCGAAGGTGAACGGCTTCCCGCTCATCATTGTCTGGGCCCTCGCGGCGATCTTGATTGTCTGGTTCATCTGGAACAAGACCCGTTTCGGAAGAATCTCTACGCGGTCGGCGGCAACCCGGAGGCGGCTTCGGTCTCGGGTATCTCGGTCTTCGCGGTCACGATGGGCGCCTTCATGATGGCGGGTGTGCTCTACGGCTTCGGTGCATGGCTTGAGTGCGCACGCATGGTGGGTTCCGGTTCGGCGGCTTACGGCCAGGGCTGGGACATGGACGCAATCGCGGCCTGCGTGGTCGGCGGTGTTTCCTTCACCGGCGGTATCGGTAAGATTTCCGGCGTTGTGGTCGGCGTACTGATTTTCACGGCACTCACCTATTCGCTGACCATACTCGGTATCGATACCAACCTCCAGTTCGTCTTTGAGGGTATCATCATCCTGACGGCTGTCACCCTGGACTGCTTAAAGTACGTTCAGAAGAAGTAAAGTTTATCAAAAGGCGCAATCAGCCCACATATGCTATACTGAAACCGCAGCGAAAGCTGCGGTTTTTTGAATGGGAGGAAAGACCATGCTCTATTCCTGCATGTTGGCGGACGATGAGGAAGATGTGATCAGTGCGATACGGCAAACCATAGACTGGGAGAGCCTGGGTTTTTCCGTGCCGCGCGAGGCGCACAACGGAATCGAGGCGCTCGAGTTTGCCGAGGAGACCGCGCCGGATGTGGTTCTGACCGATATCAAGATGCCCTATATGGACGGGCTTGAACTTGCGCACAAATTAAAGGAACTCTACCCGAATATACGCATTATCGTCTTTTCGGGCTTTGATGAATTTGAATACGCCCGCGAGGCCCTGCGCCTCGAGGCGGAGGAGTATATGTTAAAACCGGTGCACGCCGCGGAGCTCTCGAAGCTCTTCCTTCGGATACGGGAGAGTCTGGATGCAGAGCGGGCAGAGCGACAGAACCGGGAACAGCTGCAGGCCTATTACGAGAAGAGTCTGCCGCGGCTGCAGGAGAGTTTTTTTGTGTCTCTCTTGGACGGCAAAATCCCGGAGGAGGAGATTGCGCGGCAGGCCGAGGACTATCAGCTGGAACTCGGCGCTTCTCCCCTGTGCGGCCGCGGTAATCCATACGGGAAGCGCGGGGCTCCCGGACGGGGTCAGTGTCGTGATGATTGCTGCTTCGGTGCGGCGGCTTGCGGAGGAGAGCCTGGGACAGCGTTTTCACGCGCGCTTTTTCGGCTATCTCGGCAATACAGTCATGCTCGCGGAACTCGGGGAGACGGAACAGCTTCGCTTTCTCACCGACGCCTGCGACCGCTTTTGCCGGCTTGCGGCGGCAAAGCTCGGTGCGACGGTCACCATAGGGGTGGGAAAGGTCTGTGCGGCCTTTCATGAACTCAGAGACTCCTACACCGGTGCCCGCAATGCGCTCTCTTACCGCATGATATACGGGACAGGTAAGGCAATCAGCATTTCGGAGATTGCGCCGCAGGAGAAGAACGGCACCGATCTCTCGGAGCGGGAGTCCATGCAGGACATCTTTCGGAAGATGCGCATGGAAAAGGAGGAAGAACTCAGTGCTGCGATTGCGCGCTACATTGCGGAGAACGCGGCGGCACAGGCCTCGGTGCAGGAGTACCGCTTTTTTGTGATGGAGACCGCCGGAGAACTGTACCGCTTCGCAAAGGACAATGCGCTGAGCGCCGAAGAGATTTTCGGCGACAACGACGCGATGTACCGCATTTTACAGCAGTTGGAACCCGGCGAACTGACGCGCTGGATGGATGAGGTCTGCCGCAAAATGCGGGAGATGATACAGCATAAGCGGGCGGACAGCGCGAGGTCCTTTGCGGCGCGGGCACTCGATTATGTCAACGAGCACTACGCCGAGGGCGAACTCACCGTGGATGCGATGTGCTCGCATTTAAACGTGAGTGCCGCCTATTTTTCGACCATTTTTAAGCGCGAAACCGGAAAGACCTTTGTGCAATACCTGACCGACCTCCGCATGGAGAAGGCGGTCGAGCTGCTGCTTCTCGACGAGCGAGAAGACCTATATGATTGCGCGAAAAGTAGGCTATGCGGACCCGAACTATTTCAGCTATGTCTTTAAAAAGCAGTTCGGCATGTCGCCGAGCAAGTATAAGGACAGCCGGGGGAGCGAGGCATGAGGGTACCGGACTTTTTCGGAATACCGCGCTCCATCCGCTTTATTATCGTGGTCTCCTTTACGGCGGTCTCGGTGAGCATTACGGCCTTGCTCGGCGTGGGGCTGTACCGCATCTTTGCGCGGCACACGGAGCAGCTCCTCACCGAGAGCAGCGCCCAGCTTTTGCACCGGGTGTCGGAAAATCTGGGTGATTACCTCAGGAACATGCGATCCCTCTCGGACGCGGTTTACTACGCTTCGATTAAGAGTAAGGACTTTGCGAAGGAAAACACGAACCGGGAGATGGAGCTGCTCTACGAGGCGAATCGTGACGATCTGATTTCCCTTGCGCTCTACCGTCGGGACGGAACCTTGCTCGGTGCGGCGCCGGTTGCGGTGGAGAAGCAGGATACGGATGTACGGCAGCAGAGCTGGTTTCGGAGTGCGGCGGCCCAGGTGGAGAATTTGCATTTCTCGACCCCGCATGTACAGGACCTCTTTGACGATCCGAGTTATCGCTACCACTGGGTCATTTCGCTGAGCCGCGCGGTGGAACTAAACGAAGGCGGCCAGAGCAGCGAGGGCATACTGCTGGTCGACATGAACTATAAGAGCGTCGCGGACATGCTGGACGATGTAAACCAGGACAGCGCGGGACGCTATGTCTATCTCTGTGACAGCCGCGGTGAATTGATTTACCACCCGCGGCGCATGCAGATTGACGCGGGACTGGTCGCGGAGAACAGCGTTGTTGCGGCGAACTATGCGGACGGCGCACACAGCGAAATTTTCCAGGGCGAGCGGCGCGAGGTTGTTGTGGAGACTGTAAGCTACACCGGCTGGAAGCTGGTGGGGGTGATTCCCGGGACCTACTTTGCGCTCGGTCTTCTCAATGTGCGGCAGCTTGCGCTCGGGTTTGTGCTCTTTACGGCGGCGGCGCTGGCGCTTGTCAACCGACTGGCGGCCACGCAGGTCTCGAAGCCCCTGGTGCTGCTCAACGAGTCCATACGGAAACTGGAGCTCGGGCAGGAGACCCAGGTCTATGTCGGCGGCAGCGCCGAGGTGCGCCATCTCGGACGCACCCTGCGTTCCTATGTGAAGGAGATTCAGCTCCTCATGCGGGACATAGTGCGCGAACAGGAGGAGAAGCGAAAGAGCGAGCTCGACGCGCTGCAGTCCCAGATTAACCCGCACTTTCTCTATAACACCCTGGACTCCGTGGTTTGGATGATCGAAGGAAAGCGCCACGAAGATGCCGTACTCATGATTACCCGGCTCGCGAGCCTCTTCCGCATCAGTCTGAGCGGCGGAAAGACCGTTATCTCGATGGAGGCGGAACTGCAGCACGCGGAGAACTATATGAACATCCAGAAGGTGCGCTTTAAGAACAGCTTTCGGATGCGCTACGAAATCGATCCGGCGGTGCGGAACTACTGCACGGTCAAACTGATACTCCAGCCCATTTTGGAGAACGCCATTTACTACGGCGTGAAGGGCATGGAGGATGAGGGAGAGATTTTGCTCCGCGCGGAGCTAACGGACGGAGAACTGGTGCTCACCGTTCGGGACAACGGCTACGGCATTCCGGCGGAGGAAGTGCCTTTGCTCTTAAAGGAGGGGGAACACCGCCCGAGCCGCGGTTCCGGTGTGGGGCTTTTGAACGTGCAGCGGCGCATTCAGCTCCGCTTCGGCGCCCAATACGGGCTTCGCATCGAGAGTGAGCCGGATGAGGGAACCGAAGTGCGCATATGCCTGCCGGCCATCCCCTACAACGAAGAAAACAGACAGCGGCTTGAGGAGGGACGATGAAGCGGCATACAGCGGTTTGGATTGCGGCGGTCGCGGCGGCGCTCGCCGTGCTGCTTCCGCTCTTTTTGGTGCGGACGCGCTATGCCTCGGAGCAGGCGGGAAGACGAGGGCGCATTGCGGTGCTCACGCGCCGCGAGGCGGATGTCGGCACCTCGGTGCTCTTTGCCGGGATGGAAAAGGCGGCGGAGGACAGCAAACTCGTGCTGAATTATGTGATGGTGCCGGAGGAGGCCACGCTTGACGAAGAGCGGGAACTTGCGGCGCAGGAGATTGAGGACGGCGCGCAGGCACTGATCATAGAGCCGGTCGCTTCCGAGGGCAGCGGTAAAATGGCGGAGGAACTGTCTCGGCGCGCCGTTGTCGTATTGCTCGGCGAGCGCGCCGACACAGAGGCCGCGGGACGTTTCGGCTCTGTCAGTGCCGATAACTACGCAATCGGCGTGGCACTCGGGAGAGAAATCCGGAAGGGCGCGGCAGAGCGGGGCGGCAGTGTCGCCCTGCTTCCGGCCGCGGGTTCTCGGGGCTCGGTGGAACAGAGACGGCGGGGCGTTTTGGAAGCGCTCCGCGGGAGCGGCATTTCGCTGCAAGAAGAGGCAGAGGGAGCGGCGATTGTCGCGGGGCTTGAGGACAGTGCGCTCACGGAAGCTCTTTCGTATGCGCTCACGGCAAAAGACCGCCCTCTGGTCTACGGCATCGGCAACTCGAACCGCAATCTCTACGGTTTGGACCGCGGCGACATCCGCTCGATGATAGTCATCAATGAGTTCAACATGGGCTATCTTGCGGTCGCGGAGGCAAAGAAAAAACTCTCGAGCAGGCTCCGGGAAATGGAGCAGCTGAGAGTCGGTGATACCCTGGTATCGAGAGACAATATGTACAGTGCAGAAAATCAGAAATTACTCTTTCCGCTGGTGCGGTGAAAGCGAGGCAAGATGCGGAATCGAATTCGGCTCCTGTTGCTCTTCCTCTCGGCGCTACTTTGTCTGTCGGCTTGCCGGAGCCGGAAGCCGGAGGGCAAAAAGAAGGTGCGAATCGGCGTGAGTGTCTATGACGGCTACGACACCTTTATCTCGGAACTTACAACCGCGTTTCGCGAAGCGGCAGCCGCAGAGGCGCGCAGCGTGCAGATTGAACTCAGCGACGCGGGGCGTAGTCAGGAAGTGCAGGACAAGGCCGTGCGGCAGATGCTGGACAACGGTTGCGACATCATCTGCGTGAATTTGGTCGACCGGACGGCACCCGGAAAAATCATAGACATGGCAAAGAAAAAGAATGTGCCGATTATCTTTTTAACCGCGAGCTGGTCGAAGAGGACCTGGAGCGCTGGGACAAACTCTACTATGTCGGCGCAGATGCGAAGGAGTCCGGCGTCTTGCAGGGCGAACTCGCGGCCGCCTACTTAAAGGCACACCCGGAGGCGGACCGGAATCAGGACGGCGTGATTCAGTACGTGGTACTGGAGGGAGAGGCCGGGCACCAGGACGCCATCTTAAGAACCGAATATGCGGCCTCGACCCTGAAAGAGCGGGGCATTGCGCTCGAAAAACTGGGGTATGCGCTTGCAAACTGGAATCGCTCTCAGGCCCAGACCCAGGTGCAGCAGTTGCTGCAGAGTTACGGAACCCGGATTGAGCTGATACTCGCAAACAACGATGACATGGCGCTCGGCGCCCTGGATGCTTACCGGGCGAGCAACATATCCCTGCCGCCGATTTTCGGAATCGACGGCACCGAACCCGGGCTTTCCGCGGTGCGCAATCAGAGTCTCACGGGAACCGTGAAGAACAACGGAATCGGTCAGGCGGAGGCCATGCTATCGCTGGCGCTTTCCCTGGCCGCGGGTGAAAAATCCGCTTACACGCTGGACCGCGGCAAGTACATTCGAATTCCCTACGAGGCGGTGAGTGCGGACAAGGACTCTTCCATCACCGCGCGGAGCACCGAACTCTCGCGCTGAAGAGAGAAGCGAGAGGGGAGTTCCGTCATGATTTGGTGAAGCTCCTCGCGGAGGCGCCGCACAATCATCTCCTCCGGAACCGGGACCAAGCCGAAGACACGGCTTCGGTAGGCGGGATCGCGGAGGCAGCTTCGAAAGAGGGTGTCGGCAAAGTCCCGCCACTCGGCGGAGAGAAGCGCCGGAAAACGGGGGTTCTCGCTGATCGGTTCAATTAAAAAATCGGGAAGAAGAAGGGCTGCGAAGGCACGCAGCACTTCTTTTTTTTGTTTGCCGCGGGAAAGAAAACCGCTGTCTCTGGCGTAAGTCACGCGAAGATCCATGAAGGCCGTGAGAAAGCGGTCGGAGACAGTTTGCCGCCGTTCGGGTCGCGCGCCGAAGCGCGCGGTGAGCAGGCGGGAGAGCAGCTCGATGGTCTCACGCTCTTCGGCCGCGAGTGCGGGCTCCTCTGCGTATTCGGCCAAAAAGAGCGCGCGTTCCCGCGCCGTGGGATGCGCATAGTAGCGTTTCAGTAAGTCTTCCATACCGGGTGTTCCTCCTGCTTATGCTGTTAAGAGCGTAACAAAAAAGCGCGAAATAGACAAAGGAAAAGGCTGTAAGAACCCATGGAGGAAGGTTCTTACAGCCGTTCGGGGAAAAAATTACTTATTCTCGCCGAAGTATCTGTTCAGCAGGCCAAGGAAAGCTCTGCCGTGTCTCGCCTCGTCGCGTGCCATCTCGTGGACGCTGTCGTGAATCGCATCGAGGTTCTGCTTCTTTGCCATCGTCGCAAGATCGACCTTGCCCTGGGTTGCGCCGAACTCGGCAGCGACTCTCATCTCAAGGTTCTTCTTCGTGGAGGAGGTGACAACCTCACCGAGCATCTCTGCGAAGCGGGAAGCGTGATCCGCCTCTTCAAGAGCAGCTCTTCTCCAGTACTCACCGATCTCCGGATAGCCCTCGCGGAAAGCCACGCGGCTCATAGCGAGATACATACCGACCTCAGAGCACTCTCCCTCGAAGTTCGCGCGAAGACCTGCCTTGATCTCCTCGTCGACATCCTTAGCGATGCCGACCTGGTGCTCTGCAGCCCAGACCATGTTGCCGTCTTCCTTCACTTCCTCGAACTTGCTCGCGGGAGCCTTGCACTGAGGACAGGCCCTCCGGCGGATTCTGACCCTCAAAAATATAACCGCAAACCGTACATCTCCACTGCTTCATAATCGTACTCTCCTTTACTATGTGTTTTTTGTTTCATTGCCTGACGTTTTCAAAAAGCATCTCTTCCGCCGAAGCGGAAGAGACGGCGCGTCCTCAGAGAGGCGCGGCTACTTGTCCCCGGGAGACCGTCCCCTTTGCAGCCGCCTGACAGCTGCTGCAAATACCGTAAAACACGAGGGCATGGCACTCGACAGACCCGATTCCCGTCTCTGCCGCGAGCGCATTCAGCTGGTGATCGGTCTCCAAAGGGGAGATCGACCACACCGCCGCAGTGCTTGCAGACAAAGTGACAGTGGTCGGAGGTGTCATAGTCGTAATGCTCTGTGCCGCCTTCGCAGTGAATCTTTCGAATCTGCCCCAGTTCTGCGAGCAGGTTCAGATTGCGGTAGACGGTGCCGAGGCTGATGCGGGGGTACTCCTCGCGGAGATCCCGATAAATCATATCCGCCGTCGGGTGATCCAGACGGGAGGACAGATTCTTCAGGATGGCATCCCGCTGTCGACTGTGCTTCCGTATTTTCATAGATGCCTCCAACAATAATAGGAACTGTTATTAGTATACCTGCTTTGTATGCAATGTCAAGAGGAAATTAAGACAAATATAATCAGAGCTTTCGGAGCGGTGAATAATGTGCTATACTCATTGCAAATAACGGCCTTTTGGCTGGATTCGGGGGAGGTAACAAAGTGGCAGAAGAGAGCATGAAGGATTTCGAGCAGGAAATCAACGAGTCGTTTAAGACCGCAAAGAAGGTTGAGAACGAGGACGGCGGCAAGTGGGAGCACCTTCAGAGTCTTGTGGAGAGCAAGGAGCAGTTCAACGTCAAGATTATCGAGGTGGTGAAGGGCGGTTGCATCGCGTATCTTGAGGATACGCGCGCATTCATTCCGGCAAGCCAGCTTTCCTCGAGCTATGTTGAGAAGCTCGAGGACTTCCAGAACAAGCACATCGACGTGATTGTCATCACGGCGGATGCGGAGAAGAAGCGTCTGGTTCTTTCTCACCGCGCGATTGAGCAGGAGGAGAAGGAAAAGGAGAAGGCAGCGCGCCTCGCAGAGCTCAAGGTCGGGGACGTGGTCGACGGTAAGGTCGAGTCCCTGAAGGACTACGGCGCATTCATCGATCTGAACGGCGCAACGGGCCTTTTGCACGTCTCGCAGATTTCGAGAAAGAGAGTCAAGACGCCGGCGGATGTCCTCAAGGAGGGCCAGGAGGTTAAGGTTAAGATCATCAAGATTGGCGACGGCAAGATTTCGCTTTCCATGCGCGCACTCGAAGAGCCGGACGAGCACTTCTCCGGCAGAAGCAACACCCTGGAGGAGACCGGCGGTTTCAAGTACGAGGAGAAGACTCGTGCGACGACGAACCTCGGTGACCTTCTGAAGAACATCAAGCTTTAAGTCATAGTATCCTATTTCGAAATGAGAAACCGCCAGCTTATGCTGTCGGTTTTTCATATCATAAACAAAGAAACGGAAAGGAGCACGAAATGGCAAACAAGGAACTGAGCAAGGGCAAGCAGTTGGAGAAGGAACTCTGCTGGGAGTATCCGAACATCGCAAAGAAGGCGCCGGAGCAGAGGGAGAAGGCGTACGAATTTGCAAAAGGCTATATGGAGTTTCTCGGGTCTTGTAAGACAGAGCGCGAATGCGTGAAATTCGCGGAGAAGATGTTCTTAGAGGCCGGCTATGAGCGTTCGATTCCAAGAAGAAATACAAGGCGGGCGACAAGGTTTTCTCGACCAACCGCGGCAAGGCAATGGCAATCACGGTGTTCGGCACCAGATCTTTGGCGGACGGCGTGCGCATCAACGGCGCGCACATCGACTCCCCGCGCATCGACTTAAGACCGAATCCGCTCTATGAGTCGAATGACATTGCACTCTTTAAGACCCACTACTACGGCGGCATCAAGAAATACCAGTGGGGCAGCATGCCGCTCGCAATGCACGGCGTTGTCGTGAAGAAGGACGGCACCACGGTCGAAATCACGATCGGTGAGGATCCGAGCGATCCGGTGCTTTACATCACCGACCTCCTGATTCACCTCTCGAAGCAGCAGATGCAGAGACCGCTCTCCGAGGGCCTTCGCGGCGAGGAGCTCAACGTTGTGCTCGGCACGACGCCCTATCCGGACGATGATGTGAAAGAGCCGTTCCGCCTGGAAGTGCTCCGCTATCTGAATGAGAAGTACGGCATTACCGAGCGCGATTTCGCGAGAGCGGAGATCGAGTTTGTGCCGGCTGCAAAGCCGCGCGACATCGGCCTTGACCGCTCGCTGGTCGGCGGCTACGGCCAGGATGACAGAGTCTGCGCGTATGCGGCGCTCATGGCGCAGCTTGCGACCAAAAATCCGGAGTACACGACGGTCACGATTCTCACCGATAAGGAAGAAATCGGATCGAACGGCAACACCGGTTCCGAGTCGAACTTCCTCTATGATTACATCGGCTACCTCGCACAGGCGGAGGGTGTGGATCTGAAGGATGTGCTCGCGCATTCGGCTTGCCTCTCGGCGGATGTAAACGGCGCTTACGATCCGACCTTTGCGGATGCGTTTGAGGCGAAGAACTCGAGCTACTTAAACCGCGGTGTGGTGCTCACGAAGTACACGGGTTCCGGCGGTAAGTTCGGCGCCAGCGATGCGAGCGCGGAATTCATGGCAAAAGTGATTGATATCATGGATGCGAACGGGGTATACTGGCAAATCGGAGAGCTCGGTAAGCTGGACCTCGGCGGCGGCGGTACGATTGCGGGCGATGTGGCGCGTCTCAATGTCGATGTCGTGGACCTCGGTGTCGCGGTGCTCTCGATGCACTCGCCCTTTGAGGTGACGAGCAAGTTGGATATTTACAATATGTACCTCGCGTTTAAGGCCTTTTACCCGGAAGTGTAAACGGGGCCCTGCGGGGAAAGAAACAGACAAAGGAGTTATAAGAATGAGATTTTCACCGAAAAAGCTGCTGCTGATGACCGGTCTTGCAGCGATGGCACTTTCCTTCGCCGCTTGCGGCAAGAAGGAGGCAAAGACTGCGAGCGATGCGAGCGAGAGCACGGTAGCCGGATCTGCGGATTCCAATCTTCCGAAGGAGCCGAAGAGCTACGGAAGCGTAAAACTCGGCAAGTACGAGGGAGTTGAAATCACGACCCATGAAGTCAGCGTGAGCGACGAAGAGGTCGAGAGCTACATTCAGAACATGCTCGAGAACAGCCAGAATCTCACCGAGGTGGATCGTCCGGCAGCGGAGGGCGATGTTCTCAACATTGACTACGAGGGCAAGAAGGACGGCGTTGCGTTTGACGGCGGCACGGCACAGGGCCAGAATCTGGAACTCGGCAGCCACAGCTTTATCGACGGCTTTGAAGAGGGCCTGATCGGCGCAACGAAGGGCGAGAAGAGAACCTTGAACCTCACCTTCCCGGCGGAGTATCACGCCGCGGAACTCGCGGGCCAGTCGGTCACCTTCGATGTCACGGTGAACTCGGTTCAGGAGAAGTCGCAGCCCGAATTGACGGATGAGTGGGTTGCAAAGACCACGAACAACGCACAGACCACGGTCGACGCATACCGTGCGGAGATTAAGAGCCAGCTTCTTGCACAGAAGGAGAAGAACGAGCGCAACCAGGAACACACCGCAGCGCTTGACGCAGTGATGAGCGGTTCGACCTTCGAAGTCAACGAGGAGGCGAAGGCTTATGAGGCGGCGGTACAGAAGGAGCGCATGAACAAGCAGCTCTCGCAGTACGGTCTCACGCTTGAGAGCTACCTGCAGATGACTTCTATGACGCAGGAGAGCTACGACCAGCAGATGCTGGAGGCGGGCGAGAATGTCGCGAAGGTTAAGCTCATGGTCGATGAGGTTGCGAAGAAGGAAAAGCTCAAGTTAGACGATGCGGCTTACAAGGCGCTTGAGGACAGCTACGGCTATTCGAAGGATATGCTGGTCTCGATCCTCGGCCAGGAGCAGGTGGATCTGCAGGCGAGAGAACTTCAGGTCGCAAACTTCATCCTCGACAAGGCGAACAAGGTGCAGGCGAGCGAGACCGAGACGAGCGCGTCGGAAGAGGCAGGTGCCGAGACGGCGGCTGCGGCGTCCGGTGAGGAGAGTGCTGCGGCGGAGGCAGGTGCCGAGAGCAGCGCAGCCGAGGAAAGCCCCGCACAGCCGTAAGTGATTGCATGAATCAAAAAAATTATTTTTTTCTTCGATGTCGACGGAACTTTGGTCGATGACAAGAGCAAGGAGATCCCGCAGAGCGCGGTGACCGCAATTCGAGTCGCTGCGCGAGGCGGGACATCTTGTATATTTGAATTCCGGGCGGACGCTCTGTCTCCTTGAGTATGAGATGGAGCGTTTTGGCATTTCCTGCGCCGTTTGCGGCTGCGGGACCGAGATCATTGCGGACGGCAATGTGCTTCTGGAACAGCGAATTTCCCACGAGCGTGGAATCGAACTCCGCGAACTGCTGCGGGAACTTAAGCTGGACGCAATTCTGGAGGCGCAGGAGGCAATCTATTTCTCCGACCGACCGTTTGAAAACGAGGCGCTCATGGAAAAAGCTGCTCAAGTACGTGAGCGGTTTTGCGGAGACGGAGGTCAATGCACTCGAGGACAGATCTTTTCTCTTTGACAAGTTCTGTGTGCAGACTGTGCCCGGCGGAAAGAAAGACCCCCGCATCGAAACGCTGCTCCGCGAGACGCCGGACTTTGAGGGTATAGCGCGCGGCAGAGGCTTCTATGAGTTTGTGCCGAAGGGCTTTAGCAAGGGAAAAGCGGTGAATCTTCTGATGGAGCGCTTTTCGATTGCGCCGGAGGATTGCTACGTCTTCGGCGACAGTGTGAATGATCTCACAATGTTTCAGAGTAAGGCCGCGCATCGCATCGCGATGGGCGAACACGACAGAGAATTGGAAGCGTACGCGAGTTATATTACGGACAAGGTCGGTGCAGACGGCGTTGTCAAAGCGCTCCGTGCACTTCAGGTATTGGAGAGGTAATCTATGCTGCTTCGCGATATCATTGCGGATGTCCGCGCAACCCAAGAGAGAGACCCGGCCGCGCGCAGTTTTTTTGAGGTACTGTTTCTGTACCAGGGCGTGCATGCGCTGATTGCATACCGCATTGCGCATTGGTTCTGGAAGCGCAAGCATTATTTCATTGCGCGCTTCATTTCCCAGTTGTCGCGCTTCATGACGCTGATTGAAATTCATCCGGGGGCCAAGCTCGGCAAGGGCATCTTGATTGACCACGGAACCGGCGTCGTGATCGGCGAGACGGCGGAGGTCGGTGATAACTGCACCATATACCAGGGGGTGACCCTGGGCGGTGTGGGAACCAAGAAGGGCAAGCGCCACCCGACCATAGGAAACAATGTGACCATAGGTGCGGGCGCAAAGATACTGGGCTCCTTTGAGGTGGGCGACAACTGCAAGATCGCGGCGAATGCCGTGCTCTTAAAGCCCTTGCAGGCGGATTCCACGGCGGCCGGTATTCCGGCCCGTCCGGTGCGCGTGGGCGGAAAGTCGGTGAAAAAGACAGCGCATGCCTACAGTGCGGATCTCGGAGAACTGCAGGAGAAGGTCGAAAATCTGCAACAGCAGGTTGACGAACTGCAGCGAGAACTGGCGGAGAATAAGGATGAGAGCGAAAAGCGAGGTGCCTGAGGGCGCCGTGAGCGCTGCGGAGGGGGAGGAGACAGCTTTATGTCTACCTCCTCCTTTGCGGTGACGGGAGTTATTACTGCGGTTACACCGTGGATATGGCGCGGCGTCTGGCTGCGCACCGAAGCGGTAAGGGCGCGAAGTATACCAGGGCGCGGGGTCCGCTGACTCTGGTTTATCTGGAGCGCTTTTCGAGCAAGGGAGAGGCTTTGCGGCGTGAGGCAGCAATCAAGAAGTTGAGTCGCGCCGCCAAGGAAGCGTTGCTCACAGAGCCTTGTAATCTCGTTACGGGAGGAGAAGATGGAAATCATCTATGAGGATGCCGAAGTGCTGGTCGCGGTAAAGCCCGCCGGCGTGGAGAGCGAAGAGGCGCGCGGCTTGGCGCCCGATATGGTGAATCTGGTGCGAAAGCATCTTGCGGGGGCGGGAAAGGGGCAGCCCTATGTGGGGCTTATACGCCGCCTCGATAAGCCTGTCGCAGGGCTCATGCTCTTCGGGAAGACCCCTGCGGCAGCAGCCGCGCTCTCGAAAGAGTTGCAGGCACAGAAGACAGAGAAGCGCTACCGCGCGCTGATACTCGGTAAGCCGGCGGAAAAGAGCGGAAGCTTTACGGACTGGATTTTGCAGGATAAGAAGGAAAATATAAGTCGCGTCGTACCGAAGGGAACGGCGGGCGCCAAGGAAGCAAGGCTTAATTACCGTGTGCTTCGCAGCAGGTTTATCGGAGGGAAGCAGGTCACGGAGGTGGAGGCCGAACTTCTGACCGGGCGGCGCCACCAGATACGCCTGCAGTTTGCCTCCCGAAATCTGCCGATACTCGGAGATTTGAAGTACGGCGTGAGCTTCCCGGAGCAGGAGAGTCTCTTTTCTTTACAGCGGCCTCTGCCTTGCGGCGACCACGCTTGGCTTTACACATCCAAAGACCCGGAAGAGACTTAGCTTTCACTGGGAGCCCGCGTTCAAAATAGCCCCTTGAAAAAGCCCCTTTCTTTGAGTATTATGATGGTATAAAGTTAAATAAGAAAAACATAAGTGTCGCGCGCGCAGTGGAACCCTCCCGCAGTGCGGGATTGACGATAGAGTCTGGCAGGAGGAAGCATATGCACAGAAGAGAAAAAGACGGTTTACGGAGATTCCTTCTGGAGTTAAAGGAAGAGCGGCTTGCGGTCGCAGAAGCGGCACACAACGGTGCGACTTGTGATATCGGACACCTCAAAGAGTTGCGCGAGGTCTTAAAGCAGATTAAGGATGTCGGCGAGCACAAGTTTGAGGAGTGTCCGGAGTCGGAGCGCTACCTCAATGCGGCGGATCACACCGAAGAGGAACTCGCGGTCATGGAGGACTCGGTGGACCTGCTCGACGAGGCGAGTCATCTCGCGGCGGCGGGACAGGGAAACGAAATCTGTTTGAAATCAATGAGCTTCTTATGGAGGTCACGGAAAACCTCTGGGCTCTGCTCTAAACTTCGGTTTTTCTTGACAATCAAGTACACTGCGCTTATGATATTCCCGTAAGAGGGAGTAGCTGGCAGTGCAGAGCACAGCGACCGGAGGCGACATACCCGACGCGAGAGCGTCCGAATCCGGCTAGGCAAAAGACCGATGGCAAGACTCTTACCACAGAACAAAGCTGTGGTAAGAGTCTTTTTTTTTGACTCTGCGGCACAGCGAGAACAGAAAAAGGAGAAGAAAAGATGGAATTTTTATTGGAAGGCATTCGGGCTGTCACCTGGCAGCAGCTTGTCATGTATGCGGTCGGCATTATCCTCATCTGGCTTGCGATCAACAAGGAGTATGAGCCCTCGCTCTTACTTCCCATGGGATTCGGCGCAATTATGGTAAACCTTCCGATGAGCGGCGTTCTGGATCAGCTCGTGCAGGGCAAGGTTCCCGCGGCGGGTATCATCGAATGGCTGTATAAGGTCGGCATTGAATCCTCGGAGATGATGCCGCTCTTACTTTTCATCGGCATCGGCGCGATGATTGACTTTGGGCCGCTCTTAAGCCAGCCCTTCTATTTTCTCTTCGGTGCGGCGGCACAGTTCGGCATTTTTGCGGTCATCTTTGCGGCAACGCTCCTCGGCTTTGATTTAAAGGATGCGGCTTCAATCGGTATTATCGGTGCGGCGGACGGCCCCACTTCGATTCTGGTATCCCAGGTTCTGAACTCTTCGTACATCGGTCCGATTGCGGTCGCGGCGTACTCCTATATGGCGCTGGTGCCCATCATCCAGCCCTTTGCGATTAAGCTGGTCACGACGAAAAAAGAGCGTCAGATCCGCATGAGCTATAACGCGAAGGCAATTCCGAAGTCCACGCGCATTGCCTTCCCGATTGCGGTCACCATGATTGTCGGTTTCATCTCTCCGCAGTCGGTCGCACTGGTCGGTTTTCTGATGTTCGGCAACCTGCTCCGCGAGTGCGGTGTTCTGAACACGCTGAGCCAGACCGCACAGGATCAGCTGGTCAATCTGATTACGCTGCTCCTCGGCATCACGATTTCCTTCAGCATGCAGGCGGAACAGTTCGTAAACCTGCAGACCCTCATGATTCTGGGCCTGGGCCTTGTTGCCTTTGTCTTTGATACCATGGCGGGCGTGCTCTTTGCAAAGCTTGTCAATGTGGTGCTTGCCATCATGCGGAAGCCCCTCATCAACCCGATGATCGGCGGCTGCGGGATTTCGGCCTTCCCGATGTCCTCCCGTGTCGTGCAGAAACTCGCGAATGAGGAGAGCAAGGGCAACATCATTCTGATGCAGGCTGCGGGTACCAATGTCGCGGGCCAGGTGGCTTCGGTCATCGCGGGCGGTCTCGTGATCAGCATTGTGTCCCGTTATCTCTAAATCAAGAAGAGAGGAGAAAGAGATGAATACAGCGGAAATCGCACTGGAAATTATGGGCAAGGGCATGGGAGGCCTCTTTGTTGCGGCAACGGTCATGATGCTTGCGGTGGCCCTTTTGCAGCGCATCACGAAGCGCTGAGCCAAGGCAGAATAGATATCAACTCAAGTTATAGCTCCGTATAAATATTGTCTGCTGCCGGAACAATTGACAGCGCGGAGAGAATCCCCTATAATCCGAACATACCTACTGAGTTTGAGGGAAGAAACAAAGATGACAAACCCTCAGTGAGAGAAAGAGAAAACCCGAGCGGTTCGGGTCTATGGAGGAATAAAAATGAGCGAGCAGAGAAAGTACAAGTTTGAGACCCTTCAGTTGCATGTCGGCCAGGAGAACCCGGATCCGGCAACCGATGCGAGAGCGGTTCCGATCTACCAGACGACTTCCTACGTGTTCCGCAATGCACAGCATGCGGCGGACCGCTTCGGTCTGAGAGATGCCGGCAACATCTACGGCAGACTTACGAACTCCACGCAGGATGTGTTTGAGAAGAGAATCGCAGCGCTTGAGGGCGGCTCCGCGGCACTCGCGGTCGCATCCGGCGCGGCGGCAATCACCTACACCTTCCAGGCACTCGCACAGGCGGGCGATCACATTGTCGCACAGAAGACCATCTACGGCGGCACCTATAACCTCCTCGCACACACGCTGAAGCAGTTCGGTGTCGAGACCACCTTTGTCGATGCACATAATCTTGCGGAGCTTGAGGGCGCAATTCGTCCGAACACCAAGGCGGTCTACATTGAGACCCTCGGCAACCCGAACTCCGATATCCCGGACATCGATGCGATCGCGGAGATCGCACACAAGCACGGTCTGCCGCTTGTTGCCGACAACACCTTCGGTACGCCCTATCTGATTCGCCCGTTTGAGCACGGCGCAGACATTGTGGTTCACTCCGCAACGAAGTTCATCGGCGGCCACGGCACCACGCTCGGCGGCATCATTGTGGACGGCGGCAGCTACGACTGGAAGAAGAGCGGCAAGTTCCCGAACATCGCGGATCCGAACCCGAGCTACCACGGCGCATCCTTTGCGGACGTCGCAGGTCCGGCGGCTTTCGTGACCTACATCCGCGCAATCCTGCTCCGCGATGAAGGCGGCGCAATCTCCCCGTTCAACGCGTTCCTGCTCTTGCAGGGTGCGGAGACCCTGTCTCTCCGCGTAGAGCGCCATGTCGAGAACGCGCTGAAGGTTGTCGAGTTCCTGAAGAAGCACCCGCAGGTTGAGAAGGTGAACCACCCGTCCCTCGCAGATCACCCGGACCACGTGCTCTATGAGAAGTACTTCCCGAACGGCGGCGCTTCGATCTTCACCTTCAACATCAAGGGCGGACAGAAGGAGGCCTTTGCCTTCATCGACAATCTGAAGATTTTCTCCCTGCTCGCAAACGTCGCGGATGCGAAGAGCCTGGTGATTCACCCGGCAACCACGACCCACTCGCAGCTGAATGAGGCTGAGCTCGCAGATCAGGGCATTCAGCAGAACACGATTCGCCTCTCGATCGGTATCGAGAATATCGACGACATCCTCGCAGACCTCGAGGCAGGTTTCGCGGCAGCGAAGTAAAACTGATTTCGGATATATCCTCCTACCCCCTCAAAAGGGCGCCGGTAATCGCTGGCGCCCTTTTTCTGTCTCCTCCTCGCCGTCCGCATAGTCGTCGAGTCATCGAAGACTGTGCTGCTGCCGGAGCTGCAAGCACAAACTGTTGCGTGTCAAAAAAAACCCTCCTTTCTTTGATAAAAGACGGTTTCAAGAATAAGATACCATGGTCAGAAAAAAGTAAATATATTAGATATAATCAGACAATAGGCGGCGGAAAAAGCGGAACTTGCGGGATAAGCACATGGTATAATGAATACGGATTAAAGCCGCTCTGTGCGGCGAAAGCGAGGGGAAAACATGCAGATTCGTGGGATTCAGAGCTTGTATTTCAGCCCGACGGGCGGGACGGCAAAGTATGCAAAGGCCATGGCGGCGGGCGCGGCGGAGGCGCTGGCCTGTCCCGCGGAAGTGAGTTCCTTTACCCTGCCGCGGGAACGGGAGGAAGAGCGTCATTTTTCGAGTGATGAGCTCCTCATTATCGGTTCTCCGACCTACGCGGGCAAGCTCCCGAATAAGATTTTGCCGGAATTTCAGGAGAAGCTTCGCGGGGAGCATACGCCCGTCCTTCTGTTTGTGAGCTACGGAAACCGGAATTTCGACAACAGCCTTGCGGAGCTTTTATCCGTGCTGCGGACAAACGGTTTTCTGCCGCTTGCGGCAGCTGCCTTTGCCTGTCGCCATGCCTTTTCGGACCGCATCTGTCCCGAGAGACCGCGCATTGAAGAGCTCGCCGAGGCGCGCGGTTTTGCGCAGCGCGCGGCGGAAGCGCTGAAGGCCGCGGACCCCGCGGTTTTAGAGGCGGCTTCCCTTGCATTCACGGTGCCGGGAGATGCGGAGGCGCCCTACTATGTGCCGAAGGGCGAAGACGGCGCACCCGCCAAATTCCTGAAGGCAAAGCCGCTCACGGATCTTTCAAAGTGCCTGCACTGCGGCGCCTGTGCGGCGCACTGTCCCATGGGATCGATTGACGCCGCGGACACCTCGAATGTTCCGGGCATCTGCATTAAGTGCCAGGCCTGCGTGCGAGGCTGCAAGCAGGGCGCCAAGTACTTTGAGGATGCGGCCTTTCTATCCCATGTCCGCATGCTCGAACAGAATTTTGCGGCGCCGGAGAAGGAGAATTTATACCTGTCCGCGTTCTGAGAGAAGAAGAGAGAGAAGCGCCGTTGCCTGGGCGGTAAAACAGAATGCAGAGTGCTGTCTGTTTGCGGAGAAATATGTTTGTATGAAAAAACCCCCTCGGTTTTTCCGAGAGGGATTTTTTGCGGCATATCGGAATTCGGAGCGGCGGAATACACCAGGGGAGAGAAGCGCAGCCGCAAAGTTGTCGCAGGTCGTGTGTCCTGTGCGGCGGCGGGGAAAGACAGAGACAGGATTGGCTATCGGGAAAGCGGGTGTGCCGCGTACCGGTATGGGGCAAATCAGGCGATAGGATTCCGCGGTCTCCGCGGGAAAGTGCGGAAGTAAAGACCGACGAGATCATTCGCTGCTCAGAGCGGCGCGTTTCCGCCGAGCAGGCGCTTTACAAAGCAGTCCAGGACCCTGGCGGTCATGCCCCAGATTAAGGGCTCGGTGTCCGGGTAGAGGGGAATATCGTACTCGCGGACGGCGAAGGGATAGTTCCTGCCGCCTTCAATTCTGTCATAGGGAAAGTTTTCAATCGGGCGAGCGACAAAGCTTCCCTTATAGTGTTCGGCGCGGTGGGTCAGGAAAAAGGAGAGCGGCAGGGTAAAGACCCGGTCCACCTCGGCAGGGGAAAAGCTGCCGCGGTAGTCCTTAAGTTCCGCCGCAAAGGCGTAGACCTTCTGCCCGTAGGGACCGCTCACAATGCCGACTTCACCGAGCAGGGAGAGCTGCTCGTTCTCGAGTAAGAGTTCCTCCCGCGCCTCGCGGAGAGCGGCTTCGAGGGGCGTCTCGCCTTCTTCGATGCCGCCGCCCGGAAGCGCAATGTCACCGGGCTGGTGGCGGAGTGAGAGTGCGCGGCGCTCAAAGAGGATCAAGAGTTCTCCTTCTTTTTCAATCAGAGGGAGGAGCACGGCGGCCTCGCGTTCTTTTTTGCGCGGCGCAGGCGTACGTTGCAGCGCGCTGCGGATATCGTTCATACGGAAATGCATGGCAATCCTTTCCCGGTGCTTGACAAAGCAGAGATAGCGGCATAAAATAAAACAAGCTTTCAAATTCGAAGTGCACAGTCGGCGGCAGTGGCCCTCTCGGGTCACGTGCCGCCGTTCCTGCTACTGAAACTGCGGCTCGAGTTTGTCGGCATTATAACATAAGGAGGAGAGACATGAAATTCAAACGTTGGATGGCAATGGCAACTGCGGCGGTACTGGCAATCGGCACCTTGGCGGGTTGCGGACAGAGCGGAAAAGAAGGCGGACACGACCGCGGCAAGCAGTGCGGAGAGCAGCGCAGAGGCAAGCGGCAAGAAGTTAAAGATTGTCGCGACCATTTTCCCGGAGTATGACTGGGTGCGGCAGATTCTCGGTGACGAGGCAAAGAACGCAGAGCTCACGCTGCTCCTCGACAACGGTGTTGATTTGCACAGCTATCAGCCGACTGCCGACGATATCGCAAAGATCTCGGAGTGCGACCTCTTTATCTATGTGGGCGGAGAGTCGGACGGCTGGGTGAAGGATGCCCTGAAAGAAGGAAAGAATCCGGACCGCAAGGTCATTAATCTCCTTGAGGCACTCGGCAACAACACGAAGGAAGAAGAAGTGGTCGAGGGCATGCAGGCAGAGGAAGAGGAGCACGAGAGCACCGCGGCGAGCCAGGCGGCGAGAGTCAGGCTGCCGGGTGAGAGCTCTGAGGCGCGAAGAGCGAAGAAGGAATGCCCGGAGTACGACGAGCATGTTTGGCTTTCGCTCCGCAATGCCGAGAGCATCTGTGAGACTCATTGCCGAAGATCTGAAAGAGTCTCGACAGCGCGCATGCTTCGGTCTACGATGCGAACTTAAAGAAGTATGAGGGCGAGCTCGATGCGCTGGATCAGCAGTATCAGCAGGCGGTCAATGCTGCGGGCAATAAGACCCTGCTCTTCGGCGACCGCTTCCCGTTCCGCTATCTCGTGGATGACTACGGCATCAAGTACTATGCGGCCTTTGTGGGGTTGCTCGGCGGAGACCGAGGCGAGCTTTGAGACCGTCTCCTTCCTTGCAAAGAAGATGGATGAGCTCGGCCTTAAGCACGTCATGACGATTGAGGGACCGGATAAGAAGATTGCGGCGACCGTCATTGAGAACACGAAGGACAAGAATCAGGACGTGCTCGCCCTGAATTCGATGCAGTCCGTCACCACGAAGGACATTGAGGGGGGCGAGACCTACCTCGGCGTCATGCAGCAGAACCTGGAAGTGCTGAAAAAGGCGCTGCAGTAAGAGATTCAGACAGAGGGCGCTTGCGCCCCCAACAGAAAGGTAACATATGGCACAGCTTCTCTGCCGGGACTTGACACTCGGCTATGACCAGAAAAAGCATCCTGGAACACTTGAGTTTTGAAGTCAACGCGGGGATTATCTCTGCATCGTCGGAGAGAACGGCTCCGGCAAGAGCACGCTGATGAAAACCATATTGGGTCTGCAGCCGCCGCTCGCCGGAACGGTGGAGCGCGGGCGACGGCCTCCGCGCCAATGAAATCGGGCTATCTGCCGCAGCAAACCCTGGTGCAGCGCGATTTCCCGGCTTCGGTCGAGGAGATTGTGCTCTCCGGCCGGCAGGGCAGAACGGGCATTCTCCCCTTTTATCGGCGGGTCGACAGGGAGAGCGCAGAGAAGAATATGGAGCGCATGGGCATTACGGAATTCCGGAAGCGCTGCTACCGGGAACTCTCGGGCGGACAGCAGCAGCGCGTGCTGCTTGCGCGGGCGCTCTGTGCGACCGAGAAAATGCTGCTCCTCGATGAGCCGGTCTCGGGTCTCGACCCGAAGGTCACGGCGGATATGTATCAGCTGATTCAGGGCCTGAACGATGAGGGCATTACCATCATTATGATTTCTCACGACATTGCGGCGGCGGTCAACTGCGCGACGCACATCCTGCACATCGGCAAGAAGGTGTTCTTCGGCACGAAGGAGCAATATAAAAACTCCCGGCTCGGCGAGTGGTTTTTACAGGAAGAGAGTGTGAACGCATGATGGCAATGATAGAAAAAATTCTCTTTTATCTGCAGTACCCCTTTGTGCGCTACGCCCTCGTTGTCGGCGTGCTGATTGCGCTGAGTTCTTCCCTGCTCGGGGTGACCCTGGTCTTAAAGCGCTACTCCTATATCGGCGACGGGCTCTCGCATGTGGCCTTCGGCGCGATGTCCGTGGCCTCGGTACTGAAACTCACGAATCAGATGGTTCTCATCCTGCCGGTCACGATACTCTGTGCCGTGCTTCTGCTCCGCACGGGCCAGAACAGTAAAATCAAGGGCGATGCGGCCATTGCCATGCTCTCGGTCGGCGCTCTAGCCTTCGGCTATCTGGTCATGAACGTGTTCTCGACTTCGGCAAATCTCTCGGGCGATGTCTGCTCGACCCTCTTCGGTTCCACCTCAATTTTGACGCTGACCAGCCGCGAGGTGGTGCTCTGCGCCTTGCTCTCGTTTTTGGTGGTCTGCCTCTTTATTGTCTATTACCAAAAGATTTTTGCGGTGACCTTCGACGAGAACTTTGCGCGCGCCTCGGGGACCGATGCGGATCGCTATAATCTACTGATTGCGATTACGGTCGCGGTCATCATCGTACTCGCCATGAATTTGGTGGGATCGCTGCTCATTTCGGCGCTGGTCATTTTCCCGGCGCTCTCGGCAATGCGGCTGTTCCACAACTTTAAGAGTGTTACCATTTGTTCCGCACTGCTCTCGGTGACCTGCGCGCTGCTCGGCATCCTCGCATCCATACTCGCGGGAACGCCGGTCGGCTCGACCATCGTCGCGGCGGATGCAATCGCATTCGGGCTTTGTTCCCTGATTGCGGCGGTACAGCGGAGGAAGACAGCATGAGAAACAGAAACTATGTGCTCACGGCAGCGCTGGCGTTAGGCCTTTTGCTCAGTGCCTGCGGCGGCAACGACGGGGCAAAGAGCCGCGGCGGCAGTCAGGCGAAGGGCGTAAACGAAGTTCTCGAGTCCGGGCAGCAGGCGGCGGAGAGCCAAAAAGCGGAGAGTTCGCAGACGGGCGCTTCGCAGGAGACGGTCGATATCACCGCGGCGAGCCGCGTGGTCGAGGAGAGCAGTGAGGCATCGGTCGACTTAAAAGGCGCGGACGGCACGGACATCGACCTCACGAAGCTGAGCGCGACCATGGTCTTCTCGGAGGTCTATAACATCATGGTGAACCCCGACAGTTGCATGGGGAAGACCATACGGATGAAGGGGCTTGTGGCGATTTACCACGATGAGACCAAGGACACGGACTACTACTCCTGTATCGTGCAGGATGCGACCGCCTGCTGTGCGCAGGGCATCGAGTTCAAGCTTGCGGACAACTACCGCTTCCCCGACGACTATCCGCCGGAGGGCTCGGAAATCACCGTGCGCGGGCGCTTTGATGTCTACAAAGAGGGCGAGTACAAGTACGCTGTCTTAAAAGACGCGGTGCTGGAGAACGTCAATACCCAAAACGAGGGCGAGACAACGGCCCCGTAACGTGTAGGCCGACAGACAAAGAAAAAGAGCTGCGGGACGAAAATTTCGTCCCGCAGCTCTTTTTGTGCGGAAAGCCAATATCCGTAGCCGCTCAGTTTGCGATATTGTCGCGAATTAGGGCAATCAGAATACTGACGCCAAGCAGGAAACTACAGATGGGCGTCTGATACTTATCCGTAAAGATCCGGAGTTTTTGCAACGCGGGTAGCGTTTCGGCCAGTCGGGGATTCCGCTCCGAGAGTATCTTTGTGTGCCGGTCCAGAAGAAAAAAGATGAGAAGCATGAGGCAGCCGAGCCAGAGCAGAGGTCGGAACGCCGGAATATCATGGAAGATGAGGCGCAGGTCTGCAATGACACAGAGAAGAATCAAACTGGCAAAGCGGGCGATTGAGAAAAAATAGAGCTTTTTTGCATCGGACATGGCAGAAACCTCCCGTTTCGGTGAAGTAAACCGGATGCTTCGAAACGTATTCCGCGAAAACGCAAAACAAATCGCTTATTGTTTTCCGAAGAGCATGGTGGCGAGCGAGTCACGCTTTAATTCGCGGGTCAGTCTCGCCTCCAAATCCGTCAAGTAGGCGCGGGTCTGACATGGCTTCTGCGTTGCCTCCATCCACTCGCAGCAGTAGCCGCCGGAGGTACAGTGGTTCACGCGCTCGTCCGGCTGAAAGACTTTCAGGAGGTCATAGAGCGTGAGGGCGGATAAATCCGCCGTGAGGCGCACGCCGCCGCCGACACCGCGGACCGCGGTGATAAAATCGGCCGCAGCCAGCTTCCGTATGATTTTATAGGCGAACTTTTGCGGAATCAGCTCGTCTTCGCAGAGTGCGCGCATGGTGTGCATATCCCCGTCGCCGAGGCCGCGCAGGATGCGGAGCGCATAGTCAAGTTCCCGTGAGATCAGCAAGGTATCTTTCCCCCTTTATTTTATCAGTAAAAGTATACCGAAAAGGGATGGAAAGAACAAGCCGCTTTTCCGCGGGCTTGTTCCGCGGACTTTATTCGTAGACCGTCTCGACCTTCATAAAGACGAGAATTAAGATGAGACGGAACAAATAGTAGGCGGGCAGGATGCGCGTCACCAGAAAGTAGAAGGCATAGCGCGGGCCGCCCGCAGCGCGTAGGGTCTTCGGATCCAGATAGGCATGGTTCTCGTTGTTCTTCGCATGCAGCGCGTAGAAGAAGAGCGCAAGGAAGAGCAGAAGCACCTTGAGTCCGATGCGAAGCATGGGATCCATAGGTACAAAGGATATGTTTCCTCCTTCCGAAAGAGTATGCGCAATCGTTGCAAGCGATTCTCTAGTTTGAGCATATCATTCCGGCAGAAAAAAACAATAAAGTACAGGCAAACGTAAGAAAGTGTCAGAATTTCGTTCCGTATGTTCGGACTCAGAACAGCATTTTGCCGCGCTTCATGACGCGGGACACAATGTTCACGCCGGTCCGGTAGGGCAGGAACTGAACCGAGGGGTAGCGGAGGAAGATGAGGTCCGCCTGCTTGCCCGGGTCTATGCTGCCGATTTCTTTCTCTCTGCCGACTGCCGCGGCACCGTTTAAGGTGAGCGCCGTGACAACTTCTTCAATCCGCATGCCCATGTAGATACAACCGAGCGCAATGAGGAGCGGAATCGAGTTGCTGAAGCAGCTGCCGGGGTTTAAATCCGAGGCGAGCGCGACCGCGCAGCCCGCGTCTATCATCTTCCGCGCGGGCGCATAGGGCTCCTTTAAGCAGAAGGCCGTGAGCGGCAGGAGGGTTGCAATCGTGTTGCCCTCGGCGAGAAGACGTATGCCCTCGTCGGAGGCCTTTAAGAGGTGGTCTGCGGAGTGCGCGCCGCAGCGCACCGCCATCTCAGCGCCGCCGAAGTTCGGCGCAATTTCGTCCGCGTGGACTTTCAGGCGGAAGCCGAGCTTTTTTGCCTCCTGCAGGTAGTGCGTGGAGTCCTCGATGTTAAAGACGCCGGTCTCGGTGAAGATGTCCGCGAATTCCGCAAGGTCTTCTTTTTTGACCTCCGGCATGACCTCGGTCAGCATGTAATTGAGAAATTCGCGCTCCTTGCCCTTCCATTCGGGGAGCACGCTGTGGGGCCCCAAAAAGGTGCGAACCACATCGACCGGATGAGTCTCATCGAGTACCTTCATCGCGCGTAACATGCGGATTTCGGTGTCCTTATCCATGCCGTAGCCGCTCTTGCCCTCGACCGTGGTCACGCCGAAGCGAGCATGGTGTCGAGCCGCTCTTTGCCGACCGCAACGAAGTCTTCGACCGAGGCAGCGCGGGTCGGGGTCACGGTCGCGTTGATGCCGCCGCCCTTTTCCATAATCGAGAGATAGCTTTCTCCCTGTAAGCGCCAGCCGAATTCATCGGCGCGGTAGCCGCCGAAGACAAAGTGGGTGTGGGAGTCCACAAAGCCCGGGAGCACCGCCTGCCCGTCCGCATCGATGAGCTCCGCCGCTTTGAAGTCCACTTCCTTGTCCAGTTCTTCGGTCGTGCCGACGCGGGCGATGCGGCCGTCCTCGATTAAGACGGCGCCGTTTTTGATGATGCCGACCTCTTTCATGTCGCTGCCGTGCTTTGCCTTGTTGCCGCTGCAGGTCACAAGCTCCGCCGCGCGGCGGATGTAAGTTCGCTTCATATGCTTTGTCCTCCTCGGAAAGTCAGTGTGGTGTCAAATAAAACCGCGGCGCAGGAGAACTGCGCCGCAGTGAAAAATCAGTGCTTTTCGGTTGCGCGCCGGAATGCCTGCTCGACGAGGCTGTCGCTCGCAATGTAGGGCATGGTGATGTGGTCGCTGTCCTTAAACTTCTCGTTGTAAGCCGCAACGGTCTCAATGGAGTGCTCGTTCCGCGCCCAGTTTCTGCGGGACACACCGACCATGGTATCCCACGGAATCGACTCGCGGATAATCTGATCCGTGAGTTCGCTGCCGTCGAGAACCAGGCCGAAGCCGCCGTTAATCGCCTTGCCGATGCCCACGCCGCCGCCGTTGTGAAGCGCAATCAGGCTCATGCCGCGCGCCGCGTTGCCGGCGAAGCAGTGGGTTGCCATGTCAGCCGTGAACTGCGAGCCGTCGTAGATATTGGAGGTCTCGCGGTAGGGAGAATCCGTGCCGCCGGTGTCGTGGTGGTCTCGTCCCAGCATGACCGGTCCGATCTCGCCCTTACGCACCATGTCGTTGAACTTGAGGGCGATGTCTCTTCTGCCGAGCGCATCCTGATAGAGGATGCGGCACTCGGTGCCCACAACCAGCTTGTTCTTGTCCGCGTCGCGAATCCAAACCCAGTTGTCTCTGTCCTGGAAGCGGCGGTTCGGGTCTATGATTTCCATGGCCGCGTGGTCGGTCTTTAAGAGATCCTCGTGCTTTCCGGAGAGGCAGCACCAGCGGAACGGACCGTAGCCGTAGTCAAAGAGCATCGGGCCCATGATATCCTCGACATAGGACGGGAAGATGAAGCCCTCGGTCGTGTCGCGCTTGTTCTTCGCGATTTCCGGGTTGCCCGCGTCGAAGATGGCCTTCATGAAGGAGTTGCCGTAGTCAAAGAAGTAGGAGCCGCGTTCCACGAGCTTCTGAATGAGGTGGAAGTGCTTCGTGAGGGTCTCATCGACCAGCTTGATAAACTGTTCTCTGTCCTCTGAGAGGAGACGGGTTCTCTCTTCGAAACTCACGCCCTGCGGGCAGTAGCCGCCGTCGTAGGGAACGTGGCAGGAGGTCTGGTCGGAGAGAAGTTCGATTTTCTCGTCGTAATCGACTGCGTACTGGAGGAGATCCACAATATTGCCGTGGAAGGCAATCGACATGGGCTCCTTCTTCTCGAGGGATTCGTGTGCGAAGCGGAACGCTTCCTCGGGGGTCTCCGCGACTTTGGAAACCCAGCCCTGGCTGTGTCTGGTCTCGATGCGGGAGTAGTCGACTTCCGCGACAATGCCGACGCCGCCTGCAATTTCGACTGCCTTCGGCTGCGCACCGCTCATGCCGCCGAGACCGCTGGTCACGAAGAGGTGGCCTGCGAGATCGCCGTTTGCCGGGACACCGAGATACTTTCTGCCTGCGTTCAGGATGGTGTTGAAGGTGCCGTGGACGATGCCCTGCGGCCCGATGTACATCCAGCCGCCTGCGGTCATCTGGCCGTAGCTCGAGCAGCCCATCGCGGTGATGCGGGTCCAATCCTTTAAGTTATCCGCTTCGCCGACCAGGAGACCGTTTGTGATGATGACGCGCGGCGCCTGCTTGTGGGAGTGGAAGAGGCCCAGCGGGTGTCCGGACATCACGACTAAGGTCTGCTCGTCGGTCAGCGCCTCCAAATACTTCTTTAAGAGCTGATACTGCATCCAGTTCTGGCACACCGAACCGGTCTCGCCGTAAGTCACGAGCTCGTAGGGATAGAGCGCAATCTCGGGGCTTAAGTTATTGTCGATCATGACCTGGAAGGCCTTGCCCTGCAGGCAGTTGCCGCGGTACTCGTCGATCGGCTTGCCGTGTAAGGGCTCCTTCGGCATGAAGCGGTAACCGTAGATTCTGCCGTGGGTTAAAAGCTCCTCCATGAATTCGTCCGCAAGCGCCTCGTGGAGCTCTTCCGGAACATAGCGGAGCGCGTTCTTCAGCGCGAGCTTCATCTCGTGATCGGAGAGCTCAAGGTCGCGCCGCGGTGCACGACGGAGCTTCGGATCGAATTTCGGATATTCGGGGAGCACAGCGTCGAGCTTAATGGTCATGCAAGCGCCGATTTCCTGATTGTTCATGGGGCACCTTCCTTTCTGCACAAAGCGAGAACAAATGATTTCACCATTGCAACCCAGTATAGAGATACAGAGTCGAAAAAACGTCTAATTTCCGATGAACGAAAGCTCATAATTTGACGTTTTTGCTGGACTTTGCCTGCCGCTCACTCCTATAATGAGAACAGCAGAGAAAAGGAGGCGGGTGCTTTGGACAAAATTGAAGTTCGTTTTTTGGGAAATCCGGAGATACGGAAAAACGGCGTGCGCATTGCCTTTCCGTACCGGAAAGCGGAGGCCTTCTTTTATTATCTCGCCTACCGCGGCAGCGCAAGCCGCGAAGAATTGATCCATCTGCTTTGGGGAGACGAGGAGGAGAGTGTCGGCAGAAAAAAACTCAGAGACGCGGTCTACCAGGTGCGGCGGCAGCTTGGAAACGAGGTCCTGAAGAGTAAGGGGCACACGCAACTTTTACTCTCGGAGGGTATGGTGCTGGAACACGATCTTCAGAGCTGCGATGCGCCCTTTCTCGAGCATTTTTTCGTGAAGAACTGCTATGAGTTTGAGGCTTGGGCGGAAGAGGTGCGCGCGGAGCGGCAGCGCTCCGACACGGCAGCCGCGAAGCAGAGCTACGAGCTGTCCTATCAAAAAGAGGACATTGCCGGGATGCAGCGTGCCGCCAAGGTACTGCCGCGGAGGATCCCTTCAACGAAGGGCTCTACTTGGAACTCATGCAGCGCTACGCAGCCTGCGGGCAGCACAACATGGCGCTGCGCCTCTACCGCGACATGGAGAAGTTGTTCCGGGAGGAATTGGAGACTGCACCTTCCAAAGCGGCAAGGCAGCTCTTTCAGCAGATTTTTACGATGAAGGAGCAGTTCCCGCAGGCGGAGGACAAGGGCGGAAGGCCGGGCTACATCGGCAGAGAAAAGGAACTGCTCGAGATCAGCGCATTTTTTCAGGCGGAAGGCGAGGCGCTGAAGAGTGTCGCGCTGATTGAGGGCGAGGAGGGCTGCGGAAAGACCGGTTTTCTGGATGCCTGCCGCAGACTCGGCGAGGGCAACGGCATGCTCGCGCTCCACGCGATCTGCTACCGTCAGGGCGCGGAATTTTTTCTGAGCCCCTTTAGCGATATTTTTGAGGAACTCCGGCAATTTGCGGCCGAGGGAAAGCTGAGCGGCATCTCCGAAGAGGATGCGGCGGCAACGCTTTCGGAACTCGCCGGCGGGGTGGAAGAGGAGAGCGGCGGTTATCTCCGCTACCGTGCGGTCGAGCAGCGTCTCCTGGAACTCATGCAGCGGCTCTGCCGTAAGACGCGTGTGCTGATTACCCTGGATGAGATTCAGTGGATGGACGAGGTCAGCTACCGCCTGCTCTTAAAGCTCTTACAGAGCATAGGCCCCGCGCGGCTACAGCTGATCTGTACCTATCAGGACTATGAGGAGGCGCGGGTGGTACGGCAGTTGGAGCGCCTGGTTCGGGAGGATCGCGTGAAGTTCCTCTCGCTGAAGCCCTTTTCGCGGGCGGAGTCGGATCGCATTGTGCTGCGCGTCTTTCCGGAATTGCGCGAGCAGCCCGAACGGCTGGCCGCACTCTATGAGATGACGGAGGGCAATGCCTTCTTCTTAAAAGAGATGATAGCCCTGATACGGGAGAAGGGCTTTGTGCTGAAAAAAACGCCGAAAATAGACCGTCTGATTGCGGCGCGACTCTCGGGACTCACGGCGGCGGAGCGGGAGGTGCTCTCCTGCATGGCCATTTTCCCGGAGAAAATCAATCTGGAAGAGCTCGAGTATCTCTTACAGCACATGAATCGTCTGGAACTTTTGGAGCGCCTCGAGAGTCTCGCGAACAACCAGTTGATTCAGGAGATCACGGTCGGCTGGGAGGTCTGCTATAAGTTTGTGCACCGCGTATTTCGTGAATATCTATACGAACAGCAGAGTACGGGACGCACCCGCCTCTACCACCGCATGCTCGCCGAATATTATGAGAAAAAACACAGCGGAAGTTATGCGGCACTGCCTGTCATTGCCCATCACTGGATGCGCGCCCTCTGCCCGGTCAAGGCCTACGGCTATCAAATTCGCTATTTGCAGGAGTTCTACACGATACTGAACGAAAATTTTCCGATTGTGCACTCGGAGGTCACGGATCTCGGCGGGCAGTTCGGCGCGCTCGCGGAGGCGGAAAAGATGTTGGAACTCGCAAAGGATGTGATACGCCTCGAGGACAGCTCGCCCGAAGTGAATTGCATGAAAATGCGGATGCTATACATTTTGGGGCGGCATGACATCGCAGCCGGTCACTATGACAGCGGCGTCGCGGCCATAGAGCAGTGCATGATGGCGGCGCGGCGTTGTGCGGATGATACGATGCTCTTTTCCTGTTACTTGCAGCATATTTTTCACAGCATCCAGACCACCAATCTTCCGAAGGCGGAGCGCTATGTGGTACTCGGGATCGAGCAGTCAAAGGATTGCGACGCGGAGATGCATGCAGCCTTCCGGCGGCTGAAGGGCTGGTGCCTCATTCGGCGGGGGGCCTTTTCCGAGGCCGAGGCGGAACTAAAAGCCGCGCGCGCGGAGTTTGAGGCGCTCGAGACGGAACTCGGCGCTTCGACCCCGAAGTATCGGGCGAGCATTGCCGCCTGCATCGCCTATCTCGGCGACATCAAGAGAAAGCAGGGAGAGCCCGAAGCAGCGCTGCTTCGATACCGGGAGGCGGCTGCCATAGGCGCTGTCTCGGGAGAGACCAACGGTATGGCTCAAATTTACTCCGGCATCGGGCAGCTGCTCTATTTGCTCGGGCGCTACGAGGAGAGCGGGAAGTACTTAGAGCGGGCATCCGCCGTGCTCTCGGCAAACGGCTATCGCTGGGGCCTTGAGCGGAGCGAGGCCTATCTTGCCCTGCTCTCTGTTAAGCAGGGGAAGAAAGAAGAAGCACGGCAGCATCTCGAGCGGGCGCGTTACATTGCGAGCCGCATCCAAAATCCGGAGACTGAGCTCTTGATTCACGGCGCGGAAGAGGCGGTAGCGGAAGCGGAATAAGGGAAAATACAGCGCAGGGCGGGTTTCCGTCCTGCGCTTTTAAGAACAGAGAACGAACCGCAGCCGTTTCGAAAAACAAAGCACAGAGGCCACATAGACATATGACAACCCGGTATTTGGTGGGTTTTGCAGGCTGCGCGGCGGTCCGGATTCAAAATTTACACAATAGTCACAATTAAAACGCATATCTAGACGCTTTTTTGACGGCGCTCGGGTAAACTGAAACGGAAAAATATTCGGAACCAAGCTTAGCTGGGATAGGAGGATGCAGAGGGATGGAAAAAATTCTGATTACCGGACAGGACCTGAACGTCGATCAAATTGTTGCGGTTTGCCGCGACCGCGCGGTCGTGGAACTCTCCGCAGAGAGTCGGGAGGCTGTGTTGGCGTCCCGGAAGATTGTGGACGATTTGGTCGCAGAGAAGCAGGTGGTCTACGGCATTACGACGGGCTTCGGAAAGTTCAGCGATGTCGTCATCAGCACCGATGAGTGCAAGGAACTGCAAAAGAACCTGATCATCACGCACGCGGTCGGCGCGGGAGATCCCTTCCCGGAGGATGTGGCGCGCGGCATGCTGTTGCTTCGCATCAATAACCTCTCGAAGGGCTACTCCGGCATACGCCTCGAGACCCTTGAGACCATGATTGCGATGCTCAACAAGGGCGTGACGCCCTTTATCCCGGAGAAGGGTTCGCTCGGCGCTTCCGGCGATCTGGCGCCGCTCTCACACATGGTTCTCGTCATGCTGGGACTCGGCAAGGCTTACTATGAGGGAGAGCTGCTCTCCGGCGAAGAGGCGATGAAGAGAGCCGGCATTCCGGTGATTGAGCTCTCGGCGAAGGAAGGTCTTGCGCTGAACAACGGCACCCAGGCGATGACGGCGGTCGGTGCGCTTGCACTTCACGATGCGAAGCAGCTCTTAAAGATTGCCGACATTGCGGATGCGCTCTGCTTTGAGGCGCAGAACGGCGTCATGGATGCCCTCGAGGACAGAGTCCATGCGATTCGCCCGCACAAGGGCCAGGGTAAGACCGCAAAGAACCTGCGCCGTCTGCTCGCGGATTCGAAGAACACGACCCGCCAGGGTGAGATTCGCGTGCAGGATGCTTACTCGCTCCGCTGCAGCCCGCAGATTCACGGCGCTTCCAAGGACGCTGTGAAGTATGTGCAGGGCAGAGTGGACATTGAGATCAATTCGGTCACGGACAACCCGCTCATCTTCAAGGAGGACAGAGCCGGCATTTCGGGCGGCAACTTCCACGGCCAGCCCATGGCACTGCCCTTTGACTTCTTAAAGATTGCGGAGGCGGAACTTGCGAATGTTTCGGAGCGCCGCATCGAGAGACTGGTGAACCCCGCGTACTCCGCACTGCCGGCCTTTCTGACCCCGCACGGTGGCGTCTGCTCCGGCTTCATGATTGTGCAGTACTCTGCGGCGGCACTGGTTTCGGAGAACAAGGTGCTCGCACATCCGGCGAGCGTGGACAGCATTCCGAGCTCTGCGGGTCAGGAAGACCACGTCAGCATGGGCACCATTGCGGCGCGCCAGGCGGCAGAAATCGGCAAGAATGTGCGCCGTGTGCTCGCGATGGAGCTCATGGTTGCCTGCCAGGGCATTGATATGCGCGGCAACAAGGGACTGGGACGCGGCACACAGGCGGCATACGACCTGGTGCGCAAGGGCTGTGCCTTCCTTGATGATGACAGAGAGCTTTACGAGGACATTAATTACTGCGAGCAGATCCTTACGGACGGCTCCCTGATTCAGGCTGTCGAGGCAGCGCTCGGCGGAGAACTGGATGTATAAAAACTAAATACAGCGTGAGTCTTGCGCGGAAAAAGAGGAGAGTATGGAAGCGAATAAGACAGGCACCAAGAAGGTACGACTGCCCAATTTCATAGAGGCGCTCATTCCCATTGTCGTCATGATGGGGCTTATGTTGCTCGGGTTTGTCGGAAAGACGGGCTACACGGATGCGCATATGCCCTTGGTCGTATCCATCTGTGTTGCCTGCATCATCGGCGGCCTCTGCGGGCACAGTTTCTCGGACATGCTCGCGGGTATGCTGGATCGTCTGAATGCGACGATGGAAGCGATTCTGATTCTCTGCACTGTCGGCATTCTGGTTGCATCCTTCATCATGTCGGGCACCATCCCGGCTGTCATTTACTACGGTTTGGATCTTCTGACCCCGCGGCTCTTCCTGCCGGTCGGCTGCATCATGTGCGCGATTGTCGGCCTTGCCTGCGGTTCTTCCTGGACCGCAACGGCGACCATCGGCATTGCCTTTCTCGGCATCGGTGCGGGTCTCGGCATCAACCCCGCAATCACCGCCGGTATGATTATCTCCGGCGCATACCTCGGCGATAAGTTCTCGCCGCTCTCGGACACCACCAACCTCGCGGCGGCGGTTTCCGGCACGGGTCTCTTCGATCACGTGACGGCTATGGTCTCCACGACGGCACCGACCTTTGTGATTGCGTTGGTTCTCTATACGATACTCGGTATGAACATCAACACCGCGGGCTACGATCCGCAGGTGGCGGCGGGATTGCAGACCGCACTCGCGTCGAAGTTCCACATCAATCCGCTGCTGCTGCTTCCGATCATCGTGGTCATTGCAGCCTGCGTGATGAAGCTCCCGGGTCTGGTGGGCATCGCGATTTCGGTGCTCTGCGGCGTGCTCTTTGCGGCTGTGTTCCAGGGCATGACCAACATCGGCGATATCTTCAACACCCTGCACTACGGCATCACGGTGGAGACCGGAAACGAAATCGCGGATAAGCTCTTGAACCGCGGCGGTATGGACCACCAGATGTGGACCATCAACCTGATACTCCTCGCGGTCGCCTACGGCGGCGCGCTGGAGCGCTGCGGTTGCGTGGACGCTCTGTTCGGCGGCTTAAAGAATAAGCTTCACTCGGTCGGTCAGCTGGTGCTTGCAACCCTGCTCACCTCGCTCTTCTGCGATGCGACCATGTGCGACCAGTTCCTCGGCATCGGTGTTCCGGCACCGCTCTACAGCGACAAGTACGACGAGATGGGTCTTGCGCGCAACATGCTTTCCAGAACCCTTGAGGACTGCGGAACCCTTTGGGCGGTTATGTTCCCGTGGACGGGTTGCGGCGCGTATCAGATGGGCGTGCTCGGCGTGCACCCCTTCGCATACTTCCCGTTTGCGTTTGTCAACCTGTTGAACCCGATTTATGCGGCAATCACGGCCTTCCTGGGACGCAATGTCTTCTGGGCGGACGGCGCGTATACCAATATCTTCGGCAAGACTACCATGCATAAGCCGGCGGGCGCACCGGAAGAGGCACGTGAGGTCGCACTGAAGAACCTCGAGAGACTGCGCGCGGAGGGCAAGGCACCGAAGGTCGGCAAGTAAGCAGTTCGGGCTTTGAAAGAGCTTCGGAACAAGAGAAAGGAATTCACATGCTTCCATGGGAGAATGAAGGAGGCGTCGTCTATACGGCGCGGGAGTTGCGGCCCCGAAAGCGCTGGGTCACTTACGGAGGGTATTGCTTTGCGGCACTCTTACTGGCGGCGGGTATCCTGACCCGTTTCCGCATTGCCCTGCTCTTCGGCGCACTCTATATCCTGGCTCTCCTCATGGAGAAGCATGTGGTTGTGAGCGAAGAAGGAATCGAGCAGTTCTACCAAATGCACATCACAACGCACTACGAGTGCTATCCATGGAACGAGATAGACACCGTGTTGCTCGAGGACAGGGGGCATCCCACACTCGAAGCCCTATATTTTCGGCGCGGCGACAAGACAAAGCGGCTTTTCTTTGACAAGGAGGACGCCGAAAAAATCCTCTTGCTCGCCCGCAAACAGAATTCCGCGATACGCATAGAACGCGTGGAAAAAAAGTAAAGAGGGAAGAGCGCCCGCTGTGCCGGGCGCTCTTTTCTTCCGCCTTGCGAAGGACTACAATACACATAGAGAGTAAAGGTGCGATATACAGGGGCAGGGCAGAGCGCGGCTTCGAAGGGCTTGCACCCGCACTGTCGCAGTGCGGTTTCGCACCGACGGGCCGGTTTTAGACATCTTTTCGGTCGAACGGAGGAGATAAGAGATGAACGTGAGGAAGAGAAGCGCAAAGGATTATCGCGTGAGCCGCTGGAGCGGCGGGGAGACCAGAGAGTTTTTGCTCTTCCCGGAGGGCGCAAGCTATGCCGGGCGAGATTTTCTCTGGCGTGTGAGTTCGGCGACCGTGGAGCTTCTCGAGAGTGATTTTACACCGTTGCCGGACTATCGGCGCTATCTGACGCCGCTCAGCGGGGCGCTCAAGCTCTCGCAAGACGGCGGACCGTTTCGGACACTCGGGGCACTCGAAGTGCTCGAATTCGACGGCGGGGCAGAGACCAAGTCCCGCGGCGAGGTCACGGATTTTAATTTGATGCTGCGAAAGGGAGAGGCAGAGGGCGGCATGGCAACGGCAGTGCTCCGCGCGGGCGATGCGCTGCGACTCTCCGCACTCTTCCCGAAGGAAGCGGAACAAGCGGAGAGCCTTTTGATCTACTGCTATTCGGGTGCCGCCGCGCTTCGACAGGCGGGGAAGGAAAGTGTCTGTGAAGTCGGGTCCTATCTCTTGCTCTCTGCGGAGACGGGAGAAGCGGGCAGACTTGCGTTCACGGACGCGGAAGTAAGCGCGATTACGGAAAACACGGTGCTCGCATTTGCATGGATGCGACGGTGCGATTGAGAGCGGGACAGGAATAAAGAAAAGGGATTCAGGCAAAGGAATCAAGACGATGAAAGAAATCTTTGAGAGACGAAGCGTGAGAAAATTTGCGGCGCGAGAAGTGGAGACGGAAAAACTGGAGGCGGTACTCCGCGCCGGGATGGCGGCGCCTTCTGCGGGGAATCAGCGTCCCTGGGAATTTTACATTGTGCGAGATCGCGAGAAACTGGAAGCTCTGTCCAAGCTGAGTCGCTATGCCGGGCCGATTGCTGCGGCACCGCTCGCAATCGTCACGGTATGCGACCCCGAGGGCAAGCGCTTTGCGGAGGTCGCGGCAACCGATATGGCGGCCTGCACGGAGAACCTATGGCTCGGGGCGGTTTCGGTGGGACTCGGAACGGTGTGGATCGGTGTCTATCCCTATGAAGAACGCGTGAATCTTTCGAATCAAATACTTGGAATTCCGGCGGGAAAATACGTATTTTCGATTTTACCGCTTGGCTATCCGGCGGAAGAAAGAACTGCGGAGGATCGCTTCGACCCCGCTCGGATTCATGAGCTTTGAAGCGAAAACAAAAGAAAAGCAAAGATTTAATAACGCTAACTTTGTGAAATACATAAGTAAAAAATCGAAAGAATTTATAAACAGCAATTGAAAAAATAGCTTGACTGTACTAATCTGACAAATGTTTGTCAATCCCCGTCCGGCGGGGATGAAAGGTAAGTGGAAAGAGAGGTACAGTTATGGCAACATTTATGATTGGCCTCGCGATTCTGATCTGCGGCGGATTTTTGTACGGCGCCCTCTGTGAGCGCGTCTTCGGCCCGGATAACCGCGAGACCCCTGCGTATGCGAAGCAGGACGGTGTGGACTTTGTTCCGATGCCGACTTGGAAGAATGCGTTGATTAACCTTTTGAACATTGCGGGTACCGGTCCCATACTCGGGCCGATTCAGGGCATACTCTTCGGGCCGATTGCTCTGCTCACCATTCCGATCGGCAATGTGATCGGCGGCGCGATGCACGACTACTTCGCGGGCATGATCTGTACGAGAGACGGCGGCATCCAGATGCCGGATATGATCAAGAAGTACACGAACAGCAAGGTCTTCTGGGTTTATGACGTCTTTGTCTCGGTGCTTCTGCTTCTGGTCGGTGCCGTCTTTATCTACACACCCGGCGACATCGCCGCGACGCAGGTTTTCGGCTTCTCGGGCGGTGCGAAAGATCCGACGACCTGGATTATCTACGGCATCATCTTCGTGTATTACTACATTGCGACGGTCTTCCCGATCGATAAGATCATCGGCAAGGTGTACCCGATCTTCGGTGCGGTGCTGGTCTTCTCTGCGGTCGGTGTCTTCTTTGTAATGGTCGGAAGCCATTATCCGCTTGTGAACGTTTGGGACAGTTGGAATACCGGCGCGTTTGCGTACGGCGACTATTTCTTCGGCTTGGGCGATATGAAGTCTTTCGGCCACTTCATGCCGATTTTCTTCGTGACGGTTGCCTGCGGTATCCTCTCGGGCTTCCACTCGACGCAGACCGCGCTGATTGCGCGCACCATGAAGAGCGAGCGCGAAGGCAAGATGACCTTCTACAACATGATGATTGTCGAGGGCTTTATCGCAATGGTATGGGCAGCGGGAACCATGGCGCTGATCCAGATGGGTGCCGCAAAGGGCGGTATCACGATGCAGTTCGAGAACGGTGTGCTGCGCTACTTCCAGCAGGCGGCGGACGGCGGTCTCAAGGCAATTTCCGCGACCTCGGTGGTCGGTGTGCTCTGTCGTAAGGCTCTGGGCCCGGTCGGCGGTGCGATTGCGCTCATCGGTGTCATTGTGCTTCCGGTCACCTCCGGTGATACGGCGCTCCGCGCGCTGCGCCTCACGATAGCGGATACCTTCCACATCAAGCAGGACAACAACGCGCGACGTCTGATGCTCGCAACCCCAATCTTTGTGCTGGTCTTCGGCATTCTGGTCTGGGCAAAGGTCGACACGAACGGCTTTAACCTGCTCTGGAGATACTTCGCTTGGTCGAATCAGGCGATGGCACTCTTTGCGCTGGCGGCGGCGGCCATTTATCTCCTGATCGAGAAGAAGGGCGCTTTTGTCTGGATGCCGCTCATTCCGGGCATTTTCTACACCATAGTCTGCGGCAGCTACATTCTGAATGCGAAGATCGGTTTCAACCTGCCGTGGAATGCGGCGTATGCCGGCGGTGTGGCGCTTGCGGTACTTTATGCCGTCTCCGTGTTTGTGCGCGGCAGAAGACCGGCAAATACCCTGTGACAGAAAAGAGGTTCGGCGCTGACCGAACCTCTTTTTTAGAACCTGAAAGGAAGAGAGATGAAAGAAAACAGTCTGGAATTTTTGCGCGCCGAGGGAATTTCCGAGCGTCTGATTGAGGAACTGCGCGCGTTTCGAAGCTATTATCACTTGGATGAAGCGGAGGCGGTCCGCGTGCCGGAGCCGCTTTACCCCTACTACGGGAGAGAGGTCTGGGAAGAGGCAATCGGCGCTTTGCTCGCCGGGGAACATTTGCTCCTCTCGGGCGGCAAGGCGAGCGGTAAGAATGTGCTCGCGGAGGGACTCGCGGCGGCCTTCGGGCGTCCGCTCTGGGACATTTCCCTCTATGTGAATGCGGATGCCGCGAGCTTAATCGGTACGGATACCTTTCGGGACGGCGAAGTACAGCTTCGGAAGGGGCCGGTGCTCCGCGCGGCAGAGTGCGGCGGTTTCGGCATCTTGGATGAAATCAATATGGCGAAGAATGAGAGCCTCGCGGTACTGCACGCTGCCCTCGACTTTCGTCGCGTCATCGATATCCCGGGCTATGAGCGTGTGTGCCTCCACGAGGCGACCCGCTTCATCGGCACAATGAACTACGGCTACGCGGGAACGCGCGAATTAAACGAGGCGCTCGCCTCCCGCTTCCTCGTGATTCAGATGCCTGTCATTCCGCTCGCGGACGTGAAGCGCCTCCTGAGCGGCAAGTATCCGAACTTACGCCCGGAATATGCGACGCAGTTTGCGGAGCTCTTCGATGAGATACGGAAAAAGAGCGAGGGCGGCGAAATCACGAGCCGCGCGCTGGATCTTCGCGGCCTGATTGCCGCCATCGGCATGATGGAGCGCGGGCTCTCGCCGGTGAGAGCGCTGCGACTCGGCATTGTGAACAAGTGCTTTGACAGCTACGAGCAGACCCTGGTCAGCGACCTCGTTGCGACCCGCCTGCCGGAGAGCCTGGAAGCCGGGCGCGTGTTTGCATGAAACTCAGTGAATTTGAGAAGCGGCGCGCCGCCAATTTGATTTGGAATGCGGCCGGGGACTACAGCATTTCCCCGGGCTTTCGCATGTACGACGAGCACGGGCGGGCGGATCTCTACTGGAACAGTATCATCGGCGCGGCGCACCGTTTTTACGACTGGGATCGCTTGATGGAGTTTTACAACAGCTTTCACGAGACCGTGGATCAGGGCGTCTATGAGAGTCTCTTCTGGCTGGCGCTCGAGAATGGCTGTTATGAAAAAGTCAAGACGGAGCGCCCTGCGGCAGAATCGCTCCGGCAGGCCTATGCGCGGGAAAAGTTGAAGAACTTTATGCCGAGTATAGCGGAGAGCCGCGAGGGCTGGATACTCGAGGGGCATTATCGCAGAATGCTCGGCGAGGACAGCGGCCTCCCGGACCTCGTGGACCGGAAACTCCTCGCGGAACTGGAAGTCTCCGGAGACTTGGATACCGAGGCTTGGATTGAAAGCGTCGGCAAGACCCTTGCCCGCTACTTTACCTATCTTCCGGGCAAGGCGGCTTCCGAACAGCGTCGCCGTCGCTTCGCGCTGCCGAAGTTTGTGTTTCGGAAGCGGAGCGCGGCAGAGCGGCAGGAGCCCCTACAGCCGAATGTGCGCCGCCTCGTGATGGGCTTCGGTGAACTTGTGCCGAGCGCGGGCGCAAAGACAGGTGCCAAAAAGTTCGGCGAGCGCTATCTGGAGAAGAGTGCGGAACAGCTGAGACAGTATATTCGCGACTATTTCGGCACCCCCCTGTATCCGGAGGCGAAGGAGAGTGAACTGAATCTCCGCTGCTGTAAGGATGCCCACGCGGGAAGCAGGCTTTATTTTACGGACGGCAGACTGCCGCTCGAAGAAGTCAAAAAATTAAAAGGCTTTACCAAGCGCATGCGCCGCGAGATGGAAGCGCGGAGCAAAAGACCCGTCGCGCCCATGAGGGTGAAATTGCGCGGGATCACGCGGCGATTGCGGAACTCAGAGAGCGCCTTAAAAATGCGCTGCGGCAGCTCCGCGACTCGGAGGAAGTGCCCGGCCGCACAGGGCGGCTGCTTCCCGGGAAACTGTACCGCGCGCTTTGTCTGAATGATGCGCGCATCTTCGAAAAGCAGCGCCTCGGGGATCAGAGTCGGGTGAGCGTGGATCTCCTGCTCGATGCGAGCACTTCGCAGGAGGAGAGAACCGAGTTGGTTGCGCGCCAGGCCTATATTTTGGCCGAGAGCCTGAGTGCATTGAAATTGCCGGTGCGAGTCTGGGGCTATCTCTCCATGAGCGGCTACACAGTGCTCACGCGCTACCGCGATTACGAGGAGCACGAGAAGAACGAAGAGATTTTCCGCTATTTCACGGCGGGCGCAAACCGGGACGGGCTCGCCTACCGCGCGGTTGGCGAACTGATGGCAGAGTACCCCTCGGAGCGAAAAATTCTGATTGTGCTGAGCGATGTGACGCCGAACGATATGGTGAAGTTTCTCTATCAAGGGCAGGAACAGGCCTACGCGGGCGAAGGGGCGATAGAGAACGCCGCAAAGGAAGTTCGCACGGTGAGTGCCGAAGGAATTACGACACTCTGCGTTTACACCGGCGACGATGCCGGGCTCCCCGCGGTGCAGCGGGTTTTCGGGCAAAATTTTGTGAAGATCAATTCCCTGACTCGCTTCGCAGCGGCTGCGGGACGTCTTCTGGAGCTTGCGCTTTCGAATCCCGCATAGAGAGACGGAGTTTTCGACGCAGTTGGTTCAGGCGCCGTTCCAAGTAGCCGCGGTCTATGTACTCGGCGAGCACATACTGGTCGAGCGCGGGGACGGTGCAGGCATAGAAGCCGAGACGTTCGCGGTAACTTTCGAGGAGGCGCTTCGGGAGCACCATATAGGCGACACGCATGGACGGCGCGAGGGTCTTGGTAAAGGTATTGAGGTAAATCACAGAGTCGTTGGAATCCATCGCATAGATGGTTTCCAGCGGCTTTTTTTGGAGCGAAAACTCGGAGGCATAGTCATCCTCCACGAGAAAGGCCCCTCTCTCCTTGGCCCAGCGGAGATACTCAAAGCGCTTGGCGGCGGTTGCGGTCACGCCGCTCGGGTAGCTCTGGTAGGGTGTCACATGGAGTAAGGAGGCGCGGGAGGCGGCGAGCCCCTCGGCACTCACCCCGTAGGCATCGAGCGGCAGGAGTTCATAGGGGCGGGCGTAGGCGCTGTAGACAAGGCGTATCTTTTCATAGGACTGCGCCTCGATGCCGTAGAGCGCCGCGCGGGGCAGGAGCTGCGCAACCAGTCCGTAGAGATACTCGGTGCCGGAGCCGATTACAATTTGCGCGGGATCCGCCTGCATGCCGCGATAGCGGAGCAGATAGGCACTGATGGCGCGGCGAAAGTGCAGAGCCCCCTGATTTTCAGGGCGCGCGAGCAGCTCACGCGGAAAGCGGAGCAGAACATCGCGGACAATGTGGGAGAAGGGCGTAAAGGGGAAGTCGGCGGCGAGTTCGCCGAGGGAGCTGTGCGGCGCGGAGGGTTCGGTTTCGGAGATCGCCGCTTCGGTGTTCGCGTCTGCGTTTTTGTCGCTGCCTTCGGGTGTTCGAGCCGCTTCCGCGGCGTTCGCGGGTTGAAAGTCTGCCTTGTCTGTTCGGTTTGCGTTGCCGTTTTCCGGAAGCGTGAGGGCGGAGACAAAGAAGCCGCTCCGCGCTTTGACCTCGAGATAGCCCTCATCGAGAAGCGCCGCGTAGGCACTCCCGACCGTCGAGAGGCTTAGGCCCAGGTGTTCCGCGAGCGCGCGCTTGGAGGGCAGGCGTTCGCCGGGAAGCAGCTTCTTTGCGAGAATATCGCTCCGAATGGCATTGTAGAGAAAGCGGTACTTACTCTCTTTGCCGCGGGCATTCAAAAAGTAGGTGAGCATGAAGAAACCTCCGATTTTCAAACTGGTATCATTGTAACGCAAACTGATATCATAAAAAATATGAAAACTGAGTCTTTTTTGAATCCAGATTTGCGCTACAATCGTGCTTATCGAAACAAAGGGGGATGATGTCATGACAGGACAACAGACAGCAACAGCGACAAACACAGATCAGAGACTTCATAAAATCGTATTGACGGGGCTCATGGCAGCGCTCTGCTACGCAGCCTTTGCCTTTTTGAAATCCCGATTCCAACGCCGGGCGGCGGCATGGTGGCGCTTCACATCGGCAACGCCTTTTGCGTGCTTGCGGCGCTCTATCTGGGCGGTGTGTACGGCGGCCTTGCGGGCGCAATCGGCATGACGATTGCGGATTTAATGGATCCGAAGTACGTGACTTCCGCACCGAAGACCTTTTTGCTCAAGTTCTTGATCGGCCTCATTGCGGGCTTTATCGCGCATAAGCTCGGTCACATCACGGCGGATCACGATAGAAAATATCTCTTTTTCTGGACCTTGCTCGCTTCGGCGGTTGCGCTCGGCTTTAATGTGATTGCGGATCCGATTGTGGGCTATCTCTATAAAACCTATCTGCTCGGCATTCCGCAGGAAGCGTCGAAGATTATGGCGACCTGGGCAGCCGGTGTGACCGCAATCAACTCGGTCGCGGGCACCGTGGTCGTGGTCATCGCCTATGCGGCGCTGCGTCCGGTTTTAAAGAAAGCGGGACAGTTCTTCTACTGGGGTAAAAACCTGCGGTGCTTCGAAACAATGCATCGGGGTGTGAAAACAGAGAGGCGTTGCACTGTGCTTCGGGCTGCGGCATATTGCCGCAGCTTTTTTCTGATTGTCAAACGGGGCAAAACAGGCTATACAAGATAAAAACGGCGAGAAAAAGGAGGGATGGAATGAAACGGGCTTATCTCTTTGATGTAGACGGGACGCTCTGGGACAGCGCGCGTGCGGTTACGGATTCCTGGAATGAGGTGTTGAAGGCGCGCAGGGGCAGCGGAACGCTCACGGTCGATGACATGCACGGCTTTATGGGACACACGATGGATGAGATTGCGGCACGCATCTCCCCGGACGCGGATCCCCTAGAGCAGAAGGAAATCATGGAAGCCTGCATGCAACACGAGATCGATTATCTGGAGTCCCACAGCGGCTGCTTTTATCCCGGGGTGCTGAAGACCCTCCGCGCCCTTTTCGAGAGCGGCAAGGAACTCTACATTGTCTCAAACTGCCAGGAGGGCTATATCGAGTCTCTGCTCGAAGCCGGAAATTTAAGCAGCGGAGAGGACGGCGTGATTCGCGATTTTATTTGCTACGGCGAGACGAGACGCCCGAAGGGAGAAAATATAGAGCTGATTCTCGAGCGGAACGAACTCAGCCCGGAGGAGGCGGTGTACATCGGGGACACCGAGATGGATCAGGCCGCGGCCGAGGAGGCCGGCGTCGATTTTTATCATGTGAGCTACGGCTTCGGACGGGTTCACGGGGCACTCCGCGAGCTCGACTCCCTCGAAGAACTCTTAGAGGACTGAGTCCGGGGGCAAAGAGAGGCTTGTCAGAAGAGAAGCAGTCTGCTATGCTGAATAGGCATTTTGGGCTGTCGCCAAGCGGTAAGGCAAAGGACTTTGACTCCTTCACTCGACGGTTCGAATCCGGCCAGCCCAGGCACGCAGCGGGAGCGCAAGCTCCCGCTGTTTTTTTCACAACCTGTTCATTCTGTTTTTGCAAGGCAGCCCTTATAACACTGCTGTCAGGCAACTGTTTTTGAAATGAGGTAAGAGACATGTATCTGGAAACAATCAACAGCCCCGCGGACGTGAAGAAACTCGGCACAGAAGAGCTGACGGCACTCGCGGCGGAAATGCGGGAGGCGCTCATCGTCCGCGCAAGCCGGCACATGGGACATGTGGGACCGGACCTCGGTTTTATCGAGGCGACCGTTGCGCTCCACGCGGTTTTTTCTTCGCTGGAGGATAAAATCATCTACGACATCTCCCACCAGACCTATCCGCACAAGATGCTGACCGGGCGGCGGGGGGCGTATACGGACCCCGCACACTACGACGATGTCTCGGCCTACTCGAATCCGAAGGAGAGCCCGCACGACTTCTTTGAGCTCGGGCACACCTCGGTCTCAATCGATCTCGCGCTCGGCATGGCGAAGGCCAGGGATTTACTCGGCGGAACGGAGAAAGTAGTCGCGGTCATCGGCGACGGCTCGCTCTCCGGCGGCGAGGCGCTCGAGGGGCTAAACACCGCGGGTGAATTTAAGGGACAGTTCCTCATTCTGGTGAATGATAACCAGATGTCGATCGCCGAGAATCACGGCGGACTCTATGCCTCGCTGAAGGCGCTTCGCGATAGTAACGGAACTTCCGAGAACAACCTGTTTCGCGCGATGGGACTCGACTATCGCTATGAGGCGGCGGGCAATGACATCGGCGCGCTGATTCGGGCGCTGAATGCGGTGAAGGATGTGGATCACCCGCTTGTGCTCCACATCAATACCGTAAAGGGCAAGGGCTATGAGCCGGCGGAGACCCGAAAGGAGGAGTTCCACTGGCACTTCCCCTTTGACCGGGAGAGCGGCGAGACCCTGCCGGACTTCCGCTTTGAGGGCGAGAGCTATGAGGAGGCGACCGCAGAGTTTCTTCGAAAGGCAGCGGCAGAGGATCCCGCCGTGCTCGTTTTAACTTCCGGCGTGCCGGGCACCATCGATTTAACGCCCGAGCGCCGCGCTGCGCTCGGGGAACAGTATCTCGATGTCGGCATTGCGGAGCAGACGGCGCTTGCCGTTGCCTCGGGCGCGGCAAAGTGCGGCGCGAAGCCGGTCTATTTTACGGAGGCGACCTTCTTACAGCGCGCCTACGATCAACTGGTTCACGATGTTTGCATCCAGAGGAGCCCGGTCACAATGCTGCTCGGCAGCGCATCGCTCTTCGGCATGAGCGACGTGACGCACAGCGGCGTACTTGCGCTCCCCATGCTCTCCAATATCCCGGAACTCATTGTGCTTGCGCCGACCTCGGTCGAAGAGTACTTGAGCATGCTCCGCTGGTCCCTGAAGCAGAGAGAAAATCCGGTCGCGATTCTCATCCCCTCCACCGAACTTTGTCACGCGACGGGTGCGGTACGGGAGAACTTTTCGCTGCCCGCGCACTATGAAATTGTGCGGCGCGGCGGGGAAGCAGCGATTCTGGCGCCCGGCGACATGCAGGCGCTCGGCAAAAAGACAGCAGCGGTTCTCGAAGAGAAGTACGGCATATGCCCGACCCTCATGAACCCGGGGGTGGTTTCGGATCTCGACGAGGCGCTGCTCCGGGATTTGCGAAAAGAGCATCGCGCGGTGCTGGTTCTGGAGGACGGTCTGCTCTCCGGCGGCTTCGGCGCTAAGGTCGCGGGCTTTTACGCAGACAGCTCGATGAAGGTTTTACTCCGCGGTCTCCCGAAGGCCTTTTATGACCGCTACCGCATCTCGTCGCTCTTAAAAGCGCAGGGTATGACGCCGGAGCAGCTTGCGGAAAGCGTGGTCAATGCGCTCGGAAAGAACTGAATTTGACAGGAGGCAGGATGAAGCGCTATATCTCGGACTTACATTTTTTTCACGACAAGCTAAACCGCGAGATGGACTGCCGGGGCTTTGCCTCCCTCGAGGAAATGCACGCGCATATGATTGCCGCCTGGAATCAAACCGTGTCGCCGAAGGACGAGGTGTTTATCCTCGGCGACTTCTCCGTGGGAAAGGCCGAGGAGACCAACGAAATTGTGCGGCAGTTGAAGGGTGAACTCTATTTGATTCGCGGCAATCACGATTACTATCTCAAAAAGAGCACGTTTGACCGCAGCCGCTTTCACTGGATTCAGGACTATGCGGAGATTCACGACGAGGGAAGAAAGGTGATACTCTCGCACTACCCGGTCTTTTGTTACAACGGGCAGAATCGGCTGACCGCGCAGGGAGAGCCGAAGAGCGCCATGCTCTACGGCCATTTGCACGATACCTTCGATGAGGTGCTCGTGAACCGCTTTATCGCAGAGACAAGGGCGGCAAAGCGCCCGCAGAGAGACAGAGAGACAGGGGAGCCCATCGAAAAGGACATCCCCTGTCTCATGATCAACTGTTTTTGTATGTTTTCGGAGTACCGTCCGCTCGGTCTTCTCGAGTGGATAGAGCTTGATCGGCGACGTCGGCTCACTGCGCAGCAACGCGATAGCCGATAATCATGCCGTTTTGTTCGGCATAGAAGCAGTCAAGCCCGCCGGCCGGACGAACTTCGACCGAAGCAGACTGAAACGCTTCCCGGATGGCGCTTGCGAGCGCCTCGGCGACCGGTTGATTCAGGCAGTGCACAATTACGACTTCCTGAACGGCGCGCCCCTTTTCCCTGAGGTCTTGGACTATGCTGTCCAGGACCTTTTTTTGTGCCGCGAACCTTGCCCTTGATTTGTATGGTTCCCTCGGGAGTCGCGATGCCGACGCCCCAGAACCCGAGCGTGTTCGCAAGGAAGCCGGTCAGGCGACTCATGCGTCCGTTGCGAATCAAATTGTCGAAAGAGGACAGCGCATAGACGATGAAGGTGCGGTCTATGAGGGCCGGAATGCGGGAGATAATCTCCGCGTAATCGAGGCCGTCCAGTATCATGCGCGCGGTCTCCCGGATTAAGAGCATAATCGAAGGTCCGTCCGTACGCGTGTTGAAAACGGTGATGCGCTTGCCGGGTTCTTCTTCCTCGACCATGAGGCGGGCGGTCTCGGCACTCTGGAAACTGCCGGAGAGCTCGGAGGAAATGGTGAAGGCAATCACATCGCCGGGTTTCCGGAAAGCCTCGGCAAAGGAAGCCGGAGAAGGACAGGAGGTGCGGGCGGTCTTACTCTTCTTCAAGTCCTCCATCATCTCCGGAACGGAAATACTGCCGTCGTCCACGTATTCTTTCGTGTCGGTATAGAGGTAAAAGGGGACGCTCTGATACAGAATATCTTCGCGCTGTTCTTCAAAGCGTATGTCGTCGCAGCTGGAATCGGTCACGATATTCCACATGTCAGACCTCCTGAGAATGTATTTCATGGTTATCAAGCCATTATAGCGCGAAAGCGCGCTTGCGTCAAAACCGAAGCGCAGAGGAGATATGTTACAGAAATCTTACAAATACAATACGATTTCATGAGTTTCCTTGACTTGAAAAAGCGCATTTTCTAAGATGGGTGAGTCGAACGAATTTTGAATTTGCGGCGTCTGTCGCTGAAAATGAAAGAAGAGGATTCGGTATGAAGAAGGGATTATTTGCAAAGGTTTCGCGCAGCCTTGCGGCTTGCGCACTGACCGCGACGGTCGCGGCGCTCAGTTTTCCGTTCAGCGCGTTTGCGGCGGGAAATGCAACACTCTCGCTTCGCCACTTTACGGCGGGAAGCGGTACGGTCGAGCAGGGCTCGGCAAGCATGCGTGTCTTTTTGGACAGCGCGCCGGGTGAGTACACGGTGACGGACGGAGAGGGACAGCGGGAAATTCGCTTTGCGACGCTCTCGGATGCGGTCCGTGCGCAGTACGGTGTCGAGGAAGGCTATCTGAGCTACGCGAGCGTAAGCTTGCAGGCAATGAGGCTGTGACGATCAGCGGTCTTCCGAACGGTGCAAAGTATCAGGTTCAGGAGGATACCGCCGCTCTCGGCACCGGCTATTCGACGGAACCCTACTACTTCGATCGGGAAGGCGCAGTTTCCGAGAACGAGGCGATTGAGGCGGTCAGTGTGGATCATAAGAACGGCGAGACGCCGGTTGTGATTCGAAAGACTTGGTTGGACGGAAACCGCACGGAGTATCGTCCGAACTCCATCACCGTTCGCATTGACGCGCTGGATCAGAATCAGAAGCTCATTGAGGGTGAGTCGAGACTTGCGGTTGTGAAGCCGAACGCGGACGGACGCTGGTATTTTGTGGAAGGCCTGCACCGTCTCGAGAAGGCGACGGCAAGCAATGCGCGCCGCGCGAGCGCTTCCGATGCGCTGCTCGCAAGCGCTTCCGATGCGGAGCGCGAGGGAGAGGTACAGACGCTCAGCTACTATCGCATTGCCGAAGTGTCGGGCGGTTCCGCGTATGTCTTGAACTTCCCGGTTGCGGAGCGCATCCGTCAGGTCGGCGCACATTTGAATTTTGACATTGCAAACCGTTACTACGGTACGACGGGCAATTCCGGCGGCGGCAGAAGCTATACCGGCGGCGGAAGAGCAACGGGCAGGAGCGCGGCATATCGGAACAGCTCGACGGGAACGGCACCGACTTCTTCCGTGACCGAGGTGCGCCCGATGAATCCGGCAAACAACAACGAGATTCCGAATCGCCTTGCGGCGCCGAGTCGTGACGCAGGCATATCCGGACCGGTCGCGGTTCAGGCACAGCGCGGCAAAAAGAGCGGGCTTCCGAAGACCGGTCAGGCTTCGAGCGCTGCGGCGGCAGCCTTCTCGATTGCGGGACTTGCGCTGCTCCTCTACTGCCACAAGAGAGAAGAGTACTGAAACAGCAGACTCGGAAAATAAATCATTTCTCTGAGACGCCGCGGGGCAAATATCTCCGCGGCGTCTTTTCGACCTTTCCCGCAGGAAGGCTATGGCGTGGATTTGCCTGCCTGTGCTAAGATAGAAACGGAAAGAAACGGAAAGCGAAAGCGGAGACAGAGCAAGGGGCACAGAAGAAACACTGCACATGCTCGGACGAGCAAGGAGGCGAGATGAGAAAAAATCGGAGCAAGCTTGTTGCGGTATCGGCAGCGCTGGCACTGGCAGTCACTGCGTTCACGGCCTGCGGTACGGCAAAGACGACAGAGAGCAAGGCAGAGAGCAGCGCCGTAGAGAGCAGCGAAGTCGCGGGGAGCGGCGAGGCGGCAAGCGGAACGCAGGCGGAGGCCGCAAATCCGTGGATGGATGTCCGGGATCTGAAGGAAGCGCTGAAAGAGACCGGCGTGGAACTGAAGGCACCGGAAGAAATCGGAGACTTTCATCTGAGCCATGTCCAGGCAATACAGGACGGCGGCATTGTTCAGGTCTTTTACGGCGGTGTTGCGGACAAGACCGAGACGCAAGCGCTGCTTCGCAAAGCAAAAAGCATGGAAGATATCAGCGGAGACTACACAGTCTACCCGGAGGACCGCAGAGTCAACGAGACAGAGGGAGAAGTGCGCCTCCGCGGCCAGGACGGCAGAGTGTATCTCGCAACCTGGCAGCGCGGTGACTACAGCTATTCGCTGAGTCTTGCGCAGGGAATGGAAGAAGCAAAGGTCATGGAGGTTATTTCGAAGATTCAATGAGTAAACAAAAATTGGAAGAATACCGGGATTTAATTGTCAACAACCGCTTCGCGCTGCACAACCACGTGACCCTCACAGATCTCGAGGAGAACAGCGCAGAGGGCTATCTGGATGTCGAGGACGATGTGACCAATGCCTACGGCATGGTGCACGGCGGTGCATTTTACGCGCTCGCGGATGTGATTGCGGGCATGACGGCGCGCGGGAACGGCCACGCCTATGTGACCCAGACGGCGGACTTACACTATCTCTCCTCGACCGAGGAGAGGCGCATATACGGAAAGAGCCGCGTGCTGCGGCGCAGCCGACAGACGGCTGTCATTGAGGCAGAGGTGACGGACGGGGGCGGAAAGTGCCTGTTTTTTGCGACCTTCACGTTTTTCTGCGTGGACGGCCGTGTCGCTGTGAAGAGAGAGGGGGAAGAGCGTGCCGACTCATAACCGGAGAAAGAAAATTAATATTGTCGGGCATAAGAATCCGGATACGGATTCCATCTGTGCGGCACTCAGCTATTGCTGGCTGAAAAAGCAGATCGATCCGCAGGGCGAGTACGAGGCGCGGCGAGCGGGCAGCGTGAATCGCGAGTCGCAGTTCGTGCTGAATTACTGGAACATGAAGGCGCCCCGCCTCATCACGAGCGTGAGTCCGCAGATGAAGGACATCGACTTCCGCATTCGGCCCGGCATCGACGGGGAGATGAGTCTCCGCGAGGTCTGGAAGCTGATGCGCGAAGAGGATATCGAGACCCTCTGCATCACGACCGAGGAGCAGGAACTCCTGGGTCTGGTTTCGGTCACCGATATCACAAACATCAACATGAATCTCCTCGACAACGGCATACTCGCGACCGCAAAGACGCCCTATAAGAACCTTATCTCGACCCTCGACGCGGAGATGATTTCCGGCGACCCGGAGGCGTGCATCGAGCAGGGGCATATCTACATCGGCACAAGTCCCGAGGTCATTGAAGAGTTCGTGAACGAGAACGATATCGTTCTGGTCTCGAACCGCTATGAGGCGCAGATTTGCGCGATTGAGTGCGGCGCGTCCTGCATTGTGATCTGCTGCGGCGCAGTGGCCGGAAAGACCATCTTAAACCGCGCGAAGGAAAAGAACTGTACGGTGCTCATGAGCCCCTACGACACCTATGCGGCGGCACGCCTCATCAGCACGGCCATTCCGGTGCGCCACATCATGCAGAGCGAGAAGCTGCTGCAGTTCGGCCTCAACACCTATGTCGAGGACGCGAAGAAATCATGGCATCGGTGCGTCACCGCTATTTCCCGATACTTGATTCCGACGGAAAGTATGTCGGTGTCGTGAGCCGCAGAAACCTCTTGAATCTGCACCCGAAGCGGGTCATTTTGGTGGACCACAACGAGTTTACCCAGACTGTGGACGGCATGGAGCAGGCGGAGATTCTGGAAATCATCGATCACCACAGAATCGGCAATCTGGAGACCGGCGGACCGGCCTACTTCCCGGAACGAGCCGGTCGGCTGCACCAACACCATTGTCTATACGATTATGCAGGAGAAGAACCTCACCCCGCCGAAGGAAATCGCGGGGCTCATGCTCTCCGCAATTCTCTCGGATACGCTGATGTTCCGGTCGCCGACTTGCACGGCGCGGGACCGCGCCGCGGCGGAGGCACTTGCCGCCATTGCGGAGGTCGATATCGAGAGCTATGCGAATCAGATGTTTGAGGCCGGCGAGGATCTGAGCGGCCGGAGCGCCGAGGATATTTTCTTCGCGGACTTTAAGGTCTTTACCTTCGGCGACATTCGTTTCGGCGTGAGCCAGAGCACCTTTATGACCGAGAAAAACCGAAAGGTGGCCGAGGAATTGGTGAAGCCCTTCCTGGAGGCGGCCGCGAACCGCACCGGCGTGGACACGGTTTACTACATGGCAACCGACACGCCCTCCGAGAGCACGGAGCTCTTTTGGTACGGCAATATGGCCGAGGAGTACGCGCGGCGCGCCTTCGGACGTGCGCCGGAGGCGGAAGGCTATTTCTACCTGCCGGGCGTTGTGAGCCGGAAAAAGCAGATGATACCGCCTCTCCGCATGGCGATGCAGGCGGAACCCTGAGAGGAGAGAGTATGAAACGTGTCAGCGCCCTGCTCGCACAGGGCTTGGAAGAAGTGGAATGCCTGATGGTCGTTGACCTCTTGCGGCGCGCCGAGGTACAGGTAACCCTGGTCTCCGTGAGCGGTGAGCGCGTGGTGACCGGCGCGCACGGCATCGCGATCGTGACGGATCGCCTGATTGAGGAGATGGATTTTTCGGCGGAGGATATGATCTTTCTGCCGGGCGGCATGCCGGGCGTCAGTAACCTGGTGCGGCATGCGCTGGTGGCGCAGACCCTGAGAGCGCAGGCCGAACAGGGCAAGGAGCTCGCTGCCATCTGTGCGGCGCCGAGTATACTCGGCAAGATGGGACTCTTTGCGAACAAGCGCTTTACCTGCTATCCGGGTTGGGAGCGCGGCATTGACGGCATCAACGGCGCCGAGTGGAGCGGGGCCGCGGTGGAGCGGAGCGAGGGACTCACGACCGGGCGCGGACTCGGCACGGCGATGGACTTCGGCTTAAAGCTGATCGGCGTGCTCTGCGGCAGCGAGACGGCAGAGAAAATCAAGCAGGCGGTCCAGCACCCGGACACGCTCTACTGAGCGCGTCCCCGTGAATGCATTTTGGGAGCGCCACGCTGCGCTGCGGGAGTTTTTGCTTTTTAATCTGCTTTCGAACTGTGCGACCCTGGTGAACCTCCTTGCGACTTTTTGTCGGCACGCATGTCTTGTTCCGTGCGTTTCGGGACAGACCTTTTTCCTTCCTGGTTTTTCAGTACAGAAATATACGGGAGGATTTGGGGCTCGCAGGTTTCTTGAGCTTTTTGTTTGCGACCGCACTCGCGCAGACGGTTAATTTCTCGGTGCAGCGAAAGCTGGTGTTTCGCGCTTCCGGGAATGCGGGCAAAGCGGCGCTCCGCTTTGCGGGGCTTGCCCTTTTTCTGACCCTAATCTCTGCGGCGCTGCCGGCCTATACCTTGCCGCGCTTCGGTATTTTGGGTTCCGCAGTCTTAAACATAGTGCTGCAGGTGGCAATCAGTTTTCCCGCGATGAAATTTTGGATTATGCCTGAGGGAACTCGGGAGAAGAAGGCAGAATGAGTCGGAAACAAAACAAAACAAAAAAGCGGTCGGAGGCCCTTGCGCGTCTGACCCTCTTTGAAAAAGGCGGCCCTGTTATCCGGGGGCGGCGCCTGGAAGAGCCGGGCACTCCCGAGACGGGGCTTGCCGGCTCTTTTCTTTTCGGACGGACCGCACGGTCTCAGGAAGCAGGAGGGCATCGGGGATCATCTCGGGCTCCATGCCTCCCGCCCCGCGACCTGCTTTCCGACGGCGGCGACCGTTGCAAACAGCTGGGACACGGAACTTGCCGAAGCGGTGGGCGAAGCGCTCGGAAACGAGGCGCGCTCGCAGGGAGTGGATGTGCTGCTCGGGCCGGGACTCAACATCAAGCGGAGTCCGCTTTGCGGGCGGAATTTCGAGTACTTTTCGGAGGACCCCTATCTCTCCGGCAAGCTCGCGGCCGCCTATGTGCGCGGTATACAGCGCGGCGGTGCGCTCGCCTGTGTAAAGCACTACGCCGTAAATTCACAGGAGTTTCGACGCATGACCTTAAATGCCGTCGTGGACGAGAGAGCGCTCCGGGAACTCTATCTCACCGGTTTTGAGATTGCGGTGAAAGAGGGAAGGCCGGGAGCGCTGATGACCAGTTATAACCAGGTGAACGGAATCCAATCCAATGAAAACCCGCAGCTCATGCTCGACATTTTGCGGGACGAGTGGGGCTATGACGGCATGGTTGTGACGGACTGGGGCGGCTCGGACGATCACATTCGGGGCATACAGTGCCGCTCCACGCTGGAAATGCCGAATCCCGGACTCTATGCGGCGCGGGAAGTGCTGCGCGCCGTAGAGCGGGGTGAGCTCTCCGAGGCGGAAATCGATCTCTGCCTGAAGGACTACTTCCGCACGCTGCGGCGCGCCGCGGTACAGGCAAAGAAGGCTGTGCCTGTGGATCCGCTGCGGCAGCACGCGCTCGCGCGCCGGGCGGCGCGGGAGAGTGCGGTGCTCCTAAAGAACGACGGCATACTGCCGCTCTCCGGAGAAGAAACGGTCGCATTGATCGGTGACTTTGCTTTCATGCCGCGCTATCAGGGGCGCGGGTTCCTCGCTCGTGAACAGCCGCCGGGTCGAGACTCTTCGGGGGCAGCTTTCGCAGCGCCTCGGCGGTAAGCTCATCGGAGCGGCGAGCGGCTATGCGCGACACGGTGATGACAGCAAACGCCGGGCGGCGAAGCGACTTCGCCGCGCGCTGAAACTCGCGCGGAAAGCCTCCTGCGTGATTTTTTGCTGCGGTCTCGATGAGATGGCAGAGACCGAGGGCCTGGACCGAAAGACGCTGGCGCTGCCGGCGGCACAGCGGCGGGTGCTTCACAGCCTCGCGGATGTCAATCCGAACATCATCCTCGTGCTGAGCGCGGGTTCGGTCGTGGATCTCTCGGTCGAGCGGGATGCGCGTGCCGTGCTGCACGGCTACCTCGGCGGCGAGGCCGGGGCGGGCGCCATGGCAGAGCTGCTGTACGGAGAGGCTACGCCCATGGGGAAGCTCACGGAGAGCTATCCGCGCGCGCTTTCGGATACCCCGGCCTACCCCTACCGGAAACTCCGCGGCAACTGCGCGGAGTACCGCGAGAGCCTCTATGTGGGCTACCGCTATTATGACAGAGCGGGGCGCTCACTCTACCATCCCTTCGGCTTCGGGCTCTCCTATACAAGCTTTTCTTATCGGGACCTCACGGTCGAGGCGGAGGGTGTACGCTTTTTCGTGAAAAACAGCGGCGCAAGGGACGGCGCGGAGATTGCGCAACTCTACATAAGTGCCTTGGAGAGCGAGGTCTTTCGGCCGGAAAAGGAATTGAAGGGCTTTGCCAAGGTCTTTTTAAAGGCGGGGGAAGAGAAAGAAGTGTTCATCCCCTTCGATGACAAGAGTTTTCGGGTCTACGACAGTGCAAGAGGCTGTTTTATCGAGGAGGAAGGGCGCTACCGCATTTTAGTCGGTGCGAGTGCGGCGGATCTTCGCCTCGCTGCGGAAACAGAGCGCGGGGGAGAACGTATGCTTATCCCGCAAGAAAAAGCGCCTGCCCCACTATTTCAGCGGGGCGGCGCAACAAGTCGGGAGAGCGGAATTTGAGCGCTTGCTCGGGCGAAAAACCGAGCGCCCGGCGCTCGCAGGGGAACTGCTTCGCGGCGATGCGGTCCATGAACTCAGGCGTTCGCGCGGTCTGCTCGCGCGGCTCATTTACCGCGGCTTACAGCGCGCGCTCAACAAGAGCGCGGCAAAGCGTGAGCCGAATTTGAATTTGATTTTTACCTACCACATGCCGTTTCGCGCCTTCTCGAAATTCGGGAGCGGGCGCATCTCGCCGGAGATGACCGAGGCTGTCTTACTCATGCTGAACGGACACCTCATTGCGGGCGGGCGAAAGTTCTTCCTTGAGGGTTTAAAAAAACCGCCGGGAGAACCGGCGGAATGAGAGAGCGCTGCGTTGATTAAACGCGCGCTTTTTTTCTTTTTGAAGAGCTCCGGGAGTGCGGCATTCCGTATGTCGGAGACCAGCGGAAAGCCGGGTGTCTCGGTGATGGCAAGCGGCAGCTTGGCAAAGCGGAGCACAGCCTGCATTGTTGCGGGCGAAGACCAGAAGACCGGGGTTTCGTCCGGAGCGATACGGACCGCGTCGCCGTAGTCCGGCGTCTCGAGCGAGCGAATGCCGATTTCCGACGGCGCGCCGATGTGAAGCGGCGCACCCTGCACAAGTTCCAGGGGCTCGGTCAGCCGGTAGGCTTCCTTCACCGCCGTTTGGGAAAGAGGCCGCATGGCGACCACAACGGGACCGCGGAAAGGCCCCGTCGGGTTTGTGCGGAGCTTGGTTTCATAGAGCGGCATGGCCTTCTGTTCTTCGACATGGCGCACGGAAAGACCGTTCTCCAGGAGCAGGCCGTCCGCGGAGGCGGCACAGCCGATCAAGAAGCCGACAGAGCCGAGGTTCCAGAGCGCTTTCACTTCGTTTACATCCTCGGAGACCTCGCCGTTGATAAAGATACGGTAGCGCGGCAGGGCGGTGCAGAGATTGGCCCCGGGCGCAAGGAAGGAGGAGACGGGCTGTTCCCGTATGACCTCGAGAACAGGGAAAATTTCCGGGTTCCAGGAGGCAAAGCGGAGAAAATCGTCCGCGTAGGTGCTCGGAAGAATCAAAGACTTGCCTTTACATAGTCGGGGCAGAGCGCGCCGGTCGCGGTGTCAAGCTTATTTGCTTCGGCGAGCGCGCGGACTTCCCGGGGTGTCAACTTCTTGAAATCTGTGCTCATGAACTGCTTTCCTTTTCTGTGTAATGTGAGGGCAAAACGTACTCAGCGCGTAAACGCGTAAGAGAACACGCGGAGCGCGTTGTTCTCGGCGCGCCGAGCGTCCTGTGCCGCCTCGATCGAAACTTTTTCAAAGCGGACGCGGTCGTTCGCCTTGATCTGCGCAAGCAAGCGGAAGTCCGCGCTGATCACGTTTGCAATCTTGGTGTAGCCGCCGGTGGTCTGCCGGTCCGCAAGCATGATAATGGGCTCGCCGGAGGCCGGAACCTGAATCGCGCCGAAGGCAATGCCGTCCGAGATGATGTCGGCACCGTCCTTGTGGGCAATCGCCGCGCCGGTAAGGCGGCAACCCATGCGGTCAAACTCCGGGGTCACCGTGTAGACTTCGCTTAAAAAGCTCTTGAGTCCCTCTGCGGTGAAGGCATCGTCCTGCGGACCGAGGACCACGCGCAGGGTGTAAATGTCCCGCTTTACGAACTCCGGGGTAAAGCGGCGCGCATCGAGGTTCGGAATGGTCGCCGCCGGAGCGCGGAAGGCGATTTCATCGTCCTTCTCGAGCTTGCGCCCGCAGAAGCCGCCGAGCTTAGCCTTAAGATAGGTCGAGCGACTGCCCATGACGAGCGGGATATCGAGGCCGCCGTGGAAGGCGAGGTAGGCGCGGCAGCCGGTCTTCGGCGCCGTGAAGCGAAGCGTCTGTCCGCTCTTCACCGCGTACGCGCCGTAGGGCGCGAGGGGCTGTCCGTCCAGGGTGGCGCCGAGGTCGCCGCCGGTGAGCCCGATCACATTGTCCGCCGTAAAGCGGAGCGCGGGGCCAAGGAGGGTGCACTCGAGCACAGCCTCATTTTTCAGGGATTTCCGCAGAGGATGTTGGCAAGGCGCAGGGCGCGGGGGTCCATGGCGCCTGAGACCGGAACGCCGAAGGCCTGATAACCGATGCGGCCCAGGTCCTGAACCGTGGTCAGAGCGCCGGGGGTAATCACTTGAATGCTCATGCCTTGACCTCCTCTCGCTTGCGTGTGCTGAGGCGGTAGCTGCCCGCTTCGATTTCCGCTTCTATTTTCCGGTACTCTTCCTCGGTAATCGGGAAGAAGTGAATGTACTGGCCGGCGCGCGGCAAAATCGGGGTCTCGCGCAGCGGATCGTACATGCGGACCGGGGTTCTTCCGATGAGCTGCCAGCCGCCCGGCGAGGCAATCGGGTAGATGCCGGTCTGTTTGCCCGCGATGCCCACCGAACCCGCGGGAATCGAGACGCGGGGCGTCTTTAAGCGCGGGGTTTCGATGCTCGGATCCAGACCGCCGAGGTAAGTAAAGCCCGGGGTAAAGCCGAGCATGTAGATGAGGTATTCCGGCGCACTGTGGCGCTTTACAACCTCTTCTTCGCTGATGCCGGCATTTTCCGCCACGTGGGCTAAATCCGGGCCCATCTCCCCGCCGTAGAGGACGGGGATTTCGAGGACTTCGCTCGGGGGCAGGGCAGTCGTATCGATGGAAGCCGCAAGTTCCTTGAGCGTTCCGAGCAGCCGGTCGCAGGAAATGCGATCGGGGTCATAGTGTATCATCAGGGAGCAGTAGGTCGGGACCGTCTCTACGATGCCCGGAACCTTGCGCTCGGTGAGGAGCAGCTGAAAGGCGCGTATGGTCTGGTTGACCTCTTCGGAGATGCGGTCGCCGAAAACCGCACTGACCGCCGTGTCGCCGTTCAGCAAAAAGCGCGGCGTTGCTAAATTGGTCATAGGGAACCTTTCTTCCGAGAATTAGAGAAGAGCTTTCCGAGATTCGGGAGTGCCGTGATTGCGAGATAGCCCGAGAAGAGCACCACAATCCAGCCGAGGACATAGAGCACAATCGGGTGACGATATTCCTTGCCGACAACCTTCGGATTCCGGCAAGCGAGCAGCATGCAGCAGAGCGAAATCGGGAGAATCAGGCCGTTCACCGCACCCGCGAAGATAACCATCTTCTTTGCGCCGCCGAGCACTGTCATGACCAGGGTCGAGAATGCGATGAAGCCGACAATGAACTGACTCTCATGTTCGCGGACAAAGGGGTGCAGGGTCTTTAAGAAGGAGACCGAGGTGTAAGCCGCACCGATAACCGAGGTCACGCCTGCGGAGAAGAGCGCGAGACCGAAGAGGCGGTAGCCCAGATTGCCCGCCGCGAGGCGGAACGCTTCCGCTGCCGGGTTCTTTGCGGAGGTGATTGCTTCCACATTTGCGGTGACCAGTGCCGTACCCTGGGTGCAGACACCGAGCACGCAGAGGAAGAGCAGAATACGTACGGTTCCGGAGACCGAGATACCGGTCAGAACCGACTGGCGGAAGTGCGAAACCTCATCCTTGTTGCCGCCGTAACCCGCGTCGAGCAGGCGGTGTGCGCCGGAGAAGGTGATGTAGCCGCCGCAGGAGCCGCCGAGTAAGGTGAGCATGGGGCCCACCATGGAGCCGGGACGTTCCGGTGTGAACATGCGAACCACCGCTTCGCCGACCGGGGGCTTCGAAGAAATTGCGACAAAGAGCATGACGAGGATGATGATGCCGCCGAGCACCTGGGCCACCTTATCCACGGCTGCCTTGCCGCTCTTCGAGAGGAAGATGCAGATTGCGAGGGTGCCGCCGAGAAGGGCACCGATTTTCTCGTGGAGGCCGAACATCGCGTCGAAGCCGAGGGCAACGCCGCCCACGTTTCCGATGTTAAAGGCGAGACCGCCGAGGACCACGAGGAAAGTTAAAAACACGCCGAGACCCGGGAGCACCGTGTTTGCGATTTCCTGACCGCGCTTTCCGGATACACCGATGACGGACCAGATATTGGTCTGCGCGACCGCGTCCATGATGATGACGCAGGCAATGACAAAGGCGAAGGAAGCGAGATACTTTGCGGTGAACTGGGACGTCTGGGTTAAGAAGCCCGGGCCTATGGCGGAAGTCGCCATGAGGAAGGCTGCGCCGAGTTTCACGGAGAGACTGTGGCTGTTCTGCTTGCTGTTCATATTGCTACCCCTTTTATGATGGTTAAAAACTTACTTGATAAAGTTGCCGAGTGCTTCGATCCGAATGCCTTCTTCGGTGAGGGTCTTCCGGATTTCACGGACAAATTCGACGGCCGAGGGATTGTCGCCGTGAACGCAGATCGAATCCGCGCGGAGCGGGACATCCTCGCCGGTAATCGCCGTCACCTTGCCCTCCTTCACCATGCGAACGGTGCGGGCAATTGCGAGCTGCTTGTCGTGAATCACGGCGCCCTCTTTGGAGCGCGGCACCAGAGAGCCGTCCGCCTGGTAAGCGCGGTCCGCAAAAACCTCGGAAGCCGTGCGAAGACCGACCGCCGCAGCCTCCGAAATCAGGAAGCTGTTCGCGAGGCCGAGGAGAATCAGCTTGTCATCGAACTCCGCGACCGCCTCCGCGATGGCGCGCGCAAGCGCCGCGTCCTTTGCGGCCATGTTGTAGAGCGCGCCGTGCGGCTTGACATGCTGGAGCGTAAGTCCCGCAGCCTTTGCGAAGGCATAGAGCGCGCCGAGCTGGTAGCTCATATAAGCCTTCACTTCCTTCGGGGAGCAGGCCATATTGCGGCGGCCGAAGCCCATGAGATCCGGAAAGCCCGGGTGAGCGCCGAACGCGACAGAAGCCTCCCGACAGAGACGTGCGGTCTCCGCCATCACGAGGGGATCTCCGGCGTGATAGCCGCAGGCCACATTGGCGGAAGAAATCTGGGCGATGACCTCTTTGTCGAGGCCTATGGTGTAGGCGCCGAAGCTCTCGCCGAGATCCGAGTTAAGATCCACATGATACATAGTGTTACCTCCTTTAATTTGTGCGGGATGGCAGACTCCTTTCTGCGCGGGGCAAGCAGGTTCCCGTTAAGATAGATGAAGAATGAGACTATATTAGCTTGAATAATATGCAAAACGTCCCGAAGAGAATTGTAACATGCGAGTCGGTGTACTTCAAGAAATACATAATTCCAAGTGCTTTGGTAGGAATTAGCCTTGCATGAGGGAACATTGCCGCGCTATAATGCTAAACGCAATATTTGTGTGAACTTGCGCAGGTGCAAGAGAGGGAGAATTATGAGCAAAGACTTACTGACGGTGCGGGATTTATCCGTGCGAGTCGAAGAAAAAAATATTCTGAAGAGCCTGAATCTTTCGGTGAAGCCCGGTGAGACCCATGTCTTAATGGGACCGAACGGTGCCGGAAAATCCACGCTCGGCAACACACTGATGGGCAATCCGCACTATGAGGTAATCGGCGGTTCGGTCGAGTTCCAGGGACAGAACCTTCTGGATCTCTCGGTCAACGAGCGCGCCAAAGCGGGAATTTTCATGTCCTTCCAGAACCCGCTCGAGGTGCCGGGCATCAGCCTCGCAAACTTTATCCGAAACGCGCTGGAGCAGAGAACCGGAAAGCGCATTCGTCTCTGGGATTTCCGCAAGGAGATTGCGAAGGCGCTCGAGGTGCTGAACATGGATCCGAGCTATGCGGACCGCGACCTGAATGTCGGTTTCTCGGGCGGCGAGAAGAAGAAGGCGGAGATCTTACAGCTGCTCATGCTGAAGCCGAGCCTTGCGATTCTCGACGAGACGGATTCCGGACTCGACGTGGACGCGGTGAGAACCGTGAGCCGCGGCATTGAGGAGTACCAGAAGGACAAGGATTCGGCGCTCATCATCATCACCCACAACATGGGCATTCTGTCCTCGCTCAAGGTGGACAAGACCCATGTGATTGTGAAGGGTTCGATTGTCGCGGACGGCGATGCGAGCCTTGTTGAGGAGATTAACCGCGACGGTTTCGCGCGCTTCGAGACCAAGGAGTGAGTATGTCGGAAGAGAGAGAGAAAAAGAGAGAACCTATGTGGAAGACATAGATCGCTCCATCTATGACTTCCGAAACGAAGAGAAGGATGCCTACCGCATTCGGGCAGGCCTTACCCCGGAGATTATCACCGAGATTTCCAAGACCAAGAACGACCCGGCTTGGATGCTGGAGCACCGCTTAAAGTCCCTCGAGATTTTCGAGCGGAGCAGCATGCCGGTCTGGGGCCCCTCGATCGAGGGCCTCAATATGGATCAGATTGCGACCTATGTGCGCCCGAACACGAAGATGAGCGCGGAGTGGTCGGAGGTGCCGGAGGAAATCAAGGACACCTTTGAGAAGCTCGGCATACCGCAGGCGGAGCGTGAGAGCCTCGCGGGCGTCGGCGCGCAGTACGACTCGGAGCTGGTCTACCACAATGTAAAAAGGAAGTGGCGGAGCAGGGCGTCATCTACACCGACCTGGAGAGCGCCATGCACGGACCCTACGAGCAGATGATACGCGACCACTTCATGAAGCTGGTGCCGCCGACGGACCACAAGTTTGCGGCACTGCACGGCGCGGTCTGGTCGGGCGGTTCCTTTGTCTATGTGCCGCCGGGTGTCAGCGTGGAAATTCCGCTGCAGTCCTACTTCCGTCTGAACGCGCCGGGTGCGGGACAGTTTGAGCACACCTTGATCATTGTCGACGAGGGTGCTTACCTCCACTTCATCGAGGGATGTTCCGCGCCGAAGTACAATGTCGCAAATCTTCATGCGGGCTGCGTGGAGCTCTTTGTCGGCAAGCGCGCAACCCTGCGCTATTCGACCATCGAGAACTGGTCGAAGAACATGTATAACCTGAACACGAAGCGCGCCAGAGTCGAGGAGGACGGCAAGGTCGAGTGGATTTCCGGCTCCTTCGGTTCCCACGTGGGCTATCTCTACCCGATGAGCGTGCTTGCGGGCGACCGCGCTCGCTCCGAGTTCTCGGGCGTCACCTTTGCGGGTGCGGGGCAGAACTTAGACACCGGCTGCAAGGTGGTGCATATCGGAAAGAATACGAGTTCTTATATCAATACCCGCTCGATTTCGAAGAGCGGCGGCATTTCGACCTTCCGCTCGGCGGTCGTCGTGCAGGCGGGCGCGGAGAACGCGAAGAGTTCTACTTCCTGCCAGTCTCTCATGCTGGATGCGGAGAGCCGCTCGGACACGATTCCGGCAATCGAGGTCAAGACCAACAAGGCGGACATCGGCCACGAGGCAAAGATAGGCCGCATTTCGGACGACGCGGTCTTCTACCTCATGAGCCGCGGTGTCTCCGAGGAAGATGCGAGAGCGCTGATTGTCAGCGGTTTCGCGGACAATGTCGGAAAAGAGCTGCCGCTGGAGTACGCGGTCGAGATGAATAACCTGATCAGACTTGAGATGAAGGGCGCAATCGGATAAGGAGGGCGAGATGAAATTTAATACCTTGGCGAGCCCGACTTACAGTTGGCTCAAAATGAACGGCGGGGAGCTCTTAGACCTCCCCGCGATGGAGCGCCTCTCCCCGGCAATCGAACTGCCGGAGGGCGTGCGCGTTGAAAAATTAAACGGGGTCGCGGCAAAGCCGCTGCGCACCGGCGGCGGCGCGGAGTTCGGCGAGGCACTCGCCGCGGCAAAGCTTCCGGTTCTGATTTGTACGGTCCCGGAGGGACAGGAGATTGCGGAGCGGGATGCGCTTCGCCTCTCCTTCCGTCTGCCGGACGCAGGGCAGGAGTATAACCCGCGCGGACGCAACAGCGTGAAAGGCGAGAAGGCAAGCGGCACGCCGGCAAAGGCCGGAAAGTTCGCACAGGTGGAACTCAATTTGGAGCGCGAGAGCTCGCTCACGGTGGTCATGGACTACCTCTCGGAGGCAGATGCAAAGGGGCTCGCGGGCGTACAGACCAAGGTGACGCTCGGAGAAGGCGCAAAGCTCACCCTTGTGCAGCTGGTACGCGCGGGCAGCGGCTATACCTTTTTGAATGATGTGGGCGCGGTCTGCGCAAAGGATGTGGAGCTCCGCGTCATTCACCTGGTGCTCTCCGGCAAGCATGTGTACCAGGGCTTCAGTTCCGCGATGGAGGGAGATCGCTCTCAGCTCGCGGTTGATGTGGGCTATGTCGGCGAAGATCGCGCGCACTACGACTTTAACTACGAGAGCATCCACAGCGGCAAGAAGACGGGTGCGGAGATTCACGGCAAGGGCATACTGCGCGGTCACGCGAAGAAGGTGTTCCGCGACAGCATAGACCTCCGCAACGGCTGCTCCGGCAGTGAGGGCAACGAGACCGAGGATGTGCTTCTCATGGACGAGACGGTCGAGAACCGTTCGCTCCCGATTATTCTCTGCAGCGAGGACGATGTGGTGGGCAACCACGGCGCGACCATAGGCCGCCTGGATGAGGACCTGCTCTTCTACATGGAGTCCCGCGGCATGCAGAAGGATGAAATATACGAGATGATGGCGAAGGCGAGAATCGACGCGATTGTTCGGAAAATTCCGGATGCCAAGACGCGTCACGATTTGCTGGAACTGGATGACGAAGAGGAGCGTGAGGACAGATGACGAACGAAGAGAGAAGGGCGGAGGACCTGCGGATTCGCAAGGACTTTCCGCTGATTGACGGACATCCGGAGATTGCCTACCTCGATAACTCTGCGACAACGCAGAAGCCGGAGAGCGTGCTCCGCGCGATGCAGCATTACTATCTGGAAGAAAACGCGAACCCGCTGCGCGGTCTCTACGAGCTATCGGTCAAGGCGACCGAGGCGTATGAGGATGCGCGGGAAGCGGTGCGCGCGTTTATCGGAGCGGGAAGCATTCAGGAGATTATTTTCACGCGAAACGCGAGCGAGAGCTTGAACCTGATCGCTTACTCGGCGGGCGAGGCCTTCTTAAACGAGGGCGATGAAATCCTGATTACGATCATGGAGCACCACTCGAACCTGATTCCCTGGCAGCAGGCGGCTGCGCGGAGAGGCGCGGTTCTTAAGTTCCTCGAGCCGGATGAAGAGGGTTATATCTCGGAAGAAAATTTCCGCAGCATGCTGAGCCCGAAGACCAAGCTGGTCTCGATGACTCACATCTCGAACGTGCTCGGCGTGAAAAACGATGTGAAGACCTTTGCGCGGATTGCGCACGAGAACGGCAGCCTCTTTGTCCTGGACGGCGCACAGTCCGTGCCGCATATTCCGGTCGATGTGACCGAGCTCGGCGCCGATTTCCTCGTTTTCTCGGGACACAAGATGCTGGCGCCCATGGGCATAGGGCGTACTCTACGGCAAGAAGGAACTGCTTGAGAAAATGCCGCCCTTCCTCTTTGGCGGCGAGATGATTGAGTACGTGAGCCGCGAGAAGGCGACCTGGGCGGAGCTCCCGCACAAGTTTGAGGCCGGCACGGTCAATGTGGGCGGGGCGGTCGGCCTGCATGCGGCGATTGAATATTACAAGCAGCTCGGCTGGGATAAGATTTTGGAGCGCGAGGAGCATTTGAGCCGTCTCGCGATGGAAAAGCTCTCGGCAATTCCGCATCTCAGAATCCTCGGGCCGAAGGACGGCACTGCGCACCACGGCATCTTCACCTTCACGATTGAGGGCGTGCACCCGCACGACATTGCGGCCATCCTTGACTCGCACAGGGTGAACATACGCGCGGGTCACCACTGCGCGCAGCCGCTCATGCAGTTTATGAAGACGCCCTCCACAACGCGGGCAAGCTTTGCATTTTACAATACCGAGGACGAGCTGGATCGCCTCGTTGAGAGCATCGGCGGCGTGCGCCGTGAGATGGGCTATCAGGAGTGAGCATGGACAATAAGATTTTTTACAATGAGATTTTGACGGACCACAACCTCCACCCGGGCAACAAGCGCGACCTTCCGGACGCGAACCTGGTTCTGGAGGGGGTGAACCCGAGCTGCGGCGACGACATCATCTTAAAGCTCAAGGTTGTAGACGGCGTGATCGAGGACGGTGGTTTTGTCGGCGACGGCTGCGCGGTCTCCCAGGCCTCGGCGGATATGATGCTGGACCTTGTGATCGGTAAGACCGAGGCAGAGGCAAAGCGCCTCGCGGAGATCTTTTTCCGCATGATTAAGGGCAGCATTACCGAGGAAGAGAGAGAAGAACTCGAAGAAGCGGGTGTCTTAAAGGACATCTCCCACATGCCGGCGCGCGTCAAGTGCGCGGTGCTCGGCTGGCACACCATGGAAGAGATGCTGAACGGGAATGCAAGTCCCGTAACCACCGAGGACAAGTAAATGGGACTGAATCCACTGCAGCTTATGAAGCTCTTCGGCATGAACAAGAAGTTTCAGAAGAATCACCCCAAGGTGAGCGCCTTTTTCCGCACCCACTTTGCGGGCGGCCTGACAGAGGGCACCGTACTTGAAATCAGTGTCACGAAACCCGGCGAGGAGACCGTGAGCACCAACATGCGCGTCTTAAAGTCGGACTTGGACTTGATCGAAGAATTGAAGAAGATGAAATAAGTCAGCGATCTAAAAGAAGCTACCGCAAATAACTTGCGGTAGCTTCTTTTTGTTATATCCATATGACGCACGCGGGAAACAGTGAAAAGCTCAAGGCTTTGTTGTCATGTAAAAGTTGATAAAGGCAAACAGTAAGAGCGTGCCCGGGATTACAAAGACAAAACTTGGGAATATAGCAGGAGCATTCAGCCACTGCCCGGTTTGGACGGTGGCAGCCCAGTGGACATAAGATGCGAGAAAGAGAATTGCAAAGACCAGCGCTGCTGTGCAGAGTAGCAGGGTGGCAATGAATAAACGAAATTGTTTCTGCGACATGATATATCCTCCTCTCTTAGAGACTGTTAAAAGAAGACGCCTTTCATCCCAAGTGCTTCCGCAGCGCTGACTCAGCGCTTGTTGCTCTTTCTCCAGATGTGCATCTTCTCCGCTTCCTGAATGAGCTCGTCGCGGAAGTCCGGATGCGCGATCGAGATGATGCGCTCCGCTCTCTGCCAGTTGGTCACACCCTTTAAGTTGACCATGCCGTACTCGGTCACGAGGTAGTGCACCGCGGTCCTCGGGTCGGAGACCGTGGAGCCCGGGGTCAGGGTTGCGCGGATGCGGGACTTTCTCTCGCCGGTCTTGGTCTCAAAGGAGGAGCTCATGCAGATAAAGCTCTTGCCGCCCTTCGAGAGATAAGCGCCGAGCACAAAGTCGAGCTGACCGCCGGTGCCGGAAATCTGCTTCGGACCTGCGGACTCCGCATTGACCTGACCGAAGAGGTCCATATCCACGGCGTTGTTGATCGAGATAAAGTTGTCGATCTGGCCGATCACATAGGGGTTATTCGTATAGTCGACCGGTGCGCTCATGCAGCCCGGATTGTTGTTTAAGTGGTCGTAGAGCTTCTTTGTGCCGGCCGCAAAGGCATAGACTTCACGTCCCTTGTCGAAGGGCTTTCTGAGGTTGGTGATCTTGCCGGCGTCGTAGAGATCCACAAAGGCGTCGACATACATCTCGGTGTGCACGCCGAGATCCTTTAAGTCGGAGGCCGCAATCATGCTGCCAACGGTGTTCGGCATGCCGCCGATGCCCAGCTGGAGGCAGGCTCCGTTCGGAATCTGCTCCACGATGAGACGCGCAACTTCGCGGTCCACCTCGGTCGGGGGTGCGCCCGCGCCGAGCTCCTGCATGGGATCGTTCTCGCCCTCAACGATGAAGTCGACATCGGAGACGTGGATGGCGTTTTCAAAGCCGCCGAGGCAGACCGGCTGGTTTTTGTTGACCTCGACCACGACCTTGCCCGCCGAAGCACACATTGCAGCGAGGTGGGAGGCCTGCGGGCCGAAGTTAAAGTAGCCGTGCTCGTCCATGGGCGCCACCTGCAGGAAGGCGACCGCCGGCTTCTCGATATTGTCCTCGCGGTAGAAGCGCGGGAGCTCCGCATAGCGCATGGGGTTAAAGAAGCCGAACCCCTCGGAGACAGCCTTTCTCTCCCAGCCGCCGAGGTGCCAGGAGTTCCAGCAGAAGTGCTCAGCCGGGTTCTCAATCTCAAAGATGGCGGGCTTCCGCACCAGGACACCGCCGCGAATCTTGACATCACTGAGCTCCGGCATGCGCAGAGCAAGAGCTTTGTCAATGGCGACCGGCGTACCGACACACCAGCCGTAGTCAATCCAGTCGCCGGACTGAACGAGTGCTGCGGCCTGTTCCGCGCTCACCAGTTTCTGTTTGTATGCTTCGTGAATGTTCATTTTGACCTCCGTGGCTTTTTCAAACAGCACAGTTTCAGCAGTATGAATAAAATATTTAGCTCCAGTGTAACATTCCGAAGCGCTCTTTTCAACGCGGAAGCCCGTATCGGAGAAAAGAGCAATAAAAGAGATAAACTCGGCAAGATAACGCAGAAGACAAGCGCAACAAGTGAGAGAAAAATCGCAAGAATTGACAGAAACGGCAAAACGGTTACAAATAGTTACTTGTGAAAAGGCACAAGCCGATTTGACAAAAAGGCCGTTTTCGCGATATTATTGCCATAGGTCTTAAAGGCTGAGAGTATGTGTTCTCATGCTTGGGACAACTTGCACAGCATGCATATTGAAGGAGGAACCGGATATGGCGAAGAGAATTGTTCTTGCAGGCGCATGCCGCACCGCAATCGGCAAGATGGGCGGAGGCTCAGCGCAACCCCCGCAGTGGAGCTTGGCGCTCTGGTCATCAAGGAGGCTCTGCAGAGAGCGGGCGTTAAGCCGGAGCAGGTGGATCACGTCTACATGGGCAATGTGTTGCAGGGTGCTCTCGGTCAGAACCCGGCACGTCAGGCTGCACTGAAGGCAGGTCTTCCGTACACGTCCACGGCAGTCACCGTGAACATTGTCTGCGGTTCCGGTCTGAACTGCGTCAACATGGCGGCACAGATGATTGAGGCGGGCGATGCCGACATCGTCGTGGCAGGCGGCATGGAGAACATGTCCATGGCTCCGTACGCGCTGACCAAGGCTCGTTTCGGCTACCGCATGAACAATGCGAACATGATCGATACGATGGTCAACGACGGCCTCTGGGATGCGTTCAATGACTACCACATGGGTATCACGGCAGAGAATGTCGCAGAGAAGTACGGTCTCACCAGAGAGCAGCTCGACGAGTTCGCGGCTTCCAGCCAGCAGAAGGCAGTCGCAGCACAGGCAGACGGCGCTTTCGATGAGGAGATTGTCCCGGTTGAGCTGAAGTCCAAGAAGGGCACGGTCATCTTCGACAAGGACGAAGGACCGCGCGAGGGAACCACGGCAGAGTCCCTTTCCAAGCTGAAGCCGGCGTTCAAGAAGGACGGCATCGTGACCGCAGGTAACTCCTCCGGTATCAACGACGGTGCGGCCGCTATCGTCGTGATGAGCGAGGAGAAGGCAAAGGAACTCGGCGTGAAGCCGATGGCAGTTTGGGTCGGCGGCGCACTGGGCGGCGTGGATCCGGCTATCATGGGTATCGGCCCGGTTGAGGCTTCCGGCAGACTCTTCAAGAAGACCGGCCTCAGCGTTCAGGATCTGGACCTTGTCGAGTCGAACGAGGCGTTTGCGGCGCAGTCGCTCGCGGTTGCAAGCGATCTCAAGTTCGATATGTCCAAGGTCAACGTGAACGGCGGTGCGATTGCACTCGGCCACCCGATCGGCGCTTCCGGCTGCCGTATCCTGGTGACCCTGCTCTATGCGATGAAGAAGAGAAACGCAAAGAGAGGTCTTGCGACGCTCTGCATCGGCGGCGGCCAGGGCTGCGCGACGATTGTCGAGCAGTATAACTAAACGGACGGGAGGGTCTTCGCCGATGCGGAGACCCTCGGTTGGTTTTACTTGAGGAGACGATACCATGGGATATGTGAGATGTGAGACAAAGGACGCAATCGCCGTTGTGACCATTGACCGCGAGAAGGCGCTGAATGCGCTGAACGCAGAGGTGCTGGACGATTTAAAGGCAGCCTTTGATTCGATTGATACCGAGAGCGTGCGCTGCGTCATCGTGACCGGCGCGGGACAGAAGTCCTTTGTCGCGGGCGCGGACATCGCGGAGATGTCGGGCCTTGACGCACAGGGCGGAGAGACCTTCGGCAAGAAGGGCAACGATGTGTTCCGCATGATCGAGACCTTCCCGCTGCCGGTCATTGCGGCGGTCAACGGCTTTGCGCTCGGCGGCGGTTGCGAGCTCGCAATGAGCTGTGACTTCCGCATCTGCGCGGAACAGGCAATCTTCGGTCAGCCGGAAGTGGGCCTCGGCATTACCCCGGGCTTCGGCGGAACCCAGCGCCTTGCGCGCCTTGTGGGGCCCGGCATGGCAAAGCAGCTCATCTATACGGCGAAGAACATCAAGGCAGAAGAGGCGTTGCGCATCGGCCTGGTGAATGCGATTTACCCGGCAGAGGAGCTCATGGCTGCGGCCGAGAAGCTTGCGGGACAGATTGCGGCAAACGCACCGGTTGCGGTTCGCGCCTGCAAGAAGGCAATCAACGAGGGACTCGAGCAGCCCATGGAAGAGGCGCTTGTGATCGAGGAAAAGCTCTTTGGCAGCTGCTTTGCGACCGAGGATCAGAAGACGGGCATGCAGGCCTTCCTCGAGAAGAAGAAGGGCGTCAGCTTCCAAAACCGCTGAGGCGCTTGAAATGCGGCTATCAGAAATTCACATAAGAAATTTGCGGCCGTATCTGGAAAAAGTGCATTCGTTATAGTAGTATGGTTGAGAGATTGGCCGTAATCGGCAAAACGCACAGAGGAGGGAACAGCATGAAGGTAGGCGTCATCGGCGCCGGCACCATGGGTGGCGGCATCGCGCAGGCGTTTGCGCAGGTAGAGGGATACGAAGTTTGCCTCTGCGATCTGACAGATGCATTCGCAGAGGGCGGAAAGAAGAGAATCGAGAAGGGTCTCGCGGGACGCGTTGCGAAGGGCAAACTCACGCAGGAAGAGATGGACAAGATTCTCGGCCGCATTCACACCGGCACCAAGGAAATCTGCAAGGACTGCGACCTGGTCATTGAGGCAGCCATCGAGAACATGCAGATTAAAGCAGACCTTTAAGGAGCTCTCCGAGATCTGCAAGCCGGATTGCCTGTTTGCGACCAACACCTCCTCGCTTTCCATCACGGAGATTGGCGCGGGTCTCGATCGCCCGGTGACCGGCATGCACTTCTTCAACCCGGCTCCGGTCATGAAGCTGGTTGAGGTGATTTCCGGCCTGGATACCCCGCAGGAGGATTTGGATCGCATCACGAAGATTGCGGAGGACATCGGCAAGACGGTTGTCCCGATGCAGGAGTTTGCGGGCTTTGTCGTGAATCGCATCCTGATTCCGATGATCAACGAGGCAATCGGTGTCTATGCGGATAACAATGTCCCGGCAGAGAAGATTGATGAGGCAATGAAGCTCGGCGCGAACCATCCGATGGGACCGCTGGCGCTCGGCGACCTCATCGGTCTCGATGTTGTGCTTGCAATCATGGAAGTGCTGCAGAGCGAGACCGGCGACACGAAGTACAGACCGCATCCGGAACTTCGCAAGATGGTCCGCGGCGGCAGACTCGGCAGAAAGACCGGCAGAGGTTTCTACGATTATTCGAAGTAAGTGTTTCCGGTAATTACATCGGAGCAATCCAACGGGCAAGGGTTTCCCTTCCCGTTTGGATTTGCTCCGGTACGTTAATTATTTAACATGGAGGAAGGATCAATGGATTTCGCACTGGACAAGAAACACGAGATGGCGCGCTCGCTCTTCAGAGAGTTCGCTGAGAATGAAGTAAGCCGCTTGCGCAGGAGATCGATGAGGAAGAGCGTTTCCCCGTTGAGACCGTTGAGAAGATGGCTCGCTACGGCTTCCTCGGAATTCCGGTTCCGAAGGAGTACGGCGGCCAGGGCTGTGACGTTCTGACCTACGCAATGTGCGTCGAGGAGCTCTCGAAGGTCTGCGGCACCACCGGCGTTATCGTTTCGGCGCACACCTCGCTCTGCATCGACCCGATTTTGACCTACGGAACCGAGGAGCAGAAGCAGAAGTATCTGCCGGACCTTGCGAGCGGCAAGAAGCTCGGCGCTTTCGGCCTCACGGAGCCGGGCGCGGGTACCGATGCACAGGGTCAGCAGACCAAGGCGGTTCTGGACGGCGATGAGTGGGTCCTGAACGGCTCCAAGTGCTTCATCACCAACGGTAAGTATGCGGATGTCTATGTCGTGATCGCGGTGACCGGCACGGTCGAGAAGCACGGCAAGAGAATGAAGGAGATCTCGGCATTCATCGTCGAGAAGGGAACCCCGGGCTTCACCTTCGGCGTGAAGGAGAAGAAGATGGGTATCCGCGCTTCCGCCACCTACGAGCTCATTTCCAGGATTGCCGCATCCCGAAGGATGCGATGCTCGGCCAGAAGGGCAAGGGCTTCCATGTGGCAATGCACACGCTGGACGGCGGCCGTATCGGTATCGCTTCCCAGGCTCTGGGTCTCGCAGAGGGCGCTCTCGAGAGAACCGTCGCTTACGTGAAGGAGAGAAAGCAGTTCGGCAGAGCAATCGCGGCATTCCAGAACACGCAGTTCCAGCTCGCTGACATGGCGACGGATTGCGAGGCGGCACAGCTTCTTGTTTACAAGGCGGCAGTCGCAAAGCAGACTCAGACCAGCTACGGCGTCGAGGCTGCAAAGGCAAAGCTCTTCGCGGCAAACACAGCAATGTCTGTCACCACCAAAGTGCGTGCAGCTGCACGGCGGTTACGGCTATATCAGAGAGTACGATGTGGAGCGCATGATGCGCGACGCGAAGATCACGGAGATTTACGAGGGCACCTCGGAAGTGCAGCGCATGGTAATCTCTGCAAGCTTACTGAAGTAATCAAGAGGAGGGACAGATCGTGAAAATTATCGTTTGCATTAAGCAGGTTCCGGATACCAAGGGCGGCGTTGCGTTTAACCCGGACGGAACGCTGAACAGAGCTGCCATGCTCGCTATCATGAACCCGGACGACAAGGCCGGACTTGAGGCTGCACTTCGCTTAAAGGATGAGCTCGGCGCAGAGGTCACTGTGCTCACGATGGGCCTTCCGAAGGCGACCGATATGCTGCGCGAGGCATATGCGATGGGCGCGGATAAGATGATTCTGGTCACCGACCGCGTGCTCGGCGGCGCAGATACCTGGGCTACCTCCAGTACGATTGCGGCTGCAATCCGCAACCTGGAGTACGATCTCATCATCACCGGCCGTCAGGCAATCGACGGTGATACCGCACAGGTCGGACCGCAGATTGCGGAGCACCTGGGTCTTCCGGTGGTCTCCTATACGCAGGACCTCAAGATCGACGGCGAGTACGCAATCGTACAGCGCCAGTTCGAGGACAGATACCACGTTCTCAAGGTGAAGCTCCCCTGCCTGTGCACGGCACTCGCAGAGCTGAACCCGCCGCGTTACATGACGGTCGGCCGTCTCTTTGACGCGTTCGATCAGGATGTGACGACCTGGGGCAGAGCGGATTTGCCGACCCTTCAGGATAAGGACATGGGTCTTGCGGGCTCTCCGACCAAGATTGCGAGAGCATCCGATAAGGTCAAGAAGGGCAAGGGCGTCAAGGTAAACCTGGATGCACACGAGTCCGTAGAGTACTTGATGGATCAGCTGATTCAGAGACACATCGTCTAAGAGAGCGGGAGAGAGGTGAAGGCAATGAATTTAGAAGAGTACAAGGGCGTATATATCTTTGCCGAGCAGGTGGACGGCAAAGTCAGCAATATTGCATACGAACTGATCGGTGAGGGCAAGAACCTCGCAGAGAAGCTGAACACGGAAGTGACTGCGGTTTTGATCGGTTCCGGTGTCAAGGGTGAGGCGGAAAAGCTCGGCGCTTACGGCGCAGACCGCGTCATTCTGGTCGACGATCCGGAGCTCAAGGACTACAGAACCGAGCCGTACACGCACGCACTCTCCGAGGTCATCAATAAGTTCAAGCCGGAGATTGTTCTGATCGGTGCGACCGCAATCGGCCGCGATCTCGGCCCGAGCACCTCGGCGCGCGTTGAGACCGGCCTTACGGCAGACTGCACGCAGCTCGAGATCGGCGACTTCCCGCTCACCGTTCCGGCAGGCAAGGAAGACACCCAGAAGCACAACCAGCTTCTCATGACCCGTCCGGCATTCGGCGGCAACACGATCGCGACGATTGCTTGCCCGAACAACCGTCCGCAGATGGCTACGGTTCGCCCCGGTGTTATGCAGAAGAGAGCCAAGGAAGACGGCAGAGCGTTTGAGCTTGTCGAGTTCAACCCGGGCTTCAAGCCGAACGACCGATATGTGGACATCCTCGAGGTCGTGAAGAAGATCGGTGATACGGTCGACATCATGAACGCGAAGATCCTGGTCTCCGGCGGCCGCGGTGTGGGCAGCGCCGAGAACTTCAAGATTCTCGACGAGCTCGCAGAGGTTCTCGGCGGAGAGGTTTCCTGCTCCCGTGCGGTTGTAGATGCAGGCTGGAGCCGCAGGCGCTCCAGGTCGGCCAGACCGGTAAGACGGTTCGCCCGCAGATTTACTTTGCAATCGGCATCTCCGGTGCAATCCAGCACCTTGCGGGTATGGAGGACTCCGATCTCATCATCGCAATCAACAAGGACGAGGATGCGCCGATCTTTGACGTCGCAGACATCGGTTTTGTGGGCGATTTGAATCAGATTGTCCCGGCATTTACAAAGCAGCTGAGCGCATACCTCGCTTCGAAGAAGCAGTAAACAGCGTTTCAGAGAGACCCAACGGAAAAACGGTTCTCCGGATGTTCAGTCCGGAGAACCGTTTCTTGCTATGTGAGGGAAAACGAAAGGAGAGGGCGGAAATGACGTATACGCAAGCGGATTTTGATGAGTGGATTTTCTTTCTTTCGGATAAACTGGATTACTTTACCGGAGCCTTTGCAAAGGAACGGGGACTTACGCTCGATTACACGCCGGAAAGTCTGGATGTGCTGGAACACTGGTTGCTCGGCAAGTATGAAAAGAGCATGGATTTGGTCGAGGACAAGGAGCCGTATGGGTATGATTACCGCCTGGCGGATCTCTGCGGCATCTATGTGGGAGAGGTGTACCGGCGGCAGCTCGGCGGGACCTGGTACATGATACTGGATCAGCCGAAAAACGCTTATTACAAGCTCCCGTCTCTGCGATACGAGACGAGAACGGGCCCGTATTACATCTGCCCGGTGACCTTGGCCACAGCCTGCATCCAGAGAAAGCGCGGCGATTATATGCGCTGGGTGCTCGGGAATTATATCGAGGAGAAGAAACAACGCGAGAGCGGCAAACGCGAACCGTAAGTTCACAGCCGAACGCTATGACGAGGGAAAGAAGCCGAATCACTCTGCCCGGTGCCCCTCGCCACGGCCGGCCTCCCGAGGGGGGCGGCGAAGCGCGTACGGGGTGACTTTATCGCTTCTATGTGGTAAACTAAAACCCGTTTTCTGATATTTTTGTGTGACGGGAGAGTTGGATTCATGAAGCGAGAAAGTTTTGGGTCCCGGTTGGGATTTATTCTGGTGAGTGCGGGTTGCGCCATCGGAATCGGAAATGTCTGGAAATTTCCCTATGTGACGGGGGCCAACGGCGGCGGTCTCTTTGTGCTCTTTTACCTGCTCTTTTTGGTGATCATGGGCATACCGGTGCTCACCATGGAGTTTTCGGTGGGACGCGCGGGCAAGAAGAGTGCGGTCGGCGCTTACAAGGCTTTGGAACCGAAGGGCAGCTTTTGGCACATGCACGGCTGGATCTGTCTGCTCGGCTGCACCCTGCTCATGATGTACTACACAACGGTTTCCGGCTGGATGGTCTCTTACTTCGTGAAATTCCTCCGCGGTGATTTCGCGGGACTCGGCCATGAGGCGGTGGATTCGGTCTTTACGACCATGCTCGGGAATCCGGGGGAGATGGGCTTCTACATGGCGCTCACGGTCATCCTCGGCTTTATTATTTGCTCCTTCGGCCTTGAAAAGGGCTTGGAGCGCATCACCAAGGTCATGATGGCGGGTCTCCTTGGACTCATTCTTCTGCTGGCGGCGCACAGCCTGGTGTTGCCCGGGGCCATGGAGGGCGCAAAGTTTTATCTGCTCCCGGACCTCGGCAGAGCCATGGAACAGGGGCTCGGCAAGGTCATCACGGCGGCCATGAATCAGGCCTTCTTTACCTTAAGTCTCGGTGTCGGTGCGATGGAAATTTTCGGTTCCTATATGGGCAGAGAGAAGAGCCTTGCCGGAGAAGCTGCCTGGATCTGTACGCTGGATACCTTTGTGGCGCTCTTAAGCGGCCTCATTATTTTCCCGGCCTGCTTCAGTTACGGCGTACAGCCGGATGCCGGTCCCTCGCTTATTTTCATCACCCTTCCGCGTGTCTTTCTGCACATGGGACTCGGAAGACTCTGGGGCGCGCTCTTTTTCCTCTTCATGACCTTTGCGAGTTTCTCGACCGTCATTGCGGTGTTTGAGAATCTGATGGCAAACCTCATGGATGCGTTTCATTGGAGCCGGAAAAAGGCAGCGCTGATTTGCTGCAGTGTGGTCTTACTCGGCAGCATTCCCTGTGTGCTCGGCTACAATGTCTGGAGCAATCTGCATATCCTCGGAAACCGGGATGTGCTGGACAGCGAGGACTTCATTGTCTCGAACCTCTTGCTGCCGCTCGGCTCCCTGATTTTCCTTTTGTTCTGCACGACCAAGTGGGGATGGGGCTTCGACAACTACCTCGCGGAAGCGAACACCGGCGAGGGCTTAAAAATCCCGCGCGCGCTGAAATACTATTTTCAATTCGGGCTGCCGATTCTGGTGCTCTTCATCCTGTTTCAGGGACTCTTTGCCTGAGACGCTCAGATCGATACACTGCGGAAATCCCGTCGCCTCTCTTAGGCGGCGGGATTTTGTGTTATACTGAATAAGTTAAGGGAGGTGACGGATATGCGGCGCGCGGACAGAGAACTCACGGACCGAGAGGAAATAAAGCGTATACTCGAGGAGGCAAAGGTGCTTCGCCTCGGGCTTAAGGACGGAGACTATCCCTACATTGTTCCCCTGCATTACGGCTATGTCTACGAGGGCGATGTGCTCCGCTTCTACATGCACGGCGCAAAGGCCGGAAAAAAGTACGAGCTTGTGAAGGCGGACCCCCATGCCTTTGTCGAGCTCGACTGTGCGGTCGAGACGACGGGGGGAGGGCGATGTGGCCTGTGTCTACGGCGCGAACTATGCGAGCCTCATGGCGCGCGGCGAGGTCACGGCGGTCGAGGATCCCGAAGAGAAGATTGCGGGACTCAAGCTCCTCATGCGGGCACAGACCGGCAGAGACTTTGAAATTACGGAGCAACAGGCGGCGGGCGTCGCCGTGTTTCGCTTTGACGCCACGGCGTACAGCGCAAAAAAGAGAAGGATAGGATAAAGCAGGAGGAGAAAGACAGAATGACCGAGATCAAGAAGATCGATTTGACCTGCCCGAGTTGCGGGGCGGATATGAGCATTTCGGAAGACCAGAAGATGGCGGTTTGCCCCTATTGCCGAAAAAAGATCTACTTCTCGATGGAGAACGGAAAGCTGACTGCGAAGGAAGCCGAGGAGCGCTCCTACGGCGAGACCAGAGGAAAACTCCGCGCGGAAGCGGAGGCCGAGGCAGCCGCGGAGAGACGGAAGAGCTTCCGGAAGTGGAAGCATCGTCTGATCGGAATCGGCATATTTGTCGGCCTGGTTCTGGCAGCCGGTCTGTACGGCGAGGCAAAGAAGCAGCGCGTGGATCCCTTCCCCTATGTCACGGTCGAATTTTCCGGCGTGAGCGGCGAGGGCAAGGCGGAATTAAAGCGCGGCAACTACCCGGCTTCCGTGAACGAATATTATCTCGGCTATCAGGTAGAGCCGAGAGAGCGCCTCTCAAACGGCGATACGGTGACCGTCCAGGCAACGAGCGATCGTTACCGGCTCACGAAGAGCGTGGAGAAGTACACCGTCACCGGGCTCGATAGCTATTTGAGCGATCTCGATTCTCTGGACAGCACAAAGCTCGAGATGCTCCACAGCACGAGCCTTGCGGCCATTCGAAAGACCTATTTTCCGAACAGCATATCGGGCATCAAGCGGAGCGAGGAGATTTCGGCGAAGCCGGTGAAATTGGTGCTGCTCTCAAAGGGAAATAAGAATGTGTTGAGCGACATTTTTGAAATGACTTACCGCGGCCCGGACGGCAAGGAGAAGACCGTGTACCAGTGCACGCGCTATCGGAATGTGCTGTTTAGGAGCGGCAATAACACGAGCTTCGACTACAGCACCTATATGGCAACGGGGCACTCCGTATACCTCGGCAGCACCACGAACGACGACACGGCGAGCGGCTACGATACGTCGAAGAGGCGGTGGCGGATTCCAGAAAGACCTCCGAGAGCGATATGACCGTTACGGAGCGGGAAGAATGAAGTGCTTTGCGCCATAGAAATAGCCTCTGGACTTGCCTGTGAAAGCAGGCAGACCCGGAGGCTTTTTTTGTTGAGAGATAAAAATGTTAGGAGCGGAGTTTTACGAAGATTGATTGTATTTGCGTTCAAAATAAAAGGGGCGCGCCGGTTGGCGCGCCCTCTTTTTATCCAAGCTTTAAGTCCCCGTCTTTCACAAGTCCCATGTGGCGCACCGCCATGTGAATCAGCGGGCAGAGGATGGCGGGGAGTATCACGGAGATTAGGATTAGGGCAATCCAGTCACCGCCACCGATGGCGCCTCGCTGTCCCGCAGCGACATCTTTCACCCAGCCCGTGTAGACGCCGAGCGGGCCCACCAGGCCGCAGGTGCCCATGCCGGAGGCAACCGCCGCGCCGTTCTGCTGGAGGTGAAACACACAGGTCGCAATGGGGCCGGTGATTATAGAGGTCACGCAGGGCGCAATCCAGACCTTCGGGTTTCTCACGATATTGCCCATCTGGAGCATTGAGGTTCCCTATGCCCTGGGAGACAAGGCCGCCGAAGCCGTTCTCGGGATAGGAAATCACGGCGAAACCGACCATCTGTGCGCAGCAGCCGGCGAGGGCCGCGCCGCCCGCAAGGCCGGTTAAGCCGAGCGCCGCGCAGATGGCTGCGGAGCTGATCGGCAGAGTCAGCGCGATGCCGACCACGAGCGATACCAGAATGCCCATCAGGAAGGGCTGAAGTTCCGTTGCCCACATCACGAGGTCACCGACTTTCATGGCCGCCTTGCCGAGCGTCGGCGCGAGCAGCGCGGAGAAGAGGAGACCCACCGCAATCGTGACGAGCGGGGTCAGCAGAATATCGACCTTGGTCTCCTTGGAGACCGCCTTGCCGCATTCCGCCGCGAGCACCGCGACAAAGAGCACGGCGAGCGGGCCGCCTGCGCCGCCGAGCGCATTCGAGGCAAAGCCCACGGTAATCAGCGAAAAGAGCACGAGGGGCGGGCAGTGGAGCGCCCAGCCGATGGCGGTTGCCATGGCGGGACCGGACATTGCGGAGGCAAGGCCGCCGACGGTGTACTCGGTTCCCGCAATTGTTGCGACCGGTGAGGTCAGGAAGGCTAAGTGAAACTGTGCGCCCACGGTGTTGATGATGGTGCCGATCAAGAGTGAACAGAAGAGTCCCTGCGCCATTGCGGCGAGCGCGTCGATGCCGTAGCGTTTGGCGGAGATCTCGATGTCCTTGCGTTTCAGAAATGCTGTCAGTTCTTTCATACATCCTCCTAAGCACAAAGTAGTGTCAAGACATATGTATAGTACAGGGAGAAAGAACTGTCAAGTTTTGCAAGCTGTTTTTCGAAAAAGCTTCAATCCGAGAGCAGGATACCGGCAGCGCGGAGCCGCTTTGCGACACGTTCGTAAGCTGCCTCGTCGGGGCAGAGGAGGGTGTGAAGGTGAATGCCGCTGGTCAGAAAAGAGAGCGGCAGCGCCTCGCTCGCGCCGCAGCGCGCGAGAAATTCGTTCACTTCGTGGCGGGTGGCGAGTTGCAGTTGGCCGCGGAGTTCGCCGTAGAGGGGATGCTCGACCACCACATCCGCAACCGTGCAGCCCTCATCGACCGCAATGTAGAGTTCTTCCCGCATGGCCGCCGCATTGTGGCGGCAGGCAATGGTCTTCTCAAGGAAGGGCACTTTCGGCGGCGTTGCGAGCAGATAGCCGCGGGAGGTCGCAATGATGTCGTTTCCCGCAGCGCGGAGCAGGGCGATATCGCCCACAATGCTCTGACGGCTCAGGTGGTATTTTTCGGCGAGTGCCGTAGCACTCACCGGTTTTTGGCTTTTGGAGAGCTGCGTGAGAATGTCGGCTCTTCGCGCGTCGTTTTGCATGGCTTACCTCCCGAAATTCTTTTTTCTCAGTATAACAGCAAGCGCTTCGAGAGAAAACGTGCATTTTTTTGCAATTTGTTTATTATCTTGCAATCTAAGGGCGGAAAGGAATAAAATGAGACAAAAGGAGGGCGGAGCATGAAACGGAGAGCAGTGGCCGTGTTGACGCTCGCGGCGGTGCTTCTGACGGCTTGCGGCGGTCAGGAGGCGGCAAAGGGGCTAAAGACCTTTACCGAGCCGGGGACGCTGAACGGCGAGGCGGTATCCACCAAGAAGGGGGAGAGCGCGGTTCTGGTAAAGGACGGCGGTGCGGTGTTTGTGAACAATGCGGAAATCTCGCGGCGCTATTCCGGCAAGGCCGGCAAGGTAGAGACCGCGGGTGTTTTTGTGTTGTCCGGGAAAGCGGTGGTCAACAACTCGAACCTGCGAACGGAGGCCGCGGGGGCAAGCGGGATTTTGGTGGCGGATGAGGGCGAGCTCGAATTCGCGGACAGTGCGCTCGCAACCGCAGGCGAAAAATCCCCCGGCCTTTCGGCGCGGGGGAAGGGCGGCATTTATGCCTGGGATAATATTGTGGGCACGACCGGGAGCGAGTCGCCGGCCCTTTTGATGGAAGCGGGCGAGGGGAGCATGATCCTGGACGGCGGTACCTTTACGGCGACCGGTGAGCAGTCGCCTGCCGTACGCACGGCGGGAAAGGCATGGATACACGGGGCCACCTTAACAGCCGGAAATGCGGAGGCGCTTTCTTTGACGGACGGCGCCGCACTTTCGCTCTACGACTGTAATCTCGCGGGGAATATGCCGGCACCGGGCGGAAATCAAAAGAATGCCGCAATTCTCCTTCGGCGCGCGCAGGAGACGGACGGGACCGCCGGGGCAATACAGCTTCTGCTTTCCGGCGGCACGGTTCGGGCGCAGCAGGGGCATATGTTTTATGCGGACGGCGCGGATGTCACGGTTATCGTGAAGGGCACCACACTTGCGTTGGATGCGACACAGAACGATCTGTTTCGCGCCTCGAACGGCGCTAAGAGCAGTTTGGTTGCCTACGGAGAGATTATGGAGGGGCGCATCGGCACCGATGAGGATGCGAGTATCAAGCTGTATCTCCGCGATATTTCGAAGTTCACCGGAGACATTGTCGCGGAAGCGGGACCGGGAAATGCGGAGGCACCGGGAACCACACTCTGTATCGACGGCACCTCCATCTGGGTCGTGACCGGGGATTCCAAGCTTCGCGCCCTCTACGCGGAGGGCCTGGTCAAGGACAGCGAGGGGCTCGATGTGACCATTCAAGGAGAGGACGGCACGGTGTTCCAAAAGGGAAATTCGCGCTACACGGTCACGGTGACGGGCGAGTACCGGACCAGCGCGGATTTCAGCGGCATTCCGACCGCGGACGAATTTTCCGCGCATGCGGCAGAGCGACCCGAGAAGCTGCGCTGAGACACTCAGAAGAAGAGGAAGTCCCAGAAATTCGCGAGTCTGTCTTCGAGAACCTGGTAGGGGGTTCGCGCGGCGAGATATCTCTCTGCTCGCGGGCCATCACGAGATCGTCGGTGATGATGTAGTCGACGGCGCTGTCAAAGAAGCGGCGAAAGCCTTCGGCATCGTTGACGGTCCAGACGCCGATTTGCTTGCCCGCCGCGTGAATTTCCGCAATGCGGGCATTGCTCACGCTCTCTTCCTCGAGAAGCAGGATGTCGCAGTTCAGCTTCGGCAGATTGCCGACTCCGGCAAAGAGGAGCACACCGGTTTCAAACTCCGGATAGTGGGTTTCCGTGTAGTTGATGACACGGTAGGAGAGGGAGATGATTACGACTTCCGAGACCATATCTTTTTCGCGGACGATGCGCACGACATCGTCCGCTGTTTTTTTGGTCTGCGGTCATGCCCTTCAATTCAATGAAGAGCTTTTCCTTGCCGCGGCAGGCGTCCAGCATTTCACCGAGTGTCGGTACGGAGTAGGTAGTCGCCGGGAAATTCGGGTCGATTAGCACGAGTCCCTTGATCTCGAGAAGATTCATGGAAGGCGGTGTTCGCTTTACCCCGGCGAGTCGTTTAAAGCTGTCATCGTGGTTGATGATGTAGTAGCCGTCCAGCGTCCGCTGGACATCGGTCTCGGCGGCATAAGCGCCCGCGGCCTCGGAAGCGGCAATGCCCGCGAGCGAGTTCTCGGGAGCCAGGTAACCGCCAGCGCGGTGGGCAACCAGTTTTGCCTTCTGTTCGCGCACAAAGAGCGGCGCGTAGAGGAAGGCAATCACAAAGGAAAAGAAGGCAATCAAAAAGACAGAGAAGCCCATGACGTTGCGGAGAAGCTTGCGGCGCGGACTTTTCGGGAGGGCGGCGGGCTGCAAGCTTTCTTCGCGGCTCAAGCCGAGAAAGAGCTTTGTAAAGCGGAGCATAAAATAACTGTTGCAGAGCAGCCCCGTCATTGCGCGCATGTAATTTCCGAGGAGCACGGCGAAGGCCGCGGCAAAGCGATACAGGAGAAAGGAGCGGCTCTCCGCAGTCTGCAGGAGCTCTAGGCCGTTGCCTGCCTCGGCCGCGCGGTCTAAGAGCGAGGACTCCTTCGATACAAGAAAGAGCATGGGAATAAACTGAAAGAAAAGCGCAACCAGCAGGCGCACTGCCGTGAGGAAGAGGAATAAGAGCACAAGCTCTTTCAAAATCCGAAGGCGATTCTTTCGGACCAGCTCGGAAGAGCGGCGGTAAGCCGCGCGCGGCGTGCAGTTTTCAAGCAGTACGGCATGCAAAAAGAAGGCCAGGCGATAGCCGAGCCAGAGAAGAAAGAGCATGAGGAGGGAATAGAGCAAGAAATAGTGCGGGTTGCTCTCAATCACCTCGAGATAAACTTCGGGATATAAAAGTTCCGGGTCAGATGGATGCGGAAGCCCACTCCGGAAATGGGTACCAGAACCGCAAGGTAAAAGAGAAAGAGGAAGCCGTGCGGGGTGGCCAGTTTTCGGAGCGAGCGGAGACCGTCGGCAAGCGCGGCGCGAAAGCGCGGGCACTCGCCTTTTAGGAGTGCGTTGCAGAGATAAAGCGGCGCCAGAAGCTCAAAGAGCAGGTAGAGAAAAATGAGCAGCGCGAGCAGGGCAAGCAGCGCCGGGAAGCGCCAGGAGGCGAGAAAGCGGAGATAGTTTGCGCTGGTCACGGCCCCGCTCTTTGCCGTGAGCGCGCGGACAAAGCGCCACACGAGGCGGCTCAACGGAAACAGGCAGAGCGAGGCGAGCAGCTGAAACATCCAGAACTCCGGAAAGACGGAGAGCGCAAAGCGAAGAAACGAATACGGATTTGTCTTGGTATTTTCGGAAGGCATGAGAACTCCTTACATTCGGTTGCGGAAATCGAAAACGAACAGGCTACAGTATAACACAAGATGGGGAGACGATTGTTTCTATGTGGTTATCGATAACAAACATACTATATTTTGGGAAAGTGTGATAAAGTAGAGTCGTATCGTAGAATATCCTCTCCGCAGGGGCGGAGAGCGCATGAACCGCAAGGGGAAAGAGTGAACGTCATGGGAAAGGATAAGAGAAGAGTTGTACTGGTTGGCTGCGGCATGGTCGGTATGAGCTATGCCTATGCAATGCTGAATCAGCAGACCTGCGATGAGCTTGTCTTGATTGACTATGTGAAGGAAAAAGCCGAGGGAGAGGCCATGGACTTGAATCACGGTCTTGCCTTCTCCGGTTCCCATATGAAGATTTGGAGCGGCACCTACGCCGACTGCAAGGAGGCTGATATCGTGACCATCTGCGCGGGTGTCGCGCAGAAGCCGGGCGAGAGCCGCATGGATCTGCTCGCGCGGAACACGGCCATCTTTAAGTCGATTGTGGAGCCGGTCACGGACTCCGGCTTTAACGGCATCTTCCTGATTGCGACCAACCCGGTCGATGTCATGACCAAGGTGACCTGCGATCTCTCGGGCTTTAACCCGAAGCGCGTCATCGGCAGCGGCACCTCGCTCGACACCGCGCGTCTCCGCTACCTGGTCGGCAGCTACTTCAAGGTAGATCCGCGCAGCATTCACGGCTATGTGATGGGTGAGCACGGCGACTCCGAGTTTGTGCCGTGGAGTCAGGTCTGCATTGCGACCAAGCCGGTGCTCGACGTGATTGCGGAGTCGAACGGTGTCTACAAGAAGGAAGAACTCGAAAAGATTGAGGTCGATGTGCGCACGGCGGCGGATAAGATCATCGCGGCGAAGAAGGCGACCTACTACGGTATCGGCATTGCGCTGACCCGCTTAACGAAGGCCATACTCGGCGACGAGAGCTCGGTGCAGACCGTCTCGGTTTACCTCCGCGGCGAGTACAAGCAGAACGGCGTCTTTGCGGGTGTTCCGGCTGTCATCAACGCGAGCGGCGTGCAGTCGGTTATCCGCTGCCAGATTACCGAGGAAGAGCAGGAAAAGTTCGATGCATCCTGCAAGGAGTTGAAGGATAAAATCGCCGAGGCAGAGCGCGATTTGAATCACTGAGTCAGAGAATTCGGAGGGGCCTGTCGGCGACGACGGGCTCCTTTTCTGTTACAATGGAGTGATGTAAGAGGCAGAAAGAGAGACGGCGGCGCGCAGCTACCGGAAGCTTTTTACGGCAGATGCAGTCGTGTCGCTGCGGCCGTTCGATGTTTTGGCTTTGCGCATTTCGGACTGAGACAGGAGGGAATAGAGGTGGAAGCGGGAAAGGTATATTTTGTCGGCGCGGGGCCGGGGGCGGAGGATCTTTTGACCCTGCGCGGTGCCGCTCTTTTGGAGGAAGCGGATGTCGTGGTCTATGCGGGTTCCTTGGTGAACCCGGCGCTCTTACGGCGCTGTAAGACAGGGGCGGAGATTCATGACAGCGCGCGGCTTGACTTAAACGAGGTGCTGGACATTCTGATTCCGGCCGCAAAAGCCGGAAAGCGTGTGGTGCGCCTGCACACCGGGGACCCTTCCGTTTATGGAGCGCACCGGGAGCAGATGGATGCCCTAAAGGCGGCGGGCGTGCCCTTTGCGGTCTGTCCCGGCGTCTCCTCCTTCTTCGGTGCGGCGGCTTCGCTCGGGGCGGAGTACACCTGCCCGGCGTTTCGCAGACAGTCATCCTGACCCGCGCGGCGGGGCGCACGCCGGTGCCGGAAAAGGAAAGACTCTCGGCACTCGCGGCACACGGTGCGAGCATGGTATTATTTCTCTCGGCGGGGCGTGTCGCCGAGGCTGTTTCGGAATTACTGGCGGGCGGCTACTATACAAATGAGACCCCGGCCGCTGTTGTATACAAGGCGACCTGGCCGGACGAGCGCATTCTTCGCACCACGCTCGGCGAACTGGCAAGAGAGGCGGAGGCTGCCGGCATAACCAAGACCGCGTTGCTCTTAATCGGGGATTTTCTCGGCGCCGAATATGAGAACTCAAAGCTCTACGATCCGAGCTTTACGACTGAATTCAGAGAGGGGAAACAAGCATGAAACCATATACGATTGCGGTGGTCGGAATCGGCCCGGGAGACCGGGAGTCCATGACCTTAAAGGCGCTTCACACGATTGAGGCGGCCGATACCATTGTTGGCTACAGCACCTACTTAAAGCTGATTGAAGATTTATTGGAAGGAAAAGAGGTCGTGCAGAGCGGCATGACCGAGGAAATACAGCGCTGCGAAGAGGCGATTGCCCTTGCGCTTCAGGGGAAACAGGTGGCCGTGGTCTCCTCGGGCGATGCCGGGGTTTACGGCATGGCAAGCCTCATCCTAGAGCTCGCGGCGGCACATAAGGAGCTCACGGTGGAAGTGGTGCCGGGTGTCACGGCGGCGCTCTCCGGCGCAGCCCTGCTCGGCAGCCCGCTGAGCCTCGACTTTGCCTGCATCAGCCTCTCGGACCTTTTGGTACCCTGGGGAGCAGATAGAGCGGCGCTTAAAGAGTCTCGCGGCCTCGGGCATGGCGGTGGTCATCTACAATCCGGGCAGCCGTAGCCGTAAGGACTGCCTCCCGCGGACGGTAGAGATTTTCCTCGAGGCGCGAAAGGCGGACACGCCCTGTGCGATTACGCGGAACATAGGCCGTAAGGGGGAGAGCAAGGAGTTGCTGACACTCGGTGAACTTCGAGAGCGCGAGGTCGATATGCGGACCACGGTCTTTATCGGCGCGGAGGACAGCGTAGAATTGAACGGCTATCTCCTGACGCCGCGCGGCTATGACAAGAAGAGGAAGGGCTAAGGTGGCGTTACCGGGAAGCGAGACAGCCTTTTTTGAGGCGATAGCGCGCATCTTGCCGCCGGACCGGACCGCGGCGGAGGCTGCGGCGAGCAAGTTCCTCTCGATTGCGATGCCGCTTCACGGGCTCGGTGTGCTCGAAGAGGATTTAATTCGTATGGCGGGCATTCAGGGGACAGCGGCACTTCGCTTAAAGCCGCGCAAATTGTTTGTCTTCTGCGCGGACAACGGCGTGGTGAAGCAGGGGGTCACCCAGACCGGACAGGAGGTGACCGCAGCGGTCTGCGAGCACCTCGCTTACGGCGGCAGCACGGTAAACCGCATGGCCGCGCTCGCGGACTGTGCGGTGGTCCCGGTCGATGTGGGCACTGCGGGAGAGCCGCGGGGGAGGAAATCCTCAGACGGAAGGTTCGAAGCGGGACGCGGGATTTTACGGAAGAAGCAGCGCTAACGCGGGCGGAATGTTTACAGGCGCTTTTCATCGGTATGGAACTCGCGGCCGAAGAAAAGCGGCGGGGAACGGCGCTCCTCCTTGCGGGAGAGATGGGAATCGGCAATACGACCACCAGCGCGGCGCTCACAGCGGCTCTGCTGGAACGAAATCCCGCAGAACTCATAGGGCGCGGTGCGGGGCTTTCGGACGAGGGACTTGCGCGAAAGCGGCGCGCGGTGGAAAAGGGACTGGCGCTTCATAAAAACTTGCGCGGCGATGCGCTCGGGCTTCTTTCGGCGCTCGGCGGGCTTGACTTGGCTGCGCTCGCGGGGCTCATGCTCGGCGCGGCGCTTGAACAACTGCCGCTCCTTTTGGACGGCATTATCACGGAGGCGGCGGCACTCGCCGCGGTTTCCCTCGCACCGGGGGTTCGCGACTATCTCGTTGCGAGCCACTGCTCGGCGGATCCGCTCGCGGGGGCTCTCCTCACGGCACTCGACTTAAAGCCCCTCATTTCCGCGGGCCTGCATCTCGGCGAGGGCACGGGGGCGGTTGCGGCGCTCCCGCTCCTTGACATGGCAGAAGCAGTGTACAGCGGGGCGGACAGCTTTACGGAGCTCGGCATTGCGGCCTATACGGAGCAGGGAGGAAAGTCATGAATTCCGCCTACGAACACGGCGGGGCCTGCTTTCCGCAGGGCGGCGTACAGGCAGCCGGGATTACGGACTTCTCGGTGAACATTAACCCGCGCGGCATGCCGCCCGCGGTGGAGGAGGCACTGCACCGCGCGGTTGCTGCCTGCATTCACTATCCGGATCCCTTTGCGAGCGGTCTTCGCGCGGCGCTTGCGAAGCACTATGCGGTCGGCGAGACACAGGTCTTTTGCGGAAACGGCGCGGCAGATGTGATCGAGCGGCTCGCGGAGGTCTTGAAGCCGAAGCGCGCCCTGCTTCTTGCCCCGAGCTTTTCGGAGTACGAGCGAGCGCTCACGCGCCGTGGCTGTCACTGTGACTTTCATATGCTGCGCCGCGAAGAGAGCTTTCAACTCACAGCGCGCGTGCTCGATGATCTCAGCGCGGAGACCGAGCTTTTCTGGCTCTGCCTTCCGAATAACCCGACGGGACTGGTTCCCGCGGAAGAGCTCTTTCTGCAAATTCTTTCGCGCTGTGCGGAACTGAACATCACCCTGATTACCGACGAGTGTTTTTTCGGTTTCTTGAACCGGGACAATGCGCCCTCGCTCCGCAATCATCTGCGGGCCGATGTGGGCGGGGCGCGGCGCATTCTTCTCGGGGCGTTTACCAAGACCTTTGCGATGCCGGGCGTGCGCCTCGGCTACTGCGTGAGCTCGGACCCCGCGCTCAGCGCTTCGCTCTTTGCGGCCGGGCAGCCCTGGCCGGTCTCGGTGCTCGCGGAGGCGGCCGGTGAGGCGGCTCTCGCCTCTCCGGATTGGGAAAGGGAGAGCGCGGCAAAAAAATCGCTCTATGGCGGGCGGAACTCTCTGCGGGCTTGCGCGCTCTCGGGCTCTGGGTCTCGGAGAGCGAGTGTAATTTTCCTGCTGGTCTCCGACAAGCGGCTGGACGCAGCGAAAAAAACGCCGCGCGGCTTCGTCACTGTGCGGCGCAGGGACTTCCGCTCCGCGACTGCGCGAACTTTCGCGGACTTTCCGCGGGCTACTTTCGAACTGCGGTGAAGACAGCTAAAGAGAACCGGCGTCTTCTTTCGGCGCTCGCCGAGTTTGAAAAGGAGGGCGAATGGCAAAGGCAATCATGATTCAGGGCACCTGCTCCAACGCGGGCAAGAGCCTGTTTGCGGCGGCGCTCTGCCGCGTTTTCCGGGAGGACGGTTTCCGGGTGGCCCCCTTCAAATCCCAGAACATGGCGCTGAACTCCGCAGTCACGCCGGACGGGCTCGAGATCGGAAGAGCCCAGGCCATGCAGGCGGAGGCAGCCGGCATCGCTCCGGATGTGCGCATGAACCCTATCCTCTTAAAGCCGAACTCGGACACGGGCTCCCAGCTGGTGCTCTGCGGAAAGCCGGTCGGGGATTACAGCGCGATCGAATATCAGAAAAAGAAGAAGGAACTGCTCTCGGAAGTACTGAAGGCCTATCAAAGCCTTGCGGCCGAGCAGGATATCATTGTAATCGAGGGGGCGGGTTCCCCGGCGGAGATTAACCTCCGCGCGGACGACATTGTGAATATGGGACTCGCCGAGGCGGTCGATGCCCCAGTCATCTTGATTGGAGACATAGACCGCGGCGGCGTGTTTGCCGCGCTCTACGGGACGGTGAAACTCCTCTCCGAGGCCGAGCAGGCGCGCATCAAGGGCTTGGTGATCAACAAGTTCCGCGGCGATATCAAAATCCTGGAGCCAGGCCTCAGACAGATTGAGGCGCTCACCGAAAAGCCGGTGCTCGGGGTACTGCCCTACCGCCATTCGATTTGGAGGATGAGGATTCCCTCTCGGAACGGCTTCGGAAGACGGAGCGGGAGGCGGATGCCCTGCTTCGCATCGCAGTGATCCGCCTTCCGCGGCTCTCGAACTTCACGGATTTCGACCCGCTGCAGGCGGCGCCGGAGGTGGCATTAGACTATGTGAACAGCCCGGCGGAAATCGGGGCTGCGGACCTCCTGATTTTGCCGGGCTCCAAGAGTACGCTGGACGATCTCGCGTGGTTAAAGGCACAGGGCTTTGCATCTTGTATTCGGGAATTTGCGGCTTCCGGCCGCCCGGTACTCGGTATTTGCGGCGGGTACCAGATGCTCGGCGAAACACTGCGGGACAAAGAGAGCGGCGTAGAGGCGGCGGGACTTAAGCTCTTGCCGGTCGCTACCGTGTTTTACGCGGCCAAGCAAACGGTCTGCGCAGCCGGAACAATTACGGCTTCGAGCGGCTTCTGGGCAGCGCTTGCCGGGCAAAAGACCGAGGGCTATGAAATCCACATGGGACAGAGCTGGATCGGCAAAGACGGTGAGAACTTTCAGCGTCTTTCCGCGCGAGAGGAAAGTGAGCGGCAACGCGCGGACGGCTGCGTTGCGGGCGCGGTCTGCGGAAGCTATCTGCACGGCCTCTTTGACGAAGTAGGAGTCACGGAGACGCTTCTTAAGGCACTTGCCGCGAGAAAGGGGCTTTCTTACCCGCACCGATTAAAAAGCCGCAGGGAGCGGCAGGAAGCGGGCTTCCGGCTTTTATCGCAAACGCTGCGGGAACATTTTGATTTGCGGGAACTGTACCGCATCATGGGAGTTGAGAGATGAGTATAGAATTTTGGAAGCCGGAGGAAATCGAGGCAGAGAGCTTTCGGCGCATCGGCGAGGAACTGGGCGACCGGCAATTTCCCTCCGGCGTCGATTTGGTGGTGAAGCGGGTCATACACACGACAGCGGACTTTTCGTTTGCGGATACCCTGCTTTTTTCGGAAGGCGTGGTCGAACAGGGCAAGGAAGCAATACGGCAGGGCGCCTGCATTGTGACGGACACCAATATGGCGCTTGCCGGCATCAATAAGGCAAGGCTCGCGGGCTACGGCGCTACGGCGCGCTGCTTCATGGCGGAAGCGGATGTGGCAGCCGAGGCTAAGGAGAGGGGCGTGACCCGCGCGACGGTTTCTATGGAGCGTGCGGCAGCGCTCTCCGCGGAGCGACCGCTGATCCTCGCAATCGGCAATGCGCCGACCGCGCTTGTAAAAATCAAGGAACTCATGGATGCCGGGCAACTGAAGCCCGCGCTTTTAATCGCAGCGCCGGTCGGCTTTGTCAATGTGGTCGAGGCAAAGGAACTCTTTGTCGGGAGCAGCACGCCGCACATCATTGCGCGCGGCCGCAAGGGCGGCTCGACCGTCGCGGCTGCCATCGTGAACGCGATTCTCTATCAGATTTGAGAAGCGCGGCAGCGCTCCGAGGAACCTTTCTTGAGAAGTGGGACAAAAGGCAGGAAGCAAGTAAGGGTACAAACCGATAGCCGGGTACAAAGAAGCAGAGGAAAAACCGGTCTGCTTGCGTCGTAAGACCCGAGCCATGTACGATGGGCAAGAGATACCGCAAGTGCGTCGAGAAAAATTTGAGAGCTACTTGAGAATCGGATTGATTTTGTACTAAATACCGGAGGCAGTAGAGGGACGGAAGACAAAGAATACAGCGGGATAAATCCGGAGAAGAAAGAGAAGGGAGAGTGAGATGGGCAGGCTTTACGAGGCCGTCATGGGGCTGGTGGTCGCGGATGCGCTCGGCGTTCCGGTCGAGTTTGAGCCGCGGGACAGCTACCAAGTGACGGAAATGACGGGCTACGGGACCTACCGGCAGCTGCCCGGCACCTGGTCGGATGACAGTTCCATGACGCTTGCGACCTTGGAGAGTTTTAAGCGCAAGGGCTGTGTGGATCCCGCCGATATCATGCGGAACTTTTTTCTCTGGCTCTTTGAGAACCGGTTCACGGCGCGGGACTATGTCTTTGATGTGGGCAATGCCTGCCGAAAGGCCATTTGGACCTACGGACAGGGTGTCGCGCCGGAGGACTGCGGCGGAACGGGAGAGCGGGACAACGGAAACGGCGCGCTGATGCGCATGTTGCCTCTTGGCCTTTTACTCGAGGGGACGGACGAAGCAAAGGCAGCCGCTGTGCGCCGGGTCGCGGGACTCACCCACAACCACGTGATTTCGCACATCGGCTGCCTGATTTATGTGTTTATCGCAGAGGAACTGCTTCGCGGGAGCGAAAAGAGAACAGCGCTTTCCTCTGCCTTAGAACGCGCCGCGCGGATTTACGGACACGAGCCCGCTTGGCAGAATTATGTCCGTCTCCCGGAAATCGAGGCCTTGAGCCGCGAGGAGATTAAGAGCAGCGGCTATGTCGTAGACACGCTGGAAGCAGCGCTCTGGTGCCTCTTACGGACAGAAAACTACCGCGACTGTGCCCTCCTCGCCGTAAACCTTGGGGAAGATACGGACACCGTGGGTGCGGTGGCGGGCGGCCTTGCGGGGCTCATCTATGGCCTTGACGGCGAAACAGGTATCCCGGCGGAATGGACTGAAGTGATACCGCGGAAAGAGTGGATACGGGAGCTCTGCGAAGGCGTGGAGACGATACGCTGCTAGGCGCTTCGGTGGTATTCTAGAATTCGTAATGCGTCCAAAGGCTGATGATTTTTACGGTATTGACTTCCTCGAGAACCTCGTAGACAAGACGATGTTTGACATTGATTCTCCGGGAATAAGCCCCCTGAAGATACCCAATCAGCTTTTCGTAGGGCGGGGGTGTTTGGTAGGGATTTTCTTTTAGGATCTCGATCAGCGCCTTGGCTTTTGTCTCCAATTTTGCCGACTTTAGCGTGGGAATATCGGCAGCGGCTTTTTTTGTATACACGATGGTATACATTACCAAGTGACCTCATCTTCCGACAGGCAGTCTTCCAAAGAGGTGTGCAGTCCCCCGATAATCTTCGCACGTTCTTTCGGGAGAGAAGAGAGATACAAGGTCTCCATCAAGCTGTTATAGTCTTCCTCGCTGATTAGGACAGCATTGCCTGCTTTGGTGCTGATATTCACAGGTTCGTTATAACGTATGGTCTGTTCCAGAAGTTCAAAGATGTTTTTTTCTGAAGTTGGTAATATTTGTGTTCAGCATAACGATGCCTCCTTATACGTACATGATAACGTACGCATTTGGGCGTGTCAAGAAGTCCGAAATGAGGAAGGCAGGGAAAGAAAACGACAAGAGAAAGGAGACAGAATGGCAGAAGAAAAGAAGATGGGACGTCCGACGGTTAACCCGAAAGGCCGGCCTATCCATGTGAGACTGGATGCCGAGGCAGACGCGATTTTGGAAGCGTACTGCGCCAAGGAGGGCGTGACACGGGCAGAGGCAATTCGGCGCGGTATTTACCTGTTGAACCAGCAGAACTGACTCACAAAAAGAGGGCGCGATTGCGCCCTCTTTTTCGTGTTGTATTTATGTTGCATGTGTACCGAATCATGCTGTATTTCACATAGTCCGCAGCTCGGATTGCCTTTCTTTATGGTAACGAAAAAGCACGCATTTGCGCCGTTTTCGACGTAAATACGTGCTTCCTATGAAGAGCTGATGACGGGAATCGGACCCGTGACCTCCGCACTACCAATGCGACGCACTACCGACTGTGCTACATCAGCCTCTTGCCATAAGGCTTATGTAGAATAGCACGGAGGGGAGAACTTGTCAACGAAAAATTTTCTCGATTCGATGCAAAAACAAGGCGGCCGAGAGTAGGTCCGCGGCGCCGCCGGGGCTTATGTTTCGCTGCTTGCAAGTTTCTTTGAGCTCATAGAGCAGGGCTGTCCCCTCCGGGGTGAAAGCGCCGCCGTGCGAGAGGATGTTGCGGCAGTCCGCGCGCAGGGTGAGCAGGGCTTTCTTTCCGCCGCGGTACAGCACATTGGTGTCGGAAACATGCAAAATGAGATGCAGGAGCACATTGAGAGCGCTCGCCTCTGCAGCCCTTCCCTCTGCCTCGTACTGCCGAAGCAGGGGCAGGGCGACACTGCGGAGCAGCGGGAAGCCTTTGGCCGCCGCGCTGCGAACGCCGCCCGTGCCGTCGCGGTGCAGCACCGCTTCGCCATGGGCGCTGCCGGCTGCCCCGGTTTTCAGTTCCGCGAGTTCCCGGTTCAGGGTATTGCCGACCAGATTTTGCACCTCATCCAAAATCGCCTCGGCGCTGAGCCTGCCGTGTTTTGCATAGAGGAGACCCGCCCCTGCGGAGAGAAGCCCCAGGGTAAAAATAGCGCCCTTATGCGTGTTGACACCGCCGGTCGCCGCGTACATCTCGCGTTCGGCGCGTTTCCCGATTTCCCGGAGACGGGGAAAGAGGGAGCGCTCGGCTTCGTCTTTCAAAGCGGGCGAGCTTGGCAGGGTGAAGCAGCTTTGATAAGCCGTAACGGCCATTTCCCGCAGGAAGGGGCTGATTGCGGCAGTACTCAAAATAAAGTCCTCGAATTTCATATCCGCGTGCGCACCGGCGTCGATGCGGTCCACAAGCCCGGGCTTCGGCGCGGCGTAGACCTCGTCGAGCAGGGCGAGCGCCGCTTGATTTTCGAGTGCGGAGAAAAAGGATGCGGAGCGCGGGAAGGCCTCGCGGAGCAGCGTTTCGCAGCGGGAAAAGAGCGCCTCGACACTGTGGGCGCGGCTTCTTGCGCAGACTACGGCTGCCTCCTCGCAGAGCAGGCAGTGGCGGGGCGGCAGGGAAAAAAATCCTCGCGGGATAGTTTCCGTCCCTTGTAATCCAGCACGTCAATGTCAAAGAGACGTGCGAGCGCTTCGCTGTCCTCGAGCGAAACCGCGAGGCGCTTCACGGCCTCGGGCGGCGCACCGACCAGGCAGAGCCAAGTGTCCCCGCTCACACGGCGCAGTTCGCGCGGCAGGAGGATCGCATGGCCCTCGCGTTGTAAGAGCTCCGAGAGCCGCTCTTTGCCGAAGAGAAAGCCGCTACGAATGAGCGGCGTCTGCTTCACCGCGCCCGGAATATTCATGCCGAAGGAGAGAAGGGCGGTCGGCGCGGGAAAGGAAGCGGCTGCCGCGAGCATTTCGTTCTGGACTTGCACGCGCTCGTCGCGCGCCCGCATCATATCTTCGACGCTCACGAGGTAGGGGATAAAAATCGGACATGGGTCTCCTTTCTCAGGAAGAGGGCTCGGGCGCTGCGAGTTCGTTCCAATGGGCGCTTAGCCATCTCGGCCGTGACCGGGGGCACGAGAGACAGTACTTCCGGACAGACGCCCTTTTTGAGAAGGGCGCGCACCCGGGAGGCGCTGATCGGTGCTTCGCCGAGTTCCCGCCGCGGCAGCTCGTCGAGCGCAATGCCGGATGGCGGCAGAATTTCCCGGAGCGCCCGGTTATAGCAGGCCGTTGTGGGATCCAGCGGTTCCGAGCCCACAAAGCGGACGGAAATGCCGAGCTTCGGGGCGAGGCAGCGCGCAAAGAGTGTGGCATCCAGTTCGCACTGGAGGGCGGCGGCATCCTCCCCTGCTTTTAAGAAGTAGGTCGGGAAGGTGTTGCCGGAAATCATATAGGGACCGCTCAAAAAGACATGCACGTTCGGCAGGTCTTTGACGCCCTCTTTGACCAGTTGAAAGCGAACTTCGGTCGGGAAAAGGGAGCGGTTTTCTTCGACCACAAAGAGGCAGAGCAAATCCACCTTTGTCACGGCATATTCAATGAGCGCGCGGTGGCCCAAGGTAAAGGGATTACAGTTCATCACAATCGCGCCGACCGTTTTCTTATCGTGCGGCGGCAACGCGGAGAGCACCTGCGCTGTATAGCGCTCGGGGCCGTCCGGGCGGTTTTCCAGCATGGCAAGCGTTCCTGTTTCCGCGAGCAGGCGGAGGCCGCAGGAAGAAAAGAGCTGCGCCTTCTCGCGCCGCGTGATTACAAATAAATCAAAGTAGCCGCGCTGAAAGCGGTTCTCGATGAGAGCGGAGAGAAGGCTGCCGAGCGCATTCTGCCCGCGCAGCTCCTCGCTGACCGCAAAGCACTTTAGGAGCGAAGCAGCGGCGCAGCCGCAGCCAACCAGCGTTTCGTCCGCGTCAAAGATGCCGTAGGCCGCATCGAGATCGGGCTCGCACTGCAAGTTATTTTCCGCAAGAAAGGCACGGAGCTTTTCTCGCTCCGAGGGATAGGAGAGCAGTATCTCTCCGAGATGGTAATTGTCTGTCATACAGGGGACTCGCTTCCGAAATCTGTTTCCGTTTGCCGTTTCAGCATAGCATAGAGCAGGGAAAAACAAAACGCCGGGGAAGGCTCCCCGGCGCAGCGGAACCGGTTTCGGTTCCGGGTGGTATCCGTTCACTCAGTCCGCGAACTGAAAGGGCTTAATCTCGCGAACCACATCCATGATGCTGCCGTCGCGCGCCTCGATGATACCGACCACGCGCTCTCCGAACTGTACACGCTCCGGCTCTCCCGTCATCGCATAGGCAATGTCGCGGAGTTCTTCGATGCTCTTTAAGGGGAGTCCCGAATCCTTCAGCGCGTCGATTAAATCCTGACGCTTCGGGTTAATTGCGATGCCGTAGTCGGTAATCACGACATCCACATCCTCACCCGGGGTCGTGACCGTGGTCACGTCGGTGCAGACCGAGGGAATGCGCCCCTGCAGAATCGGGGTAATCACGATGGTGCACTTTGCGCCCGCCGCCGTGTCCGGATGGCCGCCCTGCGCCCCGCTCACCACGCCGTTTGAGCCCACCACGACATTGCAGTTAAAGTTCACATCGACCTCGAGGGCCGCAAGAATCACGAAGTCGAGCTTGTTGACATAGGCACCCTTGTTAAATGGGTCCGCGTACTCGCCAGCCGTGATGTAGTGGTGGTTCGGGTTGGTCGCCGCGCTCTGAATCGCGTACTCATCAAAGTCCTGGGTGTCCACAAGTGTGCGCGCAAGGCCCTCTTCGAGGAGCCGGCACATCGGCTTCGTGATGCCGCCCACACCGAAGCTCATGTGGATGTTCCGCTCGCGCATCACATCCGCGAGCGAGATGGTGCTTGCAATCGAAGCGCCGCCTACACCGGTCTGGTAGGAGAAGCCGTCCTTAAAGTAGGGCGTGCGCTTCACAACTTCGGTGCAGTAGCTTGCCATGAGGAGCTTTCTCTGGTCGGAGGTCGGCTTTGCCGCGCCCGTCGCAATCTTTGAGGGATCGCCGATTTCATCGACCACGACCACATAGTCCACGTAAATCTGGCTGATCTGGTGCGGCCAGTTCGGGAAGGGAACCAGGCAGTCCGTGATTGCGACCACCTTGTCCGCATAGAGGGCATCCGGCGCCGAGTAGGAGAGCACGCCGCAGTTTGCCTTGCCGCCGTTTGCGTTTAAGTTGCCGTACTCATCCGCGGTCGGTGCGCCGATAAAGGCAATGTCGATGTGGGTCTCGCCGGACTCAATCGCGCGGACGCGGCCGCCGTGGCTTCGCATGATTGCGAGGCCCTGAAGCCGTCCCTCGGAGATGGCCTTGCCGATTTCGCCGCGCACGCCCGAGCTCTGGATGTTGGTGATGGTCCCGTCGTCTATCATGTAGACAATGGGGTTATTCTGGCTGCCCATCGAGGACGCGCAGATGGTAATGTTCTTAATGCCGAGCTTATGGACCTCTTCCATGACCATGTTGAGAACCTTATCGCCCTCGCGGAAGTGGTGGTGGAAGCTAAGCGTCATGCCGTCCTTGATTTCGCACTTTAAGAGTGCGTCTTTGACGGACGGGAGAAGCTTCGAGCCCTCGGAATTGATGACGGGCTTGACACGTGCGCCGTCACGTCGAAATTCCTTGCCGTCCATTGCGTGCGAGCCGCGGAACACATCCTTGCCGGTCGCCTGTAAAATCTCTTCCGGAATATCTCTGCCGACTGCATTCTTCATTTAGAGCTCCCCCTTGTACACGCCGGATGCCTTGGCGAGCGCAATGACGCGCTGCGCACCGTCGTAAAACGCAATGTCAATCATCTTGCCGTCCACCGTGAAGACACCTATGCCTTCCTTCCGCTTGGAATCAATCTCCCGAATTACCTTCTCGGAGAAAATGATCTCCTTCATGCTCGGGGTGAAGACCTCGTGGACAATCGGAATCTGGCGCGGGTTGATGATGGACTTGCCGTCAAGCCCATGTCCTTAATGAGCATGACTTCCTTTCGGAAGCCCTCGAGATTGTCGAGGTCGGTCCAGACCGTGTCAAAGCACTGCACGCCCGCCGCGCGCGCCGCAATAATCATGTGCTGGCGTGCGCCCATGAGCTCCACGCCGGTGCCGGTGATCTTGGTCTGCAGATCCTTCGTGTAGTCACCGCCCGAGAGCGCAATGCCGATCATGCGCTCGGAAGAGGTGCAGACCTCATAGGCGTTCATGACGCCCTTGGCGGACTCGAGCGCCGCCATTAAGAGGGTGGAACCCTCCGGGCGGTTAAATTCGCGCTCTGCGGCAAGGACAGCGTCCTCGACCGCCTTGACCATCTCGGCGTCCTCGGTCTTCGGGATGCGGAGCACGTCCGCGCCGCCCGCGACCGCGCAGCGAATGTCTTCCTTCCAATATTCGGTGTCGAGGCCGTTGATGCGCACCACGCGCTCGCAGCCGCGGTAGTCCATGTTTTTCAGCGCCTGGTAGAGCGAAAAGCGCGCCGTATCCTTTGCGGTCACGGCGACCGCGTCCTCAAGGTCCAGCATCAGAGAGTCTGCGCCGTAGAGGTAGGGGTCTTTGATCAGAGAGGGCTTCTGCGCGTTCAAAAACATCATCGAGCGGCGCAGGCGCTTCTTATTCGGATGGCTCATCTCACAGCACCTCCCCAGGGAATGTTGTCGTACTGATCCACGGCACGGAACACAGCGCCCTCAATGCGCGCCTTAATTGTGCAGTCCAGTGCGCCCTTATCGACAATCGAGATTCTCACATTGTCGATGCCGAGATCCTTAAGGGTCTCGAGCGTCACCTTTTTGATCTGGTTTCCGAACTGGTGAATGACTGCGCTCTCCAGCGAAAAATCGACCTTGCCGTTGCCCGGTTCCACCGTGACCTGGCAATCGCTGGACTCGAGAGTGCCGGCGACCGCCGGCTTTTTGATCTCCATAGCTGCCTCCTTCTGCGTAACAAACAATTGTTTGAAAACATTGTAACTTTTGTTGGGTATGGACTTCAAGGTAATAATTGGCTATGATAAGTATAGAGTTTTTATTATAAATCTTGCCTCACAAAGGAGGGCACCATGAACGAACGTCAGATAAATATATGCTGACCATATTTCGGGAGGGCAGCATAAGCCGCGCCGCAGAGGTGCTCTATGTCTCCCAGCCCTCGGTGAGTCAGATGGTGCGAAAGGTGGAGGAAGAACTCCGCGCCGAGCTCTTTGTGCGGCACACGAATCCCATGGTTCTGACCCCGGCGGGCGAGTGCTATATGCAGGCGGCGCGCGCCATCCAGAGCATACAGCAGAACCTGGAGCGCCAGCTTGAGGAGATACGCCTCGGGACCCGCGGCAGCATACGCCTCGGCATGCCCCTGCAGCGCTCGCTGGAACTTTTGCCGGAAATCTTTCCGCGCTTCCACGCGCGCTACCCGGCCGTGAACCTAAAGCTCACCGAGCTCGGTTCCGACGCGCTGGAAAGTATGCTCTTAAATCATCAGCTCGACCTGGCCTGTTTAACGACCAGCGCAAAGACCAATGCGCTGAACTATGTCCTCATTAACCGCGAGGAACTCGTGCTGCTCGCCTCCAGAAATACCGCGCTCGCCGGGCGCATTGAGGAGGGAAGGCCCATAGACATACGCGAGGCCGAGTCCGAGTCCTTTATCGGCCTTCGCACCGGGCACTCGACCCGCATTACCCAGGACGGACTCTTTGCGGACGCCCACATCTCCCCCGACATTCTCTTTGAGACCGAGAGCATAGAGGTCGCAAAACACGCGGTGGGGCCCTGTCAGGCCGTCTTCCTCTGTCCGAAGAACTACATTGATATTTCGCCCGAGCTGAAAAGGACCTGTGTGGTCTATCCCCTGATCGGTGTGGAGCAGGGGCGGCATTTTTACCTCTGTCACCGGAAAGATCAGTACCTCACGCACTATATGGTGGAACTCATACGTCTTCTAAGGCCGGACTTCGCGCTCCCGCAGGGAGAAGAATTCCCGGAGACCTGAACTGTGTGCGGCCCCGCCGCCGAAACAAAAACGCTCTGCCGTTCGGCAGAGCGTTTTCTGATGTCTCAGAGTCGTGCTTCCTCGGATTTAGGCCGGGATGATGCCGACCAGAATTGCGAAAATCATGCAGAGGAAGGAGAAGCCCCACACATAGAAGAAGCTTGCGCGGATGTGATCCTTGATGTCCACTTCCGCGAGACCCACGCCGAGAAGGGTCGCCGGGACCATGGGGCTTATGAAGGTTGCGCAGTTGCGGCAGACCGCCATGGAAATCGCAATCGGGAGCGCCGGAATGCCGAAGCCCTCGCCGATCGAAATCATGACCGGAAGCATACCGTAGAAGTAGCTGTCCGTATCGAACGCCAGTGCCAGCGGAACCGAGAGGATACCGATGACCAGCGGCAGGTGTGCGCCGAGCGCAGCCGGAAGAACCATCGTGATCAGAGCGGACATGCAACTCACAACGCTCGGAATCGCAACGTCATCCACCTTGACGGTCTTCACGAGGATACCCATGAGGAGCGCAGCGCCCATCAGGGTGGTGCACATCATGAGAGCCGGAACCGCGTGGGAGTTCAGAACCTTCTTCTGGAGCTTGATGTCCGTGTAGTTCACGAGGATGGAGATGCCGACACCGAGCATGAAGGGCACATAGCTCGGGAACACATCCCAAATCAGCATGGCAATGACCGCAATCGTAAGGAGCATGTTAAAGAAGAAGAGCTTCGGGCGAGCCAGTTCGCCGAGCTGTCCCTCTTGGCCCGCCTCGACCTCGACCGCTTCCTCAGTCTGCGCGAGCTTGCCGTTCAGACCTGCGCCGCGCGCCTTCTCCTGAATACCGGTTAAGACAGCATGCGCAAGTGCGAGGACAATACCGAAGACCTGAATCGGCAGCAGCTTATTCCAGAGCTGACCTGCCTCCATGCCGAGTACCGAAGCCGCACGCATCGTGGGGCCTGCCCAGGGCATCAGGTTCAGAACACCCATCGCGAGGACCGCAATGCGGAGCAGCGAAGTTTTGCGCATGTGCATTTTCTTGTAGACCGGCAGCATGGCGGGGACTACAATCAGGAAGGTCGAAGCGCCGCCGCCGTCCAAGTGACCGATGATGGCGATGATCGCGGTCATGACCGTGACACCGATCACGTTGTCGCCGACCAGCTTCATGAGCTTGCCGATGATCACATCGAAGAGGCCCGCATCCGTCATGATACCGAAGAAGAGGACGGAGAAGACAAAGAGCGCAGCCGTGGGACCCGTACTCTTAAAGCCGTCCTTAATGAGAGACGCAACATCCTTAAATGTGTAGTAGCCGCCGAACACCAGAATCAGCGCGAGTATCGACGGGAAGAGGATGAAAGCGATGCTCGGGAGGGTTTTGCTCTTAAAGAGCGTCACGACAATGGCAATGATTGTCAGAAACCCGAGTATGCCTACGGTTACTTGGTTCATACTGCATGTACCCCCTTAGTTCAAATTTGGCAGTAATATATAAAAGAAATATACTGAAAACACAGAAAGTTTACAAATATCATTTCAGCGGCAAATTTATAAGCGTATTCTTATGGTTAAGCTTTGTATGCAAAGCGCTCGGAGCGACAGAGACTTTGTACAGGAGGTAGATGTTTGGCAAAGAGAGAAACAGGCACGGCACTGCGCGTTCTGGACGCAGCGCTGGTGCGCGGAAGTACGGAAATCTTTCGGGATGTGACATTGGCGGTCGAGCCCGGGGAACTGCTCGCGTTACTCGGGCCCTCGGGCTCGGGAAAGACCAGTCTGCTCCGCGCGATTGCGGGCTTTTTGCCGCTCACGGCGGGCGAAATCCGCTTTGACGGCGAGCGTATGAACGAGCGCCCGGTCGAAGAGAGACAGCTCGGCATGGTGTTTCAGGAGCATCGCTTGTTTCCGGCGCTCACGGTCTACCGAAATTTGGAAATTTGCCTGACGGGCACAAGTGACAATAGCCTTCGTTACATGCGTGAGGAAGCGCGCGCGGAGATCGCGGAACTGCTTGCTTCGCTCGGACTTGCGGGACTGGAAAAGCGCTTTCCGGACGAACTCTCGGGCGGACAGCAGCGCCGCGTGGCGCTGGCCCGCGCCCTTTTGGTGCGCCCGCGGCTCTTGCTGCTCGATGAGCCCTTCACCGGACTTGACGCGGGACTCAGGCGGGACCTGGTGGATTTGGTAAGAGAAGCCCAGCGCGCGCGCCGTCTCACGACGGTCTTTGTGACCCATGAAGAGGAGGATGCGGCGCGGATTGCCGACAGCACGGCCCGCTTCTACGATGCGGGGGGTATTCAAAGCCTTCGGCAGGAGCGCACACAAAGTTTTTGATTGACAGAAAAAGGACTTTTCCGTTAAAACAGAGAAAACATATCGTGTTAGTTAGGTCTTTCGAACGGAGAGAGGAGAACAGAATGAAGACACGCATCGGCATTTTGGGCTACGGAAATTTGGGCAGAGGCATTGAGAGCGCAATCAAGCAGAGCGAGGACCTGGAGCTTGTCGCCGTCTTTACGCGGCGCGACCCGGCGAGCGTCAAGATCCACACGGAGAAGGTCCCGGTCGTCGCGCTCTCCGAGGCGCTTGACTGGAAGGATAAGATCGATGTGATGGTGCTCTGCGGCGGCAGCGCGACCGATCTGCCGACACAGACCCCCGAGTACGCAAAGCATTTCAACGTGATTAACAGCTTTGACACGCACGCAAAGATTCCCTCTCATTTTGAAGCGGTGGATGCCGCGGCAAAGGAGGGCGGTAAGCTTGCTCTCATCTCCCTCGGCTGGGATCCGGGTCTTTTCTCCTTAAACCGTATGCTGGCAACCGCGATTTTGCCGCAGGGCAAGAACTATACCTTCTGGGGCAAGGGCGTGAGCCAGGGCCACTCCGATGCGGTGCGCCGCATTGCGGGCGTGTTGGATGCGAGACAGTATACGATTCCCGTGGAGAGCGCCATGACGCGCATCCGTAAGGGTGAGCAGCCCGAGTTCACGGCGCGGGAGATGCATAAGAGAGAGGTCTTTGTCGTTGCCGCGGAAGATGCGGACCGCGCTGCAATCGAGGCGGAAATCAAAAACATGCCGAACTACTTTGCGGATTATGACACCGAAGTGCACTTCATCACCGCAGAGGAGATGCGTGAAAGCACGCGGAGCTGCCGCACGGCGGTTTTGTGATTCGGAGCGGCGTGAGCGGCTTCCGTGAGGAGCACAAGGAGCTCATTGAGTTCAGCTTAAAGCTCGACTCGAACCCCGAGTTCACCGGTGCGGTGCTCGCGGCCTATGCGCGTGCGGCGCATCGCCTCGCTGCGGAGGGACAGACCGGCTGCAAGACCATCTTCGATGTGGCGCCGAGCTACTTAAGCCCCCTCAGCGCAGAGGAACTCCGCGCGAAGCTCCTGTGAGAAGAGGGCGAGCGGAAGCGAAGCCGTAAGACAGAAAAGCGACGCAGTGTGTCGAAAGAGAGAGGACGGAGCTATCCGTCCTCTTTTTGCGGTTTTCTTTTGTTTGATTGTGTGCGATAGCATAGATAAAACGGAATTCGGTAGGAAAGGCTGGGGCACGCAGGGCCGGGACAAAAGAGGAGATTAAAAAAATTTTTAAATAACGATTGACAGACATAGAAGGCGTGCTACAATCTAATTAAAAGAAATTTTAAGGAGGTGAGTTGCACTTGGGAGAGAACAGTATCTTTAAGGTGCTCTCAGACCCACAGCGGCGCGACATTCTGGTCATGCTGCGGGACGGGCGCCTGAGCGCCGGGGAGATTGCGGAGCGGCTCGGTGTCAGCCCGCCGGCGCTCTCCTACCACCTGCGGCTCTTAAAGGGCGCAGAGCTGGTGAGCGAATATAAGGAGAAAAATTTTGTCTACTATGAACTGAACACATCCGTCCTGCAGGAATTGATCCTCTGGGTGGAACAGTTCGGAGGGAGGAAGTCATGAAAAAAACAGTGTGGTTACTCGCGGTGCTTACTCTGATGGTTACAATCATTCCTCTGCAGACCATGCCTGCTTTGCTTCCAGTGGATTATTCAATCGGCGGAGAGGTGAGACGCTGGGGCAGTAAGTACAGCTATCTGATTTTACCCATGGTCACGCTTTTGATCACGCTGCTCTGGCAGTTTCTTGTGGCACACTTTGAACGCCGGGCCGTCGGCGATGACAAAGAGGCACAGGGTGCGGCGGCGAATGCAAAGGTGCTTGTATTGGTCGGGCTTGTGATGAATCTCTTTTTCTGCCTGTTGCAGGCCGGGCTGCTGTGGTCTGCGGCCTGGACCGCAGAGCATTTCGGAACTGCGGGAGGAGCGCAGGCAGGGGCGAGCATTGCGCAAACGGCGCAGAAAGCGATGTGTGTTCTGACAAGCGTTATGCTGATTGTGCTCGGCAACATCTTGCCGAAGACCCGGAAAAACCGCAATGTGGGCGTGCGCCTGCCGTATAGCCGGTATAACGACATCACCTGGCAGAAGAGCAACCGCTTTGGGGGCACAGCCATGGTGATCGCCGGGCTGCTCGGCATGGTCAGTGCGCTGCTTGCGCCCTCCGCAGAACTTGCACTCGGACTGTTCACGGTATTTCTGCTGCTCGCCGTTATAGCGACCACATGGTATTCAAGGAAAGTGTATTTGGAAGAAAGTGCAGAAAAATAAAATCAAAAAGAGCTTCTCTGTTTGTCTACTATGAACTGAACACATCCGTCCTGCAGGAATTGATCCTCTGGGTGGAACAGTTCGGAGGGAGGAAAGCATGAAACAGCTTACAAGAATGATTGCGGCGCTCTGCCTGTTTGTGACACTTCTTGTCCTTAGGGAGCTGCCCGCAGTGATACCGGCGCACTATGACTTTGCCGGAAACGTGACGCGATACGGCAGTAAGTACGAACTTTTGATTTTGCCGGTGGTCTTGCTTTTGCTTTCCTTCGGCAGCCGCTTTCTACTGCTTCATTTTCATAGAAAGGCGGAACAGGCGGAGAGTGACAAAGAAAGACAGGCGGCCGAAGCGAATGCCAAGGTGCTCGGCATTGTGATTTTCCCGCAGACCCTGATTTTAAGCTGCATACAGGGTGTGCTCCTCTATAACACCGTGCTCGCCCTGCGGGGCGAAAGCTTCCTCAGCACCCTCGCGGGCGATAAGCTCCTGACCATACTCTTCGGGGCGCTGCTCGTGCTGGTCGGCAATGTTTTGCCGAAGTGCAAGCGAAACGGCTTGGTCGGCTTTCGCATGTCCTGGACCAGATATAACGACCTCACCTGGCAGAAGAGCAACCGCTTTGCGGGGATCATGCTGGTCGCGGCGGGGATACTCGGCATTGTCAGCACTGCGTTTTCGCCGAAGGGCTACGGGATGTTGCTACTTGCTGTCTATACCATGGCGGCAATCGTAATTTCGATCGTGAGGGCATGGCAGGTGTATCGGGAGGAAAAGGAAAAAGAGCGGGACAGAGGCTGAAGCAGTGACGGGAGCCACAGGGCGCGTAACTTACGGAAAGCCGAGATATAGCGAAAAACTCCCAAAAGCGCTATGATAAGTCCTCGTACCGCCACGCGGCGCGAAGGAGGATTTTATCGTGAAGGTTATTTTTGTGAACGGCAGCAGCCATGCGAACGGCACCACCATGCAGGCAGTCAAGGAGATGCAGAAGATTTTCTCTTCGGAAGGGGTGGAGACCGAGGTCATACAGCTTGGCAATCAGCCCATACGGGACTGCATTCAGTGCGGTTATTGCGGGACGCACGATGCCTGCGTGTTTCGGGATGACGCGGTGAATCAATTTACGGCGCTCGCCAAAGAGGCCGATGGTTTCGTCTTTGCGACACCCGTTTACTATGCGCATCCGAGCGGACGCATTTTGGCCTTTCTCGACCGGGCGTTTTACTCCGTTCAGAATGTCGAGAATCCCTTTGCCTTTAAGCCCGGCGCTTCGATTGCCGTCGCGAGAAGAGGCGGCACCACGGCGTCCTTTGATGTGCTGAACAAATACTTCGGGATTTCGCAGATGCCGGTCGCGGGCTCCACCTATTGGAACATCACCCACGGCCTGACCGCGGAAGATGCCGCCAAGGACCGGGAAGGCATGCAGACCATGCGGAACCTTGCCCGGAACATGGTGTGGATGATGCGAAGCTTTGCCCTCGCAAAAGAACAGGGCATACCGTACCCGGAGACCGAGGGCGAGGCAGTGACCAACTTTATACAGCGGGAAGATTGAGCGGTATGGTAGGAAAGAGCCACAAGGGTGGCTCTTTTTTTCGTGAACGCGTTATACTGTTATCGACAGGAGGCTATTATTAAAAACTGTGTGCGACAAGAGAAGGGAGAGTGCGTGCCATGGGACATGGTTTTTCGTGGATTTGCCCGAACTGCGGTTACGAGTTTTCCGCGGAGCTGGGAGTCGGTTTCCGTTATCCTTGGGTTTGCCATCAGCTGATTCAGAAAGCACGTGCCGGTGCATACGGCGCCGAGTGGCAGGATTTGGTAGAAACATATCCCGGAACCTTTCTGGATGGGCACCTCGTGTTGCTTCGGTGTGAGAACTGCGGTAGCTTCGATAACGAAGCATTGCTGACAGCCTATATTCCGAAGGATGCCGAATTACAGGCAAAGCCGATCCCGGAAAAACAGTGGACAGTGCCCGAGGAGGAGGGGTACGAACTCTACGGGGCTTATGAACACCGCTGCAAGGACTGCGGCGGAAAGATGCGCGCCTTATCGGAGCAAGAAATTTGGGAAAATAAGGGCGAGAAGATATGCCCGCGCTGCAAGACAGCCTTAGAGCGAAACGACGTTTATCGCTGGGATTAAGCGGTATGCTACGGAGCGTAGCAAGAAAAATTTGAAATGTAAGCCCGCGTTTCTTGTGTGCCGCTGCGATTTTTTTATACTGAGGCCATCAAGACACAGGAGGTCAAAACATGACAATCGCAGAGAAAATAAAAACCCTTCGAAAGACCGCGGGCATGTCGCAGGAACAGTTGGCAGAGAAGCTGCATGTTTCGAGACAGGCCGTTACCAAGTGGGAGACCGAGGGCGGCACACCGGACATCGAGAACCTTCGGGCAATCGCAGCCCTGTTTGGAATCACCGTAGATGAACTGCTTACGGGGGAGACAAAAGCGCAAGCGGCAGCGGCGCATCGCTATGAGAGCATTACCGAATACGATATCGATGAAGTGAAACACTACGATATGAAGTTCGGCAGCGCCAAAGAAGTATTCCTTTCCGGCCATCCGGGAGAGAAACTGCGCATCCGCCTGGTCTCCGATACCCTTGCCTCGCTGCAGAGTGATTTTAAAATCAAACTGGACGATACAAAGCGGCGGCTCGATCTGGAACTTATTCGTAAAAACGGGATGAGTGAGACCGCTTCAAAAGAAGGACTCAGCATCTATGCGGAACTCCCGGCGGCCTATCTCGGAAAGTAGAGTGCGCGGTCAATGCAGAGCTGGTAACGCTTTCATCTCTGGACTGCGAGCGCATTGAGCTCGGCGGAAGGAACCGGAAGCTATATCTCGACGCGGTTCCCGGCACCGTGGAAATTGACAGCAATCTTGATATGGAGATTCACTGCAAAAGCCTTGCGAGCTCCCTGGAACTCAACCAGCTCTCGGCCTGCTCAAAGCTCTATGTCCCGGCGGATGCGGTCTTTACCGCAAAGGCAAAGGGTATAGGTACACGGATATCTTATGCGCATGAGGGAAAGGCAGCAGAGCCCTTTGATACGCCCGGCGCGGAGAAGCGGATAGAGTTGAACGGGATGAAGAGTGAACTTGTGATTGGCAGAGAAGGGTAAGAGAAGAGAAAAGGTGAGAAGGAAAGGGCGTCGCTCCGGAGGGAGGGGCGCTCTTTTTGCGTGTGTATACGTAACAGTTGTTTTTGCTATTGTCATGAAAGGATACAATAAGTATAATATAATTATATTGTTTCATGACAAGGAGTTACTATGGGAGAAGCACTGAAGCTGATGTTCGAGGCGCACGGCGGCGTGATGAGAACTGCCGAGCTGCAGCGAGAGGGGCTATATTACAGGAAAGTACAGAGTCTTCTGGAGGAAGGTAGGCTTGAGCAGCTGCGGAGAGGCTATTATCGGTATGTTGACGAGAATTCGTTTTCAGACCTGCCGATTCTGAAAGCACTGTTTCCGGATGCGGTTATCTGTATGGAGAGCGCGCTGGACTACTACTGCTACACAGATAGGACGCCGGCGTATTGGCATCTTGCGGTTAGCAACCGGACCGCGCGCAAGCGCTTTCAAATCGAGTATCCGCTTGTAAAGCCTCACTTTATTCAGGAAGAACGCTATTCGGCAGGGATCGAAGAAGCGGAGATAGATGGGTGCCTTGTAAAAATTTACGATAAGGAGAGAACCATCTGTGACCTGCTTCTGCACAAAAACAAGGTAGATGCAGAGGTATTTGCCACAGCAATTCAGCGCTATCTGCAAGATCCGGAGAAATTCCCGGCACGACTGTTCAAGTATGCAAAGCTGCTCCGTGTGGAGAGAAAGGTGAGGGAAATACTAGGGCCATGGCTGTAAAAAATATGGCAGCATCTGTGCTGACACGGCTAAAGAATCAGGCGAAGGAATATACTTGTAGAGTTCTTACGAAGTGCTTGGAAGCAACTCATTATTGCTATCTTGATAGAGCATATTTTGCTAAATGAAAGAAAAATTGACGTATTTGAAAAGATATAGGATAAATCAGCAAAAGGGTTGAAAAACTGATACAAGTAATACAATTGACGATAGTGTAGACTTTACTTCGTATAGGACATTTGGATGGAGGGGATTTTATGCCGATTAATATGAAGAACTTTTCTGCTAACAGTAAAAAGCCGACTGATCCCACGGTGATTTTTAGTGGATTGACAGAAAGAAACGAAAAGTATGGTTATCTGCGGAATGTTCAGGATGAGGTGCTGAGAGCGTGGTATGCTAATCGGGAGAAAAAAGACAACATTATAAAGATGAATACAGGGAGTGGAAAGACGGTTGTCGGATTGTTGATTCTTAAGAGTTGTCTTAACGAAAAGAAAGGGCCAGCTGTATATGTGGTTCCTGATAGATATTTGGTGAAACAAGTATGCAAAGAGGCTAGACTGCTTGGGATTAAAGTGGTTTGTGACGAGTATGGTGAAGAAGGAAATTGCATATTTAAGGGAGAGAAATCCAGAGAGTTTTTAGAAGGAAGAGCGATTTACATCACAAATATACATAAAGTTGTGAATGGGAAGAGTGTGTTTGGGATGAGAAGAAATTTTGAGGATAACATTACAATCGGTAGCATGGTTGTAGATGATGTGCATGCGTGTATTGACACAATTGGAGAACAACACACATTGCATATAAGTGCCTCGAATCCCATATATAATGAGGTTGTAAAACAGTTGGGTGTTAATACAAATGAAGGAGATAATGAGAGCGGGAATTATCATATCTTAGTACCTTTTGAAAAGTGGCAAAAAGAATATGAGGCTATAAAGAAAATAGTTGACAAAGATCCTGAAAGTAAGGATTGGGAGAATGAACAGAGGTTTAAAATGCCTCTAATGCGTGACAATTGGGCGACTGCAAACTGCGTTGTTACAGCCAATGAAATTGAGATTACATTAAAAGGAACAAGGCTTGATAAAATCAGAAGCTTTGATCAGGCGGAGCGAAGAATATATATGAGTGCGACCCTCTCGAATGACAGCGCATTGGTTTCAACGTTTGGCTTACGGATAAAAGAAAATGATGAAATAGTGATAAGCCCTAAAAAAGCCAATGATATAGGTGCAAGAGTAATTTTGGCTCCGGCCTATTTAAATCAGAAGATTAGCGATGAACAGATAAGAAATAAGCTAGAAGAATATGCCGAAATGTATAGTATTGTCGTAATTGTACCGTCCTTCAGCAGAGCAGAACTCTGGAATTCACAGAAATTAAGAGCGATATTATCTTTAAAAGAAGGTAATATTGAGAGCGGAATAGAAGAACTGCGAAAAAATCCGTTGCCTGGAATCACGGTGCTAGTTAATAGATATGACGGTATTGATTTGCCAGATGATTCATGCCGTATACTTGTCTTGGATGGTTTACCAGAAATTCCGACTGAATACGAGAGATTTATTCAAGGGGTGGCGCCAACCATAGAAAGTGTTCAGTGTAAGGCTATGCAAAAAGTCGAACAAGGAATGGGACGAGGATTGCGTTCAAATCTTGATTATTGTGCTGTGATTTTGATGGGGGATGATTTGATAAAATTCTTGAAGCACGGCAATAATATCGATTACTTTAGCGTTGCAACCCAAATACAATATTCTACTACAAACAGTTTAATGGATGAGGAAGTTGAACTTAAAGATGTGTTTGAGTTGATTTCAACACTGCTAGATGAGGAATATGCCAGAAGTAATGGACACGAAGATTTTAAAGACGGATGGTATAGTTTGCTGTCAGATGTAGAATATTCAAATAAAATCAGGGTTAAAGAGCAGGTAGTTAATATGCGAAAGGCCTTTGAAGCAGAAAGGGCAGAAAATTACGAAGATGCATATTTGAAAGTTAAAAGTTTATTTGAATCTGAAGGGGAGAAGCTAACAAGAGGGCTATTGAAGTATCTAATGGCTGAATACAAAAATTTTACGGATCCAGTAGAGGCAAAAATACTTCATGGAGAAGCCTACCAAATAAACATAGCCCTACCACGCCCGGAAAATTTGACGATAAGACGAGAAAAATATAATTCGAATAAAAAATGCTGGCAAGGTGAACGAGCACTAAAATACAAAGGAAATTATCCCGATTTAGAGCATTATTTGGAGCATATTAATGGCGTTATTGAAAAATTACGGTTTTGTTTTGGCTGGGATGCGTCTAATAAAGAAGGCAATAGCAAAACTAAGGGATTTGAAAGAGCGTTGAAGGAAGTTGGAGATATTATCGGGTTAGAATCCTCTTGTCCGGAAGGAGATAAAACAATAGAAAGAGGCGGGCCTGACAACTTGACCCGAGTTGATGAGAATGAGTATTTAGTGATCGAATGTAAAAATGGAGTTATGGCGAAGAATCCAATTTGTAAGAATGATTGCGCACAACTTCTTAGTTCTGTCGAGTGGTTTAAACGAAAGTATATTAGCGCGAGATATACCCCGGTATTAGTTCATCCTAATTATTGCTTTATGCCTGACGCAAGTCCGAGTGAAGATTTCCGTATTATGGGACCAACGGAGATAAATAGACTTGTTGAAGCTATAAAGAGGTTTTGTAAAGCGGTTCAGGACAGAGAGAGGAAAGATGGAGAAGTTATAAAAGATCAAGATATGCAACGCCTTATAGACGATTATGAGCTTACGGGAAGTGAGTTTGTAAATAAGTATACAATAAAAGGGAAGAAATAATTACTGTGGGTTTTGGCGCAGGTTAGTTACTTGATTTAAGATGTGAGTGGTCGGTAGCTTTCTTGGATAATGGAAGTGCTTTGCTTGTAAAGTACATTTTCGTTTTTGTTTTACTCTTTCTAAAGTGTCGTCTATTACGTGCCTACTCTCAAACCGAACAATCATATTGCAAAAGGTGAAACGTAAAACCGTATAGAGCGCAAGGGAGGCCTCCATGGGCGCCATTTATCGTTGGAAATGTAACAAGTGTTGGCATTCGTTCAAGGCCTATTTAGGCTACGGGATGAGCGGTGAATTTCCCGAGGAACTGACGGATTAGGCGAGGCAGGGCGTGTACGGAGAGGAATTAAGAGCTTTGCTTGCGTTTTACCCGGATGCGGAGGTGAGCGACGAACAGGTTATCGTGCAGTGTGAGCACTGTTATCGCTACGAAGGTCGCCCGCTTTTGGCTGCGTATATTTTCGGCAGATTTTCGAGTGATTACAATCACCGCTGCCGCTGCGGCCACCGGATGTGGCCCATTTATGAAGATAAGTGTTTTGCGGGGCTTCCCTGCCCGCGCTGCAGCGGAACAATGAAAGCAAAAAAGAATAGGTTTATGGGACTGATCCTCGTCGGAAGGAGAGCAAGCGTATGCAAATTGAAACCGAACGCCTGTTGCTCCGCCCCTTTACGGAGGCGGACGCGGCGGATTTATACAAGTATGCCAAGGACCCGGAGATCGGCCCGGCGGCAGGCTGGCCGCCGCATGGCAGCGTCGAAGAGAGCCGGAACATCATCCGCCTGGTGCTGAACGGTCCTGAGAGCTATGCCATTTGCAAAAAAGAAGACGGGCGCGTCATCGGCGCGATTGCCTTGTCGATGAACGGCGATTCAAGGCTTGCGGAAGCGGAGGATGAGAGCGAGCTCGGCTACTGGATCGGGAAGCCGTTCTGGGGACAGAGTCTTATGACGGAGGCTTCGGAAGCCTTGCTTCGCCGTGCGTTTACGGAACTCGGCATACGGCGCGTGTGGTGCGGGTACTTCGAGGGCAATGAAAAGTCAAAGCGCGTGCAGGAAAAGCTCGGCTTTCGCCACGAAAAGACTGTGCGGGAGGTGGATGTACCCCTTTTAAAAGAAGTGCGAATCGAGCATGTCTCGTTACTCAGCCGGGAAGCGTGGCTACAGAAGAGTATGTGAAAAAAGCGTGCTGTCTCAAACGATTGAGAGACAGCACGCTTTTTCGTTATTCTGTTTCTGTAATGAGTTCATGCACATGGACATTCTTTCCCGCTTTCATATCGGCAATGCGGCGTTCCAACACGGAGATGTGCTCCGCGCTGTAGAAGGGATCGCCGGATTAGAGTACCATCTGCGAGATGTTCGCGCATATCCGTTTGATGTCCACGTTCGAAGTGAAGTCGAGCTGTAGGTGTGCGCCGTTCGAAAAGGCGAGGAGTAGTTCGCTGTCAATGTCCAGGAGGCCTGCGGTCTCAACGCTGAAATACTGAATCTTCGAGTAGGGATAGGAGGTATAAGAAACCTTCTTGCCCGTGAGGCCCTGCACGTTTGCGACAATCAGCCGCTTGTTGGTGAAGACCACCTGATCGCGTATGGTCTGGAAGGCCTGGGTGATGTTTTCGCCCGGAATGAGAAACATAGTAAGTTCGGGGCGAATGTTGGCGACGGGAATTTCCCGCAGATTCAGTAGGTTTCCGTCACCGCGGATTCCGGAAGATATGCCGGGCATATAGTTTACCTCCTGCTGTTTTGAGACAGCATAGGGCAGACGGGGAATGGCGTCAAGCTTATTTGATTCCCATGAGCAGTGCGGAGTCGGCAATCATCATCCATCTGGCCTCGCATTTTTTGACAAAGAGACCGTCCGCGGTGGGAATCAGACGTACTTCCGCATACCCCTCGTCCTGCAGGCTCTTTAAAAAGGCCTGCATGTCGCCGTAGGCAGAGGGATAAAAGATGTCGTGGATCACGAAGCGGCCGCCTTTTTTCAGGACACGGAGGCTCTCGCGGAGCAGGGCCTGACGGTCGCCCGGAATGTTGTGGTAGACATAATTGCTGGTCACAAGGTCAAAGCTCTTGTCCGGGAAGGGGAGCTCCCGCGCATCGGCGCGTAGAAAGCGTACATTTTTGACGCCCTCGGCGCGGGCGTTATCTTCGCATAGTTTTTGACTAAAGGAAGCGTATTCCTGCCCCCAGCGGTCCACGCCGACAAAGCTTGCCGCCGGATTTCGCTTGGCGGCGGCTATGGTGAGCGCGCCGCTGCCGCAGCCTATGTCCAGTCCCTTGCCGCCTGTGGGAAGTTTTTATCCGAGAGGCGACTCCGTCTATGATGTGCTTCGCAAGTTTGCGTTTTCCGTTGTAGGAAAAGATGCGGTAGAGCATAAGCAGGTAGGCGGAACTTAGGAGGCCCACACCCGCGCCGACAAAGCTGAGTGAAGAAAGCAGGCGCAGGGCGCGGCTTTCTTTCTTTTTGCGGCAGAGGAGTCCCACGGCTAGGAAAACAGAGCTGACGCCCGCGTTGCCGTAAATAAGACCCCGCGGCATCCAGTTTTTATAATCGGCTTTCATCTTGATGACCTTCCTTTCTGCGGCTTCGTTTTGAAGTTTTCTTATTTTTTTGCGAGCACTGTGAGCCAGGGCTTGCTCTCGTGGCGAAATACCTGTACTTCCGAAAAGCCCGCGGTCCGGAGCAGGGTTTCCAGTTCTTCGGCGGTGTAGCAGTGCATACCGTCTATGATGCGCTCGTACCGAAGGCCTTCGGCATCCGTCCCGTCTGACTCGTTGCAGATGAGGAAGCTGCCGCCGCATTTTAAGATGCGATACACTTCTGCAAAGCACTCCGCGGGATTCGGCCAGAAATACACGGTCTCGAAGGCGGTCGCCAAATCAAAGCGGGAAGCCGCGAGGGGCAGAGACTGCACCGAAGCTTTGAGAACACGGCAACGCCCTTTTACGATGTCGGGCTTATTATAGGCGCGGGTGCGGCAAACGGCGAGCGCGGAATAATCGACCGCGTAGATCTTAGACTGGGGATAGCGGCGCAGCAGTTCCCGCACATTGCGCCCGCCGCCGCAGCCCAGTTCCGCAACGACAAGCGGAGACAGCCCTTCGATATGCGAGAGTCCCCAGTCGGAGAGGGCTGCGTGTCCCTGATTCATGGCATTTAACATGAGCTTCCCGAAAAAGCCCTCCGGCTTTCGGGTTTGCCCGATAAAGCGTTTGAATAAGCCCATTGTTTTGTCCTTCCGTAGCAACGCCTAATATGTTAAGTAGAACTAATATAATTATAGGACGCACATTTGCGGCTGACAAGACAGAAGACGTCGCAAATGTTATATCCACTCTTCCGCGAGAAGAAAGTCGAGACGTTTCTCCCGGACACCGAATTCACGCGGAACAGTCTCCTCGGAAGCTGCGAATCTCTCAGCGGCTTTGGCAAGAAAATATCAGTTACAGCTTTATCTTTTTGAAAAACAGGGGAGTTTTTAAGTTATAACGGAAGAAAATAGAAAAGCCGGCTCGGCGTAAAGATACAACTGAAAGAGGGGGCAGCTTTGCTTCTTAAGCTGGTATACTAAGCACATCGGCAAAATCAAAACAGAGGGGTGTCTACAGAGGAATGAAACGCACATTTTCGTTTGCGGAAGCGAGGGAGTTACTGCAAAAACACGAGCAGTGGGAGTTGGAGCGCGGTATGCTTTCCGAAAAGGCGGAGCATTGTCGTGCGGTGGTCGAGGCGGCTGCGGATGCCTTTGTGGTCACGGAGACCATGAAGACGCTCAGGGATATCCCGGTCGAGGAGCTGAACCGGGCGCGGCGCGGTCTCCGCGTGCGTTTGCTTCGGGAGAGCGGGTATGCGAATTACGAAGATTTGATGCTGGCTTCGGAGCGGCAGCTTGCTGCTTTAAACGGCATCAGCGAGGACGGCGCGGCGCTCATCAAGGATGCGGTCGGCGAGACGGTGAGGCAGCTGAAGCCGGGCATTAAGCTTCGACTGAGCGCCGACAAGCGCACGGAGGAGACGAGTAACATTGTGCTGGCGCTGTATCACTACCGGGCGGCAGAAGAGCTCAGCTGGGATGCGCAGGCGCTGTCGGCGCGCTACGCCGCGGGAATTGAAAAGGCAATGAAAGAGCTGTCCCGCGGCAAGGGCTTTTTCCGCTGGCTCTTTACGGGAAAGGCGGAGAAGGATGCCGCGAGCGAGGCTTTTCTCTATCTCGAGGAACTCGCAAACGGAGCGTACGGGGCAGAGCTCACAAGGCTCAGTGAAGCGCGGGTGGAATTGGAAGCTTCGAGCACAGAAGCAGCTTGGGACTCCTTCCGAACGCAGCCCATTGTATACAGCAATCTCCTCGAAAAACTGGTGCCCGGCCTACTCGGAAACGGCGATGCGGTCTACGGTCTGCCGGAAGAGTTGGCGCGCGAGGTGGAGGCAGAGCCTCTCTTTGCGGACGGGATGCGCTGTGAACTGCGCCGCTATCAGGCCTGGGGTGTCAAGTACATCCTGCATCAGGGTAAGGTGCTGCTCGGCGATGAGATGGGCCTCGGCAAGACCGTGCAGGCCATCGCCGCCATGGTCACGCTCCGCAATACGGGGGCTACACACTTTGCCGTGGTTTGCCCGGCGAGCGTTCTGGTCAACTGGTGCCGGGAAATCACAAAGTTCAGTGACTTACAGGCAATCAAGGTGCACGGCCATTTGAAGCAGGCGGCACTTTCGGACTGGATTACATCGGGCGGTGTTGCGGTCACGAGCTATGAGACCGTACAGCACTGGGAGCTCCCCGAAGACTTTGGCTTCTCCCTGCTCACGGTGGATGAGGCGCATTACATCAAGAACCCGGGGGCGCGGCGCACGGTGTATGTGCGAAACTTAGCGCTCCGCGCGGAACGTCTGCTCTTTATGACGGGCACAGCGCTTGAAAACCGGGTGGATGAAATGGTGGAGCTCATCGCTGTACTGCGCCCGGAACTTGCGGCAGAAATCGGGGGCATGAAGATGCTTGCCACGGCGCCCCCGCTTTCGCGAACTGGTGGCACCGGTCTATTACAGGCGGAAGCGCGAACAGGTGCTCACGGAGCTTCCGGAGCTCGAAGAGCAGGAGAGTTGGTGTCAGCTCGGGGCTGCGGAACGGGCACAGTACGAGGCGGATGTGCTCGGCGAAAACTATCACGCGGCGCGGCGGGTTTCCTGGACGGTCGGGGATATCGCTCGGTCCTCAAAGGCGCAGCGGCTTTTGGAAATCGCAGAGGAGGCAGCTGCGGAGGGGCGTAAGGTACTCATTTTCTCCTTCTATCTCGACACCATACAGAAGGTGAAAGGGCTGCTCGGGGAGCGCTGCATGGAGCCGATTACCGGCGCTATGACGCCCGCAAGGCGACAGGAAGTGCTGGATGCCTTTGAGGCTGCGGCGCCCGGACAGGTGCTCGCGGCACAGATTGTGGCGGGCGGCACGGGACTCAATATTCAGACGGCGAGCGTGGTGATACTCTGCGAGCCGCAGCTTAAGCCCTCGCTCGAGAGTCAGGCAATCGCGAGAGCCTACCGCATGGGGCAGGCGCGAAATGTGCTCGTGTACCGTCTTCTCTGCGAGGACAGCATCGATGAGCGCATTATGGAATTGCTCGCGGAAAAACAGGCGGTGTTCGATGCCTTTGCGGATAAGTCATCGGCTGCAGAGGAGTTTGAGCTCGATACCAAGACCCTCGGCAAGTTGATGGAGGAAGAAATTCGGCGCATCGAGGCCAAGCGGGGAAGTGAGGCTTCGGGGCCTTTGCAGGAAGGTGAAGTAGAAACGGCCGAAGCGAAGGGCTAGTCGAGACACGAAAAAGTCCCGGGAGCAAATTTGCTCCCGGGACTTGTCTCAGCTCTCAATGGCGGGTTTTTCCGCTTCGTCGGAATTGGCTCTCCGTGCCAGCAGCTCCGCATCCGCCTTCGCGACGCTCTCCAAGTGGCGATCGGCAATGGACTGCAAATCCTCGCGGAGTCGCGCCTTAATCACGCGGATAATGAGCTCCTCGGACTCGTGGATGCCGTAGCTTGCGGAGTTGATGCAGAGATCGTAGTGGACGGCGGCACCCCACTGATAGCCGGTGTAGCGGTGGTAGAAGTGTCTGTGCGCCTTGTCCTCGCGCTTCACGAGCTGCGCCGCATCCTTAAAATTCAGCGAGTACATCTCCATTAAGCGCTTCACACGGCTCTCGAAGGGCGCGGTGATGAAGATGGAAATGTGGGGGATGCCGGCATTTTTAAGAATTACGTCTGCGGAACGCCCCATGACGACAAAGTCTTCCTTCCGCGCGAGTTCCTCAATGTACTGACTCTGGTTAAAGAAGAGTGCGTCTGCGGTGGGCAGACCGTGGAAGCGGTTAAAGTTCGAGGTAAAGAGATTCATACCGTGCGCGCGACGAATTTCGTCAAGGCTCTCAATGATGTCCTGGTTCGGACTTGCCTCGCGCTTTGCCTGCAGGCGCTCCAGCACATCCTTAAAGATGGTTGCGTCGTAGTAGTTGATGTGCAGATCGTCCGCGAGCTGGAAGCCGATTTCCGTGCCGCCGCTGCCGTAGGAGCGTCCGATGCAAATCACGAGGTGGTCATCCTTCGAGAAGGGCTTTGCGCCGGTCACGAAGGGGTTTAAGAAGACTCGGGTCTGGTCGGAGATATCGCCCTTTGCGATTTCCTCTTCCAGTGCCTTGAGCTCCACAATAATGTCATTGTACTCGGTGAGCAGCTGTTTTCTGGCGGGGCCTTCGGGCAGGGTGCGCGCCATGTTGCCGATCAAGGCCATGTCGGAGAGAATCAGCTGTCCCTGCGGGCGGAGCGAGAGTTCGCGCTCCAAGACCGAGAGCACTTTCTCACGGCTTCCGATCAGGGTCCGACCGAGCGAGGAACCGAGTTCCTGATAGATGGTTTCATCCAGTGCGTAAATTTTTTCTGCCAGTGCGCGGCAGCGAGCATCCAGTTGTTCCATGCGCTACCTCCTTAGAATAAGAAAAAGATCAGGGTGTCAATCAAGAAGACGGGCACCAGGAACACGAGTGCCCAGCCGATGTAGCCGAAGAACGAGGGCATGTGAATACCGTTTTCGTCCGAAATCGATTTGACCATGAAGTTCGGCGCGTTGCCGATGTAGCTGTTTGCACCCATGAAGACAGCGCCGCAGGAGATTGCCTCCAGGAAAATCTGGGGAATCGTGCCGACGGTGGTCGTGATTCCGGTCGTCATGCCGAGCGTACCCGCCGTTGTGAGAAGACCAGGTAGGTCGGTGTGTTGTCGAGGAAGCTCGAGAGGAGACCGGTTGCCCAGAACATCTGGAAGGGCTCGGTGAGGCCGAGCTTCGGTCCCATCTCTTTTAAGATCATGAGAGCGGGCTGCATCGTGATGAAGATGCCGATAAAGAGCTCGGCAACTTCCTGGATGGCACCCCAGGTAAAGTGGTTTGCGCGGCGTATTTCGTCCGGCGTCGTCTTGAAGGAGAGGAAGGCTGCCGCGAGAATCAGCGCAATCTCAATGATGGTCGGGAAGCCCAGTGTGACTTCGCCGATGATGTGAAGGCCGCGCACGGTTCCCTCTGCGGTTTGGAACATGGGGTTCGAGGGCAGGGTTCCGCCGAGCACCACCGCGATAATAATCATCAGCAGGAAGATGATGTTGTGCGCGCCGCGGAGCGAAAGCTCCGTGCCGGGCTTCGAGATATCCGGGCGGTAGCCCCTTCTCACATCCTTCAGGTAGTAGTGCTTGTCAAGCTGCCAGAAGACAGTGAGCAGAATTACCAAGTTGAAGATGAGAATCGGGAAGAGGTGCAGACTCCAGAGGAAGGGCACCCCGCGCATAAAGCCCATGAGGAGCGGCGGATCGCCAAGCGGTGTTAAGCAGCCGCCCATGTTTGAAATCAGGAAGATAAAGAAGATCATGATGTGGCGCTTCTGGCGTCTCCAGGCGTTGATCTTAATCATCGGACGAAGCATTAACATGGAGGAACCCGTGGTGCCGATGATGCTCGAGAGCAGGGTGCCGATCAGCAGGAACAGCGTGTTCACGAAGGGGGAACCCGCAAGATCTCCGGTGAAGGTGATGTTGCCGGCCACGCAAAAGAGGCCAAAGAGCATCACGATGAAGGAGAGGTAGTCGTTAAATACGGTTTCAAGCACGGTCTCGGATGCTTTCAAGGGGCCGTACAGCACCGTGAACGGCACGATGAAGAGGAGGGACCAGAAAATGACCGCGTGAACGCGATGCTTCTCCCACCATTCGCCCGCGACAAGCGGGACAACTGCTATGCTGAGCAAAAGGCCCGCGAAGGGGATGCACAGCCACGCCGGAATCAGAGTACTCATACACAAAACCTCATTTTCTTACTTTTTTTGATAGTCAATGCGTATGCTAAAACGAAACCGAGAAAAAAGCAAATCTTTTCGCCGAGAAGGCTATCGGTTTTCGCATATCTTGCTATCGTTTTTTGAAACAAGCAAAAAGTCCGGCCGAAGCCGGACTGATTTTGGTCGTTATAGGGTTTTGACGTGTGCGCGGAGCGCCGCGTAGGATTCGGGGCTTAAGTCGTGCTCTACCTTGCAGGCATCGTGCTCGGCAATGTCGGAGGGAACCCCGAGTTTCACAAAGAGCTTGGTGAGGGTCTGGTGGCGGTCGTAGACGCGACTCGCAATGGCCTCGCCCTCTTCGGTCAGATAGATGTAGTTTTCGGCATCCATGCGGACCAAGCCGCTCTCTCGGAGGTGTTTCATCGCAATGCTGATGCTCGGCTTTTGAATAACCCATGGCGTTCGCAATTTCAACGGAACGCACATGTCCGTTCTCCTCTCGGAGCATTAAGATTTTCTCGAGGTAATCTTCGGCGGATTCGTGAATTCGCATGAGACAGTCCTTTCCCGCGGCAGAGTAACCGCGCTGTTTCCTTTTTCTTTCATTTTCTTTCATATTAAAAGTGCTATGTCAATCGTTCGTCTGTGTTTCGGAAAGTATAACATGCGAACGTGGATAAGAACAAGGAAACTTATCTGTCAACAAGGAAATCATTATAAGCTGCGGCTAAAAGAACCGAGCGCGGACAAAATATGTTCTGATATCAGAGCTCGGAATCGGAAAGTGTGCGATAGCGACTTATGACTTCCTCTTTAAATTCCTCTTCGAGCGGAGAGAGCACGGTATCTTTCCGCGTCACGATGCCGAAGGTGAGGTGCTCTGTGCTCTGTAAGAGCGGAACCGAGATGACTTGGTAGAGTTCACTCTGGCCGGAGAATTCGGAAATGCCTATGGTATAAAAGCTTGTGCTCTGAATGAGGCGCATTTGCTCCTGGCGGTCGCAGACATAGATGATTTTCTGGGACTCGTTTAAATCGATGAGGCCACTGTCGCTCGCAATGTGGTAGATAAAGTCCTCGTACTGTCCGGCATAGCGCACAAAGCCGTAGTCCTTGAGTTCCCCGATTTCGATTGCGGATTTTGTCTTGCCTTTCAGCACCGGATGATCTGCGGCGAGGCAGACATAGGGGCGGAAGGTGGCCAGCGGGATAAAGTTCAGCTTTTTATCCGCAAAGCTCCGCTGGGACATGCTCTCGTTCGTGGTTGAGTAGTGGAGCACGCCTATATTTGACTTGCCGTCCACGACATCCTCCAGCACATTGGAGGCGGAGTTTTCAAACAGGTGATAGTGAATCGTGGTATCGTCCTGGTGGCGGCGGCAAATTTCGTTGAAACACTCGGAAGTGTGCGAAAAGCGGGTCATGCTGACGCGGAGACGCGACTGCGCCGAGGCCGCCTGCGTCACATAGCGGTTCAGCTTTGCCATCTCCGCGAGGATGATGTTGCAGTGGTGCAAATAGTCTTCCCCTTCCGGGGTCAGCTTGGTGCCGCGGCTGGTGCGCTGAAACAGCGTGAGGCCGCATTCCTCCTCGGTAATCTTTAAAATATGGCTCAGCTGCGGCTGAGAGATGAACATTGCCTTTGCGGCATGGTTGATGGATCCGTATTTTGCGATTGCGACAATGTATTTGATGTTATTTGCGTCCACGCCAGCCTCCTATTGTTTTTCTCGATAACATTATACAACAAAGAGGACGAAAACAGAATGCAATCAGACAGATATTCCCGATGTCGATAACAGGTATCGGTCTCGGCAATTTTTTCTTGACGCACGCGTATGATAAACTAAATTGGTGAAAATGCATAAGCAATTAGCGATGTAAATCAAAGAATGGGGGGATTCGCAACATGGTTATGCAGGTTTGGACGCAATAGACAGCTTTCTGTACTATCCGGTCTTATTGATCGTAATGGGTGCCGCAGGACTCTACTTTTCGGTACGTATGGGATTTGTACAGGTGCGCATGCTTTCGGAAGCAATTCGGGTGATGAAGGCAAAGCCGGCGGATAATAGCGGCACGTCGCCGTTTCAGGCGCTGATGATCAGTACGGCAAGCTGTGTGGGTACCGGTAACATCATCGGTGTCTCATCGGCAATTTGTCTCGGCGGCCCGGGCGCGGCATTCTGGATGACGATTATGGCGCTGCTCGGTTGCGCATCCTCCTTTACGGAGTGCACACTCGCGCAGGTTTATAAGAAAAAGAGCGCGGACGGCTCGAGCTACGGCGGCCCGGCTTATTACATTGAGGATGCGTTAAAGAGCAAGGGTTTTGCGACGATTTTCGTTATCTTCCTGCTTCTCACCTATTCGAGCGGCTTTAATATGCTCTGCTCCTACAACACCCAGTCCACCTTCCAGGCTTACGGCTGGTATCAGGCAAACCCGAAGCTTGCGGCCATGGCAATCGGCGCCGTGCTCGCAATTCTGGTCGGCATCTGCGTGATGGGCGGCGGCAAGCGCATTGAGAAGACCGCGGGTCTCGTGGTTCCGTTCATGGGCGTTGCCTATGTGGTGGTCACGCTGGTGGTCCTCGTCATGCATGCGGGCAGAATTCCGGCGGTCTTTGGTCGTATCTTCACCGATGCGTTTAACTTCCGCGCAATCTTCGGCGGCATTGCGGGTTCCTGCCTGGTCTACGGTATCAAGAGAGGTCTCTACTCGAACGAGGCCGGTGTCGGTTCGGCACCGAACGCGGCTGCGGCGGCTGTGGTTTCCCACCCGGCAAAGCAGGGCCTTGTACAGATGCTCTCGGTCTACATCGACACGATTATCCTCTGCAACGCGACGGCGCTCATGTGCCTGGTCTCCGGCATTGAGCCGACCAAGGAACTTGCGGGTGCACAGTGGGTGCAGACTTCGCTTCATGCGGTGCTCGGTACCTTCGGCCCGGTTTTCATCACGGTCGCAATGCTGCTCTTCTCCTTCACGACCTTAATCGGTAACCTCTACTACTGCGACAACGCGCTCGCGTACTTAAACAATAAGACCATGCCGAGTCAGGGCTTCCTGAGAGGCTTCCGCCTCTACGGCGTTATCATCATCTTTGTCGGCGCACTGCTCCCGATGGCGGCTGCTTGGGACGTCGCGGATATCATGATGGGCGGCATGTGCTTCCTCAATCTGATTGCCTGCGTGCTCTTAAGCCGCGTCGCAATCGGCACCTATCACGACTATGTGGCACAGCGCAAGGCGGGCAAGGATCCGGTGTTCCGTGCAAAGGACATCGGCCTCAATCCGGACGAGCTGGACTACTGGAAGGATTAAAACGCAACTTTAACTAGATAAGGGGAAAAACAATGGAACAGGATGTTCAACAGATTCTCGAAGCGGCACTCGCAGAGGGCAAAAACGTATTGATTGAGGGCAAGGTCGCAAGCTACATTCCGGAGCTTGCGAAGGCGGATTCCTCGAACCTTGGTTGCTGCATCATGATGGCGGACGGCACCACGTATCAGGCGGGCGATTACAATATCCCGTTTACCATGCAGAGCATTGCGAAGACCTTTTCGCTGATTCTCGCACTGCAGACTTCTGGCTATGACCACACCTTCTCGAAGGTCGGTATGGAGCCGACGGGTGACCGCTTTGACAGCATACTCCAGCTTGAGTTAAAGGACTGGAGACCGTTCAACCCGATGATCAATGCGGGCGCGATTGTGACGGCAGACTGTATTAAGGCGGCGGAGCCGTTTGAGGAGTTCCTTGCGCTGGTCAGAAAGCTCTGCGCGAATCCGAACATCAAGTTGAACGAGAAAGTGTACCAGTCCGAGAAGCGGACCGGCACCAGAAACCGTTCGATTGCTTACCTCTTGAAGAGCGATCACGTGCTGGACGGCGAGCCGGAGGAGGTGCTGGATGTGTACTTCCGCATGTGCTCGGTCATGTGCACGGCGAAGGATCTCGCGCACTACGCGATGATTCTTTCCAACAAGGGTGTAGACCCGAAGACGGGAGAGCGCCTCCTCGATGCGGACATTGTTCGCATCGTGACGACCTCATGATGCTCTGCGGCATGTACGATGAGTCCGGTGAGTATGCGGTGAAGGTCGGTCTGCCCTCGAAGAGCGGCGTGGGCGGCGGTATTGTCGCGGTCGGTCAGAACGGTATGGGAATCGGAACCTTTGGCCCGATGCTGAACAAGAAGGGTAACAGTGTGGGCGGCGAAAAGATGCTGCAGTATCTCTCCGAGCACCTCGGCTACCACATCTTTGCATAAGTTGCACCAAATAAAAATGAGGCTGTAAAAAATGCATATTGCATTTTTTACAGCCTTTTCGATAGGAGAAGGCTCTGTTATACTAAAATTATGAATACAATTGTCTCTATAGAACATTTAGAAAAAGGTATATACGGCGCGCAAACTTTTCGACGACACTGCCTGCTACATCGGCGAGGGCGAAAAGCTTGCGCTGATTGGCGTGAACGGAACCGGAAAATCGACCCTGCTTCGCATCGTGGCGGGGGAAGAGAGCTCGGACAGCGGAGAGCTCATTGTGCGAAAGGGGCTGCAAATTCGCTTCCTCTCGCAGAACCCGGAGTTTTGCGAGGGTGAGACGGCGCTCTCGGCCTGCCTCCGCATGGCGGGCGGCGAGGTACCGGGCGAGGACACGGTGGCGGCGGCCAAGAAGCTGCTTGCCGCGCTCGGTGTTACGGAGCCGGACCTACCCTGCGAGACCTTATCGGGCGGTGAGAAAAAGCGCATTGCGCTGGCGGGCGTACTGCTTCACCCGGCGGATCTTCTGATACTCGACGAGCCGACCAACCATCTGGACGGCGAGACGGCGGAATGGCTTGAGAACTACTTAAAGAACTTCGGCGGTGCGCTCCTCATGGTAACGCACGACCGCTATTTTCTCGATTCGGTCTGCACGCGCATTTTGGAACTGGACCGCGGGAAAATTTACTCCTACGATGCGAATTACGAGGGCTTTCTCGCGCTGAAGGCGGAGCGCCTCGACATTCAGCAGGCGAACGAGAGGACCAGACAGAGCATTCTCAGAAAGGAGCTCGCCTGGATGCAGCGCGGGGCGCGCGCCCGCGGCACCAAGTCAAAGGAGCGCATAGCCCGCTACGAAAAGCTCTCGGCGGAGAGCGGTCCGGAGGCAGAGGCTTCGCTTCAACTGGCTTCCGCCTATTCCAGGCTCGGAAAGACGACGCTTTCGTTTCACGATGTGAGCAAGGCCTTCGACGGAAAGCTGCTCTTCCGGGATTTCAGCTATCAGTTTCAAAAGAACGACAGGCTCGGTATCATAGGAAGGAACGGCGCGGGTAAGAGCACGCTCTTAAAGCTGATCACGGGGCTTGAGAAGCCCGACAGCGGCGAGATTGAAATCGGTCAGACGGTCAAGATAGGCTACTTCAGCCAGGAGAACGAGGCGCTCTCGGGGGACCTAACGGTAATTGAGAGCATCAAGGAGATTGCGGAGTTTGTGCCGAGTCCGGAGGGGCCGATCAGCGCCGCGAAGATGTTGGAGCGCTTCCTCTTCCCGAGCTCTCAGCACTATATGAAAGTCGAGAAGCTTTCGGGCGGTGAGAAGCGGCGGCTGTTTCTCTTGAAAATCCTGATGGGCGCGCCGAATCTCTTGATTCTGGATGAGCCGACCAACGATCTCGATATCCGAACGATGACTGTTCTCGAGGATTATCTGGACAGCTTTGCGGGCATTGTAATCGCGGTGAGCCACGACCGCTACTTTTTGGACCGTACCGTGCACCGCATTCTGGCGCTCGAAGACGGCGTGATCTCGCAGTACGAGGGCGGCTACACGGACTATCAGGTCGAGAAGCTGAGGCGGGAACTGCTGCGCGGTGAGAATGCGGGCAGCGACGCGGAAAGTACGGTGAGCGCCGAAAAAGAGGCGAGTAAACAGCGCGCCGAAGAGACCAGACGGCAGCGTGCGCGTCGCATGAGCTATCAGGAAAAGCAGGATTTCTTGCACATTGAGGACGAAATCGCGGCGCTTGAGGCGCGCATCGCGGAAATCGAGACAGAGTATGCCGCTTCGGCGAGCGACTTTCAGCGTCTCACCGCGCTCGACAAGGAGCGCGAAGAAGTTGAGACAAAACTTCTGGAGCGCATGGAGCGCTGGGAATACTTGACGGAACTGCAGGCAGAAATTGAAGCGGAGAGGGAAAGTAAAGGATGAGTGGATTGAGTCGGGAAGAAAAGAGACGTTATGCGGCCATTTTACAGGAGGAGCTGATCCCGGCCATGGGCTGCACCGAGCCGATTGCGATTGCGTATGCGGCTTCGGTTGCGGGCAAGGTGCTCGGCGAAGAGGCGCGCCGCATGGAGCTCAGTTGCTCCGGCAACATCATCAAGAACGTAAAGGCGGTCGCGGTCCCGAACGCGGGCGGTCAGAAGGGGATTGCGGTCGCGGGCATTCTGGGCCTCGTCGGCGGCAACCCGGAGAAACAGCTCGAGGTCATTGCGGATGTGACGGACAGCGCGCGCGAAAAGACGCGCGAACTTGAGGCGGCGGGTTTCTGCAAGGTGCTTTTTGCGGAGCATGCGCCGAACCTCTACATCGCGGCAAAGGTTTTCGGTGACAATCACACGGCGGAAGTCATCATCGAAAAGAAGCACACCAACATCAGCCACATCTTTCGCGATGAAAAGGAACTGGCACAGGATGAGGCGGCGCGTGCGGTCGAGAGCACTACCTATAAGACCCCGCGCGACCACATGAACCTGAAGGGGATACTCGCGTACGCGGAAGAGGCGGACCTCTCGGAAGTCCGCGAGGCGCTGCTCCGCCAGGTGGAGTGCAATCTTGCGATTTCGCAGGAGGGTCTCGACAAGAACTGGGGCGCAAACATCGGCAGCACCATACTCGAGACCTTCGGCAGCGACGTGAAGTGTCGCGCCTGCGCGCGTGCGGCGGCGGGCAGCGACGCGCGAATGAGTGGATGTCCCATGCCGGTCGTCATTAACTCGGGCAGCGGCAACCAGGGCATCACGGTCAGCATGCCGGTTGTCGAGTATGCGCGAGAACTGCAGGTCTCGGAGGACAGAATGCTCCGCGCCCTGATTGTGAGCAATCTGGTCTCGATTTACATCAAGAAATACATCGGCGCTCTGTCCGCGTTTTGCGGCGCGGTCTCTGCGTCCTGCGGCGCGGGTGCGGGTATCAGCTTCCTCTGCGGCGGCGACTACGCGCGCATCTCCCGCACGATTACGAATACGCTCGGCAATGTCGGCGGCATTGTCTGTGACGGTGCGAAGCCGAGCTGTGCGGCAAAGATTGCAAGCTCCCTGCACGCTGCCATCCTCGCGCACCACATGAGCATGAGTGATCGCAGCTTCCGGTCGGGAGAGGGCATTGTCGAAGACGATGTTGAGGAGACCATCAAGAACATGGGCTACATCGGTAGGGTCGGTATGCGCGACACGGACAAGGAGATTCTGCGCGTTATGACGAATGAAGTGAATGTTGACGACTGTGTGTGAGAAAGGAGCGTAACAAGATGGAAAAGAGAGCGGTAATCGGTATTTCGACGGGGCTCATTACGGACGACGGCGGCATGTTCCCGGGCTATCGCCGCATTTATGTGAACGAGGACTACATCAACGCAGTGCTCGCGGCGGGCGGCGTGCCGGTCATGATTCCGATGAACGGCGACCGCGAGGCGCTTGCGGCTGTGGTTGACAAACTGGACGCGCTGCTGATTACCGGCGGCGATGACATCGACCCGATTCGCTACGGCGAGGAGCCGCACCGCGGCCTCGGCAAGATTGTGCCGGAGCGCGATTTCTGCGATTTTACGCTCTATGAGCTCGCGAGAGAGCGCCACCTGCCGATACTCGGCGTGTGCCGCGGCTTCCAGCTCATCAACGTTGCGGAGGGCGGCAGCCTCTATCAGGATCTGGGAGAGCGCAGCGGAGAAGTCTTAAAGCACTCCCAGGGCCACAGCCCGCGCCTTGCGACTCACAGCGTGGCGGTAAAGGCAGGCTCGCGCCTCGCAGAGATTCTCGGCGTTACCGAGCACCGCGTGAACTCCTTCCACCACCAGACGGTGAAGAAGGTAGGCACGCCCTTTACCGAGGTTGCGACTGCACCGGACGGTGTGACCGAGGCGGTCGAACTTCCGGGCGATGATTTTCTGATTGCGGTGCAGTGGCATCCGGAGATGCTTGAGAGCGTGGACCCGGTCATGCGGAAACTTTGGAGTGCATTCATTGCGGCGGGACTGCGGTACCGCGCGGCGAAGAACTGATTTGACAAGAAAGGCGGATTTTGTGAAAGAGAAGAATCAAAAGTTAGGATTTTGGTCCATCGTATTACTTACCATCAACGGCGTGATCGGAACCGGTATTTTCTTATCGCCCGGCAGTGTGGCGAAGCAGGCCGGCAGCATTGCGCCGGAGATTTACTTCTGCGCGGCGCTCTTTGCGGCTTGTCTCGCAGTCACCTTCGCTTCGGCGTCCCGCTATGTCGTAAAGAGCGGTGCGGCTTATGCGTATACGGAGGCTGCGTTCGGTGAGAGCGTCGGTCTCTATGTCGGCACGACACGCTTTGTCGCTGCCAGCATTGCCTGGGGCGTCATGGCGACGGGCGTCGTAAAGACGGCGCTCCAGATTTTGCGTCTCGACACGAGCAAGATTTCCAATGTGACCCTCGGCTTCCTCTGCCTCATGGTCATTTTGCTCATCATCAACATCTGCGGCATGCAGGTGTTCCGCTTTGTCTCGAACCTCTCGACCGTCGGTAAGCTCGGCGCCCTGGTGCTCACGGTGGTAGCGGGTCTCTTCCTGATTCTCACGACCGGCGTGAACCGCACCGCTGAGGTAGAGCTCCTCACGAACGATGCGGGCGAGAAGTTAATCCCGGCGCTCACCACGAGCGGCTTCGTGACGGCTGTCATCTCGGCGTTCTATGCGTTCACGGGCTTTGAGAGTGTCGCGAGCGGCTCCGGCGACATGGAGAACCCGGAGAAGAACCTGCCGCGCGCGCTCCCGCTCGCAATCGGCATCATTGCTTTCATCTACTGCGGCATCGTCTTTGTCGCCATGCGTATCGATCCGGTGTCCCTGGTCACCTCGAAGGATGTCGTGGTGCTCGCGGCTGTCTTCCCGAATCCGCTTTTAAAGGGTCTCATTGTCGGCGGCGCGTTGATTTCGATGTTCGGCATCAATGTCGCGGCGTCCTTCCTGACCCCGCGCGTACTCGAGGCCATGGCTTCGGACGGGCTGGTCCCGAAAATTTTTGCGAAGCGCACAGAAAGCGGCGTTCCGATTTACTCCTTCCTGCTCACCGTGGCACTTGCCATTATCATCCCGATGGCTTTTCAGTATGACATGCGCGGCATCATGATTATCAGCTCAATCAGTCGTTTCGTGCAGTTCGTGCTGGTGCCGCTCGCGGTCATCACCTTCTACTACGGCAAGAACCGCGGCGAGGTGATTGCGAACCCGAAGAGAAATTTTGTGATGGATGTTCCGCTCTCCCTGCTTTCCCTCGGGCTCACGGTCTTCCTGCTCGCAAAGTTCAAGTGGGCGGCGCAGTTCTCCCTTCAGGTGGACGGTAAGACAGTGCCGAACTACTACGCAATCGTTGCGATGTTCATCGGCTATATTGTGCTTCCGGCGGGTGTCTACTTCTACCGCTCCCGCAAGAAGGCTTAATTCGTCGGTGTAAGCGCTTACAATCGAAAAAAGGCTTGACCTCTCTCGCGCATGGTGCTATATTCCCTTCAACAAAAGGGAGCGCCAAACGAGAGAGGTCTTATTTTATGAGTCAGAAGTTCGCAGTCAACGGCTATTGGTACTTTTACTTTTACGGCTTTACGGTCTGAAAGTAAGAGTGCTTTTTGCTGCGAATAAAATCTCGGGATACGTAACGGGATTGGAGACGTTTCCAAGGCGTCTGCGGTGAAAAACACTTCACCGCAGGCGTCTTTTTTGTTCTTGTTACCCGCTGCACAGTTCGTTCAAACAGAGGAGAAAGCATATGATTATCATCATCAACAGCAAGACCAAGCCGGAAAAAGTAAGCGATCTGGTAAACTGGATTGAGAGAAAGGGTCTCAAGACCCACATCACGGAGGGTGATTATCAAAACATCATCGGCGTCATCGGTGATACCTCCCGGATTGATGAGGATCAGGTGAAGAGTTTTGACATTGTCGAGGCTGTGAAGCGCGTCTCGGAGCCGTTTAAGCAGGCAAACCGCAAGTTCCACCCGCACGACACGGTGGTTGAGGTGACACCGGAGGTGAAGATAGGTCACGGCAATTTCGGACTGATTGCGGGTCCCTGCTCGGTGGAGTGCGAGGAGCAGATTATCTTTGTCGCGCAGAGCGTCAAGGCGGCGGGCGCAACCATGCTCCGCGGCGGCGCGTTCAAGCCGCGCACTTCCCCCTACGATTTCCAGGGCCTGAAGGCAGAGGGGCTTAAGCTTCTGCTTGAGGCCAAGAAGGCGACAGGACTTCCGATTGTGACCGAAATCATGAGCGCGGAGCACATTCAGCTCTTTGAGGATGTGGATGTGATTCAGGTCGGCGCGCGGAACATGCAGAACTTTGAACTCTTAAAGGAACTCGGCAAGCTGAATAAGCCCATTCTCCTAAAGCGCGGTCTTGCAAACACCATCAAGGAGTTCCTGATGAGCGCCGAGTACATCATGAGCTCGGGCAACAAGAACGTGATTCTCTGCGAGCGCGGCATTCGCACCTATGAGACGGCGACCAGAAATACCCTGGACCTCTCGGCGGTTCCGGTGCTGCACGAGCTCTCGCACCTCCCGGTGGTCGTGGACCCGAGCCACGCGACGGGCGTGGCGCGCTACGTGAAACCCATGGCCATGGCGGCAGTCGCTTCGGGTGCGGACGGCCTGATTATTGAGGTACACAACGACCCGCCGCACGCGCTCTCGGACGGTGCGCAGTCCCTGCGCCCGGAGCAGTTCGCGGATGTGTCCCGTGCGATTTCGCTGATTCGGAAGGCAACCGAAGAGGCAAATGCCTGAGCGCGGGAAAGTAGCAAGCAAACAGCGAAGATAAGCCGGTGCGGAGCGCCGGGTCAAAGGAGGGACTGTATGGAACAGGTTCTGGTGCGGGCCTCGCGGGTTTACGAGGTAATCATAGGCGAAGGTGTGCTTTCGGAACTCGGCCTAAGAGCGGCGGCGCTGCTCCGCGGGCGGAGAGCGGTCATCGTGACGGATTCCAATGTGGGACCGCTGTATGCGAGGCGCACGGAAGAGACCTTGCGGGACGCCGGCTTTGCGGTGACGACCTTCACCTTTCCGGCCGGGGAGGCGTCAAAGAATCCGGGGACGCTCCTTGAACTCCTGACCTTCTTCGCGAAGCAGGAACTCACGCGAGAGGATGTTGTGATTGCGCTCGGCGGCGGTGTGACCGGAGATCTCGCGGGGCTTGCGGCCTCTCTTTACCTCCGCGGGGTACCCTGCATCCAGGTTCCCACCTCGCTGCTCGCCATGGTGGATTCCTCGGTCGGCGGAAAGACCGCGGTGGATTTGCCGGAGGGCAAGAATCTGGTCGGCACTTTCACGCAGCCCTATCTGGTGCTCTGCGACATTACGACCCTCGACACCCTGCCGAAGGAAGTGTTTGAAGAGGGCATGGCGGAAGTCATCAAGTACGGCATGATACGGAGTAAGGAACTCCTGGAACTTCTGCTGACCGACGATGCCGAGCGGAAGCGGGAGCGCGTCATTGCGCAGTGTGTGCGCTTAAAGCGCGATGTGGTCGCGGAGGACGAGCAGGATTTCGGCGAGCGTCAGATTTTGAATTTCGGGCATACCCTGGGACACGCCATCGAGCGGGAGATGAACTATAAGCTCTTCCACGGCGACTGTGTCGCAATCGGCATGGCGATTATGACGCGGGCGCTGGTGCGGGACGGCCGCTGCCCGGAGAGCTGTGAGAAGATACTGGAGAAGCTTCTCAAAAAATATAAGCTGCCGAACAGCACGGAGCTGCCGAGCGAGCGCATCCTTGCGGCGGCACGCGCCGACAAGAAGCGCCGGGGCGAGAAGATTACGCTGATTGAGCCGAAAACGCTGGGCAACTGCGTACTCGTGAAGACGGATTTTGCGGAACTCGCGCGGCTCCTGGAGCTCGGGCGCTGAGATAAAACAGCCAAGGCGGAATTCCCGCTTCGGCTGTTTTTATTTTTGAATCGAAAACTTGACAGATACAGGGCGGGGGTATATTATGGCTGTAGATTGAGTGTACCCCCAGGGGGTATCAAGCGGGAGAGGAGGTGCGAGGTGGCAGTGAACGAAGAGATGGCCTGTCCCCATTGCAGCGGCATGAAAAAGGTGCGGGACGGAGCTGAGCAGAGACAGCTCTTAAACCGACTGAACCGTATCGAGGGGCAGATACGCGGGGTAAAGAAGATGCTTGAGGAAGATGCCTACTGCATTGACATTCTGAATCAGGTTTCGGCAGCAAATTGCGCGCTGAACAGCTTTACCAAGGTGCTGCTTGCGGCACACGTAAAGTCCTGTGTCGCGGAGGATGTGCGCGAGGGCAATACGGAAAAGCTGGACGAGCTGGTCAGAACCCTGCAAAAGCTGATGAAGTGAGGCAGACGGTACCGGACGGGACAAGCATAAGAAAGAAGGTAAGATGAAGCAATACACAGTCAGCGGAATGAGTTGCGCGGCCTGCCAGGCGCGGGTCGAGAAGGCGGTGTCAAAGCTGCCCGGGGTAAAGAGCTGCTCGGTGAGTCTGCTCACGAACTCCATGGGTGTTGAGGGCGAGGTGGCCTCAAGCGAGGTCATACGGGCCGTCGAGGCGGCGGGCTACGGCGCGGCGGAGAAGGATGCGGAGGAGCAGAGCCACGGAAGTTTTCAGGCGAAGCTTGCGGCCGAAGAGGATGCCTTAAAGGACAGGGAGACGCCGAAGATGAAGCGGCGGCTCATCGCCTCGATTTTGTTTCTCCTGCCGCTCCTCTATCTCACGATGGGACATATGATGTGGGGCTGGCCGCTCCCGGCCTTTTTGACGGAAATCATGTCGCAATGGGACTGCTGCAGCTTCTCCTTGCGGCGGCAATTATGGTCGTCAATCAGAAGTTCTTTGTGAACGGTTTTAAGAGCCTCTTTCACGGCGCGCCGAATATGGATGCGCTGATTGCCATCGGCTCTTCGGCGGCCTTCCTCTACTCAACCGTGATTTTGTTTTTGATGACGCGGGCCGTGGTGGACGGCAACCAGGCCAAGGTCACGGAATACATGATGGAGTTTTACTTTGAGACAGCCGCTATGGTGCTCGCGCTGATTACGGTCGGCAAGATGCTCGAGGCCTACTCGAAGGGCAAGACGACCAGTGCTTTAAAGTCGCTCATGAAGCTCGCGCCGAAGACCGCGCGGGTCGTAAGAAACGGCGAAGAAGTCACGGTTCCGGTCGACAGTGTCCGGGTCGGCGACATCTTCCGCGTAAAGCCGGGCGAGAATATCCCGGTGGACGGCCTTGTAGTTTCGGGCACAAGTGCGGTCAACGAAGCCGCGCTGACCGGTGAGAGTCTGCCGGTCGATAAGGCGGTCGGCGATGAGGTGAAGTCCGCGACCCTGAACCAGTCGGGCTTCCTTGAGTGCCGCGCGACCAGAGTCGGTGAGGATTCCACGCTCGCGCAGATTATCAAGATGGTCAGCGATGCGGCGGCGACCAAGGCGCCGGTCGCAAGACTCGCGGATCAAATTTCCGGCGTCTTCGTGCCTGCGGTCATTCTGGTGGCGGTCGTGACGACCGTAATCTGGCTCCTCGCGGGCGGAAGCATCGGCTTTTCGCTGGCGCGCGGCATTGCGGTGCTTGTGGTGAGCTGCCCCTGTGCGCTTGGCCTCGCGACGCCGGTCGCCATCATGGTCGGCAACGGTGTCGGCGCGAGACAGGGTATTTTATTCAAGAACGCCGAGGCCCTGCAGGAGACCGGCAATGTGCAGATCGTGGCGCTCGATAAAACCGGCACCATCACGAACGGAACACCGGTTGTGACGGATGTGCTGCCGGTCGGCGACCGGGATACGCTGCTCCGCGCGGCCTATGCGCTAGAGGCAAAGAGCGAGCATCCGCTCGCAAAGGCGGTCGTCGCCTATGCGAAAGAACAGGGACTTCCTTTAGAGGAGGTCGATGACTTTGCGGCGCTTCCCGGAAACGGCTTAAGCGCTGTGCAAAACGGAACGACGCTCTTTGCCGGAAACCTGAGTTTTGTGCGCGGCAAGGTCGCGATTCCCGCGGAACTTGAGACAGCGGCGGATGCACTCGCAGCGGTGGGGTAAGACCCCGCTCTACTTTGCGGCGGGACAAGAGCTCCTCGGCGTAATCGCGGTCGCGGATACGATGAAGGAGGACAGCGCGGCGGCAATCGCAGAGCTTAAAAGGCTCGGCATCCACGTGGTCATGTTGACCGGCGACAACCAAAAGACGGCCGAGGCCATAGGTAAGCAGGCGGGTGTCAACGAAGTCGTGGCGGGTGTGTTGCCGGACGGCAAGGAGGCCGTGATTCGGGCACTCCGGGAAAAGGGCAAGGTCGCCATGGTCGGCGACGGCATCAACGACGCACCGGCGCTGACGCGTGCCGACATCGGCATCGCAATCGGAGCGGGCGCGGATGTGGCCATCGACGCGGCGGATGTGGTGCTGATGAAGAGCCGTCTCACGGATGTCACGGCGGCGATACGTTTGAGCCGTGCGACTTACCGGAACATTCTGGAGAACCTCTTTTGGGCGCTCATCTACAATGTGCTCCTGGTGCCGACGGCGGCGGGTGCTTACCTGCATTTCTTCGGTATTGCGATGAACCCGATGCTCGGCGCGGCGGCAATGAGCCTCTCAAGTGTCTGCGTGGTGAGCAATGCGCTGCGTCTTAACCTGTTCCGCGTGCACGATGCGCGGCACGACCGGCCGCTGCGAAACCAAGTTACCGTAAACCAATCGGGGCGGCTTCTGGAAGCCGCAGGCGCCGAAAAAGGCGCGAAAGGAGATTTTATGAAGAAGGAACTTACAATCAAGGGTATGATGTGCGGACACTGCGAGGCAACGGTCAAGAAGGCGCTCGAGGCACTGCCGGGCGTCGAGAACGCTGCGGTGAGCCATGAGAAGGGCGAGGCGGTTGTCGAGCTGAGCAAAGAGGTCAGCGACGAGGCCCTCAAGCAGGCAGTGGAAGAAAAAGATTACGAGGTAACCGGCGTTAAGAGTCTCTGAGCCGGAAGCTTGATTTGCAACGCGAGAGCATGACCATGGTCTCCGGGGCGGCGAAAGCCGTACCCGGAGATTTTTTTTGAAAAGAAACGACCTGCCACGGCAGAAGAGGGTATTTTGTCTCGGCAAAGGGTTGAAAAAGCGACACAGTAGCATGCTGCGGCAAGTGATGTTCGGAGGAAAGAAGGAACGGTTTTACAAAAGTTTTTAAAAAGCGGTTTTGCGGCTTTTATTTATAAAAGCGCAGTGCTATCATTGAAATTAGTTAGCGATTTATAACCAATCCGCAATCAACGGATTCGGCCCACGGGAACGAGCCGCGGTCCGGGCGAAGAAGGGGGAGAAATGTATGGCGGAAGCAAGCAAACAAAACGAGCCGGAAAAAAAGGGAGGATGGCGAGCTTTTTCTATTATGTGGCAAAGTTTGCGGCGGTGAGCAAAGCGAGCTACCAAAAGAGTGTCGTGCTGGCTTGTATCGGGGTTCTCTGCTCCATGGTCCCGTATTTTGTGATGGGCACCATGGTAAAGCAACTCCTTGAGGGAGAGCGCGACTATGACCTGTTTCTCCGGGAGGGAGGACTGATGGCACTTTTTATTGTGCTCGGTATCCTCTTTCACACCTGTTCTACCAACTTGTCACACAAGACGACCTTCGCGCTGATCGCGGGGATACGGACGGAACTCTGCGAAAAGCTTGCGCGTCTGCCGCTCGGAACGGTGCGCGAGACGCCGTCCGGCGCACTCAAAAATATCATGGTCGAGCGAACGGATGCGATTGAGACGACACTGGCGCACGTGGTGCCGGAGTTTACGGCAAACCTGCTTGCGCCGCTCCTCATGTTTTTGTATCTCTGCCGCATCGATTGGCGTATGGCGCTCTTATCGCTCGCGACCCTGCCGCTTACGCTGCTCTGCTTAATGGCGATGTTTCGCGATTACGAGCGCCCCTTCCGCAGAACACAGGAGACCACCAAGGCACTGAACGATACGGCGGTCGAGTACATCGGCGGCATTGAGGTTATCAAGGCGTTCGGAAAGGCGGAGAGCTCCTATGCTCGCTTTGCGCGCGCGGCCGAGGAGAATGCGAACAGCTTTACCGACTGGATGCAGGCGAGCATTGTGCCGTTTTCCCTCAGCATGACCATTGCACCGGCAACCCTGATTGCGGTGCTTCCGCTCGGCGCGGTCTTTGTAATGCAGGGCACGCTCGCGTTTCATGACTATGTGATGATATTGATTCTCGCCTGCGGTCTGATTACGCCGCTCATCACGGCACTCAGCTACAGCGACGACATCGGCAAGGCGACTTCAATCTTCGGAGAGATTGACGCTGTCCTTACGCTTCCGGAACTCTCGCGTCCGGAGAAGAGTCGCGCCCTGCCGACGGACAGTGAAGTAAGACTTCGCGATGTGCGTTTCGGCTACGGGGAAAAGGAGGTGCTGCACGGCGTAAACCTCTGCATTCCAGCCGGAAAGGTGACAGCCTTGGTCGGCCCCTCGGGGAGCGGCAAGTCGACCATTGCGAAACTGGTTGCCTCCCTCTGGGATGTGGGAGACGGCAGCATTACACTCGGCGGCGTTGATTTAAGGGAACTTTCGTCGGAAGACTATAACAGGCAAGTTGCCTACGTTTCTCAGGACAGCTTTCTCTTTAATACGACGGTGCGTGAGAACATACGCATGGGAAGACCCGGGGCGAGTGATGCCGAGGTGGAGCAGGTCGCGCGAGACAGCGGCTGCTATGACTTTATCGCAGGACTAGAGAACGGCTTTGACACCGTGGTCGGCGGAAGCGGAGCGCATTTGTCGGGCGGTGAGCGCCAGCGCATTTCGATTGCCCGTGCGATGATGAAGGATGCGCCGCTCCTTATTCTGGACGAGGCGACCTCCTATGCGGATCCGGAAAATGAGGCGCTGATTCAGCGCTCCGTGGCAAGGCTTGCGCAAAATAAAACGCTGCTGGTAATTGCGCACCGGCTCTCGACCATTGTGAATGCGGATCAAATTGTTGTGGTACAGGCCGGGAGGATTGCGGCCTGCGGGACGCACGAGGCGCTGCTCAGAGAGTGCCCGCTCTACCGGAAGATGTGGGAGGCGCACAGCAGTGCAAGAGACTGCTCGGAGGAAGGAGGGCTGTCCGAATGATTGCGACACTCAAAAAGTTCTTTGCCTTTTGTTCCGCAAAACACCGCCGTATGTTTTATGCGTCGCTTTGGCTCGGGGTGTTGATTGCCTTCTGCGAAGTACTGAAATATCCGGCCATCAGCCTCATACTCCGCGGATTTTCGGAAGACGGAATGACGGGAAAGCTGATCCTGTTCAGCTTTCTGCTCCTGCTTATCGGCGTGCTCGCGGAGGCTGCGTTCCGCTCCAAACAGGCCATGCTCCAGTGCCGCGCGGGCTACGGGGAGTGCGCGAACAAGCGCATTGAAATTGCGGAAAAGCTGCGCTTTTTGCCCATGGGCTATTTTAACCGCACGAGCCTCGGCGATATCAGCTCGGTGACCACCAACACGATGGAGATGCTCGGCGATGTGGCGACTCGCGTGGTGATGCAGACAACCCAGGGGCTACTCAATACAGCGCTCATTCTGCTGATGCTTCTGATCTTTGACTGGCGAATCGGTCTGATTGCCCTAATCGGGGCGCTGCTCTTTGCCCTGATTAACGCCCGTATGCAGCATAACAACGAGGCCTTGTCCGGACAAAAAATAGCGAACGACACCAAGCTCATTGAGAATGTTCTCGAGTACATCCAGGGGATTTCCGAGGTAAAGTCCTACGGGCTCAGCGGAGAGTCCGAGCAAACTGAAGGATAGCATTGCGGAATCCGCCCGCTTGATGACCGACTTGGAGTTCGCGTCAAACCGCTACATGCCGCTGCAAAACGGGGTCCTGAAGCTCACGGGACTCGGGATTTTACTGGCCTCGCTGCGCTTTTATCTGGACGGCAGCATGGACCTGATCACCGCGGTGCTGATGATGGTCATGGCCTTTCATGTTTTCACGGGACTTTCGAGCATGGGCGCTTACTCCGCGCTGCTCCGCATGGTGGATCTCTGTGTCTCGCGGGGGCAGGAGATACTCTCGCTTCCGTCGATGGAGATTGACGGCGAAGCGTATATGCCCGAAACGCATGACATTGCTCTCGAAGCGATTGACTTCGCGTATGAGAGCCGGAAGGTGATAGACGGCGTCTCGCTCCGCATCCCGTCCGGCACGAGCGCGGCCTTTGTGGGACCCTCCGGCAGCGGCAAGACCACGCTCTGCCGACTGATTGCCCGCTTCTGGGATGTGCAGAGCGGAACGGTGCGCCTCGATCAAAAAGATGTGCGGGACTATTCGATTGACGCACTGATGGAGAACTTCAGCTTTGTGTTCCAGTCGGTTTACCTGTTTCACGATACGGTCGCAAACAACATACGTTTCGGAAAGCCGGAGGCCTCGATGGAAGAGGTCATTGCCGCGGCAAAGCAGGCCTGCTGCCACGACTTTATTACGGCGCTTCCGGAGGGCTATGATACCGTGATCGGTGAGAACGGCGCCTCACTCTCCGGCGGGGAGCGGCAGCGTATCTCGATTGCGCGGGCCATCATGAAGGATGCGCCCGTCATCATTCTGGATGAGGCGACCGCCAATGTGGATCCGGAGAACGAGAAGGAACTCATGGAGGCAATCGCGGCACTCACGAAAGAGAAGACGGTCTTAATGATTGCGCACCGCCTGAAAACCGTGCGGGCGGCGAAGCAAATTTTTGTGGTCGACCGCGGGCGCATTGCGCAGCGCGGAACCCACGAGGAACTTCTTCGGGAGGATGGCATATACCGCAGATTTGTGGAGGCCAGAAACAAGGCGCTCAGCTGGAAGGTATGAATTCGAATACGAAAAGCGCCGCGGCGAAAGGTAACTTTCGCTGCGGTTTTTTTTGTTCGCAGATTTTGTCCGAAGCCTGTCATTTGAGAAATGCAGCTGTGGTGTAAGCTTTGTTTCCGAGCGTGATACCCTGTTTTTTCGGGAAGGACTGCCATGTTGTTCAGAGGTTTTGTGGATGACAACATTTTGTTTGGCTTTCCGGTACCTGGGTTATATGTCGCTTGACAGCCGAAAGCCGCGGGAATATAATGACTGAAGATAATTATCAATGGTAACAAAAGGAGGCGCTGTGAAAGCACTGAACGAGCGGAAAATCAAGCGTATGATGGATGCAATGTATCTTGCAAAGCGCATCTGGGAACTGCAGCCGGAGCTGCCGGAGGGCATCAGCAGTACGGAGATGCGCGTTTTGGATGCGGTGGTACAGCTCTCGGCTGCGCAGAAAGCGGTCTATGTGAGCGATATTGCGGCTGCGCTGAAGCTTCCCCGCCCGGGGGTCACGCGTGCGGTCAAGGTAATGACCCAGCGCGGTTATTTTGAAAAAGGAGACGGACGGCAATGACAGACGCTATGTGGCCGTGCGCCTCAGCGAAGCGGGGAAGCGCTTTTATGAGAAATACGACAGCGATTACTTTGCGGGGCTCAAGGCGAAACTCGGCGGCATAGAGGCGAGCGATGCGGAGACCATGATTGCCTGCATTGAAAAGGTCTATGCGCTGCTACACGGGAGTGAAGAAGAGGAGAAGAGATGAGAGAAGGACGCGGAGAAGAAATCAGAGCAGAAATGAAAACAGAGCTGTCAGAACAGGCGGAAAAAGAGAGAGGAGCGGCGCATGAAGCGAGCGGACGCCTGTCGGAAAAACAGCGACTTTTACCAAAGGCTCCATACCGAAAAAAAGCTGATTCTCTTCATGCTGCCCGTGCTCGGCGCCTTGATTTTGCAGGCGATGTACGGCGCGGTCGATCTGCTGGTCGTGGGGCGCTACGGCAGCACGGCGGGGCTATCGGGGGTGTCGACCGGTTCCCAGATTCTGAATCTGATTACCTTCATGGTGAGCGGTTCGGCCATGAGCATCACGGTTTTAATCAGTCGCTACCTCGGTGAGAAAAGGGACAGTGAACTGGGTTCCCTAATCGGCGCTGCGACTGTCATCTTCGTCCTGATTTCGACGGCGCTCTTTGTGCTGTTGGTTTTCTTTGCGGAACCGCTTGCCACACTCATGCAGGCGCCTGCGGAGGCAAAGCAGCTCACGGCGGACTATATCCGCATCTGCGGTGCGGGCATTTTCTTCATTGTCGCCTACAATGTGATTGCGGCCATTTACCGCGGACTCGGTGACAGCAATTCGCCCCTCCTCTTCGTCGGCGTTGCCTGCGCCCTCAATGTGGTCGGAGACATCCTCTTTGTCGCGGTGCTCGGGATGAACGTGGCGGGCGCGGCACTCGCAACCGTATTGGCGCAGGCGCTCAGCGTGCTCTTTTCCCTCGCGATGCTTCGGAAAAAGCAGCTCAGCTTCCGTTTTCGTCGGAGTGACTTCTGCCTGAACGAGCAGAGTGCGCGCATTCTAAAAATCGGCTTTCCGCTCGCATTACAGGAACTGCTCACCCAGAGTTCCTTTGTCGCAATCTGCGCCTTTGTAAACCGGCTCGGTCTGGATGCCTCCTCGGGCTATGGCGTGGCGAGTAAGCTGATCGGTTTCATCATGCTGGTGCCGAGCGCCCTCATGCAGTCGCTCGCAAGCTTTGTTTCGATGAATGTCGGGGCGGGCGATGAAAAGCGCGCGGAGAGAGCTGCCGTGACCGGGGTGTGGATCTGTGAACTTGTGGGAATCGCGGTCTTCTTCCTGGTGCTCCGCCACGGAGACCTACTCTCGGCTGTCTTTACGGCGGACAGCGCCGTCATAGCCAAGAGCTTTGCTTATCTGAAGGGCTTTGCGCCGGAAGTCCTCTTAACCCCCGTGCTATTTGCCTTCATCGGCTACTACAACGGGCACGAGGCGACGCTCTGGTCCATGGAACAGGGACTGCTGCAGGTCTTTTTGGTTCGCCTGCCCTTCTCTTTCTTCATGAGCATACAGCCGGAGGCAAGCCTGCAGCACATCGGATACGCGGCGCCGCTCGCGACGGCCTTCGGCATTTTCATCAACACGGTCTACTTGTTTCGGTACCGAAAAAAACACTTGCAGTGAGAAGCAAACGAAAAGACGCCTCTTGGGCGTCTTTTTCCGTTCTCGGCTTGAGAAAGTATCGGGAATGGACTACACTGGAGCAGTACGATTCGGACGGGAGGTAGGAAGATATGCTCTTAAAGAACGGATCTTTTTATTATGAAAAACGCCTGGTGCCGGGAGATCTCCGCGTGACGGGCGATACCATCACCGCGTTTTCCTCGCAGAGTTCGGGCGGACTTACGCCATTTGCGGATGAAGAGTTGCTGGATCTCGGAGGTGCGGAGGTAATACCGGCCTTTTTGGACATTCACACGCACGGCGCGGTCGGCGTGGATGCGAATGCGGCGAGTGCCGAGGACTTTGAAAAACTGGCACGCTTTTTTGCGCGTCAGGGCACGGGGAGTTTTCTTTGCTCAATTCTGACCGACTCGGAAGAGCAGACGGAGCGCGCCATTCAGGCTTTTCTCAACTGGAAAAAGCTGCCGCACGCGGGCGCGGATTTGCTCGGCATACACTTAGAGGGTCCGTTTTTATCCCCGAAGCATAAAGGTGCGATGCCGGAGAGCCTGCTCCGCACGCCGGACTATGACTTGATTGCTCGCTACCAGGAAAAGGCAGAGGGGCACATTCGCTATATCACCCTTGCACCGGAGTTGCCGGGGGCCATTGAGCTGATTCCGAAGCTCCGCGCCCTCGGCATTGTCACAGCGCTCGGGCACTCGGATGCGGATTACCGCACCGCGGAACAGGCCATCTTTGCGGGCGCGCGCGCGGCGACGCACACGGGAAACGCGATGCGCGCCTTTGACCGCCACGAGCCGGCTATTTTCGGTGCGGTGCTCGCCTCGGAAGAGGTCTATTGCGAGATGATTTCGGACGGACTGCACTTACACCCGGGCAGCATCTGCCTCTACTTGCAGGCAAAGGGACTTGACCGCGCGATTGCAATCACGGACTCCATCATGGCGGCGGGACTGCCGGACGGCGAGTACATGCTCGGCGTCAACGAGGTCGTGGTGAAAGACGGCGATGCGCGCTTAAAGCACGGGGATGCCCGCGCGGGAAGTACACTCACCATGGCGCGCGCCTTCCGGAACTTAAGGAAGTTCACGGGGCGGCCGACCGCGGAACTGGTTCCCTTGCTCTCGGAGAATGCGGCGCGTCTCCTCGGGGAGGATCAGAGAATCGGCAATCTGACCCCGGGCAAGCAAGCGAACCTCTTGGTTCTGAAAGATGATGAGATTCACCGCGTCATGCTTCGCGGCGCGTTTTGTAACTTTGACTGAAAACAGAGAAGCAGAGGAGGAGGCATCATGGCAGGACATTCGTACCATTCGTATTATGAAATCGGCAGAGAGGAACTCGGAAAGGACGCAAAAATCCCGATTGTTGTGTGCAAGGAGCCCGGAGAGGCGTTCTATGAGCTCGCACTCGAGATGGTAGAGGAGATTGAGAAGAACAACGCGGCGGGACGCCGCACCGTGTTCATCTGCCCGGTGGGACCGGTGGGACACTACCCGATTTTTGTGCGCCTTGTGAACGAGAGAAAGGTTTCGTTAAAGGACTGCTGGTTCTTCAACATGGACGAGTATCTGACCGATGAAGGCGAGTGGGTTCCGAAGGAGGACAGACTTTCTTTCCGCGGCTTCATGGAGAGAACCGTATACAGCAAGATTGCGCCGGAACTCAACATTCCGGAAGAGCAGCGTATTTTCCCGGATCCGCATCACCCGGAGAAGGGCGATGAACTGCTGGAAAGCTCGGCGGCGCGGATATCTGCTTCGGCGGCATCGGCATCACCGGCCATCTTGCGTTCAACGAGCCCCAGCCGGAGCTTACTCCCGAGGCGTTCGCGGCACTGCCGACCCGTGTCCGCACGATTGCGCCGGAGACCCGCGCGGTGAACTCGATCGGCGACCTCCGCGGCGCGCTCGAGGACATGCCCTCGCTCTGCGTGACCATAGGCATGAAGCAGATACTCGCGGCAAAGAAGGTGCGCCTCGGTATGTTCCGCGACTGGCACTACTCGGTGATTCGCCGTGCGGCTTACGGCGAAGTCAGCGCCTCCTTCCCGGTTACGCTTTTACAGCGCCATCCGGATGCCAAGATGTACATGAGCGAGCGCGTGGCAAGCGGAAACTAAATCAAAGAAAAATCAGAGAGCTTCCCGGTATGAGTACCGGAAAGCTCTTTTTATGAATCAAGCATAACGGATATGATTGCCGGACAAAGAGTGCTCAAATCCCTGCTGTATAAAATGCATGAACATAAGCTTGACAAAAAAAAAAAAAAAACGTATTCTTAGAAATATGGATTTAAATTCAACGGAATTATGGGGGATTTGAGATGAGAGACAGGAATAAGACAAAGATTTGTAAATATTGCAAATCAGAAATCGCAGCGGATGCAAAGATATGCCCGCATTGCAGGAAGCCGCAGGGCGGAAAGGTAAAGTGGATTGTTCTCGGCGTTGTCGGCTTTTTTGTACTCGCAGCAATTATTGGCGGAGGCAGCGATCGGGATCCTAAAAAGGCAGAAGTTGCGGCATCGGAGTCAACGGCAGCAGAGGTGTCGGAAACAACTGTAGCGACGGATAACGCGGAGACAACAGAAGAAACAGAGAAGGCGACAGAAAAGGCAACGGAAGCTGCCAAGGATAGCTTGGAATCGGAGATACCGCTGATTTTAATGGTGTACAGGTACGTCTTTCTTCTGTGCGGATTTCCAATGGAGACGGGCAATTCTGGAATCCCGAAGATGGGAAGTACTTCCTCGGACTGGTTTTTGATATTGAGAATCAGTCCTCACATGATATCGGCGTGAGTTCCCTCATCTCATTTGAGGCTTATTGTGATGATTATTCTTTGAACCAGGATATTATGGCGGCTCAGGTTCCGGAATGGAAGGGAGTTGGTCAGCTGGACGGAAGTGTGGCAGCCGGAAAGAAGATGAGTGGTGTCATCTGTTATCAGGTGCCCAAGGACTTTAATTCGTTTGAGATCAGATATTCACCGAGTTTTTGGGGGAACAAAAAGGCAACTTTCATATTCACAAAAGCTGACGTTGAGGCGCAAGCGCGATAAAATTCTCGGAACACAAAAAGAGCAGCACGGAAAGGAAAATTTCGCGCTGCTCTTTTTGTATTGCTATTCGCGTCAAATGTAGATACAATGCATGTAAAAGGAGGTGCAATATGGCGCAAACAAGTATCAATATCCGCATGGATGAGGATTTAAAGAAGCAGTTTGACGCGTTCTGCTCCGATATCGGTATGAGCATGTCGACGGCATTTTGCGTGTTTGCAAAAACTGCTGTCAGAGAGCAGAGAATTCCCTTTGAGATATCCGCAGAAAAAGATCCCTTTTACAGTGCGGCCAATCTGGCAAGACTGAGAAAATCCATTGCAGAAATGGAGGCAACGGGCGGTATTGTCCACGAAGTGAAGCTCAATGATTAAAGCGTGGACAGAAGATGCGTGGGAAGATTTTGAGTATTGGACAAAGCAGGATAAAAAGACACTTAAAAGAATTTGCAACTACTCAGGGATATTGAGCGGAACGGATATGACGGCATCGGAAAGCCGGAACCCTTGAGAGGCGATTTGTCGTCTTATTGGAGCCGGAGAATCGATGATTGTAATCGGATTGTGTATCGGATTGACGGAGATGTGATTCGGATTGTCCAGTGCGGTTCTCACTACAGAGATAAGTAAAAACGGCAAGAAAAAAGCAGAGCGGAATTTCGCTCTGCTTTTGCCTTTGTTCTATGGCAGCAATCAGCCGATTGCTGCGACAGACTTCGAGAGGCGAGACACCTTGCGGGAAGAAGTGTTCTTGTGCAGAACGCCCTTGGAAGCCGCCATGGTGAGCGCGCGCTCTGCCTTGCGGAAGCTCTCCTCTGCCGCAGCCTTATCGCCTGCTTCGACTGCAGCGTTGACCTTCTTGACAGCGGTCTTGACAGCGGACTTAACAGCCTTGTTTCTCTCAGCTCTCTTTGCGGACGTCAAAATTCTCTTCTTCGCGGATTTGATGTTTGCCAATTTCTTTTCCTCCCATTCACGGATACGATGATAGTTTCACAGTCATCAAGACAACCGTCAGGGACGGGCAGCCGCGCAAATGTCTTGCTCTCTGTGGGCGTTCGCATCGAAGTCTGGACACGGACAGTTCAATGTAAACATACCCTCAAATTGTAGGGCAAAGGCGCGGGAGTGTCAAGGCTCACTTGAAAGAGAATAGTAAAAATGTTATTCTTTTTTCAAATCATTGCGGCAGCGAAGGCGCAGTCTGCCGAAGGTTTTGATGGAGGAAGCATGCCGACTTACGACAGAAAACATATCAGAAACTTTTGTATCATCGCGCACATCGACCACGGTAAATCCACGCTCGCGGACCGCATCATCGAGAAGACGGGTCTGCTCACCGAGCGGGAGATGCAGAACCAGATTCTGGACACCATGGATCTCGAGCGGGAGCGCGGCATCACAATCAAGAGCCAGGCAACGCGCACGGTGTACCGCGCGGCAAACGGCGAGGAATATATTTTTAACTTGATCGACACACCGGGACACGTGGACTTTAATTATGAAGTTTCCCGTGCGCTCGCAGCCTGCGACGGTGCGATTCTTGTGGTCGATGCCTCCCAGGGCATTGAGGCGCAGACGCTTGCAAACGTATACATGGCGCTGGACCACGACCTCGAGGTAGTCCCGGTCATCAATAAGGTGGACTTGCCGAGCGCGGAGCCCGACAAGGTCGCTTTGGAAATCGAAGATGTAATCGGCATCGAGGCAGAGTCCGCGCCGCGCATTTCCGCGAAGACGGGTCTCAATGTGGACCAAGTGTTGGAGGCCATTGTGGAGCAGCTCCCGCCGCCGGGCGGCGACGAGTCGGAGCCCTTGCAGGCCCTCATTTTCGATTCGCTCTACGACAGCTATAAGGGCGTCATTGTCTTTCTCCGCGTGAAGAACGGCACGGTTCGGAAGGGCGATCGCGTTCGCATGATGGCGACCGGCGCGGAGGTGGATGTGGTCGAAATCGGCTACTTTGCACCGGGGCGCTTTATTCCCTGCGAAGAGCTCTCGGCCGGCATGGTAGGCTACCTCACCGCGAGCATCAAGAATGTGCGGGACACGCAGGTCGGTGACACGGTGACGCACGTGAAGAACCCGGCGGCGGAGGCGCTCCCGGGCTATAAGAAGGTCACACCCATGGTCTACTGCGGCCTCTATCCCGCGGACGCGGCGCAGTATCAGGATCTCCGCGATGCGCTTGAGAAATTGCAGTTAAACGATGCCTCTCTGACCTATGAGCCGGAGACCTCGCTTGCGCTTGGCTTTGGTTTCCGCTGCGGTTTCCTGGGACTTTTGCATCTTGAGATTATCCAGGAGAGACTGGAGCGGGAGTACGACTTAGACCTCGTGACGACGGCGCCGGGCGTTGTGTACCGCGTCTATAAGACGGACGGCAGCATGATAGAGCTCACGAATCCCTCGAATCTTCCGGATTCCGCGGAGATTGAGCACATGGAAGAGCCCATGGTTTCTGCGGAGATTATGTTAACCAGAGAGTTCATAGGCCCCATCATGCAGCTCTGCCAGGAGAGAAGAGGTATCTATCTCGGGACCGACTACATGGAGCAGGACCGCGCCATCATGAAGTATGAGCTCCCGCTGAATGAGATTATTTACGATTTCTTTGACGCGTTAAAGTCGCGCTCCAGAGGCTATGCCTCCCTCGACTATGAGTTGAAGGGCTATACGCCCTCGAAGCTCGTGAAGCTCGACATTCTCATTAACCGAGAGACCATTGACGCGCTCTCCTTCATCGTCTTCTCGGACGGTGCCTATGAGAGGGGGGCGGAAGATGTGCGAAAAGCTCTCGAAGGAGATTCCGCGCCAGCTCTTTGATATTCCGATTCAGGCTGCGGTCGGCTCCAAAATCATTGCCCGCGAGACGGTCAAGGCGGTGCGCAAGGACGTGCTTGCAAAGTGCTACGGCGGCGATATCTCGCGAAAGAAGAAACTTCTCGAGAAACAAAAGGAAGGAAAGAAGCGCATGCGCCAGATCGGCTCCGTCGAGGTGCCGCAGAAGGCGTTCATGAGCGTTTTGAAACTCGACGATGAGTGAGAAACAAAAACTGGAACTGTATATTCACATTCCGTTCTGCGCATCCAAGTGCCGCTACTGTGACTTTCTGTCCGGCGAGTCGACCCCGGAGGCGCAGCGCGCCTATGTGAATCAGCTGATTGAAGAAATACGCGCGCAGGGGCATATACTGCCGGAGTACCAGCTGAGCAGCATATTCATCGGGGGCGGCACGCCTTCGATTTTGAGCGGTTTGCAGGTGCAAAACATTATCTCGGCGGTCTACGAGAGTTTTGTGGTCGAGGCGGATGTCGAGATTACAATCGAATGTAATCCCGGGACGCTGGACGCGACCAAACTCGAGTATTACCGCGAGGCCGGCATCAACCGCCTGAGTTTAGGGCTTCAGTCTGCGGACGATGAAGAATTAAAGCTGCTCGGCCGGATTCACAGCTACAATGACTTTCTCCACAGCTATGAACTCGCGAGAGCGGCGCGCTTTGACAACATCAACATCGATCTGATGAGCGGAATTCCGCACCAGAGCCTCCACAAGTGGCGGCAGGGCCTCAAAAAGTACTGCGTCTCCATCCGGAGCATATCTCGGCCTATTCCTTAATCATTGAGCCCGGCACGCCCTTTGCGGAGCTCTACGGAACGCCGGCGGGCGAAACGGCGCTGCCGAGTGAAGAGGAAGAGAGAGCCATGTATGTCGAGACCCGGGCGCTGCTTGAGGAATACGGCTTCCTGCGCTATGAGATTTCCAACTACGCGCGTCCCGGCAAGGAGTGTCGCCATAACATAGGCTACTGGACCGATGTAGACTATCTCGGTGTGGGCCTCGGCGCTTCGAGTAAGTTAAAGCATCACCGCTTTCACTCGGAGGAGAGATTGGACCGCTATATGGCGGTGGAGATGCACCGCGATTTGATGCCGCTCTATCAGGATTTGGTGGCGCTTACGGTCGCGGATGAGATGGAAGAATTCATGTACCTCGGCCTTCGCATGACCAAGGGGGTTTCGGGGGCGGATTTTTACGATCTTTTTCACTTCAATATGTTTGATCTCTTCGGGGAGGCGATACGAAAAAACACGGAGCTGGGTCTCCTGGAGGTGGACACCCCCATGCTCCGACTCACTGAGCGGGGCATTGACCTTAGCAACCGTGTCTTTGCGGATTTCTATCAGGTTTTGCCGAGAAATCAGGATTTGTTTCCGGAGGATCCCCGCAACTTATTCTGAGAGCGGCAGGGTAGTCGTGAAACAGGTGCCGTGTTCGGCGGAGCTCTCGACGCGAATATCGCCGCCGTGGGCATGTGCTATGGTCTTTGCGATGGAGAGACCGAGTCCGTAACCGCCCTGCGCACGAGCGCGCGATTTGTCCACGCGATAAAAACGATCGAAGAGATGGGGGAGCGCATCCTGCGGGATGACTTCCCCCTCGTTGTGTACGGAGAGCAGGGCGTGCTTTTTTTGCCGAGCAAGCCGTACGGTGACCACGCTGCCGGATCTCGCGTACTTGAGCGCGTTGTCGATCAAATAGCGAGGAGCTGGGTGAGAGCCCGGGCATCGCCCTTCACAGAGATCCCGGCTTCCGGTTCCGTGTCGAGTGTCAGTCCGCGCTCAAAGGCGAGCGCGGTAAAGGGGAGTGCCGCGGCCTCGGTGAGCTGCGAGAGCGAGAGGCGCTCTATTTTCGGTGAGAGGCGCTTGGAATCTGCCTTTGCGAGGAAGAGCAGGCGTTCGGTGAGCTCCTGCATGCGGCGCGCCTCGGTCTCGGTATTTTGTATCCAGAGCATTTCCTCTTGAATCGTGGCTGCGGGGCGGGATTTTAAAATCGAGAGGTTCGCGAGTATCACCGTAAGCGGGGTTTTCAGCTCATGCGAGGCATCCTGTACAAAGCGCTGCTGTTCGGAAAAGGCGTGCTCGACCGGGCGTAAGCTCATGCGTGCCAGAAAGAAGCTGAGTCCGAAGATGAGGAAGCCGGCGAGTAGGAAGATGCCGCCGAGCTGCAGGGCAAAGCGGAGCAGTGAGGCGTTCAGCTTGTCGAGCGAGGTGACGAGGAAAACGCGCTTTCCGGCCAGTCTCCCCTGCAAATAGTAATAGGAAGAAAAGGCATGGGTCAGGCTTTCGTTTTCTCCCGGGCGCTCGGGCGGTCCTTTTTTCTCCGAACCGGTATCGCTGTCCGCGATACGCTGCAGCAAGCTTTGTAGACGGGCGGTATCCGCGTCGCTTAAGTTTAGATCGTAGCTTCTGGAGACGGTATAAGAGTCGCTGCTACTGTCTCTCGAAAAAATGACATAGGGATAGTATGCCGTGGCTGCTTGCGCGCCGTCCGGCGGCGGTCCGATTTCATCCGACGAGCTGATTGCCTCGCTCTCATGCTCGGAAAAGAAGCGCGCAAAGCGGAGCTCCGCAGCGAGATAACGGCCTGCCTCCTTCATGGAGCGGGCACGGGCATTCAGAAAGAGTGCAGTCAGGATGCCGAGGAGCAGTATCAGCACAAAGAAGAGGTTTGTCGCGATGATGCGGCGCTGTAAGAGGCGGAGCGGCTTCATAGCGCTTCCTCTTCGAGCAGCAGATAGCCCTGGCGGCGTATGGCCTGAATCCGCACCGAAGACTGCAAAAAGCCCAGCTTTTTCCGGAGGAAGGAGACATAGGCTTCGACATTGTTTTCGACCGCATCGCTCTCATCGCCCCAGAGTTTCCGGAGTATGGTCTCTTTGCTTAGAATCACGCCCTTATTCGCAATCAAGAGTTTCAGGAGTTCCGCCTCCTTATAGGCGAGGCGAATGCTTTGCCCCTTGGCGTTCAGTTCGTTCGTCGCAAGCGAGAGGCAGAGGTCGCCGAAGCGGAGCTCATCCAAGAGAACCTCGCCTTGGCGGCGGGAGAGGGCGCGGACCCGCGCAAGGAGTTCTTCCGGGACAAAGGGCTTGGTCATATAGTCATCCGCCCATTGGTCGAGACCCTCGATTTTATCGCGTATCTCATCCCGCGCGGTCAGCATGAGAACGGGAGTCTTCTTCCCGGCGCGCCTAAGGGCGTGTACCACGGCAAAGCCGTCCATTTTGGGCAGCATCACATCGAGGACTATGACATCGTAGTCTTTTTGCAGGGCGGCATAGAGTCCGTCCTCGCCGTTGTCCGCGTGATCCGCGAGGTATTTTTCGGCGTGAAACAGTTCAATGAGTGCCGCTGCGAGGCGGACCTCATCTTCCACCAGTAATATCGTCATGGAAACCTCCGCTTCCTTATAATTTGTGTTTTCTAAATGGTATCATAGTTTTCTCGAATGAGGTGTGAAATGAAACAGAGAAACAAGACCGGGTTCCTTCCGCTTTTTTTACTCACGGCGCTCTCCGCAGCCCTCTTTACGGCTTGTGCGACGAAACCGCAGTCTAAGGACGAGACAGCGCCCGCAATCGCTTCGGATGCGAGCTTGGGAACCGCTTCGAACGCAGCGGACGAGGCCGCTGTGGTGAAGATTACGCTGCGCGGCGAGCGGGCAAAAATCGAAGGGCGCGGCGCGGCGGTCGAGAAGGGCGTGCTTGTAATCCACGAGGGCGGAAGTTACCGCTTGGAGGGGGAGAGTCGCATTCCGATCGAAGTGCGTGCGGCCAATGTCTCCGTGCTTCTGTATCTCAACGGGGTAAAGATTCACACGCGCGGAAAAAATGCGATTCGCGCGGTGCAGCGCGGGGAACTCGGTCTGATTTTCGAGGGCGAGAAGGCAAACGAAATCGTGACCGACGGCAGAACCGATAAGAAGGGAGAGGCGCTCGAACCGGATAACATTCGAGCGGCCGTTTATTCCAAGGGGAATTTATATCTCGCCGGCAGCGGCAGCGCGGTCATCACGGCGGCGGATCAGGGCTTCGTTGCGAAGGAGGAGCTTTTGGTCACGGAGGGCGCCTATGATATCGAGACCGAAGACGATATTTTCCGCGGCAAGGAGAGCGTCGATTTGCAGGGCGGCGTGGTCCGGGCGAGCGCGCGCGGCGAAAAGGGCAAGGGTGTCAGCTCGGACGGCGCGGTGACCCTTTCGGGCGGTTCCTATGTCTTTGCCTACACGAGCGAGGGCATAGAAGGGAAGACCATAGAGATGAGCGGCGGAAGCTTTGACATCAGCGCGGACGATGACGGCATGAACGCGCGGGAGCACTACGACAAGGCGCAGACCGAGACCATGAAGAAAGAGGCGAATCCGGAAGTTTGGGTTCATATTTCGGGCGGAGAACTCCACGTGACCGCGGGCGGCGACGGCATCGACTCGAACGGCGATTTGATTTTTAGCGGCGGTATGAGTTTTGTGAACGGCTCGGACAACGGCAAGGACGCAGCGCTCGACTGGAACGGCAGTTGCCGCGTGGACGGCGGTGTCCTGATTGCCTCGGGCATGAAGGCGCGGGCGGAGAAGATTTCGGCAGATTCCGCGCAGCCCTTCTTCGAGTGGGAGCTGAATAGCGAGCACCCGCAGCAAGAGCAGATTTCCGTGCAGCGGGGTGACGGAAGCACCCTTTACTGGGAACTCCCGCGCAGTGCCTACGACTATGTGCAGATTTCTTGTCCGGAGCTCGCGGAAGAGAATACGCTCCACGGGGTCGCGGGGAATGAGAGCATAGCTCTGCGCTGACAAGAAAAAGACCACACCAAGGGCTTTGTTTTTTTTGGTGTGGTCTTTCGTTTTAAGTGATCTCATTCTTTCGGGATGACTTTTTCTTGCCGATTTGACGGCTTTTTAAATTTGGGTTAGGATAGTAGCATAACGCTTATGTAGACCGAAGGAGGACTTGTGCGGGAGTTTCGTACCATAGAGCTCAGGGAAGCGCTGAGTTTACGGAAGATAGCGGACAGCGGCCAGTGCTTTCGCCCCGGTGAAATCGGGGACGGTGTGTTTCGCTTTATCTCGGGAAACGAGGTGCTGGAGCTAAGGCAGTGCGGCGACTGCGCCGTGGAGGTCTCTTGCGACGCGGAAACCTGGGAGAGGGTCTGGCTTCCCTACTTTGACCTGGAGCGCGACTACAGCGCCATACAGCAGGATATCTTCGAGAGCGGGGATGCCTTGCTCGCGGAGGCGACGGTTCACGGCGACGGCATACGGGTACTCCGTCAGGAGCCCTTTGAGATGCTGGTTTCCTTTGTGCTCTCGCAGCGAAAGTCCATCCCGGCCATACGGACCGCCGTCCGCCAACTCGCCGAGACTTACGGCGAGGCGACCTCGGCGCCCTCCGGGGAGACGGTTTTCCTCTTTCCGAAGCCGGAGGCGCTCGCGGGGAGCTCGGAGCAAAGCCTTCGGGATTTGGGACTCGGCTACCGCGCGCCCTATGTGCTGGATGCGGCGCGCCGCGTGGCGGACGAGAAGCTTGATCTCACCGCGCTTCGCGAACGGCCGGATGAGGAACTCTTTGCGGAACTACAGAGCGTACACGGCGTCGGAAAGAAGGTCGCGAATTGCGTGATGCTCTTTGGCTATGGCAGAACGGAGCGCGTCCCCTCGGACGTCTGGATGCAGCGCATTGTGAGTGAGGGATATCAGGGGGTAGACCCCTTGGTCGCACGGAAGCACGCGGGTATTTTACAGCAGTACCTATTCTATTATGCGCTCACCCACAAGGAACGCTTTATTCCCCGTAAGGAGCGGGGACAAGAAAAGTAAGAAAAGGAGAAACCAATCATGCGACACGAACTGAAACGAAAACAGACGGCGGACACAGACTGTACCAAGCGGATCCGAGTGGAAAAACTCAACCTGCCCGCACTGCGGAAGCTCTTTGAGACAAGAATGCAGGAAGATTTTCCGGAGGTAGAATTAAAGCCCTTCCCGAAGATGCAGGAACTCTACGAGACGGGGCATTATCTGCCGCTCGCGATCCGCGACAACAGCAAGAATCACGACCTCCTCGCCTATGCGCTCTTTGCGCGGGAAAAGGCAGAGGAGGGACACCACTATCTGCTCGACTACTTTGCCGTCAAGAATCGGAGCGCGGCAGCGGAATCGGGACCGACTTTTTGCGGGAGATGGAGGCACACATCGACGACGCCGAGACCATACTCGGCGAGATTGAGGATCCGGATCACGCCGCGGACGATGAAGAGGAGGCTGTGCGCCTTCGCCGCCGCGCGTTTTATCTCAGGAACGGTGTCCGTGAGACCCGTGTGCGCGCAGAGGTCTGCGGCATGAACTACCGCATCCTCGAGGCAGGCGGCGCCACGTCGCACTCCGCCGCAGAAATTCGGCACATTTTGGATCGCTTCTATCGCCGCTTCTTCCCCGAGAAGATGTACCGCGAGGAAGTGAACGTTCACATCGCCTGAGCAAACAATGAATAGCACAACTTTTTTGATTGTATGCCCGCTGGTTTTTCTGGCGGGCTTTGTAGACGCCATCGGCGGCGGGGGCGGTCTGATTTCCCTGCCGGCCTATCTCTTTGCGGGGATTCCGGTGCACACGGCCATCGGCACCAATAAGTTTTCGGCGGTCTTCGGGACCACGCTCGCAACCGGCCGCTTTGCGAAGCAGGGCATGATTGAAAAGCGCCTTGCGCTCCCCGCGGTCGCTGCGGCCTTTGTGGGCGCTTCGATCGGCGCGCGGCTTTCTCTCCGTATGCCGGAGCGGATGACTTTGATTATCCTCCTTTGCATCCTGCCCTTTGTCGCCTTTCTGGTTCTGAATAAAAAGCTGCTTCGCGACCGAAGCCCGGAGGAAGAACAAATCACGGGGCGTACCTATGCGACCGCAGCGGCCTCGGCCTTTCTGGTCGGCATTTACGACGGACTCTACGGGCCGGGCACAGGCACCTTTTTGATTGTGCTCTTAAACGTCTGGTCGCGCCTCGGCTTAAAGAGCGCAAACGGGCAGGCAAAGGCCATTAACTTGGCGACCAATCTGAGTTCACTCATCGTATTTCTGATGCACGGCACCGTCTTAATTCCGCTCGGCCTGAGCGCGGCGGTCTGCAATATGATAGGTGCCTACCTCGGCGCGGGGCTTGCGCTGAAGCAGGGAAGCAAGGCCATACGCCCTGTCCTCTTGCTCGTGCTGGTGCTGCTCTTTGTCAAGATTATTTCCCAACTGCTCGGACAGTGAGTGAAACGCGGGGGCGGAACTTTGCCTTGATTCAACGCAAAGCGTAAGAGAGCGGTATGAATCCGCTGCTTCCGGTTGCACGGCTGCCCGTGTTGCGTCGCAGGCCTAGCTTAACCGAGTGCCGGTTTGGCACATGGAAGGAGGTAGTTATGCCCGTATTCCCCAATGTGGTGTTACCGCTCGGCCTCGCACTGCTCATGCTCTGGCTGTACATGCGGCAGCGGGAAGCGCGGTTTCGCAGGCTTTATGCGCTGACCGCGGGGCTCTTATGTACCTGTGCGCTCTCGACCGTCTGGATGAGTTTGACCGTGCCGCTCGGCATCGGGGTTCCGCGCTTTCTCCCGTGGCTCTGGTATTTCGGGATGCTGGGCGGCTACGCGCTGACCCCGGTCTCTTTGCTCTATTTTGGCTTTTCCGCGGTGAAGAACGCGCGCATCAAACAGGTGTTTTGGTGGGGGACTCTAGTGTTGCGGGGGCCCTCTTCCTCTGGGCAATTGTGGCACAACTGACTTCTCTCATGCGCCACCTGTGAAGAAGTCAAAACAGAAAGATCGCTCGCGCGGCATCGCTCGAAACCAACTGAAAAACAGGCATTGAAACGGGGAAATAAGAAAAAACATATGTTCTTATTTTTGACCCGTATACATTGTTCTTAACTGATTTTATAAGGGTTTATTGTCAGGGAACAGCACGTTTATCGGACGGCACGGAACGAAGGGAGAAATTCCGGCGGGATGCCGGAGATGTTTGTGCGGCAGTGTAGCAGAAGCAACTGCGGATGCCGAGAAAAGCGGTTTTCGCATCGCGAGAACTACGTTTGTCATCGGAGTGAAGTTCGCCCTCCCGCCGGTCTTCGGGACCGGTGAAGCGGAAGCGAAGTACCTTACAAAAAAACGGGAGAACGCACACCACAAGATATAAGTCCAAACTTCGCGCAGTGAATCAAGAGTGATAGGACAAAAAGGTTGGTATATAGTGCTTCAAACCATTGATATACAAAAACGGGTTGCCGAACGGAAAATGCAAAAAGAACGAACCGCAGTCGCGGCTCGTTCTTTTTATTTTTCAGTCCGGCATGGTGGCGCGCATCTTGCGCACGCCATGGATTTCGGCATTGACCGCGTAGCGGTCGCCCTGACGGTAGAGCTTTGCGTATTTCTTCGGCGAGACACCGACATAGCTGTTGAAGGTCCGAATGAAGTGGGAATAGGTCTGGAAACCGGACTTTTCGCTTGCCTCCTGGACATTCGCGCCCTGTCGCAGAAGTTGCTGGGCGGTGATGATGCGGAGCTGAATCACATACTCCATGACCGAAAAGCCGGTTCCCTTTTTAAAAATGTGGCAGAGATAGTGTTTGCTCAGCATGAAGTGATCGGCGAGCTCGTCGAGCGACAGGTGCTCGGTGCAGTTCTTCCTAAGATAATCGAGTATCGGCTGCACGCGGTTATAGTCCTGATTCGAGGTGCCGTGCTCCTTCTTGGTGGAACGGATGCGGCTGCAGACTAAGAGCAGTATCTCGTAGAGTGTAATTCGCTCCAGGATGTCCGTGCCGAAGGAGGGCGGCATGCTGATGCGCAGCTTTTCAAAGAGGCGCGCCAGGCGCTTGCTGTCTTCTTCGTTTAAGAGAACGCAGGCACCGCTGTTTTTCAGCGCCTCCGCAAAATCGGTCTGCGGGGTTGAGAGCTGCTCGAGTAACGAGGGCAGGATGTGCAGCACGTAGCGCTTGAAGACAGAGCCGTCCGAGCCGTTCTCGTCGCGGTGCAGGGTATTTGCGTTCAGGATGAAGAGGGTGTTCTTCTTCAGCGGGTACATTTTTCGGTCCATGAAGAAGTCGCCGCCGTCGGTCAGCACCAGCATGAGTTCAATGCCTTCGTGATAGTGCAGGCGGTGCATGCGCCACTGATCGTCCTGTTTATACTGAATAATATAGTCTCTGGACTCCATTGTTTGCCTCCTCGGGCGATGAGTTCGGACTTTCCGCATAAATAAGCGGATATTCCGCTCGCCTTAGCACCAATATAACACAAGTGTGGGAACTTGCAAGTAGCCTATTCTAACCGAAGCGCGCGGATTCACGCGGAGAGAAAAAAATCGTGCAAGATAAAGCATAGATATCCGCTAAATAAATCAGTTTTTGGTCGCTTTTCAGACTCGGCAACAATTTGCGCTAGCTTTTTGACAACAAAGAGAAGGAATCTTGCGTGTCTTGTGTTACAATGAGTACATATCAAAAAGGAGGTAGGGTTAGTATGTGGACAAGCACATCCATGGCTGTTCCTGAGAGCGTACTTCTGTCCGTCATGGGACTCGGTGTGGTTATGGTCACGCTGATTACGCTCGCGCTTGTGATCCTTCTGTTCTCGAAGGTTATGGGATCCGGTGCGGCAGCGACAGCGCAGGCGGCACCGAGACCGATTCCGGATCCGCCGGGTATCAGCGACGAGATTTGCTCCATGATACTCGCGGTCATCTGCGAGGAGCTTCACGCGTCGCCGGAAGAGATCAACGTCACCAGCATCAAAGAATTAAAGTAAAACAAGCACATAACAGGAGGCTATAAAAATGAAGTATGTTGTTACCATGAACGGCAAGAGATACGAAGTCGAAGTGGAGCGCATGTCCGCATTCCACATGCTCACCCGCGAGGAGATCGCTTCCGGCGTCTCGACCCCGGTTCAGCCGGTTGCAGCGCCCGCTCCGAAGGCGGCGGCTCCGGCTCCGGCAGCAGCAGCTCCGGCTCCGGCGGCAGCAGCACCCGCTCCGGCAGCAAGCCCGGCTCCGGCAGCCGCAGCGGCTCCGGCAGCAAAGGCAGCGCCCGGCGGCACGTCCGTAACCAGCCCGATGCCCGGTGCAGTGCTCGGCGTCAAGGTGAATGTCGGCGACAAGGTCAGCGCAGGCCAGACCATGTTCGTGCTTGAGGCAATGAAGATGGAGAACGAGATTGTGGCACCGGTCGACGGCACGGTCGCTTCGATCAACGTGAAGACGGGTGACACGGTGGATACCGACCAGGTCATGGGCACGTTGAACTAAGCGAAGGAGGAACACGCAGTGAATCTTATTACTATCGTTGAGGGACTGCTCAAGAGTTCCGGATATGCAACGATGACCTGGCAGCAGCTTGTCATGCTGGTCCTCTCGTTTATCCTGATGTATCTCGCGATCGTCAAGCAGTTTGAGCCCCTTCTGCTGCTCCCGATTTCCTTTGGTATCTTCATGTCGAACCTGCCGCATTCCGGCACCTTCGAATATTTCTATCAGCTCGACCACTGGTACGATGCCGGCGTTCTCGGCGTCATGTACATGGGTGTTAAGTCCAGCTTCTTCCCCTGCATGATGTTCCTTGCGGTCGGCGCGATGACGGACTTCGGCCCGCTGATTGCCAACCCGATTTCGCTTCTGCTCGGCGCGGCTGCGCAGCTCGGCATCTACTGCGCATTCATCTTTGCGAATGCGACCGGACTGTTCACCCCGCAGCAGGCTGCGGCTATCGGTATCATCGGCGGCGCTGACGGCCCGACGGCTATCTATGTCGCAAACAACCTCGCTCCCGAGCTGGTCGCACCGATCGCGGTTGCGGCGTACAGCTACATGGCGCTGATTCCGCTGATTCAGCCGCCGATCATGAACCTCCTGACGACGGACAAGGAGCGCCGCGTCAAGATGAAGCAGCTCAGAAAGGTCTCGAAGGCCGAGAAGGTTATCTTCCCGATCCTTGTTGCCTGCCTGGTCTCCCTGCTTCTCCCGGACGTTGCTCCGCTGCTCTGCATGCTGATGCTCGGCAACCTGTTCCGCGAGTGCGGCGTGGTTGAGAGACTTTCGGATGTCGCGCAGAATGCACTCTGCAACATCTGCACCATCTTCCTCGGCCTTTCGGTCGGCGCGACGGCGCGCGGCGAGCTCTTCCTTCGCCCGCAGACGCTCGCAATTGTCGTCATGGGTCTTGCGGCATTCAGCTTCTCGACCGTGGGCGGCGTGCTCTTCGGTAAGATTCTCTATGCCGTCACCGGCGGCAAGATCAACCCGCTCATCGGTTCCGCAGGCGTTTCGGCTGTTCCGATGGCAGCGCGTGTTTCCCAGACGGTCGGCTCCAAGACGGACAGAACCAACTTCCTCTTGATGCACGCAATGGGACCGAACGTGGCAGGTGTCATCGGCTCTGCGGTTGCGGCAGGATTCTTCCTGACCTTCTTCGCGCACTGAGTCGTTTTGCAATAGAAACAGAGGCAATACAGGCAAGAACAAAATCGTTTTGGTGTTTCGAGAAAGGAGGACATTACCTTGAATAAAGTAATGAGTTTACATGATGCTGTTGCAAAGTATGTCGAGAGCGGAGATGCGATTTGCTTCGGCGGATTTACGACGAACCGGAAGCCCTATGCGGCTGTTTTCGAAATCCTTCGCCAGGGACAGACCGATTTTACTGTCTGGGCGGGCCCGGCAGGCGGTGACTGGGATATGATGATCGGCGAGGGCCGCGTCAAGGCATACATCAACTGCTATACCGCGAACTCCGGCTACACGAACGTGTCCCGCCGCTTCCGCGCTGCAATCGAGGCAGGCACCCTGACCTACGAGGACTACTCGCAGGACGTTCTGATGCTGCAGCTTCACGCAGCTTCCCTCGGCCTTCCCTACCTTCCGGTGCGCCTCATGCAGGGCTCCGGTCTGGTGGATTTCTGGGGCATCTCCGAGGAGAAGAGACAGACCCTCGACAAGCTGACCAACTTAAAGTTCGCTTATGTCGAGAACCCCTTCAACCCGGGCGAGAAGGTTGTTGCGGTTCCGACCCCGCAGCTTGACACCGCTATCATCCACGTGCAGAAGGCGTCTCCGGACGGCACCTGCGTGATCGAGGGCGATGAGTTCCACGATGTCGACATCGCGGTTGCGGCGAGAAAGGTCATTGTGACCTGCGAGGAGCTTGTGAGCGATGAGTACATCCGCCGCGAGACCTCCCAGAACAAGGTCTTCGGCGAGTGCGTCAACGCGGTTGTGCACGTGCCGTTCGGCGCTTGGCCGTCCCAGGTCTACAACTACTATGACTGCGACGACAAGGCACTGAAGGAGTACGACAAGGCTTCCAAGTACCAGGATAAGGAAGACGCAGAGCGTCAGATCGCGAAGGAGAAGGAGAAGGCTGAGAAGAAGGGCCTTCCGTACACGGCACCGGTCAATCCGGAAACCTTCCGCGATTATCTGGACAAGTGGGTTTACAGCTGCAAGGACAACAACGATGTTCTCGACAAGATCGGCGGCGCGCACCTTGCAAGCCTGAAGGTCATTCCGGGACTCGGTTACGCGAAGCGATAAAGGAGGGAGAGAGACATGGCTGATTACACGAATTATACCAAGCAGGAGATGCAGGCTTACGCCATTGCAAAGAATATTCAGGAGAATCAGATTGTCATCGTCGGAACCGGACTTCCGCTCATCGGCGCTTCCCTTGCGAAGCGCGTGGTTTGCCCGTCCTGCCATCCGATCGTTGAGAGCGGTCTCATGGATTGCGATCCGGTTGAGGTGCCGCGTTCGGTCGGCGATCTTCGCTTCATGGCACACTGCGCGGTGCAGTGGCCGAACATCCGCTTTGTCGGCTTTGAGGCAAATGAGTGGCTGCACGGCGAGGAGCGCCTGATTGCGTTCATCGGCGGCGCACAGATCGATCCCTACGGCAACGTAAACTCGACCTGCATCGGCGATTACAACAACCCGAAGACCCGTTTCACGGGCTCCGGCGGTGCAAACGGCATCGCGACCTACTGCAACACGGTCATCATGATGCAGCACCAGAAGAGAAGATTCATGGACAAGATCGACTATGTCACGAGCCCGGGCTGGATGGACGGCCCCGGCGGCAGAGAGAGAGGCCGGTCTTCCGGGCAACAGAGGCCCGCAGATGGTCGTTACGGATCTCGGCATCATGAAGTTCGATGATGAGACCAAGAGAATGTACCTTGCATACTACTATCCCTTCTCCAGCCCGGAGATGGTCAAGGAGAACACGGGCTTTGATGTCGATGTCTCCAGAGCAAAGCTCATGGAAGGCCCGAGCCCGGAGATCATCAAGCTGATCCGCGAGGAGATCGACCCGGGTCAGGCATTCATCAAGGTTCCGAAGCAGTAAGCGAAGATTTCAGCCACCAGTTAACTCACTTTTAAGGAGAGATTTAAATGAGTAATTACACCATGCCGCGCTACTTCCAGAACATGCAGGTTCTGAATGTGCCGGCTGCAAACCGAATCCGGAGAACGTGAAAGAGTTAAAGGAAGTCGAGCAGGACATCCACGCACGCGCAGAGAAGCTTCTCTCTGCGGGTACGCCGGATGATAAGATTCACGCGAAGGGCCAGTATACGGCGCTCGAGAGAATCAATCAGCTCGTTGACGAGGGCACCTTCTGCCCGATCAACACGCTCTATAATCCGGAGGACAATGCAGAGGAGAAGATCGGTATCGTCTCCACCGGTATTGTCAAGGGCCTTGGTCGCATCAACGGCAAGTGGGCTGTGATCATCGCATCCGACAACAAGAAGATGGCGGGCGCTTGGGTTCCCGGCCAGGCAGACAACCTGCTCCGCGGTTCCGACACGGCAAAGATGCTCGGCATTCCGCTGGTCTACATCCTGAACTGCTCCGGCGTTAAGCTCGACGAGCAGGAGAAGGTTTACCCGAACCGCAGAGGCGGCGGCACGCCCTTCTACCGCAACTCTGAGCTCAACCAGCTCGGCGTTCCGGTCATTGTCGGTATCTACGGCACGAACCCGGCAGGCGGCGGCTATCACGCAATTTCCCCGACCGTTCTGATTGCGCACGAGAAGGCAAACATGGCAGTCGGCGGCGCAGGCATTGTCGGCGGCATGGATTCCAAGCCGTACGTGGACCTCGAGGGTGCACAGGGCATGATCGATGCGACCAGAAAGATGAAGAACGACCCGCCGGGCTCCGTCTCCATCCACTACAACGTGACCGGTTTCTTCCGCGAGGTCTATGCGGAGGAGTTCGGCGTTCTGGATTCCATCAAGAAGTACATGGACTACATGCCGGCATTCAATCCGGAGTTCTTCCGGGTCGATACGCCGAAGGCACCGGCAATTCAGGGCGAGGATCTCTATGACATCGTTCCGCGCAACACCCGCCGCACCTATGACATGTACAATGTTCTGAAGGCGCTCATCGACGGCGGCGAGTTCATGGAGTACAAGAAGGACTACGGCCCGGAGATGATTACCGGTATCGCGAAGGTCAACGGCCTTCCGGTCGGTGTCGTCGCAAACCGTCAGGGCGTGCTAGCAATGCAGGGCTACCCGAACTATCCGGAGTACAGAGGCAAGGGCGCTATGGGTATGGGCGGTAAGCTCTATCGTCAGGGCCTGATCAAGATGAACGAGTTCGTGACCCTCTGCGGCCGCGACCGTCTCCCGATCCTCTGGGTGCAGGATACGACCGGTATCGATGTCGACAATGAGGCAGAGAAGGCAGAGCTGCTTGGTCTCGGCCAGAGCTTGATCTACTCGATCCAGTCCACGAAGCTCCCGATGTTCGAGATTACGCTCCGCAAGGGTACCGCAGCGGCGCACTACGTGCTCGGCGGCCCGCAGGGCAATGACAACAACGTCTTCTCGATCGGTACGGCTGCAACCGAGATCAACGTCATGTACGGCAAGACCGCTGCAGGCGCAATGTACAGCCGCCGCCTCGTGAAGGATCAGGATTCCGGCAAGGATCTCCAGGGCACCATCGACAAGATGAACGAGCTGATTCAGCACTACATCGACACCTCCACCCCGGCTTACTGCGCGAAGGCAGGCCTGGTTGACGAGATTGTCGATATGCCGAAGCTCAGAAATTACGTCGTGGCATTTGCGGATGCTGCTTACCAGAATCCGAAGTCCATTTGCCCGGTTCACCAGATGATTCTCCCGAGAATTATCAAGGACTATGACGAGAACGGCCAGAACGCGAAGACCGCGGGAGCAAAGGCTTAATTCTCATTCACGAAGAAGTTTAGAAGGTTAGGTTTTTATGGCTATTTACACGCTGGGTATTGACGTCGGTTCCACTGCCTCCAAGTGCATCATGTTAAAGGACGGCAAGGAAATCGTATCGAAATCCTTGGTGAGCGTGGGGACCGGTACATCCGGTCCCCAGCGCGCCATCGAGGAGGTTCTGAAGAATGCAGGCAAGACGCGCGAGGACATGGACTACACGCTCGCAACCGGCTACGGCCGCAATTCCCTTGAGGGCATTGCGGACAAGCAGATGAGTGAGCTCTCCTGCCACGCGAGAGGCGCATACTTCCTCTTCCCGAAGGTGCACACGGTCATCGACATCGGCGGCCAGGACGTTAAGGTCTTAAAGATCGAAAACGGCGCTATGGTCAACTTTCAGATGAACGACAAGTGCGCGGCGGGAACGGGACGCTTTCTGGATGTCATGGCGCGGGTTCTTGAGGTCAACATTGAGGATCTCGAGAAGCTCTCGGCAGAGTCCACGAAGCGCATCGGTATCAGTTCCACCTGCACGGTCTTTGCGGAGAGTGAGGTTATCAGCCAGCTCGCGCAGGGCACCGACAAGCGGGACATCATTGCGGGCATTCACAGAGCGATTGCGGGCAGAGTCGCAGGACTTGCACACCGCGTGGGTCTCGTGCCGGACGTTGTTATGACGGGCGGCGTTGCGCAGAACCACGGTCTGGTGCTTGCGCTGGAAGAACAGCTGAACTGTGAGATAAAGACCTCACCGCTCACGCAGTACAACGGTGCGCTCGGCGCGGCGCTGTTTGCATATCAGGGTGCGTTAAAGCACGCAAAGGCATAAGCTTTTATTAGAAAAGAGGCGATTGAAATGGCAGAAGAAGTAAAGAACACGGAAGCGAAGAAGCCGGCGAAGCAGAAAGTAAGCCCCGGCGTTCTTGCGCTGAGAAAAGTCGTAGACGAGGTCTACGAGCAGGCGAGAGAGGCAAAGAAGCGCGGCGAGCCGGTGGGCTGGTCTTCTTCCAAGTTCCCCTGCGAGCTCGCAGAGGCATTTGACTTGAAGGTTGTCTATCCGGAGAACCAGGCAGCAGGTATCGCGGCAAACCGCGACGGCGAAATGCTCTGTCAGGCGGCGGAGGATATGGGTTATGACAACGATATCTGCGGTTATACCCGTATCAGCCTTGCATACGCAGAGGGTTTCCGTGTCGGCAGAAAGTTTGATCCGGCGACGGGTGAGTTCATCATCAACCCGGCGAGCGGCAAGCCGTTAAAGGACGAGAACGGCAATGTGGTCATCGATCCCGAGACCGGCAAGCCGAAGAAGGATCCGAAGACCCAGACTCCGTTTGAGGAGCTGGTGAACATCAACGACATCGAGGCTCTCCCGGACGGCCCGGAGAAGGAAATGCGCTTAAAGGCATTGAAGCCGATCCGTCAGAACCTGATGCCCATGCCCGACTTCGTCCTCTGCTGCAACAACATTTGCAACTGCATGACGAAGTGGTATGAGAACATTGCCCGCATCCACAACATCCCGCTCATCATGATCGACATCCCGTACAACAACGATGTCGAGGTCGATGATTCCAAGGTCAGATACGTGCGCGCACAGTTCGATGCGGCAATCAAGCAGCTGGAGCAGATTTCCGGCAAGAAGTTCGATGAGAAGAAGTTTGAGCAGGCGTGTGCAAACGCAAACCGTTCCGCATCCGCATGGCTCAAGGTCTGTGACTTCCTGCAGTACAAGCCGGCTCCGATGTCGGGCTTTGACCTCTTTAACCACATGGCGGATATCGTTACCGCACGCGGTAAGGTCGAGACCGCAGAGGCATTCGAGCAGCTTGCAGTCGACCTCGCAGAGAATGTAAAGAACGGCACCACGACGCTTCCGTTCCCGGAGAAGAAGCGCATCATGTTCGAGGGTATTCCGTGCTGGCCGAAGCTTCCGCAGCTCTTCAAGCCGCTGAAGGAGAACGGCATCAACGTCACGGCAGTCGTGTACGCGCCGGCATTCGGCTTTGTCTACAAGGACCTTGACGGCATGGCAAAGGCGTACTACAAGGCGCCGAACTCGGTCTGCATTGAGCAGGGCGTGGCATGGAGAGAGGGCATCTGCCGCGACAACAAGGTCGACGGTGTTCTGGTGCACTACAACCGCTCCTGCAAGCCGTGGTCCGGCTATATGGCAGAGATGCAGAGACGCTTTACGAAGGACCTCGGTGTTCCGACCGCAGGCTTTGACGGCGACCAGGCTGATCCGCGTAACTTCAATGCGGCACAGTACGAGACCAGAGTCCAGGGTCTCATGGAAGCAATGGAAGCAAACGATCTGAACAACGGGACAAAGGAGGCGTAAGGCATGAGCATCGAGGCATTATTAGAGAAGTTTGCGTCGATTTCCGGACATCCGAAGGCGCAGCTGAAGAAGTATAAGGCAGAGGGCAAGAAGGTCATTGGCGTGCTTCCTTACTACGCGCCGGAAGAGCTTGTCGATGCGGCAGGCATGGTGCCGATGGGCATCTGGGGTGCAAACGACCAGACCATCAGCATGGCGAAGGAGTATTGCGCAACTTTCTATTGCACGATTGCACAGCTCGGACTTGAGATGTTGTTGAACGGCACCCTCGATGAGTTGGACGGCGTTATCACGCCGACCGTATGTGATACGCTGCGCCCGATGTCTCAGAACATCCGTGTCGCAATGGGTCACAAGATGCCGACCATCTTCCTGGCACACCCGCAGAACCGTTTCGAGGAGTGGGGCCTGCAGTTCACGATGGATCAGTATCACGAGGTTAAGCGCCAGCTTGAGAAGATTGCATCGAAGGCAATTACGCCAGAGGCACTCCAGGCGAGCATCAAGCTTTACAATCGCTATCGCCGTGCGGCGCGTCGCTTCGTGGAGCTCGCAAACGAGCACTGCGACGTGATTACGCCGGTCAAGAGAATGTATGTCCTGAAGTCCGCTTGGTTTACCGCGAAGAGCGAGTATGTCCCGCTCATCGAGGAGCTGAACGCAGAGCTTGAGAAGCTCCCGGCAGCGAAGTGGACCGGCAGCAAGGTTGTGACCAGCGGTATTATTTGCGACAACCCGAAGCTGCTCCAGATCTTCGAGGACAACCACATTGCGATCGCAGCGGACGATGTGGCACACGAGAGTCGTTTCTTCAAGACGGACGCGCCGGAGACGGACGACCCGATGAGAGACCTCGCAGTGCAGTTCGCAAACCGCGACCACGATATTCTGCTCTACGATCCGCAGTCCGCAAAGAACCGCCGCGGCGAGTTCGTTGCAGACCTTGTGAAGAACAGCGGCGCACAGGGCCTGGTGCTCTTCATGCAGCAGTTCTGCGATCCGGAGGAGATGGAGTATCCGTACCTTAAGAAGGCTCTTGACGATGCGGGCATCCCGCACATCAAGCTGGGCATTGACCAGCAGATGAGAGACTTCGGTCAGGCGCAGACCGCAATCCAGGCGTTTGCGGATGTGCTTTCCCCTCTAATCAATCCTACTTACCCCCGCCGAGGCTTAACCCCGGCGGGGGTTTTATTGTCGAGCGACTTGTATTGCATACCGTTTCTGACTTATCAGGAACAGACAGAGCGCTTGCGACAGCGGAATAGCCGGAGAAGGCATCACAAAAAGACACAACCATCTCGGCTGTGTCTTTTTGTTCGGTTAAGCGTTGGCAAGCGGAATATCAGAAACGGAAAACTTTGCGGATGTCACGACCTATCTGTAAGGTAACTTCGCCCGTCGGATCTTCGGCGTGACGGTTTTGCCATAATAAGCGCAGGGTATACACCGCATAGGCGATCGATACGATGTCGCCCAATACGCTATTTTTGGACAATTTGCTAATAGCCAGCATGCTGAGAGTCGGGAACAGACCGCGAACAAGGTCGATGAAAATCGATTCGCTTTCTGTCTCAAAATGTGCACTGCGAATTTTCGGTGAGAGATATTTTCTATTCATGTCCTGAGTATAGAACAGCTACTGATTCCTGTCAATTGACATATGCCCTCTTTTTCGGCATACTGAATCATGGGAGAAGACCTGCCGGAATCGGCTGTTATTAGGAGGGCTAAGATGAAAAAAAGACTTTGTGTGCTGCTTGCGGCGCTCGGCGGAAGCGTAATGTTGCTCGGGGCGTGCTCATCCGTCGTGGATCGTTTTTCGCGTCCGGAGAGTGTGACGGAGACGAGTACGGAGGCGGAGCTCCGCGCAAGCGGCAGCAATGCGAGCAGTGCGGCGGCGGAGGAGAGCAGTGAAGAGAGCGGCGCCGCAGAGAGCGAGGCAGCGGTGAGCGCCGAGGAGAGCGGAAGCGTTGGCGAAACGAATGCGGCGGGTGAGTCCCCCCGCCGAGGGAGAGACGCTTGCTGAAGGTGCTGCAAATGCGGATGACGAGACACTTGCGGCAGCGGATGCTGCGGCAGAGACGGGCGCAGAAACCGGGGCTGCGGAGAGCACTGCCGCGGAGACACAGGCAGTTGCGGTGAATCGCGGCACGCTTACGCGGAGCTTCCGGAGCCTCACGGTAGAGGGAGACAGCCTGAGCCTGGAACTCTCGGAGAGCATAGACCGGAACTTCCACTTAGACTACGACGGAACTGCGCCCTTACAGCTTGAGGACAGAGAGAACGAGACCCTCTATGTGAAGGAGAGCGGCGCGGAGGGCAAGGTACTCCGGATTGCGGTGCCGCGCGGCACTGCGCTCGGGCAGCTGAACATACAGCTCGGTTCGGGCAATTTAAGCCTCACGGGAGTCAGCGCGGAGCGCCTAACGGCAAACCTGGCGCTCGGCGATGTGAGCCTGCAGAATGTGGGCGCGGAGCGCGCTCTGCTCACCCTGAGCGCAGGCTCACTCCGCGCGGACGCGCTCCGGACAACAGAGTTCAAGGCGGATGCGGAACTCTCGAATCTGAGCGTGACACTCGCGGAGCCGCTTGCGGACTTTGACATTTTAGCGCGTACCGAACTCGGCAGCGTGTACCTGAACGGAGCTGACAGCGGCACTAAGCTTTTGCAGCGCGCAAACAGCGGCAAACGCCTCTTGCTTCGCAGCGAACTCGGTGAGATTACGATCAACGGCCTGCAGTGAGTCGAACACAGGCGGAGAGAGATACAGGAATGACACAAAGCAGCGTGCCTGCGTGTGCGTCGAGCGTGTGTGTATTGTATCAAAAAAAAGACCCCGAAGCCTTAGCTTCGGGGTCTTTTTACGATGTAATCGTTACAGCAAGTCAGCGCTCTCTTTGTTTTGCGGGAGGCTCTTTAGCCGCAGTGCGAGCAACCGCAGGAACCGCTGCCGTGGCTGTGACCGCTGCTGTGGCTTCCGCAACCGCAACCGCAGGAGCTCTGCGCTTCGTTATCTTCGGGAAGCGCACAGGATTCGCCGCGCAGGTTCTTCTGCGCCATGGCGAGCATGAGTTTGATGCGGTTTAACTGGTTTACCTCGGACGCGCCCGGGTCGTAGTCGACCGCGATGATGTTTGCATCCGGGTAGGAGGCGCGGAGTTGTTTGATGACGCCCTTACCGACCACGTGGTTCGGGAGGCAGCCGAAGGGCTGGGTGCAGACAATGTTCTTCACGCCGCTCTCGATGAGCTCTAACATCTCACCGGTCAGGAACCAGCCTTCACCCGTCATGTTGCCGAGCGAGACAAACTTGGAGCTCATCTCTGCCATGTGGCGGATATCGCCCGGCTCGGTGAAGTGCTTGCTGCGCCGGAGCGCCGCCTTCGCGTCCGCGCGGAACCAGTCCATGAGCTTAATTCCCACGTTGCAGAGGAAGGCCCCCTTCTTCGAGAAGCCGAGGTGCTCGGCCTTGAAGTTTAAGTTATAGAAAGAGTAGTACATGAAGTCGAGAAGATCCGGCATGACAGCCTCGGCGCCCTCGCGCTCCAGAAGATCCACAATGTGATTGTTTGCGAGCGGCGAGAACTTGACCAGAATCTCACCGACCACGCCGACGCGCGGTTTTTTGACCGGGCGGCGGGGCAGCTCGTCAAAGTCTTTCACGATGGCGCGGACAATGCGGCGGTACTCGTTCATGGCAGGGTTCCGCTTGGAGACTGCCTTGGTGCAGATGGCACGCCACTTCTTGTGGAGCTGCTCCGCACTGCCCGGCACCTTTTCGTAGGGACGGGTCGCATAGAGGCAGCGCATCATGACATCGCCGTAGACGGTCGCCTGGATTGCCTTGATGGCCATGGGAATCGTGACCTTAAAGCCCGGGTTCTGCTCCATGTTACCCACATTGACCGAGATGACCGGGATGTGACCCATGCCCGCTTTCTCGAGCGCGCGGCGGATAAAGCCGATGTAGTTCGAAGCGCGGCAGCCGCCGCCGGTCTGGCTCATGAAGATGGCGGTGTGGTTTAAGTCGTATTCGCCGGAAAGCAGGGCATCCATGACCTGACCTATCGTGCAGAGTGAGGGGAAGCAGGCGTCGTTGTTTACGTACTTTAAGCCCATATCGACCGCGCGGCGGTCATCGTTGTCGAGGAGCACCACGTTGTAGCCGAAGGCGGAAATCGCCGGTGCGAGCAGGTCAAAGTGAATCGGCGACATCTGCGGGCAGAGTATCGTATAGTTGTCCTTCTTCATCTGCTTTGTGAAGAGGACACGGTCGTAGGCCGCGGACTTTACGGTTCTCTGGTAGTGCTTCCGGTCGCGGACGCGGAGCGCCGCAATCAGGGAGCGGATGCGGATGCGTGCCGCACCGAGGTTATTGACCTCGTCAATCTTTAGAACTGTGTAAATTTTGTCGGAGCCGGTCAGAATATCGGAGACCTGGTCGGTTGTGACCGCATCGAGGCCGCAGCCGAAGGAGTTCAGCTGGACCAGATCCAAGACCTCGCTGTTCTTTACATAGCTCGCCGCCGCATAGAGGCGGGAGTGGTACATCCACTGGTCGGAGACCACGACCGGACGCTCCACCTTGCCGAGGTGGGAGATGCTGTCCTCGGTTAAAACCGCAAGCCCGAAGCCCGCAATCATGTCCGGAATGCCGTGGTGAATTTCGGGATCGATGTGATAGGGGCGGCCCGCAAGGACAATGCCGTGCTTCTTATTCTCCTTGCACCACTGAACGGCGCGCTCGCCCTCGGCCTCGACATCCTTCTTAACTTGCAGAAGTTCCGCCCAGCCCGCATGTGCCGCGGCGCGGGTCTCTGCCGCGGAAATTCCGAACTCCTGCTGCATAATCTTCTCGAGCTGGGTGCTCAGAATCTTTTCGTTCGTGAACGCCATGAAGGGGCTCAGGAAGCGGATGTGCTCGGTCTCGATTTCTTCCACGTTGTTTTTAATGTTCTCGGCGTAGCTCGTGACAATCGGGCAGTTATAGTGATTGCCCGCGCCGTTTTCCTCATCACGCTCGTAGGGAATGCAGGGGTAGAAGATGGTCTTCACGCCGTTCCTGATGAGCCAACTCACATGGCCGTGGGTAATCTTTGCGGGGTAGCACTCCGACTCCGAGGGGATGGACTCAATACCGAGTTCGTAAATCTTCCGGGTCGAAACCGGAGAGAGTACCACACGGAAGCCGAGTTCACGGAAGAAGACCGCCCAGAACGGGTAGTTCTCGTAGAGATTCAGAACGCGGGGGATGCCGATGATGCCGCGGGACGCCTCATCCTCCGAGAGGGTCTCAATGTCAAAGAGACGGTGCATCTTGTAATCAAAGAGATTCGGAACTTCCTTCTTCTTGCGATCCAGACCGAGGCCGCGCTCGCAGCGGTTGCCCGAGATGAAGCGGCGGCCGCCGCCGAACTGGTTCACGGTGAGCACGCACTTGTTGTTACAACCCTGACAGCGCGTCATGGCGGTCTTATACTGCAGCGCAATGATCTTGTCGAGCGGCAGCATGGTTGTGGTCTGGTTCTCCCAGCGCTCCCGCGCGATTAATGCTGCGCCGAAGGCACCCATGATGCCTGCGATGTCGGGACGCACGCACTGACACTCCGCCGTGCGCTCAAAGGCGCGGAGCACGGCATCGTTATAGAAGGTACCGCCCTGCACCACAATGTGCTTGCCGAGGCTCGAGGCATCGGCAATTTTGATGACCTTAAAGAGGGCATTCTTGATGACCGAGTAAGCGAGACCGGCCGAGATATCGGCGACGGTTGCGCCCTCCTTCTGCGCCTGTTTGACGTTCGAGTTCATGAAGACCGTACAGCGGGTGCCGAGGTCCACGGGATTCTTTGCAAAGAGTGCTTCTTTTGCGAAATCCTGCACCGAGTAACCGAGGGACTTTGCGAAGGTCTCGATGAAGGAACCGCAGCCGGCCGAGCAAGCCTCGTTCAACTGCACAGAGTCCACGGTGTGGTCCTTGATGCGGATGCACTTCATATCTTGACCGCCTATGTCAAGAATACAGTCCACGTCGGGCTCAAAAAAGGCAGCGGCATAATAGTGCGAAATGGTCTCAACCTCGCCCTCGTCAAGCTGGAAGGCAGCCTTTAAGAGCGCCTCGCCGTAGCCGGTCGAGCAGGAGTAGACAATCTCCGCATTCGGATGCATGCGCTTCTGAATCTCTTCGATTGCGCGAATTGCGGTGGTGAGCGGGGAGCCCTCGTTGCTCGAATAGAACTTGTAGAGCAGCTGTCCGTCCTCGCCGATCAGAGCAATTTTGGTGGTCGTGGAGCCCGCATCGATGCCGAGGAAAATTTTGCCCTCGTAACTCTCGAAGTCGCCGGACTTGACCGAATGGCCGGTGTGGCGCGCTTCGAATTCGCGATAGTCTTCTTCGTCTCGGAAGAGCGGGGCCAGTCTCTGCACCTCGTGGTCCATGGAGACACCCTTTTGGAGGCGCTCAATCAAGTCATTGATGTCCACCCCCGCTTCCTGTTCGGCGCTCATCGCGGAGCCGATGGCAGCAAAGAGGTGGGAGTTCTCGGGATCGATGATGTACTCATCCGTAAGTCTCAGGGTGCGGACGAAGGCATTCTTTAACTCCGGCAGGAAGTGGAGCGGGCCGCCGAGAAAGGCGACGTGACCGCGAATCGGCTTTCCGCAGGCGAGGCCGGAGATGGTCTGGTTCACGACCGCCTGGAAGATCGAAGCCGCGAGGTCCTCGCGGGTCGCACCCTCGTTGATGAGAGGCTGTATGTCCGACTTCGCGAACACACCGCAGCGCGCCGCAATCGGGTAAATCGCCTTGTAGCTCTTCGCGTAGTCGTTGAGGCCGGAGGCATCCGTCTGGAGCAGCGAAGCCATCTGGTCGATGAAGGAACCCGTTCCGCCGGCGCAGATGCCGTTCATACGCTGGTCAATGCCGCCGGTAAAGTAGATGATCTTTGCGTCCTCGCCGCCGAGCTCAATCGCGACATCGGTCTTCGGTGCGATGGCCTTTAAGGCTGTTGCGACCGCGACCACTTCCTGCACAAAGCTCACATGCAGGTGGGTTGCTAGGGTGAGGCCGCCGGAACCCGTGATCATGGGAATCAGGTCGAGCTCACCGAGTTTGTCCTTTGCCGCGATCAGAAGGCGCGCAAGGGTCTCCTGAATGTTCGCGAAGTGACGTTGGTAATCCGAGAAGAGCACTTCGTTCTTCGCGTCTAAGATGGCAATCTTAACGGTCGTGGAACCGATGTCGATGCCCAGTCTGTATTGTTTTCTATCCATGCTTTACTTTCCTCAAAGTTGTAAAAACGATGCTGTGCAGACGCCACGCGGACGCATGCACAGCGATTATACCATATATAGCGATAAATTCTAGCACTGCACATAGGGAAACACAAGGAGGGGACAAGAACGTGCGTTTCGTTATTTGACAAAGCCCAAATCTTCTTAGATAATAAGTCTATTCTTGATAGGAGGAAGGTACATGAATACCTTGGATCGCCTTGAGAAGCGCTTTGGGCGCTTTGCCATCCCGAATGTGATGCGAATCTTTACCGTAATCTATGCCATAGGCTTGGTGCTTTGGATCATCAATCCGACGGCCTATGTGCTTTACCTTGCGCTCAACCCGAGCGCCATTTTGAGGGGGCAGGTTTGGCGCCTGGTTACCTGGCTCTTATTCCCGCCGGGCTACGGCGAAAATATCATAGAGACGGTGGTTTACGGCGCCATGGGGCTCTACTTTTACTACTGGGTCGGCGGCATGCTGGAGCAGAGTTGGGGGCGCTTCCGCTTTAACTTCTATCTCTTCCTCGGCATACTGTTTCACATTACGGCAGCCTTTTTTGTCAATTTCGTGATGCACAGCTTTGTGCTGATGACACCGACTGCGCTGAATTTGTCGCTTTCCTTGCGTTTGCGCTCACCTACCCGAATCTTCAGATTTATTTTATGGGACTGTTTCCTGTCCGCGCGATTTATCTGGCGGTGCTCTATGTGGGAATTGAGCTCTACTATTTCATTATGGGCACTGCGGGCAGCCGGGTTGCAATTTTGCTCTCGCTGCTGAACTTGGGACTCTATCTTCACTGGTCCGGCGCGCTGAAGCGTCTTCTTGCCGGAAAATTCGGGGGTACGAAGCGGCGGCAGGGCAATGCGGGCGGCCCCAAGATTATTCCGCTGGACAGCGCAAAGCGGAAGAAAGAAGCTGCGCCCGAAAAGACTGCGCGCCATCGCTGTGAGGTCTGCGGACGCACGGAGCTCACGAACCCGGAACTGGAATTCCGCTATTGTTCCAAGTGCCAAGGGGATCACGAGTACTGCAACGAGCATTTGAACGATCACACGCATTTGGAATCATGAGGCAAAGTATGAAAAAAGAAACATTTCTGACACTGGAACAGGCAAGGAAAATTGCGGCCCGGTATCCGACGCCCTTTCACATCTATGACGAGAGAGGCATACGCGAGAACGCGGCCCGTGTGCGCGAGGCCTTTGCATGGAACAAGGGCTTTCGCGAGTACTTCGCGGTCAAGGCGACCCCGAATCCCTTTCTGTTGAATATTCTGAAGGAGTACGGCTGCGGCGTGGACTGCTCCTCGGAGACCGAGCTTATGATGAGCGATGCCTGCGGCTTTTCGGGGGAGGAGATTATATTCTCCTCGAACGACACCCCGCCGGGTGAGTTTGCCTTTGCCGCAAAACTCGGCGGCATCATCAACTTGGATGACATCACCCACATTGAGAGCGTTGAGGCCGAGCTCGGGGCGCTCCCGGAGACCATGAGTTGCCGCTACAATCCGGGCGGCATGTTCGAACTCTCGAACGGTATCATGGATAACCCGGGTGATTCGAAGTACGGCATGACCCCGGCGCAGATTACGGAGGCTTTCCGCACGATGAAGGCAAAGGGCGTAAAGCGCTTCGGCCTGCACGCCTTCCTCGCGAGCAATACGACGACGAACGAGTACTATCCGAAACTTGCGGGTGTCCTTTTTCGCGAGGCAGTGCGCTTAAAGAGGAGACAGGCGCGGAGATTGCCTTCATCAACCTCTCGGGCGGCGTGGGCGTCCCCTATCGCCCGGAACAGAGCGCCAACGATATTTCGGAGATCGGCCGGGAAGTGAAGCGGGTCTATGAAGAGATACTGGTTCCTGCGGGACTCGGCGAAGTTGCGATTTACACCGAGATGGGACGCTTCATGCTGGCGCCCTACGGCGCTCTCGTCACCAAGGCCATTCATGAGAAACACATTTACAAAGATTACATCGGCGTGGATGCCTGCGCGGTCAATTTGATGCGTCCTGCCATGTACGGCGCCTACCACCACATCACCGTACTTGGCAAAGAGACGGCCCCGCACGATCATGTCTACGATGTCACGGGCTCCCTCTGCGAGAACAACGACAAGTTTGCAATCGGCAGAGAATTGCCGAAAATCGAGATGGGAGATTACCTCTACATCCATGACACGGGTGCGCACGGTTTTTCGATGGGCTATAACTACAACGGTAAGCTTCGGAGCGCCGAGCTTTTGCTCCGGGAGGACGGTAGCGTAAAACTGATTCGCCGGGCGGAGACCCCGAAGGATTACTTTGCGACCTTCGATTTCTGCGGACTCATGGACAAGTATCTGAAATAAACGGCGCAATCGGCAAATCAGAATCTTTTTGAAATCATGGGTAAAGTCGAGTTATGGGACCAAAAGAGTCGATCAAAAGTGCTGCAAAACATCCGCTTCATAGAGTGAAAACGCATGGAGTCGGAGCCGCTCTTTTGATCGCCCGGTAGAAAAGAGCTTAGGAAAATAAGACATGAAAAAAGCCTCCGTTACCGGCCGGAGGCTTTTTTCACTAGGGTGGGGTTTCAAAACAAGAGAGAGTACTTCTTGTATGCGTTGTTGATTTATGCTTGTTTGTATTGCTCTTTGTTGTGATTTTAGTATAGACCGGGAGGCGTTTGAATGCTTGAAGTTTGTCGAAAACTATTCTGAATATTCATTGAGGAGTCGTTACGAAATCCTTAAACGACAAGACTCGTTTTACGCGACAACTGTGGCGAGCGGTGGGAGGTATCTGTATACCACAGCGCGGTTGAGCGGAGGTGTGGATACGCAGAGAGAATCCGTAATGACAAAATCGGGCTTTGGGTCTACAATGAAGAGGCGCAAAAGCGCAGGAGGTGTATTATGACAGAAGGACCAAATGCTTATACCGCCTTGTTGGCGCTTGCAATCCTGGTAGGGATTGTTCTGATAACCCGTTTCATTTTGAAGCACGGCAGCCATCAGCACAGCACCGGTTGCAGCGGAAACTGCGGCAGCTGCGGCATGGGATGTATGTCGAGTTACTCTTCGGAGAAGAAGGACTTTGACCGCATTATGGGCGAGGGAAAGCCGGAAGGCGCGGGCAGCGAGGCGGAATATGTCTGAGCGGCTCAGACGGCAGTGCTACCGCGCTGCCGTTCTTTTTTTGACCTTTTCCTTCCTTTGGGTCGCTCTTCGGGCCGCGGGTTCCCTCTTTGCGTTGCCGAAGGCAATCGCGAGCCGCAGTTTTCGGACAGAGAGTGAGTTGGACGCGATGTTGCTCCTCTTTCTCGTGCTGATTTTGCTGTTTCAGCTTCTCTTTTCGCTGGCCTTTGCGGGCAGCGCCATGGCAAAAGAGACGCAAGGCACCAAGCTTGGCAGCTTTGTCCTGCTCGGCTTTTCGCTCTATCTGCTCGCCTGCTTAAGACCCTATATGCTGCTTGACAACCACTTTACGACTGCCTGGTTTATGACCGGACGCTTTGTGGAGAGTCTCGTGAACTCTCTCGCCAATCTGATTGCGGGTGTTTTTCAAATGAAGATGAGTTGGGATCGCAGCGCGGGCTGGAGAATCGCGGCGGCGCTCTTTTTTCTCTATCCCTTTTATTTGAGTGCGAGCACCTTGGGGCGCAGAAACTTCTTTCCGGTGCTCTTGGCCTCCTGCTTGCCTGCCTCGGCCTGGCTCTTGGGGCACAGCTACCTGCTCGGCGGCTGGCTGCAGCTTTTGCTCGGTCTCCTCGCGGCAACGGGTTCTGCCTTAGTTCTCGTCTACTTGACAAAGGAACGAACGCTCGGCAGGCGCAGACCGCCCAAGAAAAAGAAAGCTGTATTTTCTCTCGCCGTGAGCCGGGAACAGACCTTGTTGCTCGCCGCGGGCTGCCTGTTGCTCTGGATTCTGACCGTGGTCACGGGGCGTATCTCCGGCTTCCGCGATGTGATGAAGCTCTTCTTCGGGAGCAGCATTTACAACTATCAGGGAAACTCTATCAATTGCAGAATCTCGGTGTTGTGCAGGCGCTCGCGATTTCCTATTTTCTGTCTCTTTTGGTGAATCGCGCGCTGTCCCTCGTGGAAGTGAAGATGAACTCGAAGTACGCGGCAAATCTCAATGCGGCCTATCTTTTGTTGTTTCAGATTTGGATATTGCCGCTGTTATCCGGGCTTTTAAACCGGGCGGCCTCGAAGAGTCAGGATGCCGTTTCGGGCGATGCGCTCGCAGAGACCTTATCGCGCCCGCTTCAAAATGTCGCGGCGCTCTTCACGAGCGGCAGTTGGCTCAAGATACTGCCGCTTGCGCTGCTCGCACTGCTGATCGGCGGGGCGCTGGTCTGGCTGATTGTGAGACTCCCGGCGTTTCGGCTCAGCATCTGGTTTTTTGTCTGGTTCTCACTCTGCAGCTATGTCTACTGTGTGCTGGGACTCTTTTTCCCGAAACGGGTCAACAGCACGCTGCTGCTGTTTATCTGCTATTTTCTGAACCGGGCGCTCGAGTGGATTTTAAAGTCCGGAGAGGGCTTACGCCTTGCGGTGCGGCGCCCGCACACGACGGGAAAAGCAGTGAAGTGTGGTTTTTGCCTTTGCTTCGCGGTTTTGTTTGTTTCGCGCACGGATTGAGGTTCATCAATGCGAAAGTCTCCGGTATTGGATATGGCAGAGCGCAAAGAAGTGCGCTGCGGCGCAGGGAGCGCCGGAGAGGAGGAAAAAAATGGACGAGAATCTTCGCTGGGAGAAGTTGGAAGATAAGATTATACGGAAAGACCGTTATATTGATTTTCGGGAGGCGCGGTACCGCTTGCCGAACGGCACCGAGATTGCGCCCTTTTATCATTACAGCGGTCGGGACTTTGTCGTGATTGCGGCCAAGGATACCGAGGGCAAGTACATCTGTGTGCGGCAGTACCGCGTGGGCATCGATGCGGTCACGACGGAGTTCCCGGCGGGCGGCATTGAGCGAGGCGAGTCCGCATTGGAGGCCGCAAAGCGTGAACTTCTCGAGGAGACCGGAGCGGTTGCGGAGCGTTGGACGGAACTGGGAAGCTTTTTTGCGAATCCGACCATGGGCACGAGCCGGGCGCACTGCTTTCTCGCAGAGGGCTGCCGTGTGGTTTCGGCGCAGGAGCTCGACGAGAGTGAGTGCGTGGTCTATGTGAGACTCGGCGAAGAGGAACTTCGTCGCGCCATGGAGGACGGGAGCTTTGCGCAGGCGGTGCACATTGCCCTCTACTATAAGGCGCGAGAGGCGAAGGAAGGAAAGTGAAAGCGTGGAAGCGAGCAATCAAAAAGAGCCGGGCATAAGCCCGGCTCTTTTTTGTCTTGCGCTTTCGATTACTTCTTCTCGCGGAGCGCGTCGCGAATCTCGGTGAGCAGGATCTCTTCCTTGCTCGGCTTCGGCTCCTCCGCCGGAGCCTCTTCCTTCTTCTTGTTGACCGCGTTTGCCGCCTTCACGATGCAGAAGACTGCGAGTGCGATGAAGAAGAAGTTCAGGACGTTCTGCAGGAATGCGCCGTAGGCAAGCGAGACAGCCTCGCCGCCGAGCGGGTTCTTGATGGTCAGCGCGAGCGTCGCAATGTTGATCTGGCCGAGAATCATACCGATCAGCGGCATGATGATATCATCCACCAGCGACTTGACAATCGTGCTGAACGCACCGCCGATGATGACACCGACGGCCAGATCAAGGACATTGCCCTTCAGCGCAAATTCCTTGAACTCTTTCATAAATCCTTTCATGAGTACCCCCTTACACAAAGCAATAATAGCAACAATTGCTGTTTTCGGACTTAGTATAGCAGTGTGCCGCGAAAATGAAAAATAGAATGTTGCGCCGGAAAAAGCCCCTTTTATGGTATAATCGACCAGAAAACAGCAATAAAAAGGGAGGAGCAAGCATGCAGGCAGTGATAATGGCGGGCGGCAAGGGAAGCCGGCTCGCGGCGCTCACCAGAGATGAGATTCCGAAGCCCATGGCCCCGTTTCTCGGGAAGCCCCTACTCGAATGGCAGCTCGAAGAGCTGAAGCGCTACGGCATACGACGTGTCACCCTTGTGGTCGGGCATCTGAAGGAGAAAATCCTCTCCTATTTCGGCGACGGCGCTTCGCGCGGTATGGAGCTTGACTATGTCGAAGAGACCGAGCCGCTCGGCACGGCAGGGGCGTTTCCGCTCCTTCTGCCTAAAATCGAGAGCTCGCACTTCCTGCTTCTCTTCGGCGATATCCGCTTTGACATCGATATCGCGCGGATGGAGCGCTTCTTCCTTGAGAAGCGGGCGGAGTGCCTGCTATTTGCGCACCCGAATTCCCATCCCTACGACTCGGATCTCATTGTGACCGATGCGGAGAACCGCGTCACGGGCTTTGATTCCAAGCACAATGTGAGAACCGGCTGGCAGGACAATCTTGTAAATGCCGGCATCTACCTGCTCTCGCGGGATATGCTGCGCCGCGTCCCGGAAGTGAAAAAAACGGATTTCGAGAAGGAGATTTTTAGCCCCCATGGCAGCGCGCGGCGAGGCGATTTACGCCTACCGTTCTCCGGAGTACGTAAAGGATGTCGGCACGGTGGAGCGCATACAGGCGGCCGAGGAAGAGTGGAAGTCCGGCTTTCCGGCAAAGCGGAACTTGGCGTTTCCGCAGCGCGCGGTCTTTCTGGATCGGGACGGCGTCATCAACCGCTACAACGGCTTTGTGAGAACGCCGGAAGATTTGGAACTTTTGCCGGAAGCGGCGGAGGGCTTAAAGCGCTTAAACAGCTCGGAATATCTCGCGATTGTCGTGAGCAATCAGCCTGTCGTTGCGCGCGGGGAGACGAGCGAGGCGGAGCTCGAGACCATCTTCAACAAGATGAAGACCTTGCTCGGGCGGGAGGGGGCCTTCGTGGACGATGTCTTCTACTGCCCGCATCACCCGGACAGCGGCTTCCCGGGCGAGGTGAAGGAACTGAAAATCGACTGCGATTGCCGAAAGCCGAAGATCGGCATGCTCCTACGCGCCGCGGAGCGCTACCACTTGGATCTCTCCGCCTGCTATTTGATCGGCGATACGACCGGCGATATACAGTGCGGAAAAAATGCGGGGGTCAGAACCGTGTTGGTGAAGACCGGTGAAGCGGGGAAGGACGGCAAGTATGGCGCAGTGCCGGATCTCATTGCGGAGAATCTCGCGGATGCGGCTGCAAAAATACTCGGTGAGCGCTGATTTCGCTGGAGTGCGCGTACGTTTCGTGATACAGTAGATAAGGAAGAAAGTAAGACGATGGAGGGAAAGAGTATGGCGAGCAGAGAGTATTCACGGCCGATTGCGGAAGCAATCGATAACTACTTGATTGAGAACGACTGGAGCATTTCGTTTGACGAGGAGTCCGGTGTGTTTCGCTTCGGTCTTTCGATTGACGGAAAGCTAAAGCAGATTCGCTACGTCATCGTGGTCAATGAGCAGTCTTATACGTCCTATGCGATTTCGCCGATTGGCGCCGACAAGGATGATGCGCGCATCATGAAGGAGATGGCGGAGTTTACCTGCCGCGCGAACTACAATTTAAAGCTCGGAAACTTTGAGCTTGACATGCGGGACGGTGAGGTGCGATTTAAGGTGCACACGGACTGCACGGGTATGGTTCCGAACCGCGACATCATTGACAACAGCATCTCCTGCGCAGCGGCTATGTTCGAGCGCTACGGCACGGCGGTTGCGGGCATTGTCTTTAACGACGAGACGGCGGAGAAGGCAGTCGAGAAGTGCGAAGAGGATATGTAATCAAAAAAGAAGAACGGCCGCGGCCGTTCTTCTTTTTGAGTTATAGGACAAAAAGAGTCGGTGAAAAACCCCGCAACGCCGGGGAAACTGTTTGCGGGTTTACGCGTCTCAGGGCGCAATCCAGAGTCCGCTCGCGCCGCAGGGAAGGGTGAGCCCGTTTCCGCTGACCGGAAGCCCCAGTTCCTCGGCGGCAATCTTTCCGCCGAAGCGCGGCACAATCAAGTCGCCGAGCAAATAGGAGAGCACGGAGGCCTGTAGGCCTGTCGTGTAGGAGCTGATCAGGAAGAAGAGCGGTGTGTCGGAGAGCAGGGAGACACAGTCCGTCAAGAGTTCGTAGAGCGTGTCCTCGAGCTTCCAGAGCTCGCCGTTCGGGCCGCGTCCGTAGGAGGGCGGATCCATGATGATGGCGTCGTAGCGGCGACCGCGTCGAAGCTCCCGCTGTACGAATTTTCCGCAGTCATCGACAAGCCAGCGTATCGGTGCTGCCGAGAGGCCGGAGGACTCCGCATTTTCCTTGGCCCAGGCGACCATGCCCTTGCTCGCGTCGACATGGGTCACTTCCGCGCCCGCAGCCGCTGCGGCGAGCGTCGCGCCGCCGGTATAGGCAAAGAGGTTTAGGACGCGCGCGGGACGGCCCTCCTTTGCGGCGCAATTAATAATGGAAGAAAAGCGGTCCCAGTTCGCGGCCTGCTCGGGAAAGAGGCCCGTGTGCTTAAAGCGGAAGGGTTTCAGCTGAAAACGGAGCGTACTTGTGCGGGGATTCACAAGAGCCTCGGGAAGCGCATAGGAGATGTCCCACTGCTTCGGCAGCGAGAAAGAACTCCCAGTCGCCGCCGCCGCGGTTACTCCTGTGGTATTGGGCGTCGGGCTTTTTCCAGTGCGGATCTTTTTTCTCGCTGCGCCAAATAACCTGCGGGTCCGGGCGCACCAAAAAAATAATCTCCCCAGCGCTCCAGCTTTTTGCCTCCGGCGCAGTCCAATACCTCATAGTCTCTCCAGCGATCGGCTCTCAGCATAGCAGCCTCCTCTCATGCGAAAGTGTACGCGTCTAGTCTAGCAAAGGGAACGGAGGGCTTCAAGGAGCTTTCTTGCAACTTTCTTGTATTTTCGCGGAAAAGCTTTCAAGAATTGCGCCTGTCGTGCTAGAATAGCGGAAATCACGAGAAGATGAGTTCACAACGGAGGGATACTCTAATGAGAAGAAAGAAGATGGCAGCTTGCGCTTCTTGCGACGGCGAGTCTTGATGCTTGTGACCGCTTGCGGCGCGAAGAAGAACAGTGACACCACTGCGGCTTCGAGAGTCAGCACGAGCAGTGCGATGACGACGAGCGAGTGACAGAGCACGGCTTGCGGGAGAGCACGGATCCCGGGTGATGAGAATGTCGTTTACGACACCCTATTCGCCCGGAGGAGCAGGCTTCGATTGAGGCTCGAGGCAGTCGGAAGGCGAGGAAAAATGAAGAAGAGGCTGCCGAGGAGGAGACCGAGGCAAAAGCTGCGGAGACCAAGTCTCAGGCAAAGGCGACCCGGCAGACCTATCGAGCCAGATTTTCCACGAGGGCGAAGATCCGACCGAAGACCGGAGACGGACCGCGCGGATGATTCCGGCCCGACCGGGCAAGGTGACGAAGATCAAGAAGAACAAAGCCGGGCAAACTATGTGAAGCCGGAGAGCACCAGCAGAGCGGTGGAACCGCCGTCGGATGCGACCATGCCGGAGAACGGACACTGAGTCGAATTGTTTCTAAAAAAGAGCTGTGCTTTTACTTGCGCAGCTCTTTTTTTTGTGTTAAGCTATATGGCGCTGTGACATGATAGCTGTGAAGCGAGAGGTTGCTGTCTCGAAAGAGCAGGAGTTCCGCGGAGCGAATGTCAAGTCTCGATACTGACGACAAGTCACTGTACAAACGAAGAGCGCCGTATTTCGAAAGAGAGAAGGCCTGCCATGGGTGTTTCGCAAGGACACGCCCGGCACTGTGTACAGTCACCGCTTGTCGTACTTTCAAAAAAGTGCGAAAAGGAGGCGACTTTTTTTATGGCAAATCAGGTAATGAGAATCACGTTGAAGGCGTATGATCACAAGCTGGTTGATCAGTCTGCCGGAAAGATTGTCGACACGGTGAAGAGAACGGGAGCAAAGGTCTCCGGTCCGATTCCGATGCCGACCAAGAAGGAAGTAGTTACAATTCTCCGTGCGGTTCACAAGTATAAGGACAGCCGTGAGCAGTTCGAGCAGAGAACGCATAAGAGACTTATCGACGTTCTCGCGCCGACGGACAAGACCGTCGATGCACTGTCTCGTCTCGAAATGCCGGCGGGCGTTCACATTGATATCCGCATGAAGACAAAATAATATCCTGCTCTAGTATGAGCGCCTCGGCGCTCCGCTGTAGGATAAACAGGAGGAAGAAATGAAAAAGGCAATTCTTGCAACAAAGGTCGGTATGACCCAGGTCTACAACGAGGCCGGTGTGCTGGTGCCGGTTACGGTGCTTCAGGCAGGCCCCTGTGTCGTGACTCGCGTGAAGAGCGAGGAGAGCGACGGCTACAACGCGGTTCAGGTCGCGTACGGACAGATTCGCACGAAGCTTGTCAACAAGCCGGATGCGGGTCAGCTCGAGAAGGCAGGCATTGAGAAGGAAGTTGTGACGCGCGGCGAGCACAAGAGAGAGGTTTTCTCCGCGGGACGTTTCCTCAGAGAGTTCCGCTTCGAGAACGCTTCCGAGTACAACGTGAAGGATGTCATCAAGGCGGATATCTTCGCAGCGGGCGATAAGGTCGATGCGACGGCTGTCTCCAAGGGTAAGGGCTTCCAGGGCGCAATCAAGAAGCACGGTCAGCACCGCGGACCGATGGCGCACGGTTCCAAGTTCCACAGACACCAGGGTTCCAACGGTTCCTCTTCGGATCCGAGCCGCGTGTTCAAGGGCAAGGGAATGCCGGGTCACATGGGTCATGTGACGGTCACGACGCAGAACCTTGAGGTCGTGAGAGTCGACGCTGAGAACAACCTCATTCTGGTCAAGGGCGCAATCCCGGGTTCCAGAAAGGTCTGGTCACGCTTCGCGAGACCGTGAAGAGCAAGAAGTAATTTCGAGAGGAAAGGAGGAACGCAAGATGGCAAACGTATCTGTTTACAACACCGACGGCAAAGAAGTCGGAACGATCGAACTGAATGACGCTGTGTTCGGCGTAGAGCTGAACGAGCATCTCGTACATATGGCTGTGGTTGCACAGCTCGCCAATAAGCGCCAGGGCACGCAGAAGGCGAAGACCCGCTCCGAGGTTTCCGGAGGCGGCAGAAAGCCGTGGAGACAGAAGGGCACCGGTCACGCAAGACAGGGCTCCACGAGATCTCCGCAGTGGAAGGGCGGCGGCGTTGTCTTCGCACCGACCCCGAGAGATTACACCATCACGCTGAACAAGAAGGAGAAGCGCCAGGCACTTCGCTGCGCACTCTCGAGCCGTGTTCAGGGAGCAGAAGTTCATTGTCCTCGAGAGCTTTGAGCTCAGCGAGGTCAAGACGAAGAAGATGGCAGAGACCCTGAAGAACCTGAAGGTACAGAAGGCACTGGTTGTCGCACCGGAGAACGATAAGACCACGGTTCTCTCCGCGAGAAACATTGCCGGTGTCAAGACGGCTTCTCCGAAGACCATCAACGTGTACGACATTCTGAAGTACAACACGGTGGTTACGTCGAAGGACGTTGTCGCCACGATTGAGGAGGTATACGCATAATGGCAAGCATTCAGTACTATGATGTAATCCTCAAGCCGCTGGTCACCGAGAAGAGCATGGCGGGCATGGCGGAGAAGAGATACTGCTTCCTGGTTCACCCGGAAGCAAACAAGACGATGATCAAGGAAGCGGTGGAGAAGATGTTCGCAGGCGCTAAGGTTAAGAGCGTCAACACGATGAACCGCCCGACCAAGACCAAGCGCAGAGGCATGACCGTCGGTCAGACTGCAAAGAGCAAGAAGGCGATTGTGCAGCTCACCGCGGACTCCAAGGAGATCGAGATCTTCCAGGGTCTGTAAAGCCTCAAACTATGCGGTGTGAATCCGCGATAACAAACTAAAGGAGAAGACAATGGGAATTAGAAAGTATACCGCGTATACTCCGTCGAGAAGAAACATGACGGGTTCCGATTTCGCAGAGATCACGAAATCCACGCCGGAGAAGTCCCTGGTCGTCAGCAAGAAGAAGCACGCTGGACGCAACGCGCAGGGTAAGATCACGGTCAGACACAGAGGCGGCGGCGCGAGAAGAAAGTACAGAATCATCGATTTCAAGAGAAATTCGAAGGACAACATCCCGGCAAAGGTTGTTGCGATTGAGTACGATCCGAACAGAACGGCTAACATCGCGCTGCTCTGCTATGCGGACGGCGCAAAGGCTTACATTCTGGCACCGCAGGGTCTTACGGTCGGCCAGACCGTGATGAGCGGCGACAAGGCTGAGGCGAGAGTGGGCAACTGCCTTCCGCTTGCACTCATTCCGGTCGGTTCCGAGATTCACAACATCGAGCTTTACCCGGGCAAGGGCGCACAGCTTGCACGCGCTGCAGGCATCACCGCTCAGCTCATGGCAAAGGAAGGCAAGTACGCAACGCTTCGTCTCCCGTCCGGCGAGATGAGAATGGTGCCGATCAACTGCCGCGCAACGATGGGCAGCGTCGGAAACGGCGAGCACAACCTCATCAACCTCGGTAAGGCAGGCAGAAAGCGCCACATGGGCATTCGCCCGACGGTCCGCGGTTCGGTCATGAACCCGAACGATCACCCGCACGGCGGTGGTGAGGGCAGAGCGCCGATCGGCCGCCCGGGTCCGTGCACACCTTGGGGCAAGCCGGCGCTGGGCCTCAAGACCAGAAAGAAGAACAAGCAATCCAATAAGCTGATTGTCAGAAGAAGAAACGGCAAGGCCTAATTAAGGGAGGATACAGATGGCACGTTCACTGAAGAAAGGACCCTTCGCAGACGAGAGTCTGCTCAAGAAGGTCGAAGAAATGAACAAATCCGGCCAGAAGACGGTTATCAAGACCTGGTCCCGCCGCTCCACGATCTTCCCGGCTATGGTCGGTCTTACGATCGCGGTTCACGACGGCAGAAAGCATGTTCCGGTCTACATCACCGAGGACATGGTCGGACACAAGCTCGGCGAGTTCGTTGCGACGCGCACCTACAGAGGTCACGGCGCAGACGAGAAGAAGGTCGGGTCGCCCAGATAATAAGAAAGGTTTGAAAGGAGGGTTTCAACATGGCTAACGTACACAAGAAAGTACATAGATCCCAGTTTAAGAGAGAGAGAAACGCACAGAACGACAAGAGACCGTCTGCAAAGCTTTCTTATGCGAGAATCCCGGTACAGAAGGCATGCTTCGTACTGGACGCAATCAGAGGCAAAGACGTGAAGACGGCGCTCGGCATCCTGGCTTACAATCCCAGATATGCTTCCGGCGTCATTAAGAAGCTCGTGGAGTCCGCAATCGCGAACGCAGAGAACAACAACAACCTGCAGGCAGACAAGCTCTACATCGCAGAGTGCTATGCAGGCAACGGCCCCATCATGAAGAGAGTCCAGCCGAGAGCGCAGGGCAGAGCCTACAGAATCTTCAAGAGAATGAGCCACATCACGGTTGTTCTGGACGAGAGATGAGGAGGTAGAGAATGGGACAGAAGGTTAACCCGCACGGCCTTAGAGTCGGCGTGATCAAAGACTGGGACTCCAGATGGTTCGCAGAGGGAGACTTCGCGGACAACTTAGTCGAGGACTACAACATCCGGAAGTTCCTGAAGAAGAAACTCTATGCCTCCGGCGTGAGCGGCATCGAGATCGAGCGCGCAGCGGACAGAGTCCGCGTGATCATTCACACCGCGAAGCCGGGCGTTGTCATCGGCAAGCAGGGCGCTGAGATCGAGAAGCTGAAGAAGGAAGTTGCGAAGCTCACCGAGAAGAAGGTCTTCATCGACATCAAGGAGATCAAGAGACCGGACAGAGAGGCACAGCTCGTTGCAGAGAACATCGCGCAGCAGCTTGAGAACAGAACCTCTTTCCGCCGCGCGATGAAGTCCGCGATGCAGAGAAGCATGAAGTCGGGCATCCTCGGCATCAAGACCTGCTGCGCAGGCCGTCTCGGCGGTGCGGATATCGCAAGAAGCGAGTTCTACTCGGAGGGTACCATTCCGCTGCAGACCCTGCGCGCGGACATCGACTACGGCTTCGCCGAGGCAGACACGACCTACGGTAAGGTCGGCGTCAAGGTCTGGATTTACAAGGGCGAAGTTCTGCCGGCGAGAGCTGAGACCAGAGAAGGGAGCGCGAAATAAACTATGTTAATGCCTAAGAGAGTCAAGCACAGAAAGCAGTTCCGCGGTTCCATGGCCGGAAAGCAATGCGCGGAAACAGAATCACGAACGGCTCCTTCGGTCTTGTTGCTCAGGAACCCTGCTGGATCCGGAGCAATCAGATTGAGGCGGCCCGTGTCGCACTGACCCGTTATACGAAGCGTGGCGGTAAGGTCTGGATCAAGATTTTCCCGGACAAGCCTGTCACCGCAAAGCCGGCTGAGACCCGAATGGGTTCCGGTAAGGGCTCCACGGAGTACTGGGTGGCTGTTGTCAAGCCCGGACGCGTTCTCTTTGAGATCGACGGCGTCGCAGAGGCAGATGCAAGAGAGGCGCTGCGCCTCGCAATGCACAAGCTTCCGTGCAAGTGCAAGATTGCTTCCAAGGAAGAGGTCAACGCAGGCGTGGACGGAGTTTCCGCAGTGACTGCAGAAGGCGGTGAACAGAGTGAAAACGAATAAGTATGTCGAAGAGTTAAGAGCGAAGAGTGCAGCTGAGCTGAGAGAGGCATTGGTCTCCGCGAAGAAGGAGCTTTTCAACCTCAGATTCCAGAACGCCACCAGCCAGCTGGATAACACTGCGAGAATCAGCGAGGTTCGCAAGAACATCGCGAGAATCCAGACCGTTATCACGGAACAGGCGAGAGCGTGAGCCGAAAGGAGATAAACCGTGGAAGAGAGAAATCTTAGAAAGACACGTGTCGGCAAAGGTCGTCAGCGACAAGATGGATAAGACCATCACGGTTGCGGTCGAGGATCACGTGAAGCACCCGCTGTACGGCAAGATCATCAAGCAGACCAAGAAGTTCAAGGCGCACGATGAGAACAATGAGTGCAGAATCGGTGACAGAGTCAGAATCATGGAGACCAGACCGCCTCGAAGGATAAGAGATGGAGACTGGTTGAGATCGTCGAGAAGGCGAGATAATCGAGTAGAGGAAGGGAGTATCCGGCATGATTCAGCAGGAAACACGCTTGAGAGTTGCCGACAACACCGGTGCGAAGGAACTCCTTTGCATCCGCGTGATGGGCGGTTCAACCAGAAGATATGCGCACATCGGCGACGTGATTGTGGCGTCCGTTAAGGACGCAACGCCGGGCGGCGTTGTTAAGAAGGGTGATGTTGTCAAGGCAGTCGTGGTCCGCACGGTGCAGAAGACCCGCAGAAAAGACGGTTCTTACATCACCTTTGACGAGAACGCGGCAGTTATCATCAAGGATGACAAGACGCCGACAGGAACCCGCATTTTCGGGCCGGTGGCAAGAGAGCTTCGTGAAAAGCAGTTCATGAAGATCGTTTCCCTTGCTCCGGAAGTATTATAAGGAGGTCCGCAATGCGTAAGATTAAGAAGAACGATAACGTTCAGATCATCGCTGGCAAGGACAAGGGCAAGAGCGGCAAGGTGCTGCATGTGGACGCGGCGAAGAACAGAGTTGTGGTCGAAGGCTGCAACATGATTCAGAAGCATATGAAGCCGAGCCCGCAGAACCAGAACGGCGGCATCGTGAGCAAGGAAGGTTCCATTCACGTCTCGAACGTGGCGCTCCTCGTGAACGGTGAGCGCACGAAGGTCGGCTTTGAGCTGAGAGACGGCAAGAAGGTCCGTGTCGCAAAGAAGAGCGGCAAGGTCATCGACTAAACGCAGAGAGGAGGAGCATTCCAAGTGGCTAGAGGCTAGATTAAGAGAAATCTACGACAACGAGCTTGTCGCAAAGATGATTGAGAAGTTCGGTTACAAGAATCCGATGCAGGTTCCGAAGCTCGACAAGATCGTGATTAACATGGGTGTCGGTGAGGCAAAGGAGAACGCAAAGGTCCTCGAAGCTGCGGTTCGCGACCTGGAGATCATTGCGGGCCAGAAGGCAGTGATCACGAAGTCCAAGAAGTCGGTCGCAAACTTCAAGATTCGTGAGGATATGCCGATCGGTTGCAGGCGTGACGCTGCGCGGCGAGAAGATGTACGAGTTCGCCGATCGTCTGATCAACCTCGCACTGCCGCGTGTCCGCGACTTCAGAGGTGTGAACCCGAACTCCTTTCGACGGCAGAGGCAACTACGCAATGGGTATCAAAGAGCAGCTGATTTTCCCGGAGATCGAGTACGACAAGATCGACAAGGTGCGCGGCATGGACATCATTTTTGTCACCACGGCACAGACGGATGAAGAGGCACGCTACCTGTTAACGCTGTTCAACATGCCGTTTGCCAAATAATCAGGAGGGAAAAGACTCATGGCTAAGAAGTCGATGAAGATCAAGCAGGCGCGTCCGGCGAAGTTCTCCACCAGAGAGTACAACCGCTGCAGAATCTGCGGACGCCCTCACGCTTATCTCAGAAAGTACGGAATCTGCCGTATCTGCTTTTAGAGAGCTCGCTTACAAGGGGCAGATCCCCGGTGTCACGAAGGCAAGCTGGTAAAGCGAAGCTGAAAGAAATCCAACAGGAGGAAACATTCCATGACAACGAACGATCCGATTGCAGATATGCTGACAAGAATCCGCAATGCAAATACTGCAAAGCATGATGTGGTCGATGTCCCGGCTTCCAAGATGAAGGTCGCGATTGCGGATATCCTTGTGAACGAGGGCTATGTCGAGAAGTACGAGTTTCGTTGAGAACGAGGGCTTCCAGGACATTCGCATCACGCTGAAGTACGGCGCAACCAAGAACGATCGCATTCTGAGCGGTCTGAAGAGAATTTCCAAGCCCGGTCTTCGTATCTACGCGGGCAAGGAGGATATGCCGAAGGTTCTCGGTGGCCTCGGCACGGCAATCATCTCCACAAACCAGGGCGTCATCACAGACAAAGAGGCACGCCGTTTAGGTGTGGGCGGTGAGGTTTTAGCATTTATCTGGTAAGAAATTACCGCATGAAATGCACATAAGATCCCGATCATTTTAAAGACATCAGGAGGAAATCGGCATGTCACGAATTGGAAGAATGCCTATCGCGATTCCGGCAGGCGTCACTGTCACAATCGCAGAAAATAATCTTGTGACTGTAAAAGGTCCGAAGGGTACGCTGGAGAGAGTGCTGCCCGCTGAGCTTGAGATCAAGCAGGAAGGCAGCGAGATTATTGTCACAAGACCCAACGACTTGAAGAGAATCAAGTCGCTGCACGGTCTCACGAGAACACTGATCAAGAACATGGTAGTCGGCGTGACTGAGGGCTATGAGAAGGTTCTGGAGATCAACGGTGTTGGTTACAGAGCCGCTAAGCAGGGAAGCAAACTCGTCCTGTCTCTTGGTTATTCTCATCCGGTCGAGATGGAGGATCCGGAAGGCGTCACGACGGTCCTCGACGGTCAGAACATCATCAAGGTGCAGGGTATCGATAAAGAGAAAGTCGGACAGCATGCTGCCGTGATCCGTGAGAAGAGATTGCCGGAGCCGTATAAGGGCAAGGGTATCAAGTACGCTACGGAGACCATCAGACGCAAGGTCGGTAAGACCGGTAAGAAATAATTAGGAGGGTTTTATTATGGTAAGCAAAGAATCCAGAAAAGCTGTCCGCGAGAAGAAGCACTGGAGAATGCGCAGCCACCTGAGCGGCACTGCGCAGAGACCGCGCCTCTCCGTGTTCCGCAGCAACAGCCATATGTACGCGCAGATTATCGACGATACGGTCGGCCGTACCCTCGTCGCTGCTTCCACGCTGGAGAAGGAGGCGAAGAGCGCACTGGAGCACACGGATACCGTGGAAGCTGCTGCATATGTCGGCAAGCTCATCGCAGAGCGCGCGAAGGAGCAGGGCATCAGCGCCGTCGTGTTTGACAGAGGTGGATTCCTCTATACGGGTAAGATTCAGGCGCTCGCAGACGCTGCACGCGAAGCCGGCTTACAATTCTAAGAGGGGGAACAGAAGACAATGGCAATGAATCGCGATAGAAACGATCAGAAGAATTCTGAGTACAACGACAAGGTCGTCGCCATCAAGCGCGTCAGCAAGACCGTCAAGGGCGGCCGCACGATGCGTTTCTCCGCTCTCGTGGTTGTAGGAGACGGCAAGGGCAAGGTCGGCGTCGGACTCGGCAAGGCAGGTGAGGTTCCGGAAGCAATTCGCAAGGGCAAAGAGGCAGCTATGAGAAACATTGTCTCGATTGCAATTGACGAGAACAAGAGCATTCCGCATGACTTCACGGGTGCGTTCGGCAGCGCTGAGGTGCTCATGAAGCGCGCACCGGAAGGTACCGGTATCATCGCAGGCGGCCCGGTCCGTGCTGTGGTTGAGCTCGCGGGTATCCAGAACATCCGTACCAAGTCGCTCGGCTCCAACAACAAGACCAATGTTGTGCTTGCGACCCTGGAGGGACTTAAGGCAATCCGCTCTCCGGAGGAGATTGCAAAGAGACGCGGCAAGTCCGTGGAAGAAATTCTCGGCTGAATAGGAGGACAGGAACATGGCGAAGCAGCTTAAGATTACTCTTGTTAAGTCCCCGATCGGCGCAATTCCGAAGCAGAGAGCGACTGTGGTCGCACTGGGACTCAAGAAAATGCACAAGACCGTCATCATGCCGGATAACGAGGCAATGCGCGGTATGGTTTGGCGCGTAAGACACCTTGTGCGTGTCGAAGAAGTAGAAGAATAAGGATAGGAGGTGCAGTCATGGATTTATCGAATTTGAGACCGGCTGAGGGCGCTGTCCACTCTGACAACTTCAGACGCGGCCGCGGTCACGGTTCCGGCAACGGAAAGACTGCCGGCAAGGGACACAAGGGTCAGAAGGCGCGTTCCGGCGCTCCGAGACCGGGCTTCGAGGGTGGCCAGATGCCGCTCTACAGACGCATTCCGAAGAGAGGCTTCAAGAACCGCAACACGAAGGATATCGTGGCGGTCAATGTCGAGAGACTTGAGAAGTTCGAGAACGGAAGCGAAGTGACGGCTGAGTCGCTGATCGCACTCGGCATCATCTCCCACGCACGCGACGGCGTGAAGATCCTTGGCAACGGCGAGCTCACCAAGAAGCTGACGGTCAAGGTTTGCGCAGTCAGCGAGGGTGCAAAGGCAAAGATTGAGGCAGTAGCGGTACCTGCGAGGTGCTGTAAATGCTGAAGAGTCTCCGACAGGCATTGAAAGTCAAGGAGGTTCGGCAACGGCTCTTGTTCACCCTTCTGATGCTGATTGTGATCCGCTTCGGAAGCAATCTACCGATTCCGGGCGTGAACACGGACTATCTGAAGAACTTCTTTGAACAGCAAAGACAGAGCTCCGGCAATGCGTTCAATTTCTTTAACGCGATTACCGGTGGCTCGTTTGAGCAGATGAGCGTTCTTGCGCTCAGCATCACACCTTACATCACGTCCTCCATTATCATGGAGCTCATGACGATTGCCATCCCGCGGCTTGAGGAACTGCAGCGGGAGGGCGAGGACGGCAGAAAGAAAATCCTGAGCTACACGCGTTACCTGACGGTTGCGCTGGCGCTCATCGAGTCGATTGCCATGGCGGTCGGCTTCGGCAGCCAGGGTCTCCTGACCCACTTCACCTTGAAGAGCGTGGTCGTCACGATCGCGACGATGACTGCGGGTTCCGCCTTCCTCATGTGGATCGGTGAGAGAATCACGGAGAAGGGTGTCGGCAACGGCATCTCGATCGTGCTTCTCATCAACATCCTTTCCTCGATTCCGAGAGATTTTGCGACGCTCTGGGAGCGCTTCATCATGAACGCGAAGTCGCCGGCCACGGCTGTGGTCGCAGGACTGATCATCGCGGCTTGCATTCTTCTCATGACGGTTTTTGTCGTGCTGCTCTGCGACGCGGAGCGTCACATTCCCGTGCAGTATACGGCAAAGATGCAGGGCAGAAGAGTGCTTGGCAACGGACAGTCCTCGGAGATTCCGCTGAAGGTCAACACCGCAGGCGTGATTCCGGTCATCTTCGCAAGCTCCCTGATGTCCTTCCCGGTGGTCATCTCGCAGTTCTTTAACCTGGACTACGCGAGCATCCCGGGCAAGATCATCATGGTCCTGAATTCGTCGAACTGGCTGAAGCCGGAGCGCCCGATTTATTCAATCGGTCTGGTGCTCTACATCGTGCTCATCATCTTGTTTGCATATTTCTATACCTCCATCACCTTCAACCCGTTGGAGATCGCAAACAACATGAAGAAGTCCGGCGGCTTTATTCCGGGCATTCGTCCGGGCCGTCCGACCAGTGACTACCTGAGCGAAGTGTTAAAGTATGTCATCTTTCTCGGCGCAACGGGCCTCACGATTGTTGCTGTCATTCCGATTCTCATTTCGGGTGTCTTCAACATCGGATCGCTCACGTTCACCGGAAACTCTCTGATTATTATTGTCGGCGTAATTCTCGAGACGCTGAAGTCCGTGACTTCCACCACTTTGGTGCGGAACTACAAGGGCTTCCTCGGAAATTAACGCAGAGCGCGGCGTCCGGCGGGCAGCTTTGTCCGCCGGATGCTCTACATTGCGAAGGGCACCCTAGCAAAGGAGACGGCAGTGAAGATTGTCATGCTCGGCGCACCTGGCGCCGGAAAAGGAACACAGGCGAAGCGAATTGCGGAGTACTATCAGATTCCGCACATCTCGACCGGAGATATTTTCCGCGCAAACATCAAGGCGGGCACGCCGCTCGGCCTTGAGGCGAAGCGCTATATGGATGCGGGCGGACTTGTGCCGGACGAGGTGACCATCGGGATGCTGAAAAATCGCATCCACGAGGCGGACTGCAGCGAGGGCTATGTGTTGGACGGCTTCCCGCGGACCATACCGCAGGCGGAGGCGCTGACCGAGGCACTTGCGGCGGAGGGCACGAAGATCGACGAAGCGGTCGATATCGAAGTGCCGGACGAGGCCATCATTGACCGCATGGAGGGACGGCGCAGCTGTCCGAATTGCGGTGAGAGCTATCATGTTCGCTACCGCGCACCGAGGACGGAGAATATCTGCGATGTCTGCGGCCATGAGCTGGTGCAGCGCGCGGATGATAAGCCCGAAACGGTTGCGGCACGCTTGCAGGTCTACCATGAGCAGACCAAACCCCTGATTGATTACTACAGGGAGCAGGGCGTGCTTCGGGAAGTGGACGGCACGCAGGAGATGGAAGAAGTGTTCGAGGCAATCAAGGCGCTGATTTGAGCTGCCCCGGAGAATGGAGTTTGAAATGGCAGTGACGGTAAAATCGGAACATGAGATACAGCTGATGCGGGAGGCGGGCGAAATTCTCGCCAAGGTGCACGAGGAACTGCACGCGGCGTTGAAGCCGGGAATGACGACCTACGAGATCGACAGACTCTGCGAGAAGTTGATACGCGGTTACGACTGCATTCCCTCCTTCCTCGGCTACGAGGGCTATCCCGCGAGTGTCTGCGTGTCGGTGAACGAGGAGGTTGTCCACGGCATCCCCTCGAAGAAGCGCGTGCTACGCGAGGGCGATATCGTATCGCTCGACACCGGTGTGATCTGGAAGGGCTGGCAGAGCGATGCGGCCAGAACCTGGGCCGTCGGAGAAATCTCGAAAGAGGCGCAGGACCTGATCGATGTGACGCGGGCGTCCTTCTTTGCGGGCTTACGCTTTGCGAAGGCGGGCAATCACTTAAACGATATCTGCGGTGCGATCGGCGATTATGCCGAGGAGCGCGGCTACGGGGTCGTGAGAGACCTGGTGGGCCACGGCATCGGCACCGAGATGCACGAGGATCCGGAAGTTCCGAATTTCCGCATGAACCGGAAGGGCATACGCTTACAGGCGGGTATGACCCTCGCGATCGAGCCGATGATTACCATCGGAACCTACGAAGTGGACTGGGGCGATGACGGCTGGACCGTGACAACGGCAGACGGCAGCCTCGCGGCCCACTATGAGAATACAATTCTGATCACGGACGGTGAACCCGAGATTTTATCGCTCGGCAAGGACGATCCGGACAGAGCGCAATAAACCGAAAGGACAGTAGGATGTCAAAGACGGACGTAATCCAGCTGGAAGGCAAGGTCATTGAGAAGCTGCCGAACGCGATGTTTCAGGTAGAACTGGAGAATGGCCATCAGGTGCTCGCGCACATTTCCGGCAAGCTCAGAATGAACTACATCCGCATACTCCCGGGCGACCGGGTGACGGTGGAGTTGTCGCCCTATGACCTCAACAAGGCAAGAATTACTTGGAGAAATAAATAATCTGCGGAAGTAAGCTATAGGCTTGTAAAGCGGAATCAAAACTGCTATACTACTATGGCGACTTTGTTGGCAGATGAAAGGAGTATCACACAATGAAAGTCAGATCTTCAGTCAAGCCGATGTGCGAGAAGTGCAAAGTCATCAAGCGCAAGGGCTCCGTCAGAATCATCTGCGAGAACCCGAAGCACAAGCAGAGACAAGGCTAAGACGCAGCAAAAATAATACAGGAGGAAGACAGCACAATGGCTCGTATTTCAGGCGTTGATTTACCGAGAGAGAAGCGTGTTGAAATCGGACTCACCTATATCTATGGTATCGGTGTGACGAGTTCCAACAGAATTCTGTCCCAGGCCGGCGTGGATCCGAACACGAGAGTCAAGGATCTCACCGATGACGAAGTCAAGAAGATTGCCGAAGTGATCGCTGAAACTCAGGTTGTCGAGGGTGATCTGAGAAGACAGATCGCCATGGACATCAAGAGACTCACCGAAATCGGCTGCTATCGCGGAATTCGCCATCGTAAGGGCTTGCCCGTTCGCGGTCAGAAGACCAAGACGAATGCAAGAACTCGCAAAGGCCCGAGAAAGACCGTTGCTAATAAGAAGAAGTAAATTTAGTAACCGCAGAATTGAATCACGTTGCATGTTTTAACAACAGGAGCGAACTTGGTTCAAGTAAACGAGAAAGTAGGTTAGTTTAATGGCAAAGCAGCAGATGTCAAGCGCGAAGAAGGCGTCCGCCAAGAAGCGCGTTAAGAAAAACGTTGAACGCGGCCAGGCACACATTCAGTCTTCGTTTAACAACACGATTGTTACGCTGACTGATTTACAGGGCAATGCGCTGTCCTGGGCAAGTGCCGGTGGCCTTGGATTCAGAGGTTCAAAGAAATCTACTCCGTATGCAGCTTCCGTGGCTGCAGAGACTGCCGCAAAAGCAGCTATCATCCATGGTTTAAAGTCTGTTGACGTGATGGTGAAGGGTCCGGGTTCCGGGCGCGAAGCCGCAATCCGTGCGCTCTCTGCGTGTGGTATTGAGGTGACCAGCATTAAGGACGTGACCCCGGTTCCGCACAACGGATGCCGTCCGCCGAAGCGCAGAAGAGTATAATCAGGAGGTAGAAAAGTGGCAGTTAACAGAGTTCCTGTTCTTAAAAGATGCAGATCTCTCGGCCTGGAGCCCGGATTCCTCGGCATCGATAAAAGATCCAACAGAGAATTGAGAAGAGCAAACCGCAAGATGAGCGAGTACGGCTCTCAGCTTCGCGAGAAGCAGAAGGCAAAGTTCATCTACGGTGTGCTGGAGAAGCCGTTCCGCAATTACTTCGAGAAGGCGTCCCGCATGAGAGGACAGGTCGGTGAAAACCTGATGATCCTTCTCGAGAGCAGACTGGACAATGTGATTTCCGCCTCGGCTGGGCAAGAACCAGAAGAGAGGCTCGTCAGATTGTCGGTCACAGACATGTTCTGGTGAACGGTAAGATTGTGAACATCCCGTCCTATCTGATCAAGGCAGGCGACACGATCGAGATTAAGGAGAGAGCAAAGTCTTCGGAGCGCTACAAGGAGGTCCTCGAGATGACTTCCGGCCGCATTGTCCCGACTTGGCTCGAGTCCGACAAGGAGAACCTGAAGGGCACAGTCAAGGCACTGCCGTCCCGTGAGGAGATTGACGTTCCGGTCGATGAACTGCAGATCGTTGAGTTGTACTCCAAGTAATAAGTCTACCGCTAGGGAGTCTCTGTTTGAGGGACTCCCTACGTGGGGCTTTTCGGAGTGTTTCAATGCGTGGCCAAAGATTTAAAGGAGGTATCATTCTTGTTCGAATTTCAGAAACCAAATATCGAGATTGCTGAGATCTCCGAAGACAAAACGTTTGGCCGTTTCATCTGCGAACCGCTTGAGAGAGGCTATGGTCTGACGCTCGGAAATTCCCTGCGCCGCATCATGCTCTCCTCCCTTCCGGGAACCGCGGTGAGCCAGGTGAAGATTGCCGGTGTGCTCCATGAGTTCTCTTCCATCCCCCAGGTCAAGGAGGATGTGACGGAGATTATCATGAACATCAAGAGCCTTGCAATCAAGAATAGCTCGACCTCTCAGGAACCGAAGATCGCCTACATTGATTTTGAAGGCGAGGGTGAGGTCACCGCTGCAGACATCCAGTGCGATGCTGACATTGAGATTCTCAATAAGGATCAGGTCATTGCGACCATTTCCGGCGGCAGCACGAAGTTCTCTGCAGAGCTCACGATCACAAACGGACGCGGCTACGTCAGCGCGGAGAAGAATAAAGCGCAGGGTGACCTGCCGATCGGCGTGATTGCGGTGGATTCCATCTACACGCCGGTGGAGCGCGTCAACATGCGCGTGGAAAAACACCCGTGTCGGTCAGATGACGGACTACGACAAGCTCACGCTTGACGTGTTTACCGACGGCACGGCGGCGCCGGATGAGGCGGTGAGCCTCGCGGCTAAGGTGCTTTCGGAGCACCTGGGTCTCTTCGTGGATCTCTCGGAGAATGCTCGCAGAGTCGAGGTCATGTCCGAGAAGAAGAGCGACGAGAAGGAAAAAGTGCTTGAGATGAACATCGATGAGCTTGAGCTCTCGGTGCGTTCCTACAACTGTTTGAAGCGCGCGGGTATCAACACGGTCGAAGAGTTGATCAACAAGACGCCGGAAGACATGATGAAGGTGAGAAATCTCGGCAAGAAGTCGCTCGACGAAGTTCTGGAAAAGCTTGCGGATCTCAATTTGCAGCTGCGCCAGAGCGAAGAGATGGGCGAAGAGGAAGAAGAAATTCAGTAAAGACTGTCGGGCAAGACGGTGACAGTCTGTGAGTATGGTGCGGCTCCGATGAGTCCCGATATGGCACGGACCGCGCTCCCAAACGGAGGAGAAAACCAATGGCAAAGTACAGAAAGCTTGGACGCAAAACGGATGTGAGACTGGCTCTCCTGAGAAGTCAGGCGACGGCGCTCATCGCAAACGGCAAGATTGTGACGACCGAGGCGAGAGCAAAGGAAGTCCGAAAGATCGTCGAGCCCCTCATCGCACTTGCGGTGAAGGAGAAGGACAACTTTGAGACCGTGAGCGTCACGGCTAAAGTGCCGCGCAAGGATGCAAACGGCAAGCGCGTCAGAGAAGAGAAGGACGGCAAGAAGGTTGTTGTTTACGACACGGTCCAGAAGGAAATCAAGAAGGACAAGCCGTCCAGAATGAACGCAAGACGCCACATGCTCGCAAAGCTCTACGCAGTCGGCGAGTTCGATCCGAAGCACAAGAAGGTCGGCAAGAAGGTTGACCTGGTTGCGAAGCTCTTCGATGAGTACGGACCGAAGTATGAGAGCAGAAAGGGTGGTTACACCCGCATCGTGAAGATCGGCCTGAGAAAGGGCGACGCAGCGATGGAAGTGCTGCTTGAGCTGGTCTAAGCAGAGTGTTGAGTCCCGTCCCGGGATACCGGGGCGGGGCTTTTTTATTTGCTCTGCACGCAAATATCTTGTATACTTACAATAGTGGGGTGGATTGTGCGTTTTGCATAGAAGAACAGAAGGAGGCGTAACATGAAGGCGAAGAAAGTACTTTTATCGGCGCTCGCACTGGCGTTGTTGTCCACAGCGCCCGCGACGGTCTCGTGGGCCGCAAGCGGACAGAAAATCGGCAATGTGAGACTCAATGTGAAGAATCGTCTGGAGCCGGGCAGCAGCATAGGCCGTGACGGCGTGATACTCGGCGAGCCGGCAAAGGGCGAACTCGGCATCTGGGAAACCGCGGATTCCTATGACTTGGAGAGCGTGCGCGTGACCTCGGGCTTCGGTGACAATCTCGCAATCGGCACCGAAATCGGCGTGGAGGCGGTGATACGCACGACGGGCGGCGGAAAGACCTTTTCGACAACCCTCGGCGCGGGCGATGTGCATCTCTCGGACAACAGCGTCACGATTACGGATGTGCGGCGCAGCAAACAGCGCCTCATTGTGAGCCTGCGTTTTTCGGGCATCAAGGGCAATTTATGCGGAGCCCGAGCAGGCGGAGTGGAAATCAGGACAGACGGGGGTTGCGAGTTGGCGCGCGCCTTCCAATACAAGCGGCAGCTACGAAGCGGTGCTGCGGCGCGGCAACGATGTCGTGAAGCGCGTCTTTGGCGTCACGGGCGAGAGCTATAATTTCTATCCCTATATGACCAAGCCCGGTCACTACAGTTTCCGGGTTCGCACCGAGGCGAAGGGCACGGGCAAGGCCTCCGGTTGGACCGAATCGGGCTCGATGCGCATCAGTGCGCAACAGGTTTCCGACGGGCGCGGTGCCGTTTGGGATCAGAACGGAGGTCCCACGGGTGAGACGAACAATGTCGTAAAGCGGGTTGGATTTTGAACGGCGACAGCTGGAGTTACCGCTATCCGGACGGCAGCTTTAAGAAGGACGGCTGGGAGCAGATTGAGGGCAAGTGGTACCTCTTCAGCTCCGAGGGCAAGATGCGCACCGGTTGGGCGCGCACCGTTTCGGGTTGGTACTATTTTGCCGAGAGCGGCGAAATGCTGACCGGTTGGCAAAATGTAAACGGCGTCGAGTATTATCTGAACCCGGATGCGGATTCGCCGACCTACGGCAAGATGGCCGCGAACGAGCTCATCATGGACGGAAACAAGTTCTACTACGCGCTCGGAGACGGACAGCGCGCCAAGGGCTGGGTGCAGCTCGGCGATCACTGGGGTTATTTCTACCCGGAGAGCGGCGAGATGGCGCGAAACACGACCATAGATACCTTCTATGTGGATGCGAGCGGCGCTTGGAAGCGTTGAGCAGAGAGAGACACGAAAAAAGGGAAGCGCCGAGGCGCTTCCCTTTTTGATTACTTGACAAAAGTGATGATTGATTACCACTCGTGGACTTTAATCATGCGGCCGTCATCATCCACATCATAGTTCAGGACCTTGGTATTTCTGGCAAGAACCCCCGTCTCCGGGTAAAGTAATACCAGTCTCCGTTGATTTTGTCCCAGCCGGAATTTCTGACTCCCTTTTTGAAGTAGTAGAAATTTCCCTCTTTGTCTTGCACCCAGCCGGTAACGGACTTACCGTCTTTACCGCTGATGGCAACGCCCTGCTCGGTCTGCGTGAGCGTATAGCTGTTTGCATCCAGAAGCTTGTGCGCAGCAAAGGCGGGAACTGCCTGTGATATGGAAAGGACCAGCGCGAACAGCAATGCAATCCGCAACCCTTTTTGCTTCATGGTATTATCCTCCTTTCCCTTTGTCTGCATCAATTATAGCAGATTTTATGCAGGAAAAAAGTGACTTAGGAGAGCTGTAAGCATATCGTAAGGAATTCTACCTTTTTGCCCGCAGAGCCTGTGTCCTATGCAGTATATAGGCTTTGTGGTATACTAAACGATATATGCCAAGTAGTGGGTGGCAGTCAAAATTTTGAGGCCGGAGGTCAAAATGCGGATTAAAGTCAGCAACTACATTTCGAGAAAACTGGTGGAGAGCGGTATCGTGCGCGGCTTCAGCGTGGTCGGCGGCGGTGCGATGCACTTAAACAATGCGCTGGGACATGAAGAGGGACTCACGATTACCTACAATCATCACGAGCAGGCTTGTGCGATTGCGGCGGAGTGCTACGCGCGCATCAACAATAAGCCCGCTGTGGTCTGTGTGACCACGGGACCCGGCGGCACGAATGCGCTGACCGGTGTGGTCGGCGCGTGGCTTGACTCCATCCCGATGCTTGTGATTTCTGGACAAATCCGCACGGACTGGACCGCGCGCATGTCGGGTGTACACATCCGGGCGCTCGGCGACCAGGAATTCGATATCTGCAAGTCGGTCGAGGCGATGACCAAAGTACTGCGAGATGGTCACGGATCCGCTGCGCATTCGCTACTGTCTCGAGAAGGCACTGTACCTCGCGGAACACGGAAGACCGGGCCCGACCTGGCTTGACATTCCGCTCGACGTGCAGGGCGCCTTTGTGGAGACAGATGAGCTTCCGGGCTTTGATCCGGAGAACTATGAGGCGGGCGGCGACGGCTTTGCGGCGCCCTCGGCGCATAAAATTCCCGAGGACGAGGCAGGGAAGGGCGAGTACCGTGCTGTGCTGCCGAAGAAGGTGAGCCGCGAACTCGCGGCGGAAATCATTGCGCACATTGCTGCGGCAAAGCGCCCGGTCTTCAACGCGGGCAACGGCATACGGATTGCAAACGCGCACGCGGAGTTCCTCGCGGTCGCGCGGAAGCTCGGCATTCCGGTCGTGGTCGGCTGGGATTCCGAGGACTGCCTCCCGAGCGACGATGTTCTCTACGCGGGACGCCCCGGCAACTTCGGCGATCGCCCGGGTAACTTTGCGGTTCAGAACGCGGATCTGGTCTTCTCCGTGGGTTCGCGCCTCAGCGTGCGTCAGGTCGGCTTCCAGTCGAAGGCGTGGGCGCGCGAGGCTTTTACGATTGTGAACGATATCGACGCGGAGGAGCTGAAGAAGCCCACCATCCACGTCTCTCTTCCGGTCCATGCGGATGCGAAAGATCTCTTAACGGTCATGAACGAAGTGCTGGATGAAAAGCAGACGCCGATTTTCGGCGGCGGCGAAGGCCTTCGCGGCATGAGCTGGAGCGAGACCTGCAAGTACTGGGTGAAGCGCTATCCGGTGGTGCAGGAGAAACACTTAGCAGTACCGGCTTCGCGCCCGGCAAATGTCTATGCGCTGATTCATAAGCTCGGCGATGCGGTGACGGAGAACACAATTACCGTGGTCGGAAACGGTTCCGCCTGCGTGGTCGGCGGCCATGCCTACCGGATTAAGAAGGGGCAGCGCTTCATCTCGAACTCCGCAATCGCTTCGATGGGCTACGATCTTCCGGCGGCGATCGGCGCGGCGAAGGCAAACGAGGATCGTAAGCGCTATGAGCGCGATATTATCCTACTGACCGGCGACGGCAGTATTATGATGAACCTGCAGGAACTGCAGACCATTTCCGGCGCAAAGATGCCGATTAAAATGTTCCTCATCAACAACGACGGCTACCATTCGATTCGCCAGACCGAGCGCAACTTCTTCGGCGACCAACCGCTGATCGGCATAGGCAGCGACAGCGGGGACCTCAGTTTCCCGTCTTTCGAAAAGATTGCGGCAGCGTTCGAGTTGCCTTATGTCGCAGCGCGGAATAACGATGAGATCGATGAGGCGATACAAAAGACGCTTGCGGCAGAGGGACCGATGCTCTGCGAGATCTTCGTGGATACCGACCAGAACTTTGAGCCGAAGTCCGGCGGAAAGCGTCTGCCGGACGGCAGCATGGTGAGCCCGCCGCTTGAGGAGCTGGTTCCCTTCCTCAGCGATGAGGAGCTGGATGAGAATATGATCGTGCCGAGGTTTCAGCCGTGAGGTGCTCTTAAGCGGCGCAAGCAGTTTTTGGGGCTTGCACTCGCGAAGGAACTGCTCGACGCGGGACATGAGGGTGTTTGCGCCGCTCCGGCAGAAGCCGGGGCGGGCGGCGCTGCCGCTTGCGGGGAAAAGGCTTTCACCTCTTCCCCGGCGATATGGAAGAGCGGACTGTTCTTCGGCAGAATCTGGAACAGGAACTGACGGCAGCGGAGGCGCTGCCGTTAGATGTCTGTTTCCACCTCGCCTGGGGCGGGGTGGGACAGCGAGGGGCGCATGGACCGCGGCATACAGGATCGAAATCTCGCTGCCTCGGAAGACATGTTGGCCCTCGCGGCGGAATTCGGCGCGAAGCGCTTTCTGTTTGCGGGCTCGCAGGCGGAGTACGGCGTCACCCTGGAGCGCGTGCGGTGCGGAGAGTTCCCGGACGGCGCGTTTGATGAGACGACACCCTGCAGGCCGATTTCGAGTACGGGCGCGCCAAGCTCGCCTTTTCGGAGCGCGGTCGGGATATCGCGGCGCGTCTCGGCGCAGACTACCGCCACCTTCGCATCTTCTCGGTCTACGGGCCGGGGGATCACGAGACCGCGATTGTGCCGACCGCGGTCAAGGCGGCCGCGGCGAGAGAGGAAGTGCGCTTCGGCCCCTGTGCGCAGCAGTGGAACTTTTTGGCGCTCAGGGATGCCGTTCGCGCCCTTCGCTTGCTCGGCGAAGCCGAGAGAAGCATGCAGGGCGAAATCTTCAATGTCGCGAGCCTCGACACGCGATCTCTTCGGTCTTTTGTCGAGGAGATATTTGAGACGGCGGGACAGCCTGCCGCGCTTGCGCACTTTGCGCCGCGGGAGACAGGGCCCGAGGGAACGCCCTATCTCGCGCCGAACATTGCGAAATTACTGCGGAGCATAGACTGGACGCCCGAAATCAGCTTCGGCGCGGGCATCAAGGCTTTGCTCTCGGCTACCACGAACTGAGAGTAACGAGGGAGGAAACAGAGGTGAAGAGATGTATTGCCTGCGGTGCGCCGCTTTCCGCGGAGCCGCTGCTAACCGTTGAGAACATGCCCGCCGCGGCGCAGCATCTGCCGCGCCCGGAGGATGCGGCGACCGAGCGCGGGGTCACACTCAGGCTCTGCGCCTGCACAGGTTGCGGGCTCACCCAGCTCGACAGCGAGCCGGTGGCCTACTACCGCGATGTGATACGCTCCGGCGGCTATTCGGAGACCATGGATAAGCTTCGCCGCGCGCAGTACGACGCCTGGATTCCGGCCTTTCACTTAGAGGGCAAGAAGATACTGGAAGCGGGTTGCGGGCAGGGCGAGTTTCTTTCCATCCTCGCGGCGTATCCGGTCAAGGCCTACGGGATGGAGCACTTTCACGAGCTCGTTGTAAAGGCGCGCGAAAAGGGACTCACGGTCGCGGAGGAATACCCGGAGCGGGAGGATCAGCTTTTTGAAAACGGCCCCTTTGACGGCTTTACCTCGTTTAACTTTCTCGAGCACCAGCCGGACCCGGCGGCCTATCTTCGCGCGATTGCAAACAATCTGACGGCGGGCGGCGCAGGTCTTGTGACGGTGCCGAGCTTTGAGTACATTCTCGAAGAGAACAGCTTCTATGAGTTCATTCCGGACCATCTCTCCTACTTTACCGAGGATAGCCTAAGTTCTCTTATGAACCGCTGCGGCTTTGATGTTCTTAAAAAAGAGCGCGTGAACCGCGATACGATTTCTGTCTGGGTGAAAAAGAAAGCGAGACCGGATGTCTCGGGACTCATCGCAAAGCAGAAGAGCATTGCGCGGGACATTACCGAGCTTGTGAATGAGGCGGCGGCGCGCGGCAAGATCGCAATCTGGGGCGCTTCGCACCAGGGCTTTTCGATTGCGGCATCCCTCGGACTCGGCGACAAAATTTGCTACATCATTGACTCCGCGCCCTTTAAGCAGGGACACATAGCCCCCGCTTCGCACATCCCGATTGTCTCGCCGGAGACGGCGCTGCGGGATCCGGCGGGCTCAATACTGATTGTCGCGCCGGGCTACACCGAGGAGATTGCGGCGCGCATACGCGAGAACTTCCCGGCGGGAACCGAGATTTGGACGCTTCGGAGCGACAGACCCGAGCGCCTCACAGACAGGAGAGATGCATGAAAGCCTTTGTGTTACAGGCACCGGGACGCGCGCTGCTGATTGACGATGCGCCCTGCGCCGTTTTGGAGGAACCCTACGGCGCTGTTTTAGAGCCGGTGGTTGTGTCCCCCTGCAGTTCGGATGTCAACACGGTTTACGGGAGCGGTTCCAAAAAGCCGGACAATCTGATTTTAGGACACGAGTGCATTGCGCGGGTCAAGGCGGTCGCAAGCCGCGTGCGGGACTTTCAGGTAGGAGACCTGGTTGCGGTGCCGGCCATCACGCCGGATTGGCGGAATGTCGAAATTCAGGAGGGGAACGACCGCCACGCGGGGCGCCCCTTCTCGGGGAATGCGCTCGGGCGGAGCATTCCGGGTGTATTTGCCGAGGAATTTGCGATCGCGGATGCCGATACGACCCTTGCAAAGCTGCCGGAGGGCGTGTGCCTCGAGGACGCGCTGATGTGCGTCGATATGGCGACGACCGGTTTTACCGGCGTTGAGGCTGCGGAACTTAAATTCGGCGACACCGTCGTGGTGCTCGGCATCGGCGCGGTGGGCCTCATGGCCGTGCAGGGGGCCGCACTGCAGGGAGCCGCGGAGATTTACGCGGTCGGCACGCGGGAAATCAGCGTGCGTCGCGCCCTCGAATTCGGCGCGACGGAGGTGCTGAGTTATAAGGACGGCGATATCCGGGAGCAGATTCTTGCGAGAACCGGCGGACGGGGCGCGGATGCGGTCTTTGTCTGCGGCGGTAACGACGATACCTTCCGGGAGGCTGTCGACATGGTGCGATACGGCATAGGCCGCGTTGTGAACTTAAAGCACTATCCCGGAGACGGCGATATCGGAATCCCGAAGTTTTCCGGCGGCAGAGGCATGGCGGGAAAGACCGTCCATCTGGAGCTCTGCAAGGGCGGAAGGGCGCGTATGGAGCGGCTTTTGCGCCTTGTGAAGGCCGGCAGAATACAGCCCGGGCGCATGGTCACGCATAAACTCGGGGGCTTTCCGGCACTCGAAACGGGACTGGAGCTCATGCGGCGAAAACCGCAGGATTTAATCAAAGTGATGGTGCGCCTTTCGCCGGGAGGAGAGGAAAAGCAGGCATGAAAAAAATCAGCGTTGTGATTCCCTGCTATAACGAAGAAGAAAATGTAGGGCCGATGGCGGAAACGCTGGTGGGCCTCTTTCGGCATGAGCTCGCAGCCTATGACTACGAGCTCATCTTCATTGACAACGATTCGCAGGACAGAACCAGAGAGTATCTCCGCGCGCTCTGCGCGGAGAACCATAAAAATCAAGGCAATCTTTAACGCCAAAAACTTCGGACAGTTCAACTCGCCCTACTACGGGATGCTCCAGTCGACAGGCGATGCGACGGTACTCATGGCGGCGGATTTCCAGGACCCGCCGGAAATGCTGATCAAGTATGCGGCGGCCTGGGAAGAGGGCTATAAGATCGCAATCGGCATCAAGACCCACAGCGCGGAGAATCCGCTCATGTACCATCTCCGCTCGCTCTACTACAAGTGGATACGGAAGCTCTCCGAGGTGGATCAGATTGAGCACTTCACGGGCTTCGGTCTCTACGACAAGAGCTTTATTCAGGTGCTCCGGAATCTGGATGACCCGACGCCCTTTCTCCGCGGCATTGTCGCGGAACTCGGCTATCGCCGAAAGGAAATCCCCTACGATCAGCCGAAGCGCCGCGCGGGCAAGACGAGCAACAATCTCTATAAGCTCTACGACGCGGCCATGCTCTCGGTAACTTCCTATACGAAGTTCGGGCTGCGCCTTGCGACTTTCATCGGCGGCATCACCCTGGTGCTGAGCGTCGTGATTGCGCTCATCTATCTCGTGATGAAGCTCCTCTACTGGGATCGCTTCCAGGCGGGCTTAACGCCGCTCTTAATCGGCATGCTCTTTCTCGGCGCGGTGCAGATTTTCTTCATCGGCATGGTCGGCGAGTATGTGCTGACGATTAACCAGCGCGTCATGAAGCGCCCGCTGGTGGTCGAGGCGGAGCGACTTAATTTTGACAGCGAGGACGCGGAGGAGACGCGATGAAGTACAGAGTCGACGTGGTGCGAATTCGAGAGAACTATATCACCCTAAACGGCTGGGCCATCGGGCGAAACCCGGAAAGTGAGGCGACGTTTTCGGTCGAGGATGAGGCACACCGCGCCCTTCCCTTCAAGCTCGTCAGAACGCGGCGGGATGATGTGAGCCAGATTTACTATCACCAAGCCTCGGAAAAAGAATACGGCTTTGACATCCGCTTCCCCTACGAGCGCGGAAAGAATTACTATCTTGTCATTTCCGTCGAAGGGCGGAAAGTGCGAGTCAAGTACAACGAAGAGCTGATCGCGAAGCGCTCCTCGGTCGCACATAAGCGCATGGAGAAAATCAAGGATCTCTGCAATATGGAGACCGTGCGCGTGGCCTTTGACTATTTTAGGAAGCACGGCTTAAAAAAGCTCTTCTTAAAATCCAAGAATAAGTTACAGGGCATAGATTCGGATTACGAGTACGCCGAGTGGTACGAGAAGACAAGACCCACGGAGGCGGAGTTAAAGCGCCAGCGGGAAACGGTCTTTGACGATACGGCACCCCTCTTCTCGATTGTGATTCCGCTCTTTGAGACACCGGCGGTGTATTTGAAGGCGCTCCTCGACTCCCTGCTCGCGCAGACCTATACGAAGTTCGAGCTCTGTCTTGCGGACGGCAGCCGCCCCGGGAAGGACACGGAGGCTGTTCTCAGGGACTATGCGGCGCGCGATTCGAGAATACGCTATACGGTGCTCGGCGAGAACCGCGGCATCGCGGGCAATACAAATGCGGCGCTTGCCCTTGCGGCGGGTGATTTTGTGGTGCTCTGCGACCACGACGATATTCTGCCGCCCGAGGCGCTCTTCTCTTTTGCCGAGGCCATCGTGAAGGAGCCGGAGACCGACTGTCTCTACTCCGACGAGGACAAGCTCGACATGGACGGCGGTTTCTCTCTTCGACCCGCATTTTAAGCCGGACTTTAACCCGGATCTGCTCGGCTCGGTCAACTATATCTGTCACCTCTTTGCGGTGCGGAAGAGCCTTCTCGACACAGTCGGGCAGTTTGACGCGGCCTATGACGGCGCCCAGGACTATGACTTTATCTTCCGCGTGACCGAGAAAGCGCGGCACATAGTCCATGTCCCGAAGGTGCTCTACCACTGGCGCTGTCACATGAACTCGACGGCCTCGAACCCGGAGAGTAAGCTCTATGCCTTCGAGGCGGGGGCAAGGGCTATCCGCGCGCATTACGAGCGCGTCTACCCGGAACTCAAAATCAAAGAAGTCAAAAAGGGCGTGGATTACGGCATTTACCACACGATTTTCGAACTCACGGAAGAGCCCTTGGTCTCGGTCATCATCCCGAACAAGGATCACCGCGAGGATCTCGACAAGGCCGTGCGTTCGCTCCTCGAGAAGGGAACTTACAAGAATCTGGAGTTCATTGTCGTCGAGAATAACTCGACCGATCCCGAGACCTTTGCCTATTATGAGGCGATTCAGAAGGAGTTGCCGCAGGTCAAAGTCGTTTACTATGAGGGCGGTTTTAATTTCTCGAAGATCAATAATTTCGGCGTTCGCTATGCCAAGGGCGAGTATCTGCTCTTTTTGAACAACGATGTGGAGCTTATTAACCCCGACACGATGCGGGAGCTGCTCGGCTACGGGATGCGGCGGGATGTCGGCGCGGTCGGCTGCCGCCTCCTTTACGAGGACGATACGATACAGCACGCGGGCGTGGTGATCGGCTTCGGCGGCATTGCGGGGCACACCTTTATCGGTCTCCACGAGGTGCAGAACAGCTACTTCCACCGCGCGCTGACCGCGCAGGACTACTCGGCGGTGACGGCGGCCTGCCTGCTCACGAAGAAGGAACTCTTCCTCTCGGTGGGCGGTTTCACGGAGGAACTGGCGGTTGCGTTTAACGACATTGACTACTGCCTCAAAGTGCGAGCGGCGGGGCAGCTGGTGGTCTATAACCCCTATGCGCTTTTGCATCACTACGAGTCGAAGTCGCGCGGTCTCGAGGACACGCCGGAAAAAGTGGAGCGCTTTAACCGCGAGGTGGCGCGCTTCATGAAGCGCTGGCCCGAAATTCTGGAGCAGGGAGACCCCTACTATAACCCCAATCTGACACTCAGAAAGTCAAATTTTGCGCTCCGGGATCTCGACAAGGAAAAAATCGGAGAGCCCTATCACATGCCGGGCATCGAAAAATATTTGCGCGAACTGGAGGAAGAGGCGTGAGAGCGGAACAATGGGAGCGCGAGGATGCGCGCGTCACGGTGGTCATCCCGAACTATAACGGCATGAAGTATCTGCCGCAGTGCATTGCGGCGCTTCGGCGGCAGACGGAGCGGGATTTTTCCCTCCTCGTCATGGAAAACGGCTCGACGGACGGGAGTGCGGAATGGCTCAGGGAAGAGGGCATTCCGACCATATTCAGCGAGGAAAATCTGGGCTTTGCGGGCGGCGTGAACCGCGCGGTCCGGGAGGTAAGAACGCCCTATGTGCTGCTCTTAAACAACGACACCGAGGTGTTTCCCGGCTTTGTGCGTGCCCTCGAAGAGAGCATTTCGCGGCACGAGCGCATCTTTTCGGTCAGTGCGATGATGATACGCACGCAGAACCATGATGAAATCGACGACGCCGGAGATTTGGTCTCCCTGCCCGGCTGGGCCTTCCAGCGGGGCACCATGGAGCCCTGCGCGGCCTATGAGAAAGAGGCGGAGGTCTTTTCCGCCTGCGGCGGCGCGGCCATCTACCGGACAAATGTATACCGGGAGCTCGGCGGGCTCGACGAAAGCTACTTTGCCTATCTGGAGGATATAGACCTCGGCTGGCGGGCGAAGCTCGCGGGTTACCGGAATCTCTACTGCCCGGTGGCCAAGGTGTATCACTTCGGCTCCGCGACCAGCGGATCGAAATACAATGCGTTTAAGGTGCGGCTCTCCGCGAGAAACCATATTTTCACGATGGTCAAGAACCAGCCGCTCTGGCAGCTTATCTGGAACCTGCCCTTCCTTCTCGGCGGCATTGCCGTAAAGGCAGCTTTCTTCGCGAAGAAGGGCCTGCTTTCCGACTATCTGCGCGGTCTCACGGAGGGGCTCACGGCACTTCCCGCGCGGGAGAAAACGGATTTCTCGAAGATTCCGACTTCCCGCGTTCTCGCGATCGAGTGGGAACTGCTGCTCGGAACGCTCGCGTATCTCAACCACTATGTCTCCCGGGCGCTGAAAAAGGAAGCTGGAAAATCGGCCCCCAATCCAGTATAATTTCCCTATGGTAAAAGACTTCCAAAAACAATTTAATCGACTGCACATCCTCTTGGATGCCCTGGTCATCGGCGGATCCTATTTTCTCGCTTGGTATATTTTGTTTGGTCTCTACCACGAGAAGGTCGGTCGGCTCAGCTTTGCCATCTATATGCGGGCACTCATCCTCATTGTCCCGCTGTATCTCCTCCTGAATGCTCTCTTCGGGCTGTACGCGCCGAAGCGGACCAGGGGGCGGCGGGCAGAGTTCGCCGGAATTCTGAAGGTCAACACGATAGGCCTTTTGCTGTTCACGCTGGTGCTGTATCTCGGCTCCAAAAATATGGTGCTCTACCACTTCTCGCGGCGACTGGTGGTCGTATTCTATCTGACCTGCGTCGTCTCAATGACCGTTGAGCGCAATGTGATACGCGGCTTTTTGCGCCGCATGCGTCGCCTCGGCTTTAACCAGAAGAATATACTTCTGGTCGGCTACGGAGAGGCGGCGAAGGGCTACATAGACCGCATTTTAACCAATGCGGAGTGGGGCTATCAGATCAACGGCATACTCGATGACAAGCAGCCGCTCGGCTACAGTTATCACGGGATACGGGTCATCGGCGCCGTGAACGAGTTACAGCCTCTGCTCGAGCGGAATGCGCTGGATGAGATCGCAATCACCCTGCCGCTCTCCCAGTACGAGAAATTACAGGGCATCGTGAGCATTTGCGAAAAATCCGGCGTGCACACCAAGTTTATCCCGGATTACTACGGCGTCATTCCGACCATCCCCTATATGGAAGATGTGGCCGGCATGCCCGTCATCAACATCCGCCATGTGCCGCTGACCGAGTTTTACAATGCGGCGGCAAAGCGCCTGGTCGACATTGTCGGCGGCATTGTCGGGCTGATTGTTTTCTCGCCGATTATGCTGCTAGCGGCAATTTTGGTGAAGATTTCGAGCCCGGGTCCCATTATTTTCAGACAGGAGCGCGTGGGACTGCACCAGAAAAAATTTTGGATGTATAAGTTTCGCTCCATGCGCATGCAGGTCGATGCGGAGGAAAAGAAGGGCTGGACGGTCAAGGCAGACCCGCGTGTCACCTGGATCGGACGCATTCTTCGAAAAACAAGTCTTGACGAGACGCCACAATTCTTTAATATTGTGCGGGGAGATATGAGTCTGGTCGGTCCGAGACCGGAGAGACCCTACTTTGTTGAAAAATTCAAAGAAGAAATCCCGCACTATATGATTAAGCACCAGGTGAGACCGGGTCTCACAGGCTGGGCGCAGGTCAACGGACTCCGCGGCGACACCTCAATCGAGAGACGCATCGAACACGATCTCTATTACATTGAGAACTGGACGCTGGGCTTTGATTTTAAAATCATTTTGCTCACCTTGATTCGCGGATTCATCAACAAAAACGCTTATTGACACAGGAGATTTTATGGAAAACGAGATGCAGGAGCCGCAGAGAGGCAGAAGCCGAAAGAAAGCGACTGCGGCAGTTGCGGAGAAAAAGCCGATGAGTGCAAAGGCAATCAAACGGCGGCGCTTCATCATTATGGCGGTGTTGGAAGTTCTGGTACTGACAGCCATTTTTGCCTATGCCTATCTCCTGAAGCAGTACTCCAAGATACAGCGGCCGGTGTTTGAGGTAAAGAACGTCGAGAACACGGTACTCACGACAGACGACATCGCAAAGATGAAGGGCTACTGGAACATTGCGGCCTTCGGCGTCGACTCGCGTGACTCCTCGGTGGGACGCGGCAACAATGCGGACGTCATCATGGTGGTGAGTATCAACCGCGAGAACGGCGAGATTCGCATTGCGAGTGTGTTCCGCGATTCGTATCTGAGTCTCGCGAACGGCAATTACAATAAGATCAACCAGGCCTATGCGGTCGGCGGTCCGGAACTTGCGGTCAAGGCGCTGAACCAGAACCTGGACCTCAACATCACCGACTACGTGACCTTCAACTGGAAGGCGGTCGCAACCGGCATTAACATTCTGGGCGGTGTCGATATTGATTTGAGTCAGCCGGAGTTTAAGTACATCAACTCCTACATCACCGAGACGGTCAAGGGCACCAAGATCGGTTCGGTGCAGCTGACTACACGCGGGCATGAACCACCTGGACGGCATTCAGGCAGTCGCTTACGCGCGTCTCCGCTACATGGACAACGACTACACGAGAACGGAGCGGCAGCGCCGCGTTCTGGAGCTCTGTGTGGAGAAAGCAAAGCAGGCCGATTCCGGTACGCTCTCGGACCTCGCGGGCAATATGCTCTCGATGGTCGCGACAAGCCTTACCTGGGAGGACGGCATGAATCTCGCGATGAATGTCAAGAAGTACAAAATCGTGGATACCATCGGTTTCCCGATGGACCGCCGCGAGATCAACATGAGCTTTAAGGGTGCCTGCGTTATTCCGAACACGCTGGAAAAGAACGTGAAAGACCTCCATACCTTCTTCTTCGGCGGCGAGGAGTACTCGGTTTCCAAGCAGGTCAAGGAAATCGACAATCACATCGCTTCGGACATTGCGCGCTATCGCGGTCGCTCCGAGGAGAGAAAGTACAAGGAGAAGATGCGCCAGTACAGCGAGGAGAACGAGACTTCTTCCTCGAAGAAGCGCAGCACGACCGAAGAGGAGACCAAGCGGAGCCGCAGCGATTCGGAGGGCGGCACGAAGAGCACGCGCGAGAGCGGCGAGTCTCGCGAGAGCGAGTCGGGCAGTGCGGAGTCGACGGATTCCCGCGGCAATGTGGTTTCGAGTTCCGGTGCCAAGAGCAGCAGCTCGGCCCGGGAGAGTTCTTCCGCAGCCGAGAGTTCGAATGCGGCGGAGAGCAGCTCGGCGCGGGAAAGCGGTTCGGCACGTGAGAGCAGCTCGGCGGCGGAGAGCAGCAGCCAGCTCCAAACGCGCGCGGCGAGCACGGCGGCCGAGCCTTCGGAGACCAACGGTCCCGCCGTGAACGAAGAATAAACGAAGAAAAAAAAGAAGAACTGTCATGCCGGATCGCAAGAGGCCGGCAGGGGCAGTTCTTTTTAGTGCGACGGCGGGAAGAAAACGCTTCATTGTTCACACTTTGCTCGGCATCTCAACACAATTCGTTCACAGCTTTTTTCTATACTGTTTACAACGAAACAAAGTAAGAAAGAAAGCGAGGCAATCAGCATGTACGAGTCGAATGATACCTACAGCAATTTCAATAATTTCCCCTATGACAGCAGCGCGAAGCAGAGCGCAGATCCTTATAACACGGTTTCGGATGAGACTTATTACAGCGCGGGCAGCGGTACGGGAGCGCCCGAGGAACCGAAAAAGGGCAGCGGTCTCGTAAAGAAGCTCGGCACGGCGGCGGCCTGTGCGCTGGTTTTCGGCGCGGTTGCGGGTGTCACAATGGGTACGGTGAGCCGCGTGGTCATGCCGAAGAATGCCGTGGCTAAGGCGGAGAGCAGCGTTGCGGCCGAGATGGTTCCGAGTGTGACCAAGACGGCGACCGAAAGCGAGAGTGCCCCGAGCGGTACGAGTACGGAGGGCAGCAGCCTGGATGTCTCCGCGATCGTCGAAAAGGCCATGCCCTCGGTCGTGGCCATCGACGTGAAGGGGGAGCAGAAGGTCAGCGATATCTTTGGGCGCACGGCCTCCTATGAGACCTCGGGCGCGGGCTCGGGCATTCTCATCGGTGAGAACGAAGAGGAGTATCTGATTGTCACGAACAACCACGTGATCGAGAATACGACGAGCGTCAAGGTGCAGTTCATCGACGGCAAGAGTGTGGATGCGGAGATGAAGGGGACCGATGCCGGCAAGGACGTTGCGGTGATTGCGGTCAAAAAGTCGGATGTGCCGGAGGAGACCAAGTCGAAGATTGCGATTGCCGAAATCGGAAATTCGGATGATTTGAAGGTCGGACAGGGCGTTGTGGCCATCGGCAATGCGCTCGGCTACGGCCAGTCGGTCACCGTCGGCTATGTCAGCGCCAAGGGGCGCAGCATCACCGCGCGGGACGGTTCGACCGGTGAGAGCACGACGGTCGAGAATCTCCTGCAGACCGATGCCGCGATCAATCCCGGCAACTCGGGAGGCGCGCTCCTCAATATGCAGGGACAGGTCATCGGTATCAACGAGTCGAAGAGCGTGGACACGAAGGTCGAGGGCATGGGCTATGCGATCCCGATTTCCAGCGTGACCGAGCTCATCAACACCCTCTCCCTGCAGAAGACAAGGGGCACGGTCGCGGAGGCGAATCGCGGCTACATCGGTTTCCAGGGCCAGAACGTGGACAATGAGGCCGCGCAGAAGTTTAACATGCCGGTCGGCATCTTTGTCTACAAGATACTGGACGGCGGTGCCGCGGCGGAGTCCGAGCTGCAGGAGAACGATATCATCACCAAGTTCGAGGGCCAGAGTGTCTCCTCGATCGAGGAACTCAAGGATAAGTTAACCCGCTACGAGCAGGGCGAGACAGTGACTTTGACGGTCAAGCGCCCGGGCAACAAGGGCTACGAGGAGAAGGAAATCAGTATCACGCTGAAGGGGCAGAGCAGTTTGAAGCGCACAAGCACAGAGAGCAAGGAAGAGAGTCAGGATAAGGAGGCGGAATCACAGGAAAGCTTACCGAAGGGCATCATTCCCGAGAACGGGGATGAGAGTGAGGAAGGCAGCTTATTCCCCTTCTTCCGCTAAGAGAAAGCGAAGTGCGCCGGAGCGAGGGAAAGCGCTCCTTGGCAGCGGAGAGAAGCAGTACAGCGTTTCGAGCAAAGAGCAAGACCCCGGGTCTTCCGCCTTTTCGGGAAGAACCGGGGTCTTGTTATTTTTGTTGTGTGGCGCGCAACGCGGCGATTTAGGAGATGCGAGTGCCCGCCTTGCCGCGGAGTGCCTGTCTTGCCTTTGCGAGGCTCGTGATGATGGCAGAGCGGTTCTTGCCCGCGCTCACAAAATCGACCGCTGCCTTGACCTTCGGGAGCATGCTCTTAAATTCAAACTGACCGGCTTCCATGTAGGCCTTGGCATCCGCAATGCTCATCTCGGAGATGGCTTCTTCGGCCGGGGTGCCGAAGTTCAGGGTCACATTGTCGACGGCGGTTAAGATGAGGAGCACATCCGCATCCACTTCCCGCGCGAGAAGGCCGGAAGTCAGATCCTTCTCGATGACGGCACTGGCACCGCGGAGCACCGTGCCCTGCTCAAGCACCGGGACACCGCCGCCGCCGCAGCAGATGACCACCTGGTCCGCGTCGAGGAGTGCCTTGATCGCATCGATTTCAACGATGGCGACCGGATTCGGCGCGGGGACAATGCGCTGATAGCCCTTGCCGGGAACTTCGACTGTGTGGTTGCCCTTTGCTTCCTCGGTCTCGGCCTCTTCCTTCGTCATGAAGCGGCCTATGGTTTTCAGGGGCTGATAGAAGGCCTCGTCATAGGGATCCACCGTGACCTCGGTCATGATGGTCGAGACACACTTATAAATGCCGCGGGACAGAAGTTCCGAGCGGAGTCCGTTCTGCAGGTCGTAGCCGATGTAACCCTGGCTCATGGCCGAGCAGACCGAGAGCGGCGAAGGGGTGTAGCCCTCGTGGCGTGCCGCAAACTCGGAGAGTGCGCCGTGAATCATGCCGACCTGAGGCGCGTTGGAGTGGGTCACGGCGACCTGCCAGCCCTCCTCGACAAAATCTGCGATGATAGGCGCTGTCTCCGCGACGGCCGCTTTTTGCTCCGGCAGATTGGTGCCGAGATCCTTGTGGCCGAGTGAGAGCACCAGACGCTTTTTAGACATGAGAGACCTCCTAATTCAGCTGATATGCGTGAAAAATCATGATAAAATTATAAATTCAGAGGAACAAAAAAGCAACCGCAGGGAGGGAGGCGGAACGGATGGAAGGCAAAAAGAGACGTATTCTGATGGTGAACCTGCCCTATTCGGGGCACACAAACCCCTCGCTCGGCCTGGTGCGCTGCCTCATTGCCGCGGGACATGAGGTGGACTATGTGCAGGCGGAGTCTTTTCGCGCACAGGTGGAGGCGAGCGGCGCGCGCTTTGTCCCCTACGATGCGCCGCCGAACAGCTTCGTTCCTGCGCTGAACGAAGTGCTGAACTGGGGCGCGGCTTACCGCACCGTGCGGCGTATCGGCGCGAACTACGACTGCCTGATCTATGAACTCCTCTTTTTCCCGGGGAAGGCGCTCGCGGCGGAACTCGGCATCCCCTCGTATCGCCTGATTTCCACCTTTGCGCTGAACCGGAACTTACTCCGCGTGCTCGGGCAAACCGGCGGCCCTTATTTGACGGCGCTGTTTCGCTCGGAGCGGCTTTGCACGGCACTGAGCCGCCTCTTTCTCCCGAAGTTTTCGCTGCGGGAGAAGAACCTCGCGGAAGCCTTGGTGCGGGAAGCACCGCCGCACAATTTTATCTATACCCTGCGGGAGTTTCAGCCGGAGGAAGCGTGTTTTCCGGAGTCAAACTATCACTTTGTGGGACCCGCGGTCGATGACAGAGGGGAAGCGCCGTTTTCCTTCGGAGAGAGCGGAAACCCCCTTGTCTATATTTCCTTCGGAACCCTGATGCATGCGGACAAGCGCTTCTTTGAGAAGCTGATTGCGGCCTTCGCCGGGAAACGGGTTGAAGTGATATGCGCGGTGGGCAGCGAAAAGCTTGTGCGCGCCCTCGGGGACTTGCCGCAAAACGTTCGGGTTTATGCCCGGGTGCCGCAGCTCACAGTACTGCGCCGCGCCTCTTTTCGTGACCCACGGCGGGATGAACAGCGTGAATGAGGCGCTCTACTACGGGGTCCCGATGATTGTAATTCCCTTCGGTCTGGACCAGCCGCTCGTCGGGCGGGAGCTTAGGAGACATAAGCTCGGGCGGGTCATAGAGCCGCGAGAACTCACATCCGCACGGCTTTGGCACACGGCAAAGGACTTACTCAGGGACCCCGAAGCTAGGAAAGCGCGGACTGAAATGAAGCGAAAAGCGCAGGCGAGCGGCGGAAACCGAGAGGCGGCAAAACGTATTTTGGAAGACTTGGCGACTCGGGAGCGGAAGGGAAGAACGGAATGAGCGGAATGTCGGCAATCGGTAAGCGGAGCGGCATCGCGGATTTACTTGCGGTCTTTTTCCCTGCCGCTCGCCGCGAATCTCTCGGCCTCGCTGCTGCTGAAACTTGTTCCGGGCGCGGAGACAGCGCTTCGCTTCAATGCGCTCTGTCAGGGCTGTCTCCTCCTCTTTGCGTTTGTTCGATACCGGCAGGGCGGTATCGACGGTGCGCGGGAAAAAAGGCGCTTTCCGCTCTTCGAGTTTGCGGGGACACTCTTCCTCTACCTGTTGCTTATCTTTCTGCTTTTCCGAAGCGGCTATGCGGCTTCGGACCGCAACTATCAGACCGCGCTCCGAAGCCTCAGCGGAGACGGCGAGCGGGCAACGCTGATTTTCTATGCGCTCTGCGGCGCGACTGCCGAGGAGTTCTTGTTCCGCGGCATTCTGGAGCGCGGACTCGCGGTCTTTTTGAAGCGGAGGTGGCTTACTGCCTGCATCGCAGCGCTTCTCTTCGCGCTCTACCACGGCAACCTCACCCAGGGGCTCCTTGCTTTTCCGCTGGGCCTTGCCTTTTCCCGGCTGAAAGCGCGCGGCGGCTTACGGGCCTCGCTTGCGGCGCATCTTTGCATCAATCTCCTTGCTCTCTTTGTCTAGACTGGAAAAAAATAAGCGGAAAGCGGGTAAAATGAAACAATGCGTTCGTTGCAATCCAAATCAAAGGAGGAAAGCATGAAGCTATTGAGTATCGCGGTGCCCTGTTACAACAGCGCCGCTTATATGGACCGCTGCATCCGCTCTCTCTTGCACGGCGGCGACGAGGTCGAAATTTTAATCGTCGACGACGGCTCGCAGAAGGACAACACCGGAGAAATCGCGGACCGCTACGAGCGGGAGTATCCGAATATCTGCCGCGCCCTTCACCAGGTGAACGGCGGACACGGCGCTGCGGTCATGACCGGTCTCAAAAACGCGAGCGGCGTCTTTTTAAGGTGGTCGATTCCGACGACTGGGTCGACCCCGAGAGCTACGACAAGATTTTGTCTACCCTCCGCGACTTTACGGCAAAGAACACACAGCTGGATCTCCTGATCAGCAACTTTGTCTACGAGAAGGAGGGCGCCGCGCATAAGCGCGTCATGAACTACAGAAAGGTGCTGCCGCAGGAGAAGTTAATCGGCTGGGACGAGATCGGGCACTTCCTGCCGGGGCAGTACATCCTCATGCACTCCGTCATCTACCGCACGGCACTGCTCCGCGACTGCGGGCTCTCGCTGCCGGACCACACCTTCTATGTGGACAATATCTTTGTCTACCAGCCGCTGCCGAGCGTGAAGACCCTCTACTACCTCGATGTGAACTTCTACCGTTACTACATCGGCAGAGAGGATCAGTCGGTCAACGAGCAGGTCATGATAGGGCGCATCGATCAGCAGCTCCGCGTGACGAGGCTCATGCTCGAGAGCTACGACCCCTACAAGATTCCGGCGAAGAAGTTAAGGCGCTATATGATACTCTATCTTGAGATCATGATGACCATATGCTCGATTCTCGCAATCAAGTCGGAGCTCCCCGAGAACCTCGAGAAGAAGAAGGAGATTTGGAAGTTCTTAAAGGAACTGAATCCGCGTCTCTACTTCCGTATCCGCTTCGGCTTCCTCGGACAGAGCATGAATCTTCCGGGCAAGGGCGGCAGAAAAATCAGCGTGGCGGGCTATAAAATCGCACAGAAGTTCTACGGCTTTAACTAAACGAAAAGACCGGATTCCGCGGGGAATCCGGTCTTTTTGTGAGCTTATTTTCTGTTTTTTTTCGCTGAAGGCTTGATACGCGCGCGTCGCCTTTTTCTTTCGGCGGAAGAAGCCGTCCGCGCCGGCGGGGACGAGAGCGGGCATCTCGCTCTGCTCATAAATGACGGCGTAGACAAAGTAGCCGAGTAAAAGAGCCCCGAGGACATCGAGCACCGAGTGCTGTTTTAAGAAAACGGTCGAGAGGCAGATGGAAACCATGAGCAGCAGGGAGAGCCCCTGCACCAAGGGATGGCGGCGCAGCGTCTTGCTTCGCGCGACCGCCGCGTGGACCGCGAGCGCGTTGAAGACGTGAATGCTCGGGAACACATTGGTGGGGGTATCGGTGCGCTGTATCATCCAAACCAGGTGTTCAAAAAAGCCGTTTGCGGGATTCGCCGCGATGCGGAGGTCGGTGCCGTTCGGAAAGAGCGTGCAGATTAAGAGCGAGCTCGTCATGCCGAGTGCCAAAAAGAGGCAGAGGTCCGCGGCCTCATCCTTATCCGCCCGGCTGAAATAGACCAGCGCGGCGAAGATGTAGAGAAACCAGAGCAGGTAGGGGACAATGAACACCGGCAGGAAGGGAATCCACTCATCGACCTTTGTGTGCATGATGAGGTAATCCCCGGACACCGTCTGCTCCAGGTGGCGGAACCAGAAGATGTAGAAGACGGTATAGAGACAGATGACGGTGAAGAGATGTTCTCTCGCAAGAATATGGGCGGGAGAGTAATTCGTTTTGTTCTGATCCAAAGCGATCTCCTGTGTACATGTATTTGCATTGCGATAGCTTTTATTTTAGCATGGCGGAGGCAAACAAAGAAGTGACAAAGTGTACAGGATTTTTCGACGAAAACAAAAAAAGCGCCCCGCGCGGGCGCTTTCATCGTAGCGGAAGGGAGATTCGAACTCTCGACACCACGGGTATGAACCGTGTGCTCTAGCCAACTGAGCTATTCCGCCGCATGTCTTTAGGACTTTGTTAGTATACGGGAAGATGCGCGGCCTGTCAACCGATATTTTAACACTTTTTTCGGAAATCGGACGCACGGGAAGCCCGCCTTTTCGGCAGGGTGTATTTTGTGCTATACTCAAACGGAACATATGGATTTGGCAAGGATGTATGGTGCCGCGAGAGCCGGTTACGGCAGAGAGCGAGGGCATTTCGATGCTGATCTTTTTGGTGAATCCGAATGCGGGCGGTGAGCGCGGATACCGCGTCTTTAAGAAATTGGAGCGGAGGCTGCTCCGCACGAAGACGGCCTATCAGGTCTATGTGACGGGCGGCTCCGGGGATGCGAGACAGCTTGCGGCGCGGCTTAGCGCCGAGTATGAAGGGGAGAGCCTTACGCTGGTTGCGGTGGGCGGCGACGGCATGTTAAACGAAGTGCTGAACGGCGCCCGTCTCTCGGAGCGGCTTCGCTTCGGTTTTATACCGGTGGGGCGCGATTCGGATTTTGCGCGCGGGCTGAAGCTTCCGCGGACGCCGCTCGGCTGTCTGAAGCGCATCCTATCGCCCCGCGAGGAGCAGGGAGCTGGATTACGGGGTTGCGGAATTCGGGGGCGATGAGCCCTCGCATCACCGCTTTCTCGTGAGTTGCGGCATGGGTTTCGATGCGGAGTGGCTCGCAAAACTGTATGAGTTGGAGCAGCGCCGCGGGAGGCGTTCGCGCCTCATCTGGAGGGGCTTACGACTTCTGGTCGGTTTTCGCTCCCTGCTTCGCGCACACTGTACGCGGGGCTACTTTGAGACGGACAGCGGACAGCGGGTCGAATTCGGGCATCTCTTTTTGTTGAGCGCCCAACTCTATGCCACCGAAGCCGGAGGCATACGCCTCGCAAACAAGGTGCCGCCGACGGACGGGCTTCTGACAGTCGCAGTGCTGAATACGCACAGCCGCCTGCAGCAGGCAAGGCTTTTGCTCCTGCCGCGGCGAAAAGCGCCGGAATCCTATGCGGGGGTGCGCGTGTACCGCTGCCGGGAGTTTCGCCTCTTTCTCGATGAGGCGCTGCCGTTACATGCGGACGGCGAGGGACTGGGCGGCAGAAAGGAACTCACGCTGCGCTGTGTCAGACGGCGAATACGCTTTCTCTGTTGATTGATGGAGGAGAAGAAATGAGAATCGGACAGGGTTATGATGTACACCGCTTGGTTGCGGAGCGCCCGCTTATCCTCGGGGGCATTGAAATTCCCTACGAGAAGGGACTGCTCGGGCACAGCGATGCGGATGTACTCTTGCATGCGATTTCCGACGCGCTGCTCGGTGCGGCGGCGCTCGGCGATATCGGCGCGCATTTTCCGGACAGCGATCCGGCTTATCGGGGCGCGGACAGCGCGGAACTCCTTCGCGCGGTCGGGGGTCTGATTCGCGCGTCGGGCTATGAAATCGGAAACATTGACAGCACGGTGGTCTGCCAGGCACCGAAACTCGCGCCGCACATCGCTTCGATGCGGGCGCGAATTGCGGAGGTGCTCGCGCTCCCGGTGGGGGCTGTGAGCGTCAAGGCGAGCACCGAGGAACATATGGGCTTTACAGGCAGAGGAGAGGGCATAGCGGCGCACGCCGTTTGCCTTTTAACGGAGAGAATGAGATGAAAATTTACGATACGATGACACGTTTTAAGGAAGAGTTTCAGACCATTGAGCCGGGCAAGGTCAGAATGTATGTCTGCGGTCCGACGGTATACAATCTGATCCACATCGGAAATGCGCGCCCCATGATCTTTTTTGACACGGTGCGGCGCTATCTCGAGTACAAGGGCTATGAGGTGAACTTTGTCTCGAATTTCACCGACGTGGATGACAAGATCATCAAGGCGGCGGTCGAAGAGGGTGTCGATGCCTCCGTGATCTCCGAGCGCTACATTGCGGAGTGCAAGAAGGACATGGCCGGCATGAATGTGCGTCCGGCGAGCTACCACCCCGCGCGACCCAGGAAATCGACGGGATGATCGCGATGATTCAGGAGTTGATCGACAACGGCCACGCCTATGTCGCGGACGACGGGACGGTTCTACCGCGTGAGCAGCTTCCCGGACTACGGTAAGCTCTCCCATAAGAATGTGGAGGAGAATCAGGCGGGCTTAAGAACCCTCAAGGTGCGCGGCGAGGAGGCAAAGGAAGATCCGAACGACTTCGTGCTCTGGAAGCCGAAGAAGGAAGGCGAGCCCTACTGGGAGTCGCCCTGGTGCGAGGGACGGCCGGGCTGGCACATTGAGTGCTCGGTCATGAGTAAGAAGTATCTCGGCGAGTCGATCGACATCCACGGCGGCGGTGAGGACCTGGTGTTCCCGCACCATGAGAACGAGATTGCGCAGTCCGAGGCGGTGAGCGGCAAGCAGTTTGTGCGCTACTGGATGCACAATGCCTTTCTGAACATCGACAACATCAAGATGTCCAAGTCGCTCGGCAACTTTAAGACGGTGCGGCAGATCAGCGAGGAGTACGATCTCCAGGTGCTCCGCTTCTTCATGCTCTCGGCGCACTACAGAAGTCCGCTGAACTTCTCGCGGGAGATGATGGACGGCGCAAAGGCGAGCCTGGACCGCATTTTGACCGCGACGGACCATCTTCGAGATTGCCTCGCCGCGGCTGCGGAGAGAGAGCTCACGGCCGAGGAAACGGCGGAGCTCGCGGCCTTCGATGCGTTGCGCGAGAAATTCGAGGCGGCCATGGACGATGACTTCAACACGGCCGATGCAATCAGCACGGTCTTTGAGATGGTGAAGCGCGCCAACATAACGGTCACGAAGGAGAGTGCGGCCGCTTACATCCGCCGCGTGAAAGAGCTTTTGGAAAAGCTGCTTGAGGTGCTCGGCATTCACGCGGAGCGGAAGGAAGAGAGTCTGGATGCCCGCGTCGAGGCGCTGATCGAGGAGCGTCAGACCGCGCGCAAGGAGAAGAACTATGCGCGGGCCGATGAGATTCGCGCGGAGCTCACGGCGATGGGAATTTTGCTTGAGGACACCAAAGAGGCGTCAAGTGGAAGAGAGCGTAAAGCAGGCGGCACAGTACTCGCCGCTGGTGCTCGCCTACCTCGGCGATGCGGTCTATGAACTCTACATTCGGGAGCGCATTGTCGCAGGGGGCAACCAGCCGGTGAACCGCATGCACGGCAAGGCGGTGCACTTTGTGAAGGCGGAGACCCAGGCAAAGCTCCTGCGCTATCTGGAACCGGAGCTCACGGAGGCGGAGAGCGGCATTCTTCGCCGCGGACGCAATGCCCATGCGAATACGATGGCAAAGAATGCGAGCATGATAGACTACCGCCGCGCAACCGCGTTTGAGGCGCTGGTCGGCTATTGGAAGCTCAGCGGGCAGGAGGAGCGCTTCCGGGCGCTGCTCACCGCGGCGCTCGCGGCACTCGAGGAAGAGGAGAGACAGGCGCATGAACGAAAACGCAATTGAGGGGCGCAATGCCGTTATGGAGGCATTTCGCGCGGGAAAGACGGTCGACAAGCTCTATGTGCAGGAGGGCTTAAAGGACGGTCCGATTTTGAGCATCGTGCGAGAGGCAAAAAAGCAGGGCAGCCGCATACTCTACTCGGACAAAGAGAGTCTGAATCGCATGAGCGAAGACGGAAAGCACCAGGGTGTCATCGCGATGGTCGCGAGCTATGCGTATGCGGAACTCGGCGATATTCTCGCTCGCGCGCGGGAAAAGGGCGAAGATCCCTTCCTGATATTGCTCGACGGCATTGAGGACCCCTACAATCTCGGTGCGATTATCCGCACCGCGAATCAGGTCGGCGCGCACGGCGTTGTGATCAACAAAAACCGCGCGGTCGGGCTCACCGCGAGTGTCGCGAGAACCTCCGCGGGGGCGCTGAATTATACCCCGGTCGCGAAGGTCACGAACATGGCGAGAACCATAGAGGAGCTGAAAAAAGAGGGCCTCTGGTTCGTGGCGGCGGATATGGACGGCGAGGAGATGTATCGCATTAACCTAAAGGGACCGCTTGGCCTTGTGATCGGCAACGAGGGCAAGGGCGTTTCGGAACTCGTTCGAAAGAAATGTGATTTTACGGCGCGCATCCCCATGCTGGGGCAGATTGACTCGCTGAATGCGAGTGTCGCGGCGGGGGTGCTCGCCTATGAGGTGCTGCGGCAGCGCCGCGGCTCGTAAAGGAGAAATAAATGGAGTTTGAGCGAAAGGATCAGCGCGCCGCGCAGGAGGCTTGGGCGGCGGCTGAACGGCAGCGTGGCGCTGCGAGACAGGAACTCATTGAGGCGCTGGTCGGGATGATTCGGACCGGCGGGACCGGCAGCTTCAATATGATCAGCGACAAGGACCGCGTGTTTTTCGAGGGGCTTACGCTGAGTGCTTCGCCGGATGCGGCTGAGGAAGAACTGCGGTCGGAGACCGAGAAGGTGAAGCTCATGCGAAAGCGCCTGCAGGCGCCGAAGTGCAACGACTGTGAGGGCGCACCGGATCTCACCGGAAACTTTGATATGGCCGCTTGGGCGAAGGACGAGAGAGAGGTGCGCGCTTTAAAGTACATGATACTCTCGACCCTGCAGGAACTCGCGGGGCCGGTGCGGCGCGCACTCCGGCGGGAAGTGACGGATGCGGCGGTCAACGAGATTTTTTACCGCACGCTCTTTACGCTCGGCGAGGATTTTGCGGAGGAGGATTTGCTCCAGATTGCCTACGGATTGGATTTCCTTCGGACACAGGTTGAGACTTACGGCGCGGAGCGCTGAGGCTGAGCTGAAACGAAGACAGAAGGAGGTTTATGGGTCACAGGCATTCGAGAGTGAATCATGCCCTGCACCGCGTGCAGGGGCGTTTCTTCCAGGCGGCAATGTGGGCAGAGGTTGTCATCGCAATGTTCATTTTCGTGGCAATTGCGATTCAGGTCCGGCATTTGCCCTCGCACTTATATGCAAGCTCCCACACGCAGTTCACGGAGTTTATACAGGTAGTGCTGGATATCTTGATGTGTCTCGAGCTCATCATGATGCTCTGCCGCCACGACTTGGATTCCATCATTGAAGTGATGATTTTTGCCGTGACAAAGAACTTGCTCGTGGTGCACGAGAGCAATGTACATGTGCTGCTCGGCGTCGTTGCGCTTGCGCTGCTCTTTGGCATACGGAAGTACCTCTTTTTAAGCTCTGCGGAGTTGGAAGAGCACAAGCATCACCTTGATTTTTATCCAGCAGGACAGAGACGACTGAATGCAAAGAGAAACAAAAAGAGCCCGGAGACCTTTTGGTCTTCGGGCTCTTTTTTGATTTTCGGCAGTCTTCAGTCGGCAGCGATATTGACACTCGTCTCTTTGCGGTGCGCTTCGCGCGGCTGTTTCGCTTTCTTTACTGCCGGGAGCGTATCCCAGTGCAGGCTGGTTTTCCGGAAGAGCGGCTCCAGCACATAGAGGAGACAGGGCAGTATGAAGGCGACAATGAAGGCGGAAATCAGAGCGCCGCGCGCGAGCAGCATGCAGACCTCTTTGATGAGATACATTCTGGAGACCACGGCAACGCCTACGGTCGCCGCAAACATCCCGAGCGAACTTGTGATAATCGAGGCATCGCTGGTTGCACCTGCGAGCACGGCCGCTTCTTCGCGGCTCTTGCCGCTTCGAATTTCCTCTTGGAAGCGGGAACTCACGAGGATTGCATAGTCGACGGTTGCGCCGAGCTGAATCGCACCGATCAGGATGGGCGCAATGAAGGAGATGCTGTCGCCCATCCAGTAGACCAGACCTTGGTTGATGTAAATCGCAAGCTCTATCGTGAGAATCAAGGCAGCCGGAACCGTGGGAGAGCGGAACACAAACATGACGATTACGAAAATCGAGAGGATAGAGAGATAGTTGGTCGTCACATTGTCGCGGGTAAAGACCTCGCGGAGGTCTTCCGTCATTGCCGCTTCCCCGGTCAGGTAGGCATTCGGGTCGTAGCGGGATACAATTTCCTGCACCTCTTTGAGCTGCGCTTTGGTCTCATCGGTCGCGGGCTCAAAGGTCGAAGTCATCATGAGGAGCTGGTAGTCGTCGGAGCGGAATATTTTCCGTATCTTTTCCGGCAGGAAGAATTCCGGGATGCCGCTGCCGATCAGACTGTTGTAGGAAATTACGCGGCTGATGCCGGGCACCGCTTTGAGTTCCGCCTCCATTTCGCCGATTTTTCCGTTGTCCAGGGACTTGTCGAGAATGACGACATGTTCGGTTGCGGTATCGAATTCCTCCTTCAGTTTCTCGTTCGACCGGAGCGAGGGGAGATCCGCGGGCAGGGAGCGGGAAATCTGATAATAGATCTCGGTGTTTTTTTGCGAGTAGTACGCGGGCACCAGCGCAAAGAGGAAGAGGATAATCCAGAAGCGGCGGTGCTTTAAGAGAAAGCGGTTAAAATTCGTAAAATCCGGAAACAGCGATTTATGCTTGTATTTCTCGATGGCCTCGTCAAAGACCAGAATGAGGCAGGGGAGAATCAGGATGACGCAGGCAATACCAATCACGACACCCTTTGCCATGACGATGCCCATGTCACGGCCCATGGTAAAGCGCATCGCGCAGAGGGCCAGGAAACCGGCAATCGTGGTGAGCGAGCTGCCCGAAAGAGAGACAAAAGCCGACGAGATGGCATTTGCCATGGCTTCTTGCTTGTTCGACCGCTTCAGTTTCTCCTCTTCATAGCGGTGGAAGAGGAAATCGAATAGTCGACGGTCACGCCGACCTGGAGTATGGCGGCGATTGCCTTGGTGATATAGGAAATCTGTCCGAGAAAGATATTGCTGCCCATATTGTAGAGCACGGCCATGCCGATGTTTGCGAGGAGCAGGAAGGGCATGACATAGGATTCGAAGCTTAGGAGCAGCACCGTGAGCATTAAAATTACGGCAATCACGGTATAAATCGGAAGCTCGGAGATGACGAGCTCCTTAATATCCTGCACCATGGCGGACATGCCGGCGACAAAGCACTTCTCGTTGGTGAGGGCGCGAATTTGCACGATGGCATCCGTGGTCTCGTCCGCGGAGAGTGCCGTGTCGAATTGAACAATCATGAGGGTCGCATCGCCCGCATAGAAGCCGTCGCGGAGCTTGGCCGGAAGCATGTCGGTCGGGATCTGGATACCCAGCGTATCGGATACCCAGAAGGCATTGCTGACATGCGGCACCTTTTGAATGCTCTGCAAGAGCTCATCCGTATAGGCGGGCGGCATGCCCTCGACGACTACCATGGAGGTTGCCGCCGCTTGGAAGGGGTCCTCGAGCAGCTGTTCGCCCTGTACCGAGCGGACGTCCTTCGGGAGGTAGGAGAGTACGTCGTAGTTCGTGCGAGTGCCGATATAGCCGAGCAGAGCCGGAATCAGAAGCAGGACCGCAATGAAGAGTACAAAGCGGGGTTTTTCGGTAATGCGTTTTGCTGATTTCTGTATCATGATGACTCCTTTTGCCTCAACGGTGCATCCAGCCGGTCAGGAAAGACCAGATATCCGAGAACATTTTTCCGATGCGCGCCATGAGGCCGGGTTTCTTCTCGTTTTGTGCCCCCTTCACCTGCGTTTTCGGCTCCGCTTTTTTAATTTCCGCGCTCCGAAGCATGACGGAGACCGAACTCACATTGTCGTTTTCGCTTGCGGTCAGAGACTCCGGCGCGGCATTGACATCGAGGGAGAAGAGGCGGGTCTTTTCGCCCGTGTTTTCATCCCACTGATTCTCAACCAAGGAACGTATGCTCTCGCTTGCCTGATGCAGGGCCTCCGTGCTGTCGAGCGCGGAGGCACTCTGACGGAGTATCGAGGCGGTCGCGCCGAGGGAGAGGTCCGCATTGCCGTGAAAGGCAGCGCTGTTGCTCTGTAAGATGTCGCGGGTTGTGCGGAGCAGCGCCGTAAGGCTCGCGCTGCCGTCTCTCAGATGCTCACTCAGGGCAGCGGCATCGCGCAAGCTGTCCTGCAGTTCCGGGAGATAAGAATCCGTGGTCTCGTAGAGGCGATTGAGGGCTGAAATGCTCTGCTGCAGGTCACCCGAGAGCGCCGTGGCATCCCGCTGCCGCGCGCGTACCGGTCGAAGCGCTGCCGTAGAGAGCGTCGTAGAGCGAGGAGAGGCGAAGTGCATCCAGGTCATCGCCGAGCACATCCACCTTGCCGTAGATGTCGTTTGCCTGTGTCGCGGCTGCCTGAACCTCGGCTCTCCGGTTCCAGAGTGTAAGGGCGTAGGCAATCTGTTCGTCCGAGTAGCCGAGGGAGGCAAGCTTTCGGCTCGCGAAATCCTGGAAGCTGCCCTGCGGGTACTGCGGGGCAGCGTTGATTTCGGCATCGGTGCGGTAATCAATGCCGCTCGCATCCGAGTCGGTCGCAAGGCGGCCGCTGACCCGAACGCGATTCGCGCCGCGGTTGCCGGCGTCGACGGGCTGTAAGCCGTGGGCCTGCATGTACTGCGCATAGGCTTGGTAGAGGGCGCCCATTTGCGCCAGGGTGCCGCCGACAGTCTGTTCCGCTGTCTTTTTGCCGTTTGCGCTGCGTTCGCGTATGGCCTTTAAATCCGACTGAATGGCGCGGCTGTCACGCTCCAAGTCATCGCTCGCATCCTGCAGGCTCTCTGTATTGTCTCGCAGAGAAGCGAGGGTGCTCTCGCTTTCCTTTAAGTGCTGCTTGAGAGAGAGCAGGTTCCGATTGAGTTCGCCCAAGTTCTGTTCCAGTTCACCGATGTGCCGATCGGCGGCATCCATATGAGCGCCGACTGGCCCGAGATCCGCCGTGAGCACATCCATATTGCCGAGGAAGGCATCCAGGTTGCCGTAGAATTCGCTCTCGCGACTCTGTATGTTCTTTGCACGCGGTTTAAGCCGTCGAGGCCGTCCGCTGCCTGTCCCAGTTTCCCCTGCATGCCCTGCATGGAATCATAGAGTTGATCGCCGGCAGCAGTCAGCTGCTTCCAGGAGTCCTCAATATCCCGCTTACTGTCCTGTAAGTCCTTTAAGTCGCTAAGGCGCCCCGCAGCATTCATCGGGCCGAGGAGAAAGGTGAAACCGTTAAAGCTGAAGTCCTCGCTGCCCACGGAGAGCACATATTCCTTCTCCTCGCCGGGGAGCCAGAAGAAGACAGCGGTCTTTACGTTGCCGACGGTTTGAATCTGGGCGTCCGGTGCCGAGAGGGAGAGGATGTCGTTTTGGTTAAAGACAGCCGCAGCGGTCAGGAACCAGTTGTTTTTTTGGTACTCACTGCTCGCGGGATTCGGGACCGCGCGAATGTGAATCTCGACCACGCCCTTTTCGCCGGCGAGTTTTTCCGCCTCAACCGGGACGCCGTTCAGACGGTACTGAATCGAGAGTATAAAAGGGAGAGTCTCAAAGGGCGCGCGGGTCTTACCTTCAAAATAGAAGTGGGAGGGCGCATTCTCGCCGAGCGAGAAGCGGACTTTGCCGTCTGAGATCTCGGGCTTGATGCCGTTCGTCAGATTTTCGACGCTGTCGTAAGAACCGTAGTCAACGACTTCGTTTGCGCCGTTCAACGCATAGCTCTTTACGACGGCGGCGTCGGTCGGATTTCCGTAGCTGTCCAGGGTCACATAGTAGGCCTCATCGACCGTGGGGCGCACGCCGCTTGTCACTTCGGCGGCTGCGACAAAGGGGAGCTCGAGCGCCAGGATTGCGCCGAGGGCGAGCGCCGACCATTTTTTGCCGGCAGGGTTCTTCTTGAAACGCTTCTTTTCTGTGTACATGATACTTGACTCCTTTGTTGCGATTTTGGTTCGGCTGCTTGCGTCGATAATTGACATCGGAATTATAATATACAAGTGTCTAATAAAAGAACTTTGAACATTATAGTTCGAATCAGGAGGCTTGACAAGGGGGGAGAAGTAAAAAATCGGAGAGCGGCAAGTATGCGTCAGGCCGGAAGAGCGACTGTCCGATTACGAATCCGGACCGAAGCGCTGTGTTTCGTTTCCCGCGCGGTATGCTCTGAAAAAATCGTCAAAATGGACGGGAGAACGCGCAAACGGAGCGGTATTTCCGAGGCTTTGTCGGCTTGTGTGTGGCAAGAGGCCTGTGCTATGATAGAAAGGCTGCTTAGACAGAGAAAGGTGTTTATCAAAGTCAATGAATATTATTGTGGTCGGTAACGGAAATAGGAGAGCTCTTGGTACAGCAACTTTCGAAAGAAGGGCACGATGTGGTCGTTGTGGACAGCAATGCGGCGCGCATCCGTTCGCTGGAGGAAAAGCTGGATGTCTCGACCGTGGTCGGAAACGGCGCTTCGATCGAGATTTTGCGAGAGGCGGGAGCTGAGAACTGTGACATCCTGATTGCGGTGAGCAACAGCGATGAGGTGAATCTTCTGACGGCATTGGTCGCAAAGAAGCTTGGCTGTGAGTACACGGTGGCGCGCGTTCGCAGTCCCGAGTACGACCGGGAGATGAACCTTTTAAAGACGAGCTTCGGTATTAACCTGTCGGTGAACCCGGAGAAGACTTGCGCGAAGGAAATCTTCCGCCTGCTTCAGTTTCCGAGCTTTCTCACGCGAAATTCCTTTGCGGGCGGGCGCGCGGAGATGGTGGAACTCATTGTCCCCGAGGAGGGCAAACTCACGGACCGCAAGCTCATGGATCTTGCGCCCCTGCTGGATAAGAAGGCGCTGATTTGTACGATAGAGCGAGGCGGCGAGGTACTGGTTCCCTCGGGATCCACCGAGCTCAGGGCGGGCGATAAGCTTGCGGTGGCGGCGGCAACCGCGGATCTGCCCTTCCTGCTGCGCCGCTTCGGCATTCCGACCCTCGATGTGAAACAGGTGATGATTGTCGGCGGAAGTGCGACGGCGCGCTATCTCGCAACGGATTTAATCAATGCGGGGCTCGCGGTTACCATCGTGGAGTCGGACCGCGAGAAGTGCAAGGCGCTCGAGGATCTCCTGCCGAAGGCAAGCATCATCCACGGAGACGGTTCCCTGCAGCACTTGCTTGCGGAGGAGGGCATTGCGAACATGGATGCCGTGGTGCCGCTGACCGGCATCGACGAGGAAAATATTCTGATTTCGCTCTATGCGCACTCGGTCGGCACGAAGAAGACCATCACGAAGGTGAACCGCACCGAGTATCTGAACCTCTTCGGTCAGGAACATCTGGGGGCTGTTGTGAGCCCGAAGTCCCTGACCGCGAACGAGATTACCCGCTACACGCGAGCGGCGAGCCAGTCGCGCGAAGGTTCGGTAGAGACGCTTCATACCATAGGCGGCGGGGCAATCGAGGCGCTCGGCTTTACGGTTCCGGAGGAGGCAAGCTTTGTCAATAAGCCCATCATGGAGCTGCCCTTAAAGCCTTCGACCCTGATTGCGAGCATTGTCAGAAATCAGAAGGTTATTATTCCCGGCGGACAGGATTGTCTGATGCGCGGTGACTCCATCATGGTCATCGCGAGTGCGGATCGCATGATTTCGAACTTCACGGATATTTTCCGGGAGCGCGGAGGAGAGGCATGAACTACCGCTTAATCGGAAAATACATGGGACATATACTCCTCGTGGAGGGGATTTTCTCCTGCCGGCCATTGCCGTATCGGCGGCCTACCGGGAACCGCAGAGCGCGCGGGCCATTGCGATTGCGGCGATTATCACCCTGTTGCCGGGCATTCTGCTCTCCTGTATTCGGAGTCACCGCTCGATTTCAATGAGCGAGGGCTTTGTGGTCTGTGCGCTCGGCTGGGTGGTGCTCTCGCTCTTCGGCGCACTTCCGTTTTACATCAGCGGGGAAATACCGCGCTACATTGACTGCTGGTTTGAGACCGTCTCCGGCTTCACCACGACGGGATCCAGTATTCTCACCGAAGTCGAGAACAAGTCGCACGGCCTCCTGTACTGGCGCAGTTTCACGCACTGGATCGGCGGCATGGGTGTGCTGGTCTTTTTACTCGCAATTTTGCCGCTCGCCAAGGGCGACGGCGAGCCCTTTAACTTAATGAAGGCAGAGAGCCCCGGGCCCTCGGTCGGCAAGCTGGTGCCCAAGATTTCCGCGACGGCTAAGATTACCTATATTATTTACTTTGTGATGACCGTTGTCATGATAGCGGTGCTGCTTTTTGAGGGCATGCCGCTCTTTGATGCCGTGCTCAATTCCTTCGGCACGGCCGGCACCGGCGGCTTTGCGATTAAGAACAACTCGATTGCGGCCTACCCGAGTCAGCTCGTGCAGATGACGATTGCAGTCTTTATGGCGCTCTTCGGCGTCAACTTCTCGGTCTACTATCTCATGCTCAGCAAGAAGTGGAAGGATGCGTTCTTAAACGAGGAGTTCCGCTGGTACTGGGGCATCATGCTCGGTGCCTCGCTGCTCATTGCGGGCAATGTGTTCCTGAAGGGCTTTTACCCCGCGGACTTCGGCCAGGCCTTCCGCGACAGCTTCTTCTCGGTCTCCTCTGTCATGACGACGACGGGCTTTTGTACGGCGGACTTTGACAAGTGGCCGGAGTTTTCCCGCTATATGCTGCTCCTCGTCATGTGCATCGGCGCATCGGCGGGTTCGACCGGCGGCGGCATGAAGGTGTCCCGCGTGTTGCTCTTATGCAAACATCTCAGAATTCAGATGTGTCAGATGATACATCCGCGCCGTGTGCGCTCGGTGCGCATGGACAAGCGCCGCGTCGAGAACTCGGTCATGTTCGGTACGACGGCCTATCTCGCGGCGTATCTCATTATCATGAGCTGCTCTATGCTCATCGTCTCGCTGGACGGCAAGGGTTTCGAGACCACCTTTTCGGCGGTCGTCTGTACCTTCAACAACATAGGACCGGGTCTCGGCATGGTGGGACCGACCGGAAACTTCAGCGCCTTCTCGGATCTCTCGAAGTTTGTGCTCTCGGTCGACATGCTCTTCGGTCGACTGGAAATATTCCCGCTGCTCTTCCTGCTCTCGCCGGAAGTCTGGACGCGGAAGCAGTTAAAGACGCGCGTGGTCCCGACTTGAGAAGGGCTTGAGAGCGCGGGGAAAATATGTTATACAAGAAAGATACAAAAAGAAGTTCAGGGAGGATGGTATGAAAAAGACGGCAAAGGTGCTCTGCGCATTGGTTTCCGCGGCTCTCTTGCTTGCGGGTTGCGGCAGCGGCGCAAAGACGGAGACGAAGGCTTCCGCGGAGGCGGAGAGCACGACGACGGCGAACGGCTCCTCGCAGACCGTGGTTCCGAAGGAGCAGTTGAAGATCGGTGTGCTGCTGATTGGCGACGAGAACGAGGGCTACAGCGCGAGCCATATCAACGGACTCAAGGAGGCCGCGAAGACGCTGGGTCTCAGCGAGGATCAGCTGATTTTTAAGACCAATATCCGCGAGGATGAGTCTTCGCTCGATGCGACCGAGGACCTTGCGAACCAGGGCTGCCAGCTGATTTTTGGCACGAGCTTCGGTTACGAGAGCTACATGCTGGAGGTCGCCAAGGACCACCCGGAGATTACCTTCTGTCATGCGAGCGGAAATCAGGCAGCGGGCGCGGGACTTGCGAACTTCCACAACTACTTTGACGATATCTATGAGGCGCGCTATGTGAGCGGCGTTGCTGCGGGCTTAAAGCTGAAGCAGATGATAGACGAAGGCAAGATTAAGCCGGATCAGGCGAGACTCGGCTATGTCGGCGCTTACCCTTACGCGGAGGTGATTTCCGGTTATACGGCGTTCTATCTCGGCGCAAAGTCCGTGGTTCCGGAGACCACGATGAAGGTTCTCTACACGAACAGCTGGGGCGACCCGGCGGTCGAGGCAGAGACCGCAAAGCAGCTCATCTCCGACGGTTGCGTGCTCTTAAGTCAGCACGCGGACACAACCGGCGCACCGACGGCGGCAGAGGAGGAGAAGGTTCCCTGCGTCGGCTATAACATCGATATGACGGGTGTGGCACCGGATTCCGCAATCACCTCCCCGACCAACAACTGGGGCGTCTACTACACCTACGCGATGGAGAGTGTGCTCTCCGGCGAGCCGATTGCGACGGATTGGTCCGAGGGCTTTGCTCAGGATGCGGTGCGTCTTACGAAGCTCGGCACGGCTGCGGCACCCGGCACCGAGGAGAAATTAAAGGAAGTGGAGCAGCAGATCAAGGACGGCACCCTGCATGTCTTTGACACGAAGAACTTCACCGTGGACGGCAAGGAAGTCACGAGCTATGCGCCGAACGGTCAGGAGCTCATCTCGGACGGCTATTTCCACGAGTCGGAGTACCGCTCCTCCCCGAGCTTTGACTTGATTGTCGACGGCATCGAGGCGACTGCGAACTAATTCAGGAAGACCCACAAAAAGCCCCCTGCGACGGCAGGAGGCTTTTTGATTCAAAGCTGACAGCGGCTTAAGGAGGAAACCGTGGCAGAACAGGCAATACGTTTTTGCGATATCAGCAAACACTTCGGCGAGGTCAAGGCGAGCGACCACGTGAGCTTTTCGCTGAAGAAGGGGGAGATACTGGCCCTTCTCGGGGAGAACGGAAGCGGAAAGACGACGCTCATGAACATGCTCTCCGGCATCTACTTTCCGGACAGCGGTCACATCGAGGTGAACGGAGCGCCGGTCAGCATACGCTCGCCGAAGGACGCGTTTCAGCTCGGCATCGGCATGATACACCAGCACTTTAAGCTGATTCCGGTCTTTACGGCGGCGGAAAATATCATACTGGGAGAACAGGGCGGCAAGTACGATTTGAGAGCCGCGGAGCAAAAGCTCTCGGAACTCGCGGATCGCTACGGCTTCCGCCTGAATCCGAAACAGAAGGTGTACGAGCTCTCGGTCTCCGAGAAGCAGACCGTCGAGATTATGAAGGTGCTCTATCGCGGCGCGGACATTTTGATTCTCGATGAGCCGACGGCCGTGCTCACGCCGCAGGAGACCGAACGCCTCTTTGCCATCCTTCGGAAGATGCGAGAGGACGGGAAGTCCATCCTGATTATCACCCACAAGTTAAACGAGGTGCTCGCAATCTCGGACCGCGTCGCGGTGCTTCGGAAGGGGCAGTATATCGGCGAGGTCGAGACCGCAAAGGCGGATGCTTCCCTTCTCACCGAGATGATGGTCGGCGAAAAGGTGAAGCTCGGCATAGAGCGCGCGGAGCCCGGAAACGGACCGAGACGCCTCCGCCTCGAAAACGTGTCCTGCGTGAATGCGGAGGGGGTGAACGTGCTCTCGAATTTGAGCTTACGCTTGCAGGGCGGCGAGATCCTCGGCATTGCCGGCATCGCCGGAAACGGGCAGAGGGAGCTCCTCGAGGCCATAGCGGGTCTGGTGCCCTACACCGGTGAAATCTGGTACGGCGAGGACAACGGGGAGGAGAAGAACCTGCGCGGCATGAGCCCGGCGGAAATCGAGGCCCTCGGCGTGCGCCTCGCCTTTGTCCCGGAGGACAGACTGGGCATGGGTCTTGTGGGCAGCATGGATTTGACGGACAATGTGATGCTCCGCTCCTATCGGAGCGGCAGCGGTTTTGTGACCGACCGGAAGAAGCCGCGGGAACAGGCAGAGCAGATCGTGGAAGAGCTCTCGGTCGCGACGCCGGGCACCGCAACGCCCATTGCCAGACTCTCGGGCGGCAATGTGCAGAAGGTTCTGGTGGGGCGTGAGATACTCGGCAGCCCCAAGGTTGTGATGGCGGCCTACCCGGTGCGCGGTCTCGACATTCACTCGGCGTATATGATTTACCAGCTCCTGAACGAGCAGAAAAAGAGCGGCAGCGCCGTGATCTGCGTCGGCGAGGATTTGGACGTGCTCCTTGAGCTCTGTGACCGTATCCTCGTATTACAGGGCGGTAAGAGCGCCGGCATTTGGATGCGCGGAGTGCGAGCAAGGAAGAATTGGGAAGAAGAATGATGGGCGGAAAGGAAGTTGAGGCATGAGTCAGGGAAGAGAACCGCTGTTTCAAATGCATAAGCGCGGCTACATTTCGTTCGGAAAGCTCGCGCTGATTCACCTCATCGCACTGCTGCTGGCGCTTGTGACCTGCGCGGCTGTCATTGTGCTGGTGACGGGGGTCAATCCGCTCGGCGTCTACGAGGCGCTGGTCTCGGGCGCAATCGGAAACCCGCGGCGCCTCTGGGTCACGATACGCGAGAGCGGCGTGCTGCTTTTAATTGCGGTGGGCCTCACCCCGGCCTTTCGCATGCGCTTCTGGAATATAGGCGCGGAGGGACAGATACTGGTCGGCGGCATTGCGAGCGCGGGGCTCATGATACTGCTCGGCGACAAGATTCCGAATGCGCTGCTCCTTGCCCTCATGATTGCGGGCAGCATGCTTTTCGGCATGATCTGGGGCCTGGTTCCTGCCTATTTAAGGCGCGCTACCACACGAACGAGACTCTGTTCACCCTCATGATGAACTATGTCGCGCTGCAACTTGTCACTTTTTCGATTTGCTTCTGGGAGAACCCGAAGGGCTCTAACAGCATAGGCACCATCAACCAGGCGACGCGCGCGGGCTGGTTTCCGCGCATCGGCGGCACGGGCTTTGCGGGCAGTCAGTATGTCTTCGGCCTCTTCATCATCCTCCTTGTGACCGTACTCATGCATCTCTATTTGCAGCGCACCAAGCAGGGTTTTGAGATTTCGGTGGTCGGCGCAAGCCAAAACACGGCGCGCTATGCGGGCATCTCGGTGCAGCGCGTCATGCTGCGCACCATGGCCATTTCCGGTGCAATCTGCGGCCTTGCGGGCGCGGTGATTGTGGGCGGCGCGGGACACACGCTCTCGGTCAGTACGGCAAACGGGCGCGGCTTCACGGCCATCCTGGTCGCCTGGATGGCGAACTTTAACCCGCTCTTCATGGCGCTGATTGCGGTGATCCTCTGCTTCATGCAGCAGGGGTCCATTCAGATTGCGACGCAGTACAAGCTGAATCAGAATTTTTCGGACATCATCACGGGCATACTGCTTTTCTTCCTGATCGGTTGCGAGTTCTTTGTCCGCTATCGCCTGAGCGTCCGGAGGAAAGGAGAGACGAAATGAATTTGCTTGCCACCTTTTTGCAGCGCGCCATTTTACAGGGCGTCCCGATACTCTACGGCGCGAGCGGTGAAATTCTGACCGAGAAGTCGGGCAATCTGAATTTGGGCATTCCGGGCATCATGTACATGGGAGGTGTCTCCGGTCTGATTGCGGCCTTCTTTTACGAGAGAGCGGCGGGAGAGCGGGCGTCCGGCCTCGCGGGTCTCATGCTATCCCTCGCGGCGGCTCTCCTGATTTCGATGCTTGCGGGTCTCCTGTACAGCTTCTTAACGGTCACGCTCCGCGCGAACCAGAATGTTGTGGGACTTTCTCTCACCACCTTCGGCGTGGGTTTCGGCAACTTCTTCGGCGGTTCCCTCTCGCAGCTTGCGGGCGGCGTGGGACAAATTTCAACGAAGCTCACGGCGGCTGCTTATCGACAGAGCCTTCCGGGGCTCTCGAAGCTCCCCTTTGTGGGCAAGGCCTTTTTCTCCTTCGGCTTCCTCACCTATTTCTCGATCATCTTGGCGCTCTGCCTTGCCTTCGTATTGACGGGCACGCGGAAGGGGCTTGAGATCCGTGCGGTCGGCGAGGATCCCGCGGCGGCGGATGCTGCCGGGGTCGATGTGAACCGCGTGAAGTATGTCTCCACCGTGCTCGGCGCGGCGCTCGCGGGGCTCGGCGGCCTCTGCTTTGTCATGGAGTACTTGGGCGGCACCTGGGCGAACGACGGCTTCGGGGATCGCGGCTGGCTCGCGGTCGCGCTGGTCATACTCTCGGTCTGGAATGCGAGAAAGGCAATCTGGGGCTCCTTCCTCTTCGGCGGCCTCTACATTCTCTACCTCTACATTCCGGGTTTAAACCGCTCGGCGCAGGAGCTCTTTAAGATGCTCCCCTATCTCGCGACCATACTGGTGCTCATTCAGACCGGCAGAAGAAATCGCGCGGAGGATCAGCCGCCGGCAAGCCTAGGTCTCTCATATTTCCGAGAGGAGCGCTGAGTCATGGGCGTACGCACCAAATTGCTGTTTGCCGAGATTTTTATCCTCGGTCTGCAGACCCTCCTTTACTTCGGCGTGGAGGCTTTTGAGGGCAAGCCGCACAATGTGGCAAAAAAAATAGACGGACACATTCCCTTTGTGCCCGCCTTTGTATACATCTATGTGCTCTGGTTTCCGCTGATTCTTCTGTTTCCGCTTGCGCTCTTTCAGGCGGATCCCATGGCCTACGCGCGCTACCAGACAGCCATTGTTCTGGACATCGCGCTGAGCCTCCTTTGTTACCTCGTCTACCCGACAAGCTTTGCGCGCCCCGAGGCGCCGAATACCGTTTCCGGCCGGGCCATGAAGCTCGTGTTCCGGGGGAGCTATAAGGGCTTAAACTGTGCGCCGAGCATGCACTGCTCCATGTGCTACCTCGTGCTGCACTTTGTCGGCTCCACCCCGGGCCTGCCGCTCGCGGTCGCAGCGATTGCGGCCCCGATTGCGCTCGGCATTGTGATCTCGACCTTATTTACGAAACAGCATGTCGTGATCGATGCACTGAGCGCAATTCCGCTCGCGGCTGTCTGCATTCTGATCGGAAATCGCCTGCCGCTCACGGCGCTTCTTCACTGGATTCTGGGCGCTTAAGTTTGTCCGCGAAGGGACGGTTTTTGGGTGTTGCCTCCGTCACGGTGGGGGCGGAGAGCCCTTCTCTGTGGGCGCGGAGCATCTCTTCGCGGAGCTCGCTCGCCGAGAGGAGGAGAGCCCCCTGACTCCGCACAATGATTTGTTCCACCCCGTCCGAGGTCGCGACCGTTACGATATCGCTCGCGGCATGGCGGCCGGAAAAGCTCTCGATATAGCTGTCCGCGGTCTGTGCGGTCTTCGTATAGACGACAAAGAGATTGTGCCAGGGATAGCGCTCCTCCTTGTGATCTTTCCGCCGGTAGGCGTCAAAGACCGCAATCAGCGTATACCCGGTGAAGCCCTGGTAGTCGGACAGAAGATCCAGGAGCGCGAGCCGCGCACTGTCGATGTTCTCTTCCGCGAGCGCGCGGAGCTCGGGGAAGGCAAAAATAATATTGTAGCCGTCGACCAGAAGGAAGTGCTTCCGCGGCGCGGCGGTTTTGAGCGCGCGGTAAGCGCGCTCTTTTGCCGCCTCGCTCGCCTTCCTTCGCTGCTTTTCCGGGCGCTTCTTGTCGCGCTGCCGGTTCTGATAAAAGGTGCGGTCCAAGATTGCATCGATTTCTTCCAAAGAGAGCGGGGCGCTCTCTTTTTTTGTGCGGACAAGAGAGTCTTCGCCGACCTCTTCCGGAGCTGCGTTCATGTCGCGCCGGTAGGGAAGGTGCATGTAGCGGGGGGCCTCCGCATAGGAAACCGTCTCGCCGCTCCCGTGGCGGCAGAAAACCGAGTCCGCCGGAAAGGCGAGATCCGCCGCGGGATCGTAGCCCCGCGCGGCAATGACGCTCTCCGCATCCCGGCAGGGGAAAAAGCCCGCAAAGGAGAGGGAGAGTGAGCCCTCACCTCTCGTAAAGCGACGAAGCTCCGCGGCATAATTTTGCATGGCGAGGACCGCTGCCTGACCGTGAATTACGGCCTCGGCCTCGGAAGCTGCCGTGCCGAGCGTAAATGCAGCGCCCATGCGGTCCAAGTCGTTTAAAGCCCTGCCGAGCGAAGAAGCGGGCAGACGGAGCGAAAAGGCATAGTATGGCTCCAGAAGGCAGGGCTCTGCGGAAAGAGAGCGGCGCGGAGCGCCCGTATGGCGGCCTGCCGAAAATCGCCGCCCTCGGTGTGCTTCTCGTGGGCCCGCCCCGCAATCAGGGTAATTTTAAGATCCGTGAGCGGCGCACCGGTCAAAATCCCGGGAATTTCCTCTTCTTCCAAGGTGTGCAGTACCTGCTGTTGGTAGCGGTTCGGGAGAAGCTCGGTGCTGAGTGCGCTCTCAACCTGCACGCCCGAGCCCGGCTCCAGGGGCTCGACGAGGAGATGTACTTCCGCATAGTGGCGGAGCGGCTCAAAATGCCCCGCCCCCTCGGCGCTCCTGGTGACCGTTTCACGGTAGCTGACGCCCGCGGGTTCGAAGGATACCGCGAGCGAAAAGCGGCGTGCGAGGAGTTCCGTGAGAATTTCCAACTGCATTTCGCCCATCAGAGAGACCAGCAGAGTCTTGCCGCCGGCATCGAGCGAAAAGCGGAGACTCGGCTCTTCCTCCTCGAGTGTGCGGAGACGGGGCAGGAGCTCCGTGCGCGATGCGGACTCCGGTAAAATAAGGCGGTAACGGAGCACCGGGGTCAAAATAGGCAACACATGTTCGCCTTGTTCCGCCCCCAGTCCCATCCCCGCGCGGCTCTCCGTGAGCCCCGTTACGGCGACCACGCTGCCGGCAGGCGCCTTTTTAAGAGGGAGTAGGAATTTCCCGAGTAGAGACGCAGCTGCTCGACCTTTTCGCCGAGCGGCGGGAGCGCCATCTTGGCGCTTAAGCTGCCGCCCGTGATTTTCAGATAGCTTAAACGCGCTCCCTTCTCATCCGTGCCGATCTTAAAGACACGGGCCGAGAATTCCGATGGGTAGACCGGCGGGACAAAGAGGCGGGAGATGCCGTTAAGGAGTTCCGTGATGCCCTCCGCACGGAGGGCGGAACCGAAGAAGCAGGGGAAAAGCGCCGCGCCTTAAAAAGCGCCGCGATCTCTGCCTCGCTCGGCGCAGTGCCGCGCTCCAGATAGCGGTTTAAGAGCGTCTCGTCTAAGAGGGAGAGCTCCTCTGCGAGATCTGGGCTCGCTGCCTTGCGGGAGAAATCGATGAATTCGCCGTTGAGCCGCGTGCGGAGAGAAGAAAGCAGCGACTCCCTCGTGCCGACCTGCCGGTCCGTCTTATTGAAGAACACAAGAAAGGGAATGCGGTAGCGGCGAAGGAGCTGACAGAGTGTTATGCTGTGTCCCTGTACGCCTTCGGCCGCGCTGATTACGAGGATTGCGAGATCCAGGACTTGGAGGACGCGCTCGGCCTCCGGAGAGAAGTCCACATGCCCCGGGGTGTCGAGCAGGGTCACCGCGAGATCGCCGTATTCAAAAATAGGCCTGCTTTGAAAAAATGGTGACCCCGCGGCGTTTCTCCGCGGGGTCGGTGTCCAGAAAGGCAGAGCCGTAATCGACACGCCCCGGCGCGCGGAGCGCACCGGAGGCGACGAGGAGGGCCTCGGATAGCGTGGTTTTGCCGGCATCCACGTGCGCCAGGATGCCGAGCGTCAGGCGGCGCATCAGTTTTTGGTCAGGTGGAAGGCAAAGCCGCCGATCTCCTCCGTAAGGTAGAGGAAGGTGGTTCTGCCGGCAGCGTCCACCCGGCGGGTCGACTCATCGAAGGAGAAGCCGCGCTGTCTCAAGTAGTACTCCGCGCGGTCCACATTGTCCGCGCCGATTGCAATGTGTCCGAGGCTTCCGCGCCCCATGTACTTCATGACCTCGACCGCGGTACCGGTGAAGACGGAGAGCTCGGTGTCGTTATAGTCAAAGTCGAAGATCGAGCAGAGAAGGGTGGCCGTCTTCTTTGCCTCTCTCGCGTCCTTCGAGTTGATGCCCACGTGCTTGATGCGGAAGTTTAACATGGTTTTTACGGCCTCGCGGGTGCGCGCCGTGATTTGATCGAAGGCCTTCGCCTTGATATCGTCCTGGTCGCGAGCCAGGTGCCGCCGCAGGCAAAGACCTGATCGAGCGCCAGATAGGTTCTGAGATTCTCGAGCTTCACGCCGCCGGTCGGCATGAAGAGAAGGTCGCGGTAGGGCGCGGAGAGCGCCTTTAACATGGGCGCGCCGCCGTTTTGCTCCGCCGGGAAGAACTTGACCGCCGAGAGACCGAGGGCCATGGCCTGCTCCATCTCGCCCGGGGTCGCGGTTCCGGGACACATCGGCACGCCCTTCGAGAGCACGTAGGAGACCAGCTCCGGCTGAAAGCCCGGGCTCACGATGAACTTTGCGCCCGCCTCAATGGCGGCGTCGGCCTGTTCCTTCGTGATGACCGTGCCCGCACCGACCAAGAGTTCCGGCATCTCGCGGGTCAGGAGGCGAATCGCATCCGCCGCGGCAGCGGTCCGGAAGGTGACTTCAATCGCGGAAACCCCGCCCTTTTTGAGCGCAGCCCCGAGCGGTAGCGCGTCGGCGGCATCTTCCAGTGCGACCACGGGGACAATTCCGATGCGGTACAGTTCCTTGATACATGCGTCCATTTTGTACATCCTCCTAAGCTAAGTCTGTATCATTTGCACTGAAATCAGTGTAGCATAAGTTAAGAGCATAGAAAAGTTTGCAAAAATGCGTTAAGATAGCGGTACATGTCTAGAACAGGGAGGAACTACAATGAAGGTAGTCATTCTGGCCGGCGGCTTCGGCACCAGAATCACGGAGGAAAGCTATTTAAGGCCCAAGCCCATGATTGAGATCGGCGGACAGCCCATACTCTGGCACATTATGAAATACTATTCCTCCTACGGTTTTCACGACTTTGTGATTTGCCTCGGCTACAAGCAGTATGTGGTCAAGGAATATTTTGCGGACTATTTCCTGCACACTTCGGATGTGACCTTCGATCTCGCGAACAACAGCATGGAGGTCTTAAGGAAGCACGCGGAGCCCTGGAAGGTGACGCTGATCGACACCGGCCTTCACACCATGACCGGCGGCCGTGTAAAGCGCATTCGGGACTATGTCGGCGACGAGCCCTTCCTTCTGACTTACGGAGACGGCGTGTCGGATGTGGATCTCGATGCCCTGCTTGCCTTCCACCGGGAGAAGAAGCGCATTGCGACCCTGACCATGGTGAACATAGGTCAGGCGAAGGGCGTGCTCGATGTCGGCGCGGGCGGCGAGATTCACTCCTTCCGCGAGAAGGACGACAGCGACGGCGCCGTGATCAACGGCGGCTTCATGGTCTGCGAGCCCGGCATTTTCGATTATATCGAGGGCGATGACACCGTGCTCGAGCAGGACCCGTTCCGGAAGCTCTGCAGCGACCGGGAGCTCGTGGGCTATTACCACAGAGGCTTCTGGCAGTGCATGGATACGCAGCGGGAAAAGAATAAGTTAGAAGAGCTCTGGGAGAGCGGAAACGCGCCCTGGAAGCGATGGTAAGGAGAAACTTGCATGTTTGAAGATAAGACAGAAGCAGAGGCGCGGCAGGAGATACTGGCGCTGGTGGAAGAGTATGCGGAGCGTTTCCGCGAGAAGAAAAAGCCCTTTCAGCCGGGTGACCGCATTTCTACGCGTCCCGTGTCTACGACCACAAGGAGATGGTGAATGCGGCGGATGCCGTCTTGGAGTTTTGGCTGACCTCCGGTCGCTTCAGCGATCTCTTTGAGAAGAAACTCGGCGAGTACTTGGGCGTCCCCTATGTGTCGCTCGTAAACTCGGGTTCGAGCGCGAACCTCCTCGCCTTCATGGCGCTGACCTCCCCGAAGCTCGGCGAGCGCCGGGTGAAGCGCGGCGATGAAGTGATCACCGTGGCCTGCGGCTTCCCGACCACGGTCACGCCCATCATCCAGTACGGCGCGGTTCCGGTCTTTGTGGACGTCTGCATTCCGCAGTACAACATCGATGTGACCAAGCTTGAGACAGCGCTCTCCGAGAAGACCAAGGCCGTGATGATTGCACACACGCTCGGCAACCCCTTTGACTTGAAGGCGGTGAAGGCTTTCTGTGACGCGCACGGGCTTTGGCTCATCGAGGACAACTGCGATGCGCTCGGCAGCCGCTATACCCTGGACGGCGTCACGCAGTTCACGGGCACCGTCGGCGACATCGGCACTTCGAGCTTTTACCCGCCGCACCACATGACGATGGGAGAGGGCGGCGCGGTCTACACGAAGAATGTAGTCCTGCACAATATACTCCGCTCCATGCGCGACTGGGGCCGGGACTGCCGTTGCCCCTCGGGGGTCGACAATCTCTGCGGCCACCGCTTTGACGGCCAGTACGGGGAACTCCCGAAGGGCTATGACCACAAGTATGTCTACTCGGAGTTCGGCTTCAATCTGAAGGCGACCGATCTGCAGGCGAGCATAGGCTGCGCGCAGCTTGAGAAGTTTCCGCACTTTGTCGAGCGCCGGAAGGAAAACTTTAAGCGTCTCCGCGCGGCGCTCTCTCCCGTAGCGGACAAGCTGATACTCCCGGAGGCCTGTGAGCATGCGGACCCGAGCTGGTTCGGCTTCCTTCTGACCTGTCGGGAGGGCGTGTCCCGCGAGAAGCTGGTGCGCTACATCGAGTCGAAGGGCGTGCAGACCCGCATGCTCTTTGCCGGCAACCTGACCAAACACCCCTGCTTTGACGAGCTTAGGGAAAGCGGTGAGGGCTACCGCATTGTGGGAGAACTAAGGGAGACCGACCGCATCATGCGGGATACCTTCTGGGTCGGCGTTTATCCGGGCATGACGCCGGAGATGATAGACTACATGGCCTCGGTGATTCTGGAGGGGCTGAATCAATGATGCGAGCGAAGAAGGGCGGGATTTATCTCGCCCTGCACGCTTTGGTGCTCTTTTACAGCCTCTCGGCGCTCTGCTCGAAAAAGGCGGCCTCCTATCCCTTCGCGAGCCCCAGGGTGGCTCTTGTTTTACAGGGGCTGTCATTTTGATTTTGGGGCTCTACGCCGTGTTTTGGCAGCAGATCATTAAGCGCCTGCCGCTCTCGACCGCCTATATGAATAAGGCGGCGACCGTCGTCTGGGGGCTTGTTTTCGGGCGTGTATTTTTCGGCGAGCGCGTGAGTGCGCCGAAACTCTTCGGCGCGGCGCTGATCATTGCCGGCATTGTGCTCTTTGCGCTGCCGGAAGGGGAGGAAGGGCATGCGTGACGTTTCCTTTCCGCATCTTGCGATTTTTCTCGGGGCGGTGCTCCTCGCGGCGCTCTCGCAGGTGCTCTTAAAAAAGGCGGCAATGCGGCAGTATGACAGCGTGTGGCGGGAGTACCTGAATCCGCAGGTCATCTTTGCCTACGCGCTTTTTTTTCTTGCGACCCTGATTGATGTGGTCGCCTACCGGCGTATTCCCTTAAGTCTCGGCCCCATCTTGGAGGCGAGCGCCTATCTCTACATGTTGGTATTCGGCGCGTTCTTTTTCGGCGAGCGCGTCACGGCGCGAAAGTGCTTTGCGCTCGCGCTGATACTCGGCGGCATCGTCCTCTTCACGCTCGCGGGCTGAAGCAGGGCTTGCGCTGTTTGAATCAAGGAGGAAAGTGAGACCATGCAGGAAAAATACGATTATCTCCTGGTCGGTGCGGGACTCTATTCCGCGGTCTTTGCCCATGCGGCGGAGCGCGCCGGAAAGAGCTGCCTCGTGCTGGAAAAGCGCTCGCACATCGGCGGCAACATCCACTGCGACACGGTGGAGGGCATAGAGGTGCACCGCTACGGCGCGCACATCTTCCACACCTCAAACCCCGAGGTCTGGAACTTTGTGAACCGCTTTGTGACCATGAACCGCTTCACGAATTCGCCGGTCGCAAACTACAAGGGGGGAGATGTATAACCTTCCCTTCAACATGAACACCTTTGCGCGCATGTGGAACATACGCACGCCCGAAGAGGCCCTTGCCATTCTGAACGAGCAGCGCGCGGAGATTACGGGCGAGCCGAAAAACCTCGAGGAACAGGCGATTTCCCTGGTCGGACGGGATGTCTACGAAAAGCTCATCAAGGGCTACACGGAGAAGCAGTGGGGGCAGGCTTGCACGGAGCTTCCAGCCTTCATTATCCGCAGACTGCCGGTGCGCCTCACCTACGACAACAACTACTTTAACGACCGCTATCAGGGGATTCCGGAGGAAGGCTACGACACGCTGGTTCGAAAGCTCTTCGGCAAGGCGGAAATTCTCCTGAACACGGATTATCTCGCGGACAAGGCGGGCTGGAATGCGCGCGCAAAGACCGTGGTCTACACCGGGCCGATCGACGCTTATTTTGACTATGAGCTCGGCGCGCTCGAGTACCGCTCGCTCCGCTTCGAGACCGAGACCCTGGACACGGAGAACTACCAGGGCTGCGCGGTCGTAAATTACACGGAGCGGGAAATTCCCTACACGCGCATCATCGAGCACAAGCACTTTGTCTTCGGCACGCAGCCGAAGACCGTGATCACCCGGGAGTACCCCGCGGACTGGAAGCCCGGCCTGGAGCCCTACTACCCGGTGAACAACGAGAAGAACCAGGCGCGCTATGCCCTGTATCGGGAGCGCGGCGAGCGCGAGCCCGTGATTTTCGGCGGCCGCCTCGGCGAGTACCGCTACTATGACATGGACAAGGTGATTGAGAGCGCAATGGAAAAGGCGCGCGCCTTGGGCCTTCCGGTGGGAGAAGAAGCATGATAATCACGAGAACCCCGTTTCGCATGTCCTTTTTCGGCGGCGGAACCGATATGCCCGAATTTCAGAGAGCACGGCGGCGCAGTGCTCTCGACCACCTTTGACAAGTACTGCTATGTCAATGTGCGCCACCTGCCGCCCTTCTTTGACTACAGCACGGAGCTCTCGTACTCGAAGCTGGAGCGCGTGACTCGGGTCGAAGACCTGGAGCACCCGGCGGTGCGGGAGGCCATGAAGTTCCTCGACATGCATGAGCTGCGCTTAACCTACGAGGCGGATCTCCCGGCGCGCTCGGGACTCGGCACGAGTTCCAGCTTTGCGGTCGGTATGTTAAATGCCTTCTACGCCCTGAAGGGCAAGTACGCGGACAAGAAGAAGCTCGCGGACGAGGCGATTTACTTAGAGCGCGAGCTCTGCCGGGAGGCGGGCGGCTGGCAGGACCAGATTGCGGCCTCCTTCGGCGGCCTCAATGTGATACGCTTTGACGCGGACGGCTACCGCGTGAGCCCGGTCATTGTGAGCGCGGAGCGGAAGCGCGCACTGAACGAGAACCTCATGCTCTTTTTCACGGGCTTTTCGCGCTTTTCCTCGGACATCCAGCAGGACACCAAGCGTGCCCTCTCGGATAAGACCGCGGTGCTCCGGGAGATGGGGGCCATGGTCGACGAGGCGGAGAAGATATTGCTCCACAAGGAGAGCGATTTAAACGAGTTCGGTCGCATGCTCGACGCGAGCTGGGCGTTAAAGCGCGGCGTGAGCACAAAGATCTCGACCGATTCGATCGATCGCCTCTATGCGGACGCAAAAAAAGCCGGCGCGCTCGGCGGAAAACTTCTCGGCGCGGGCGGCGGCGGCTTTCTCTTGTTCTATGTGGAGAAAGACAAACAGGACGCGGTGCATGCGGCGCTCTCGTCCCTCCTTCATGTGCCGTTCAGCTTTGAGAACGGCGGCACGACGGTCATTTTCTATGAGCCGGAGAGCTATGTCGCAAAATAAAATACGGACGGCTTATTCTCAGCCGAGGGCCACATCGAGCGCCATCATGAGGGTAAAGCCGAGCGCGAAGGAGAGCACACCGATGTCGGAGTGCTCTCCTTCCGACATTTCGGGAATCAGTTCCTCTGAAAACGAAACCGGTCCTCAGCGCACGCCGTCGTCCGGCAGCGGAGCGATGAGGAGGCGCAGAATGCGGTGCAGGAAAAAGAGACTCACAAAGAGGCCCGCCCCCTCCGCGATGACAATGGACCACCAGACATTTCGAAGCTCTCCGGTCGCGGCGAGAAGATAGGCGGACGGGAGGAGAAAGACCAGCTGACGGCCGATCGAAGCCGCCATGCTGTAAAAGCCCTTGCCGAGCGCCTGGAAGGCGGAACTCGTGGAAATCGAGAAGCCGACAAAGGGCAGGCAGAGGCCTATGATGCGAAAGGCCGGAATGCCGAGGCGCAGCATCTCCTCCGAGGCATTGAAGAGTCGGAAAAAGAAGGCCGGCAGGAGTTCAAAGAGCAGCAGTCCCACAAACATGAAGCCGAGCGCCGTCAGGGTCGAAAGCGCAGGGTGTGCTCGATGCGGCGCTTGTGCCCCGCGCCGTAGTTGTAGGCGAGTATGGGCACCGTGCCGTTGTTAAGGCCGTAGAGCGGCATGAAAATGAGGCTCGAGACCTTGAAGTAGACACCGAGGATGGCGGTCGCGGTGGAACTGAAACCGATCAGAATCCGGTTCATCGAATAGACCATGAAGGAACTCAGCGCTTGCATGATGGTCGAGGGAATGCCGACCGCAAGGATGCGCTGAAGGAGCTCGGGGTGAAAGCCGAAGGAGGAGAGTTTCAGACTCACCTCCGGGTTTTTACGCTGGTTTAAGTAAATCGCAAGCAGCGCGGAGAGGCACTGGCCGAGTACGGTCGCGAGGGCCGCTCCGGCTATGCCGAGCTTCGGCATACCGAAGAGGCCGAAAATCAGCACGGGATCCATGATGATGTTAAAGACTGCGCCTAAGAGCTGGGAAATCATAGAGAGCGTGGTGCGACCGGTCGACTGCAGGAAGCGCTCAAAGGTGATTTCCATGAAGATGCCGAGCGAACCGCAGCAGACAATGCGCGTGTAGAGGACACCCTGGGAGAAGATGCTCGCATCGGCGGTCTGGGCGCGGAAAAAGGGAACGGCGAGAAAGAGGCCGGTCAGAACAAAAGAGCAGGGGTGAAGAAGAGCTCTAAGATTACGCCGCTCGCCGCAATCCGGTTGGCGCGCTGCGGCTTCTTTTCGCCGAGGGCGCGGGACAACTGGGAGTTGATGCCGACACCGATGCCGGTGCTGAAGGCAATCATCAGCGATTGCAGCGGAAAGGCAAGACTCACGGCTGCGAGTGCGTCCTCGCTGATCATAGAGACAAAGACAGAGTCTACAATGTTATAGAAGGCCTGGACAATCATGGAGATCATCATGGGAACGGACATCGAGAAGATGAGTTTCCCGACCGGCATGGTTCCCATCTTGTTCTCGGTTTGCATCGTTTTAGTCGTGTCCATCTTGAAAACCTTCCTTTCCGGGGGGATTAGAGTGCGAAATAGTCTATAGTTTAGCAGTATTGTAAGAATCGCGCAAGGCAGGAAAGCCCGAGGTATGTTATACTTCCCTTATCAAGCAAAATGCCGCGCAGGCGGCAAAAGGACAGGAGGTTGCACATGGCAGAAGTTGTGGCACTCGGAGAAGTGTTGATTGATTTTGCGCAAAAATCCAAAGATGTGGAAGGCTATCCTACCATGGCGGCACACGCAGGCGGTGCGCCGGCCAATTTCCTCGCGGCGCTACGTAATCTCGGGCACAGCACGGCGATACTCGGAAAAGTCGGCGTGGATGCCTTTGGCGTGATGCTGCTCGGAACCCTGGAGCGCTGCGGCATTGATGTGAGCGGCCTCGTGCAGGATGAAGATTGCTTCACGACCCTAGCCTTTGTGACCTTTAACCGAGAGGGCGACCGCGCCTTCAGTTTTGCGAGAAAGCCGGGCGCGGACACGCAGCTCCGCTTTGAGGAGATTAAACTTTCCCTGATCGATCAGGCCAAGGCCTTCCACTTCGGCACGCTCTCGCTGACCGATGAGCCGGTGCGCTCCGCGACCCGGGCTGCCGTGGCCTACGCGAAGGCTAAGGGAAAGCTCATCACCTGCGATCCGAATCTCCGCCTGCCGCTTTGGAAAGAACCGGAGGATGCGAGACGGGAGATGCTCTGGGCACTCTCGCAGGCGGATATCGTAAAAATCAGCGATGAGGAGGTGGATTTCCTCTGGAGCTGCACGCCGGAGGAGGGCGCCGAGAAACTGCTGAATGTCTACGGCGTGAAGCTCGCCATGGTGACGCTCGGGCCGAAGGGCTGCTATTTAAAGAGCCGAAGCGGCGCATCCGCCTACTGTGCGGGGCCGCAGGTTTCGCCGATCGACACGACGGGCGCCGGCGATATTTTCGGCGGCACCGCGCTTGCCTGCGTTCTGGAGAGCGGCAAGGACGTGTTGGAGCTCGATTCCGCAGCGCTACAGGAAATCGGCACCTTCGCTTCGACCGCTGCGAGCCTATCGACCGAGCGCTCCGGCGGCATTGCGAGCATTCCGAGCCGGGAGGACATTGCGGCGCGGGTTGCAAGACTCGGGCAACAATAAATCCTTAAACCCACTTGACTTATATGTTTTTAGGGCGTAAGATAACCGCAGAGAACAAAGACGAAAGGAAGGCTTACGCATGTCAAAGATTTATACTTCCGCAGATCAGTTAATCGGCGGCACCCCGCTCTTGGAACTTTCTCACATCGAGGCGAAGGAAGGCGTCAAGGCGCGTATCCTCGCGAAGCTCGAGTATCTGAACCCGGCGGGTTCGGTGAAGGACAGAATTGCCCGCAACATGCTGGACGATGCCGAGGCGCGCGGTGTCCTGACCAAGGACTCGGTCATCATTGAGCCGACTTCCGGCAACACCGGCATAGGTCTCGCATCCGTTGCGGCGGCGCGCGGCTACCGCATCATCATCGTGATGCCGGACACCATGAGCGTGGAGCGCAGAAACCTCATGAAGGCCTACGGTGCGGAACTGGTGCTGACCGAAGGCGCGAAGGGCATGAAGGGCGCAATGGCGAAGGCGGAGGAGCTCGCGAAGGAGATTCCGCACAGCTTTATTCCGGGACAGTTCGTGAATCCGGCAAATCCGGCGGCACACGAGAAGACCACCGGTCCCGAGATTTGGGAGGATACGGACGGCGAAGTGGATTACTTTGTTTCCGGTGTCGGCACGGGTGGCACGCTGAGCGGCGTGGGCCGTTATCTCCGCAGCAAAAAGCCGGGCGTCAAGCTGATTGCCGTGGAGCCGGAGGCATCTCCGGTGCTCTCGGGCGGACAGCCGGGCCCGCATAAGATTCAGGGTCTCGGCGCGGGTTTTGTGCCGGATACCCTGGACAAGGGTATCTACGACGAGGTGATTCAGGTCTCGAACGAGGATGCCTTCCGTGTGGGTCGCGAGATCGGCAGAGCCGAGGGCGTGCTGACCGGTATCTCTTCCGGCGCGGCGCTGTATGCCGCGCTTCAGCTCGCAAAGCGCAAGGAGGCAGAGGGAAGACCATCGTGGTTCTGCTGCCGGATTCCGGCGACCGCTATCTCTCTTCGCCGCTCTTCCAGGATTGATCCGAAAGCGAATTGTAAGTTAATCGAAAAGGAGCCGCTTTGCCTGTATTTCGAGCAAAGCGGCTTCTTTTTGGCGTGACAAGAGAATCATGCCGGGGAGCGTGCGTTATAGAGTTATAGGACAAAAAGAGTCGGCAGAAAGCCCCGCAACGCCGGTGGAATGATAGGCTCTCTTATCGAAAAAACGCCTCCGCGACAGGAGACGCGGAGGCGTGAGGGGGGCGTATTTGCTCAGATGACAAAGTCATTGCCGGCGAGATCGGGCGCGGCGAGATCCGCGAGTGTGTAGCCGTCAAAGAATTTGTTGACAAGACGGTCCAGTTCCTGCCACATGGGCAGGGTGCGGCAGGAGGAGGCGCGCTCGCAGGAAGCCTCTTCCTCAAGACAGGAGACAGGGGCCAAATTGCCCTCGGTGAGGCGAAGTATATTGCCGACCGTGTATTCCGCGGGGGCGCGGTTTAAGCGGTAACCGCCGCCCTTGCCGCGGAGGGCGTCGAGCAGGCCGTTCCGCACCAATACTTTCACGATGGACTCCAGATATTTTTCGGAAATCTGCTGCCGCTCGGCAATGTCTTTCAGGGGAATATAGGAAACGCCGACGTGCTCGGCAAGATCGATCATGACACGGAGCGCATAGCGACCACGGGTAGATATCATCATAACAAGGCTCCTCTCTCTTCATTTATCTTTAACATATAAACCTATACTACTACGGGGTTTAATGCTTTGCAAGCTGTTATTTGAACTTATCTTGTGCTATACTGCCTGCAAATCCAGCAAAGGAGGCGTTTGGATGACAGCTTACAAGAGGATTTTGACCATTCAGGATATTTCGTGTGTGGGGCAGTGCTCGCTCACGGTGGCGCAGCCCATCATCTCGGCCTGCGGTGTGGAGGCCTGCATTCTTCCTTCGGCCGTGCTATCGAATCACACCGGTGCCGATTTCCACGGTTTTACCTTTCGCGATTTGACCGAGGATATGCCGGGCATTGCTGCGAAGTGGGAGCGGGAGAAGATATACTTCGATGCCGTCTATACCGGCTATTTGGGGAGCATACGGCAGATTGCCCTGGTCAAAGCTATGATGGAGAAGCTTTTGAATCCGGGCGGCCTAAGGATTGTAGACCCCGCGATGGCGGATAACGGCGCGCTCTACACGGGCTTTGACCTCGCCTTCGTGCGGGAGATGGCGGCGCTCTGCGGCGAGGCGGATTACATACTCCCGAACTTAACGGAGGCCTGCCTCCTCACCGACACGCCCTATCACGAGGGGCTTTGGGAGGAGACGGAGGTGAAGGCGCTCCTCAAAAAGCTCGCTGCCCTCGGCGCAAAACATGTGATTTTAAAGGGGATCTCCTATGAGGAGGGACGCATCGGCAACGCGGTCTATGACTGCGCGCGCGGAGAGCTGCGCTATGATTTCACCCTGCGCGTGCCGCGGAGCAGCCACGGGACGGGAGACTGCTTTGCCGCTGCCTTTACCGGCGCCATGATGCGCGGAAAGAGTGCCTTTGAGGCGAGCAAGCTTGCGGCGCGCTTTGTGGTCGCGAGCATACGTGCGACCGAGGACGACAAGGAGCACTGGTACGGCGTCAAATTCGAGCTTGCGCTCCCGCTGCTCACCGAGGCGCTCTCCGTGCCGCTCTTTGAGCTGGACGGCAGTCGCATTGCGAGTCTCGAAGATTTCTACGCGGAGATAGACCGGGTGCTCACGGACGGAAGCGAGAAGACCGGTCACAATCTCTCCGCCCTCGATGACATATTGCGGGGCGGCTTCGGAAAGCACGCTTACGGACAGCAGATTCGCCTTCGCTGGAATCACTTTGAGGAGAGTGCGGAGGCGCTGGGCGAGGCGACGGTATTCCGTCTGCTGCGTGTGATTTTAGATCGCGAGACCGGCCACGACTGCAAGCTGGAAATTTGAGACAAAAAGCGTATCGGGGCGCGGAAGCGCCGCCGGGAAAGCAAAAAAAGAATGCAGGGCAATTTGCCCTGCATTCTTTTTTAGTCTGCGAGAAATACTTCCGCGTGCTGCACGCCGAAGCTCAGCGTGGCGGAGTGGCTCTCCATAAAGATGTCGATGTGCTTTCCGACCACGCCGCCGCCGGTATCCTCGGCGACATAGACAGTGCCGTTGATGATCACACGCGTGCCCTCCGGGATGACCGAGGGATCGGTTGCGATGGTGTGATTTTCCTGCGCGAGTCTGCCGGAGCTGGTCATACGTCCCCAACCCTTGGAGCACTCATAGCAAGGGCAGTAGGGCGGTGAGCTTAAAGACACCGAGGCTTCTGCCGTTTTTGCCGCTCACTTTCGGGCTGCTCTTGGCGCTTGTACTGTGGTTTCCGGCTGCGGTCGACTTACTCTGCTTGCCGCTCTTTGTACTCGCCGCTTTTTTTGCGGCCTCGCGGGATGCCGCCGCCGCGCGTTCGCGCTCCTGTCTCGCGGCCTCTTCGGCGGCAAGGCGGGCTGCTTCGGCTTTGGCCTGTTCTTCCTTCTTCAGGTTTAACCAGGCGCGATCCTTTGCGGTTCTGGTCTCAATGAGCGCGTTTTGCGCGGCAACACAGGCATCATTGAGCACGGGCACATCAATCTGATCGCTCAGATTTTTCGTCGGCGTTTCGGACTGCGCCCATCACGCTGTCGGATGTGTCATAAAAAAACTGCGCTTGCGGAGGGGTGTCCGTCGGCGCGGCGGAGAGCAGAGTCCGGCTCTCGCCCGCGGCGCTGGTCTCTTCGGCCGGCTGAACGCTCTTTGACTCGCCCAGCGCACTGAGCGGCACAAGGAGCATGAACAGGACCAGAAGAAAGATGCACGCCCTCTGAATGGCTTTCATATGTTTGTGCATGGTACCGAATCCTCTTAAGAATTATGTAAGAATTACAACTTTATTCTAAACGGAGGACCCCGTAACTGTCAATTAAATTCAAAAAGCGCAGCTTTACTCAAGGACCAGAAAGACCTCGCGGTACTGGACACCGTGGTTCCAAGCTTCGGAACTGTTCGCGTAGTAGACATCGATGGTCTGGCCGCGAACCCCCGTGTCTTCGACAATATAGATGGTGTCGCTGCCCGCAAAGCGGATTTTGCTGCCGCGCGGCAGTACGGACCAGTCTGCGGCGACGGTGCGTCCGACCTGCGGCACCGAGCCGTCTGCGCTGCGCTCGCCGCGCGGGTTCGTGAATCCGGTGGTCTTAAAGACACCGAGAGAAGTTTCGTTCCGGACCGCCGGGAGCGGAGCGGCGGTTACGGCCTCCTCGCTCGGTGCCTGAATGACGGCGGCCGCAGTGCTGCCGTTCGAATCGGCGGCCTGTGTGTTTGCCGCGGCATTGGTGCGGACCACGGCGGCAAAGCCGGGAACGCTCGTGGAAACGGAAAGCAGTGCGCTGAGCGCGAGTATGCTTAATTTGGAATGAAGTCGCATGCGAAGTCTCCTTTCACGCGGAATGTTACAAAAATGTTACAGATATATCTGCAATATAACACGGACAGGCTGTTTCGGCAAGAAAAAGCTCGCAGCGGGGATGCGGCAAAGCAGAGAAACCGTGCAAAAAAAACTTTGCTAGATTGCAAGATCAGGTAGGACAGTTTGAAATAATTCCTCCGGCGAACTGTAATGAAAGGATTTTCGAGGGAGTTGATTGATCCAGTTCTGTATCTCTCTTATCTGCTCATCCGTAACTACATCAAAAGAACTCCCTTTTGGTAAGAACCGGCGAATCAATGAGTTTTGCTTTTCGTTCAGTCCGCGCTCGTAGGCGGAGTACGGATGGGCATAATATATGGGTATCGTGGAAAGCAACTGTGGCAGTGAAGCAAATTCACTGCCATTATCACTTGTGATGGAGCGAAAGACGTGGCTGAATCGTTCTCCGTACAGCTCTCGGAGCGTTTTTAAACCTTGCTCGACCGCTTGTGTGCTTCTACCGGGTATCTTTATAATGTGTCGAAATCTCGTGATTCGCTCATCCAGTGTCAACAAAACGGATTGTGACTCCTTTCGACCGACCACGGTATCAATCTCCCAATGCCCAAACTCCTTCCGCTGATTGACTACTTGGGGGCGAGCTTCAATACTCAGGCCATACAGCCGCTTATGCTGCGGATGTCCCTTACGGTGTTGTTTACGTTTGACCTTTAGCGTGAGATCGATATTTCGAGCTTTTAACAATCCACGCTCAATATAGTTATAAAGTGTCTTGCTGCAAACCAGCTCGGTGAAACAGCCCTTTTCTTTGGCAAGACCGCAAATCGTATCAGGTGCCAGATGCTTTGTCAGTATCTGCTTTACTGCAAAAGACACGAACTTCTTAGCTTTCACCAGCTTCATGGGGCAATGACTATTTCGTCTTCGATGTTCGTAGACACGCTGTCCCGAATCTCCAAAGTACCGCGTGTATGGCTCCAGATTCCGTCCTAACTGCTGTACAGTACCTCTGGCAAGTTCATTATATAAAGTTGACCTTGCAATCCCGATTTCGCGCGCGATGCGACTTTTGGGGAGCTTTAATTGCAGCAGCACTTCAATCTGTGCACGCTTTTCGCGTGTCAGGTGGCGATATTTTCTATTTGTGGTATACTCGTTCTGGGCCATGGCGAACCTCCTGGTGTGTTGGTGTGTGGTAGCTTCATCATACCACGAGTTCGTCATCGGCTCTTTTTTATTGTCCTAGTTCATCTTACAATCATCCGCAAAAAAAACTTTTTTTGATTCGCTTGACAAGAAAGGGCAAAGGGAATATAGTATCGACAGCAGGTGTTAGCACTCCAAGCGAATGAGTGCTAACAGCGGGAAGGAGGAAGTCATGGAGCTGGATGATCGAAAAATCATGATACTGAATGCAGTGATTAAACTACATGGAAACCGGAGAGCCGGTGGGCTCCCGCACGATTTCAAAACTTCCCGGCTGCACACTGAGCAGCGCAACCATACGAAACGAGATGTACGACTTGGAAGAGATGGGCTATCTCCTCCAGCCGCATACCTCGGCGGGGCGCATCCCCTCCGATCAGGGTTATCGCTTCTATGTAAACGAGATTCTGAAGGAGACGGACAGCGAGATGCAAGCCCTGAAGCGACAGTTTGTCGCGCGGGTCGATCGACTCGAATCGGTACTTCGGCGCATGGCGCGCATCGCGGCGGACCATACAAACTACGCGGCGGTCATCAGCGGCCCCTGTACAAGCCGGGCGCCCATTAAGCTCTTGCAGCTCTCCAAGATGGATGAGAATCGCCTTCTGGTCGTGCTGGTGCTCGAGGGAAATTTAATCAGCAACCGCATTTTGACGCTGCGTCAGGCCGTCGGCGATGCCGAGCTTTTGCATCTCAATATACTTCTGAACACGCGCTTAAACGGTGTCAGTTTGCAGGATGCCGAGGCCGAGGTCTTGGAGAAACTGCTTCGCGACGCCGGAGAAAGTCGGGAGTTGGTGGCCTTCCTCTTAGCGGAGCTGCGGCGCATGCTCACGGAGGAAGAGGAACTGCAGATTTACACGAGCGGCGCGACCAATGTGTTCCGTTACCCGGAGCTCACGGACGGCGGCGGCGCAAAACGCATCATCAGCACCTTCGAGCAGAAAAAGCGCCTAAAGAGCATCGTGATCGACGCGGTGGAGCAGACGGGAGAAGAGCAGGAGAGCATCCAGGTCTTTATCGGAGAAGAGTCTCCGGTGCCGGAGATGAACGACTGCAGCATTGTGACGGCGCGCTACGACTTGGGCAGCGGCCTTCGCGGCACCATAGGTATCGTGGGACCGAAGCGCATGGACTATAAAAAGGTGTTAAATACCCTGCATGATTTAATGCGGGAGATGGATGAGAATTTCGGAGGAGACGATGGCTAAGAATAAGCACAAACACGAGCGGGAGGACAGAGCGGAGCAAACGCTGCATCCGGAAGAAGCTGCGGCTAAGGCTGCCGCCGAAGCTGCTGCGGCGCTTGCCGCGGAGGAGGACGAAGCGTCGGAACCCGTGAAGCAGGAAGCGGAGGAAACAGCGGACAAAGCGGCAGGGGCCGAGATTGAGGCTCTGACCGACCGCCTGAAGCGGACGCTTGCGGAGTTTGAGAATTTCCGGAAGCGGAGCGAGCGCGAAAAGGCGCAGATGTTTGACCTCGGCGCCAGGTCGGTGCTCGAAAAGCTCCTTCCGGTCATTGACAACTTTGAGCGAAGCGTAGCTCAGGCGCCGGAGAGCGAGGATCCCGGCATCAAGTCTTATGCCGAGGGCATGGAGATGATATACCGCCAGCTCTTAAAGAATATGAAGGAGACGGGGGTCGAGCCGATCGACGCAATCGGCAAGCCCTTCGATCCGAATTACCACAACGCGGTCATGCACGAGGAGAATGAAGAACTCGGCGAGAATGTGGTCGCGGAGGAATTGCAGAAGGGTTACCTCTACAAGGACAGCGTCCTTCGCCACAGCATGGTGAAGGTTGCAAATTAAAATAAAGGCTTACAAGAAACAGTTGCAGACACAAACGAACAATCACCTACAAATTTGATTCACGGGAGGAAATAAACATGGGTAAGATTATCGGTATCGATTTGGGAACTACCAACAGCTGCGTTGCGGTGATGGAGGGCGGTAAGCCCGTCGTCATTCCGAACAGCGAGGGCGCAAGAACCACACCGTCCGTCGTGGCATTTACGAAGACCGGCGAGCGCTTGGTCGGTGAGCCGGCAAAGCGCCAGGCTGTCACGAATGCGGACCGCACGATCGCTTCGATCAAGAGACACATGGGCACGGATTACAAGGTGACCGTTGACGGCAAGAGCTACACGCCGCAGGAGATTTCCGCAATGATTCTGCAGAAGCTGAAGGCGGATGCGGAGAGCTATCTCGGTGAGAAGGTCAGCGAGGCTGTCATCACGGTTCCTGCGTACTTCAACGACGCACAGCGTCAGGCAACCAAGGACGCAGGTAAGATTGCGGGCCTTGAGGTAAAGCGTATCATCAACGAGCCGACGGCGGCTGCACTCGCTTACGGCCTTGATAACGACAAAGAGCAGAAGATTATGGTCTACGACCTCGGCGGCGGCACCTTCGACGTGTCCATCATCGACATCGGCGACGGCGTCATCGAAGTGCTTGCGACCAACGGCGACACCCACCTCGGCGGCGATGACTTCGATGAGAAGATTACGCGCTGGATGATCGACGAGTTCAAGAAGGAGGTCGGTGTGGACCTCGGCCAGGACAAGATGGCCCTTCAGAGACTCAAGGAGGCTGCGGAGAAGGCGAAGAAGGAGCTCTCGACCGCGACCACGACGGAGATCAACCTTCCGTTCATCACGGCGACCGCGGCGGGCCCGCAGCACCTTGCGATGAACCTGACCCGCGCGAAGTTCGACGAGCTCACGGCGGATCTCATCGAGCGCACGGTTGTCCCGGTGCAGAACGCAATGCGCGATGCGGGCATCACAAACGCAGACCTCGGCAAGGTGCTTCTGGTCGGCGGTTCGACCCGTATGCTGAACGCACAGGAGAAGGTGAAGCAGCTCACCGGCATGGAGCCCTCTAAGACCCTGAACCCGGATGAGTGCGTTGCCATCGGCGCGGCGGTTCAGGGCGGCAAGCTCGCGGGCGATTCGAGCGCAAGCGACGTGCTCCTCCTCGACGTCACCCCGCTCTCCCTCTCGATCGAGACCATGGGCGGCATCGCGACCAAGCTGATTGAGAGAAACACGACCATCCCGACCAAGAAGAGCCAGGTGTTCTCGACGGCAGAGGACAACCAGTCCGCAGTGGACATCCACGTGGTACAGGGTGAGAGAGAGTTTGCGCGCGACAACAAGAGCCTGGGCCAGTTCCGCTTGGACGGCATTCTGCCGGCAAAGAGAGGTGTGCCGCAGATTGAGGTCACCTTTGACATCGACGCGAACGGCATTGTGAATGTCTCCGCAAAGGATCTCGGCACCGGCAAGGAGCAGCACATCACGATTACCTCCGGCTCCAACATGTCCCAGGAGGATATTGACAAGGCGGTCAGAGAGGCTTCCGAGTTCGAGGCACAGGATAAGAAGAAGAAGGAGGCCATCGACGAGAGAAACGATGCGGACTCTCTCATCTTCCAGACCGAGAAGGCAATTCAGGAAGTCGGCGATAAGATCGGCGACAGCGACAAGGCGGCGGTCGAGGCAGACCTCGCGGCCCTCAAGGAGGCGGTGAACCGCGCACCGGCGGAGTCCATGACCGACGATCAGGTCGCGGACATCAAGGCGAACAAGGAGAAGCTGATGGCAAGTGCGCAGCAGCTCTTCCAGAAGGTCTATGAGCAGGCGCAGCAGAGCCAGACTTCGGCGGGCGCGGAGAACGGCGGCTCCAACCCGGACGACGGCGTTGTGGACGGCGATTTCAAGGAAGTATAAAAAGACGAGACGGCACGCGGGAGCAAAGCTCTCGCGTGCCCGTTTGAGAAAGGATCACGATGGCAGAACAGAAGCGCGATTATTATGAGGTGCTCGGGGTTTCGAAGGACGCGGACGATGCGGCGCTGAAGAAGGCATATCGGGTGCTCGCGAAGAAGTATCATCCGGATGCGAATCCCGGCGACAAGCAGGCGGAGGCGGCTTTTAAGGAGATCAACGAAGCTTATTCCGTTCTGAGCGATCCTAAGAAGCGAGCCCAGTACGACCAGTTCGGTCACGCGGCCTTTGACCCGCGCATGGGCGGCGGCAGCGGCGGCGGCTTTTACGAGGGTAGCGCGGCCGATTTCGGCGATATTTTCGGCGACCTCTTCGGCGGCGGTGGCGATATCTTCGGCAGCTTTTTCGGCGGCGGCAGAGGCGCGCAGCGCGCGGCAAATGCGCCGATGCGCGGCGCCAATGTCCACGCGACCGTGCGCCTTAGCTTTGAAGAGGCGGTTTTCGGCTGCAAGAAGAAGATTACAATCGATTACAAGGAAGAGTGCGAGACTTGTAAGGGCAGCGGCGCAAAACCCGGTACCTCACCCGAGACCTGTCCCACCTGTAAGGGCCAGGGCAAGATTGTCAAGACAAGCCGCACGGCCTTCGGCACCATGCAGAACGTGCAGGTTTGCCCGAACTGTCACGGCAGCGGCAAGATTGTGAAGGAGAAGTGCACGTCCTGCAACGGCACGGGCTATAAGCGCGTTCGGAAGAGTTTTGAGGTCAGCATCCCGGCCGGTATCGACAACGGTCTCTCGGTCAGAATGCCGCAGGGCGGCGAGCCGGGCGTGAACGGCGGCGAGCGCGGCGATCTCCTGGTGGAGTGCATCGTGAGTCCGCACCCCATCTTTAAGCGGCAGGAGAGCAATATCTTCTCGACCGTGCCGATTTCCTTTGCGACGGCGGCACTCGGCGGCACGATTCGCATCAATACGGTGGACGGCGAGGTCGAGTACACGGTCAAGGCGGGAACCCAGACCGACACGCGGGTTCGCCTGGCGGGCAAGGGTGTGCCCTCGCTCCGAAACCCGAAGGTGAGGGGCGACCACTATGTGACCCTGGTGGTCGAAGTCCCGACCAAGTTAAACGAGCAGCAGCGCGCGGCACTGAAGAGCTTCGACGAAGCGATGCAGGGGCGGCGGCAAGAAAAAAAGGGATTGTTCTCCTGAGCGAGAACGGAGAGCCCGGCGGAGCGAGAACCCCGCCGGGCTCTTGCTTTTACAAACAAAGTCGGCTGTGCTATGATAAATCGATATGAGAACTCAGGAGGGAAAAGGCCCATGCGGTGGAAAAAGTACACGCTGTATACCAGAGAAGAGGCAGTGGATCTAGTGAGCGCTACCTTTGCGGAGCTCGGCATTGAGGGCATTGAAATCGAGGACAATGCGCCGCTCTCGGAGCGGGACACCAAGGGCATGTTCATCGACATCCTGCCGGAGCTTCCGCCGGACGACGGGACGGCGCGCGTGAGCTTTTACTTGGAGCCGGGCAGCGGTGAAGAGGAGATGCTATGCCGCGTTCGGGAAGAACTCGAGGAACTCTCTCGGTTCACGGATCTCGGCGAGGCGCGAATCGAGGAGAGCCTCACCGAGGACAAAGACTGGATCAACAACTGGAAGACCTTTTTTCATCCCTTCGTGGTCGATGACATCCTGATTAAGCCGACCTGGGAGCAGGTACCGGCGGAGAGCGCGGGGCTCACCTGCATCCAGATCGACCCGGGCACGGCCTTCGGCACCGGCGCGCATGAGACCACCCAGCTCTGCATCCGCGCCCTGAACCGCTACATGAAGCTCATGCAGGCGACGGGCGTAAGCGATATCCGCGTGTTGGACGTGGGAACGGGCAGCGGTATCCTCGGCATTGCGGCAAAGAAGCTCGGCGCTGCGGAGATTTTTGCGACCGACCTCGACGACAATGCAATCGAAGCGGTTGCGGAGAACCTCGCGAGCAATGACTTGGATCCGAAGGACTTCACGGTGGTCTGCGGCAACCTGATCGACGATACGGCGGTACAGGCTGCGGCGGGCGAAGCGCGCTATGACATAGCGCTCGCGAACATACTCGCGCCCGTCATTCTGCTGCTTGAAAAGGAAGTCTGGCGGCACTTAAAAATCGGCGGCATCTTCATCACCTCCGGCATCATAGACGACAAGGAAGAAGAAGTGCGCGCAGCCATCGCGGCAAACCCGCACTTTGAGGTGCTTGAGGTAAACCGTCAGGGTGAGTGGTCAAGCGTGGTAGCGCGGAGAAAGGCCTGAGATGTATCACTTTTTTATTGCCCCGGAGCAGCTCTCCGGGGACAGCGCCGTGATTCTCGGCAGTGACGTGCGCCACATAGGCTCGGTGCTTCGCATGAAGCCCGGCGAAAAGCTCATGGTCAATGCGGGCGGCGACTGGGAATATCTCTGCGAGATTGCGAATATCGAGCGGGACAGCGTTTCTCTCCGCGTGCTGGAAGGGCGGCAGGAGACTCGGGAACTTCCGGTCTCGATTACGCTCTATCAGGGACTTCCGAAGGCGGAAAAGATGGAGCTCATTGTACAGAAAGCGGTGGAGCTCGGCGCGGCGGCGATTGTCCCGGTCGAGATGCACCGCTCGGTCGTTCGGCTCGACGAGAAGAAGGCGGCAGTCAAGCAGAAGCGCTGGCAGGCCATCGCGGAGGCGGCGGCCAAGCAGGCCGGGCGCTCCGTGATTCCGGAGGTCTCGCTGCCGCTCTCCTTCAAGGAGGCGCTGAGACGGGTCGAAGCGGAGGGCACGGAACGAAGGCTCCTGCCCTATGAGCGCGCGGCCGGGATGGCGGCGACACGGGACTTGATACGGAGCGTAAAAGCGGGACAGCGCGTCGCGGTGATGATAGGGCCGGAGGGCGGCTTTGAAGAGACGGAGGTCGAGGCGGCCGAGGCAGAGGGCTTTCACGCACTGACCCTCGGCAAGCGCATTTTGCGGACCGAGACGGCGGGACTTGTCATGCTCTCGCTGCTCATGGCAGAGACAGAGGAAGATTGACGGATGGAAATTTATTTTGACAATGCGGCGACGACACGCCTCTCCGCGCGCGCCGCGGCGCGAATGGAACGGGTGGCGCGGGAGCACTACGGCAATGCGTCTTCCCTGCACTTGGCGGGGCTTCGCGCGGAGGAAGAGTTAAAGGCCGCGGCCGAGGAAATTGCGAAGACCTTAAAGGCCGAGCCGCGAGAACTCATTTTCACCTCGGGCGGAACCGAGTCCGATAACTTAGCGATACTCGGAACCGCGCGGAGCAGAAAGGGCTACGGGCGGCATCTCATCACGAGTGCGGTCGAGCATCCGGCGGTGCTCGAAACAATGCGCTTTCTTGAGGAGCAGGGCTTTCGCCTGACCGTGCTGCCGGTCGACGCGAGCGGAAAGATTTCGCTTTCGGAGCTGGAGGCCGCGATACGGAAGGACACCGTCTTAGTCTCCCTCATGTATGTGAACAATGAAATCGGCGCGATTCAGCCGATTGCGGAGGCGGCGGCCCTCATTCACCGTCTGAATCCGGACTGCTATTTTCATGTGGATGCCGTGCAGGCCTACGGAAAATTCGAAATTTATCCGAAGCGCCTCGGCATCGATATGATGAGTGTGAGCAGCCATAAGATCGAAGGACCGAAGGGGGTCGGTTTTCTCTATGTGAACCGCCGCGTCTCGATAAAGCCCGCGAGTTTCGGCGGCGGTCAGCAGGGCGGGCTTCGGAGCGGCACCCTCAATGTGCCCGGCATCGCCGGCATGGCAGAGGCGGCGCGCGCGGCCTATGAAGACTTTGAAGAAAAGCGGGGGCGTTTGCTCCGTGTAAAGGACAGAATCCTTGCGGGTGCTGCGGAACTCCCGGGGGTGCGTGCAAACAGTGCGCCGGGCATGGACTCGGCACCGCAGATTGTAAGCCTCTCGGTGGAGGGGGTCCGTGCGGAAGTCTTACTGCACGCCCTGGAAGCCGAGGGGGTCTATGTGTCGAGCGGTTCGGCCTGCTCGTCCAATCACCCCGGCATTTCCGCGACTCTAAAGGGCATCGGCCTTCCGGCGAAACTCCTGGATGCCACGGTGCGTCTCAGTTTCTCCGCGGAGAATACCGAGGCGGAGGCAGAGCGATTTTTAGAGCTGTTCCGGCAGTTGGTGCCGAAACTGCGTCAATTCAAACGGTGAGGAACAGAGGATGGAGTATAAGTCTTTTTTGGTAAAGTACGGCGAAATTGGCGTCAAGGGCAAGAATCGCTATAAATTCGAGGACGCACTGGTGCGTCAGCTCGGCTTTGCGCTCAAAGCTCGACTGCGAATTCAATATCGTAAAGGAACACGGTCGCATCTATGTGGATATGCTCGGTCCCTACGATTATGAGGACACGGTCGCCGCTCTGCAGCGCGTCTTCGGCGTGGTGTCGATCTGCCCGGTAATACGACTGAACGACAGCGCTTACGAGACCATCGCGGACGAATCCGTGCGCTTTCTGAAAGAAATCAGCGCGGGGACAGAGCAGAGCTTTAAGGTCTTTACGCGGCGCATCGACAAGTCCTACCCCGGCACCTCGGAAGAAATCAGCGCGTCGCTCGGCGGCGTGATTCTGGAGGCCTGCCCGAACTTACATGTCGATGTCAGAAACCCGGAACTCAAGTTCAATGTCGAGATTCGGAACGAGGGGGTTCTGCTCTATGCACACTCGATTCCGGGCCCCGGCGGTATGCCGGTCGGCACGGCCGGCAAGGCCATGCTGCTCTTATCGGGCGGCATCGACTCACCGGTCGCGGGCTATATGATCGCAAAGCGCGGCGTCTATCTGGAGGCGACCTACTTCCACGCGCCGCCCTATACCTCGGAGCGCGCAAAGCAAAAAGTTGTGGATTTGGCGCGCATTCTGGCGCGCTATGCGGGGCCGGTGCGCCTTCACATTGTGAACTTCACGGACATTCAGCTCTATATTTACGAGAAGTGCCCGCGCGAGGAACTCACGATTATCATGCGCCGCTATATGATGCGCATTGCGGAGAGCATCGCGAAGAAGAACGGCGCAATGGCGCTGATTACCGGCGAGAGCATAGGGCAGGTCGCAAGCCAGACCATCCCGTCCCTGCTCTCGACCAACGAAGTCTGCACCCTCCCGGTGTTTCGTCCGCTGATCGGCTTTGACAAGCAGGAAATCATAGAGCGCGCGGAGAAGATGGACAGCTATGAGACTTCGATACTCCCCTATGAGGACTGCTGCACCATCTTTGTCGCGAAGCACCCGGTCACGAATCCCGAGCTGTCGCGCATCAAAAAGTCGGAGGAGAGACTCAGCGAGCGGATTGAGGAACTCGTCGAGACCGCCCTCAAACCGAGGAGCTTGTGCTCTGCGAGGCATGAAAAAAAAGCCGCACATCTGTGCGGCTTTCCTCTTCTCAAAGGGGATTACTCAATGATATAGGGCTTCAACGCCTCTAAAATCGTGTCCATCGACTCGTTGCCATGGATGTTCAGGTTGATCGGCTTCGAGAGATCCAGGCTGAAGATTCCCATAATCGACTTCGCATCGATTACATAGCGGCCGGACACGAGATCAAAGTCTGCGTCGAAGCGGGCAATGGTATTGACGAAGGACTTCACCTTTTCGATGGAGTCCAAAGAAATCTTGACAGTTTGCATGGCAGAGCCTCCTTCTTCGGATATCAATTCAGGTTCTTTTCCTTAATCTTATGGGGAAGCGGGAGTAAAGTCAAGATGAGGAAGGAGAATAAGATGAGAACAGCGGCATTTCACACGCTGGGATGTAAGGTAAACGCCTACGAGACCGAGGCGATGGAACAGGCGCTGCTCGCAGCGGGCTACGAACTCCGCTCTTTCGAGGAAAGGGCGGATGTCTCATCATCAACACCTGTTCCGTGACGAACATCGCGGACCGGAAATCGCGGCAGATGTTGCACCGCGCGAAGAGCTTAAATCCCGGAGCCGTCGTGGTCGCGGCGGGTTGCTACGCGCAGGCGGCGGCGGAGAGTCTGAAAGAAAACGGAAGCGTGGATTTGGTGCTCGGCAATCAGGAGAAAAAAGACCTGGTGCGCATACTCGAGGCCTATTTTTTTCCGAGGATGCGGCGCCTGCCGTTCATGTCGGCGATATGCGGGAGGCAAAGCGGTACGAGGACCTATCGGCAAATCGGAGCGAAGAGCATACCCGCGCCTTCTTAAAGGTGCAAGACGGCTGCAACCAGTACTGCTCCTACTGCATCATCCCCTTTCTCCGCGGCAACATACGCTCCCGTCGCCCGGGAGAGGTGAGAAGAGAGGCAGAGCGACTCGCCGCAAACGGCGTGCGGGAGCTTGTGCTGACCGGTATTCACCTCTCTTCCTACGGGCGGGATTTTAAGAACAAAGAGGAGCGGGAAGATTTCGGCGACGGCGCGGCAAATCTCCTGGAGCTTTTGACCCTTCTGGACAGCGTCGAGGGCATAGAAAGGCTTCGCATCGGTTCGCTGGAGCCGAAGATTGCGACGCCGGAATTTGCAGCGGGGCTTTCGAAGTTAAAACACTTCTGTCCCCACTTTCACCTCTCGCTTCAGAGCGGGAGCAATGCGACACAAAGCGCATGAACCGCCGCTATACGGCGGAGGAATTTAGGCGGGTGTCGAAGCGCTTCGCGCGGTTTTCCCGGACGCCGCCATGACCACGGATGTGATTGTCGGCTTCCCGGGGGAGAGCGAGGCAGAGTTTTCGGAGAGCCTTGCGTTTATCTCGGAAATCGCTTTCTACGAGACCCACATCTTCCCCTATTCCAAGCGAGAGGAACCAAGGCCGCGGCGATGCCCGAGCAGCTTTCGAGCGCGGTCAAAAAGGAGCGCGCGGCGCGCCTGCAGGCGCTGAACGCAGAGCGACAGCGGGCGTTCCGCATGCGGCGGCTCGGAAGCGTTCAGGAAATGCTCTCGGAGGAAATCACGGAGATCGACGGAGAGCGCTATCTCATCGGTAACAGTCGAGAATACGTAAAGCTAGCCGCCCCGCTCACGGCGCTCACGGAAGCGCCCGAGACCAATTGTCTCTACCGCGGAAAGGCGGAGCGCTTTCTCGACGCCGAAATACTGCTTCTGACAAACGTAAGCAAAACGTAAAGCTTTAAACCTTGAGAATTCTCTGCAAATCGGATAGAATAGAGGCTAATTGAGAGGAAAGCATATCATGAGTGAAAACTTGCACGACACACAGTTTTTTCAGACGGTTCAGGAGAATAAGATGGATGTCAGCCAGGTCTTAGAGCTGGTTTATAACGCATTGTCTGAAAAAGGATACAATCCGGTCAATCAGATCGTGGGCTATGTGATGAGCGGAGATCCGACCTATATCACGAGCCATAAGAGTGCGCGCAGTTTAATCATGAAGGTTGAGCGCGATGATATTTTGGAGCTCCTGCTGAGCTACTACATCAAGAATAAAATCGATCGCCGCTGACACTTCGGACAGGTCATTTGTGATAAAAGCCGCGTGAAGGACCGTTATGGGCTCGGTCAGAAAATGAATCATGCACCTCTGCACTGATACGGATATTCCGTATCAGCGCTTTTGGTGTTCGGGAGGAAGATATTTGCCATTGATGGGATTGGACTACGGCGCGAAGACCGTGGGCGTTGCCGTGAGCGACGGACTGGGACTCGCGGCGCAGCCGCTGGAAACCATATGGAGGGATTCGGAGAAGAAGCTTAGGAAGACCTTACAGCGCCTCGAGGCCATCGTCGCAGAGCGGGGCATTACCCGCATTGTGCTGGGCCATCCCTCGCATCTCGACGGCACGGAGGGAGAGCGCGTCGCTTTTTGTACTCAATTTAAGGAGAAACTGGAGGCTCGCACCGGTTTGCCCGTCGTCTGGCAGGACGAATGGCTCACCACGGCGGAAGCGGAAGAGCGCCTCGAGGAGAGGGGCATTCCGCGCGCGGAGCAGAAGCAATATCTCGATAAACTGGCGGCTGCGATTATCCTGCAGGAATATATGGATGCGCACCCGGAGGAGCGCTGAGCGGCTCGGAGAGGAACAAAGATGGAAGAAGAAAAGAAGGAGCGGGAGGCCTTTGCGGCCGCACCGCTGATTGTGAAGGATGAGAACGGCGAGGATGTGACCCTCTATATCCTCGAGGAGACCAAGTTAAACGGCTGCTACTATATCCTGGCGGCGGACAGCGAGGAGGAGGACGGCGAGTGCTATCTCCTGAAGGATGTGTCCGGCGAGGACGAGGAAGAGGCCGTCTATGAGTTCGTGGAAAACGAGGACGAGGCAGAGCATATGCTCCGCGTCTTTCAGGCCCTCCTCGAGGAGGACGGCGCAGAAGTGGATCTGAGAAGCGAGTGAGCCGGAGGGCGGGTCCGGCACTGCGGGGAAAGCAAGAACGCTTCGCCGCGCAGAGAAATACGGACGAAGCTGTTTCGGAACTTGAAATAATGTATACAAAATACCGGACGGTGCGACTTTTGTCGCTTTGGGTGGCATTCCCGCTCTTGTCTTGACAGCAGAGCTTCGTAAGGCGCAAGGCCGGTCGCTACCCTGGCAAGATGACAAACAGTCGTAAGTAAGAAAGCCGGAGCCGCAGTGTAGCGGCCCCCATCAAACAGACAATAACAGGTCTTTGACTTGTGATTTTGGATCAACGAAAAAACAGATTTTTTTAATTCGGAAAGTAAGAGAGGTAAGAATTTGAGCGAACAGGAAAAGAACCCGATGCATTTTTTCAAACGTCTTTCGGAAAAGAGCCGTGCGCTTCGGAAAGAAGCGGCAGAGGCGGGACTTGGCGCAGAAGAAGTTGTGACCGAGGATAAGCCGAAGCGCCCGCGCCGTCGCCGTGCGGAGAAACCGCAAGGCGAGGCCGTACTCGAACAGCAGGCCGCGGCGGAGAAGCCGAAGGCAGAGCGGAAGCCGAAAAAGAAGCCCGCTGCCGAGAAAAACGGAGGGCGGCAAGGAAAAGGAGAATACCGCAAGAGGCAGAAAGCCGCGGAGCGAAAAGCCCCGGAATGCCGAAAACGCGGAGCCGCGCAGCCCGCGCCGCAATGCGGAGCCCCGCCGCGGCAAGAAGAAGCTGGCAAACGGCCAGCTCGCGGAGCTCTTAAAGCGCGCCAAGCTTCCGCGCGCCGGCAGCATACGTTTTGACCCGAAGGCGAAGGTCAAGATTATTCCGCTCGGCGGCCTTGAGCAGATCGGCATGAACATCACGGCCTTTGAGTGCAATGACACGATCATAGTCGTGGACTGCGGCATTGCCTTCCCGAGCGAGGACATGCTCGGCATTGACTGCGTGATTCCGGACGTCAGCTATCTGAAGGAGAACCGGAGTAAGGTCAAGGGCTTTGTGATTACCCACGGACACGAGGACCACATCGGTGCCCTGCCCTATATCTTAAAAGAGCTGAATGTGCCGGTCTATTCGACCAAGCTCACGATTGCCTTGATTCGCCATAAGCTTGAGGAGCACCGCCTTCTCGACTCCGCGAAGCTCTTTGTCGTGAAGCACGGCGACACCGTCCCCTTCGGCGACTTCAATGTCGAATTCATCAAGACCAACCACTCGATTTCGGACAGCTCCGCTCTCGCAATCTTCAGCCCGGCGGGTGTCATCTTCCACACGGGTGACTTTAAGATCGATTACACGCCGGTCTTCGGCGAGGCGGCGGATCTGCAGCGCATGGCGGAGCTCGGAAAGCGCGGCGTGCTCGCCATACTCTGCGACTCGACCAACGCAATCCGCCCGGGCTTTACCATGTCCGAGAAGACCGTGGGTCGCACCTTTGACCTCATTTTTGCGGAACACCAGAAGAACCGCATCATCGTTGCGACCTTTGCGTCGAATGTGGACCGCGTGCAGCAGGTCATCAATTCCGCTTACAAGTACGGCAGAAAGGTGGTCGTCGAGGGCAGGTCGATGGTCAATGTCATCGGCATTGCGAACGAACTCGGCTACATCAAGATTCCGGAGGGAACGCTGATCGACATCGACCAGCTGAAGAACTACCCGCCGGAGAAGACCGTGCTCATCACGACCGGCTCCCAGGGCGAGAGCATGGCGGCCCTCTCCCGCATGGCAAACGGCATGCACCGCAAGGTGGCAATCAGCCCGAGCGATGTGGTCATCATGAGTTCCCACCCGATTCCGGGCAACGAGAAGGCGGTCGACAAGGTCATCAACGAGCTCTCGATTAAGGGCGCGGAGGTCATTTTCCAGGATACCCATGTCTCCGGTCACGCCTGTGCGGAGGAGATTAAGCTCATGTACTCCCTGCTCCGCCCGAAGTTTGCGCTTCCGGTGCACGGTGAGTACCGTCACAGAAAGGCACAGGTGGCACTCGCCGAGGCGGTCGGCGTGCCGCACGAGAATGTGCTCTTTATGTCAACCGGAGATGTCGTGACCCTGACCGCCGACAGCTGCAAGATTACGGGCCATGTGCAGGCGGGCGGCATTCTGGTGGACGGCCTCGGTGTGGGCGATGTCGGAAACGTGGTGCTGCGCGATAGACAGAATCTTGCGCAAAATGGTATTATGATAGTGACCGTAGGTCTGCAGCGCGGCTCGAACCAGCTGCTCGCGGGACCGGAAATTGTGTCACGGGGCTTTGTGTATGTCAAGGACTCCGAGGACTTGATGGCAGAGGCGAAGGAGAGAGCCGTGACGGCAGTCACGGACAGCCTCGATGCGGGTGTCAACGACTGGAGCAAATTAAAGAATGTCGTGCGGGATGAGCTCAGCGATTTCTTCTGGAAGGAGATGAAGCGCACCCCGGTCATCCTGCCGATTATCCTCGGTGTCAATTGAACTTGCGAAAGAGGAGAGCGGGAACTTGAAAACACGACAGAATACAGAACAACTCAATCATCTGTCTTCTGAGGCATTGGGCATGGCAGTGCGGCTGTTAATCACCGCCTGCCTGCTTTTTGTGCTTTTTCGGGGTGTTTTTGCGGCCTATCGCTTCGGGCACGACGCCTTTTACCAGCAGAGCGTCGAAGCAGCGCCGGGGCGCGATATCGCCGTGCACATCCCGGAGGGCCAGAGCACGGCGGAGACGGCGAAACAGCTGAAGGAGCTCGGGCTCATCGAGAACACCTGGGCCTTCCGTCTGCAGTCTCTCTTCCTCGGAAGAAAGGTGCGCGCGGGCGAATACAGCCTGAATACCTCGGAGACCATAGACGACATGCTGGAGATTTTATCGACCGCACCCGAGAAGCGAGGGGGCGGCAAATGATGATAGCAGAGCGCGTCCGGGCTTATCTGGACTATCTGGACCCCGGCAACCGGCGCTATCTGGAGGCGCTCAGGCGGGAAGCGGAGGAAGGCGAGGTGCCCGTTATACGGCGGGACAGCGAGCGCTTTCTTCGGAGCCTGCTCGCGGGACTCCGTCCGGAGCGCGTGCTGGAGCTGGGGACGGCGGTAGGCTATTCCGCGCTGGTAATGGCGGAAGAGCTGCCGCCGTCTGCGCATATCACGACGGTGGAGAACTATGCGCCGCGCATAGCCCGCGCGAAGGAAAATATAGGGCGCTACGGGGCGGGGCGCATCACTTTGATCGAGGGAGATGCCTACGAACTCTTGAAAGAGCAGCCGGACGAGGCCTATGATTTCGTCTTTTTGGATGCCGCAAAGGGGCAGTATTTAAAGTGGCTCCCGGAACTCTTGCGCGTGCTCTCGCCGGGCGGGACCCTGCTCTCGGACAATGTGCTGCAGGGGGGCGACACTGCCGAGTCCCGCTTTGCGATCGACCGGCGGGACAGAACCATACACAGCCGGATGCGCGCCTATTTGGAGGCGCTCTCTGCCCGTGAAGGGCTCAGAACTTCGATATTGCCGATCGGCGACGGCCTGGCATTCAGTGTAAAGGAGAAGAGGATTGAGCAAAGAGAAGCGTAAAAAACCGGAGCTCCTGCTCCCGGCGGGGAGTCTCGAGGTCTTAAAAACCGCCTTTGACTACGGGGCGGATGCGGTCTACATCGGCGGCGAGGCCTTTGGACTCCGCGCAAACGCAAAGAATTTCAGCCCGGAAGAGATGGCGGAGGGGCTTCGCTTTGCGCACGAGAGAGGCAAGCGGGTCTTTGTGACCGCGAATATCCTCGCGCACAACAATGACTTAAATGAGGCAGAGAAGTATTTTGAGGAGCTCGCCGCGCTGAGGCCGGATGCGATCATCGTCTCGGACCCGGCACTCTTTATGCTCGCAAAGCGCCTCTGTCCCGGCATTGAGCTGCATGTGAGCACCCAGGCGAACAACACGAACTACGGGACCTTTCTCTTTCTGGCGGGAACTCGGCGCGAGCCGCGTCGTGACGGCCAGAGAGCTCTCGCTCGCCGAGATACGCGAAATCCGGGAAAAAATTCCGGCGGAGATGGAGATTGAGACCTTTGTGCACGGCGCCATGTGTATCTCTTATTCGGGGCGTTGCCTGCTCTCGAGCTTCATGGCGGGGCGAGACGCGAACCACGGTGAGTGCACCCACCCCTGCCGCTGGCAGTACAGCGTGACCGAGGAGAAGCGCCCGGGCGAGTCCATGCCGGTCTTTGAGAACGAGAGAGGCACCTTCCTCTTTAATTCCAAGGACCTCTGCATGATAGACCACATCCCGGAGCTCATAGAGAGCGGCGTGGACAGCTTTAAAATCGAGGGCAGGATGAAGACCGCGCTCTACGCGGCCGTCACGGCGCGCGCTTACCGCCGCGCCATCGACGACTACCTCGAGAGCCCGGAAAAATATGCGGCGAATCTCGAGTCGTACCGGGAGGAAATCGGCAAATGCACCTATCGGGAGTACACGACGGGCTTTTTCTTCGGGAAGCCGAACGAAGAGGCACAAATTTACGACAGCAATACCTATGTGCGGAACTACACCTACCTCGGCAAGGTCGCCTCGGTCGACGCCGAGGGCTATGCGCACTTTGAACAGAAAAATAAATTTTCGGTCGGGGACCGGATTGAGCGCATGTGCTTTGACGGCAGCAACGAGCTGCTCACCGTGCTGGAGATTCGGAATCCGGAGGGCATCTCGGTGGAGAGTGCACCGCACCCCAAGGAGGCACTGGCCGTCCGCTTTGACGGCAGTGTCGCCGCGGGAGAATTGCTTCGCATGGAGACGTTGGGATGACTGCTTTCTTTTTGAGCGCCGCGGGATTTTGCGCCGTCTACTTTGTTGTGCTCTGCGTCTACGCGAGACAGCTGGTTGCGCAGAGTTGGATCTGGCTCTTCTTTGCCCTGGTCTGCCTCTGCAATGTGCTGTTTCGCTGGTTGCACGCGCGGACGCCGGGAAAGGTATCGCTTTTCTGGCTGATCCAGATACACACGCTCAGCTTTCTCGGCATGGCCGTACTCATGGCCTCGGGCCTTGCGGTCGCCTCCGGCATGCACCCCAAGGCGAAGGGACAGCCCGAGTACGCGATTGTGCTGGGGGCCGGCTTAAAGCCCGACGGATCGCTCTCAAAGACGCTGAAACAGCGCCTCGATACGGCGCTGGACTTTGCGGCAAAGTCGCCGGAGACCAGATTCATATTGAGCGGCGGCTATGACCGACGCGGACGGCGAACGGAGGCGGAGGTCATGGCGGAGTACCTCATGAAGCAAGGGCTTCCGAAGAAGCGGCTGCTGCTGGAGGTCCAGTCAAAGAACACCTATGAGAATATGGTATACAGTTACGCGCTGTTGCACCGCGTGAACAATGAGGACTACCCGGTCTTTATCGAGGCGGAAGGGCGCTGGGTGCTACTCACGACTCCGGATCCGGATGTCGTGGCGGTCATCAGCTCGGACTTTCATCTCTACCGCGCCTCGGCCATACTCGAGGCGCAGTGCGACATGCAAGCGCTCGGGGTGCCCGCGCCGAGTGATCGCGTACTCTTTATGCACTATCTGGCGCGCGAGAGCATCGCGCTCTTAAAGGATAAGTATCTCGGAAGACTGAACAAACGACAGAGTCGGGAGAGGAAATGATATGACAGCGAAGTGGAATCGAGAGGAACAGCTGGCGGAGATCGCAAGCTGGACGCCTATCGCGTCCGGACGGAGAGCCGTCTCAAAGAACTTAAGGCGGACGGCGTGGAGCTGGAGCACAAGAAGACCGGCGCCCGCATTTTTCTCCTGCTCGCGGACGATGCGAACAAGGTCTTTACGATCGGCTTTCGGACGCCGCCGCAGGACTCGACCGGTGTCGCACACATTGTCGAGCACACCGTGCTCTGCGGCTCGGAGAAGTACTGGGCCAAGGATCCGTTCATGGAGCTTGTGAAGGGATCGCTGAATACCTTCCTGAATGCGATGACCTACCCGGACCGCACGGTCTATCCGGTTGCGAGCTGCAACCCGAAGGACTTTGAGAACCTGATGGATGTCTATCTGGACGCGGTCTTTCACCCCCTTTTCTACAAGGAGGAGAAGATTTTCCGCCAGGAGGGCTGGAGATACGAGCTGGAGAGCGAGGATGCGAAGCTCGTCCGAAACGGTGTCGTCTACAACGAGATGAAGGGGGCGTATTCGGATCCGGACCAGGTGCTGGAGCGCGCAATCGATGAGGCGCTCTTCCCGGGGCACCCCTATGCGGAGGAATCCGGCGGCGATCCGGACTTTATTCCGGATTTGACTTACGAGGCCTACCTCGACTTCCATCGCCGCTACTATCACCCGAGCAATTCCTTTATCTACCTCTACGGCAATCTCGATATGGCGGAGAGACTGCGCTACTTAGACGAAAGCTATCTCTCGAAGTACGAGCGTCTCGTAATCGACTCGGCGATACCCGCACCGAAGCGACTCGGTGCGCCGGTCTTGGTGTCCCGCCCCTATTCGATCGGGGAGACGGAGAGCGAAGAGAGAGCGGCCTATGTCTCGCTGAACCTCCGCGTCGGCGGTCAGCTGGATCCGGTCGAGTACAGCGCCTATCAGGCCCTCGACTACGTGCTCTTAAAGGCGCCCGGGGCGCTCTTACACGATGCCCTCATTGAGGAGGGCTTCGGGGACGATGTTTACGGCGGCTACGCAAACGGCATACGAGAGCCCTATTTCCAGATTACGGCAAAGCATTTGAGACGCGAGCAGAAAGACAGCTTTTTGCGGCGTGTTCGCGAGCTGCTCACGGAGATTGCGGAAGAGGGGCTGGATCACGAGATGCTGCTCGCCGCGATCAACATGGCGGAGTTCCGCGCGCGCGAGGCAAACTTCGGCTCTGCGCCGAAGGGACTGGTCTACGGCCTGCAGAGCTTTGAGAGCTGGATTTACGATGCGGATCCCTGCCTGCACCTTCGCTTTGCGGGGCTTTTTGACGAGCTTCGCCGTAAGGTGGGCGAGAACTATTTTGAGAATCTGATACGCGAGGCCCTCCTCGAGAACGAGAACTATGCGGTTGTGGAGCTCTACCCGGTGCGCGGCCTCACGGCAAAACACGAGGCCGAGGACGAGGAGAGACTCGCGGCAAAGAAGGCGGCGATGAGTGCGGCGGAGCGGCGGGCGCTGATTGCCTTCGGCAAAGAGATGCGGGCATATCAGGATGCGGCCGACAGCGAAGAGGCGCTTCGCACGATACCGATGCTCTCCCGCGAGGATTTGGCGGCGGAGAATGAGCCGCTTAACTTCGAAGCAGGCAAACTGGGTGAGACGCCCTTCCACTATGCGGCGCGAAATACCACGGGAATACTCTATCTACGCCTTGACTTTTGACGTGAGCGACCTGCCGGCAGAGTCGCTCACCGAGCTCTCCCTCATCAAGGATTTGCTCGGCTACCTGAATACCGACGCGCACAGCTACAGCGAACTCTCGACCCTGGTAAACCTTCATACCGGCGGCATCCAGTTTAGCATCGACAACTATCCGGACCTCGCAGAGTTCCGGGGCGACCGGAGAGTCTTCTCTGCCTCGGTTAAGTTCCTGCCGGAGAACGCCGCAAAGGCAATGGAGCTGGTCAACGAACAGCTCCTCTCCACGCAGTTTACGGACCGCGAGCGTGTGCGGAATTTGATCGGCGAAATTCGGGCGGGCTTAAAGGATACGCTCCTCTCCGCCGGGCATATCGCGGCGGTAAATCGTGCGGCCTCCTATTTCAGCGAGAGCGGTGTGTTCCAGGATGTGACGAAGGGCATCGCGTACTACCGTTTCCTCGAGGGACTTACGGAAGATGCGGCGCTCACAGCCTTTACGGAGCGCGCAAAGGCCGTGCTCGGTGAGACCGTTCGGAGCGGCCGTCTCCTGATTCACCTGACGGCGGAATCGGCAGGGAAGGCGGCGGTGCTGCCGCTGCTCACGGAACTTTCCGCGCGCTATCCGGCGGGCGGCAAGGGAGAAATGCGCTTCCGCTTCGTAGAGAATATCAAAGAGAGAGGGCTTCGGCTCCGCTTCCCGCGTGAACTATGTGGCGCGCATCGGCAACTTCCGCACGGGCGGCTTCCGCTACACGGGTGCCCTCCGCATCGCGCAGACCATGTTGAGCTACGGTTATCTCTGGAATGAGATACGCTCAAAGGGTGGGGCCTACGGCTGCGCGGTCCGCTTCGGACGCGGCGGCAGCGTGGTGTTCAGCTCCTACCGAGATCCGAAGCTTGAGGAGACCGACAAGGTCTACGAGGGTGTTCCGGGCTATCTCGAGCAGTATGAGGCGGATGAGAGAGAGATGACCAAGGCCATCATCGGCGCCGTCGGCGAGATGGATACGCCGCGCACGCCGCAGCTCAGCGGCCTTCTGGCGCTCTCCGCATATTACTCGAAGGTGACGGATGATATGTTTGCCAAGGAGCGCGCGGAAGTGCTCTCGGCGACCCCGGAGGACATACGGGCGCTTGCGCCGCTGGTCCGCGAGGCGCTGAAATACGAGGCAAAGTGCGTCATCGGTAACGAGGGCGCAATCGCGCGGGCCAAGGACTTCTTTACGGAGACAGCACAACTTTTCGCCGCGGAGAGTGAGGAGACAGAGGCATGAAATCGGGTTTTGTCGCGCTGATCGGGCGCCCCAATGTGGGAAAATCGACGCTCATGAATCACTTGATCGGGCAGAAAATCGCTATCACTTCGGAGAAGGCCCAGACCACAAGAAGCCAGATTCGAACGGTATACACGGACGAACGCGGCCAGATTGTGTTCGAGGACACGCCGGGGCTTACCCGCGCCAAAAATAAGCTCGGGCGCTTCATGGTCGGTGTCGCGGAGAAGACCATAGAAGAGGCGGATGTGATACTCTGGATTGTCGACGCGAGCGAGCACATAGGGCCCGCCGAGCGGGAAATCGGGGAGCGGCTTCGGAAGTGCCGCCAACCCCTGGTCCTCGCAGTCAATAAGATTGATAAAATCACGGACAAGGCGCGGCTTGCCGCGCAGGTCAAGGCCTATGAGGAGTTCTGCCGCCCGAAGGACATGGTCGCGGTTGCGGCCTTAAAGAGCGAGAACATAGACCTCTTGCTCGATACGCTCTATCGCTATCTGCCGGAGGGCCCCTTCTTTTACAGTGAGGACACGGTGACCGAGGAACCCATGCGGGAACTTGCCGGCGAGCTGATCCGGGAGCAGACCCTGCGCCTGCTTCGCGACGAAGTGCCGCACGGCGTCGCCGTCACGGTGGAGCGCATGAAAGAGAGGGAGGACGGCGGCTTTGACATTGACGCCAACATCATCTGCGAGCGGGAGTCGCATAAGGGCATGGTGATCGGCAAGGGCGGTCAGATGTTAAAGCGCATCGGCATCGGCGCAAGGAAGGCCATCGAAGAGATGACGGAGAGTAAGGTGAATTTAAAGCTCTGGGTCAAGGTGCGGCGCGACTGGCGTGACAACGACACCCAGCTCCGCTCCTTCGGCTACGACGCGAGAAAGCTATGAGAGAGGGCGAAGAAGTCAGCGGGCTGGTGCTGAAAAAGCATGGCAATCGGCGAGCGGGACCGGCGCATCACGATACTCACGCGGGAAAAGGGCAAGATTTCCTGTTTTGCGCGGGGCGCCGCGCGCCAGGGCAGTCCGCTCATGGGTCTTGCGCGCCCCCTGGTCTACGGCAAGTTTACGCTCAGGCCGGGCCGGGACGCCGACATTGTGGTCGCCGCGGAAGGCCTGCGCTTTTTCGGGAAAATCGAGGCGGATATCGAGGCACTCTGCTATGCGAGCTATTTTCTGGAACTCGCGGATTACTTTTTACCGCGATTTTCAGCGGGAGGAAGAGGGCTTAAAAGCTCCTTTACTTTTCGCTGCTCGCGCTGGAAAAACCGGAGCTTCCGCGGGAACTGGTGAGGCGCATTCTGGAGTTAAAGCTCTTGGTGCTTTTCGGGAGCTATGTCGCCGCGCCGCCGCTCAAAAAACAAGATAATTGCGCTTACACCTGGGACTTTGTGGTCCGTACACCGGTGGAAAAGCTGTTTACCTTTACCGTGGGGGAGGAAGCACTGCGGGAATTCGGAGAAAAATGTGGATGCCCTGCGTTCACAGGGTTGCGCCGCACCGCTTCCGTGCGCTTTCCGTGCTGGAAGAAATGCGGCGGGTGCAGTAGAATAGAGGACATCGGCAAGAGAGAGGGAAAAACGATGGCTTATACAATGGAAAAAAATCGTGGCACTCGCAAAGGCGAGAGGGTTTGTCTATCCGGGTTCGGAAATCTACGGCGGACTCGCAAATACCTGGGACTACGGCAATCTCGGCGTGGAGCTTAAGAACAACGTGAAGAGAGCCTGGTGGCAGAAGTTCATCCAGGAGTCTCCCTACAATGTGGGTGTGGACTGCGCGATTCTCATGAACACCCAGACCTGGGTTGCCTCCGGTCACATCGGCAGCTTCTCGGATCCGCTCATGGACTGCAAGAGCTGTCACGAGCGCTTCCGCGCGGACAAGCTGATCGAGGACTATGCGGCGGAGCACGGCGCAGAGCTCGAGTCCGGCGTGGACGGCTGGAGCCACGAGAAGATGCAGGACTATATCAAGGAGCACGAGATTGCCTGCCCGAGCTGCGGCAAGCACGACTTCACGGACATCCGCGAGTTCAACCTCATGTTCAAGACCTTCCAGGGTGTGACCGAGGACGCAAAGAACACGGTCTACCTGCGCCCGGAGACGGCACAGGGTATCTTTGTGAACTTTAAGAACGTGCAGCGCACTTCCCGGAAGAAGATTCCCTTCGGCATCGGCCAGATCGGTAAGTCCTTCCGAAACGAGATCACACCGGGCAACTTCACCTTCCGCACACGCGAGTTCGAGCAGATGGAACTCGAATTCTTCTGCAAGCCGGACACGGACCTCGAGTGGTTCGCGTACTGGAAGGAGCAGTGCATTCAGTGGCTTAAGACCCTCGGCATGCGCGATGACAGACTGCGCGCGCGCGACCACGATCCGGAAGAGCTCTCCTTCTATTCGAAGGCGACCACCGACTTAGAATTCCTCTTCCCCTTCGGCTGGGGTGAACTTGGGGCATTGCGGACAGAACGAACTACGATCTCTCGCGTCACCAGGAGGTCTCGGGTGAGGATTTAAGCTACTTCGACGAGGAGAGCAAGGAGAAGTACATCCCCTATGTCGTCGAGCCCTCGCTCGGCGCAGACCGCGTGACGCTCGCTTTCCTCTGCAACGCCTACGACGAGGAGGAACTCCCGGGCGGTGATGTGCGCACGGTGCTTCACTTCCACCCGGCGCTCGCACCGGTGAAAATCGCGGTGCTGCCGCTTTCCAAGAAGCTCGGCGAGGGCGCGGAGAAGATTTATGCGGAGCTCTCGAAGTACTGGAACTGCGAGTACGACGACCGAGGCGCAATCGGCAAGCGCTACCGCAGAGAAGACGAAATCGGAACCCCCTTCTGCGTGACCTACGACTTTGAGTCCGAGGAGGATCAGAGCGTCACGATTCGCGACCGCGACAGCATGGAGCAGGAGAGAGTCAAGATTTCCGAGCTGAGAAACTACTTCTTGGACAAATTCACGTTTTGAAATCCTGTGTATCTATTAAAAAACAAACATTTGTGATATGATGCTAACGTTGTAGAACAAAGATCCAGATTCGTGTTCAACAGGAGGAAACATGGCAAAGAAATGGGTTTATCTGTTTAGTGAGGGCAATGCGGACATGCGCGAGCTCCTCGGCGGCAAGGGCGCAAACCTTGCGGAGATGACCAAGATCGGTCTTCCGGTTCCGCAGGGCTTCACGATCACGACCGAGGCTTGCACGCAGTATTACGAGGACGGCCGCGAGATCAATGCAGAGATCCAGTCTCAGATTAACGACTACATCGTCGAGATGGAGAAGATCACCGGCAAGAAGTTCGGTGACCACGAGAATCCGCTTCTCGTCTCGGTTCGCTCGGGCGCAAGAGCTTCGATGCCGGGCATGATGGACACCATCCTGAACCTCGGCCTCAACGAGGACGTGGTCAAGGTCCTGGCAGAGAAGTCCAACAATCCGCGTTGGGCTTGGGACTGCTACAGAAGATTTATCCAGATGTACTCCGACGTCGTTATGGAAGTCGGCAAGAAGTACTTTGAGGAGCTCATCGACAAGATGAAGAAGGATCGCGGCGTGACCCAGGACGTGGATCTCACCGCTGCTGACCTCGAGGAGCTCGCAAACCAGTTCAAGGCTGAGTACAAGGAGAAGCTGGGCCAGGACTTCCCGTCCGACCCGAAGGAGCAGCTGATGGGTGCCATCAAGGCTGTGTTCCGCTCCTGGGACAACCCGCGCGCAAACGTGTACCGCCGCGACAACGATATCCCCTACTCCTGGGGCACGGCTGTCAACGTGCAGTCCATGGCCTTCGGTAACATGGGCGATGACTGCGGCACCGGCGTTGCGTTCACGAGAGATCCGGCGACGGGTGAGAAGGGCCTCTTCGGTGAGTTCCTGACCAACGCACAGGGTGAGGACGTCGTTGCGGGCGTGCGTACCCCGATGCACATCGACGAGATGGAGCAGAAGTTCCCGGAGGCATTCAAGCAGTTCAACGAGGTCTGCAAGACCCTCGAGAACCACTACAGAGACATGCAGGATATGGAGTTCACCGTCGAGCACGGCAAGCTCTACATGCTGCAGACCAGAAACGGTAAGAGAACCGCAAAGGCAGCGCTCAAGATTGCTTGCGATCTTGTCGATGAGGGCATGAGAAGCGAGAAGGAAGCGGTCGCAATGATCGACCCGAGAAACCTTGACACCCTGCTTCACCCGCAGTTCGACCAGAAGGCGCTCAAGGAGGCAAAGCCGCTCGGCAAGGGCCTCGGCGCATCTCCGGGTGCGGCTTGCGGTAAGGTTGTCTTCACGGCTGAGGACGCAGAGGCTTGGGCAGCGAGAGGCGAGAAGGTTGTCCTTGTCCGCCTTGAGACTTCTCCGGAGGATATCACCGGCATGAAGAGCTCCCAGGGTATTCTCACGGTTCGCGGCGGTATGACCTCCCACGCGGCGGTCGTTGCGCGCGGCATGGGTAAGTGCTGCGTCTCCGGTCTCGGCGACATCGTGATCGACGAGGCGGCTAAGAAGTTCTCCCTCGGCGGCCAGACCTTCCACGAGGGCGATCCGATTTCGATCGACGGCACGACCGGTAACGTTTACGCGGGCATCATCCCGACCGTGGACGCGGCGATTGTCGGTGAGTTCGGCCGCATCATGGCTTGGGCTGACAAGTACAGAAAGCTGAAGGTCAGAACCAACGCGGATACGCCGACCGACGCGAAGAAGGCAAGAGAGCTCGGCGCAGAGGGCATCGGCCTTTGCCGCACGGAGCACATGTTCTTCGATCCGGAGCGCATTGCGGCATTCCGCGAGATGATCTGCTCCGACACGGTGGAAGAGAGAGAAGAGGCTCTCGAGAAGATTCTTCCGTACCAGCAGAAGGACTTCGAGGGCATTTATGAGGCAATGGAGGGAACGCCGGTCACGATCCGCTTCCTGGATCCGCCGCTGCACGAGTTTGTCCCGACCGAGGAGGCTGAGATCAAGAAGCTCGCAGACGCTAAGAAGAAGAGCGTCCAGGAGATTAAGGACATCATCGCTTCCCTGCACGAGTTCAACCCGATGATGGGTCACAGAGGCTGCCGCCTTGCGGTCACCTATCCGGAGATCGCTGCGATGCAGACCAAGGCTGTGATTCGCGCGGCAATCGCGGTGCAGAAGAGACATCCGGAGTGGAACATGGTTCCGGAAATCATGATTCCGCTTGTCTCCGAGGACAAGGAGCTCAAGTTCGTCAAGAAGGTCGTTGTCGAGACCGCGGATGCGGAGATCAAGGCAGCGGGCTCCGATCTCAAGTACGAAGTCGGTACGATGATTGAGATTCCGAGGCTTGCCTCACGGCAGACGATATCGCAAAGGATGCGGACTTCTTCTGCTTCGGTACGAACGACCTCACGCAGATGACCTTCGGCTTCTCGCGCGATGACGCAGGCAAGTTCCTGAACGCTTACTACGACACGAAGATCTTCGAGAACGATCCGTTTGCGAAGCTCGATCAGGTCGGCGTTGGCAAGCTTATGAAGATGGCAATCGATCTCGGTCGCCCGGTGAACAAGTCCCTGCACATCGGTATCTGCGGTGAGCACGGCGGCGATCCGTCCTCCGTTGAGTTCTGCGATGAGATCGGCCTTGACTATGTTTCCTGCTCGCCGTTCCGCGTGCCGGTCGCAAGACTTGCGGCTGCACAGGCGGCAATCAAGAGAGGTTGAGACTCGGCCTGCAAAGGCTGAGCGCTAACAGATAAGCCCGGACAGAAAGAGTCCCCGCCGTTTCCCTCACGGGGCGGCGGGGGCTTTTGTGTTGCGGGGAAAGGGAGCCAAGATGTACGAGAGCTATTATCAAAAGTACGAGAGCGAGGAACAGGAAGTTCTGGTACTCATTCAGAGATGCCTCGGCGCGGGTTACTATAAAGAGGGAAATTTCTGGGATATGACGGCAATTTCGCTCGGCATGGTTTTTCCGGACGGGAGCTGTGTGATTCGAGAAGGCAGAGTCGAGTGGCCGCTCAGCGAGGAGGAGAGGAACGGAGAGTACGGCTGGGGGCGCCTTGCAAGAGGACAGATTTGCCGTCTCAGCTGCGCCGCATGAAGCCGAGTGCGGTGCCGGAGCACACCACGCCGGAAAAGTTCAATGCCTGGCTGCTGGTCGAGGTACTGGAGCCCGCGGTTTCCTGTCCGGAACTCGAGGCTTATTGGGAGGAATACCAAAAGCCGGTTGAACTGAACGACGAAGTGCTCGGTAAACTCACGCTGAATCGGGAGCTTAACTGGCTGGAGGGCGAAATCCCCTGGGGTGACGGACGCATGAGCCTCTCCCTCGAAATCGACACGGACGATACGGAGACCTGGGACAAGGTGCGGGCCTTTGCGAGGAAGCTTGCCGCGGATGCCGCACATTGGGACAGCGAGCTGCGCCGCTTTGCGGCCAAGGAACTCACCGAGCTTGCGAACGACTGGCAGTCGAGCGAGGAGGAGAACGCGAACGCCCCGGAACTCACGGAAGAGGACTTCATGCGGCGCATACAGCCGGAGAACCTGGTGCTAAGCTGGGACGGCAATCTGGTCGCCTACTATGATGACGACGATCTCTTCTTCGGCCATGTGATTGAAATATCCGGCACCGAGAGCGAGGGATTGAAGTACGCGAACATTGCGGGCTAAGCGGAGGGCATCATGACAGAGCGGATCACAGAGGAGAACAGAGCGTATATCAAAGGGCTTCGCGTGAGCGACGTGCCCTGGCAGAGGCTCACAACGGTTTACGGCAGAGCGACCGTCTTTCCGGAGTACTTCGCCGTTCTGGAAGAAATGCGGGATGCGGCGGGCGTCCGGGAGGCATTCGAGGAACTCGGCTACAATGTGGAGCACCAGAATACCCTCTGGCACGCGACGCCGTTTGCGAGCGTGTTTCTCGCGCGCATTTTGGGAAAGGCGCTGCGTGAAAGCGCCGAAACCCCGTGGCGGCCTATCTGGCGGAACAGCTCACGGAACTCTTTGACTGCCTGCTTGGCTGCTATCATCTCGGCGATACCATGGAGCACGCGGCGCCGCTGCCGCGCTTTGCGGACCTCCTCCGGGAAGAGTACCTCTGGTCGGAAGAGTACGATGAAGAGGCGGATGAACTTCGCTACGAGGACGAGGATGTCTTCCCGGATGCGCTCTTTTACAGCTTTTACTATTATACTTGGCAGGCCGTACTCGCAGAGCGAGAGGAGATTGAGGCTGCGAGAACACCGGCCTTGGAAGCAGCGCTCTCGAAGGTCTTGGAGGCGCTGTGAGCAGACTCCTTTGGGACGAAGTATCTGCGCTCTGGAACGGAGAGGTCTTTGCCTGCGGGACGAGACTCTGCTGTAAGATCGCCTATGCCGGGCTTATCCTCAATCTCAGTCGGGACGGCGGCAGTGCGGAAGAGCCGCCCTCTCGCGATGCGCTCTTTTGGAAACGGCTCAAGGAGGAACTTCCGGAGTTGGACCTCAAGGCGCGGGAAGTTCTTAGAAACGCTTTCCCGGGGGAGAATATTGCGGCGCTTCCGCTGACGGAGCTCGCGCTGGATCAGGATGAAAGCTACGGGGTCTTTGCGCTGGGTTATGACACCGGGGAAACGTCGGCCGGTCGGCTCTATCTCTTCGTGCCCTTTGACGAAGGCTTTCAACCCTGCGGCGAGCCGATTTGCGAGCTTTGCTGAAACCGCGTCGCTTTGAAGCGCTGCGGAGGAACGCAGTGCCGCATGGACGGGAGCTGTGTTTGACAGAAGAAAAAGCACGAAACGAAAAGAAGTACGAAACAAAAAAGGCTATAACCTTGCGGCGACAGATCTGCGCCGCGAGGTAAAACGGAGACGGTTTATATGGAAGAGAAGAACGGAAAGCCCTCGGAACTTGCCGAGGCGATGATGCAGTACTTGGATTGCGAATGCCGCTATTTTCCGCCCATGCGGGATGATACGGAACTGTATGCGGCCTACCGTGATGCGCGCCGCGATGCAACGGACGGAGGCTATGTGCCCATGCTCATCAAGGTGGATGAGGTACTCTTTGAGTGCCTCATCATGAATTCCGACCCGGATTCCGACGGGGAGGATGACTATCGCTTTGATGCCGCGGCGGTGGCCGCCTATCGCCGGGAGCAGCTCTCGCGCGAACTTCCGGACGGACGGGAAATCTTAAAGGGCTATCTTGCCGACCGTAGAGAAGAGGCTGAGGACGATGAGATCGACTGGGACAGTGAAATTGTCGGTGCGGTAGAGGGCGGCGAGGAAATCGACTGCTTTTTCCGCTTACCGAGATTATCGGAGTGATGAGACTGCGCCGGTAATACTCGCAAAGATTCCGGTGAAACATGCCTGGGAGATTTTTGCCTATCTGCCCTTCGGCGGCTGGAACGATTGCCCGGGCACCGAGGAGCTCATGGCGGTCACGAAGTACTGGGCGGAACAGTACGGCGCTTGGCCGAGTACCATGTCGCACGACGAGCTCGAGTTTTTCCTTTCGACACCGGTGCCGGAAAAAAGGGCTTTGGAGCTTGCAATCGAGCACTACGGCTTCTGCCCGGATCTCGATCAGAGCAGCGACCCGCTCGGCGCGCTGGCGGACAGCCTTAGCCGCTCGAAAATCTGGTATTTCTGGTGGGATTAAAACCGTCGGCTTATATGCCGCCGCCGTGGCTCGCCTATCCCGAATATGAGCGCTACAGTCTCGGATTTCGCATGGGCAGCGGCGAAGATTACCTGGACCGCTTTGTATCCTGGTTTGAGGCGCTCGGCGAAAAGGAGCGGGAAGCATACCGCGCACGCTTCCCTGAGCCCTTCACCTGGGCCGGCTGGTGGGACGATGAGGATAGGGCAGTGTACCTTGAGCGGGGGGACTTTTGCCTCGCGACTCGAAACCCGGACGGCGCGCCTAAGTACACGCGGGCGCAGCTCGGAAAACAGAAGCTTGCCGGGAAAAAGCAAAAGTACTGCTTCTTTTGGGGACATCAGCCCGCGAAGGACGGAAGCGTGACAAAGAGCGCGTTCAGCCAGTGGTGGAAGGCAGAATTTTACGGCGAGGGCGAGCGCTTTAGCTCCGCCGAGCAGTATATGATGGCAAAGAAAGCCGAGCTGTTCGGCGATGCGGAACATAGGGCCGAGATTCTTTCCTCAAGAGATCCGAAGCGCATTAAGGCGCTCGGCCGAGAGGTGAGAGGCTTTGAGGAGGCGGTCTGGCAGCGCTTTCGCTATGCCATCGTATTAAACGGGAGCTGGCTCAAATTCAGTCAAAACCCGGAGCTCCGGGACTTTCTGCTCTCGACCGGCGACAAAATATTGGTCGAGGCCAGCCCCTACGACCGCGTCTGGGGCATAGGGCTTACGGAGCAGGAGGAGGCAGCGGATAATCCGCTCAAGTGGAAGGGAGAAAACCTGCTCGGCTTTGCGTTGACAGAAGTCAGGGAGGAGTTAAGACGAGTCACGGCGCAGGAAGCGCTCTGTGATTTCAAACTTGTCTGAGAAAAGGAGAAGGGCATGGATTTGTTACAGCAGTGTGCACAGTGGTTTGAGAACGATGAGCATCAAAAGATAGTCGATGCGATTGAGGCGCTTCCGGAGGAGGAGAGAACGCCGGAACTTGACAGCGAGCTGGCGCGCGCTTATAACAACGTGGCGGAGGCAACGGACCGCAAACTGTTCCGGAAGGCGGTTGCGCTCTTAAAGCGCCACGAGTCCTATTTTGAGGGGGATCACCGTTGGAATTTCCGCCTGGGCTACGCTTATTACTATCTGGATCAGGAGGGAAGGGCCTTACACCACTTCCGTGAGGCGCTTGCCGCACTTCCCGGCGATGAGGACACACAGAATTTCATCGACGACTGCGAGCGCCGCATCTCGCTGCCGCGCTTTGCCGAAAAATCTGCGCGAGAGAACGGAAAGTGTCTGGAAGCGCTTTGCCGCGGAGGAAGCGGAACTTCGACGCATCATGGATGAGGACACGGAACATGTGCGCGGTGATGAGCTGATTGAGAAGTGCGGTGACATTCTGCGCGAGGCCCTTGAGAACCAGGCCTTTGAGCTCGGCTTTAACGGCGAAAAATATGAGCTCATCCTGACACCCGAGGGCAGCATCGAAGTGCTCCTCGAGGACTGTTATTTTCAGCGCCATGTGCCCGCGGAAGTCGCGGCACACTGGAATATCCTGGTCGGACGGCAGCGCATGAGCGGTCTCGCGCTCGATGCGGGCGAGGGGCCGATTCGGGGCGAGGACGTACAGGTTTGGCTCGAGGCGGGAAAGGGCGACCGCTACGGGGTTAAGCTCTACTGCGAGAAGATGCTCCCTCTTCTTACGGAAGATGAGGGAAGAGTCTGGTGGCTCTTAACGACGCTCACGGATCAGCTGCTCGGGGAACTCGTCAATATGCGCTACATCCGCAGCTTCGATGTGCTGGAAACGCCCGCCGAGGGAACATCCTGCCTGCTCTCCGAACTTCCGGAGGAGCTTTCGCGCTGCGGCGCCAAGCTCGACATCACAGCAGAGGAAGTCATTGCGGAAAATTATACCTTTTACAGCTTAGATCCGAGCGAAGACCCGAATGCCGACTATCGTCTCGACACCATCTCGGGCGCAAGTCTCTGCCCGACCCTGGTCAGCGAGTACCTGCAGGGGGAGGACCGCATGGTCAATGAGTTACAGGCAGACGGTGCGGTGGCCGGCTTCTTCATCTACCCGCTCTCCGGGTTCCGCGGAGAAAAGCGCTCGGAGGAAATCCTGACGCTCCGGGATAAGGCAAAGGCGCATATGGAGACACCCGAGGGCGCAGAGTGCTGCAGTTTCATCGGCGGGGCAACCGGCATTTTCTGCGGCTACCTCGATTTCATCGCCTGGGATTTTGATGCGACCGTGCGCCGCATGCGTGCCTTCTTTGAGGCGGAGGGCTTACCCTGGCTTGCCGCGCGGGTGTTCCGCCGGGATGCGCGTCCGCTCAGTATTTACGACAAGGAGAGCAGGGAAGACTGAGGCGGCTTGACGCAAGTCCTCCGCTGTGCTATTTTGTTAGTTAACGGAAACTCTACCGGAGCCGGCCTTACGGCTTCGGTTTTTTGAAGTCAGCGCAAAGGAGGCGGCATGAGTCAGGAAAAGCACGAACTTGGCAAGTCGAGCGAAGATTATCTGGAGAGCATACTTCGCATCATCAAGGAGAAGGGCGCTTGCCGCCCCACCGACATCGCGGAGCTCATGAACTTTTCGAAGCCGAGCGTCTCGGTTGCTCTCAAAAAGCTGGAGGAAGAGGGCTATATTCACCGTGAAGATTGGCGCATCCAGCTCACGGAGATCGGCGAAAGTGCCGCTGCGAAGACCTTTGAGAAGCACGAGTTTTTCCGTCAGCTCTTCGAGGAAATCGGCATTGCGCCGGAGACTGCCGAGGAAGAGGCGTGTTTGGTGGAACACGTGATCAGCGAGGATAGTTTTCACAAGATGCGGGCGTACTGGGAGAAATGCCGGAACGCCTGAGCAAAGGATACCCGCGCAGTTCCAAAGCGCGGGTATCGTTCTTTGAAAGGAGAAACAATGGAAACAATGTTGCGAGAAAAAGAAGGCTTTATCTGCGACATGGACGGCGTGATTTACCACGGGAACAAGATACTCCCCGGGGTGCGCGAGTTTGTCGAGTGGCTGCTTCGCGAGAATAAGAATTTTCTCTTCCTCACGAACTCGAGCCAGTATACGCCGAAGGAGTTACAGCAGAAACTGGAGCGCATGGGACTTGAGGTCGATGAGTCGCACTTCTACACAAAGTGCGCTTGCGACCGCGCACTTCCTGAACCGCCAGTCGCCGGGCTGCTCGGCTTATGTGGTCGGCGAGCACGGTGTGCTGAACGCACTCTACGACAAGGGCATCACCTACAACGATGTGAATCCGGACTATGTGGTGGTCGGAGAATCCTCCTCCTATAATCTGGCGCAGATCACCAAGGCCATACGCCTGGTCAATGCAGGCGCCAAGCTGATCGGCACCAATTACGATTTGACCGGTCCGACCGAGAGCGGCATCGCGCCCGCCTGCCGTGCGCTCATTGCGCCGATTGAGCTCGCGACCGGCAAGCAGGCTTATTTTGTGGGCAAGCCGAATCCGCTGATGATGCGGACCGGCCTTCGTCTGCTCGGCGTCCATTCGGAAACGCGGTCATGATCGGCGACCGCATGGACACCGATATCATTGCGGGCATTGAGTCCGGCCTCACAACGGTGCTGGTGCTCTCCGGTGTCACAACGCGAGAGGAGTGCGAGCAGTATCCGTATCGGCCAAACTACATTCTGAACGGCGTCGGCGAGGTGATGGAACAGTGACTTCAAAAGAGAGAGCAAAGAGCGGTCTCCGCGTTCTATTGGTGGCAAGTTTAATTTACAGTTACAGTTACATCGATGCGATTCTCGCCATTCTCGCCGAGGGAGGGCTCGCGTTTCTCGGCGTCTCGTGGGACTATCTCGACGCCAATCAAAATCTCGGCTATGTCTGCTCGGCGCTTGTGCTCTGCCTTGTTTACAGCGGACTCTTAAAATTTGTCAAGCGGAACTACGAGGAGAGACCGGCGACGCTCAAACTGCGCCCGATCAGCGGCACACTGCAAATGCTACTGATTGGTCTCGGCGTCGGCGGGGTCTCGCTCCTCTGGCTGAATTTCGCGGAGCTCATCCAGAAATCGATTCCGGCACTGCAGGCAAGCTATGAGACCTTTAACACGGAGATGGGTGCCTTCGAGAACGGCGATTATATCTGGATGCTCCTCGAGGTCTCGATTATCGGCCCGATGGTCGAAGAGCTTTTGTTCCGCGGTCTTGTCTTTCATTTTGTAGAGCGGGATACCGGAAAAGAGGGCGCCGCGATTTTTATCTCGGCACTGCTCTTCGGTATCTGGCACGGCATTTTCGTGCAGGGGGTCTACACCTTCCTGATCGGTCTGGTGCTCGGCTACCTCTATGCGAAGACGCGAAAGTTGATTTGGCCCTTCCTGGTCCACTTGGTCAACAATTTCTCGGGCACTTTGCCGCCCGGCTTTGACGGCGAATTCGCCAATCTGCTGGTGAACCTCGCCTCCTTGATTTGCATCCCGGTGTTATTCATTCTGCTGTGGCGTATGGAAAAAAATACAAAGCAAATCGAGAAGACGTTGCCATAGCAACGGAATTCGGCGTCCCTCAGTGATACTATCTTTCCTGTAAAGAGCATAAGCACGGAGCAAGTCGCTCCGGTTCATATGAAAAACAGGAGGATATCAATGGACGCTAAAAATGTTTTGTTATCAGTGTCAGGAGACTGCGGGCAACAAGGGTTGCACCGTACAGGGTGTCTGCGGCAAGAAGTTCGATGTCGCAAGAGCGCAGGATCTTTTGATCTATGTGACCAAGGGTCTCTCTGCGGTTACGACCGCACTCAGAGCAGAGGGCAAGCCGGTAGCGGCAGAGGTGAATCACCTCGTGTCGATGAACCTCTTCATCACGATTACGAACGCAAACTTTGATCGCAAGGCGATTGAGAAGCGCATCACGGACACGCTCGCATGTCGCGACGCGCTCCGCAAGGAGCTTTCCGATGCTTCGAAGCTGCCGCTCGCGGCAACCGAGGAGATTCCGGAGAGCGCTTACCCGGAGAGAGCGGCGGAAGTCGGCGTTCTCGCAACCGAGAACGAGGATGTGAGATCCCTCCGCGAGCTCATCACCTACGGACTCAAGGGCCTCTCGGCTTACACGAAGCACGCAAACGCCCTGCTTCGCGAGAACGAGGAAGTGGATCGCTTCCTGCAGGAGGCACTCGCTAAGACGCTCGACGACAGCCTCTCGGTTGATGATCTCGTTGCGCTTACCTTGGAGACTGGTAAGTACGGTGTCGAGGGCATGGCGCTCCTCGACGGCGCAAACACCGGCGCTTACGGCAACCCGGAGATCACCGAGGTCAACATCGGTGTCCGCAAGAACCCGGCCATCCTGATTTCCGGCCATGATTTGAAGGACCTCGAGATGCTGCTCGATCAGACCCAGGGCACGGGTGTGGATGTTTACACGCACTCCGAGATGCTCCCGGCGCACTACTATCCCTTCTTTAAGAAGTACCCGAACTTTGCGGGCAACTATGGCAACGCTTGGTGGAAGCAGAAGGAGGAGTTCGAGAGCTTCAACGGTCCCATCCTCATGACCACGAACTGCCTGATTCCGCCGAAGGACAGCTATAAGGACAGAGTCTGGACCACCGGCTGCGTTGGCTTCCCGGGCCTCAAGCACATCGATGCGCCCTACGGTGAGGTTAAGGATTTCAGCCCGATCATCGAGCAGGCAAAGCAGTGCCCGCCGCCGACCGAAATTGAGACCGGTAAGATTGTCGGCGGTTTCGCGCACGCACAGGTCTTTGCGCTTGCCGACAAGGTGGTCGATGCGGTGAAGAGCGGCGCAATCACGAAGTTCGTCGTGATGGCAGGCTGCGACGGCAGAGCAAAGAGCCGTGACTACTACACGGAGTTCGCGAAGAAGCTGCCGAAGGGCGCTGTGATTCTGACCGCGGGCTGCGCAAAGTACAAGTACAACAAGCTGGATCTCGGCGACATCGGCGGCATCCCGCGCGTGCTCGACGCAGGTCAGTGCAACGACTCCTATTCTCTGGCGGTCATCGCACTCAAGCTGAAGGAGATTTTCGGCCTTGACGACGTGAATAAGCTCCCGCTTGCTTACAACATCGCTTGGTACGAGCAGAAGGCAGTTATCGTGCTCCTTGCGCTCCTCTACCTCGGCGTGAAGAACATCCACCTCGGACCGACACTTCCGGCTTTCCTTTCCCCGAATGTCGCAAACGTTTTGGTCAACAACTTCGGCATTGCCGGCATCGGCTCCGTCGAGGACGATATCGAGCTCTTCTTCGGCAAGGAAGCGTAAAAAACGCAGACACCGGAGTACCGGATTCACATAAAAGAACATACTTGCAGTACCCTTGCTATTTCATTACCCTCAATGAGAGACGGCGGCCCCTGTGTCCGCCGTCTTTTTTGTACTCGGCGCGCACGTCGGGGAAAGGAGGCATAGGAGCGAAGCGGAAACGCTTCCGCGAGAGTGTGTTAGTTGAGACGAATACAAATTAGGAATTATTCCTGTTATTTTTACTTGCAAGTTCAAAAAGCTATGGTATAGTAGGTGATGTAGCAATTGTTAGAGACTTCACAATAATTAGAGGAGGATAACATGGCAGACGATAAGAAGATCACGAGCGGCAACGATGTAAAGACCAAGTACGCAGGTACGGAGACCGAGAAGAATCTGCAGAAGGCGTATGCCGGCGAGTCGATGGCGAGAACCAAGTATCTGTACTTCGCTTCCACGGCACAGAAGGAAGGGTTCCAGCAGATCGGCGCTCCTCTTTGAGGAGACCGCAGCGAACGAGAATGCGCATGCAAAGATGTGGCTCAAGGAGCTGAACGGCATCGGAGACACGGCGACCAACCTCCTCCACGCGGCAGAGGGCGAGAACTACGAGTGGAATGACATGTATGTCGAGTTCGCCGAGACGGCGGAGAAAGAGGGCTTTAAGGAGCTCGCAGCGAAGTTCCGCATGGTCGCGGCAATCGAGAAGCGCCACGAGGAGAGATACAGAAAGCTCTTAAAGAACGTCGAGATGCAGGAAGTCTTCAAGAAGAGCGAAGTCAAGGTCTGGGTTTGCCGGAACTGCGGTCACGTGGTGGTCGGTACTTCGGCACCGCAGGTATGTCCGACCTGCCAGCACCCGCAGGCATTCTTCGAGATTCTCGCAGAGAACTATTAATCGAGAGAGAGCGCATTGTGCTTACAAAATAAAACCGGGAGGCGAAAGCCTTCTGGTTTTATTTTGTCCGTTGATGTGTCGGAAAGCGCAACAAAGATTGGCTTGATCCCGGGCTTATCCTGCGATAAAAAAATGCGGGCGCCGATGACAATTAAGATGAGGCCGCCGAGTATCTTGGCCTGGCGGTTTAAGACAGCGCCCGCCTGTTTCCCGGCGTGGAGCGCGCCGAGACAGAGGAAAAAGGTGGTGAGAGCAATCAGGACCGAGGAGAGCAGGGCTTCTGCGGCTCGGTAGGAGGCTAGCGTAAAGCCGACCGAGAGTGCATCGATCGAGGTCGCGATGCCCTGTAAGAACAGAGCCTTCATGCCGAGTCCGCTGTCCGGATTTTCGTCCGTTTCGCCCTTGATTCCCTCGAGACAAAGTTTACCGCCGATGTAGAGGAGGAGGGCAAAGGAGACAAAGGGAAGGAAGGGCTCGACCGCGCGAAATACGGAGAGGAGCGAAGTCACAAAGAACCAGCCCAGCATGGGCATGAGCCACTGGAAAAAGGCAAAGGTGCCGGCTATGCCTGCGGCTTTTTTTCCGGACATCCCCGGTTCTTCGAGTCCGTTTGCGACCGATACCGAGACCGCATCCATTGCAAGTCCCGCGCCGAGCAATATGCTGTTCAAAATAAATCCCGCTTGTGCGTTCATTTACGGAACCTCCCGCTTGTGGTTTAAAAGGAAAATAAAAAGAGACCGAGAGCACGCATTGCGTGCTTTCTCAGTCTCGCGATTTAATCCAAGCCAGGCGAATGCCATTTTGTTGACTTGAAACGCCGCTGGGGCGCTCCCTACTCCCTGTAAAGCCTGTTCAATTTACCACTGTGTGCGTTTGTTAGTCAACGATAAATATAACCGGACGGCGGTGCGGTGTTTCCAAAAAAGGGCGAAAAGAGTATAATCAAAGTATCAAAATCAGCAGGCGGGGAACCGCCTGCTCATTGGCATGAGTGAGGGATGAGAATGAAAATTACTTCGTTGACCTGCCCGCACTGCGGCGCCGCGCTGCAATGGGAAGAAGGTCAGGACAAAGCGGTCTGTCCGTACTGCGGCAGTGCGCTCCGCGTCGATATTTCCGCACCCGAAATCAAGGTTAATTTTTACGGAAACCGTGAGACAGCGCCGGTATCCGCGGGACCGGATATCGGGCTCAGTTTGGGACAGAAACTCATTGTCGGGGGAATTACCGCTGCCTGCCTTCTGGTTCCGGTGGTGCTCGGCATCGCGGAGAGCAGTGCCTCCGCGCGGCGGCAAAACGCGGAGAGCGCGGCGGCTGCGAGTACGGCGACGCAGCAGATGGAACGCTATACCATAACCGGTGCGGAGAATCTGGACGAACTTCAGAAAATCACCGGCTTAAAATATCTCACAATCGAACACGCGGAGGCAATTACCGACTTCGGCGCGCTCGCCCGTCTCCCCTACCTGGAGACACTCTCGATTCAGGATGCGCCGCAGCTCACGGACCTCACTTTTGTGAAGAGCTTGAATCAGCTGCAGAGCCTTACGCTGAAGAACACGGGCGTACAGGATATATCGCCGCTTTCGGGCATGAAATCCTTGGTCGCGGTGACACTGGAGGACAATCAAATTACGGATTTCACGGCGCTTGGGAGTGTGCCGTATTTAAAGAATGCGGAGATTCGGGCGGATGAAGTTGCGGCGCTTCCGGATCTATCTTCCCTGCAATTTCTGGAGAGCTTCACCGTGAACGGGGAGACAAAAAAATGAAAGCGAGCGGGCTCAGCCGTAAGCTTCGAAGCGTTGTTGCGCCTTTTGCGTTGCTTTTGGCAGGCGGCGTTTTGCTCGGCGGCTGCAAAGCGGTCTTTGCAAAGGGGACGGGGCGAAGCGCGGACGCAGCAATTCGCGTGACCCTGCCTTTCGTTTCGAAGTACAGTCCCAAGTATGCCGACACGCTGACGGATCCGGTGTTGCGGAGCGCCTTTTCGGAAGTGTTCCGAAAAGATCCCGACGCGATTACGCCGGAAGAGTATCGGCGCGTTCGGGGAATTCGCTTTGAGACCGTAGACTGGTTTCTGGTTCGCATGGATGTGTCACTGCAAGACGGAAGCAAAGTACAGGTTCCGATTGTCAACAACGGGGAAGGCATCACCCTCGACGGGAACTCGTTTCAGGCCTTCCCGAATCTCGAAACGCTCGATATGTCAGGGCAGCGCTCTTTGCTTCATGTCACGTTTTCTTCACAGGAGTATGCGAATACGCTTGCCAATCTGAAGCAGCTGAGCTGTCTCTATCTGCCGGATTCGGGGGACTACCCCGGAAGTCCGGCGGGGCTCGCATATATGGTCGCGAATCCCGGCGCAATGGAAGAACTGGGCGGGGTTTCACTCTATGCGACGGCGGATGTCGAAACTTGTTCGCACATTTCCGAACTTGAGAAAGCTGCGAATTGTGAGGCGGGAGTTAGGGGTTAGCTTGTCCGGATTACAGGAATGCAAGGAGCTTAGAGCACTCTATACCCCGCTGCGGCGCGCGGGCAACGAGGATTTACTCGCGCTCACGGGGGTGCGGGATATGGAACTGATTGCCTCCGAGGGAAATGACAACATCGAAGATTTCCGCTTTTTGTCGGGACTCACAGAACTGGAGCAGCTCACCCTCCGCGACGCCGTTGCGCTCCGGAATCTGAACGATATCAAGCCCCTGACAAAGTTACGGGAACTTCGTCTTTCGGGCGCTACCCAGCTCACGAGCATAGAGCCGCTCCGGGAGCTCACGGCGCTTGAAACGCTGGATCTGGGGAACAGTTTTAACATTGCAGACAGTGCCGCGCTATATGAGCTTCCGCGCCTCAAAAGGCTCAGAATCTCCGACGGCTGGCAGGCGGGGTGTTTCATACCGGATGTGACCCTGCTCCCGGCGCTCGAAGAACTGGAGTGCGGTGCGGAGACGCTCCCGCAGCTGGCCCGTTGCCGAAAACTGAAAAAACTCAAACTCTTTCTCAGTCACTTTGACAGCAAAACGGATTTTTCGGGACTTTCGCGCCTTTCGGAACTCGAGGAACTTGACCTGAATGTCGAGAGCGCTGCGCAGAATACGGAAACGCTCTATGCACTCCGGGAACTGCCGAAGCTTCGAAAAGTTACCTTCTGCTGCAAAGCGGGAACGGTTCCGTTGCATGCCTTTCCGGCGGTCACGGAGCTCACCGTGCTCGGCGAGGATGCGGGAAGCGGCGGCAGTGATGCCGAACTGCGAATTCGTGCGGAGACCGAGGCGGATGCCCCTGCACTGGAACGTCTCAGCGTCTACGCGCACAACAAGGTGCGGTTTGAGGGCTGGCGCAGTACAACACTCCGGGAGCTGCGCCTCGGCCGTTGCGGCATCGATACGCTCGCATTTACGGAGGCCTTCCCCAATCTGGAGCTTTTGGACCTCAGCGACAATCGCGTCGAGGATATTGCGGCGCTCACCGCGCTGCCAAAGCTTCGCTATCTGCGCTACACGGATAACGTGATTCAAAACATTGCGTTATTAAAGAACAGAGGCATAGTTCTGGTCGAATAAACGATGAGGAGACGGGAATGAATCCGACAAAAGTCCGCTGCCCGCACTGCGGAAGCAGCATAGAGGCGAAGCGGAGCGGCAAGACGAAATGTCGTGTCTGCGGAGCTGAGCTCCGCATCGAAGAAGAGAAGCCGGTGAAAAAGAGTGGGATAGCCGAAGTGAACTACGGCAGACGTATGTCTTCGGAACTGTTTGCGATTTCGATGACTGTCTGCGCACTTGCGAGCATTTTCTTTATTTTGTTGCCGGTCCTCGGCCGGGGATCCCGGAAGAAAACGCCCGAGGCGACTCAGGAATATGAGACGCATGTGAGCGCGGAACCCGGGGAACTCGGCCTGAAGGACTGTGTTCACACGGTGTTCGACTTCGTGCGTACGCCTTGACTTAGGGGCTTCCGCTTGTTTGTCCCAATCAGATGAGGAGAATAGGATGAATCCGACGAAAATTCGCTGCCCGCACTGCGGAAACAATATCTTGGTAAAGCAGAGCGGCAAGGTGGCTTGTCCCTTTTGCGGGACTGCGCTCTATGTCGAAGAAAAAGAGAAGAAGGTTGAAATCAATGTAAACCTGGGGCGGAAAACCAAGCCTGAAGTGCCGAATTATATTCCGGCCTTCATCGGCGGCGGCGCAGTTGTCCTTCTGCTGTGTCTGACCCTCCTTCCGTCTCTGCTTCGCAGCAACACGGGGCGCACGCAGACGGAGAGCAGAGTTCGGAATCACTATGCAAGCGAAGTGCACAGCGCACCCCTCGCCGGGGCCTTTGCGGAAGTATTTGAAAAGAATGTCTCGGACTTTACCGCGGAGGACTATGGAAGCGTGAAGCGCATTGCCTTCCGGAGAGAGAACGACTATCTCACTTGGATGGAGGTGGGCTTCACGGACGGCAGCGAAACACGCGTCCCAATGCTCCACAACACCACGGACACGATAGAACTGGACGGAACCGACTTTCAGGCCTTCCCCATGCTGGAAGAGCTGGATACCGCCTCTGCCGCAGGCTACGATGTCAGCCTCTCGTTTCGCTCGTCGGAGTACACGAATACCCTCGGCAATCTGAAGCATTTAAAAAGACTTTACATCTCGAGTGTCGGCAACAGCAGAGGCCCGGCCGAGTTTGCGGAGCTGTTTGCGGACCCCGCATCGATCGAAGCGCTGGGCGGGGTTTTCTTTTTCCGGCAGGAAGATGTCAAGGAACTGGTGAGAAACTTCCCGAAGCTCCGAGAACTCCGCGTCGGCTGGAGGAATGACGAAGTCTCGCTCGAGGCGTTAAAGGACTTACAGGAGCTTGAGAGTCTCACAGCCACGCTGCGTCTCAAGGGAAATGAGGACATTCCTCAACTTACACAGCTCAAGGCGCTGGATATCAGTGCAGTCGTGTCGGGAGAGAGCGTAAAAGACCTGCGTTTTCTCTCCGGACTCACGCAGCTTGAAAGCCTCACCGTACGGGATGCGCACGATATTAAGAGCCTCAATATGTTGAGTGCGCTCACAAACCTGCGGGAGCTTCGCCTTCTCGACGGTAGCGATGTGGTCAGCATAGAGCCGCTCCGCAGCCTCACGGAACTGCGCGTACTGGACATCGGAGACTGCACCGATATCACGGACTATGCGGCCCTTCCCGCACTCACCAAGCTGGAAAAATTGCGCGTTTGTGATGATGATTGGCCGCCGTCCGGGACAGTGCCGGATCTGAGTTCTCTCACTTCTCTTGCGGAGCTTGAACTCTACGCGCGGGATGCAGAGAGCATTGCGAACTGCCGGAGTATCAAGAAACTCACCCTGCTCGCGGAGCGAACGGGGGACGGCAGCGACTTATCCCCGCTCGCGGGACTGACAGGTCTTGAAGAGCTCAGGCTGAACCTCGCAAGCACGACGGAGGAGCTCCTGCATCAGGAGGTGTTCGCGGGCCTGCCGTCGCTTAGCAAGGTAACCCTGCGCTGCGATACCAATCCGATTTCCTTGGATTACTTCCCGCAAGTCAAAGAAATTACAATCCTCGGAGAGAGTATCGTCGGCGGTACGCCGTCGGGATCGCTGACCCTGAGTAAGGTAACGAGCGGCGGCAACCCCGCGCTGGAAAGCTTCTCGGTCTATGGCTTCGGCGGGCTGAGACGCGGGGACTACCGAGACGGTTTTGAGGAGGGAAGCGCGGTGCTCGATTTCCTCGCGCAATGCCCGGGGCTCCGGGAATTGCGTCTACTGCACTGCAATCTCTCGGATCTCAAGTTTGCGGAGGGGCTCTCCGCGCTTCAATTCCTCAATATCGCCGATAACCGTGTTGAGGATGTCGCGCCGATTTCGGGTCTCCCGGCACTCCGCTGCCTGGTTTATACGGAAAACGCTGTTCAAAACATCGGTATCTTGCAGGATAAGGGAATCGCACTCATCGAGTAAAGGAAGAGGAAAATGAACCCGACAAAAATCAGATGCCCGCATTGCGGGAACAGTATTTTAATCAAACAAAGCGGAAAAAGCGTCTGCCCTTCTTGCGGGACGCCGCTCTACATCGAGGAAAAAGACAAATCCGTCAATGTCAATGTCACGCTCGGAAACATCGAAAAAGCGAGGCGAAGCAGAAGGGCTTCTTCCTTGCCCTGCTTGCTTTTATTTTGCTTTCGGTGTTTTTCATGTTGTTCCTGCCCGGCATTTTTCGCATGGGGAGAAAGGTGCAAAAGACGGTAGCGCCGAAGTACGAGACGAGCCTTCACGATCCGGATGCTGACCCGGCTCTTTGCGGAAGCGTTCGAGAAGGGTCCCGCATCAATTACGGAAGAGGATTATGCGCGCGTCAAGACGATTTCGTTCCAAAGGGAACTGAGCGGTTTGCAATGGCTGGAAGTCGGCTTTACGGATGACAGCGAGAAGCGCATTCCTCTGGTGTACGACGAGCGGACGGTTGAAATCGATGGGACAGACTTCCAGGTTTTTCCGAATCTGGAGGGACTCTATGTCGCGGAGACCGCGACCGGAGGCGATGTTCGCCTTTCCTATGAATCCGAGGAATATGCGCACAACCTGGCCAATCTGACGAAGTTAAAAATATCTGCATCTCTCGGAGAGAAGCAGCTACGATCGAACCCCGAAGGAACTGGCCGCCTTTTGTCGCAAATCCGGCACAAATCGAGGAACTCAACGGTGTGAGCCTCTATGACGCGGAGGATGTCGAAGCGCTGGTAAAGTACTTCCCGAATCTCAAAAAGCTGATCATTGTCGATCGCGGCGCGGATGTCTCGCTTGCCGATTTAAAGCAGCTGTCTCAGCTCGAACTGCTCGCGACAGAACTTCGCGCGGACGGAAACGAGGATCTCTTGGAACTCACGGGGGTCAAAGAGATGGAGATTCTTGCCCGTGCGGACGGAAATCCGGTCAAGGATTTTCGCTTTCTTTCGGGCCTCACCGGCCTCAGAAGCCTGACGCTGGTCGGTGCCACCGAGTTAAAAAGTCTCAATGCGCTGAGCCCGCTCACCGAACTTGAGGAATTGCGTATTTACGACGCGAGGGAATTGCTCAGCATAGAGCCGCTCCGGGGGTTCACGGCGCTTCGTGTATTGGACATCGGAGATAGCACGGCGCTTGAGAATCTGGATGCCCTGCAGTCGCTGACCGCGCTCCGAAAGCTGAGACTGACCAACAGTGCCTGGGGGGCAAAGGCGATTCCGCCGGATTTGAGCATGCTGACTTCGCTTGAGGAAGCGGAAATCGAGGAGGACAGCATGGCGTCCGTTGCTGCTTGCCGCAGCCTAAAGAAGCTCACAATTTACATGAATCACTTCGGGGAAGGCAGTGATTTTTCACAGCTTGCCGGTCTTGAGAATCTGGAGAGCCTGCGTCTCAATATCTCAAGCAGCGCGTATCGGTATACGAATATCGAGCGTCTTTCGGCCCTGCCGAAACTCAGAACGCTCAAGCTGGTCGGAGACGAAGGCCCGCTTCCGCTGAAAGCATTTCCGCAGGTCACGGAGATTGAGGTCATAGGGAAGAACGTTGTGGCGGATTTCAGTAATTCCAAGCTGGTCATCGACCCGCTGCCCGACAGCGAAAATACCGCTTTGGAACGCCTGACTGTCATCGGTTTCGAGGGGATTCAGAGCAGCCCGTACGGGAGCGAACAATACGGTTCCGATGTTTTGTCCCGGCTCTCTTACTGCACGTCGCTTCGGGAACTCCGCCTGATTCGCTGCGGGCTTACGGATCTTAATTTCGCAAGTGCTGTCCCGAATGTGGAAGTTTTGGATATCGGCGGAAACCGCATCGAGGATATTTCGCCGCTCACGGCCCTCCCGAAACTTCGGGAACTTTACTGCGGTGACAATGAGATTCAAAATATCGCGGTGATGCGGGACAGAGGGATTTTATTGCTGGAATAAATACCGATTTTTGAAAAACAATACTTGCACGGAAAAAGAGAGTTTGCTATAACACTTAGTAAGGAATTGTTTTGATAAAAGCTTGGTTTATGAGGCCGAATAAGGAGAGCAGAATGCTGAACATCGGAATCAAGGGACACCGGGAAATTACGGTTGAGGAAAGGATCTTGCGATTCATGTCGGCAGCGGCACGGTGCATGTGCTCGCAACGCCGATGATGATTGCAAATATGGAATATACCGCGGCATCTTCCGTGGAAGAGTTGCTCGGCGAAGGAAAGTCTACGGTCGGCGTGCAGGTCAATGTGAGCCATGTTGCGGCGACGCCGAAGGGAATGAAGGTCAGTTTTGATTCGGAACTTCTGGAGATCAGCGCAAACGGAAAGATCCTCACCTTCCGTGTCGAGGCACACGATGAGTGCGGACTGATCGGTGAGGGAACCCACCAGAGAGCGATTATCGACCGGGAGCGCTTCGATAACAAGGCACAGGCAAAGTTAGAGCAGAAATAAATAAGAGGAGGGAAGAAAGATGGCACGCACCAAGGGGGCGAAGAATAAGCCGACACTGAGTGTCGCGGAGAGATTGCAGAGAGCAAACGCAGAGCTCACGGAGCTTCAGGAGGCTGTGAAGGCAAAGAAGGCCGAGATTAAGGAACTTCGGAGAGAGGAAAAAGTCCGAGACCCAGCTGGTCATCATGAAGGCCATCGAGGAGAGCGGAAAAAAACTGCCGAGGAAGTTCTCGCAATGATTCAGAGACAGTAAAACGAAAAAAGACCGCCGCAGTTTTCTGCGGCGGTCTTTTTTCGTTTTGATTCACCGTTCGTTTTGTCGCGCTCGGCCTCAGACCAAGGTTTGAAATTCGATTTCCTCGAGCGACCAGACCATACTGTCGGTCTGCACAAGGGCGCTCTTACAGAAAGGGCAGATGCGCGTGTCAGCGCGCGGCAACGGAGCGCCGCAGTGCGGACAGGAGATGCCGACGATCTTCTGATAGCCGCTTTTCACGTTGACGCTCTGGGCATGGACCAGGACCGAGGTGACGCTGGTCTCAACCCGATGCGGAGCGGCGAGCGCGGCGGCCCGCGCTTCCCCTCGCTTTTCCGGACGGCATCGCCCGCAAGAGAAGCGGTAAAGCCGATGGAACTCACCAGTCGGATTTCCGTCAGCGTCGCCTGGTTTTTTTATAGTCTGCAATCGCGGTCTTATGAATCACGATGTCGGAAAAACTGCGTGTCAGTTCATTCATGCGGTCGTCTTCGATTGCAAGGCGAACGCGCTCCCGGAGGCTCTCGGAGGGAGCAGAGAGTTTACTTAAGTCCAGCGCCTGTCTTGCGGCGAGCACGGAGACAATGCGCTTTTTCGATCGCGACCCGTTCTTCGGGCCAGTTGAAGGCCGGAAAAATCGCGGTTGATGGCAGGGAGAAAGAGCTTTTGTCATATCCGGAACGGAGCGCTCCGTGGGCCCCAGCTTTTTGCTCTCCTCCGCCGCGCGGAGCAGGCTTCTCAGGTCGTGAAGAAAGCCCGAGAATTCGCGGAACGGGCGGCCGAACAGTCTTGGGAGCAAAAACAAAACAGCGAGTACCGCGAGGAGCGGACGCAATGCGAGAAGAAGTTCAGGTACTGTCATAAAAGACCTCCGAAAAAAACAGACAAAGCGAAGCGCTTTGGTGTCAACAGTATAGCATAAAATGCTATACTGTTGAGCGAAAGAAAGGGGGAATCGCGGTGCAGGGAGAGAAAAAAGTAAAGGGAGACGGAGCGCTCCGAACAGATGGACGGCGGCTTCCTGAGGCGGCCCTTGGAATTTCATCCGGTGAGGCGCAGCGCGCTGATCGGCGCGACGGTCGCCCTGCTCTCTCAGTTCTATTTCAATGTACTGAGCAGCGATTTCCGCATTTCGATTGCGGTGGTACTTCTGCCGGTGCTCCTTATGACCATGGGTGCGCAAATCCACAGCCTCTCGGCTTGCGGCTTCACCGCGCTCATTGTCTTTTTGTTCCGCGTCCTGGTATCGCTCTTGCTACACGGGCCTGCGGGCGTCAAAATATACCAGCAGCTGCCGGGCGCGCTCTTTTATCTCTGTTACGGCCTGCTCTTTAAGCTGCAAATTCCGAACAAGCGCTTTACCTCCCTGCCACGGGTGTTTGCGGCGGCATTTTTTTCTGCGATTTGCTTGCAAATGCGGCGGAACTTCTGTTTCGGGCCTACTTTTTCGGGGCTGCGATCAATTCGGAGAATGCCTCTTTGGTGCTCTTTTTGGTCGCGTTGCTTCGCTCGGCGCTGGTGCTCCTCATTCTGGTCATGGACCGGCAGTACCGGGAGCTTCAGGTGCGGCACGAGCAGGAGAGCCGCTACCAGCGCCTCTTCCTCATGATTACGGGCTTAAAGAGCGAGCTCTATCTGATGCGGAAAAATTCGGAGGAAATAGAGCGCGTCATGGGCAACGCCTATCGGCTCTCGGAGGAGCTCCGCGCGCAGGAACTGCCCGATGAGATGCAGCGCCGTGCGCTGGACATCGCCCGCGATGTCCATGAGATCAAGAAGGATTATCTTCGCATCATGCGGGGACTCGAGGAGACCGCGGCCAACGAATACGATGAGGATCACATCCGTTTTCGCGATTTGATGGAAATTCTGGATGCGACTTCGAACAGCGTACTCCGCGAGAAGAAGTTGGACATACGTCTGATTTTTGACTGCCGGGATGATTTCCTGACCCGCGAACACTACGCGCTGATGACGGTGCTCAAAAACCTGGTCGGCAATGCAATCGAGGCCATCGAGGGAGACAGACGGCGCGGTGTCATCATGGTCTCGGAGCGAAATACGACGGGACGTATGAGTTCAAAGTTTCGGACAACGGACCCGGCATCTTGCCGCGGAAGCTCGGAAAGATATTCCGCCTCGGCTATTCGACCAAGTTCGATGAGCGGACGGGAAACATCTACCGCGGTGTCGGTCTCGCCGGTGTCAAGAATATGGTGGAAGACCATTTCGGCGGCAGCATAGAAGTGCAGTCAGAGCCCGGTAACACCTGCTTCACCGTGCGCATTCCGGTGGGAGCAATTGCATATACAGACGAAGGAAGGGCTGTCCATGGAGAGAGGACTTAGAATTTATATCGTTGAGGACGATGTCAGCATGATTGACACGCTCCGTGATTTCATCGAGGACCAGGGTCTCGGGGAAGTGGTCGGCAGTTCGGAGGAGGAAGGCAGCGACGAGCAGCAGATTGCCGCTTTGAAGCCGGATCTCATTCTGGTGGATTTTCTGATGCCGGGCATGGACGGCGCGGAACTCGTACGGCGTCTTCGGGACGCGGGCTGCGGCGCAAAGTGCATCATGCTGTCCCAGGTCACGCAGAAGGACATGATAGGCAAGGCCTATGATGCCGGTGTCGATTTCTTCTTAAATAAGCCGATCAACATCGTTGAACTCCGTTCGGTAATCGGTTCGGTCGCGCGCCAGCTGGAAAACGAGAGGACCATAGAGGCCCTGCGCCGTGTACTCTTCAGCGGGCAGAGCAAAGCGCCGCAGGACAGCGACGAGGAGAGCCGGCGGAAAATCAGTGCCATACTCGCAAATATCGGGATGGCGGGAGAAAAAAAGGCAGCGCGGATATTTTGAATCTCTGTCTCTTTATCAGGCGGGAGCAAAAGTCCCTGCAGCAGGAGAGCATTCGGGAACTTTGCTCGGAGCTCTCGGACAATCCGCGGAGCATGGAGCAGAGAATGCGGCGCGCCATTGCGGTCGGTCTCACAAACTTAGCCCACCTCGGGCTCGAGGACTTCCTGAACGAGAGCTTTACGCGTTACAGCAGCACTCTCTTCCCCTTTGAGGAAGTGCGCGCCGAGATGGATTTGATTCGTGGTAAAAAGAACTATGGAGGTAAACCTTCTATTAAGAAATTCATCGAAAGTCTTATGCAGCTCGCCGAACAAAGTGCGTAATCCGCAACCGAATTTGTGAAACTTCTTGAAACTTCTTGAAACCGTACTCTATAATATAGATATCGGTTATCGGCGCGAGGCGGGTACGAACCGGGAAAGCCCGCTCTAAGCCGATGGGGGAAAAGGAGGTTTCTATGCAAACAGTAAAGCTTGATATGTATCAGGCGCTCGCAGTCGCAGTCGTCATGCTGCTCATCGGACGCGAATTGGTCGCACGGATTGAGTTTCTCCGTCGCTACTGCATCCCGGCACCCGTTGTCGGCGGCCTTGTGTTCGCAATCGCGCATGCGGTGCTCCGCGGCACGGGCGTCATGGAGTTCGACATGGACGTCACCCTGCAGAAGGTCTTCATGACCGCATTCTTCTGTTCGGTCGGTTATATGGCAGCCTTCGGCATGCTGAAGAAGGGCGGAATCGGCGTGATTCTGTTCCTCGGAGTCTCTGCCGCAATGTGCATCATCCAGGACTTGGTCGGCGCAGTCGGCGCAAAGGCCTTCGGTTTGGATCCGCGCATCGGTCTCGCAATGGGCTCCATTCCGCTGGTCGGCGGACACGGAACCGCAGGTTCCTGGGGCCCCTTCCTCGAGAATCTCGGCGTTGCAAACGCAACCACGGTCGCGGTCGCGGCGGCTACCTACGGCCTGATTTCCGGCTGCATGATGGGCGGCCCGATTGCTTACGGCAAGATTAAGAAGTACGGCCTGAAGTCGAAAGAGCTCAAGGATACGCACAAGACCGCAACAGTCGATGTCTCCGCAGACACCGAGGCGCTCGATGAGAACAACATTCTGAACGCAGCGCTCTACATTGTCGTCGCGGTCGGCGCGGGAACCGTTGTCTCCTTCTTCATCGGCAAGGTGCTCACCATGCCGGCTTACATCGGCGCAATGATCGTCGGCGCCATCATCCGCAACATCCAGGAGGCGCGCAAGGTCAAGATGCCGATGGGCGAGATGAATGCGCTCGGCAATGTCTGCCTCTCGCTCTTCCTCGCACTTGCAATGTGCAACCTGAAGCTCTGGCAGCTTATCGACCTTGCGGTTCCGATGATTGTCATCCTTCTGCTTGAGACGGTTGTCATGTGGTTCTATGCATCCTTCGTGGTCTTCAACATCATGGGCAGAGACTACGATGCGGCTACCATTTCGTCCGGCTTCTGCGGCTTCGGTATGGGCGCTACCCCGAACGCAATGGCAAACATGCAGGCAATCACGAACATCTACGGACCGGCACCGGTCGCATTCATGATTGTTCCGCTGGTCGGTTCGCTCTTCATCGACTTCGTGAACGGCCTGATTATCACGGGCTTCGCAGGTTTCCTGACGAGCTTCTTCCACCTGTAAGAGAGAAGACAGGACTTTGGAATAGGCGACAAGCAACCCGGTGCGAGTCGCCTATCGTTATATACAATAACCAAAGTGAGAAGACTGATAGCAAAGTTACCGGAAAAGTGTTACAATGGTATCATCGTGAGCGGGGAATCTATTGAAAAACCTGCCACATAACGTTTTGTATCATTTTATTTTCTGTAGGAGGAAAGTGACATGAGCAAGTTGAATCCGTACATTGAGAGAGTCATTGCCGAGGTCAAGGCAAAGAACGCGCACGAGCCGGAGTTCTGCCAGACGGTCGAGGAGGTTTTCTCTTCGCTGAGCCCGCTGGTCGACGCACATCCGGAGTATGAGAAGAACGCTATTCTCGAGAGAATGGTCGAGCCGGAGCGTGTCATCATGTTCCGTGTTCCGTGGGAGGATGACAAGGGCAACATGCATGTGAACCGCGGCTACCGCGTCCAGTTCTCGAGCGTGATCGGACCCTACAAGGGCGGCCTTCGTTTCGCTCCGAGCGTAAACCTTTCCATCATCAAGTTCCTCGGCTTTGAGCAGACCTTTAAGGATTCGCTCACCACGCTTCCGATCGGCGGCGCTAAGGGTGGTTCCGACTTCGATCCGAACGGCAAGAGCGATGCCGAGATTCAGAGATTCTGCCGTTCCTTCATGGAAGGCCTGTTCCGCTTCATCGGACCGGATGTCGACTGCCCGGCAGGCGACCTCGGTGTCGGCGGCCGTGAGATCGGCTACATGTTCGGCGCTTGGAGAAGACTGACTTCCTCCTATGCAAACGGTGCTCTCTCCGGTAAGGACCCGCTGTTCGGCGGCTCCGCATTCCGTCCGGAGGCAACCGGCTTCGGTGCTGTCTACTACCTCGAGGAGGTTCTGAAGCACGAGAAGGATGAGATGAAGGGCAAGAGAGTCGCACTTGCAGGCTTCGGTAACGTCGCATGGGGCGTTGCTACCAAGCTCGCTGAGCTCGGCGCTAAGGCAGTTACCCTGTCCGGCCCGGACGGCTACATCTACGATCCGGACGGCGTTACGACCAAGGAGAAGATCGACTTCCTGCTTGAGATGAGATCCTCCGGCCGCAACAAGGTTCAGGATTACGCAGATAAGTTCGGCGTTCAGTTCTTCGCAGGCGAGAAGCCGTGGGGCCAGAAGGATGTCGACATCGTGATGCCGTGCGCAACGCAGAACGACGTTGATATCAACGAGGCAAAGAAGATTGTCGCGAACGGCATCAAGTACTACATCGAAGTTGCGAACATGCCGACCACGAACGAGGCTCTGAAGTATCTCCTTGAGCAGAAGAACATGATTGTTGCTCCGTCCAAGGCGGTCAACGCAGGCGGTGTTTCCGTCTCCGCACTCGAGATGTCTCAGAACTCCGAGAGACTCTTCTGGGACGGCGAGGAAGTCGACAAGTGGCTGCACAAGATCATGAAGGGCATCCACGACGGCTCCGCAGCTGCAGCTGAGCGCTACGGCCTTGGCTACGACCTCGTTGCAGGCGCTAACCTTGTCGGATTCGAGAAGGTTGCAGACGCTATGATTAAGCAGGGTCGCGCACTGTAAGTCTAAGTTAACAAAACCGAGGCGGCCGGAAACCAGTTTCCGGCCGCTTTTTCTAAGAACCCAACACAGGAGGAAAGAAACGATGAAGTGCCTGATTACAGACGCTGTTTATCCCGGCATTGCCGAGGAGCTGAAGAAGTTCATGGACATTAAGACTTCCGACGGGAAGCCGCTCTCCAAGGAAGAGATGATTCGCGAGATCGCGGATGCGGATGTGCTCATCATGCGCGTCGATCCGAAGATTGACCGCGATGTTCTGGATGCCGCAAAGAACTTGAAGGCAATCGGCGTCTGCGCTGTCGGTCTGAACCACGTTGATCTGGAGTACGCGAAGGAGAAGGGCATTCAGGTCTTCAACGCACCGGGCCTCAACGCAAATGCGGTTGCGGAGCTCACAATCTCCAAGATGCTGGACATCTCCCGCCACACGATTCCGGCAAACCAGGACGTCAAGGTAAGCCACATCTGGGATAAGTACAAGTATGTCGGCAGAGAGCTGCGCGGCAAGACCCTCGGTGTGATGGGCTTCGGCCGCATCGGCCGCCGTGTCGCCGAGCTCGCAAAGGCTTTCGGCATGGACATTGTCGCTTACGATCCCTTCCTGAAGCCCGAGGACTTTGAGCGCGAGGGCGCAAAGGGCATGGGCATCGACGAGCTCATCCGTGTTTCCGACTTTATCTCCCTGCACATTCCGCTGACCCCGGAGACCAAGGACCTCTTCAACAAGAAGTCCATCGCCGAGATGAAGGACGGCGCGGTGGTTCTCAACATGAGCCGCGGCGGCATTGTCAACGAGCAGGATATGTATGAGGCACTCTGCGAGGGCAGAATCGGCGGCTACGCTGCGGACGTTATGGAGAACGAGCTCGCAGGCAGCGGCCTGAGCGGCAACGACGAGTTCCAGAGCCCGCTCTTCTCCTGCGACAACTTTGTCATCAGCCCCCACATCGGCGCACAGACGGTTGACGCTTCGAGAGACATCGGCCTCCACATCATCGAGAAGGTCAAAGAGGTTATGAACCTCAAGTAAGAGTTCATACGGGTTTTACAGACAAGACAGCTGTCCGCATGCGCGGGCAGCTGTCTTTTTATTTGAGTTATAGGACAAAAAGAGTTGGTAGAAAACCCCACAATGCCAGTAGAATCAAGCGTTGCGGAGGATCTTATTTGAAACGAGATGAAGGGTGGACAAAAAGAGTCGGTAAAAAGCGCTTTAACCCCTTGATACAAAGGGTTTTGCTCGATACCTTTTCCTTGAAAAAGTGGATTTGGCGAAAAATGTCATGTGGCATGTAAGCGCCGTTCTTGCCACGTTGGCGCTGCAGTGCCTACTTTTGTATACTCAGCCTAGGCGAGTACTATGCGGAGAGAAAGACATGCGTATAAACAAAATGCCGGTAAGGCCTCAAGCGGCGTCTGAAACGAAGAGAGACAAAGAAAACGGACGGGAAGCGCGGCAAGGAAAGCCAAAGAACGGAGCGTACGGAAGGGAGCCAAAAAAAGGCGCCCGTACACAGGAAATTCAAAAAAATATTTCAAAAAAGATGTTACAATGCAGTAACCAATCGGAGGCGCTTGCGTCTTATTCTATAGAGAAGCAAAAACGGGGGAAGTTTGCATGACGGAACAGGAGTTACTCGCGCTCTATGAGCAGCGGGATGAGAGAGCAATTCTGGAGACAGAGGCCGAGTACAGCCGCTATTTGGCAAAGGTCGCATCTTCGGTGCTCTCCTCGCAAGAGGATGTGGAGGAATGCCTGAATGACACTTGGCTCAGGGCGTGGAACAGTATACCGCCCGAGAAGCCGCAGTACTTTCGGGCCTATTTAAGCCGCATTGTCAAGAATCTGGCGCTCAGCCTGTTTCGCAAACAGCATGCAGAGAAACGCTGCAACGAGACCTTTCAACTCGCGTTGGATGAGCTCGACGAGGACATACTCCCGGCCGTTGAGAGCACGGAGGAGGCGGTGGATCGAAACCGTCTCAGCGCCTGCATCGACCGCTTCTTGGAGACACTCCCGAAAAAACAGCGCATACTCTTTGTGCGGCGCTACTTCTACACCGATTCCATCAAGGAGCTTGCGCTCCGGCAAGGCATGAGTGAAAGTGCGGTCAAGGTGAGCTTACACCGGATTCGCAAAAATCTGGAACTCGTGTTGAGAGAGAGGAGGAATTTCTTTGAAGAGTCTGGACATCATGGAGGCCATTTCCGACATCTCCGAACGCTGGGTTGAAGAGGCGGCGGAGACAAGCGACATTCTGCCGATGCGCGAAGGTGAGTTGGAGAACGTTGCGCCGCGGAAGGTGATACCGGTCAAGCGGCACCGTCTGCGGAACGTACTCGGCATTGCGGCGAGCCTTGCGATTATCAGTGCGGTCCTGCCGAATTTAAACCGCAGCACGGCCTATGCGCTGCAGAGTCTGCCCATTGCCGGTGCCTACTTTAAGCTGGTTACGGTGCGGGACTATACGCTCGCGGAGGGAGACCGCACGGCGACGGTGAAGCTCGGCGAAGTGCAGCTTGAGACCGAGAAGGGTAAGTCCGCGGAACAGGCGCAGAAGAGCGCCGAGGAAATCAATGCGACCATTCAGCGCATCACCGAGGAGCAGATTGCGGCGTTCCGAGAAGAACTCGGGAGCGAAGGCTTTTCAAAGCTTGAGATTTCGACGGAAGTCGTGACAGATAACGACAACTGGTATTCGGTCAGCTTGACGCAGCTCTCACAGAGCGCGGACAGTGCCGAGAATCGGCATTATTTCACAATACGGAAGCGCGACGGCAAGCTGATGACGCTTCGGGACTTGTTTGCGCCGGGCAGTGACTACCGCAAGGCCGTGAGCGAGGAAATCAAGCGGCAGATGCGGGAGGCTATGGCACAGAATCCCGAAAATGTGTACTGGTTGGATTCCGACAGCGCCGGGAATGAATTTACGGAGATTTCGGAGCGGCAGAGTTTTTTTACATCAACCGTGAGGGAAAAACTGGTCATTTGTTTTGACGAAGGCGACGTTGCGCCTATGTCCATGGGAAGCCTACAATTTGTGATGCCCGAAGCGTTAAGCGGGCTCACAATGTAAATCCGGAAGAGAGGAGGACATGCCTACGAGATAAACGAAGCAGTAACAAAAAGAGAAGCACAACCCCAAATAAAAGCGAGCGCTCTCCCCGAGCGCTCGCTTTTTGATTTGTCCTTTTTGAATTGCTGTGTTGCGTCCGGATGAACGCAGGCAAAACGCGCATTGACGAAAGATAGGAAATAAACTACGATAATATCAAAATAATAACAAAAAGATGCCGGTAAGAACGGGAGGACACAGAGTGCCATGGATGAACTGCATTTGAATCCCGCATCTTTGCGGGAGCGCGCGTACGAGGCAGAGCAGGCCTACACGGATCGCTACCCGGAACTTGATTTATTCAGCGAAGCTTCGGCGGAAAAGAGCGCGCTGCAGCGGGCGGAAAAGCGCGCGGCGCGGGAGGAACTGCGGGCATCGCTCCGGTTTTTGCCCGAGGAGACGCGGGAGTGGGAGGCGGATCTACGGGCAAAGACAGAGGCAGAACAGCTCTTTGCGCTGCCGATACAGTCCGGCGGACTGCGGAACGAAAGAGCTTCGGACTATGCCGAGCCGGTGAGTGCGGCTCTCATTACTCTTTTTGCGCTGCTCGGGTTTGGCCTTGCCTGTCTAAAGCGCGGAAGAAGCCGCAAGGACGTCGGGGAAAGCATACATACGAAGCGGACAAGCTTTCGGAAGCGGGCGGATAAAGAGAATAAAGTAAAATAAAAGGATATAAAAATAAACTATTTGTTGACTTTTAGTAAACTTAATTGATACAATCTCGTTGTAACAGTGAACAGAAGCCACGAGAGGAGTTTTACGAATGACAGGTCAGATTCGCATCACACCGGAGGCAATGCGCGGAAGAGCCGGGGAGTTTCGGGCGGCGAGAGAGAACTTTCTGAATGTGGTTCAGAGCATGAGTAACTTGATCGGGACCCTGCGCGAAGAGTGGGAGGGACAGGCGAGCGAAAAGTTCGCGGAACAGTTTGAAGCCCTTCGCCCCTCATTCAACGAAATGGGAGAACTCATCGAGAGCATTGCGAAGCAGTGTGACGGCGTAGCCGATGCGACGCAGGCGCTTGATGAGGAGATGGCTGCAAAATTTATCTCCTGACGGAGAGGAGGGGGCGGAAGTCCCTCCTTTTTTTCCCGAAAGCGAAACGCTGCCGTGAGTCGGTGCAGGGCTCAGCGCGGTGCGGAACAAATATCGTGCGGATATGAGGAAAAACAAAGGGGAGAGATGCAAAAGAGACTGATTGCGCTCACGGCCGCGGTTTTTTTCTGGCCGGATTTGCCGCGGGCAGCGGATACACGGGGCTTAAAAGTCGCGCGGCCCCCGCTGTCTTCCGGCCGGAACAGCCGGGAAGCAAGCGGATTGCGGTGGTGAACCTGGATAACGGCATTCGGCAAGCGGGGAAACAAATCTATTATGCGGCGGATGCCATGGAGTTTCCGGATGCGAATTTTGTCTCGGTGAGTGCGCGGGAGGCGGAGCTCGGCGTAGCAAGCGGCTACTATGCGGCGGCGCTCACGATACCCGGGGATTTTTCGGAACAAGCGGACAGCCTGGCCCGTGTCCCGGGGCAGGCAAGCATCCGGTATAGCGTTTCGGCCGACTTGACGGCGGAAGAGCGGGCGGAAGTAGAGCGGCGTCTCGGAAACTTCGGAGAGCGTATGAACCGGAATATGGTCTACCTCTACTTCCACGCAATACTCGGCGAATTTCACGCGGCGCAAGACGCGGTACGCCCGGCGCTTGAAAACCATGCGCTTGCGTTGCGGGGACTCGGGAGCTTAAACCCCGAGCAGTGGATGCAAGAAGCGGTGTTGCCGGAGGAAGTGCGGGAAACAAGGCTGTCTCGGAGATCGGTGTATACGACAACGGCCTATGAGGCGCTGCGCAGCGAGCTCGACCGAGAGGAAGCCCTGCTTTTTGAACTGGCGGAAGAGCAGGCGCGTTTGGAAGCGGAAATTGCGCGCTTTGCGGCGGAGGAGGCGACACACGCCGACCGCGGCGCAGCGGCGGCACAGCTCCTTTCCCGCGAGCTTTCGGAGCAGGCGGAGCGGGAGGCCGCAGCGCGCGGCCGTCTCACGCTGCGGCTTGCGAGCGCTTCCGATGCGGAGCTTGCGCATAGAGAACGCTATCTTCTGCGCACAGCCTCGGCCTCGAATGCACTCTTACTTGCAAGTGCTTCGGATGCGCTGCCGGAGACCGAGCGCAGTGCCTGGCAAGCGGAGCGCCGGCAACTCGCGAGTGCCTCGGATGCGACCCGCGCGGCATTTGCCGCGCTTCAAACGGAACTCGACGAACTGCCTGCCTTTCCGGAAGAGGAACTCAGAAGGCGTATCGATGCGGAAGTTTTTCGATGCATGGAAGGAGAGAGAGGAGCGCCTTGCGGACTTAAAGCGGCAGAGCGAGCGGCTCTCCGGTCTTTTTGAAGAGACAGCGCTTACAAACGGCAGAGGAGGAGAGCGTTCCCTTGCCCGCAGGGAAGCCGTGCGCGCCGTGTGGGATGAGCGGGAGCAACTCCTGGCGGGGGTTCGCGCGGAAGAAGAGGCGTGGGAAGCGGAACGAAAGCAGAGCCGCAGTTACGGCAGCTTGCTTCGGGAAGCCCTGCGGGACGCGGAATTGAAAAGCGGGATGCGGGCCGTGGAGAACGTGGAACAGCTAAAGGAAGACTTTGCAACGCAGATTGCGGAAAATCGGCGACTCCTCGGCGGCTTTGCCGAGCGGCTGCCGCACACGCGAAACGGGAGTCTGCCGAACAAGGCGAGCTACGAAAAAATGGCTGCGCCGCTCCGTCTGATTGAAGAGGGCGGAGCAGAGCCCCCCGAGACAGTCGGAATCGCGACCGAGCCGGTACAAAGCAGGGAACGGCGGGCGGAAGAACTCCCGTTTCGGCAACTCCTCTTTGCGGGACTGGCCCTGTCCGCGGGGGCCGGGCTCGGGCTTATCACGGGAAGGCGGCGTTAAGACAAGCATGGAAATTACGTTTACACTTCGGGAGGCGGAGCGCGAAGAGACGCTCTGCCTCGACGACGAACTGCGAATGGACGAAGTCTTAAGGCGGATTGCGGCGCAGAGCAGTTTCACGGCGCGGGCGGCGGACTGCCTGTATCTTCGCTCGAAGAACGGCGGGGAAGCTTTCTGTACGGCGCAGAGCTTTCGCGCGGCCGGCATTGTGAGCGGTGACGAACTGGAACTCATATGAGGAGGGAAAATGGAAGCGGAAAAGCGCATCTTTGTTCGGAATTCGGAGAGTCGAACGGAGAGACAAAAGAGGGGTTTGCTCGCCGTGAGCAAGCCCCTCTTTTGTCCCTGTGAACTCGAGGAAGCGGAGAACGGTTTTTACTTCCGTTTCGAAACGGAGGGACTGTGGGAATGGGAGGCGGTGCAAGCGTTGGAGACGGAAGAAAAATTGCGGCTCTTATTAAACTGCGCCGCGCTCGAAACGCTTACGGCACACTATGTGTTTGCGCTCACGCCCGAAAATCTCTTGTTCGACCGCAATCTCTGCCCGCGCGTGCTCATAAGGGATATACGTGCGGAAGCGGTGCGGACGGAGGACTTTTTCCGCGCTTATCGTGCGCTCACGGCCTCGGTGCTCTCGAGACGCTATGGCTTTTCCGATTTTTCGGAGGGCGGAGAGCGTCTCTTTCAGGCAGAGCCGGCCTGTCGCGAACTGCTTTCCCTCGAGTCTGTCGCGGAACTTGTGAGAGATCTCACCGCGCGCTGGGAACGGGAACGAAAGCGGTGCAGGGAGGAGACGGTCCGCATTTCCGTGCGGCGTGCGTGCATTCTCGGCGCCGCACTGCCGCTTTGCGGGGCCGTGATTCTCTGTTTGAGCGCGCTCTGGTTCTTTGCTTACCGCGTGCGGCTTCGGCAGGCCGAACGGCTGCTTGCGGCGCAGGAAGCCTATTTAAGAGAGGACTATCTTGCGGTCACGGCAGTGCTGGGGGAGATAAAGGCAGAGCGACTGTCGCCCGAACTCCGCTATCTCTTTGCGCGCGCCGCGGTCTTTACCGAGGGCCTTACGCCGAGACAACGGGAAAATGTTCTCTCCTCGCTTCATGTGAAGAGTGAGGAGAGTCTGCTTTCCTTTTGGATTTTCATCGCGCAGAACCGTTTTGCGGAGGCACTCGATGCGGCAAAACGAAGGGATGACAGCGAATTGCAGCTCTATGCGCTCTTAAAGGAGGAGAGCCTGCTCGCGAGTCGCCGGGACTTGACGGGAGAGGAGCGGGAGGCAGAGGCAGCCGAGATTTCGGCGGCCATCGAAGCCCTGCGGAAAAAACGGGCGGAAACGGGAGGAGGGCAAGAATGAAGCGATATCTGTATCGTAGGGAGGATGTGATTCTGGAGACCGCGGAGGCGTCTCGAGAGCCCGGTGCGGAGCTGTTGGTTGTGCTCGACGAGGATAGGCTCTATGCGCTTCCGGAAGAAGCGGTGTTTATCGGCACCGCGCCGCCCTGCCAGCTCGTGTCAAAAGAGAAGGAATTCTTTGCGGTTCTCCGCCCGAACGGCGAATTCTGTCTGCGCGCGGGTGTGCTTTATCGAAACGGCAGACGCTTTTCGGGGGGAAGCGTGCGGCTTCAATGCGGAGATAAGCTGTACTTCGGGGAGAGTTTGCTCTGTTTTCGGGGAGACAGCATTGTGCTTTCGGGGGAGAAGATAAGCTGCAGCCTCGAGGAGCTTCCCTTGCTCCGCACGAAACCGCCGCGTTTCCCGCAGTACAGCCGTTCGCCCCGCACAAAAACGCCGCTTCGGGAGGATACTGTGGAATTGTTGCGCCCGGAGTGCTTGCCGGAGCAGACGCGGGGCGATCAATTGCGCCGTATTTTGCTGCCCCTCTGCACCTTGCTCTTAATGGGCGGCAGCGCCTTTCTCTTGGGGCGCTACTCCATGTTGCTTCTCGGCGGCGGCATGCTGGCCCTCACGCTCTGTTTTGCGCTCGCCGCCTTTGGAGGGGAAGGCAGACGGCAAGACAGCGGGCAGCCGAACGGGAAGCCGGATACGAGGCATATTTGCTGCGGCAACAAAAGCGACTCGCGGGGCTTCGAGAGCGCGCGCGGGCGGCCGCGGCACACGAAGCCCCGGAACTCTCCGCGCTCGAAGAAATGGCGGAGCACTATTCGCCGCGCATCTACGAGAGAAGCCCCGCAGACGCCGACTTTCTGGAACTTCTGCTCGGGCGGAGTCGGCAGGCCGCGCCCTTTTGTATCCGCTTTGACGCGCAGGAGACCAAGCGGGAACGAGACCCGCTCTGCCTGGAGGCACTCGCGCTTCAGCGGGAGTTTTCAGAGATGGCGGATATGCCCCGCACGGTGAAACTCACGGAAAGTCAGCTGGGCCTTATCGGAGAACCGGAGCGGCTCGCGAAACTTTTGCGCGGCTATCTGCTGCGTCTCTGTTTCTTTCACTCCTATCACGAGCTCCGCGTGGTTCTCCTCTGCCGGGAGAGCACAAGTTCGTGCTTTCGGGCCTTCTCCCGGTGCCCGCATTTCGAACTGCCGGAACTCGGCGTCCGGGGAGCGGTCTTTCGAACGGCGCAGGCGGAAGCAGTGCTCGCGCGCTTAAGCCGCATCGTACGGGAGCGGCGACAGCGGCAGCGCGCGGAAGAAAGAGGACAGCGTTTTCTGCCGCAGTATCTTCTGGTCGCGGAGGATGCCTCTCTCTCTTGGCGGAGCACAGCCTGCTCGCACAACTCGGTACCGCTTGGCGGGAGAGCGGCATCTCTCTGATTTACTGTGCGCGGAGTCGGAAAGCTCTGCCGGAAAGCATACGCACCATCGTCACAGCGGAGGGCGGAAACGAAGGGCTGCTCTGTCTCCGGGACGGACTGGCCGCGAAGGAACAGCTCTCGTTGGAGGAAATCGGAGAAGAGGCCCTGGAGCACAGTGTGCGCCGTCTCGCGGGGCTTCGTCATTTCCGGGATGAGAGTGAGGCTCTGCCGGAGCGCCTCGGCTTTCTGGCGCTCTACGGGGTCAAACGGCCCGAAGAACTGGACATCGCGGGGCGCTGGGCGCGCAATCGCGCGGCGGAGGGGCTTGCCGCGCCGCTCGGCGTACGCGCGGCCCGGGATACGGTGGCGCTCGATTTACATGAGAGCGCACACGGGCCGCACGCCCTGCTTGCGGGGACCACGGGCTCCGGAAAGTCGGAGCTGTTACAGAGCCTGATTCTCTCTCTCGCCCTACAGTTTTCGCCGGAGGAAATCGGCTTTTTGCTGATTGATTATAAGGGCGGCGGCATGGCCCATCTCTTTGCGGATTTGCCGCAGCTCCTCGGCACCGTCACCAATCTGGACGGCAGTGACAGTCGCCGCGCCCTGCTCGCCGTAAAGAGCGAGCTTGCGCGGCGGCAGCGGCTGTTTCGCGCGGCGGGCGTGAACCACATCGACGCCTACGGCGGCGCGTATCGGGGCGGATTCGCCGAAGAACCGCTCCCGCACCTCTTTCTGATTGCCGATGAGTTTGCGGAACTGAAGGCCGAGCAGCCGGAGTTTATGGCGGAGCTCATCTCGACCGCGCGCGTCGGCAGAAGTCTCGGCATCCACCTGATACTCGCGACACAGAAGCCATCCGGCGTGGTCAATGAGCAAATCTGGAGCAATGCGCGCTGTAAAATCGCGCTGAAGGTGCAGACGGAGGCGGACAGTCGGGAACTCTTGAAAACAGCGGATGCCGCGGACCTCACCTTGCCGGGACGTGCCTACCTCCAGGTGGGAAACCGCGAGATTTACGAGCTCTTTCAATCCGCCTATAGCGGCGCCCCCTATCGGGGTGGCGATGCGGCAATCGATGACCGCATCTATCGGCTGAATGCGCTCGGACAGCGGGAACTCCTCTGTCGCAGTGAAAACGGCGGAGATAAAACTGATTCCGGGGAGAGCGAACTGCGTGCCGTCATTCGGGAAATCCGCCGGACGGCGGAGCGCACAGAGTTGCGTCGCCCGGCGCAGCTCTGGCTGCCGCCGCTGCCCCGCATCTTGCTCACCCCGCGAGATGGCGGGGGCGATGGCGATGGTTTTTCGTTTCCGCTCGGGCTCATGGACCTTCCCGAAGCGCAGCGCATGTTGCCCTGTTCGCATGCGTTTTTCTGCGACGGGAACTTTGCGGTCTTCGGCGCGGGCGGCATGGGAAAGAGCTCTCTTCTGCAGAGCGCGGCGCTCTCTCTTGCGCGGCGCTATTCCTGTGAGACCCTGTATTTTTATCTCCTGGATTTCGGCGCGGGCGCGCTCGCGCCGCTCAAAGACCTGCCGCACGCGGCGGATTACATCAGCTTTGACGAGGAAGAGAAGTTAAAGAAACTCGCGGCGCTGCTTAACGCGGAAGTAAGACGGCGAAAGCGCATGCTCGCCGAGCGCGGCGCGGCGTTTTCCGCCGTGATCGCAGCGGGGGAGGCACTCCCGGTCATTGTGCTCTTCTTAGATCACTACGATGCGGTCAAGGAACTGGGGCAGGAAGCGGATCACTTTTTCCTGCAGCTCGCGCGGGAGGGGGCGGCGGTCGGAATCTTCTTGGCGCTCAGCGCGAGCAGGCCGGGGGCACTTCGTTATGCCCTCTTAAATCACATCAAGGACAAGGTGGCACTCTATTTGCTGGAGCCGGCCGAACGCGCGGGTGCGGTCGGGCGCACGTCGCTCACGCTTCCCGAGATACGCGGCAGGGCGCTCATTCAGCGGGAAGCTGTGCATCTCATGCAGTGTTACCGCGTGGCGGACGCGGAGGGAAATGCCTATGCGGCGGCGCTCGCCGCGGAGGTCGCAGCCTGCGCGGCAAATTCGCGGGGAAAGCGCCCGGCGGCGATTCCGTGCATGCCGGAGTTTCTTACGGCCGCGGAACTCCGGGCGCGCTACCGCGCGGAAAAACAGGACTTTCGCTATGCCGTCGGTCTGGATACCGGGGAGATTGCGCCGCGAAGCCTTATGCTCTACGGCAATACGACTCTTCTCATCGGGCGGGCGCAGTGCGGTAAGACCAACCTCCTCTCGCTGCTCTATGCGGCCTACGAGGGACAGAACTATGTGATTGACTGCAGCGGAGACCTATATCCGCTCGCGGCGAAACTCGGAGCGCGCTACGCGGACGATGCGGCGCGTCTTGAGGAGCTTCGCCTCCTCCTCGAGGCGGAAATCAAAAAGCGCAGGGCTTCCTACGAACTCAGTGGGAAGACCCTGCGCATGCGGGACTATTTCAAACGGGAGCCCATGCTTGCACTCTGGATCGATGCGGCGGAACGTCTGCCGCATTGGTGTCAAGCGAAGGCAAATGACTGGGAGCACTTGCTCCGCGCTGCCTTAGAACTCGGGGTAACGATTGTCGCCACGGCTTCGAGCACGCAACTCGGCTCCTACGATGCGGTGAGCAAGCTGCTGCGGGAGGCACAGTCCGGTGTGATCTTCGGCGCGCCGGATGAGCAGACCGTGTTCCGCCTGCCGGGGATACGCAGCCGTTCGTCGGGGCCGGATACGGCCCCTGCTCTATGAGAGGGGACGCGTCTTTGAGATTAAAATTCCGCTCGCGGAAACCTTACTGTAAGCCGGTCGAAGTCATCGAGGAGAGCTTGTCGTTTGCGAAAGTCAGTGCACAACCGGAGCCGTCGGCATTGCTCCAGCTGTAGTTCGCAATGGTCTGACCGGCAATGAAGCTCGTGCTGACCGGAACTCCTTCGGAGCCCAGGATTTCCTTGACTTCCGCATAGCTGAGCTCCGGGTTCAGCTTGTTGTAGGCTTCGAGTGTCACCTTTGCGTCCTTGTTTTCGATGACACCGATCTGCGAGACAGCGATCAGCTTGTCATTGTCAAAAGCGACCGTGACAAGCTTCATGCCGTCGGCGTCGGACCAGGTATAGCTGCCCTTTGCGGCACCGGCCTTGCCCTCGGCGCCGAATATTTTTTTCACTTCTTCATAGCTCATGCCCTGCTTGAGAGCCAGGTAGCGCGCAGCGGTCGGCTCTCCTTCCGCGGCAGCCTCTGCCTTTGCGTCTTCGGCGCCGGAAGCGCTTTCCGCCTTGCTTTCCGCGTTTTCTCCGGAGACGGAGGTCTCGCTGTTCACGCTGCTTTCACCGCCGGAAGCCGCCTTTTTTTCGCCGCAGGCAACGGCAAACAAGGAGAGAGAGAGGGCCAGAGCGAGGATTAATTTTTTTCTTCATATTCATGACTCCTTTCAAAAAAATGCGGGTAAACTTAAAATTTCTTACGGAACTCCCATGATAGAATCATACTCGATTTTTAGACGCGGAACAAGGTCTGTCTCTGGTTTGGAGTGTGTTCATGAAGAAGATTTTATTTATTTGCCTCGGCAATATATGCCGCAGTCCCATGGTGGAATTTATTATGCGGGACCTGGTAAAAAAAGCAGGCGTGGAGGAACAGGTGGAGTGCGCTTCGGCAGCGACGAGTACCCAGGAGATTATTTACGACATGGGGAATCCCATGTATCCGGCTGCGCGGGCCGAATTGAAACAGCGCGGGATTCCCTGCGGGGAAAAGCGCGCGGTGCTGTTAAAACGCGCGGATTACGATGCGTATGATTATCTGATTTGTATGGACCGGAGAAATTTGCTGGATGCGAAGCGCATTCTCGGCGGAGATCCGGACCGAAAACTCGCACTGCTGCACGCCTTTGCGAAGACAGGCGGCGCGAATTCGGAAATTGCGGATCCCTGGTACACGGGAGATTTCGTGAGCTGTGCCGACCAGATTACGGAGGGCTGCGAGGGGCTTTTGAAGACGCTCGGCAAAGAAGGCGTAAGAGCAATTGCGGGGGGGAACATGGCGTGCTAAAATAAGGCAAAAGCTGCTCTTGGCAGAACGAAGGGAGAGTTCAACATGAAAATCAGAACCAGATATGCGCCGAGCCCCACCGGGCGCATGCATGTCGGAAACCTGCGTACGGCACTTTATGCGTATCTTATCGCAAAGCACGGGGACGGCACCTTCATCCTCCGCATCGAGGACACGGATCAGGGCAGATTTGTCGAGGGCGCAACGGAAATTATTTATCGCACACTGGAGGAGACCGGACTCCTGCACGATGAGGGACCGGATCAGGACAAGGGCTACGGGCCCTATGTACAGAGCGAGCGCATGCGCGCGGGTATTTACATGCAGTATGCGAAGCAGCTCGTGGAAAAGGGAGAGGCGTATTACTGCTTCTGCGACCAGGAGCGGCTCGACTCGCTCAAGCAGACGGTGAACGGCGAAGTCATCATGCAGTACGACAAGCATTGCCTTTCGATTCCGAAGGAGGAAGCGGAGCGCCGGGTTGCCGCGGGCGAGCCCTTCGTCATTCGTCAGAACAACCCCAGAACGGGTACGACCACCTTCCACGATGAGATCTACGGCGATATCACGGTGGAAAATTCTGAGCTCGACGACATGGTTCTCATTAAGTCGGACGGTTTCCCGACCTATAATTTTGCGAATGTCGTGGACGATCACCTGATGGAGATCAGCCATGTGGTGCGCGGGCAGGAGTATCTCTCCTCCTCGCCGAAGTACAACCGCCTCTATGAGGCCTTCGGTTGGGAGGTGCCGATTTATGTGCATTGCCCGACCATTACGAACGAGCAGCACCAGAAGCTCTCGAAGCGGAGCGGTCACGCATCCTTCGAGGATTTGATCGAGCAGGGCTTTGTGAGCGAGGCAGTCGTGAATTTTGTCGCGCTGCTCGGCTGGTCGCCCGAGGGAGACCGCGAAATTTTCAGCCTCAAAGAGCTCGCGGAAGTCTTTGACTACGGCCGCATCTCAAAGTCGCCGGCGGTCTTTGATATGACCAAGCTTCGCTGGATGAACGGCGAGTACTTCAAGGCGATGGCGCCGGAAGAGTTCTACCGGCGGGGCGAGAAGTACCTGAAGGAGTATGTGACGAAGCCCCTGGATTTAAAGAAAATCGCGGAGATGGTCAGAACGCGCGTCGAGACCTTCCTTGACATCCGGGAGATGGTGGACTTCTTCAACGAGCTTCCGGCCTACGAGACCGAGCTCTTTGTGAACAAGAAGTCAAAGTCGAGCCTCGAGAGTTCGCGCGAAATTCTCGGAGAGGTTCTGCCGAAGCTGGAAGCCGTCGAAAGCTGGAATAACGACGCGCTCTTTGAACTCCTGAAGGCCTACGGCGAGGAGAAGGGCTACAAGACCGGCCTCGTGATGTGGCCGCTCCGCATTGCGCTCTCCGGTAAGCTCATGACACCGGCCGGCGCGACCGAGATTATGGATGTGCTCGGCAAGGAGGAGTCACTTGCGCGCCTCAGAGAGGGACAGAAGAAACTTGGCGCTTAAATCGTATGATAAATTAAATCCGGCGCAGAGAGAAGCGGTCACCCACGGGGAGGGACCGCTTCTTGTCATTGCGGGACCCGGCTCCGGAAAGACCTTTGTGCTGACGCAGCGCGTGCGCTATCTGACGGAGGAGCGCGGCGTGCGGCCGCAGTCCGTTCTGGTTCTCACCTTTTCGCGCGCGGCGGCGCGGGAAATGGAGGAGCGCTACCGAAAAACCGTGGAGAGCGAGCGCACCGGCGTTTGCTTCGGAACCTTTCACGCCTTCTTTTTCCGCATTCTGAGAACCGCCTACGGCTATCAGGCGGATCAGGTGATCGGCGAGGAGGAGAGACGCGCCTTGGTCTCCGCGGCGCTTAAGCGGCGCAAGACGGAGAGCGGCGACTTTCGCAGCCTGGTTCAGAACGTGCTCTCGGAGATTGCGCTGGTCAAAGAGGAGAGGGCAGAGCTCTCGAATTACTATTCCGTGAGTTGTCCCGCCGAGCAGTTTCGGGAGATTTACCGCGAGTATGAAAGCGCGCTCGCAGAGCTCAGAAAGATAGACTATGAGGACATGCTCCGCATGTGCTATGAGCTTCTCAAAGAGCGGGCGGATATCCGCGCGGCCCTCTCGGCGCGCTACACCTGGCTTTTGGTCGATGAGTTTCAGGACATCAACCGCCTGCAGTACGAAATTGTGCGCATGATTGCCGGGAAGAAGGCCAATCTCATGATTGTCGGGGACGACGATCAGTCGATTTACCGTTTCCGCGGCGCCGCGCCGGAGCTCATGCTGCATTTCACAAAGGATTATCCCAAGGCCGCCAAAGTCGTGTTGAACGTGAACTATCGCTCGACCCCGGAAATCGTGAAGACGGCGGGCCGACTGATTGCGCGGAACAAGACGCGTTTCCCGAAGGAAATCAAAGCCGCTCGCCCCTCGGGAAGGCCGGTGAACACGGTGGTCTGCCCGACCCCGCAGGCGGAGACTGATTATTTGGTGCGGGAGATACGCGCGCTTGCAAAGCAGGGGGCCCGCTATGACAGCATCGCCGTCCTTTACCGCACCAATTTGCAGCCGCGTCTCTTAGCGCGGCGGCTTTACCGCGAGAACATCCCCTTCCGCATGCGGGAAATGTTGCCGGATCTCGGCGAACACTGGATTGCACGGGATCTCCTCGCCTATCTGCGCTTAGCGGGCGACACAGCGGAGCCCGGAGACCTGCTGCGCATCATGAATCGTCCGAATCGCTACATACGCCGCGAGGCCGTGCGCATGGAGGGGGGAGAGCCTCGCGGGACTCAGGGCGCACTATGAGAAGAGCGGGGAGCACTGGATGGATGAGCGACTGGGGCGCTTCAGCAGGGAACTCAGAGCGCTCTCGCGCATGCGCCCCGCCGAGGCCATTGCCTATATCCGCGGCGAAGTCGGCTACGACGGCTTTCTCAGGCAGTACGCCGAAGAGAGAGAAATCGAAGAGAGCGAACTCTTCGATATTCTGGAAGAAATCGAGGCCTCCGCGGAGGGCTTTGCGACGCTTGCGGACTGGCGGGCGGACGGACAGGCCTTCAACGCGGCTATCTCCGCGCGCAGCAAGGCACAGGCGGACGGAGACGAAGTGCAGCTCATGACCTACCACGCCTCCAAGGGACTGGAATTTCAGACCGTCTTTTTGCTCGATGTCAACGAGGGCATTGTGCCGCACCGCAAGGCGAACAGTCGGGAAGAACTGGAAGAGGAGAGACGCATGTTCTATGTCGCGATGACGCGCGCCAAGGACGAACTCCGCATTCTGACCTGTAAGACCCGTTTTCGGCGGCAGGCGGAGGAGAGTCGTTTTGTGCGGGAGTACGAGTCACGTTGACAGAGGGGCGGGGCATCGCTATAGTAGGAAGAGCGGAAATCGTTTTATCTTTCTGAGAGTGAGGAAAAAGCAAAATGAGCGAACACGAAGAACTGAAGCACGAGGGTCTGTTTGACGGCGGCGACACCACGGTCACGCTGACGCTGGATGACGGGAGTACCATGGAGTGCGTGGTTCTCACGATTTTTGAGGCGGGCAATGAGGGCAAGGAGTACATTGCGCTGATGCCGGAGAGCGGCGAGGATGAGGACGGCAATGTCTACCTGTACCGCTACGAGGAGACAGAGGACGGTCAGCCGGATCTCACGAACATCGAGAGCGATGAAGAGTATGAGATTGTCAGCGATGCCTTTGACGAGATTCTCGACGAGGAAGAGTTCAAGGAACTCATGGAAGGCGAGGATGCCGAGGACAACGAGGATTGAATTTAAGAGAAGCTTAACGTTTCTCGAAGGGCGCGTCTCCGCCGGGAGGCGCGCTTTTTTGTATAAAACTAAGAACATAATAAGAAATATTAAGAAATTCTTCTAAAATGCTGGCGTTTTTCCGGATTCTCTGTCATAGTATAGCGTAGACATAATATTAGCTTAGATATGGTGAGTTTATGAAAATAATCGGAGTGCTCAAGCAGGCCCGGCTCTGGATTGCCGGAGCGGCGCTTGTCTTGTGCGTTTGGGGAATCGGAAAACAATATATAAGGGGGTCGGACAGGTCACGCTTGGTGCTGATGGCCGTGGAGAACAACCAAGGAACGCAGCAGACCGGAGAAGAGCGCTATACGGCGGAGCTCGTCAGCAAGCAGGGCGAGTCGCTGCAGAGTTTTGCGGTCGATGTGAACCGGAGCCAGAACGGCCGGCGGGTGGATTTGAGTCTCAGGGACGCAATCCCCGCGGATGCGCTGGAAAAGGGCGTGTATCTGCGCCTGTCCTATCCGCTCCGTGCGAACGGCAGCGCCGTGCGCCTCGAGCAGCCCAATTTAAGCGGTGACGGCGAGTCCATGCGCTTAAAGAGCGGGCAGCTGGCCCTTGCAATCGGCGGCATGCGCTATCAGTATGATGCTGGCCTGCCGGAATTCAAAAAGCCGCTCGCCTGTCTTCTCTTCCGCAGTGTCGAGGAGAGAGAGGACGGAAAGTTTACGGCCAATCTGTATCTGACCCCGGAGAATGCGGCATTTTCCACGCAGTTTCCGGAGGAGAAGACCGTGGAGCGCACCGAGCTGACAAGTCTCAAAAAACTCGGCGAGACAGGCGTTTCCGGTGACGGCGTCGAAGTGGAGTACCGCTATACGACCCGTTTTCAGGCGGAAGCGCTCGGCAGTTCCGGCAACAGCCTGGAATTGCAGTGCCGGTTGCGCCTTCGCTATCCGACACAGATACGGCTGACCGAGAGCGATAAAACGGAGTCGACGCAGGATATGTCCTTGGTGTTTACGACCGGAGCCGCGAACGAGACGAAGCTTCGAATTGCGGAGAGTCGCACGGCGGCAAGAAGCACGGCTGTCGCAGAGAGCAGCAGTGCGGCAGAAAGCACACAGGCAACGGAAATACAGCGGAGCACGGAAAGACAGAGACAAGCGCTGTCAGACGGCGCGAGACAAGTGCGTCCGTGCGGCGCACGAGCGCGGCGGCGACAACACAGCAGACCGCCGAGAGCCGTCCGAAGCCGGAGGAAAGTGCGGCGGCGAGCACGGAGGGCGAGAGCAGCAGCGAAGAGAGCAGCGCAACGCGTGAGAGCGAGCGGCAGACGGTGCGTCGCATCACGAAGCCCGGAAGCGGAAGAGGACGCGGCGGCAGCGGCGGTCGAAACGAGACTTCGCCGACGGATACTCTGCCGGCCGAGACAAAGGAGAGCGTACCGGAGAGCAAGCCGGAAACGGCCGCGGAGACGAGCGAGTTCAGTAAGCCGGAAACGACTGCGGAGAGCAGCCGGGAGAGTACGGCACCGAGCGAGTCCACGGAGTGGGAAACGGAAACGGAGACCGCTTGGGTTACCCAACCCGATCTTCCGCCGAATATTCCGACGGATGTTCCGCCGCCCGATACGACCTATCCTTCGCCCTTCTATCCGAGCACGGGTGAGTGGTGGTACGACCCGAATACCGGCGGAACTATGACGCCCGGTACGGACTGGATTCACTGAACAGAATAAAAAGCCCCGGTACCTTACGGTACCGGGGCTTTTGCCGACCGAAAATCAGACGTTAAAGCGGAAGAGGATGACATCGCCGTCCCTCACAATATACTCCTTGCCCTCGAGGCGCATGAGACCTTTTTCTTTTGCGGCATTCGAGGAACCGCAGCTCACAAAATCGTCGTAGGAGATGACCTCCGCGCGGATAAAGCCGCGCTCAAAGTCGGTGTGAATTTTGCCGGCCGCCTGCGGCGCCTTGGATCCTTTTTGATGGTCCAGGCACGGGTTTCGTCCTCACCCGTCGTCAGGAAGCTGATGAGGCCGAGGAGCTCGTAGCTTGCGGCGATCAGCTTGTCAAGGCCGGAAGCGGAGATGCCGAGTGCCTCGAGGTAGTCGGCCTTCTCGCTCTCGTCGAGGGCGGAAATCTCCTCTTCGATCTGTGCGGAGACACAGAACACCTTGCTTTGATGCGCCGCGGCATAGTCTCGAACCGCTGCGACATGCGGGTTGGAGGCGCCGTCGTCCGCGAGATCCTCTTCCTTCACATTGGCCGCATAAATCACGGGCTTTGCGGTCAGAAGGCAGAGAGAGGCGACAAAGTTTGCGCTGTCGTTGTCGTCCGTCTCGTAGGCGGAGGCAGGCTTCCCGTCCTCGAGCAGGGCCTTCAGCTCCTTCAGGATTTCGAGCTCCTTCTTTAAGCTCTTGTCGTTGTTTGCGGATTTCTGGGTCTTCGCAATGCGGCGCTCCAGCACTTCGAGATCCGCAAAAATGAGCTCTAAGTTGATGGTCTCGATGTCCCGCACCGGGTCCACGGAGCCGTCCACATGAATCACATTTTCGTCTTCGAAGCAGCGTACCACATGGACAATCGCGTCGCACTCGCGTATATTGGCGAGGAACTGGTTGCCGAGGCCTTCGCCTTTGCTGGCACCGCGCACAAGTCCCGCGATGTCGACAAATTCGATGACTGCGGGCGTCACCTTTTTGGAGCGGTGCATTTCGCCGAGGGTTTTTAAGCGGGCATCCGGGACTGCGACCACGCCGACATTCGGGTCGATGGTGCAGAAAGGATAGTTCGCGGCCTGTGCGCCCGCCTTGGTCAATGAGTTAAAAAGCGTACTTTTTCCGACATTCGGAAGTCCTACGATACCGAGTTTCATAAATTGGGAGTCTCCTTTGACTGTTTTCCGATGACTGTCCGCGAGAGAACAGTGTGCGTTTGGGCTTCATTGTAACAGAGAGGCGCAGGGCTCTCAAGGAAGATTTGCGTGGAAAGCGGCGGCGCTTTTTGTTATGCTCGGAGTCGGAAAGCGGAAAGGAAGGATCATTATGGCTTACGATTTACGGTTTGTGCATCTCGGCATTACGATTCGACACTTGCAAAATCACATCACGATATTCGGATTTTCGATTGCCTTCTACGGCATCATCATCGGCATCGGTATGCTGCTCGGCATTACGCTCGCCGCGCGGGACGCGACGCGGCGCGGCATCGGAGAGGACACGATTTATGACTTTGCGCTCCTCGGCATTCTCTGCGGAGTTGCGGGCGCGCGGCTCTACTATGTGTTCTTTCAGTGGGAAAATTACCGCGGAAATCTCCTCGAAATCCTGAATTTGAGAGCCGGAGGACTTGCGATTTACGGCGGCGTAATCGGCGGCATTGTGAGCCTCGCGGTCTTCTGCAAACGGAAGAACAAGAATTTTTTTGATGCTCGCGGATTCGCTGATACTCGGTGTATTGGTCGGCCAAATTCTGGGACGCTGGGGTAATTTTTTCAATGCGGAGGCGTTCGGGCGCTATACGGACAGTCTGTTTGCCATGCAAATTAAGCGCGCCGTCGTGAATCCGATTATGATAGATGCGGCGCTCTTACAGCATCTCATCACCGTCAACGGGGTCGAATATATCCAGGTGCATCCCACCTTTCTCTATGAGTCGCTCTGGAACTTGGGGCTCTTACTCTTCCTGCTCAGATATCGCGACAAAAAGCGCTTTGAGGGTGAGATATTCTTTCTCTATCTCGGCGGTTACGGGCTCGGAAGAGTCTGGATCGAAGGGCTCAGGACAGATTCTCTCCTTCTGCCGGGGACGGGTATTGCGGTCTCCCAGGCGCTCGCGGGACTCTGCGTGCTGCTCGCGCTTTGCTGCCTGTTTTACGGGAGAAAGCGCGCGGCGCGCAAGGCGGAAAAATGACGGAATACGCCATAGCTATGGAAAAACGGCGTCTGTTTTGGTATTATTTTCCCAAAGCGAATGTGTTTTGAAATAAAAGGACAGCCTATGAATTTCCAGCATATCTCGGTGCTCCCGCGGGAGACCATCGATAGTTTACAAATTCACCCGGACGGCATTTATGTGGACGGGACACTCGGGGGAGGAGGACATGCCTCTCTGGTCGCGGAAAAACTGGGCCCGGCGGGGCGTTTGATCGGCATCGATCAGGATGCGGATGCCATAGTCGCGGCCGGAGAGCGGCTTGCGCCCTTCGGCGATCGGGTGACCGTCGTGCGCGATAATTATGTCAACATCCCTGCGGTGCTCCTCGGCTTGGGAATACGCGAGGTTGACGGCATCTACCTGGATCTCGGCGTCTCCTCGTATCAGCTTGACACCGCGGAGCGGGGCTTCAGTTTCATGGCGGATGCCCCGCTTGACATGCGCATGGACCGGCGGCAGGAGAAAACGGCTGCGGAACTTGTCAACGAGGCGAGTGAGGCGGAGTTGGCCCGCATCATCCGCGTCTACGGGGAGGACCGATTTTCGAATCAGATTGCGCGCCGCATTGTGCGCGAGCGCGAAAGAAAGCCGATCGAGACCACGGGTGAACTCGCCGCGCTGATTAAAAGCGTGATTCCCATGCGACTGCAGAAGACGGGCGGACATCCCGCGATGCGCACCTTTCAGGCACTTCGAATCGCGGTGAACGGCGAACTCACGGTACTCGAAGAGGCGCTGGATCAAATGATACGCTGTCTGAAGCCGGGCGGACGCCTCTCCATCATTACCTTCCACTCGCTGGAAGACAGAATCGTAAAAGAGGGCTTTCGGCGCAGCGCCTCGCCCTGTACCTGCCCGCCGGATTTCCCGGTCTGTGTCTGCGGAAAAAGAGCCTCGGACGTGTCATCACCGGAAAACCCATCGTGCCGACAGCGGAGGAAGTGGAAGAGAACCCGAGGTCGCGGAGCGCAAAACTCCGCGTGTTTGAGAGAGGAGGCGCGCTGTGAATCGAGAGGATAACAAGAGAAGCGTCAAACGGCGCAGCAGTCTACCGGGCTATAACTACGGGAGCGCAGCGCAGCAGCCGGAGCCGGAGAGAGAAGAACGCAGAAGGCGGGCGGCGAGCGCGAAGCGGCGCAGAAAGCCGGCGGAAAAGCGGACGCCGGCCCCGGCTCCCGCACCGAAGCGCAGTGCGGGCAAGTTCTTCGGCAGCATACTTGCAGCCGCGGTACTGGTCGGCTTTTTCGGCTTCCTGGGTTCTGTTTATCTGAAGAGCGAAAAGCGTGTGGCACAGGCAGAGCGCGCCCGCAACGAGGCACAGAGCAAGCTGGAAGTGCAGCGGGAAGTCAACGACACCCTGCAGGTGGAAATCAACCGCAAGGAAGATTTGGATCACATCCGCGATTTGGCGGTGAACCGCTACGGTATGGTGCAGCCCGGCCAGGATCAAATACGCTATTACAAACGGGTAGAACAAGGCTACGTGAGGCAATATGAAAACATCCCGAAAAAATCCGATTAGGAAACCGAGCTCGGAGCGCTACGCGGTCGGCAGGGGGCTCAAAGCCAGGCTGATCGGCTTTCTTATTTTCAGCGCAGCCTCCTTCGTGCTGCTCGGCTTCTATGTTCACAGAGTGCAGCAAGAGAACGAAAAGGCGGCGAGCCAGTATGTACTCGGCAGGAAACTGGGAAAAGCCAAGGAGATTCCCTATCGTCGCGGCGACATTCTGGATCGGAACGGCACGTATCTCACGACCACCGAAAAGCGCTACCAGATGACCGTTTCGCCGCGCGACTTGCTGAGTCCCGCGGACCGCGACAAGTACTATGACTGTACTGTCAATGCGCTCACCGATTTTTTCGGACTTCCGGAAAATGAACTCCGAAAACAAATCGAGGAAAATTCCACGAGTCAGAGCTTAAAGGTCGGCGCGCCGCTCTCGCCGGAAGACCGGCTTCGCTATTTGGATTTTAAGGAGCACATCAACCGGCTCGGGGACTACGAGGCGAAAAAAAAGAAAGAAGATCCGAGCTACGAAGGGTTTACGGAGGAACAAAAAACACGCTACAAGGGTTTGGTCGGAGCCGATAATCTGAACGACTATTACGAGCGCAGTTATCCCTACGGCGAACTTGCCTGCAATGTGCTGGGCTTTTACCGGAGTTACGACGACCGGCGAGTCGGCGTGACCGGAATCGAGCAGTATTACAACAGTCAGCTCTCCGGCACGGACGGACTGCGCTATCGCTATATGGACGCGAGCGGTGACACCGAAAGTGTGACCAGGGAACCGCAGGACGGAAATTCCGTCGTGAGCACGATCGATATCAAGGTGCAGCAGAGTGTGGAGCGCCACATCAAGGAGTATATGGAGACGACCGGTGCGGAAAACATCGGCGTCATCGTGATGAATCCGAACAACGGAGAAATTCTGGCGCTTGCGACCAACCACCCCTTCGATTTGAATGACCCCGGCAATCTGCAGAAATACTACAGCGTAAACGCGCTGAAGCAGATGACGAGCGAGGAGGCAACGCAGAAACTCTGGAATAATTTCTGCGTGAGCAGCATCATTGAGCCCGGCTCCACGGCGAAAATATTTACGATTGCCGGTGCGCTCGAAAACGGCGTGATCAACGGGAACGAGACCTATAACTGCACCGGAGAAGTCGATGTGCAGGGAACCCTCATTCACTGCAACAAGCGAACCGGCCACGGCGTTGTCGACGTGACCGGAGCACTCGAACAGTCCTGTAACGTAGCCTTGGTTCGCATCGCGCAGAAACTCGGGCGTGAGAACTTTCAGAAGACCCAGAATCTCTACGGCTTCGGCGTGAGCAGCGGCATCGATCTTCCGGGTGAGCCGGATACCTCGTCGCAGATTCACGTGTTGAATCCGCCGGAGGGCATGGACCGTCGGCGCCTCGGCCCGGTCGAGCTCGCGACCGATAGCTTCGGCCAGGGCTTCGGCTGCACGATGATTCAGCTGGCGGCGGCCTTTTCCTCCGCAATCAACGGCGGTTCCTACTACCGCCCGCATGTGGTGAAGCAGGTCCCTGAATTCCCAGGGCACGGTCATTCGGGATTACGGCGCCGAGCTGGTGCGAGAGACCTGTTCGCAGGAGACCTCGCTCTTCTTGCGCAAGGCGCTGCGCGGCGTTGTCACCAACGGAACCGGAGATGCCGCGGAGGTTGTGGGCTATGAAATTGCCGGAAAGACCGGAACCTCGGAGAAGTGGCCGAGAAACAAGAAAAAAATTATCTGCTCTCCTTCTGCGGCTATGCACCCGCAAACAACCCGCAGGTGCTCTGCTATGTCGTGGTTGACCAGCCGCATGTGAAGGATCAGGCGCACAGCACTTTTGCTTCGGTGCTCTTCCAGAACATCATGGCGGATATCCTGCCCTCTCTGAATGTATTCCCGGGAGAGGCGCCGAGCGCGGAACCCACGCCTTTGCTCGAGGGCATACACGAGGGCATCGCCTCCGGCCGGGAAGAAGCGGCTGCGGGCGGCAATGCCGAAGAGGGAGCGGCTGCGGAGACGGGCGGCACGCTTGAGAGCAGCGCTGCGGAGACAAGTGCGGCGCAGGAGAGTTCTGCTGCGGAGAGCGGCGGCGCTGCCCGGCGCTAGGCTTGCGCAAGGCTTTTGGCAAGGGTATACTGTGATAGACACGAACAAAGCTCGGAGAAATCGGAGGCACGGCGCATGCTGACTGACACCATATTGTCGCTTTTTATTGCATTTTTTGCCTGCGCGGCACTCTGCCCGCTGATGATACCCCTACTTCATCGTATGAAGTTCGGCCAGCAGGTCAGAGACGACGGCCCCCAGTCACATCTCAAAAAGAGCGGAACCCCGACCATGGGCGGTATCATGATTGTCATTGCGATTGCGCTCGCTTGCCTGCCGTTTCTGAAGAAAGCACCGGAGACGCTTCCGGTTCTTTTGTTCACCCCTGGCCTTCGGCTTCATCGGCTTTTTGGATGACTTTCTCAAAATCAAGAGGAAGCAGTCGGAGGGCTTAAAGGGCTGGCAGAAGTTTGCGCTTCAGCTTCTTGCGACCGGCGTGCTTGCATGGCGCTTGTTGGCTTCCGGCGCTTACAGTGAAATTCTGGTGCCTTTTACGGGAAACACGGAGACCGGACTCATGTTGCCGCTCGGCGCGCTCTTTGTGCCCTTTGTGTTTCTGGTGGTGCTCGGCACGGACAACGGTGTCAATTTTACGGACGGACTGGACGGACTCTGCTCGTCGGTGACGGTGGTCGTTGCCCTCTTTTTTGCGGCGCTCGCCTGCCGTTTTTTTCGCCCGGCGCGGCGCCGGTCAGCGGTGCGGTCATCGGCGCGCTTCTCGGCTTTTTGCTCTTTAACTGCTACCCGGCAAAGGTCTTTATGGGTGACACCGGTTCTCTGGCGCTCGGCGGCTATGCGGCCGCGATAGCGCTGGTGCTCAGAGCGCCGCTCTTTCTCATGGTGGTCGGCTTTATTTACATGGCGGAGGTCATCTCCGTCATCCTGCAGGTCGGCTACTTCAAGGCGACCAAGGGGAAGCGTCTGTTTCGCATGGCGCCGATTCACCATCACTTTGAGCTGGGCGGCTGGTCCGAGACGCGCGTCGTCACGGTATTTACGATTGTCACGGTGATTTTGTCACTCGCAGCATGGATGGGACTCGGAGAATGAAGGGAGGAGACTCTATGAATGAAAAGATCATGGTCGCAGGTGCCGGCAAAAGCGGCATCGCAGCGGCAAAATTGATTCTGGAAACGGGCGGTGAGGTGTTGCTCTACGACGGCAATGAAGCGCTTTCCGAGGAGCGTTTGCTCGCGGAATTTCCGGAGGACGCCTGCATCACACTCTGCCTCGGCGAGCTCGATGAGACGCTGCTGCAGGGCGTTCAGATTTGCGTGATGAGTCCCGGCATCGATCTCGAGACTCCCTTTGTGAAAACTCTGACCGACAGAAAGATTCAGCTCTGGTCCGAAATCGAACTGGGCTTCCAGGTTGCCAAGGGGCGCTTGGTCGCAATCACCGGAACCAACGGCAAGACAACGACGACGGCACTGACCGGCGCCATCATGGAGCGCGCGTTCGGGAACAGCTTCACGGTCGGTAACATCGGCCTCCCCTATACCGAAGTCGCCTTAAAGACCACGGAGAAGTCGGTCACGGTGCTCGAGGCATCGAGCTTCCAGCTTGAGACCATCATTCACTTCCGCCCGCATGTCGCGGCGATTACGAATATCACGCCGGATCACCTGAACCGCCATCACAGCATGGAGAACTACATTCGCATCAAGGAGGACATCAGTTCCAACCAGACTGCGGATGATTTTATTGTGTTGAATTACGACGACGAGGTGCTGCGCGCCTTCGGACAGCGGAAGGACCTGAAGCCGAAGGTGGTCTTTTTCTCGAGCACGCAGCTCCTTGAGGACGGCTATGACCTGGAGGACGGTGTCATCTGCCGCAAGGAAAAGGGCGAAAAGACGGAACTGGTCCGCACGGATGAACTCAAGCTGCTCGGCCGCCACAATTTTGAGAATGTGATGACGGCCATCGCGATTGCGGTCTGCATGGAGGCACCGATGGACGCGGTTTTGGATGCGGTGCGCAAGTTCGAGGCGGTGGAGCATCGCATTGAGTTCGTTGCGGAGCGCTACGGCGTCAAGTATTACAACGACTCGAAGGGCACCAATCCGGATGCCGCGATTCAGGCGATTAAGGCAATGCCGGGACCGACGCTCTTAATCGGCGGCGGCTATGACAAGGGCTCCTCTTACGACGAGTGGATTGATGCCTTTGACGGAAAAGTGCGTTATCTGGTGCTGCTCGGCCAGACAAGGGATGCCATTTCGGACTGCGCAAAGCGCCACGGATTCACGAATATCATGTTCGCCGAGGATATGCAGGAGGCCGTCAAGGTCTGTGCTTCCTATGCCAACGCGGGCGACTATGTGCTGCTCTCTCCCGCCTGTGCAAGTTGGGGAATGTTTCCGAACTACGAGGTGCGCGGCAAAGTATTTAAGGAGTGCGTGCGGGCATTATGACGGTGAAACCGTCCGGGGGAACAGAGACAAGGAACGCGCAGCAGAGAGAGCCGCGCGGGAAACAGCCGGGAGCGGCGCAGCGGCGAAGCGTGGGACCGCGCCCGGTTACGCCGCAAAACAGACGGAGTGCCGCTTCGCAGAACCGAAGTGCGGGGCCGCGCCCGGTTGCGCCGCAAAATAGCGGAGTGCCGCTTCGCAGAACCGAAGTGCGGGACCGCGCCCGGTCGCGGCGGGACCGCGCGTCAAGGTTGCCGGCGCATCCAAGGTGAGAGCGGTCTATTCGGAGCGGGTCAAACAAAAATCCCGCATCGGAGAGCCGTGGAATACGCTCTTTTTTGCGGTACCCTGTCAGAGCGGGGCACAGACAAAGCAGAACCGCAGACGGGCGGACCGCTATGTTTTCGGCTTTACCGTACTTCTGGTTTTATACGGTCTCGCGATGATTTACGCGGCCTCCTCGTTTCGTCTGGACGATCCGCTCGGCGCGGTCAAAAAACAGGCGATGTACGCGGGACTCGGGCTTGCGCTCATGCTGTTTTTGCCGCTCATCGATTACCACCGGCTGCTGAGCCTCGGCTGGTGCACCTCTTACATTGCCGGAATCGTTCTGATTGTCGCTACCATGGCGGTCGGAAGACGGGCAAACGGTGCGGCACGTTGGATTCAGATCGGCGGCATTAGTTTCCAGCCCTCCGAGTTTATGAAAACCGCGTTGATTTTGTTCTTTGCGGTCTATCTGGTCAACGAATATCGGCGGCTTGCGAAAAACCCGAGCGGATTATCTGGGTGATGGCAGTCTTCGGCGGTGTGCCGGCCCTCATGGTCGCGCGCCAGAACCTGAGCACCGGCCTTCTGATCGCGAGCCTGGTGTTTTTCATCACCTTTCTCGGCGTCAAGAGCACCCGCATACACATCGGGATTATCCTGCTGGCGGCCTTCCTGCTCTGGATTGTCGTGAACTACTACAAACAAATGCCGTTTTTGAAGGCCTACCAGATCGGGCGCATTGACAACTGGCTGCATCCGGTGACAAAGTTGCGGGGACAGCCGGATCAGGTGACCGGCGGTAAATTCGGCTTAAGCATCGGCAGCTGGCTCGGAACCGGCATCGGCAGAGGCTATATCAAGCGGGACCTCCCCGAGGCCGCAAACGATATCATTCTCGCCGTAATCGGAGAGGAGCTCGGGCTGGTCGGAATCGGCATCCTCTTGCTCTTTTACCTGAGTCTTTTGTTTTGTATCATTCAGACTGCGCTGAAGGCGCCGGATCGCTACGGGGCCCTGCTCTGCGGCGGCGTTGCGATTCATATTTTCCTGCACACCGCGATGAACATCATGGTTGTGACCGGCGCCATGCCGAATACCGGTGTCACCCTGCCCTTTGTGAGCAGCGGCGGTACCTCCTTGCTCTGCTTTATGGCCGAGATCGCACTGGTGCTCTCGGTTTCCAGAGATGTGCGCCCGGAGAAGCGTCTATGAAACTGAGAATCAAACTCCTGCTCGCCGCTTTGCTTTTACTTGCGGCACTCGCCGCGGCCGCGGTTTATTTTGTCCGCATCGAGAAGGTTACCGTGCGGGGCAATCGGATTTACAGTGAGGAAGAGGCGCGCAAGCTCCTTCTGCCCCAAGCGGAGGGTATGCGGACGGCGGAACTCTTTCTCCGAAACCGGCAGCGAAAAAGCAACTTGCATTCCTCGACAGCTATGAAATTCGCTTTCCCTCTCCGTTTTCCGTGGAACTGGTGTTACACGAAAAAAACGTGCTCGGTTACGTGCGCTATATGAGTGCGGATTTCTACTTTGACCGCGAACTCCGTGTCGTGGAGAGCGTGCAGGAGGCGATTCCGGGCTATCCTCTGGTTTCCGGTCTGCAGAACGGAACGGTCGGTGTCGGCGAGTATCTGCTCTCGGACGACCGCAACGGGAGAACCATCGTCGGTAATCTCCTCTATAATCTCCGGGAAAACGGTATCCGGGCGGAAGAGGTCTCCTTTGACAGCGCCTACCGCGCAACCCTTACCTGCGGCAAAATCACCGTGCTCTTCGGCGGCGCGCAGGAGACGGAGGAGAGGTGTAAGGATCTCTCGACGGCGCTTCCCAGGCTGGGCGATGCAGCCGGAATTTTGGATTTTCAGGAGAGAAGGGCGGACGGAACCTATTCGTTTCGGCCCGCACAGCCCTAAAATCGCAAAGCTGCTTGCACTTTTCGTGAAAAATAAGTATGATAGACCATATTATCCAGTGTGAAAGAATCTGTGAATAAGCAGTTACAGGAGGCAGGTACCTTGTTAGAGATCAAACTGAACGAAGACGATAATACTGCAAAGATCATCGTAGTCGGCGTTGGCGGCGCGGGCAACAATGCAGTGAACCGCATGATCGACGAGAACATCGAAGGGGTAGAGTTTATCGGCATCAACACCGATAAGCAGGCGCTCCAGTTCTGCAAGGCCTCGACCGTCATGCAGATCGGAGAGAAGCTGACGCGCGGCCTCGGTGCCGGCGCAAAGCCGGAGGTCGGCGAAAAGGCGGCGGAGGAGAGCACCGAAGATTTGACGGAAGCGCTGAAAAATGCGGATATGGTCTTTGTGACCTGCGGCATGGGCGGCGGAACCGGTACCGGTGCGGCACCTGTCATTGCGCGCATCGCAAAAGAGATGGGCATACTCACGGTCGGTGTCGTGACCAAGCCGTTTAACTTTGAGGGCAAGCAGCGCATGAACAACGCGCTCTCCGGCATCGAGCATCTCAAGGATTCGGTCGACACCCTCATTGTGATTCCGAACGATAAGCTTCTTGAGATTGTGGATCGCCGTACCTCCATGCCGGAGGCTTTCGGCAAGGCGGACGAAGTGCTCGAGCAGGCAGTGCAGGGCATCACGGATCTCATCAATATGCCGGGTCTCATCAACCTCGACTTTGCGGATGTGCAGACCGTTATGACCGACAAGGGCATTGCGCACATCGGCATCGGCAAGGCGCACGGCGACGACAAGGCGCTCGAGGCAGTCAAGATTGCCTGCGCGTCTCCGCTGCTCGAGACCACGATTGACGGTGCAAGCAATATCATCATCAATATTTCGGGTGACATCAGCCTCATCGAGGCGAATGAAGCGGCGAGCTATGTGCAGGAGCTGGCGGGCGACGATGCGAACATCATCTTCGGCGCGATGTACGACGAGAACGCGCAGGACGAGTGCTCGATTACCGTCATCGCAACCGGCCTCGATCAGGCGGCAAGCCAGCAGGCCAAGGAGCAGCGCGCGGCGGGCTATCGCAGAAACGCGCAGGTCGGCGCAGCGAAGCAGGGCACACCGATTCGCGTTGCGCAGCCGCAGCAGGGACAGGCAGCGCCCCAGCAGGAGCAGCAGCCGGTACAGCCGCAGCAGCAGACCGCAGGTTTCAACGGGACCATGAACCCGCTGTTCCAGCAGCCGCAGCAGCAGTCGGCACAGCCGCAGTATCAGCAGCCCCAGTACCAGCAGCCGGCACAGCCGCAGTATCAGCAGCCGCAGCAGCAGTACCAGCAGCCGGAGCAGCCGCAGCAGGGCGCTTACAGCTTCGAGCCGCGTCAGAATAAGAACGTGCAGATCAATATTCCGGACTTCTTAAAGAGCCGGAAGTGAGCATAAAAAAAAGAGAGCTTCGGCTCTCTTTTTTTGTTCCTTTAAAGGCGCCGGACGAAGCGGCGCGCTCAGCTGTTTTTGCGATACAGAATCAAAAGCCCCTTTAAGAGCAGGAGATCGTCGAACTCGATTGGATGCTGGCAGAGCGGGGTCACGAAGCGCGCCAGACCGCCGGTCGCGACGATGGTCGCCTTGCTGCCGAGTTCTTTTTCCATGCGGGTCAAAATACCGTCCAGCATGCCGGCGGTGCCGTAGAGTATGCCGCTCTGCATGGCCTCGATCGTATTCTTCGCGAGGGCCCGTCCCGGGGACTCGAGATCGATCGAGGGGAGCTGGGCGGTGCTGCCGCTCAGGGTGTTCAGCGAGACCCGGAGTCCGGGGTGAATGACACCGCCCACATAGTCGCCGTTTTTGTCCAGGGCGGTAATCGAGGTCGCCGTGCCCATGTCGATCACAATGATGGGGAGCGGGTAATTCGCCTTTGCCGCGACGGAATCGACAATCAAATCGGAGCCGATGTGCTTCGGGTCGTCCATGCGTATGTTCATGCCCGTCTTCATGCCGGCGCCGACCAGCTTGCAGGCAAGTCCCGTGACCTTGCGGACCGCCTCGGTGATCACGGCGTTCAGCGGGGGAACCACACTCGACAGGATGGCACCTTCGAGCTCTTCGGCCGCGATGTGATGGAGGTCCAGTATGCTCTTTAAGCTAACGGCATATTCGAGGTCCGTTTTCCGGGTATCGGTCGTGATCCGCTCCATAAAGTGCGTGCTTGTCTCGTCGATGCCGCCGATTACAATATTGGAGTTGCCCATATCAATGGCGAGTATCATGATTCCTTCCTTTCCGCGCCGAAATATGGTATAATTTCCCGCGCAAAAACAGCGTATTCTAGGGTTTTATAACATAGATCGGCTGGAAAAACAACGACAGGAGGCGCAAGTGGCTAGCGAATTTGAGGAGATTAAAAAGCGGCGGACCTTTGCGATTATCAGCCACCCGGACGCGGGAAAGACCACTCTGACCGAGAAATTATTGCTCTACGGCGGCGCCATTAATCTGGCCGGTTCGGTCAAGGGGCGAAAGACGGGCAAGCACGCGGTCAGTGACTGGATGGACATCGAGAAGGAGAGAGGCATCTCGGTCACGAGTTCCGTGCTGCAGTTTAATTACGAGGGCTTTTGCATCAATATTCTGGATACGCCGGGACACGAGGACTTCTCGGAGGATACTTACCGCACGCTGATGGCGGCGGATTCGGCGGTCATGGTGATCGATGCCTCGAAGGGCGTGGAGGCGCAGACGCGGAAGCTCTTCAAGGTCTGTACCCTGCGCCACATTCCGATTTTCACCTTCATCAACAAGATGGACCGCGAGGCGAGGGATCCCTTCGCGCTGACCGATGAGATCGAAGAGTTGCTCGGCATACGCACCTGCCCGGTGAACTGGCCCATCGGTTCCGGCAAGAATTTTAAGGGTGTCTTTGACCGCAACACGAAGAAGATTACGACCTTCCGGGCGGCGCACGCCGGCATGCAGGAAATCGAGACAGAGGAGCTCTCCCTCGAGGATGAGAAGCTCGGCAGTGTGATCGGTGAGGACTTCCTTTCGCAGCTTCTGGAAGAGTGCGAGCTCCTCGACGGCGCGAGCGATGAACTCGACATGGAGCGTGTGTCCCGCGGCGACCTGACGCCGGTTTTCTTCGGCTCCGCGCTCACGAACTTCGGTGTCGAGACCTTTCTCGAGCACTTCTTAAAGATGACAAGCCCTCCGCTCGCCAGAAAGACGACGACGGGTGAGGTGAACCCGATGAAAGATGCTTTCTTCTCGGCCTTCGTCTTTAAGATTCAGGCGAATATGAACAAGGCACACCGCGACCGTATTGCTTTCATGCGCATTTGCTCGGGCGAGTATCAGGCCGGCATGGAGGTCACGCATGTGCAGGGCGGTCGAAAGATACGTCTGAACCAGTCGACGCAGATGATGGCGGACGAGCGGAAGATCGTCGAGACCGCCTACGCGGGCGATATCATCGGTGTCTTCGATCCCGGCATCTTTGCAATCGGCGACACGCTGGAAAATGCGCGGGAACGCATTGAGTTCGAAGGCATTCCGACCTTTGCCCCGGAGCACTTTGCGAGAGTGCGCCAGATCGACACGATGAAGCGAAAGCAGTTTACCAAGGGCATAGAGCAGATTGCGCAGGAGGGTGCGATTCAGATTTTCCAGGAGCGCAACACCGGTATGGAAGAGATTATTGTCGGTGCGGTCGGCGTTCTTCAGTTTGAAGTGCTGACGTACCGCCTCAAAGCGGAGTATAATGTAGAGGTGAGGTTGGATACCCTGCCCTACGAGTACATTCGTTGGATCGACGAGCCGGAAAAGGTGGATGTCGATAAGATTCAGGGCACCAGCGACATGAAAGCGATTCAGAATTTGAAGGGAGAACCCCTGCTGCTCTTTACCCACCCCTGGAGTGTCAGAATGGTGGAAGAGCGCAATCCGGGGCTCAAGCTTCTTGAGTTTGGCAAATCCTGAAGAAATAAGACAAATACAGAGGCAGAGAGAAGGAGGCGACCGGTATGAATCACAAGGAACAGATTTCGGCGTGGGTGGATGCACACAGAGAGGCATTTTTGGAGGATGTGAAGACCCTCTGCCGCATTGATTCGAGTAAGGGCGCCGCGGAGCCCGGCAAGCCGTTCGGAGACGGTCCCTACCGCGCGCTCTTGGCAGCGGAGGAAATGCTGAAGGGCTACGGCCTTGCAACCAAGAACTACGAGAACTATGTCCTTGCGGCGGACCTCGGCGAGGGCGAGCGCGAGCTCGATATTCTGGCGCACCTCGACGTGGTGCCGGGCCAGGGCGACTGGACCGTGACCGAGGCCTTCGAGCCGATTGAGAAGGACGGTGTTCTTTACGGCCGCGGTGTCGCGGACGACAAAGGGACCGGCGGTCGCGGCGCTCTACGCGCTGCGCGCGGTCAAGGAGCTCGGCATCCCGCTCAAAAAAAGCGTGCGTCTGATACTCGGCACCGACGAGGAGAGCGGTTCCGGCTGCATTGCGCACTACTACGCGACGGAGAAGGAGGCACCCTGCACCTTTTCGCCGGACGCGGAGTATCCGGTGGTCAACATGGAGAAGGGCAGACTCGCAGGTGAGTTTTCCCTCAGCTTTACCGCGGAGACGAGCGGCGCGCGCCTCATTTCGCTGACCGGCGGCAGCATTGAGAACGCGGTGCCGCCGCGGGCAAGTGCCGTGCTCGCGGGTGTGCCGCGCATGGTGCTCGATGTGACCGCGGACACGGTGCGGAAGCAGACCGGTTTAAAAATCGAGATCTCGGCGATCAGCACCCGGGAGGGACGGCGGCCGAAGAGCAGGGTCACGTGACCTTGCAGAAGGTGGAAGCCAGCGGCAGAAACGCACACGCGGCGGCGCCGGAATCCGGCAAGAACGCGCTGACCGGCCTCCTGCTCTTTGTCTCCCTCCTGCCGCTTGCGAAGAATAAGCTCACGGAGGCAATTCAGGGACTCGTGGCCCTCATGCCCTACGGCGAGACGAACGGAACATCGCTCGGCGTCGCATTCGAGGACAAGGAGAGCGGCCCGCTCACCCTGACCTTCTCGAAACTCTCGATTGACGAGACTTCCCTGCACGGTCTCTTTGACTGCCGCTATCCGGTCACGATGGACGGCGCGGGTCTCGTGAAGACCTGCGAGGCGGCTTTCGGGCGCTACGGCCTTGTCTTCGACGGCAGACGGCTTCGCGCGCCGCACGCGGTTTCGGCGGATTCGCCCTTTGTGCGGGAACTGAACCGCGTCTTTGAGGCCTACACCGGTCTGCCGGGCGGTACGGTCGCGATGGGCGGCGGCACCTATGTCCACGACTTGAAGAACGGCGTCGCCTTCGGCGCATTTTACCCGGCAGCGACACGCGTATGCACGCGCCGGATGAGCAGGCAAATCTCGAAGAGCTTTTGACCTCGGCAAAGATTTTTGCGCAGGTCATCGTGGATCTCTGCGGCTGATGAAAGCTATTAAAAAAAGTAATAGAATCAGATAGAGATATAGTATGAGCAAATGCGCGCGCCCGCGTTGACAGGGCGCGCGCATTTCTTTACAATGCCACATATCAGTGAAAGAGAGGAGGCGGGTATGGCAGTCGATATCATACGAATCAGTCATCTGGTCAAGGAATTTAAGACGGCGAACGGCGTAGTCCACGCATTGGATGATGTCAACTTAAGCATACGCCACGGCGAGATTTACGGCATCATCGGACTCTCGGGCGCAGGCAAGTCGACGCTGGTCCGCTGTATCAACTATTTGGAGCGCCCCACCTCGGGCGATGTGTTTTTTGACGGTGTGAGCCTGTCGCAGATGAAAGAGAGGGACAGGCGCGAAGTGCGCCGCTCGATGGGCATGATTTTCCAGCAGTTCAATCTCCTGGAGCAGCGAAATGTGCTTAAGAATGTCTGCTTTCCTTTGGAACTCGGCGGCATGAAACGGGTGAAGGCGGAGGCAAGGGCCAGAGAACTTCTGAATCTGGTGGGGCTCGCGGATCGCGAGAAGGCCTACCCGGCACAGCTCTCCGGCGGACAGAAGCAGCGCGTTGCGATTGCGAGAGCCATTGCGACAGAGCCGCGCGTGCTGCTCTGCGACGAGGCGACCTCGGCGCTCGACCCGAACACGACCGAGTCTATTCTGAATCTCATCCGGGATATCAACCGGACGCTCGGCATCACGGTCGTCATGATCACCCATCAGATGTCGGTCATCGAGGCGGTCTGCGACCGCGTCGCCATCATCGACCAGAGCCGCATTGCGGAGGAGGGAGAGGTGCAGCGCATCTTCTCCGCGCCGCAGTCCAAGATAGGGCGCGAGCTCATTCTGGGCGGCGATGTGCGCCAGGAAGAATTCGGCGCCTCGAAGAAGATACGCGTGACCTTCGACGGACGCTCCGCCTTTGAGCCCGTCATCGCAAACATGATACTCGGCTGTCAATTGCCGGTGAACATCCTCTTTGCGGCGACCAAGGAAATCGGCGGTCAGGCGGCGGGACAGATGGTGCTCCAGCTTCCGGAGAACGAGGCGGATGCGATGAAGCTCATCCATTACCTGCGCGATCGGGGCGTCAACCTGGAGGAGGTGAAGAACAGTGATTTTTAATTCACAGATTGTAGACATGTTGTTGCTCGGCTTAAAAGAGACAGTCTACATGGTCTTTCTCTCGTCCTTTCTGTCCTATGTGATCGGCATACCGCTCGGCATTCTCCTGGTTGTCACGGACCGGGACGGCATACAGCCGAACATCATCGTAAACACCCTGCTCGGTATTATCATCAACATTCTGCGCTCGGTGCCCTTTATCATCATGTTGCTCGCGGTGCTACCGATTACCCGCTTCATTGTCCGGACCACACTCGGACCGAGCGCGGTGGTCGTGCCGCTGGTCATTGCGGCCTCGCCTACATTGCCCGCATGGTGGAGAGCTCCTTAAAGGAGATGAACGCCGGTATCGTTGAGGCGGCAAAGTCGATGGGGGCAAGCAACTTCCAGATTATCTGGAAGGTCATGCTGCCGGAGTCCATGCCCTCGCTGCTCACCGGCGCCGCGATTTCCATCACGACCATACTCGGGTATTCGACCATGGCCGGCTTTGTGGGCGGTGGCGGTCTGGGAACCCTGGCCATCAACTACGGCTACTACCGCTATCGCATGGATGTGATGATGGTGACCGTCGTGGTCCTTGTGATCATTGTCCAATTGATACAGGAGTTCTTTTTATTCCTGGCACGCCGCGCGGATAAGCGCGCGCGCTGATTAACACGCTTTGACCCCGCCGTCGGCGGCATATCATAGACATCAAACAAACAACAAGATTTGGGAGGAAACAAAAATGAAGAAAAAGGTATTTTTAGCGGCAACGCTCCTCGGACTGTCTCTGCTCACGGCTTGCGGAAGCCAGAAGAAGGCGGAGAGCAGCGCTTCGGGAGACAGCAGCGCAGCGGGCAGCAGTGAGGCAGGGCAGCAGCGCGGCAGAGGCTACCGGCGACAAGGTCATCACGGTCGGCGCTTCCCCGTCCCCGCACGCGGAGATTCTGGAGGCTGCAAAGGACGCGCTGAAGGCAGAGGGGTATGAGCTCAAGGTGGTTGAGTACACCGATTATGTGCAGCCGAACCTTGCACTCGAGTCGAAGAGCCTCGACGCAAACTACTTCCAGCACCTGCCCTACCTTGAGAACTTCAACAAGGAGAGAGGCACGAAGTTAGTCAGTGTGGCGGCAATTCACTACGAGCCCTTCGGCATCTATGCGGGTAAGTCGAAGGATTTGAAGAACCTTCCGGACGGCGCAAAGATTGCGGTTCCGAACGATGTGACGAACGAGGCGAGAGCGCTCTTGCTCCTCGCGGATCAGGGCCTCATCACGCTGAAGGACAACACGGACATCAACGCGACCAAGCAGGACATTGTCGAGAACCCGCACAACATTGAGATTGTCGAGGTCGAGGCGGCTCAGGTTCCGCGTTCCCTGCAGGATGTCGACTTCGGCGTTGTAAACGGTAACTTTGCGATTGCTTCCGGCCTGAAAGTTACGGACGCGCTCGCAACCGAGGCTGCGGATTCCGTCGCGGCGAAGACCTACGCAAATATCGTTGTGGTTCGCGAGGGCGATGAGAACAGCGAGAAGACCCAGGCGCTGGTCAAGGCACTTACGACCGCCGAGATCAAGCAGTTCATTGAGAATAAGTACCAGGGCGCGGTTGTCCCGATTTTCTGACAGTGAGTAAAAACGATACGGAAAGAGAGAACCTTTCGGTTCTCTCTCTTTTTTATGCTCGAATGAATCCGCGTATATTCCGGCTTTCGTCCGATTTTGTATCGCTTATAACGGCGAGGCGCGAAAACTTAGAACGGATATTTTATAAGCCGATAGCAGATAGCGTAAATGTCCATATCCGAAGCGCTGCCGTTATGACTAGGCAGCTTTGGGGAATAGTGCTATAATACGCCTGATTATCAGGGTGGCATTTCGTGCAAAAGCGCGGAATCATAAAAAAAGACGAAACATCCTGAACCAAAATTGGAGCAACACGGGGATCATCAGACAGTTGTGGAAGGAGAAAGAGCATGAAATTCAGCGAACTTGAATACCGCCGTCCGGATGTCGCGCGCATTGAGGAGGATTACAAAGCCCTCATTGAGCGGGTCAAAAAAGCGGAGACCGACGAGGAAATTTTGGATATCTGGGCAGCGCACCAGCGCCTCAGCACCGAATTCAATCTCTCGGACAGAACCGTCTATATCCGCAATACAATGAACACCAAGGATGAGTTTTATCTTGGCGAGAAGGCATATTTCAACAGTGTCTCGCCGAGTTATTACAACACGCAGAACCAGCTCTACAAGGCGCTCCTCGAGCACCCGAAGCTGCAGGTTCTCGCGGATAAGTTCGGATCGATTCTGCCGAAGAAGATGCAGGTCGCGCTGGACGCTGCGGATGAGAGCGTCATTGACCTCCAGAGAGAGGACAACGCACTGGTTCAGGAGTATGACGAGCTCTACGCGAGCTACATGGTCGAATTTGAGGGCAAGCAGATGACGCTCCCGCAGCTTGCGATTTACATGATGGGCGGCAAGGATTCCGCGACCCGCCGTGCGGCGCGCGAGACCGACGGCAAGTGGTTCGACGAGCACCACGAGAAGCTCGACGACATCTTCAGCCGCATGATTCAGAACCGCAACGAGCAGGCAAAGCGCATGGGCTATCGCGACTACTCCGAGCTCTCCTACCTCCGCATGGGCCGCATCGGCTATAACATGAAGGACATCGAGAACTACAGAGAGCAGGTCGCAAGAGACTTGGTCCCGGTCGCAAAGCAGCTCATGGATCTTCGCATGCAGCGCGTCGGCATCGAGAACCCGAAGCTCTATGACCTCGATATTTGCTTTAAGGACGGCAACCCGGAGCCGGCAGCGATTCCGACTACATGCTCGCAATGTGCAAGAAGATGTACGACGAGCTCAGCCCGGAGACACAGGAGTTCATCGACTGGATGTTTGAGAACGAGAGCTTCGACGTACTGACCAAGCCCGGCAAGCTCCTCGGCGCTTACATGTACAATGTGAGCGGCTACGGTCCCTTCGTGTTTGCGAACTGGAACGGCAGCGCCTTTGACGTCGATACGATTACCCACGAGATGGGACATGCGTTCCAGGGCTATGTGGGCAACAAGCTCGGTCTCACGCTTGAGCTCGTCGAGCCGGCCATGGAGACCTGCGAGATTCACTCCACCTCGATGGAGTTCCTGACCTCGCCCTTCCACCACCTCTTCTTCGGAAAGGATACGGCGAAGTACCAGCTGCAGCACGCAGAGGATGCGCTGGTTGCAACTTGCTACGGCTGCCAGGTCGATGAGTTCCAGCACATTGTCTACCAGAAGCCGGAGCTCACCCCCGCGGAGCGGAATCAGGTCTGGCTTGAGCTCGACAAGAAGTATCGCCCGTGGATTGACAACGACGGTCTTCCGTTCTACGCGGACGGCGGCGCTTGGCAGAAGCAGAAGCACATCTACGAATTCCCGTTCTACTTCATCGACTATTGCCTCGCGAGAACCGCGGCACTCCAGTTCTTTGCCCTTCACCTGAAGGATGAGAAGGAAGCTTGGAAGCGCTATGTGGAACTCGTGAAGAAGGGCGGCAGCGAGACTTACTCCGACCTTCTGCAGCAGGCGGGCTTCCAGAATCCCTTCGGCGAGGGCAGCATGAAGGAAATCGCCGAGACCCTGGCAACATGGTGCAAGGAGAATCAGGTCTGAGTCGAATACATAGGGGGATAAGGCTATGCAGGACGTAAAAGTTTTGTCGGCGGAAGAGAAGCAGAGAGAAATTGAAAAGATTCAGGCGGACAAGAGATTCGTGGGACACCCGGTCGGCGTGCTTACCATCGGACTCAAGTTCATGTGCAATTCGTTTTCTTACTACGGACTCACCTCGATTCTGATTTATTACCTGTACGCAGCACTTCCGGAGGGACTGGGACTCACCAAGACCGAGGCCTCGCAGCTCCTCTCGCTCTACTACGCACTGGTTATCATCTGCGGCGTCATCGGCTCTTACATGGCAGACCGCGTATTCGGACCGCGTACGGCAATCCGGCTGACCTGTATCGTAATGCCGATTGCCTACCTCCTGCTCGCAATTCCGGGCCTCGGGATTGCGGGGTATGCGGGCGCGCAGGGTATGATGCTCTTCTCGAGCATGCTCGGCGGCCGCAGCATGGATGCGCTGACGGCAAAGCTCTATAAGAAGGGCGATACCAGAAAGGACAGCGCGTTCGCAATTACCTATGTCATTTCGAACATCGGTGCCTGCGTTCCGGGCATCACCGGAACCATCGCGATTGTGGCGGGCTACCACACGGCCTTCCTTGCCTGCGCGGTGTTCTCGCTGATCGGTTCCATCTTCTTCATCGTGAGTGAGAAGAAGTCCTTCGGCATCATCGGCACGGAGCCGGACGATCCGCTGCCGCCTGCGGCGCGCCGTACAGCTGTCTTAAAGCTGGTTGCCGGCGTCGCGGTGGTCGCAGCGCTGCTCAGCTTCCTGTTTACAAATCGGATTATCACCATCACCCAGTTTGCAAATGCGGTAAGTAGTGTAGGTGTAGTTGCGCCCGTGGCATATTTGTTGTATATTATGTTGAGTCCAAAGACGACAAAAGAGGAACGGGCTCGTCTGGTTTACATCATTCCGATGTTTATCGCTGCCAGCTTTACGTTACTTGTGAACTATCAGGCGACCACGGTGCTTGCGATTTATGCGGAGACCAACGTAAACCGCAACCTCTTCGGCTTTGAAATCACCCCGGCGGCATACTGGACGCTCAACGCCTTTTTCGCTGTCATCTTCGGTGCGGTTCTGACCGGAATCTGGGGTAAGCTCGGCAAGAAGCAGCCGTCCACACCCGCGAAGATGGGCATCGGCACGGCACTTTACGGAATTTCGATTCTCTTTATGATCATTCCGTTCAGCCTCTTCCCGGCGGATGTCAAGGTGAGCCCCATGTGGCTGGTCGTTTTCTTCGCGATCATGACCATCGGTGAAGCGATTGTCACCCCGGCCGGAGAGTCGGCGGCATCGCATGTGGCACCGGCCGCATTCTCGACGCAGATGATGACGGTCTGGGCCATGGGACAGTCGACCGGCGCAAGCCTGAGTTCTCTCGTGGTGAACTTTTACCGCGAGGGCAGCGAGCCGCTCTACTTCCTCGCGATCGGCGCGGCGGTAACGCTCTGCGGCGCGATTGTCGTGATTTTCAGCAAAAAGCTCGCAAAGGGCATGGGCATCGGCAACGGCCACGGCGACGAGCAATAAACACAACAGTATCCGCAGCTCGGAGGGCGCTACGGCGCTCTCTGCCTGCGATATGATATTTCGAGAGAGGAGGAACAATGCAGATAACCCTGTGGGGCAGCGAGTTGCGAGCTCGGCTCTGTCCGTAAAATGACAGGGAGTAACTAGGAGGGGGAGCAAGTATTAGCTTGCAGTTACTTTTGTTTTTCTATCAGAATTACGGTTTTAATTCAGACAGGAGGATTTTATGGAAGCAGCTGTAAACACAGAACTGGATGCAAAGAGAAAGGAGGAGCAGGCTCAACTCGAGAAACTTCAGAATGAGCGTTGCTTCATCGGCCATCCGTTCGGTATCGGAATCGTCAGCTTTAAGTTCTTCATGACCTCGCTCACCAGCTACGGCATGAGCGCGATTCTCATCTACTATTTCTACGCAACGGCACCGGAAGGCCTCGGCCTCACCAAGGTTCAGGCGTCTCAGATGATCACCCTGAACTCGGCACTCGGTTCCATCTTCAGTGTCATCGGTTCCTACATGTCGGACCGCGTCTTCGGTAACAGAAAAGCATATCGCTTTGTTAACTTTACCGGACCGTTCCTGTACTTCCTGCTTGCGATTCCGGGCCTCGGCATGACGGGTGTTATCATGCAGTACGCGCTCGGTAACGTCAACGCAATGATCTGCGGAAGCTCGCTCTACACCCTGATGGGTAAGCTCTACGCAAAGGGCGATAAGAGACGTGACGGTGCGTTCGCAATCACCTACGTGCTTTCGAACATCGGTGCTATGTCTCCGATCGTCGCAGGTACGCTCGCTAAGGTTGCGGGTTACCACTTCACCTTCTTCGTGCTCGGTATCCTCGGTGCACTCGGCTCTCTCGTTTACCTTCTCTTTGAGAAGAGAGCTTTCGGCCCGATTGGTATGGAACCGGACGATCCGCTTCCGCCGGCACAGAGAAAGAAAGCTATCATGTACCTCATTGTCGGAACGCTTGCATTCGGCGGCTTCCTTGCGGCTATCTTCCTGAGCGGCATCGCTACCATTGCGAACTTCTCGAACACGGTCAGCACCATCACCCTGTTCCTGCCGGCAGGTTACTTCGTCTTCATGTACAAGAGCAAGAAGACCACGAGAGAAGAGGCGCACAAGCTCCTCTACATCATCCCGATGTTCATCGCAAGCTCCTTTGCAATGATGGTTTGGTACCAGGCTACCACGATTCTCGCAATCTATGCGGAGACCAGCGTTGACCTCAACTTCTTCGGCCACGAGGTTTCCCCGACCATCTACATGACGCTCCAGGCTATCATGGCAATCGTCTTCGGTTCCATCATCACCGGTCTCTGGAGTAAGCTCGGCGACAAGCAGCCGTCCACCCCGTGGAAGATGGGCTTCGGTACCATGCTCTACGGTGTCGGCACCCTGATCATGATCCTTCCGTTCCAGCTCTATGCACCGGGCGTGAAGGTAAGCCCGTTCTGGCTGGTCGCATTCTACATGGTCGTTATCATCGGTGAGGGTATCTCCTATCCGGCAGGTAGCGCATCCGCTTCCGCACTCGCACCGGCAGCGTTCGCAACCCAGATGATGCAGACTTGGAGTATGTCCATGACGGCAGGCGCAAGCCTTTCGAACCTCGCTTCGAACTTCTACAAGGAAGGCAGCGAGACCATGTACTTCCTGCTCATCGGTGGCAGCACCTTCCTGGTTGGTTTCATCATTCTCCTCGTCTCCAAGAAGCTCGCAAAGGAGATGGGTTTCACGAAGCAGGCGGCTTAACAACAAAACAGTACCAGAAGTAAACTTCAGCACATTTAAAATGTAAGTTGCGCTGTCGGACCCGTGTTAAACGGGTTCGGCAGCCTTTGTTTTTCGGGATAGTACACCGAGACGCTCTGCGCGAATCAGAGCCAACAGAAAGGGGAAAGACCATGGCAGGCAGACCTATGCTTGACAATGAGGCGATTTTCAAAGATCGCAGTTTTCTGGGGCATCCGAAAGGCTTGCTCACGATATGTCTACGGTATTTGTGTAACTCCTTTTCCTACTACGGTTTTACGGCAATCCTGATCTACTATCTCTACAAGGAAGCGCCGGTCGGTCTCGGCTTCGATAAGACCGAGGCGGCACAGCTCTTGTCGCTCTACTTTGCGCTCGTGGTCATCTGCGGCGTGGTCGGTTCCTACATGGCGGACCGTGTCTTCGGTGTCCGGAAGGCCCTGCGCATCATGAATATAATAGCGCCGATTCCCTACATGATACTTGCGATTCCGGGTTCCGGTGTCATCGGCTACGCGGCGGCAACCGGCCTGTTGCTCTGCAACAGCATGATTGCGGGCCAGTCCATGAACACCCTGACCGCAAAGCTCTATCAGCAGGGCGATGCGAGACGAGACAGCGCCTTCGCGTACATTTACATCATTGCAAACATCGGCTCCGCAATTCCGGCCGTGACCGGAACCATTGCGCTGCTCTTTAGCTACCACGCTGCGTTCGCGCTCTGCGCGGCGGCATCGGTGGTCGGTTCCACGATTTTCCTCTCGACGGAGCGCCGTGTGTTCGGCACCATTGCGGAGGAGCCTGCGGATCCGTTCCCGGAGGCAACCAGAAAGAAGGCAGTCTTCGTGCTTGCGGGCATTGTTGCAATCATCGCGGCAATCCTTGCATATCTCTTCAGCAACCGCATCATCACGATCAAGCAGTTTGCAAACACGGTGAGCTCGGTCGCAGTCTTCCTGCCGGCGATTTACCTGGTCTATGTGATTTCCAGTCCGAAGACCAAGCCGGAAGAGAAGCGCCGCGTGCTCTTCATTATCCCGATTTTCATTGCCTACTGCTTCACGAACCTGGTTTCCTACCAGGGCAACACCGTGCTCAGCATCTACGCGGAGACTTCGGTGAACATGAACTTCTTTGGCAAGGAGATCACCCCGGCTTCCTTCGTGACCCTGCAGTCGATTTTCTCTATCCTCTTCGGATCTCTGATTACGGGTCTCTGGGCAAAGCTCGGCAAGAAGCAGCCCACCACCCCGGGCAAGATGGGCATCGGCACGCTTTGCTACGGCATTTCGATTTTGATTATGGTCCTGCCCTTCCAGATTTACGCGCCGGGCGAAAAGGCTAGTCCGCTCTGGCTCATCAGCTTCTACGCGGTCTACACCGTCGGCGAGGCAATCTGCTGGTCCGCGGGAACCTCTGCGGCGACCATCGTCGCACCGGCGGCCTTCGCAACACAGATGCTCACCATCTGGTCCATGGGACAGTCGACCGGCGCAAGCCTCTCGGCGCTCGCTGCGAACTTCTACAAAGAGGGCAGTGAGTCCATGTATTTCCTGGTCATCGGTGTCGCAGTTGTCGCGGCAGCTGTGATTATCCTGGCACTGCAGAAGCCTCTGGCACACGGCATGGGCATCGACAAGAAGGACTGAGCCCGTCCGCAAAGTAAGATACAAGAGTAAGAATGTCCGCACTCCGGCGAAATGCCGGTGTGCGGACATTCTTTTTATATTTCGGGAATAGTACACAAAAAAATCTGAAAAATAAAGCCGGGGTTGTACTTGTAAATGCTGAAAGATATGATACGCTTATGCAAAACAGCACGGATTATGCATAAAACCGGGCGCGCATCAAGGAGGAGAGGAGGTTCGTTTTTCACGGGCGTTTTGTTCGGCATTGATTCAACTTTGAACAGGAGGTTTTCGGTATGGAAGCGCTTGCAACGGCAGAGAAGGACAGGGCACGGCAGGAAGAAATCAAAAAACTGCAAAACGAGACCTGCTTTATCGGCCATCCCTTTGGTGTCGGTATTGTCAGTTTCAAGTATATGATGGGCAGCGTCACAAGCTACGGCTTCAGCGCCATCTTCATCTATTATCTCTATGCGGCGACGCCGAAGGGCTTGGGGCTCACCCAGCTTGAGGCTTCGCAGTTCATTACCCTTGACATAGCCCTCGGCTCCATCTTCGGCGTCATCGGCTCCTACATGGCGGACCGCGTCTTCGGAAACAGGCGAGCCTACCGTTTCTGCGCGATTACGGCGCCCATGTATTACTTCTCTTTCGCAATTCCGAATGTCGGCATGCTCGGCCTGATACTCTACTGTGTCGTCGGCTATGTGAACAGTGCGGTCGCGGGAAGCTCTCTCTACTCCCTGCTCGGCAAACTCTATGCCCAGGGCGATAAGAGAAGAGACGGTGCGTTCTCGGTCATCTATGTGCTCTCGAACATCGGCTCCATGTGCCCGGTTGTAATCGGCGGCATTGCCCTGGTCGCGGGCTATCAGGTTACCTTCTTCATCCTCGGTGTGATCGGCGCTCTCGGAAGTATCGTTTACCTGATACTTGAAAAGCGCGCCTTCGGCCCGCTCGGCATGGAACCGGACGATCCGCTGCCGCCCGCACAGAGAAAGAAGGCGGTTGCCCTTCTCATTGCGTTTTATCGCGTTCGGCGGCATTCTCTTCCTGCTCTTTGACTTTAAGCTCCTCACAATTACGAGCTTTGCAAACATCGTAAGCGTGTTTACGCTCATTCTTCCGGTCATCTACTTTGTCTATATCCTGAGAAGCAAAAAGACGAGCGATACGGAGAGAAAGCGTCTGCCCTATCTGATTCCCATGTACATCTCGAGTGCGTTTGCCATGATGGTCTGGTACCAGGCGACCACGATACTCTCGATTTACGCGGAGACAAGCGTGAATCTGGTGTTCTTCGGACATCGCGTGGCCCCGAGTATTTACATGACTCTGCAGGCAATCTTTGCCATTGCAATCGGAACACTCTGCGCGGGCATTTGGAGTAAACTCGGCAGAAGACAGCCCTCGGCTGCCTGGAAGATGGGCTTCGGAACCATGTGCTACGGCCTCGGCACCCTGCTCATGATACTTCCCTTCCAGCTTTATGCGCCCGGCGTCAAGGTAAATCCGTTCTGGCTGGTCGGTTTTTATCTCATCGTAATCATCGGCGAGGCGATTTCGTATCCTTCGGGCAATGCGGCAGCCTCCGCACTCGCCCCGGTTGCGTTCTCGACGCAGATGATGACGGTCTGGGGCTTCTCCGGCACAGCCGGCGCAAACCTCTCGACTTTGGTTTCGAATTTTTACCGCGAAGGTTCCGAGAGCCTCTACTTCCTCGGCATCGGCGGCAGCACGCTTTTGGTGGGACTCATTCTGGTGATCTTCTCCAAGCGCTTTGCGAAGGGCATGGGCCTAAACGAAAAACGCGGAAGCCGCGTAAGTCAAATAAGCTTCTGTCGGCAAAATGACGACAGAGGCTTATTTTATTTTTATATTTGTTAAAATTGCAACAAAGTATAGCCGCTTGGTAGGATAAATATCCTTGAATTTAAACAATAGAGTGATACAATACAGATAGAGAGAGGTAATTTTTCCCAGTCACAGCAAGACGCAGTTACAACGGCGGTTTCGCCGATGAAAATCGGATGGGAAAGGAGGTCTGTTTCTTTTTTTACTGGTTGAAGTAACTTTTTTTCATTGCGATAGGAGGTTCTTGTTATGGAAGCAGTTGCAACAGCAGTACTCGATGAAAAGGAGAGAGAGCGGCAGGAACAAATCAAGAAGCTGCAAAACGAAACCTGTTTCATCGGCCATCCCTTTGGCGTCGGCGTCATGAACTTCAAGTTTATGATGGGACAGATTACCGGCTACGGTATGACAGCCATCTTCATCTATTACCTCTATGCGGCGGCTCCCGAGGGAGTCGGTCTCACGAAGGTGCAGGCGTCTCAGATTATTACCCTGGATGCGGCGCTCGCATCGATCTTCTCGATAGTCGGTTCCTTCATGGCGGACCGTGTGTTCGGAAATCGAAGGGCCTATCGTTTTTGTACCATCACCGGGCCTTTCTTCTATTTCTCCCTCGCGATTCCGAGACTCGGCATTGTCGGCGTGGTTCTCTACTGCTGCATCGGCTACCTGAACAGCATGGTCGCCGGCAGCTCCATGTACTCGCTGCTCGGCAAGCTCTATGCCCAGGGCGATAAACGGCGAGACGGTGCGTTCTCGATTCAGTACGTGCTCTCGAACATCGGCGCTATGTTCCCGGTGGTCATCGGTTCGATTGCCCTGGTGGTCGGCTATCAGAAGACCTTCTTCATCCTCGGCATTGTCGGTGCCCTGGGAAGCGCGGTCTACCTGGCACTTGAGAAGCGCGCCTTCGGCCCAATCGGCATGGAGCCGGACGATCCGCTGCCGCCGGAACAGAAGAAGAAGGCGGTTACCTGCCTTGTGCTCGGTGTTCTGGCCTTCGGCGGTCTGCTCTTCCTCCTCTTCAACAACAACATACTGACCATTTCGAGCTTCTCGAACATTGTCAGCGTTGTGACCCTTTGCCTGCCGGCAATCTACTTTGTTTACATGCTGAGAAGTAAGAAGACCAGCAACAGCGAGCGGAAGCGCCTGCCCTATTTGATTCCGATGTTCATCACGGGCGCATTCTCGATGATGGTCTGGTATCAGTCCGCAACCATACTCGCAATTTATGCAGAGACCTCGGTCAATCTGAATTTCTTCGGCTTCCAGGCACCGCCGAGCGTCTTCATGACGATTCAGGCGATTATGGCAATTGTGATCGGCATCATCTGCACCGGTCTCTGGAGCAAACTCGGCAGAAGACAGCCCTCCACCCCGTGGAAGGCAGGCTTCGGAACCATGTGCTACGGTCTCGGTGCCCTCATCATGGTGATTCCCTTCCAGATTTACGCACCGGGCGTCAAGGTGAGCCCCTTCTGGATGATCGCATTCTACTTTGTCATGATCATCGGTGAGGCGGTTTCGTATCCGGCGGGAACTTCCGCAGCTTCCCAGCTCGCACCGGCGGCGTTCTCCACGCAGATGATGACCATCTGGGGCTTCTCGGTCACCGCGGGCGCAAACCTCGCAAACCTGGTTTCGAACTTCTACCACGAGGGTTCGGAGGGCGTTTACTTCCTCGGCATCGGCCTCAGCACGGCGCTTGCCGGCCTTATCCTCCTGTTCTTTGAGAAGCGTCTCGCAAAGGGCATGGGTCTGAACGAAGGCCCTGCGGCGGAAGCGGCATAAGAGCGGCAGTGTAAGTTGAGCTAAGACAGCGAAAAGCGAATAGAACGACGCGGCAAGCGTCTTAGGAGAGTCACGCGCAGGGCGGGCGGCTGAATCGCCGCCCGCCCTGCGCCGTTTTTACAACTGAATACAGAATTCAAAACCGGAAGGAGTAAGAAAATGGGTAGCAGCAGTGTCAACGGCACGGCAGATCCGAACGAGGCCCTGTACCGGGATAAAAGTTTCCTCGGACATCCGAAGGGCTTGTTCACCGTTTGCGTCAAGAATCTCTGCAGTTCCTTTGCGTATTACGGCTTCACGGCAGTTCTGATTTATTATCTCTATACCGAAGTTTCAAAGGGCGGTCTCGGCCTTGAGAAAACCGAGGCGGCACAGCTCTTGTCGCTCTACTTTGCGCTGATTGTCGTCTGCGGCGTGGTTGGCAGCTATATGTCCGACCGTGTCTTCGGCGTTCGAAAGTCCCTGCGCATTGTCGTCACGATAGGTCCTCTGCCCTATATCATCCTCGCGATCCCGGGCTCCGGCCTGATCGGCTACGCGGCGGCAATGGGCATACACTTAATCGGCAGCATGGTCGCCGGCCAGGCGATGACGGCGCTCACCGGAAATTATATGCCAAAGGAGATGAGCGTCGAGACGGTGCCTTCTCCTATGTCTATGTCATCTCGAACATCGGCGCGGCGATTCCGAGCATCAGCGGTACGGTTGCCCTGCTCTTCGGCTATCACGCGGCATTTGCCCTCTCGGCGGCGGCCGCAATCGTCGGTTCCGCCTTTTACCTCATCATGGAGCGCAAGGTGTTCGGCACCATAGGCGAAGAGCCGGACGATCCCATGCCGCCGGCAGCGAGAAAGCGCGCTGTCTACATTTTGATTGCGGCTGTCGTGATCACGGCGGTGACGCTCTATCTCTTGTTCAGCAGCGGGATACTCACCATTACGCGCTTTGCGAACAGCGTGAGTTCGGTCGCGCTCTTCCTGCCCGCAGTCTATTTTATCTACGTGATCACGAGCCCCAAGACCAAGCCGGATGAGAAGCAGCACATCCTCTTCCTGCTCCCGATGTTCATTGCGTACTGCTTCACCCTCTTGATCAGCTACCAGGGTCAGACCATCCTTTCGATTTATGCGGAGACCTCGGTTGACCTGAATATTTTGGGCGTTCAGATTACCCCGGCGGCCTTCCAGACCCTGCAGGCAGTCTGCTCCGTGATTCTCGGCACGGTCATGGCGACACTCTGGGCGGCACTCGGCAAGAAGCAGCCCTCGACGCCCGCCAAGATGGGCATAGGCACCATTTGTTACGGCCTTGCGATTCTCATCATGATTGCGCCCTTTAAGATTTACGCGCCGGGCATGAAGGCAAGCCCGCTCTGGTTGGTCGGCTTCTATGTCGTGATGACGGTCGGTGAGGCCATCTGCTATCCGGCGGGAACTTCGGCGGCAACTTCGGTGGCACCGCTCGCGTTCTCGACGCAGATGATGACGATTTGGTTCATGGGACAGTCGACCGGCGCAAGTCTCTGCGCCCTGGTCGCTAACTTCTACAAGGAAGGAGCGGAGATTCCGTACTTCTTCAGCATGGGTATCCCGGTCGTTCTGGTCGGTGTGCTCGTGCTTCTGTTCAGCCGCCGTCTCGCGCGGGGCATGGGACTCAGCTCCAAAGGAATGAGACAAACGGCGCACGCGGTATTCGCCGCGTGCGCTGCCGTTATATTGAAAAGAAATGACTGCGCATTTCGGGGAGGGGTGGTAATCCCTTGGTTGTTATGCTAGAATAACAGGTGGAAAAACTCCTCGCACCATATAATTTGCGCAAGCAATCGGAACTCGAGGAGCATTTTTGTGGCAGAAACGTGAAAAACGGCGCAATGCCACGGGTAAGAGTAAGCCTCGGCGGAAGGTCCGCTGATCCTGAATCACAGCATCCATGACAGGAGGAGAAACAAATGAATTACGATGCGAATATCAAGAGAATCCGCGAAATCATGGTGAGACTTCGCATGCTGGAGACCGCGAACAATATCATGTTCTGCGACCAGTGGCATGCAGGCCCGGAGGCCGGTTTCGACCAGACCACCAATGTGGAAATGTACCTCAGCGAGCTCACCCAGCAGCTGGTTGAGAACGACGAGGTGAAGCAGCTGGTCGCGGATTTCGCAGACTTTGACAAGGATCAGTACAAGAGCGACATCGACCGCGGCATGGTGCGCTACCTGAGCGACCGCTACAAGAACGCAACCCTGATTCCGCTGGAGCTCGGCGAGGAACTTGGCCGCATCAACAACGACGGCAGAAAGGCTTGGCACGAGTGCAAGAAGAACAACGACTTCAAGGGCTTCAAGCCTATCTGCAGAAGCAGTTTGAGGTGCAGAAGCGCGTTGCGGATGCCATCAACCCGAACGAGTCTGCCTTCCAGGTGCTCGTGAACTGCTGGGATGCGGACTGGAGACTGGAAGAGATCGATAAGATTTTCGGCGAGGTGAAGCCGGAGATTGTTTCGCTCCTCAAGAAGACCGAGAGCTACAGAGACAGCATTGACCCCTCCGTCATCGACTGCGATGTCGACAGAGAGACGAAGGAGAGAATTGTCAGAAAGCTCATGGATTACTACGGCTTTAACTGGAACCAGGGCATTCTCTACGAGGAGGAGCATCCGAGCTGCGTCTGCGCGGGACCGAGAGACTCCCGTCCGTCGACCAACTACTCGAGAAACCTGTTCTACACCCTGCTCGGCGCTGCGCACGAGACCGGACACGGCATCTACAACTACGGCTCCTCGCAGGAAGTCGTGGATGCGGGCCTCTGGGGCGGCATTGACGGCAGCATGCACGAGTCCCAGTCCAAGTTCTACGAGGATCAGGTCGGCCGTTCCCTCGAGTTCTGGACGGCGTTCTATCCGGAGATTCAGAAGGAAGTGCCGAAGTTCAGAGACATCCCGGTCGAGACCGTGGTGAGAGCGCTGAACAAGCCGAACCCGGGCTGGTCCAGAATGCAGGCGGATGAGCTCACGGTGCCGCTGCACTTAATTCTCCGCTACGAGATGGAGAGAGACTACTTCTCGGGTAAGCTCTCGATCGATGACATGGAAGAGGCGTGGAATACGCGCTACAAGGAGTACCTCGGCGTGACCCCGAAGAACGCTTCCGAGGGCATTCTGCAGGACGTCCACTGGAGCACGGGCTTTGTCGGCTACTTCCAGGGCTATGCGCTCGGCTTGGTCTATTCCTGCCAGTACCGCAACAGCATTCTGAAGGCACATCCGGACGCTTGGAAGAAGCTCGCAAAGGGCGATATCTCCGACATCAACAGCTGGCTTGCGGAGCACATTCACAGCCTCGGCCAGACCCTATACGACCAGAGAGACCATCATCAAGGCGACCGGCGAGGACGTCAACACGAAGTACTATCTGGAGTACCTGAGAGGCAAGTTCACTCAGATGTAAGCGAAAAGCGCTTTGACAATGCGTTGACATTGAAGCACTTTTTGCAGGATTAAAAAGTGCAGGGCATATCCCCTGCACTTTTTCATTATTCGTCTCATCCACCGAAAGGAGGCATTATATGAATCAAGCTGAGCAGGCAATTCTGAACGGAGAACCGCGTCTGGTTTACGGGCAGCCGGAGCTGAACGATAAGGACGCGCTGATTCTCACCTTTTTTGGCGATGGATTTACAGAGAGTGAACAGGAACTTTTCTTTGCCGAGGCAAAGCGCATGGCAAAGTACATGATGGCTACGGCCCCGTGGGACGAGTATGCCGATGCGGTGAAAATTTACGCGATCGGTGTGTGCTCGAATGAGAGCGGTGTGCGCGCGGACCATGCGCGAACCCAGGCGGAGGCGGATGCGGATACGCGCGACAGCGCCTTCCGCGCGTCTTTCTGGACTTCGGGCATGCAGCGCCTGGTCGAGATTGCCGAAGAGGACATGGAGAGGGTGCGTCGCATTTACCGCGAGAAATTGCCGGCGACGGACTACGCGATTGTCATGGTGAACTCCGAGGTATACGGCGGTTCGGGCGGCGAAATCAGCATTGTCTCGCGAAACGACGAGTCGCTTGAGATGTTGCTCCACGAGCTCGGTCACACGATCGGCATACTCTCGGACGAGTATTTTGCAGGCAACAGCTACGCGGGCGAATATGTGAATATGTCGGCGGAGTCGGACCCGAAGAAGGTGCGCTGGAGCCGCTTCATCGGCAAAAACGGCATCGGCGTCTACGAATACGACAACGGTGGCGACGGCTGGTTTAAGCCGCACCAGAACTGCAAGATGCGCTATCTCGGACGGCAGTTCCCCTTCTGCGAGGTCTGTAAGGAGGGCGCTGCGCGACCAGTTCTCCGCACACTCGAATGTGACCAAGCTCTTCTGGCAGCAGTACGCGGACACCCTGCGCGAGGGAGAGGGCGAGCTGAATCTCAGGCAGTATGTCATTGTCCGGAGAGGCGGAAAAAAGGAGACCGGAGAAGAACTCGGCGACCGCTTAAAGCTCAGCTACTTTGACGAGGCCGGCAAGGCCCTCACGGCGGCACCGACCGCGGCGGGAAGCTACCGCCTCCGCGCGGAACTGATCGGCGATGCGGTCTACGGCGACGCCGTGCTCGAGACGAGCTTTGAAATCGAGCCGCCGGACCTCATTGATCTCGAGGTAGAGAATAAGGTCTGCGACGGCAAGCCGATCGCGGTGAAGGCTGTGCTGCACGATGCGCCGCCTGCGGAGCTCCGCTACGACTACAGCGGAACCATGCCTATGCGGCGGAAATTACCCACCTCTACGAGGATACGCTTCCGCCGGTACTCCCGGGCCGCTACACAGTGACGGTCACCGCGCATGAAAAGGGCAGCGGGAAGCTGCTCAGCAGAAAGAGCAAGGAGTTTGAAATCTCCCTGCACACGAGCTGCATAGCGGATCACAACACGCTCGAATATCCGGGCGCACAGCCGTATTACAACAACCAGACCATCGTCTTTACGGGCGAGGGCTACAGCGCGAATGAACTTGACAAGTTCGAGGCGGATGCGCGACGCTTTGTCGATTACTTCCGCTCCCTGCCGCTCTACAAGGAGGCAGATCAGTACTTTAACTACTACACGGTTCAGGCGGTGTCGGAGGGCACTCACATCGGCAAGGAGCCGAGCAATACTTACTACCACGTGAGCCGCAGCGACGAGGGCAAGCTCGTGCAGACCGAAGCGGGCACGCGCGCGGCCATGTACATGGCAAACAACGGTGTGACTTCGTTCTACAAGGCTGCCGTTGTGCTTGTGAACGGCGTCTACGATGTGGTGGGAACCACGGTGACAAACAAGCGTTTCATTGTCTATGCGCCGGTCGATGAGAAGGGCATGCGCTTTGCGGCAATGGAACTTCTCAATTACCTCGCGGGCAAGCCGGAGGGCGTGCGCGCTGTGACCGCGGAAGAAAAGGCCGTCCAGAGAACGGAATTCCTCTCGGCGCTCTACCGCCAGTGGGAAGAGTACGACTACGCGCCGATCCTGAGCCGGGCCTACGAGGAGGAGTTCAAGGCGACGGGAGAGCCGGTGGATTTAAGCGCCCACTTCCACACCTATGTGCACGGCAAGGAAGTCAAGGTGCCCTACCGCATCCGCTACTACGAGGATAAGAACGGCGAGCGCGGCGCGGAGCTTACCGGCGCGCCGAAGGAGCCCGGTACTTACCGTGCTTTTTGCGGAGTTGGTACTCGATGAAGGCAAGGATACCTGCGAGGCAGAGCTCGACGGTGAGAAGTTCAGCCTACCGCTTGCGCGCTACGAGACGCAGTTCACGATACAGGCGTAAGCGGCTTTCGCCTTCGAATCTGAAATGAAATAAAAGTAAAGGGGAGCGTCCCGGGTCGTATATCGACCCGGGACGCTCCCCTTTCGGAATTTAATTCGTTTTCTGTTTCAAGGCGTTTTCGACGGCCTTCATAATACCTTCGGAACTGGAGGTCGCGCCGCTTGCGGCGTCCACCTCTGTGGTCTGCTGTTCCAAAATGGCGTTGACGACCTGTTTCTTGGCGTCGTAGAAGTACTCTTCGTCGTCGTCTGTCTTCAGGATTTCGATGGCTGTAATCTTGCCGCAGGCAACGCTCACCTTGACCTTGATGTTGCCGTTATAGCCGACGCCCTTGCCCTCGTATTCGCCGTCCGGGACAGCGGCGGCAATGCCGTTGCCGCATGCAGGCGCCGCGCCTGTGTCTTCGGCTTTGCTTGCCGACTCGGAAGCGGAGGAAGCGCTGTTCGCGCTTTCTGCGGCGGAAGTGCTTTGCGCCTGCGCCGTGTCCGCGCTGCCTTGCTTACCGGCCTGCACCGTGCGGAAGGCAAAGAGAAGGACGAGGAGCATGAGAAGGCTGATGCCGCCGTGCAGGCAAAGGACTTTGCGCCGTCTCGCGGCGCGCTTTGCCTCATAATCGGGGGCGCTCGGGAGCGGTTTCTTCAAAAAGGCCTTCGTGAGTCGCAGCATGAGATAGACCCCGTAGAGCAGGGGTGTAGAGCGCAAACTGCACGAGGTATTCCGTCTTTCTGCCGGAGCCCGTTGCTGTAGATAAAGGCGATGTGCAGGTAGAGGAGGCCGTAGAAGAGATAGGAGAGACGCTGCAGCTGTTTCCAGCGCTTTGCGTTCATCTTACGCCGCACGACTTGGAAGGAGGTCACGGTGAGCGGCAGAAGAAGGAGTATCATCACGAGCGAGAAGCAGGCCGCAATCAGCTCGTAGCTTTTCAGCTTCCCCGCATTCGTAAAGAGCAGCACAAAGTAGCGCTGTCCGTAGGCAATATTGTGCGCGAGGGTCAGAATTGAGGCGCCGATCGCAATCTGCGCGCGGAGCGTCATCATGACGCGCTGCAGACGGCTCTTTTGTGGCAGCACAATCGCATACATGACCCAGAGGAACATGCTGCCGGCGAGTACGCCGCGCTTTAAGAGGCGGTTTACCACGTAGGCGACGGGCGGTGTCAGGAACTTGTGCGGTAGAAAAAGACTGAGCAGCGAGAGCAATACAAAGAACAGATAGAAAAAAACCGGCCGCCGCCGGATCTGCTTCTCCAAAAGGGAGAAGCAGAGGCCGGTGACGGCCAGGCAAAGCACTAAACTCATTTTGCCTCCACGGTGAAGCTGAGTTCCGGATAACCGTCAGCCGTGAGGGTGACCGGGTAAGAGGAAGCGCCGTCAAAGACCTTGACATCGCCGTTGTCGCCCGCGGTCGTCGCATCGAGCTTCACGCTGCCGTCCTCGTTGAACGCCGTCGTGCCGAACTTGCGTCCCTTGCCGCCCTTGTACTCGGTCTCGCCGATCTTTGCGGAGGTCGTGGTTTTTAAGTAGTCGGCAACCGTGAGACCCTGTGCATTCTCCTTGAGCGAGAGCTTGTTGTCCGCGAAGCTGAAGTCCTCTGCGCTGAGACCGGAGTCGACCGTGCAGCTGAAGGAGACATCGGAGAGCTTGTCGTTCGTGAAGATGAACTGGTAGGTGCCCGGCTTTGCCTCCTTCGGAAGTGCCAGCACGCCCGCGGTCGCAGTGTCGACCTTGACATCGGAGTCCGCACGGCGGTACACGACGCGCTCCAGCTTGTACTCATCGGAACCGGTGTTCAGCTGATAGTTGATCTTGGTGCCTTCCGCGGAGTAGGTAACCTTTTCGTCGCCTGTGACCGCGTAGTCTGCCGGAGCCTGGTTCTTCACGAAGAGATCCAGATCAACCTCGACATCGTCGCCGTCCTTCACGAGGTAGGTGACCTTCTTGATGGTCTTGCCGCCGATGTCCGCGAATCTCTCGTACTGCTTTGCGGACTTGTGCGACTTGTCCTCGAACGCGACTGCGGAGAACGCAATCTCCTCGGGCTTCAGCCAGAGGTTGTCGAGGTGCTTTAAGCCGTACTTTGCGCCGTCCGAGGTCTCGAGGATCGCACCCTGCATATTGTCCGGGTCCACATCGATGCCCTTCAGATCAAGCTCGTAGTTACCGTAGTTCGAAGTGGTCGTAATCGAAGCCTTGACATCCGCTGCCTTCGTGACCTTGCCGAAGGTCTTGGAGAGGGTACCGTCGGAATTCAGGACCTTGTACTCCGCGGGCTGAGCGCTCTCTCTTCGCCGGTTACATTGCCGACCAGGGTGAGAATGGGATTCTTTGCTTCCTTCTTCTCTTCGATGGCCTTCTTTGCGTCCTCGTAGAGGGGCTTTGCGATTGCGACATTGACTTCCGCGACACCGTTGTAGACAGAGGTCTCACCCTGCTCTTCGGCGTAAGCGCCCTTAAACTTCTTGTACTTGCCGACGGTCGGCGAGGTGACCGCATCGTACTCGCCTTCCTTCCGGAAGCCCGCAGCCTCAACGGCATCCGCCTTGTCAAGCTGCGCCTTTGCGTCCTTCGAGTACGCCTCCGGCTGCACGTCCTTCAACTCGCCGTAGTAGTAATCCGCGTACGGCACATTCATCTTGACGAACACGTATTCGTCTGCGGAGAGCGCCGGAACCTCTTCCGCCGCGGCGGAAGAACCTGCCTCGGCCGTGGAAGCCGCGCTGCTGTCCGGAGCTGCCGTGGTCTCCGCCTTCTGACCGCCGCAGGCAGCGAGCAAGGTTGCCGCAGCGAGTGCCGGAAGGATGCGATAGAGCTGTTTTCTCATATACAGAACCCCCTTTTGTGATAACTAATTACTGTTTCCTAACTAGAGTTATTATGCACTACCGACCTGAGCGTAGTCAAGCGGAAAGAAAACGCTGTGTTTACTTTTTCGGACCGACACAGTATACTTTTGAAAAAGTCGCGGCATTTCGCGGCGGAAAGGAAGGTACTTCGCCATGGACGAGTTTGAATTGGAAGAGGGACCGGTGAGCGGTGAGGATCTGATCGGAGAAATTGCGAATCTCTACCCGGAGACGCAGGAATTTTTGATGAGCCTCGGCATGCACTGCCTGGGCTGTGCGGCTGCCGCTTCGGAGACGCTCGCAGAGGCCTGCCGTGTGCACGGTCTCAGCACCTTCAAGGTGAAGCGCGAATTAAATCGCATCATCACGGAGAATCCCGCTTGACAGAGCGGCCTCCTTCGTCTAAAATATCCGAAAATCGAAACAAACCGTTGATGCGGAGATAACGGCGATCATGCTTCTACAGAGAGTCTGCGGTGCTGAGATGCAGATGAAACACAAGTCGTCAAATGGACCGCTGAGGGCGCGGGGAAAGCCGGGAGGCAAGTATTCCGCGACGTGAGGGCATACGTGAGTTGCCGGGGATATGATGGTATCCCGACAAGGGTATGGTTTTACCATAAAACAGGGTGGCACCGCGGAATTTAGATTTCGTCCCTGGCAGCTTGCGTAAGCATGTCTGCCGGGGACTTTTTGTTTTACGGCGGACGGCGCGGAACAAACAAAGGAGACAAAGTATGAAAACTTTTCCGAGTCTTGATGAGCTCCGGGAATACCGGGACAGCGGTCTTTACACAATGGCGGCGCTCACAACGGAGCTCTACGCGGACATCAGAACGCCGGTGGAAGTGCTGCGCATTCTGCGCGCCCGCGGCTCCCACTGCTTCCTCTTTGAATCCGCGGAGGATAAGGAGCGCTGGGGGCGATTTAGTTTTCTGGGACTCGATCCCGGACTGACCGTCAGTTGCCGAGACGGCGAGCTGAAGATAGGGGAGAAAACAAGTCGCACGGCACACCCGAAGAAAGAGATACGGGAGCTCATGCGGAATTACCGGGCACCGCGCATCGAGGGCTTGCCGCCCTTTACCGGCGGCCTGGTCGGATACTTTGCCTACGACTACATCAAGTATGCGGAGCCGACCCTGCGCCTTGCGGAAGGCGGCGGAGAAGGCTTTCAGGATGTGGATCTCATGCTCTTTACGAAACTCATTGCCTTTGACCACTACCGGCAGAAGATGGTGCTGATCGTGAACGTAGCGCTGGACCGCCTGGAAGAAATTACGCGGATGCGCTCCGCGCACTCGAAGAACTGCGGGAGCTGGTGCACCGCGAGCCGCCGCGCGAGGGCACTTCGGGGCGTGCGCTTACTCCCTTCCGGAGCCAGTTTACGGAGGCCGAGTATGCGGCCTTGGTCGAAAAGACACGGCGCCACATTTACGAGGGAGATGTGTTTCAGCTGGTGCTGAGTAACCGCCTCGAGGCCGCGTTCGAGGGTTCCCTCCTCGATACCTACCGGGCCCTGCGCAGCCTGAATCCCTCGCCCTATCTCTTCTTCCTGTCGAGCCCGACGCTTGAGGTCGCCGGTGCTTCGCCCGAGACGCTTGTGAAGCTCGAGGGCAAGGAACTCCATACCTTCCCGCTCGCCGGTACGAGACCGCGCGGCAAGAGCGCGGCGGAGGATGCGGCCCTGGAACAGGAGCTCCTCGCGGATGAGAAGGAGCTCTCCGAGCACAATATGCTCGTGGACCTCGGGCGAAACGACCTCGGGAAGATAAGTCGCTTTGGGACGGTCACGGTCGAGCGGCTCCGGGAGATACTCCGCTTCTCGCATGTCATGCACATCGGTTCGGCGGTGCGGGGCGAGATTCGCGAGGACTGCGACGCGCTCGATGCAATCGACGCCGTGCTCCCGGCCGGCACCCTCTCCGGCGCGCCGAAGTACCGCGCGATGGAGCTGATCGCCGAGATGGAGGGAGAAAAGCGCGGCATCTACGGCGGCGCAATCGGCTACTTGGATTTTAACGGCAATCTGGACACCTGCATCGGCATACGCATGGCGTATCGCCTGAATGGGAAGGTCTATGTGCGAAGCGGCGCGGGTCTGGTCGCGGACTCGGTGCCGGAAAAGGAATACGCGGAGTGCCGCAATAAGGCGGCGGCGGTGTTGCGGGCAATCGAGGAGGCAGCGGATGATACTCTTAATTGACAACTACGACAGCTTTTCCTATAACCTCTACCAGTTGATCGGCAGTCTTGCCGGGGAGATGGAGGTTGTCCGAAATGATGCGCTGACGGTCGAAGAAATTGCGGCAAAGCGCCCGGAGGCCATTATCCTGTCTCCCGGACCGGGGCGTCCGGAGGATGCGGGCGTCACGGTCGAAGTGATTCAAAAGCTGGGCGGCAAGATTCCGCTCCTCGGCGTTTGCCTCGGGGAGCAGGCCATGTGCCTTGCGCTCGGCGGCAAGGTAGGCTACGCGAAGGCGCTGATGCACGGGAAACAGTCGCTTGCGAAACTGGACACCGACAGCGTACTCTTCGCGGACTGCCGGAGAAAGTCGCGGTGGCGCGCTACCATAGCCTTGCTGCCGTGGAAGAGAGCCTGCCCGCTGAGCTCCGTGTGACGGCGCGAACGGCGGACGGCGAGATTATGGCGGTAGAACACAAAACGAAAGCGATGTACGGCGTGCAGTTTCATCCGGAATCCATACTTACACCGGAGGGGACAGAGATGGTCAAAAATTTCCTGCGGGCGGCCAAGGTCCTCGCATGAACGAATACCGAAAGGAGAACTCGGACTATGATTAAGGAAGCAATCATTAAAATCGTAAACAAAGAGGACTTAAGCTACGACGAAGCGTATGCGGTCATGAACGAGGTGATGAGCGGCGAGAGCTCGCAGGTGCAGAACGCGGCCTTTTTGGCGGCCATGTCCACGAAGAGCGCCAAGGCGGAGACCACGGATGAGATTTCCGGCTGTGCCGCTGCGATGCGCGCGCATGCGACCAAGGTGGAATACGACAAGCCGACGCTTGAAATTGTGGGGACAGGCGGAGACGGCTCAAAAACCTTTAACATTTCTTCGATTTCCGCGCTGGTCGCGGCGGCGGGCGGCATCAAGGTCGCGAAGCACGGAAACCGCGCGGCATCCTCGGACTGCGGTTCGGCGGACTTCCTCGAGGCCTCCGGCATCAACATTAACCAGAGTCCGGAACTCTGCAAGAAGCTGCTCGACGAGGTGAATATCTGCTTCCTTTTCGCGCAGCACTACCACAGCTCGATGAAGTATGTCGGTGCGATTCGCCGCGAACTCGGCTTCCGCACGGTCTTTAATATTCTCGGGCCGCTTACAAACCCGGCTTCGCCGGAAAACTTTGTGCTCGGTGTCTACGACGAGTACCTCGTGTGGCCGATTGCGAACGTCTTAAAGAAGCTCGGGGTTAAGAGAGCGCTTGTGGTCTACGGTCAGGACAAGATGGATGAGATTTCGGCGAGCGCACCGAGCACCGTCTGCGAGCTCCGCGACGGCAGCTTTCACTCGGCCATCATTAAGCCCGAGGACTTCGGCCTACTGCGCGGCAAGAAGGAAGAGCTCATCGGCGGCAATCCGGAGGAGAATGTAAAGATTGCGCGGGAAATCCTCTCGGGTGAGGAGCGCGGAACCCGCCGCACGGCGGTGCTCTTAAATGCGGGCGCGGCGCTCTATATCGGCGGCAAGGCGGAGAGCTTACAGGAGGGCGTGAAGCTCGCGGGACAATTGATCGACGAAGGCAAGGTGCTTAAGACCTACGAGAACTACATTCGCTTGTCGAACGAGGCGGCGGAATGACGGGTAATATTTTAGACGCGCTCGCGGCACACACCCTGGAGCGGGTGGAAGAAAAGAAGCGGCGTTTCCGCTCGCGGAACTGAAGCGACAGCTGGAAGACAGAGCGCCGCTCAGCGGCTTTCCCTTTGAAGCGGCGCTTCGGGAACCGGGACTTTCGGTGATCGCGGAGGTCAAAAAGGCCTCCCCTTCAAAGGGCGTGATTGCCGAACAGTTTCCCTATGCGGAGATTGCGAAGGCCTATGAGGCGGCCGGCGCGGCCTGCATCTCGGTGTTGACCGAGCCCAAGTGGTTCCTCGGGGATGACCGCTATCTCCGCGAGATTGCGGCTTCGGTTTCCCTCCCCTGTATCCGGAAGGATTTTACGGTGGATCCTTATTTGATCTACGAGGCGCGGGAACTCGGTGCCTCGGCGGTGCTGTTGATCTGTGCGCTGCTTAGTCGCTCGGAACTGGAAGAGTATCTCGGCATTGCGGAGGAACTCGGACTTACGGCGCTCGTCGAAGCGCATAACGAGGATGAGGTGGGACTGGCGGCCGAGGTCGGCGCGCGCGTAATCGGCGTCAACAACCGCGATTTAAGATCTTTTTCGGTGGACATGAATAACAGCAAGAGACTTCGCGCCGCGGCGCCGGAACACTGCCTCTTTGTCGCGGAGAGCGGGGTAAGCAGCCCGGCGGACACGGCGGCGCTTCGGGGAAGTCGGGTGGATGCGATTCTGGTCGGCGAAGCCCTGATGCGCGCGGAGAACAAGGCGGAATTATTAAAGGCGCTCCGCGCAGCTTATGCGGAGGGCTGAGATGGCCGGAACGAAAATAAAGCTCTGCGGCCTGAGGAGAGAGGCGGATATCCGGGTTGCGAACGAACTCCTTCCGGACTACATCGGCTTTGTCTTTGCGGCGGGCGCAAGAAGGGCTGTCACGCCGGAGACGGCGAGAGAACTGCGGGGCGCACTCGATTCCCGCATCAGAGCGGTCGGCGTTTTTGTGGATCAAAGCCCGGAAGAGATTGCGGAGATTGCGGCGCTGGTGCCGCTGGATTGTATTCAGTTGCACGGCGATGAGAGCGGGGAAAGTTTGGAGCGGGTGAGAGCTTTGAGCGGAAAACCCGTGTGGCGGGCTTTTCAGGTCACGGGGCCCGAAGTATTGGCGCGGGCCAAGGAGAGCCGGGCGGACCTTCTGCTCCTTGACAGCGGGAAGGGGAGCGGTGAGCGCTTTGCCTGGGAATTACTCGCAGGCTTCGCCCGTCCTTACGTGCTGGCGGGAGGTCTGGATTGTGAACATGTCGCTACGGCGATCAAAACGCTGGCACCGTTCGGGGTCGATGTGAGTTCGGCCCTCGAGACAGAGGGGCAAAAAGACCCCGAGAAAATGAGAGCATTTGCGGAAGCGGTCCGGAGAGCGGACCGAGAAACAGAGAGGTGAAGAGATGGCACATGAGACAGAGAGAGCCGGGAACTTCGGTGTTCACGGCGGACAGTACATACCCGAGATTTTGATGAATGCGGTGCAGGAGCTGGAGGCCGCTTACAAGCGTTATAAGGATGACCCGAAGTTTAAGCGCGAGCTCAGCGAACTTCTGAACGAGTATGCGGGAAGACCGAGCCGCCTCTACTATGCGCGCCATATGAGCGAAGACCTCGGCGGTGCAAAGATCTATTTAAAGAGAGAGAGGACCTCAATCACACCGGCGCACATAAGATCAACAATGCGCTCGGCCAGGCCCTGCTCGCTAAGTACATGGGCAAGAAGCGCCTCATTGCGGAGACCGGTGCGGGGCAGCATGGTGTGGCGACCGCGACGGTCGCGGCGCTCTTAAATATGGAATGTGTCGTTTACATGGGAGAGGAGGACACGGTGCGCCAGGCGCTCAATGTGTACCGCATGCGTCTGCTCGGCGCGGAGGTTGTTCCGGTGAAGAGCGGAACCCGCACCTTAAAGGACGCCGTCTCGGAGGCCATGCGCGCATGGACCATGCGCATCGAGGACACGCACTACTGCCTCGGCTCCAGTGTGGGTCCCCACCCCCTTCCCGACCATAGTCCGTGACTTCCAGGCCGTCATCTCCGAGGAAATTAAGGCGGATATTCTGAAGAAGGAAGGCAGACTTCCGGATGCCGTCATCGCCTGCGTGGGCGGCGGCAGCAACGCAATCGGTTCCTTCTATCATTTTATTGACGACAAAGAGGTGCGCTTAATCGGCTGCGAGGCGGCGGGCAGAGGCATTCAGACCAAGGAGACCGCGGCGACCCTGAATGTGGGCGCGGTCGGCATTTTCCACGGCATGAAGTCCTATTTCTGCCAGGACAAGTACGGTCAGATTGCGCCGGTCTACTCGATCTCGGCGGGACTCGACTATCCGGGTGTGGGACCGGAGCACTCCTATCTCCACGATGTGAAGCGCGCCGAGTACGTGGCAATTACGGACGATGAGGCGGTGGATGCGTTCGAGTATCTCTCCCGCACCGAGGGTATTATTCCGGCCATCGAGAGTTCGCATGCGGTCGCATATGCGAAGAAACTCGCGCCGACCATGGACAAAAATCAGATTATTGTGGTCACGCTTTCGGGGCGCGGCGATAAGGACGTTGCGGCAATTGCGCGCTACAGAGGGGAGGATCTCCATGAGTAACATTCGTAAGGCATTTGAAAACGGCAAGGCATTCATTCCTTTTATTACCTGCGGTGACCCGGAGCTCGAGAGTACCAAGCGGAATGTGCGGGCTGCGGTCGCGGCCGGTGCGGACCTCATTGAGCTCGGCATTCCCTTTCCGATCCGACCGCGGAGGGCCCCGTGATTCAGGCGGCGAATCTGCGTGCGCTCTCGGGCGGTGTCACGACGGACAGTGTTTTTCAAATGGTGCGCGAACTCAGAACGGAACTCACGACACCGCTGGTCTTTATGACCTATGCAAATGTTGTCTTTTCTTACGGGATTGAAAAGTTTGCGTCGAAGGCCGAGGAGGTCGGTATTGACGGCATCATCATTCCGGATGTTCCGTTCGAGGAGAGTGCCGAATTTGCGCCGAGTTTTGAAAGCAGAGGTATTGACTATATCTCCATGATTGCGCCGACTTCCAAGGCGCGCATCCGGGAAATTGCGGCGCAGGCAAAGGGCTTTCTCTATGTGGTCTCTTCGCTCGGCGTGACCGGAGAGCGGCGGGAAATCGAGACAGACTTACAGTCCATGCTTGCGGAGGTGCGCGCGGCAAACCCGGAACTCCCGGCGGCCATCGGCTTCGGCATCTCGACACCGGAGCAGGCAAAGAGCATGGGGGCCATTGCGGACGGCGTGATTGTGGGCTCCGCGATTATGCGCATCATCGGCGAAAAAGGGCAGCAGGCGGATAAGGCGCTCGGGCAGTATGTGCGCGAGATGAAAAGCGCCGCAAATACTTTTCTTTAAACGACAGATGTGATAAAAAGGAAATATACGAACAAAAAACGATGATAAATGCTGAAAACGTCGGTGAATTGTGAGTTCAAACAGAATATTGAAACTAATACTTGCATTTATCAGCATTTTATGACAAACTAGCACCCTGTAAGCCTTGCGTCCGGCTTTGGGACTTGCCAGCTGAACTCGAAGTAACGAACAGCAGAAACAGTGCGAAGGTGGGACAGAATGAGGGAAAAGGGCAGCAGATACGAAATGGAACACCGCCTCTACCTGACCATGACGGTATTGGTCACGGTGATTCTTCTCTGCAGTTTGGGGTTTACCCTTGCCATGGATATTGCCAGAGAGCGAAGAGCGCTGGATCGCAGGATTACCGAAGCGGCGGCGTATGTCGCCGAGCTTCGGGGCGTTCGCAACATGCTCGACGCGGGATATCCGGACGCAGAGGTGACCGAACAGCTCGAGGCGATTACCGAGTTTGTCTCGGGCATCGACTCCATTCTGATTGCAGACCGCAAGGGCTTGCGCTTTTATCAGACAAGTCGTGATATGGCGGGCGATATGTTCGTAGACGGTTCCGAAGCGCGCATCCTGAAAGGGACGGCGCCTTACATCACAACCGTAGACGGAACCGGAGGCCCGTTGCATTGTGCCTTTCACGGGATACAAAACGAGAAAGGTGAGACGGAAGGTTTCGTCATGGTGTCGGTTGCAGTTTCTAAAATCACGGGCCAGAGCCGGCAGATTATGCTGGTCTATGTTGCCATGTTCCTCGCAATGCTGCTGCTCAGCATTTTGCTGACCGGCGCGTTTTTTCGCTTTCAGCGCTCAACCTTGCTCGGACATGAGCCGACGGAGCTCCTCAGCCTGTATTTAAGGCAGGACGGCGTGATCAATTCGCTTGCGGAGGGGATTGTCTCGGTCGGGCAAAACGGCAAGATTCTCTATGCCAACAAGCCCGCGCGGGAACTGCTGGCCGGGGAGGAGTGCAAGCTGGTCGGCAAAAACATTGAAAGAGGTGTTCCCGGAGACCCACTTCGACGAAGTGATGCGCGACGGGAGCGCCGTGATGAATCAGGTCTATGTACAGGGAGATCAGACGCTCTTAATCAGTGAGCTTCCGGTCAACGATACGGACAAACGTCCCGGCGGCGTCCTGCTGATTTTACAGGACAGAACGGAGGCACTGCGCCTCTCGGATGAACTCTCCGGCGCACATAATATGATGGAGACGCTCCGCGCCTTCAACCATGAGTTCTTGAACAAGCTGCACATCATCCTCGGATATTTGCAGACGGGAGAAATTGACAGAGCCAAGGAGTTTATCATAAACTCTAACCTTGTTTCCAGTCAGTCCGTGCGGGACACGGCGAATGCACTCCGGGTGTCGGAGGTCTGCGCGCTCGTCATCGGGAAGATGATGCACGCGGCGGAGAGCGGCATACGGCTGAGCCTAGAGCCCGGCAGCAGTCTGATGGAGCGGGATCTTCTGATGGAGCCCAGGGAGTATGTGACTGTGGTCGGCAACTTGCTGGAAAATGCCATCGAAGAACTCAAGGAGAGCGGCGAGAAGAACGGCGAGATTCACCTGGGCATCTTTGCGAAGCCCGGTGTCAACGTGATCAGTTGCGAGGACAGCGGCCGCGGGGTGAGCACCGAGGTTCTGGATCATATCTTTCAGCGTGGGGTCAGTACCAAGGGAAAGAGCCACGGCACGGGTCTCTACCTGGTCAAACAGGTGGCGGACAAGTACGGCGGTGAAATTTCCGTTGAGACCGAGCCCGGCGAGGGAAGTTGTTTTACGGTAAGTCTGACCGCTTTGCAGAGCGCGGAGCACCGGAAAGGAGCAGAGTGATGTATCGAGTATTGATTGTGGAAGATGACCCGATGGTGGCATCCATTGACCGAAGTTATGTCGAGAGAACCGCAGACTTTACGGTCGTTGCCGTCTGTAAGAACGGCGTGGAGGCGCTGGAGCTGTTTAAGACCGAGGAAATCGATCTTGTCGTGCTGGACTACTATACGCCCGGTATGAACGGAGATGAGTTCCTGGACAAGCTTCACGAGACCGGCGTTCGCCCGGAAGTCATCATGGTGACTTCCGCGAACAGCGTGGAGATTGTGCAGGAGCTCCTGTCCCGCGGTATCAGTGACTACCTTGTGAAGCCCTTTGAGTATGACCGTTTCCGCGAGGGCCTGGAGCGTTTCCGCAGAAGAAGAGAAGTGCTGCAGGATGCGGGTACCGGTATGCGTCAGGAGGAGATAGACCGCATGCTCTCCCGCGGCGCCGCGGAGAGATTGCAGGACTCCGAGCCGCTTCCGAAGGGCATGAACCGTCAGACGCTCTCTCTGGTGCGCGAGTATCTTCGGAATCATCTCGGACAGCGCTTCACAAGTGAGGCGATTGCGACCCAGATCGGTCTTTCCCGCATCACGGTGCGTCGCTATGTGAGCTTCCTCGTGGAGCGCGGCGAGCTCACGAGCACCATCGATTACCAGACCGGCGGCAGACCCGGAATCCTGTATCAGTATAGGGAATTTCAGTGAAAAATGCCGATGACGCTGCTATCGGCCCGAGAAATAGCAGGAAAAGAGCGGACTTTCCGGAAGGAGAGTCCGCTCTTTTTCCTGTTCAAAAAAAGGGTTGATACTTTTTATGAAAATTTTTATAATTATGAACGCTACTGTTTCCGATGAGTGAAAGGAGAATACTATGGAAACACTCATGGCGTACTTTGGTAAGTTCACCGCGGCAGAGGCGGGCAAGCTTGCCAACTTCCAGTTCGAGTATCTGACGACCCTCGGCTTTGCGGCCATCGTCATCTTCCTCGGACGCTTCATCGTTTCGAAGTCGAAGGCACTGCAGAAGTATGCAATCCCGGCACCGGTCGTTTCGGGACTCATTTTCTCCCTCGTGATCTCGGGCATCAAGGGTGCCGGCATCATGGAGTTTACCTTTGACGCAAAGATCATGAAGGATCTCTGCCAGAACCTCTTCTTCCTCTGCGTGGGCTACGGCTTCAGCGCAAAGATGTTGAAGAACGCAGGCGGCAAGCTCTGCATCATGATCGCGTTTGCGGCTTGTCTGCTGATTACCCTTCAGAATGCGCTCGGCGTGGTGCTCGCGCATGTGATCGGCATGAATCCGCTGCTCGCACTTCAGTGCTCGTCGGCTTCGATGTCCGGCGGCGTCGGCACGGCTTCCGCTTTCGGCCCGATCTTTGAGAAGATGGGCGCTGCGGACGCGACGACGGTCGGTGTCGCTGCGGGTACGCTCGGTAACATCATGGGCTCCCTGATCGGCGGACCGGTTGCGGCTTACCTCATTACGAGCAAGGGCCTCAAGTCCGACCCGAACGATAAGCCCGAGGCACAGAGAACCGGTGTGAAGCCGACCCTCGACAACACGCGTATGATTTATGCGTTTGCGACCTGCCTGCTCCTTGCGGCACTCGGCATGCCGATTTACATGCTCCTCGACTCGATCCCGATGATTGAGATGCCGAAGTTCATCGGCTGCCTCTTCGCAGGTGCCATCGGCAGAAACGTGATGGAAGCGCTCGGCGTCGACACGAGAGTGCCGGAGACCGAGGCAATCGAGCACATGTTCCTGGAGCTCTACCTCGCGCTCGTGCTGATGACCATCGACATCACGAAGCTCGCGCCGGTTGCGGGCCAGATGGGCATCATCCTCGTTGCACAGGCGGCTCTCATGGCTGTCTTTGCAATCTTCATCTCCTTCAATCTCTTCGGAAGAGACTACGGCGCAGCGGTCATGGCGGCAGGAAACTGCGGTTGGGGTTGCGGCTCCGGACCGAACGCGGTTGCAAACGAGAAGGCGGTTATGGACCAGTACGGCTACCACGATATCGCATGGGTGCTCTATCCCTCCTTCGCCGTCATCATCGACGATATTTACAACCCGATTTGCCTCTCTCTGATGGGAAGCTTCTTCGGAAAGTAAATCAAAAATCAAACTCTGCAGAACACCCTGTCCCCGTGGACAGGGGTTTTTTTATTCGAAACTTGAAGCATAGAAATTCAAATGATATAATCGTAGAACGCTGAGCACACACCATCGGATTCTACATACTTTTTTCAGCGTTTCCGAGGCTATTTATTTCTGAAACCAAGGAGGAGTTGTGGGATGCCGATCTGTTTTGCCGCGAGGAAAAAGCGCGCTGTATTTGCGCTTTGCCTTGTTTTTTTGTGTTTATTTTCCGCCTGTGCCGTGCACGGACGAAATGCGTCGAAGGCGACCTGGCTCACGGTCGGAACGGCGGATGCGGGCGGCAGCATGTACGCGAACGGCTCGGAACTTGCGGCGGCAATTACGGCGCGGGACGAGGGGCTTCGTTTTAACTTAAAGGCCTCCACGGGTTCTCCGGGGAACCTGAGAGCCCTGCTCTCCGGCGAGGTGGATTTGGCGCTGATCACCGCGGATATCGCGGCCAAAGCGAAGGTGGAGTCGGGCGGCGAAGAACTCCGCGTCATCGCCGCGATTTATCCGAGTGTCAGCCACTGGATGGCGCTCCGGGAGAGCGGTATCACCACCGTTTCGGAACTCAAGGGTAGCGCGCTTGCCATAGGTCCCGAGAACTCCGCAACCGAGCATGCATCCGAGCGAGTATTCGAAAAACTCCGTTTCCCCGAAACGGGAAACTATTACTACGCGGGCATAGGGCACGGCGCGGAGCTTGTGGAGCGCGGAGAAGTAAAAGCGGTGCATGCGCTCGCGGGTGTTCCGACGCCGGGGCTCAAAAAATTGGCCTCGACAAAGGACAGCGTTCTGCTTCGCTATGAAAGCGCGGAACTCGATAAAATTCTCTCCGGAGAGGCGGAATATTTTCCGACCGTCATCCCGAAGGGCAGCTATCCCGGACAGGAGGAGGATATCCCGAGTTTCGGGGTAAAATGTCTGCTCTGTGTGCGCGCGGATATGGATGAAAATTTGGTTTATCGGTTGACGAAACATGTGTATGAGTCGCTGCCGGAACTCGTTGCATCGAACCCGAGTTTTGCGGGCGCGGAGGACAAGTCTTTTTATCTTGAGGACCTGCCCCTGTCGCTGCATCCGGGCGCGCTGCGCTATTATCAAGAGCAAGATCTCACGGAGGATAAAGAGAGATGAAATGCCCATTTTGCAATGCGCCGGATACGCGCGTCATTGACTCCCGCCCGGCGGACGAGAACGCGACCATACGCCGTCGTCGCCAGTGCGAGCGCTGCGGCAAGCGCTTCACGACCTATGAGAAGCCTGAGACCATGCCGCTCATGATCATCAAGAAGGATGATTCGAGAGAGGCCTATGATCGCGCAAAGATTGAGCGGGGCATTGTGAGTTCCTGCCATAAGCGCCCCATCAGTTCGGCACAGATTACGGCGATGACCGATGCGGTAGAGACCGCGCTCTTTAATCGGGAGGAGAGAGAAATTCCGTCGACCGTGATCGGCGAAATGGTCATGGAACAGTTAAAGCAGGTGGATCCGGTCGCCTATGTGCGCTTTGCCTCGGTGTATCGGGAGTTTGAGGACGTGAATACCTTCATGTCGGAAATCAATAAGCTCATCACGCAAAAGGAGCAGGCATGAGAGCCTTCTTTCCCGAGGATGAGGTGAATTCGGTTTATGACTTTCCCTTCGAGAGCCTCACGGAGCGCGGCATACGCGGCATCATCTTTGACATCGACAACACCTTGGTGCCGCCGGATGCGCCGGTCGATGCGCGTTGCCGCGCATTGATTCGCGCTTTAAAGACAGCGGGCTTTCGCATCTGTCTGGTGTCCAACAATAAGGGACCGCGGATTGTGCCCTTTGCGACGGCGCTGAATCTTCCCTATGTGGAGCGCGCGCTGAAGCCGCGGCGCTACGGCTACCGCCGCGCGATGGCGCGCATGGGAACCGCACCCGAAGAGACCATAGCAATCGGCGACCAGCTCTTCACGGATATCTGGGGCGCCAATCGCGCCGGCATGCACAGTCTCCTGGTGAAACCCATGGAGCCGAAGGAGGAGATTCAAATTCTCGTAAAGCGCCTCATCGAGCGTCCCTTCCTCTGGTACTACCGGAGGAAAAAAACGGGGGGAGAGGCGCATGATTGACGCAAAGACTAAGGTGTTCGGCCTGCTTGCGAATCCGATCGGGCACAGCCTCTCGCCGCGCTTTCAAAACGCGCTCGCCGCATACTGCGGGGAGAACGCGGTCTATTTGCCGTTTGAGGTGAAGCGCCCCGAGACGCTGGAAGCGGCGCTCAAGGGGGCGCATGCACTCGGCATTGCGGGACTTAATGTGACCGTACCCTATAAGGAGGCGGTCATCTCCTACTTAAGCGGTCTCAGCGAGGAGGCGCGGCTCATCGGCGCGGTGAATACCCTCGTTCGGAGCGAAGAAGGGTATGTCGGTCACAACACGGACATTGCGGGAATGGAGCGCATGCTTTTGCGGCAGGGGCTCTCGATTCGGGGCGCAAAGGTTCTTGTTCTCGGCGCGGGCGGTGCCGCGCGGAGTGCGGCCGTGCTCGCGGCGCTCAAGGGAGCGGCTGAGCTCGTGATTCTGAACCGGAATAAGGAGAGGGCGGAGGCGCTCGCTAAGTCGCTGCGGAACGTGGCGCCGGAACTGCCTGTCCTTACGGAAGGGCTCGACGCCTGGGAGAGCCTTTCCGGCAATGACTATCTCGCAATCCAGTGCACGAGTGTCGGTATGTGGCCCAAGACAGAGGTGAGTGTCATCGAAGATCCCCGCTTTTACGAAAAACTCTCGGCGGCGGCAGATATTGTATACACGCCCGCGGAGACAAAGTTCCTGCGGCTTGCGCGCGCGGCGGGAAAGCCTACGGTCGGCGGCCTGCCCATGCTGATTTCGCAGGGTATTCACGCCTTTTCGCTCTGGACGGGCAAAACCTGTACCGCGGCGGACGAGGAGAGTCTGCTCAAACTGGTGCGAGAGGCGCTTCCCGCCTAGAAAGTAAGAGAAAAAAGCTTGCGAAAAATATCTGCCTAGCGTAGAATACAGTAGACTATTTGGGAACGAACGGATGGAGGGTTAACTTTATGATTTCTGCAGGTGATTTCAGAAACGGCATCACGCTTGAGATTGACAACGCGGTCTATCAGATCATTGAATTCCAGCACGTGAAGCCGGGTAAGGGCGCAGCATTCGTGCGCACCAAGATCAAACGTGATGACAGGAGCTGTGACTGAGCGCACCTTCCGTCCGACGGAGAAATTCCCGACCGCACGCATCGACCGCGTCGAGATGCAGTATCTCTATGCCGATGACGACATGTTCAACTTCATGAACACGGAGACCTACGATCAGATTTCTCTGAACAAGGAGCTGATCGGCGATGCGCTCAAGTTCGTCAAGGAGAACGAGATGGTCAAGGTTGTCTCCTACAACGGCAACGTGTTCTCGGTCGAGCCGCCGCTCTTCGTTGAGCTGGAGATCACGGAGACCGAGCCGGGCTTCGCGGGCAACACGGCTACCGGCGCACAGAAGCCGGCTATCGTCGAGACCGGCGCACAGATTTCCGTGCCGCTCTTTGTCGGCATCGGCGACCGCGTCAAGATTGACACCCGCACGGGCGAGTATCTCGGCAGAGCACAGAACTAAGACACAGAAATCGAAGAGCAGCCCGAATTCGGGCTGCTTTTCTTCACTTCGGGGAGTAAACATGGCGACAAAGACTGTTTTGGAAGCAATGAATGAGAGTGTGGCGCGCGCATTCGCCGCAGCCGGTTATCCGGACGCGCAGGCCTCGGTGCAGCTCTCGAACCGTCCGGACCTCTGCGAGTACCAGTGTAACGGTGCAATGGCAGTGGCAAAGAAGGCGGGCAAGCGCCCGCTCGAGGTTGCGGAGGCCGTGGCGGAAGAACTGAAGCGGGAAGAACTCTTTGCGGAGGTCGGTGCCGTGCCGCCGGGCTTCATTAACCTCCGTGTAAGTCCGGCTGCTCTGGCGGCACACGTGCGTGCGCTCGCGGAGACGGAGCAGTGCGGCGCAGCGCGCGATGAGAGTCGGAAGATTGTTGTCGACTACGGCGGCGCAAATGTCGCGAAGCCGCTTCACGTGGGACACCTCCGCTCCGCCATCATCGGCGAGGCCTTAAAGCGCATGGGCGCTTTCTTCGGAAACGAGATGATAGGCGATGTGCACCTCGGTGATTGGGGTCTCCAGATGGGACTCATCATCGAAGAACTGCGCCTTCGGAAGCCGGAGCTCCCGTACTTTGACGAAAACTTCACCGGTGCGTATCCGGAGGAAGCGCCGTTTACGATTGCCGAGCTTGAGGAGATTTACCCGACCGCAAGCAAGCGCTCCAAGGAGGACGAGGCCTTTGCCGAGGCCGCGCATGAGGCAACCGTAAAGTTGCAGAGCGGCGATCCCGGGTTCACCGCACTCTGGAAGCACATTCTTCGTGTGTCCAAGGCGGATTTAAAGAAAAACTACGATGCGCTTGCGGTCTCGTTTGAACTCTGGAAGGGAGAATCCGATGCGCAGCCGCTGATTCCCGGTCTTATCGAAGATCTCGAGACGCGGGGCATTGCGAGAGCTTCCGAGGGTGCGCTCGTCGTGGACATCGCGGAGCCGGGCGACAAGAAGGAACTTCCGCCCTGCATCGTTCGGAAGTCGGACGGCGCGGCACTCTATGCGACCAGCGACCTCGCGACCTTAATCGACCGCGAGGCGACGCTCTCGCCGGACTGCTATATCTACATTGCGGATAAGCGTCAGGAACTCCACTACACGCAGTTCTTCCGCGTTGCGCGGAAGGCGGGCATTGTCCCCCCCGGCGCACGAGCTCATCTACATCGGCTTCGGCACGATGAACGGCAAGGACGGAAAGCCGTTTAAGACTCGCGAGGGCGGCGTGATGCGCTTAGAGACTTTGATACGGGAGATTCGGGAGGCGGTTTCTACCCGCATCGCGGAGAATCCGGAGATCACGGCGGAAGAGGCGGCGCGCACCTCCGAGACAGTTGCGCTCGCGGCGCTGAAATATGCGGACCTCTCGAACCAGGCTTCGAAGGACTATGTCTTTGATTTAGAGCGCTTTGCCTCCTTTGAGGGCAACACCGGACCCTACATTCTCTACACGGCGGTGCGCATCAAGTCCATACTCAAAAAAATACGCGGAGCAGGGCGGCGCGCCCGTGAGCCCGGCCGACCTTCGCCCGGCGGAGAGCGAGAGCGAAAAGGCCCTCTTCCTCGATCTGGCGCGCTACCCGGAGGTGATGCGCGGGGCCTGGAAAGAACTCGCGCCGCACCGCATCTGCCAGTATCTCTACGGACTTGCGGATCACTTCAACTCCTTCTACCACGCGATTCGCATCCTGCAGGAGCCGGATGAGGAGAAGAAGCGCGGCTACCTCGCGCTGATTGCGACCGCGGAGCGGGTGATTGAACTTTCGCTCGCGGTTCTCGGCATGGAAGTGCCGGAACGCATGTAAAATGTAAGCTTTTGTACGAAAAAAACCACGCATTGCGTGGTTTTTTCTAATTTGACGGTTTCGGCATGTTATAATATTAACGCAGAAGTAACTGAATCCGAAAGAAAGAGGGTAGTCAGATGGGATTGGCAACTTTTCGAGGCGGCGTCCATCCGTTTGAGGGCAAGGAACTCTCAATGGACAGAGCTGTCACTGTGCTGAAACCGACTTCCGGCGAGATGGTGTATCCCCTCTCGCAGCACATCGGCGCTCCGGCAAAGGCAATCGTCAAGGTCGGGGACGAGGTGCTGGTGGGGCAGAAAATCGCCGAGGCGGGCGGTTTTATCTCGGCGGTCGTGGTGAGCTCCGTGTCGGGCAAAGTAAAGAAGATTGAGCCCCGCGTCACCGCAGGCGGCGCGAAGAGCATCTCGATTGTGATCGAGAACGACGGTCTGTATACGGCGGTCGAGGGACTCGGAGAAGACAGAGATGCGACAAAGCTCAGCAAGCAGGAAATCCGGGACATTGTTCGCGAAGCGGGCATTGTGGGTCTCGGCGGCGCAGGCTTTCCGACCAACGTAAAGCTCACGCCGAAGGATGAGTCAAAGATTGACTATGTCATTGTAAACGGCGCTGAGTGCGAGCCCTATCTGACCTGCGATTACCGCATGATGATTGAGGAACCGGAGCGTCTGGTCGGCGGTCTCAAGGTCATGCTGCAGCTCTTCGAGAACGCGAAGGCTGTGATCGGCATCGAGAACAATAAGCCGAAGGCCATCGAGAAGCTCCGCGCGCTTGTGAAAGACGAGCCGAAGATTACGGTGGAGCCCTTAAGAACCAAGTACCCGCAGGGCGGCGAGCGCTCGCTGATTTATGCGGTGACCGGCAGAGAAATCAACTCCTCCATGCTCCCGGCGGATGCGGGCTGTGTCGTGGACAATGTGAACACGGTCATGGCGATTTACGATGCGGTCTGTAAGCAGACCCCGATTTTGGAGCGCGTGATTACCGTCACCGGCGATGCCGTGAAGGAACCGCAGAACTTCAAGGTCAGAACCGGCATGAACTACAACGACATCATCGAGGCGGCCGGCGGCTTTGTCGGCGAGCCGAAGAAGATACTCTCCGGCGGTCCCATGATGGGCCAGGCCATGTATACCACGGATGTCCCGGTCACGAAGAACTCCTCTTCGCTGACTTGCTTCCTCGAGGACGAGGTCGAGAAGAACCCCGAGAGTCCCTGCATCCGCTGCGGACGCTGCGGTGAAGTATGTCCCGAGTTTCTGGTTCCGGTGCTCATGATGCAGACCTGCATGGCCGGAAACAGCGAGGGCTATGAGAAGCTCTACGGCATGGAGTGCATTGAGTGCGGCAGCTGTTCCTACATCTGTCCCGCGAGACGGCCGCTGACCCAGGCGTTCAAGCAGATGAAGCGCCGCATCGGCGAAGAGCGGCGTCAAAGGCTGCCGCAGAGAAGGCAGCGAGCGGAAAGGAGGCAAAGTAAGCGATGAATTTATTGAATGTTTCCGCCTCTCCGCACGTGAGAGACCGCGTTTCCACGCGGGAGATCATGCTGGATGTCTGCATTGCCATGATTCCCACGGCGGTGTACGGTGTCGTGCAGTTCGGTCTCCACGCGCTCTGGGTGATTTTGGTCACGGTCGCTGCGGCGGTGCTCTCCGAGTACCTCTGGCAGCGCGGCATGAAAAAAGAAGTGACGATTACGGACTTCTCCGCGGTTGTCACGGGTCTCATCCTGGCACTCAATATGCCGCCGGAGATTCCGCTCTGGATTCCGGCACTCGGCGCTGTCTTTGCGATTGTGATTGTAAAGCAGATGTTCGGCGGCCTCGGCCAGAACTTCATGAACCCGGCGCTTGCCGGCAGATGTTTCCTGCTGATTTCGCTCGCGAAGTATATGAATAACTTCACCTCGAAGCCGATTAACTTCGACGCGACGACGGGTGCAACCCCGCTTGCGATTATGAAGACCGCGATGAAGGCAGGCACGCCGGCGACTGCGGATGTGAATCTCTTTCAGCTCTTTGTGGGTCACATTCCGGGCACCATCGGTGAGGTCTCCGCAATTGCTCTGCTCTTCGGCGCGGCTTACCTGCTCTGGAGAAAGGTGATTAGCTTTGAGATTCCGGTCATCTACATTGCATCGACCGCGCTCTTTGTCTTCATCTTCGGTGAGCACAACGCGAACTATGTGCTCGCACAGGTACTCGGCGGCGGTCTGATTTTCGGTGCCTTCTTCATGGCGACCGACTACGCGTCCACCCCGCTTACCAAGAAGGGGCAGATGATTTACGCACTGATTATCGGCATACTCACGGGTCTCTTCCGTATCTTCGGTACCGGTGCGGAGGGTGTCTCGTACTCGATTATCATCGGCAACATGCTCTCGCCGCTCATTGAGAGCGCAACCATTCCGAAGGCATTCGGCAGAAGGGGGGGCAAAAAAAGCATGAGCAAGACAAAAGAAACTTCGTTTGTGAGCGATGCACTGCGCCTCATGCTGATCACGGTGATTGCGGGACTGCTGCTCGGCGTCGTCTACACCGTGACCTACGAGCCGATTCAGGCGGCGCAGAACGCAACGACGATTGCGGCATACAAGCAGGTATTCCCGGACGCGGCGGACTTTCAGGAGGATCCGGACGGGGCGGCGCTCATTGAGGCGAACGCAGCTTCGCTTGCCGAGCAGGGCTTCGGCAACGTGCTGATTGACAAGGTGGTCAATGCGGTCGATGCGAACGGTCAGGTGGTCGGCCACATTATCAATGCGAGCTCGAAGGAGGGGCTACGGCGGTCTGGTCTCGATTTCGGTCGGCATTCAGGCGGACAATCAGACCGTAAACGGCATTGCCTTCCTCTCAATTTCGGAGTCGGCGGGTCTCGGTATGAATGCCCGCGATACCGATTGGTACAAGCAGTTTAACGGCAAGAAGGGCGAGAAGTTTGAGGTGACCAAGGCCGGCGACGGAGAACTCGACAACAACAAGATCAACGCGATTTCCGGTGCGACCATCACCTCCCGCGCGGTGACCAATGCGGTCAACGCGGCGCTCTACTTTGTGAACAACGGCTTAAAACAGTGAGAGGGGGAAAAGATTCCGTGAAAGTATGTATGGAACGCCTGAAGAACGGTATCGTCACAGAGAATCCGGTCTTCATTATGGCACTGGGACTTTGCCCCACCTTTGCAGTCACGACCTCTGCGGTCAATGCAATCGGAATGGGACTTTCGTCTCTGGTTGTTCTGATGTTTTCGAACTTCTTGATTTCCGCGCTTTCGGGCGTGATTCCGGGAAGAGTGCGTCTTCCCGCGGAGATTGTCGTCGTCGCGTCCCTCGTGACCATCGTGCAGCTTCTCATTCAGGGCTTTGCGCCCTCGATTTACACGGCTCTCGGCATTTACATTCCGCTGATCGTCGTAAACTGCATCATCCTGGGCCGCGCTGAGGCATACGCACTTGGCGCAAAGCCGATTCCGGCGCTCTTTGACGGCATCGGCATGGGACTCGGCTTTACCCTGGCGCTTCTGCTCCTCGGCTCCTTCCGTGAGCTCATCGGCGCAGGTTCGATCTTCGGCATTAAGCTGATCCCGGATGCTTACCACATTTCGATTTTCGTTCTGCCCCCGGGTGCCTTCTTTGTCATGGCCTTCCTCGTAGCGGCAATGCAGTACTATCAGGATGAGAATCGCGGTCGGAAGAAGACCAACGGTCCCTCCCTCGAAGAGGTGAAGACCAAGGTCGTGAAGCCGGTCACAAAGCCGGCGGCAGCGGCGGGCGCAACGGCTGCTGCTGCGAAGCCCGCGGCGGCGGTGACACAGGCGGCAGCTGCGACACAGGCAGCGGCACCCGCAACGGCTGAGGCACAGAGCCCGGCAGCGGCGGAGAAGAAAGAGGAGGCGAAGTGATGTCAAAGATAGCATTGCTCCTGGTGAGCGGCGCATTGGTCAACAACGTCGTGCTCTCCAGATTCCTCGGACTCTGCTCTTTCGTCGGTGTCTCGAAGAAAAAGGACACCTCGGCCGGCATGGGCGGCGCGGTTATCTTTACGATATTCCTCGCGACCATCCTTTCCTCGCTGGTCTACATGTTCGTGCTGCGGCCGCTTAAAATCGACTATCTGCAGACCATTGTGTTCATTCTTCTGATTGCGTCCCTCGTGCAGTTCATCGAGATGTTCATGAAGAAGAGCATGCCCGCCATGCACGCATCCCTCGGTATTTATCTCCCCCTGATTACGACGAACTGCGCCGTGCTCGGCGTGGCACTCGACAACGTACAGAAGGAGTACAATTTCATTGAGGGTCTCGCATGGGGCGTCGGCACCGCAGCCGGCTATGCCATTGCCATTGTCATCCTTGCGGGCATCCGCGAGAGATGTGAGGGCAACGACATTCCGAAGTACTTCCGCGGCCTGCCCATCGTATTGATTATTTCGGGACTCATGGCAATCGCATTCACCGGCTTCTCGGGCATGATCAGCTGAGCGGAGGGAGAGAGATGAATTATACAATTATCATTGTCTCGTTTGCGATTGTCGGTATCGTCGGCCTGATTTGCGGCATGGGTCTCGGCGTTGCAAGCGAGAAGTTCAAAGTAGAAGTAGATGAGAAGGAACTTGCGGTCCGCGAGGCGCTGCCCGGCAACAACTGCGGTGCCTGCGGTTTTCCGGGCTGTGACGGCTGCGCGCACGCGATTGCAATCGGCGAGGCGGCGGTCACCCAATGTCCGGTCGGCGGTAAGCCGGTCGCACAGAAGATTGCGGACATCATGGGTGTCCAGGCGGGCGAGGCGGTCAAGAAGGTCGCAATGGTCCGTTGCTCCGGCACCTGTGACAAGGCGATTAAGCGCGCCAAGAACGTAGGTCCGATTGACTGTAACCAGATGTCGGTCATGCCCGGTGGCGGCGATCTCGGCTGTGAATTCGGCTGCCTCGGCGGCGGTTCCTGCGTGAAGGTCTGCGAATTTGACGCCATCCATGTGGTGGACGGCATTGCCGTGGTCGACAAGGAGAAGTGCGTGGCCTGCGGTCTCTGCGTGAAGGCTTGCCCGCGTCACATCATCGAAATGACGACCTACAAGGCAAAGTACCACGTGAGATGTATGTCGCAGGAGAAGGGCAAGGCAGTTAAGGATGTCTGCCAGGCGGGCTGTATCGGCTGCACGCTCTGCGTGAAGGAGTGTAAGTTCGACGCCATCCACATGAACGGAAACGTGGCCCAGATCGACTACGACAAGTGTGTGAACTGCGGTGCCTGCGCAAGAAAATGCCCGGTAAGTGTCATCAACTAAAACGCCGCGACAACAAGAAAAGTTTGCAGTGCTTACATAGCAAAGAAGCGCTCTGTCCGTAGCGGACAGGGCGCTTTTGTATCAGCGACGGGAATTTTGCGGAAAAATGATGAGGTTTCTCAAAAAAAAGGTATAATCGAGGTGGTATATCTCAAAAATGAGAGGAGTATTCAGACAAGTCCTGTGATGACACAAAGATGAACGTCTGAAGCATTGTAATCGCAGGGTGTTGCGGTAACAGGATTGTTTAAACCATGAATTGCACAGAGAAAAACGGAAGGACGGAGGAGGTTTGCGGGATGAAAGAACACAGAACATGGTTCGTTGCAGTGTTGTTTTTGGTCATAGGAATTTTTCTCGGAAGCTTCGGTATGAAGCAATATGAGAGCCGGAAGAATCAAAGCTATGTCGGAACGGAGGAACAGGACAGCGCCGCATATCTCGGGACACCGCTCTACAGCGATATGCCGATTGAAGGCTATGAGAATCCCGCGCCGCAGCTGGTGCTCTATCACATGAAGAAGGCAGATCTCGGCAAAGTGAACATGGACGCGCTGCGGCGGCAGTACCGCTCGAATAAAAACCTGCTCTGCTTTGTGTTCGAGGATCATACAGCACTTTCGGTAGAGACGGGCGACGGGAGAACACGCTTTGCAAGCTGGAATCCCGAGAAAGAGAGACTCTCGCTGTTGCCGTAAAGCCCCGGCAGTTTGGCAGAATTTTGCGGACGCGAAAGCGCCCTGTCCACAGTGATATGTACCCTCTTTACTGGACACGAAAGTGTCACAGTAAGGAGGGTTTTATCATGCGCTATGATTATGAATTCAAGAAGATGTGTGTCGACCTGTATCGACAGGGGAAATGGCCGGAGACACCGGATGGTTACAACGATCCGAGTAACTTTCATGTCATGATTCGTCGATGGGCTCGTGCCGAAAAGGCAAATGGCCCCCAGGTCCTAAAGCATGGAAAGCAGCATCCGTGGACGCCTGAAGAGAAACTGAAGCTAATCACAAAGGTTCTCGCCGGGAGGACAGCACAGTCCGTTGCGCTAGAGGCCGGCATTGGGAGCCGTCTGCTCTATGACTGGGTGCAAAAATATAAGATTTACGGGTACAATGGACTTGTAAGTAAGAAGAAAGGACGCAAGCCAAAGGATCCTGCGAAGATGAAGAAAGTAAATATCAACAATCCCAGAAAACTCCAGGAGAGTGAATACGAGGAGCTCCTCCGGCTTCGTGAAGAGAACGCCTTGATTAAGGCCGAGAACGAAGTAATAAAAAAAAAAGGATAGCCTTGAGGGAAGAAAAGGAAGCTGCGCGACTCAAGGCGAGAAAGCAGCGATCATCAAAGAACTCCGCGACAGAGGATACAAACTGAAGTACCTGCTGACAGCAATGGGAATGTCCCGGTCCACCTACTACTATGAACTTGGCAGGACTGACGCAGTTGCTCTAAGGAATACAGGCCTTTCCGCAGAGATCCGCAGAATTTACGATGAGAACCGGCAGCGATATGGTGTCCGCCGAATTACGGCGGAGCTGCATAATCGTGGATTTGAGGTCAATCACAAGCGTGTTCAGCGGCTCATGCACGACATGGAACTGTTCGGCAAGCGTCCGAAGGAGAAGTATTATTCTTACAAAGGTGAGGTGGGCAAGACCGCGGACAATCTCCTTAAACAGGATTTTTATTTCAGACACCCCCTCGAGAAATGGACAACAGACGTATCTCAGTTCAACATGGGATGGGGGAAGTGCTACTTTTCTCCGATCCTCGACATGTGCGGAAACGAGATTATCTCGTACAATGTTTCGCTGCATCCTAACATGGAACAGATCAAGGACATGCTGGATAAGGCATTTGCAAAGTTCCCAAAGTTAACAGGCTTGATTATGCATTCAGATCAGGGCTGGCAGTATCAGCACGCCTACTATCGAACCGAGCTTGAGAAGCATGGCATCACACAGTCGATGTCCAGAAAGGGGAATTGCCATGATAACGGCATTATGGAGTCGTTCTTTGGTCGGATGAAGAATGAGATGTTCTATGGACATGAGCAAGAGTTCAAGTCCTTTGAGGAATTTGTTACTGCAGTCGATGATTATATCGACTACTATAACAACAGGAGAATCCAGAAGAAAACAAACTGGATGCCTCCTGTACAATACAGGATAGCATCCAGTTGCGGTGCCTAACGATAGTCAATGTGTCCAGAATTCTGGGTACATATCACAGCGGACAGGGCGCTTCTTTTTTCCTCGTGTGGCTTGCTTTAGCGTTCCGAAATCTGTACGACCAAGCGGTGCGGCAGGCAGGCAATGATCTCGCCGGTGCGGGAGATGCGCCCGGTGTGCACGCAGACTTTGTCGGGGCAGTTGGCCTCGCTGATCCAGGCCTCGCCGTTATGAATGATGAGGGTATTTACGCCGCCGTCCGAGGTTTGGAAGACATCTTCTCGGTCTTTCGAAAGCGGATAGTCGCCGACCACCGTTCCGTACTGCGAGACAATGACGCGCATACCGCGCTTGCTGCTTCCGAGCCGCTGCCAAAGGAGTAAGAGCAGCGCTGCGAGGCAGAGGACGGCAATGAGAATCAGCTCCCGTTTTCCTTTTTTTGTGTCATGCGTTTTCCTCCCGGGGGAGCCCGAAGCGGGAAAGAGACGAATTCTGGTAGCGGGCATCTTGGGTTACTTCCGGGCCAAACCAGGCGGGCGGCAAAAAGCGCGCCGCACTCTCTTCGTCGGGGAACTCCACTTCGACGAGCCAAAGCCCCGACAGCGCCCCGTGAAACACATCGAGTTCCGCGGTGGGCTCTGTGCCGGAGAGCGGAATTCGATAGCGTGTCTTTTTCGATGCGGAGACCGTCACACTTTTCGAGAAGGTGGGCAAAGCTCTCCGCCGTGAGCGGCAGATTATACTCTGTCCGCTTCATAAGGCCGTTGCCCTTATAGGTGAGAACATAGGTCTCGCCCTCGCGCCGCACGCGCAGGGTCGGCGAGGTCGAGAGATAGCCCTGTAGATACTCCTGATGCGGAAAGTCGCTCAGCGCTTCCGGCAGCGCGTCGATTAAAAATTTGCGTTCTATTTCCATGTGTTCCATACAAAATAACCTCTCGTTTCCGTAAAAAAACGGCTTTTTCTGTTTTCGTAAAAAAACGTCTTGCCCGGGTTCGTAAAAACCGACTCAACTGCTTTCGGAAAAAACAGCTTTCTTGTTTTCGCACCAAACCGTCTTTCTGTTACGTACCAACCGCCCCTTCTCTGACGCGGACTGCGCTGATTGCGTCTCGCTCGGTGTTCGGTCGAGTGAATCGTGCGAAAGCGGCTGTCACAGGACAAGTGCGAATCCGATGCACCGTTCAGTCGATCGGTCATGAAGTAGGCAGTACTATCTTACGCGCTTGCTGTCTATTTTTCCATGGCAATTTTATCCGGCAACTTCCTTGCTGAGCGCCAAAGCGGAGCGCTCAAAGCGCGGAATCGCGGCCGCCGAACTTGAATTTTTGTACAAAAAAGAGTACAATACAAACAGAACGATAGTTCGGGCGAAGGACGCCCGTATGGAAAGGATGAGACCATGACAGAGCGTATTTCGAAGGAAGTTGTCGAGAAACTGATGCACGCACCCAGTGCCTGCAAAGAAGCGGTGCAGGCGGGCGAGCGTTATTTAGAGGCAGTCGGTACCCCGGAGGAGGAAGCGGCGCGAAAGGCACTGGTAGAGGAACTCAAGGAGGATGTGACGGACATTGACGGGCTCATTGCCTTTGCGTCTTCCCCGGCGGGAGAGGCTGTCTTTGGCAAGGAGGGGGCGGAAGCAACCCGGAAGGCGGCCGAAGCTGCCAAGGCGGGCGGCGAACACTACTGCATCTGCGATGCCTGCCAGGCGGGCGCGGAGATACTCCGGGAAGCCGGTGAGGTGTGAGCGCAATGGAACGCTTGAGAGAAGAATTTACGCTCTTACAGCGTGAATGTCTGGCCTGCGGGAGAGCGGGGGCTTCCTATCTGCTGCTGCAACCCGCGGATGAGCATGACCTTTCGGGTATCGAAGAAGAAGCAAGGCTGCTCGCGGCCTTTGAGGACAAGGGGCAGCTTCCCGGACACGGCTTTTTGGTCGCGGTCCGCGTGAACGACTGGTCTTCGGAGCTCTCCCCCTGGGAAGCGCCCCAGCCTTCGGGCAGTGCCCTCTTCGGCGACGGTGCACCCGCTTTTTTGGAAAAGCTGCTCGCCTTAATCCCGGAACTGCAACGCCGCTTCGGTCTCTCGGAGGATTGCCCGGTGTTACTCGGCGGCTACTCGCTCGCCGGCTTTTTCTCGCTCTGGGCGGCGTACCGGACGGATGCGTTTCAGGCGGTTGCGGCGGCATCGCCATCCCTATGGTTCCAAGGTTTTATGAAGTATCAGCGAGGCCGTAAGCCGAGGGTAGAAGCGGTCTCTCTGAGCCTTGGAGACAAGGAGGAAAAGACCAGAAACGAGATGATGGCGAGCTGCGGCAGCGCAATGCGGCAGTACCATGAAGAACTTTCGGAGCTTATGGAACCCGGTGCTCTGGTATTAGAGTGGAACCCGGGAGGTCATTTTGACGAAAATGCGAAACGAACGGCCCGCGCCTTCTATCTCGCGGAGAAGATGCTCGCCCGCCGCGCTTGAAAAGCATTGTTACAACGGGGGCTCTGTGCTATACTGTTCTACTGAATACGTCTCATTTGCAAGAAGTATGCTAATTCAGAGAGAACAGATATCTAGGAGGAAGCCCCGATGGCATTTAAGGTAGAGCAGAAAGAAAACAATATGGCAGTGATCACGGTGACCGTGCCGAAGGAAGATTTTCAGAAGGCAATCACCGCAGCGTACAACCGCGAGAAGTCGAAGTATCAGGTGCAGGGTTTCCGGAAGGGCCATGTTCCGCAGGCTGTGATCGAGAAGTACTACGGCCAGGGCGTCTTCTTTGAGAGCGCTGTGAACAGCTGCATCAATGATACCTATCCGGAGGCTTCGAAGGAGAGCGGTCTCACGATTGTGTCCCGCCCGGAAATCAATGTGACCGAGATCGGCAAGGATCAGGATCTGGTCTACACGGCTACGGTTGCGACCAAGCCGGAAGTGAAGCTCGGCGCTTACAAGGGCATTGAGGTCAAGAAGGCAGATGCCGAGGTGACCGAGGAGGATCTCAACGAGGCTCTGCAGAAGGAGCGCGAGAAGAACGCGCGCCTCGTGACGGTCGATGACCGCGCGGCGGAGACCGGCGACAGTGTCAAGATTGACTTTGACGGCAGCATTGACGGCGTTCGCTTTGACGGCGGCAAGGGCGAGAACTACCCGCTGGTGCTTGGCAGCGGCAGTTTCATCGACGGCTTCGAGGAGCAGATTGTGGGCCACAAGACCGGCGACAGCTTCGATGTCAACGTGACCTTCCCGGAGGAGTACCATGCGAAGGAACTCGCGGGCAAGCCGGCAGTCTTTGCCTGCAAGCTGCTTGAGATCCAGAGAAAGGATCTTCCGGAGCTGAACGATGAGTTCGCAAGCGAAATTTCGCAGTTTGAGACCCTCGACGAGTACAAGGCTGACTTAAAGAAGCAGCTCGAAGAGGCAAAGGCGAAGGCAGCTGCTGCGCAGAACGAGAACAATGTCGTGGAGAAGGTGGTCGAGAACGCAGAGATCGAGCTTCCGGCACCGATGGTCGACATGCAGTGCGAGCAGATGCTCGACGACTATGCGCGTCGCATGCAGTCTCAGGGCCTGCCGCTTGAGCAGTACATGCAGTACACCGGCATGACGGTGGAGAAGCTGAAGGAGCAGTTCCGCCCGCAGGCCGAGAGAAACTTAAAGACCAGACTGGTGCTTGAGGAGATTGTGAAGGCAGAGAACATTGCGGTCAGCGAGGAGGCAATCGACGCTGAAATCGAGAAGATGGCGGCTGCTTACAAAATCGAGCCCGCGAAGATGAAGGAGTATGTCGGCGCCGAGCAGAGAGAAGAGCTCGCGATGGATCTTAAGATTCAGGAGGCGGTCGACTTCCTCGTTGCAGAGGCAAAGCTTCAGTGAATGTCAGGAGAAATCAAATGAGTTTAGTACCTTATGTCGTGGAAGATTCCGGCCGGGGCGAGCGGAGTTACGATATCTTTTCTCGCCTCTTAAAGGACAGAATCATCTTCCTCGATGAGGATGTCAACGATGTCAGCGCGGGCCTCGTGGTCGCGCAGCTCCTCTTCCTCGAGTCCGAGGATCCGGATAAGGACATCAACCTCTACATCAACAGCCCCGGCGGCAGTGTTACGGCGGGTATGGCAATTTACGACACCATGCAGTATGTGAAGTGCGATGTCTCGACCATCTGCATCGGCATGGCGGCGAGCATGGGCGCGTTCCTGCTTTCGGGCGGAACGAAAGGCAAGCGCTATGCGCTCCCGAACGCGGAGATTATGATTCATCAGCCTTCCGGCGGTGCTCGCGGCCAGGAGACGGAAATCCGCATTGCGGCGGAGCAGATTCTCAAGACGCGCAGCAAGTTAAACGAGATTCTTGCCGCGAACACCGGCAAGGACATCGAGGTGATTGCGCGCGACACCGAGAGAGATAACTACATGACGGCGGAAGAGGCAAAGGCCTACGGCCTGATTGACGCGGTTATCGCGCATCACTGAGTCGTATAAAAGAGAAGGGAAGAAGCATGCCCAATAAGAATGGCGAACATGTGCGCTGCTCTTTCTGCGGCAAGACAGAGGACCATGTCAAGAAACTTCTGTCCGGCCCGAACGGCGTCTACATTTGCGACGAGTGCGTGGCACTTTGCAATGAGATATTGAGCGAAGAGTTTGACCGGGACGAGTCTGCGGAGAGGGCATTGCAGGGCATCAACCTGCTGCGCCCGAAGGAGATTAAGGCCTTTTTGGATGATTATGTCATAGGCCAGGAGAGCGCGAAACGTGTGCTCTCGGTCGCGGTCTACAATCACTATAAGCGCATCATGTCCAATACGGACTCTGAGGTCGAAATTCAGAAGAGCAATATTCTGATGCTCGGACCGACCGGTTCGGGTAAGACCTACATTGCGCAGACGCTCGCAAAGATTCTGAATGTGCCCTTTGCGATTGCGGATGCGACCACGCTCACAGAGGCCGGTTATGTCGGTGAGGATGTTGAGAACATCCTGCTCAAACTGATTCAGGCAGCGGGAGAAGATGTGAAACGTGCCGAATACGGAATTGTTTACATCGATGAAATTGACAAAATCACCAAAGAGCGAAAATGTATCTATCACCAGAGATGTCTCCGGAGAAGGTGTGCAGCAGGCTCTCCTAAAAATACTCGAGGGCACGGTTGCCTCGGTCCCGCCGCAGGGCGGCAGAAAGCACCCGCATCAGGAGCTCATTCAGATTGACACAACGAATATCCTCTTCATCTGCGGCGGTGCGTTTGACGGCCTGGAGAAGATTGTCGACTCTCGTCTCGGCAGCGGCGGCATGGGCTTTAACTCCCAAGTCATGGCAAAGAACACGAGAGAAATCGACGAGCTCTTCCATCAGGTGATGCCGCAGGACCTCGTGAAGTACGGTTTGATTCCGGAGTTTATCGGCCGCGTGCCGATTACGGTTTCCTTAGACCTGCTCGACGAGGAAGCGCTGGTCAGCATTTTGACACAGCCGAAGAATGCGCTGGTGAAGCAGTACCAGAAGCTCTTTGAACTCGACAATGTAAAGCTCGAGTTCACCGAGGGTGCGGTGCGCGAAATTGCCCGTCTTGCGCTGGAGCGGAAGACCGGTGCCAGAGGTCTTCGCGCCATTGTCGAAGACGTCATGATGGATATGATGTACGAAATTCCCTCCGACGAGACCGTGGGCATTTGCACGGTCACCGAGGAGATGGTAAAACGGGAGGAAGGACCTCAGATTGTCCACCGCGAAGCGAGCGTAAAGCGCGAGCGGCAGAAACCCTCGAGACCGGGGGAGATTGCTTAAGCGGTACAACGAAATAGCGTAAGAACACGAGACACGTGACAGGAAGGCGGGCATATGCCCGCCTTTTGAGTCATTTGCGGCACTGAGATAGGAGGAGGTCATGAGGACAAGAAAACGTTATCCTGTGGTAGCGATGCGTGCGCAGGTTGTCCTTCCGGGCGCTGTGGCGCGTTTTGACCTGAGCCGCAGTCGGACGGTTGCCGCGGTGGAGGCGGCCATGCTACGGGACGGGCTTATCTTTTTGGTGGCGCAAAAAGATCCGGAGGAGATCGATCCCGGCGAAACCGGAATTTATCGCTACGGCACCTTGTGCCAGATTCGGTCGCTCACCAGGACCTCGCACAACACGCGGCGCGCCATGCTTTTCGGTATACGGCGTTGCAGTGTGGAGCAGCTGGTTCTGGAGGGCGAGGCCTATGAGGCCGAGATTTTCAATGCGCCGCTCCGCGCAATCGAAAAGAACGGCGAGGAGACCGAGGCCATGTTGCGCGCGCTGAAGGGCTACCTGCAGCTCTATGCGCGCGAGGACAAGGGCTTTGCGGAGAGGTATCTGCCGCGTCTCATTTCCGAGACCGGGCTCATGCAGCTCCTTCGGGCCAGTTCTTCACAGCTTCCCTGGGCCTGGGGGACGGGACAGCGCCTGCTCGAGTGCAATACGGGTGAGGAATTTTACGAGGTGCTGACCGGAGAGCTGACGCGCGAAATCGATGTCGTGCGGATGCGGCATGAGTATGAGCAGAAACTTCGCTTGCGACTTGACAAGAGTCAGCGTGAATTCATGCTGCGGGAGCAGCTGCGCATTATACAGGAGGAGCTCGGGGAGGCCGCGGAGGCAGAGACCGATGCAAAGAGTTATGAGGGCAGGATTGCTGCGCTCACGGCAAGTGCCGAGGTGAAACAGAGCCTGCTCCGCGAGACGGCGCGCCTTGCGCGCCTGCCGCAGGGCACGCAGGAGTATGCCCTGCAGCAGAACTATTTGGACACCGTGCTCTCCCTGCCCTTTGACCGCAGTGCGGCGTGCAAGAGCTCTCTTCGGGAGGCAAGGCGAATTTTGGACCGGGATCACTATGGCCTCGAACAGGTCAAAGAGCGCATTCTGGACTCTCTCGCCGTGCGGCAACTGAACCCGGAGGCTGCGCAGGAAGTGATTTGCCTCGTGGGACCGCCGGGAACCGGCAAGACCTCGATTGCGCGCAGCATTGCAGAGGCGCTCGGGCGGCGCTTTGCCCGCATCAGCCTCGGCGGCGTGCAGGACGAAGCGGAAATTCGAGGACACCGCAGAACCTATGTCGGCGCAATGCCGGGAAGGGTCGCGGATGCGCTGCGGCGCGCGGCGTGCAAGAACCCGCTGATTTTACTGGATGAAATCGACAAACTGTCGAAGGAGTACCGCGGAATGGCGGCAACGGCGGCGCTCCTCGAAGTTCTGGACAGTGCGCAGAATCGAAATTTTCGCGATCACTATGCGGAACTGCCCATGGACCTCTCGCAGGTCTTTTTCCTGGCAACCGCAAATACGACGGAGGGCATCCCGGCACCGCTCCTTGACCGCATGACCCTCGTGCACTTAAACAGTTATACCGAGACGGAGAAGTTTCACATTGCGAAGCGCTTCCTTTTGCCGAGAACGCGACGAAACGCGGGCCTTAGCGAGGATAAGTTCACTTGGACCGACGGGGCCCTTCGTAAGCTCATACGGGAATACACGCGCGAAGCCGGGGTGCGCGCCGCGGAACGTTCGCTCCGTGAGGTTGCGGAAAAATGCGCGCGAAAACTGCTGTTGCGCGAAGCGGAGCGTTTGAAGTGACGGCGGCTACGCTGTCCGACTATCTCGGAAAGCCGCGTTATCCGCAGCAGAGAATGCACCGACGCGCGGAAATCGGCCTTGCCTACGGTCTCGCTTACACAGCCGTTGGCGGCGTGGCGCTCTCGGTGGAGGTGGATGTGAACCGGGGACGCGGGCTGTTCCGGCCGACCGGACAGATGGGGGCCGTGATGCGGGAGTCCGCGGAACTGGCATTTGCGGTCGCAAAGCGGGAAGCAATCGGACGCGGGCTTCCGGCCGCCTTTTTCCGCGAAGCGGATGTACACCTGCACATTCCCGCGGGGGCGGTGCAGAAGGACGGGCCGAGTGCCGGTGCCGCGATGGCGCTTGCACTGCTCTCGGCCTGCATCGGAGCACCCGTGCGCGCAGACCTTGCGGTGACCGGGGAAATTACGCTCCGCGGGCACATACTGCCGGTTGGCGGGCTCAAGGAGAAGTTGCTCGCCGCTGCGCGGGAGCACTTTACGGAACTTGCACTGCCCTTTGAGAACCGCGGCGAGGCAGAGGGGCTGCCGCCTGAAATTACGGCCGGACTTACGATTCACTATATCAAAGAATTTCGGGAACTTGCGGCGCTTGCGCTGACAGGACGGGGAGAAGAGACAGATGGAGAAAAAGACGACAACAGTACGCCCTTCGGTGGCAGGTGCCTTTGGGAAAAAGCGGCAGATTGTGAAGAAGGAGAGGGAGAAGAAGAAGGGGATTGAAGTTCCGCCGGCGGTATACCGCCCGCTGATCGGCGAAGACGGGAAGAGCCAAATTAAGGATGCCGTGCTGCAGTTTGTGCTCGGTGTGACGAGCGCACTTCCGGAAAGCAGTCTCCCTGAATTTGCCTTTGCCGGAAAGTCGAATGTGGGCAAATCGAGCCTCTTAAACGCGCTTGTAAACCGCAAGGCGCTCGCGCGGACTTCGTCGCAACCCGGTAAGACCCAGACCATCAATTTTTATCGCGTGAACGGCGCGGTGTATTTTGTGGACCTCCCGGGCTACGGCTATGCGAGCGCGAGCGAGGCGGTCAAGGCAAGTTGGGGTAAGATGATAGAGCGCTATCTCCATGAGGACAAGCAGCTCCGCGCGGTCTTCCTGCTCCTGGACCTTCGCCATGCGCCTTCGGAAAACGATATTCTGATGTACAACTGGATACTGGAGCAGGGACTGCCTGCCGTGCTGGTGGGAACCAAGGCGGATAAGTTAAAGCGGAGTCAGCTGGAGAAGCAGAAAAAGCTGCTCCGCGAGACCCTCGGCGCAACAAAAGAGACGCCGCTCATCCTCTTCTCCTCGCTCACAAAACAGGGAAGAGAGGACTTGCTGCGTCTGGTCGCGGAGATGGCGGGGGAGGTTTCAGTCCCGCGGGAGTAATTCGTTGAGGAGCAGGCGGTACACGCGCTCCGGGTGCAGGGGGAAATTCCGGCAGATTTCGGCGGCCTGTGCTTCCTCGGGAACGCTGAGCTCCAGAGAGAGGAGGGCGGTACTGCCCTCGCTGAGTTCACAGCGGACACGGTACTCCTTGGTCTCGGTCAGGCGGTATTCCGCGCGCACGCTGCGTTCGTTTTCGATGCGCAGCATATTGTCCGAGAGAAAACGGTCCATATCGTCGCAGATTTCCCGGGAGAGGCGCTTTCCGAAAAAGGAGAGGGTCTCAAGTCCCTCGGGTGAGGCTGTGTAGCGGCTTCCGTACGCCGTGCTGTTTGCCAGAACGAGCCCGGCCTCGCAGAGCTCCGCGAGCGCCTGCCGCAGGGTGAAATAGCTCGTGTATTCGCGCGACAGGAAAAATTCGGTGATGCGGTGCTCCGCGAGCGCGGTATTCACCTGCTTCAACAGATACAGTATCATGAGTTTATAAAGTGTCATGGGTTCGGACAGCATGCGTACCTCCAATCCCGGCAAGTATAGCAAGCTTTGCAAGCAAGGGGAAGTGTGTTAAAATATCTTGCGGTAATATGGAGGCACAGAGGAAGGCGATGAGAGAGAGGATCAACCGACTTGCGCGGGGCGTACTGAACTCAGAAGTGCCTGTGCTTTCCGTGCGTCCGGAGAACTTACGTCTCTCTGTGCGGCGCGGGGAGATGCTCAGCGCGGAGTTTCATGCGGACAGCGAAAATGGGATACAGCTGAAGGGACTTGCGTACTCGGATGACATTCGCGTTCGGGTGCTGACTGAAAGTTTTGGCGGCGTCAGAAATCGAATTCGTCTTACGGCGGACGCTCGCTACCTGGAAGTGGGAGATGAAATCGCCGGTCACATTTTACTTGTGACGGACGGCGGTGAGAAAAAAATAGAATATTGCTTCACTGTGACAGACGGACAGGGCACGGAGCTTCTGGAGCGTCTAAAGAGCACAGAGGATTTTGCAAAAGTTGCGAAGACAGACCGCGAGGCGGCGCTTCGCATTTTTGCGTACCGGGAATTCCGGAGTGCGCCCTTCCTTCGGGACGCGGAGCGGAGCGCGCTCTACCGCGCATTTTCAAAGAGCAGCGACACGGCGCGCGGCATGGACGGTTTTCTCGCGGCACTCGGAGAAAGACCGGGAGAAAGTTTCCGGGCAACGGCGGAGAGCGAACTCTTGCCGCGCACCGCGCGGAGCGGAAAGGTCTTTCTGGAGAGCGGGGAAGCCCTGCTCTTGCCGATTGCGGTCGAGGCGCGGGGAGACTTTCTCCGCTTGAGTCAGCGCAGCATTGCGCCGGAGAAAGTGCTCGGAGAGCGCTTTCCGTATCTTTTTGACATTGACAGAAATGCCCTGCACGAGGGCAAGAATATCGGCGAACTGGTCTTTACGAGCGGGGATATTTGCCGCACGGTACGCCTCACGCTGGTTGCGGGCGCACAGGAGCGCAGAAGCGCGGCGGGACAGAACCGCGCGAACGAGCCGCGGGAGGGCAGACATATGCTGCGCTATCGGAGCGCCTATGCCCTCTTCCTGCTCAGCGGAAAAACGTGAGCAGCTCGGAGAGGCGGAGGCAGCGCTCCGGGAAGCCGAGCGCGACAAAGAAGTAGATGCCCAGCGGGCGGCGCTGCTCTCGGCGGAACTTTTGGCGGCACGCGGCAATACGACCCGGGCGCAGCAGTATCTTGCGCTCTTGGACGGAAGTTTCTCGGGAAGCGTGAGTCACAGCGCGGAGCGGCAGAAGCTTGTGCTCGCGGACAGTCTGCGCAGCCTCCTCTCCGGAGACGAGCAGCGAAAACTGCGTGCGACCGAGCGCCTGGAGCGCGAGCTCACGCGGGATGGCGATGCGGAACTGCTGCCCCTCTTGCTGCTTTTGGATCCGGCTTATCCGGAAGTTCGCGCCGCAAAGTGGGATAAACTTTTAAAACTCTGCTATCGCAAAGGCAGCCGCAGCATTTATCTCTATGCCTTGCTCGCGAAGAGCCTTCGCGAGCACAAGGAGCCTTTGACGGCGCTCGGACCGGATACCTTTGCGGCCCTTCGCTTTTTACTCCGCGAACAGGTCATGACCAAGCCGCTTGCGCGGCGGGTGGCTGCGCTTGCAACCGAAACGGACAGCTGGGACCGGGGGGCGATGCGTGTGCTTCGCGCGGTCTATGAGAAATTGCCGCAGCAGGAACTCTTGGAAGTTTTTGTGCGCGGTGCGCTGCGCCGCGGCGCGCGTGACCGCGAGGCCTATCGCTGGTACCGCGAGGCCGTGCGCTTAGACCTCCGCATTGCGGGACTCTACGAGGCCCTCCTTGAGAGTATGCCGGAGGATGAGGCCGAGCCGCTTCCGCGGGAACTGCTCTTATACTTCCTCTTCGACAATACGCTCGAAGAAGAAAGTTTAACCAAGCTCTACAAGAAGGTCTGCGAGAACCGGGAGAACGAGCCCGGCATTTGGCGCGAGTACCGCCGGGAAATCGAGGACTTCGGCTTAAAGCGCCTGCTTTCGGGCAAGGTGAGCCGCAGCCTTGCGGAAATCTACCGCGCCCTGCTCTGGCCCGGCATGATAGACAAGCGCCTTGCGGCGGAACTGCCGCGCATTCTGCTCACCCACTATGTCGCGGACGAGCGGGCCGAGGCGCGTCGTCTGATTGCGGTCTATCCGGAATTGGAAAAAGAGGAGCAGGTCGATTTCCTGCGGGGAGAGGCCTATATTCCGCTCTATTCGCCGCGAGTCATACTGCTTACGGAAGACAGCGCGGGCAACCGGCGCGCGCCGAAGGCGCTGAAGCGGGAGGCGCTGTTTTACCTGCCCGAATATCTGGAACAATGCGAGTTGCTTCAGCCGGAACAGCCTGCGGTACTGCTCAGAAGGCTGGAAGAACTCTTAAAGCGTGCCCGAGAGGGCGCGGAAAATTTGGACGATGAGGCTGTGAAGAGCCTGCGCTACGGTCTGGAGGAAATGCCGCTCGCGGAGAGTTGTAAGCGCGAGATACGCGCCGCCCTCCTCGCGAACAAGTCGCGCTGCGAGGCGTATTTACAGAGCAGCGACAAGGCACTCTTTACGGAGGCGGAGCGCGCCGAGATTTTTGCGCTGCTCGTGCAGCGCGAAAAGTGGCAGGAGGCCTATGAGCTCGTACAGGAGTACCTGCCGCGCAAACTGGATCCAGAGGCCTTACGGCAGCTGCTCACCGAGCTTCTTCGAAGCAAGAAGGCAGCCGCGGACGAGTGCTTCACCAAGCTTGCGCTTGCGGTTTTTCGGAGCGGAAAGGCCGGCGTCGAGATACTCAACTATCTGGCGGCGCATTATAACGGCGGCAGCGCGGAGATGCGCGAACTGCTCCATGCAGTCGAAGAGCAAGGGGCGGAGGTCGGAGATTTGCCGGCGCGTCTCTTGGCGGAGCAGCTCTTCCTCGGCGACCGCAGCGAACTTCGCTGGATCTTTGCCTGCTGCGAAAAGCAGGGCGCGGTGCAGCGTGAACTTGCGGAAGCGTATTTTACGGTCTGCGCGGGCGAATACGTGCTCTCGGATGTGCCGATCACGGCAGATCAGGCGCGGGCCATGGAGGACTATGCGGAGCAGATGCCGAAGCTCCCGGAACTCTATGCCTATGCACTGCTCAAGTATTATGTGTCGCTTGAGAGCCTCGGAAGCAGGGAGAAGAAATTCGCCGAGCGCTTTTTACAGTCGCTTTCCGAGCAGGATATTTTCTTGCCGGAGGCGAAGAAACTGTCCGGCAGCGTGAACTTGCCGGACAGCCTCTCGGAGCGCGCCGTTTTCACCTTCCGCGGAGAAGAGGGCAAGCGCTACCTCATCGAGTCGCGGGTTTTGCCCGGGGAAGAGAACTTTCGCCGCGCAGACTGCAAAAAGCTTTTTGGGCGCATTTATCAACGGAGTACGGTGCTCTTTCCGGTGAGACGGAAGAGTACCGCGTGACAGAGGCGGAGAGCGGAGAAGTGGTACAGCGCGCGGTGCTCCGGGAGAGTGCGGCGCGCACGGCGCAGGGCAGTGGTTATGCGCGCCTCAACCGGATGGGAATGATGCTGGACGGTGAGGAAGAAGGTCTTGCGGCGGAAATTTCGGCTTATGCCGCGGCGCGAGAGGCGCGGAGCGAACTCTTTGCCTTCGACGCGGATAATACGGTTTTGACAGGAGCACAGAGAGGAGCGGATGGCAATGCAATATCTGGGGATTGATCTCTCAAACAGCGAAAGCACGCTCCTGTTTTCTTCGGGAGAGCGTGAGCGCACGCTCTCCCTTGCCACAGCCATCTTCCGCGAACAGGAGAAGGAGCGCTGGTACATCGGCACCGAGGCTTGCGAAAAAGCGCTCGCAGGGACGGGAAGCATGACGGAGAATTTGCTTGCCGGAAGTGAGCGCGGGGGCAGCATCCTGGTCGAAGGGACAGAGTACCGTGCAATCGAACTGCTGGCGCGCTTTTTAAAGCTCGCGAAGCGGGAGCTGCTCGGGGAAGAGAAGGAAGAGGCAACGTACACGGTACTGGTGTTGCCGGAATACCGCCTTTCTTTCGTGCGGGAATTGCGCACGCTCTTGCCGCAGTACGATTTTCCGGCGGATACGCTCCGTATCATCAGCCGGGAGGAGAGTTTCCTTCACTTTTTACGCGGCGAGCCCGCACTGCTCGAAGCGGGCGAGGTGGGGCTCTACGCCCTCGAGGAGAAGTCGTTTGCGTTTTACGCCGGCAGAAGCAAAAAAGAAAAAAATAAAGACGTCTTGCTTGCGGAGACACAGAACATGCGAGAGGCCTTTACCCTGAAGATGTTGAACAACACACAGGGAGAGAATTATGCGGATCATTTGCTCGCGGCCAATGCGGAGAAGGTTTTGAGAAACCGTCACTTTGCGAGTGTCATTCTGACCGGTTCGGGCTTTAACCGCATGGATTGGTCGTCGAGCTTTCAGCGTTCGGTCTGTAAGGGACAGAGAAAGCTCTATCAGGACAAGACCGTCTTTGCACAGGGAGGCCTTCTGGCCGGCCGCGCCGCGGTCGAAAAGCGCGAATTGCCGCGCCTTGTCTGCAAGGGGCGGTCGCCCGTGCGCCTCTCGCTGCTCGTAAAGCACGAGGGACAGGAGCGGGAACTGGTGCTGGCGGAACGCGGCGCGGCCTTACTGACGGCGGGCGGTCGCTTCCGCTTTCTTCCGGAGGACAGAAAGGAAGTACAGCTTCTTCTGTCGGACGGCGGGCGTGTCATTCGGAGTCTTCCGGTGGCGCTCGATGTTTTGCCGGAGCGCGAGGATAAGAGCTGCTATATCGACCTAAGCTTCCGCTTCTCGGATGAGAGAAGGGCGGAATTTACGCTGGTCGATGCGGGCTTCGGTGAGATTTTCCCGCCGAGCGGCAAAGAGAGCAGACAGGAGGTAGAGCTGTGGGACTGATATGGATCAAAGAGACCAATCCCCGGGAGAAACTCTATCTCGAGGAACTCGGGTTGCACGCGGAGACGCTTGAGGAGCTCTCGTATCTGATACTTAAGTATCCGCCGCTCTTTCTCGATAACTTTGTGGGAGAAAAGTTCTTCTCCTTTCTTTCGCGCGGGGCGCGGCACAGCGAGCTTGCGCGAGAACTCAGGAGTTTACAGCGCGAAAAGGCAAAGAGCGATGAAATTCTGTCGCGCTTTCTCGCGCGGGGCGGCTATGCGAGCCCCAGGCAGCAAAGCCTGTTTGCCCAGAGCGTAAAAGAATATCTGGCGTTCCCCAAGGAGCGCGCGGAGCAGAAAAAGGGAGATCTTTTTTTATCGCTCCGAAAATACGGAAAGGCCGTCGCGGCGTATGAGCGCGCTCTCTCAAAGGAGAGTTTGGACCGCGCGACCAAGAGCACGCTTCTCGACCGAGAGGGTGCGGCACTCGCGAACCTCTTTTTAACGGAGCGCGCCTTTGAATGTTTTCAAAGCGCCTATGCCCTCAGAAAAGACAGGGATATCGTGAAGCGCATGTATTTCCTCGCAAAGAGCGAGCCGGATAAGACGCTGCGCGACCGCTTTGAAAAGGAGCTTCCCACCCTGCGGGAGGCAGAGAAGGAGCGCTGGGACGAAGAACTCCGCGCGGCAAAGATGCGTGCCGCGAAGGGACCCGAGGTGCGAGAGGTCGCGGCCATACTCGCGGAACAGGATGCCGAAAAGCGCCGGGCGCTTGAGAAAAAAATCATAGCGCAGTGGAGAGAAGAGTACCGCAGCATGGTCTGAGTGCGCTTCCGAGATCAGCAGAAATCAGAGAGGACTGAAATATGAAAATACTTCCGAAGACTTATACTCCCTCGGAGATTGAGGATAAGCTCTATCAGAGCTGGATGGACCGCGGTTATTTTCACGCGGAGGTGGATGAGCGGAAAAAGCCGTTCTGCATTGTCATGCCGCCGCCGAACATCACGGGACAGCTGCACATGGGCCATGCGCTCGACAATACGATGCAGGACATCCTGATTCGCTTCCGCAGAATGCAGGGCTATTCCGCGCTCTGGCAGCCGGGAACGGACCACGCGGCCATCGCGACGGAAGTCAAGGTCATCGAGAAGCTCAAAAAAGAGGGCAGAGACAAGGAGCAGCTCGGCAGAGACAAGTTCCTCGAAGAGTGCTGGGACTGGAAGGAAGAGTACGGCAACCGCATCATCAACCAGTTGAAGAAACTCGGCTCCTCCGCGGACTGGGACAGGGAGCGCTTCACGATGGACGAGGGTTGCTCCGAGGCCGTCAAGGAAGTCTTTCTGCGTCTCTATGAGAAGGGCTACATCTACCGCGGCAGCCGCATCATCAACTGGTGCCCGGTCTGTCAGACAACCATCTCCGACGCAGAGGTGGAGCACGTCGACAAGGACGGCTTTTTCTGGCACATCAAGTACCCGATTGTCGGCGAGGACGGCGCCTTTGTCGAAATCGCGACCACGAGACCGGAGACCCTACTCGGCGATACCGCCGTTGCGGTGAACCCGGAGGACGAGCGTTATACCGCGCTGGTCGGTAAAGCTGTTAAAGCTTCCGCTCACGGACCGCGAGATTCCGGTCATCGCAGACAGCTATGTGGATCCCGAATTCGGAACCGGCTGCGTGAAGATTACGCCGGCGCACGACCCGAACGACTTTGAGGTGGGCAAGCGCCACAATCTGCCGGAGATTACGATTTTGAACGACGATGCGACCTTGCGTTGCCCGGGCTCGCCCTACGACGGCATGGACCGCTACGAGGCGAGAAAGGCCATGGTCAAGGACCTCGAGGCAGCGGGTCTCCTTGTGAAGGTCGTGCCGCACAGCCACGCGGTCGGCGTACACGATCGCTGCAAAACCGTCATTGAGCCCATGATCAAGCCGCAGTGGTTTGTGAAGATGGAGGAGATGGCAAAGCCGGCCATTGAGGCGCTGAAGACGGGCGAGCTCAAGTTTGTGCCGGAGAGCTACGGAAAAACGTATTTAAATTGGCTCGAGGGCATTCACGACTGGTGCATCTCCCGCCAGCTCTGGTGGGGACACCGGATTCCGGCTTATTACTGCGACAAGTGCGGCGAAGTGGTCGTGGCGCGTGACATGCCGGAGACCTGCCCGCACTGCGGCGGCTACAGCTTCCGTCAGGAAGAGGACACGCTGGACACCTGGTTCAGCTCGGCTCTCTGGCCCTTCTCGACCCTCGGCTGGCCGGAGGAGACACCGGAGTACCGCTATTTCTACCCGACCGATGTGCTGGTGACCGGCTATGACATCATCTTCTTCTGGGTCATCCGCATGGTCTTCTCCGGCATCGAACAGACCGGCAAGCTGCCCTTCCACACCGTGCTGATTCACGGTCTGGTGCGCGATTCCGAGGGCAGAAAGATGTCCAAGTCGCTCGGAAACGGCATCGATCCGCTCGAAGTCATTGAGCGCTACGGCGCGGATGCGCTGCGCCTCACCCTGATGACGGGCAATGCGCCGGGCAACGACATGCGCTTCTACTGGGAGAGAGTGGAATCCGCGCGCAACTTTGCGAATAAAATCTGGAATGCGGCGCGCTTCATCGAGATGAACCTCGGCGAGACCATGCCGGCGGAGCCCGCAGCTTCGGCGCTGCTTCCGCAGGACCGCTGGGTACTGCACCGGCTGAACAGCCTCACCGGTGAGGTCACGGAGAACCTCGAGAAGTTTGAGCTCGGCATTGCGCTCCAGAAGGTCTACGACTTTATCTGGGAGGAGTTTTGCGACTGGTACATCGAGATGGTGAAGCCGCGCCTCTGGAACAAGGAGGACCCGACCCGAGAGGCAGCGCTCTGGACGCTCCGCGAGGTCTTAAGCCGCGCGCTGAAGCTGCTCCATCCCTTCATGCCCTTCATCACCGAGGAAGTGTTCTTAAGCCTCAACGAAGAGGAGAGCATCATGATTTCCGCTTGGCCGGAGTGCGAGGAGCGCTTCTCCTTCCCGGAGGACGCGGCAGAGGTGGAGCGCATCAAGGACGCGGTGCGTGAAATTCGCCGCATCCGCACCTCGATGAATGTCGCGCCGGGACAGCAGGCAGAGGTCTTCGTGGTCTCGGAGGACAAGGCAGTGCTCGACAGCTTCCGCCGCGCGGAAGATTTCTTCCGTGTGCTTGGCCGCGCATCGGAGGTAAAGCTTCAGCAGGACAAGACAGGCATTCAGGAGGACGCTGTCTCGGCCGTCATTCCGGGCGCGATGATTTACATTCCGTTTGCGGATTTGGTTGATGTCGAGAAGGAAAAGGAGCGCTTAAAGCGCGAGGAAGAGCGTCTCGAGAACGAGATTGCCCGAGCGGACGGCATGCTCCGGAACGAAAAATTCCTCGCAAAGGCACCGGCGGACAAGGTCGCTGCCGAGCAGGAAAAGCGCAAGAAGTACGAAGAGATGCTGGAAAAGGTGCGGGAGCAGAGAAAACAGCTCGGCGCATAACGAGGAAAAAACCATGGCGGAAGTGAGGCGTTGCCCCGATGATTTGCCCATGTGGGGTGAAAAGAAGACTTCGGTTTCGGAGGTGCGGGCCTTTTTGGATGAACTCGGCGCGCCGGATCGCGCGTTTCGCATCATCCACGTTGCGGGAACCAACGGCAAGGGCTCGGTCTGCGCGTACTTAACGGAGGCGCTGAGACGCGCGGGCTACCGCGTGGGAACCTTCGTGTCGCCGCATCTCGTGGACATACGAGAGCGCATCCTGATCGACGGGAAGATGGTCTCTTCGGAAGCCTTTCGGGCTGCCGCGGAGACGGTGAAGCGCCAAGGAGAGGCAGAGCTACGGGCCGGACGGAATTTCCCCGCCTACTTTGAGTATCTCTACTATATGGCCATGCTGCTCTTTCGGGACGCGGGCTGCGAAGTCGCGGTGCTGGAGACCGGGCTCGGCGGAAGGCTCGATGCGACCAACAGCTGCGCGCCCTGGCTCACCGTGCTGACAAGTATAAGCCTTGACCACATGCAGTATCTCGGCGACACGGTCGAAAAGATTGCGGCGGAAAAGGCGGGCATCATTAAAAAGGGCGTCCCCGTGGTCTATTTAGACGCCGTGCCTTCGGTCACGGCTGTCATTGCCGATAAGGCGCGGGAGATGCAGGCGGACGCCTACCCGGTTTCGCCGAATCCGCAGGATACGCGCTTTGCCTTTTTGCCGGCGGCCTACCAGCGCGAGAACGCCGCGCTCGCGGAAGCGGCCTTCGAAGTTTTGAAGACGCTTGCGTGCGGCGATGCGCTTAGGCGCTTACAGGCGGTCGATTTTCCGGCGGCTGTCAGCGCAACGGTCTGGACCGGGAGAATGCAGGAACTGAAGCCGAATGTGTTTTTGGACGGCGCGCACAATGCGGACGGCGTGAGGCGCATGGCGGAAGCCGGTGCGGCGCTCGCTGCAAAACGCGGCAAAAAGCCGCTGCTTCTCACAACTTCCGTGCAGGACAAAGAACTTCACGCGATTGCGGAGACCTTTCTTAGGGTCTTAAAGCCGGAGCGCATTTACCTTGCCCCGCTCGATTCCGCGCGGAAAACATCGGTCGAGGCGCTCGAAGCGCTGTACCGGGAGGCAGGCGGAACGGAACTAAGGAGCAGTGAGAGCGTCGCCGCAGCCTACCGGCGCGCAAGGGCGGAGCAGGGGGAGGATGAGATACTCTTCATTGCGGGTTCGCTCTATTTGATCGGTGAAATTTTGGCGGAGGAAGGCAAATGATTAATTTTGATGAGGAGATTCGCAACTACCGCTCGAGCCTTGAAATCTCGGCGGTGGAGGACGCCATCGTCCGCAGCGATCTCACGGATATGAAGGATATTATGATGGAGCTCTTAAAGCGGAGCGGAGAGACAGAAGCATGAATGTATTTGAGCGCTGCGATCGGGCGGCAAACAGCTGCTACAACCGCGGACTGCGACTCGCCAAACAGAGGGATTTATCCGGCGCGGTGCCGTATTTAAGCGTGCCCTGGAACTCAATAAGAATTTAATCGAGGCCAGAAATCTCCTGGGACTCATTTTCTATGAGATGGGAGAGGTCGGTGATGCGCTCGTGCAGTGGGTTATCAGCATAGACCTTCGCACCGAAAATAACCGCGCGGTCTTTTATCTGGACGATGTCAGGCGCCGCGGCGGTCAGCTCGAATCCTTCGCTGCGATGATTGAGCGCTACAATGTGGCGCTCGATGCGGCGCAGCGCGGAAACTACGACCTTGCAATTCATCAGCTTGCCCGCATTGTGGCGCAGCATCCGAACTATGTGCGGGCGGGGCTCCTGCTCTCGCTCCTCTACATAGAGGCGGGAGATTTTAAGCGCGCGGATCACTATCTGCGCCTGGTGCGGAAAACCGACCGCATGAACCAGACAGCGGTGCGCTATGCGGATGCCGCGGCACAGGAACTGCGTCGCGTGCAGAAAAAGCAGGACAAGCCGCGCGAGGAGGTGCAGAACGGGTCGAAAACCTATTCGCACCGGGAAATGTCGGATGATGAAGTGCTGATTCCCTCGACCTACCGCGAGAGCACAGGCTGGCAGACCGCATTGAACATCGGCATAGGGCTTCTGATCGGTGCGGCGGCCATCGTCTTCCTCTACATGCCGACCAAGCGGGCGGAGTTAAATGCCCAGCACAACGCCGAGATTCGGGAGCTGAACCGAAAACTTGCCTCCGCAAACAGCGCGATTCGGGACACCGAGGTGAACCACAGCAGCGCCGAGGAGGAGAAAAAAATGCTCTGCAGGCGCAGGTTGATATGTTGACCGAGGGGGCAAACAGCAAACTGTCCCAATACCAAAAAGCTGGTCGGCATCGTAAACGATTTCCGGAACAACGACTTTGCCCATGCCGCGGAGCTCTATGCGACGCTGGATGTCTCGCAGCTCACGGACATCGACGACGGCAGCGGCGTCTCGGTGACGGGGATTTATCAGTCGATTGCGGGGCGCATGAACAGCGAGGGTTATCTGAATCTCTACAGCCGCGGCGAGGTGCAGTATCAGGCCGGAAATTACCGTGCGGCGATTGATCTCTACGACAAGTCGCTGGCCATCAACCCGAACTATTCCCAGGCACTGTTCCGAAAGGCCATGGCCTACAAGGAACTGGGCGATACCGATACGGCGAACAGCTTCTTTGAAGAAGTCAGTTCGCGCTTCCCGGGAACGGAGCTTGCGAGACAGGCGGAGAGCGAAAAAAATACGTTAAAAAAATCTCTGACGGGAGACAAAATGAAAAGTCCCCCTTTACCGAAGAAAAAACGGTAGAGGGGGCTTTTTGTTGCGATGTCAAATCAAGAGTGATAGGACAAAAAGAGTTGGGTATGTTCTAAGGAGAACGTCTCAGTCCGTTTATAAGGACAGGGCACAGAGTTTTCCGTCCGTTTCCACGGCAAAGAGCGTTTCCGTTTTCGCCGGGGCAACAGACCCGCCGGAGAGCTCGGTGAGCGCGGTGAGGAAGCGCGCGCTGTCCGCCTCCCGAAAGAGGAGACAGAGGGAAACCGCCTCCGTAAATTGAAGGGAGAGCACCGTTCCGGCACAATCTTCCGCGAGGCGGGTTACCTTCCCGTAAAAGCCGTAATCCAAGCAGAGGGAAAGCTGCACGGCGGGGAGTATCTCTGCCGTGACCGAGGCATTCAGCGCCTCCTTGGCGGCCGCCGTGTAGGCGCGCACCAGCCCGCCCGTGCCGAGCTTGGTGCCGCCGAAGTAGCGCACCACCGTGATCAGCGTATTTCGGAGCGAGGCGGCGCGGAGCAAGTCCAGCATGGGGAGACCGGCGGTCTTTGCAGGTTCGCCGTCGTCCGAGGATTTTTTTCAACGGGCGGGTTTCCGTGGAGTATATAGGCATAGCAGACATGGCGTGCGTCATAGTGCTGTTTTCTGAGGCCAGCCAGTATCTCTGCGACCTCTTCCTCGCGCCGCACGCAAAAACATTGCGAGAGAAAGCGGGATTTCTTTTCCTCAAATTCGCCCTGCGCGCCTTTCAGCAGGGTGCAGAGCTTCGTTTCCGACATAAAGACCTCCTTGGCCGGTGAATCAGAAAGCGCGCCGACAACGGTAAGGGAATTCATTCAAAGGATTCGTTAAGAGCATACCATGAAATGCGAATGGCTTCATGGAGAAGATGAAACGGACAGCTATAATCTATTTGTTATTGCATGCCTCAAATCACACGACATCAATCCCGATCAAATGGCAACGGAAGGGAAATACAGAAGATAGCAGTCTTTAACTGATAAGAAAAACAGAATAGAAACGAAATATTCTATTTAGAAAGATTGACTATTTCTTAATATTTGGTTAAAACTTGAATAAATCCCTATAGCTGAAGCTTTCAGGCAGAACAAAGGAGGATGTATGAGAAAACGAAGAAACTGGTCAAAGCGTTTGCTGGCCGGAATGCTCAGTGCGGCGATGGTTGCGCTGAACGTCTCGACGGCAACGCCCGCGTTTGCGGCGCTGTCTGCGGAAGAATTCCGGGAGGATGCGGAGCTCATCAACGATCTCGCGCTCCCGAAAGACGTGCGGCGGCAGTTGCAGGCAGGGGAGAAGGCAAGCCCCTCCGACGCAGGCGGAAAACAGGACCTGCTCGCAGGTTCGAAGCGCTGGGGCACGCCTTCGAATGCGACGAAGGTACTGCATACGCGTCTGGACGGCGTTGACATTGAGGTCAGCGCGCCGGCCGGTGTCTTACCGGAGGGCGCAACGCTGAAGGCGAGAAAACTTACCGAGGCGGAAGAAAAAGAAGTGCTCGCAAAGATCAACGAACACGCCGAGGCGGCGGGCAAGTCCGCAACGGCGCAGTTCCTCTGCGATCTCACGGTTTTGAATGCCGCGGGCGAGGAAATTCAGCCCGACAACACGAAGGGCACCCTTGCGGTCTCCTTCCGCAATGTCACGATAGTCTCGGCGGCGAGTGCCGAGACGGGTGCAGCTGCGGATGAAGTCGAGCAGAATGCAGTCTCCGTGCTCCACATCGACGAGGCAAACGAGAAGGTCGATACCCTCCGCGAGGGCCTCAATGAGAATACGCCGGTACTGCAGCGGCAGCCGAGCACTTCTCGCCGTTCGCGGTCGTGAACTATACGCCGACTTCCGCGACACCGTTGCCGCTCTCGGTCGCGTTTAAGCGCCTCGACTACGACAACGACAGCCGTCTGGCGTACAAGTTAAAGGATGTGACGGTCACCGACACACCGGGAACCGGCATCACCTCGATGAACTTCCAGGTCGATACGGGCAGTATAGAGCTCCTCGGCACGCCGACCGGTGTTCAGACCTTTACGGACATTCTCACTGCGCACAAGTTCTACCAGATTATTTTCCCGACGGCGCTGACACCGGCGGATGCGCAGACTTTTATTGAGAATAACCTTAAGTTCCATCTGCCGAGTGCCGGTGCGACGCAGCAGGTCAAGATTACGCTCGGAAACGGTGCGAATAACCTGCCGACCGGCGCGACCATCACGAAGGCTTCGATTCCGAATCCGCGCACGGACAAGGGCGATACGGCAGAGCACTACTATATGTATGTGGAGCCGAACCCGGGCCAGCTGATCAGCTGGGCGGACAGCTACAACCTCGCAAAGACCTATCGTCTGAACGGCATGGTGGGTTATCTGGTTACAATTACTTCCGCAACGGAGGATGCTGTACTTGACAACATCACGACGGTCGGAGCTTGGTCGGGCGGTAACCGCTGGGCACCGCTGAACGATGCGGACAGCATTCCCGCTTGGCCCGACAACAGCGCGGCGCTTCGTGCGCCAGGGCAGCCGTACGACGCGCAGGGCTATGTCGCTCACGCGGCCGGAACCCCGGCGTTGTATAAAAAGATTCCGTTGGCAGGACGGCCCCGAGTCAGGTGTTGAGTACTATGAGCAGGGCGTCGGTGCGGTGAACGGTGCGTATACGAACTTCTCCCCGGGTGAGCCGAACTCTGCGGACGGTGCAACCGGGCGAGCGTCAATGGCCATGAGTCTGTCATGCAGGTGCATGCGGTCAACGGCAAGTGGAACGATCTTCACAACCTGACTGGATATAACTATGCACCTTTTGATATTCACGGTTTCTTCGTTGAGTTCAGTGCTTACAAGCAGAGTGGCACGACGGTCAACCAGTCGATTCCGCTTGTCACGAGCGATGTCGCCTATGTGGAAGTGGGCGGCCAGAAGCACTACTTCAGCAATCTCGACGATGCGATTGCCTGGTCAAGCCAGAACGGTAACCCGGCGATTACGCTGACCAACAACACGGTTGTGACACAGAACATCCCGGCGGGTGTCGTAATCAACACGAACGGCAAGACCCTCGGTGTTCCTGCGGGCAGCAATGTCACAAATAACGGCACCATCAATGTGACCGGCGGCAGTTCCTTCCTCGTGCAGGGTGCGAACGGCGGCTTCACCAATGCGGGCAGCGGTGCGGTCAATGTGCCGCTCACGATTACCGTGAACCCGCGCACCGTGACGGCGACCGAGACTCTCACATGGGATCCCTCCCATGTGACGGCGACGGGTCTCATCGGCAACGACCGCGTGACGGGCGTCAGCGTGAACTTTGACAACAGCCAGCCGGTTGCGACCACGACGACGGACAATGCGACGCCGCTTGCACCGACTACCTTTGACAACGGTGCGGCGGGCAGCGCGGCAATCGGTACCTATACGATTACCTATGTCCCGGGTCCGGTGACCAGAAACCCGCACCAGTATACGGTCAAGTTTGTTGCAAACGCACCGGCGGGCCAGACCGCAACCGGCACCATGGCGGATCAGACCATTACCGGCAGCACGGGGACAGCAAACCTCACGAATCACTTTGCCGTGAACGGCTATACCTTTAACGGCTGGACCGGTTCGAACGGTCAGACCTATGCGGACGGAGCGACTCCGGCCAACCTCGTGACCACGAATAACGGCGTGATTACGATGACCGCAAACTGGACCGAAAACAACTACAACATTCAGTACACGACGAATGTGAACCCGGCTTCCCGCACCGCGGGCGCTGCGGTGAACCCGAACACCGTGACGAGCTATAAGGTCACGGACCCGAACGTCACGATTCAGCCCATGACCTGGCCGGGCTACAACTTTGACGGCTGGTATGATAACCAGCTGTTTGCGGGCACCCCGGTCTCGACTCTGGTCACGAGTGCGGTACCGGCGGGAGATAAGCACTACTATGCGAAGTGGACCGCAAAGAACTATAACCTCGCATATCATCTGAACGATTCCGCGACCCAGCCGGCAAACAACCCGGATGCGGGCTTCACGAGCTACACGGCGGAGTCTCCGGATCATACCTTCGGTACTCCGACCCGCCCGGGCTATACCTTCCTCGGCTGGTTTACGGATGCGGGTCTCACGACCGCGGCACCGGCCACGCTGGTGAGCGCACAGGGCGATACGAACCCGACCGATCTCTATGCGAAGTGGAGTGCACCGCTTCCGTATTCGATCACCTATGTGCTGAACGATACGACGCCGGCGGGCCACACGGCAAGCAATCCGGCGAGCAACCCGGGCGGCTTCGATGTGACGGATCCGACCATTAACCTGCAGGCACCGACCCGCACGGGCTACACCTTCCTCGGCTGGTATGCGGACGCGGGCCTCACGACTCCGATTTCTTCCATCAACCCGGCGACTGCGGTGAATTACACGGTCTACGCAAAGTGGAGCGCACCGAATGCCTACAACGTGCAGTGGACGCTGAACGACACGGTTCCGGCGGGACTTACGGCAGCAAACCCGAACGCAGCCCTCACGAGCTACACGGTTGAGGACGCGGATTACACCCTGCGCCCGGCAACCCGCACCGGCTATACCTTTGAGAATTGGTATGACAATGCGGCGCTCACCGGCACGCCGGTCACGACGCTTCACACGATGGATGCGGAAGATAAGCACTACTACGCAAAGTGGGGCAATGCGCTGAGCTACCCGATCACCTATGTGATGAACGATTCGGCGACCAGTCCGGCAACTGCGGTCACCCCGAATTCCTACACGGTTGAGGATGCGGACTTTGCACTCGGCATTCCGACCCGTAACGGCGCGAGCTTCCAGGGGTGGTATGACAATGCGGCCCTTACCGGCACGCCGATTACGACCCTTCACACCGCGGATGCGGCGGCGAAGACCTACTACGCAAAGTGGCAGCTCAATAGCTACAGCATCAACTACAACCTGAACCCGGGAACGGGCATCGGGACGCCGACCAATCCGGCCTCCAATGTGCCGAGCTTCACGGTTGAGGATGATGTCCCGTTAGCACCGCCGGTGCGCCGCGGTTATACGGGCAGCTGGAACTTGAACGGACAGACCGTGACAAGCATTCCGGCAGGCACCACGGGGCCGCAGAACTTAACGGCAAACTGGACACTCAATCATTACAACATCACTTACGATACCGGCGAGACGGTGAACAGCCCGGTTCAGGGCCTCGGAACGCTTCCGAGTACCTACACGATTGAGGATGCGACCATCACGCTGCCCACGCCGAGCCGTGTCGGCTACACCTTCAGCCATTGGGAGAAGGCAACGGCACCGGGTGTCGCAGACAATCAGATTCTCTCCGGCAGCGACGGCGACGTGGCGTTCAAGGCGGTTTGGGAGCCCATTCGCTATCGCATCACCTACGATACGGCGGGCGGTGTCAACGACGCCGCAAACCCGACCACCTTCACGATCGAGGACGAGATCAACCCGAACGGCGCTGTGAAGCAGGGCGTTAAGTTCTGGACCTGGCAGGTTGTCGGCGGCAAGTTCCTGAACACGATTCCGGCGGGTACCACGCATGACGTTGCCCTGGTCGCTGTTTACCAGAAGGATTCGGAAGGCGAGAACATCGGCGGAAGCGGCGGCAGCAGCGGCGGTGGCGGCGGTGGCGGCGGCAGCCGCAGCAGCAGCGGACGTCGCGGCACGGTCACGCCGAACAATGTCGCGACCGGAACACCGACCGCAACGCGGCCGAGCAACACGCAGTCGAACACGACCCCGAATACGGGTGAGGACAAAAAGCCTGTCATTGAGCCGACCCCGCAGCAGAATGCGGATACGCTGAATAGAGGCAACGCGCTGTCGCAGGACGGCGGCAAGAGAGCAACGAACCGCGGCGCGGCGAGTCGGCACCAACAAGGGCAGACTCCCGAAGACCGGTGAGGCGCCGTTTGCGCTGAACTTTGCGGGGACCGCAGCGGGCTTCCTGCTTGCGGCTTACGCAGTCTTAGGCAGAAGAAGAAAAGAACAGTAAGGCATTTGACGCGGCTTTCCGTGAAGTGACGAAGAAGGACTGTGCGAGAGCACAGTCCTTTTTGCGTTCGCTGGAGTTCGGTACGGGCACGTGCTATAATGAAACGAACCATCGAAATTTATTTGAAGGAGTGCCCTGTGGATTTTGGACGAAATTCCGTGGAGCGCGCGCTGAAAGACAAAGACGCGCACCGGAGCAAACTAAAAAATCTGATTGCCCTAACGGCAGCGCGTGTCTTGATTATGCTGCTGTTTTTAACTGCGGCGCTCGGTGCGGCCTTTGCGGCAGGCGCCCTTCGGGGCATTGTGGACTCCGCGCCGGAACTCAAGGCGGACAGCATCGCCCCCATGGGCTTTGCCACCTCTGTTTACGATGCGGACGGAAATCTGGTCGAAACCCTGGTCATGGCGGGCGCCAATCGCCAGGAAGCGACGTATGAGGAGCTTCCGAAGAACCTCGTGAATGCCTTTGTCGCGATTGAGGACGAGCGTTTCTGGAAGCACAACGGTGTCGACACGCGCTCCATTATGCGCGCCGTTGTGGGTGTGCTGCGCGGCACTTCGAGTTCGGGCGGCGGCTCTACCATTACCCAGCAGCTTATTAAAAACAACCTCTTCAACGGCGGTCGGGAAAAAAGCTTCGGTGAGAAGCTGACCAGAAAAATTCAGGAGCAGTATCTGGCGCTCAAACTCGAGCAGATGATGAGCAAAGAAGAGATTCTGACCAACTACCTGAACACGATTAACCTCGGCAGCAACGCGCTCGGTGTCAAGGTGGCGGCGCGCCGCTACTTTAACAAAGAAGTCAAGGATCTTACCCTCTCCGAGTGCACGGTGCTGGCCGGCATCACCCAGAACCCCTCGCGGCTCAACCCCATCACGGGGCGGCAGGCAAATGAGGAGAAGCGGAAGGTGATACTCCGCTATATGCTGCGGCAGGGGTACATCACCAAGGAAGAGCAGGAGGAAGCGCTCGCGGACAATGTCTACGACCGCATCGAAAATGCCGATTTGGTTTCCAAGGAGAAGGCGACCCACACCTACAGCTACTTTACCGACGAGCTTGTGAGCCAGGTGCAGCAGGACCTCAAGGATAAGTTCGGCTATACGGACACCCAGGCGCACAATCTCCTGTACAGCGGTGGGCTCTCGATTTACACGACGCAGGACCCCACACTGCAGGCGATTGTGGACAGCGAAATCAACAATCCCGAGAACTATGCGGTCACCAAGTATGCGCTGGAATACCGCCTCTCGGTAAAACGCGCAAGCGGTGAAGTGCAGAACTACAGCGAGAAGGACGTGCTCGCGAAGAAGGGCAAGGAGTTTGACGGCCTGTATCGCACGGATGCCGAGGCGAAGGCGGATGCCGAGGCGTTTAAGGCGAGTGTCGTGAATCCCGCGGACGATCAAATCATCGGTGAGAGCATGCACATCATCCTTGAGCCGCAGGACTCGTTCGTGCTCATGGAGCACAGCACGGGCAAGGTGAAGGCGCTCTCCGGCGGCCGCGGCGAGAAGACGGTCTCGCTCTCCTTAAATCGTGCGACCAACTCCTACCGTCAGCCGGGTTCCACCTTTAAGGTGCTCGCTGCCTTTGCGCCGGCGCTCGATGCCTGCGGGCAGACGCTCGGTTCGGTCTACTACGACGGCCCCTACGAGGCCAATAAGAAGCAGTTCCGGAACTGGTACGGAGACGATAACTACCTCGGCTGGTCCAGCATACGAGACGGCATCATGTACTCGATGAACATAGTTGCGGTGCGCTGCCTCATGGAGACGGTGAGCCCGCAGCTCGGTGCGGAGTACAGTAAGAAGTTCGGCATCACGAGCCTCACGGACTCGGACTATAACCCGGCCATGGCGCTTGGCGGCCTCACAAAGGGCGTCAACAATCTGGAACTCACCGCGGCCTTTGCCGCGATTGCGAACCAGGGCGTCTATACGAAACCCGTTTTCTACACGAAGATTGTGGACCACAACGGCAAGGTGCTGCTTGAGAATAATCCGGAGCAGCGCCGCGTCATCAAGGATTCCACGGCCTTCCTTCTCACGGATGCCCTGCAGCAGTCCATGCTGCCGAACCGTAAGTTTGCAAGCAGCGGGGTCAATGTCAACACGACCAGTACGCGCGCCAAGCCTGCGAATATGAGCAGCGCCGGCAAGTCCGGCACCACGAGCAACAACGTGGACGTCTGGTTTGTGGGGTACACGCCGTACTATACGGCGGGCATTTGGGCCGGCTGCGATGAGAACCAGCCGCTCACGGACGGAAACGGCGGCAATTCCTTCCATAAGGACATCTGGCGTAAGATTATGGAGCGCATTCATCAGGACAAACCGGACCCGGGCTTTGCAATGCCGGATAGCATTGTGAGCGCGGAAATCTGCAGAAAGTCGGGGAAACTCCCGGTCAAGGGTATTTGCAGCCGGGATCCGCGCGGGGATGCGGTTTACACCGAGTACTTTGCGCGCGGCACCATCCCGACCGAGATGTGCGATAAGCACACGACTATGACGGTCTGCGCGGTAACGGGACTGCTGCCGACCACGTACTGCCCGACCACGACGCGCGTGGTTATGGTTGTGCCGGATTCGGAAGTCGAAACGGATGATTCCCGCTTAACGCCCTATCAGCGCTGCAACATCCACACTTCGGCCGCAAGCCTCTTGCCTTCGCGCGGCGTGGGCGGAGAAGCAATCGGGATTCCGGGCATCAAACCCGGCGATAACGCGGCGGATGAAACGCAGAGTAAGGTGCAGCCGAAGAAAGAGACGAGCGCCGAGAACAAGAAAAAGGTCACAAAAGAGACCACGACGCCGAAAAAGAAAAAGAAGCATTAAAAGGCGGAGCGGGGCGATGTGAAACGAAAAATTGTGCAGACATGTTCTGCACAATTTTTTTGGCGAAACTGTGACCTCACCGCGTTTCGTTCCGTCTGAATCAGTGAAGGCAGAGAATCAGAGCCGAAGCGGCGAATCAAGAAAGGATGTGTAAGAGATGAAAAAGAGAATGATGACGGCGGCTGTTATGATGGGCTTAATGCTCGCGGCTTGCGGAAACGGAAAGACACAGGCGAGCACGGCCGCGGCTGCGGAGAGCAGTGCGGAAACAGAGACGAGAGAGGGAGATAATATCCTGCTTGGCGGCTGGTTTGCAAATCAGGACAGTCTTCTGCCGGCGGACAATGCCGAGGCAATGAAGGCTTTTGATGCGGCCGTGGAGGGGATGACGGGCTACAAGTATGAAGTGCTTGCCGTGCTGGGCTCACAGCCGGTCGCGGGGACGAATTACGCCTATCTTTGCAAAGGAACGGTTGTAGCACCGGATGCCACACCCGCCTATCTTCTGGTGAATGTCTATGCGGATTTGGACGGCAAGGCAGAACTCCTCGGCACCAAGGAACTGCTGCCGGTTGCGGCCGCAAAGATGCCGGCGGAGTGGAAGTACAACAGCGGCGACAGCGATCCGCAGGCAAATCCCGCAGTGACGGAAGTCTTTGAGGCGGCGCTCACCGGCAAAGTGGGCAGCGTCTATGAGCCGCTTGCATACATCGGCGGCGCGGGCGAGCCGGATGAATGCTATACCCTTCTCTGCGGCAACCGGGCCGTCCCGAATGCGGACAGAAGCTTTTGCCTTTTGACCGTGCAGAAGAAGGCGGACGGCAGTGCCGAGGTGCTGGATAGCGAGGCGCTGGAACTCGGCACGGAGCTTCCGTCTGTTCCCGCAGAGCAGAAGAACTAAGGAAGGCGCATGGAAGACCGGGCTATGGTCGCTCGCGACTTGGACGAGAGACGGCTATTCTTATTCTGTCGAAGCACAGGCACATCCGCTGACGGAGGAAGAACTGTCGGAGCTGGTTAAGACCGTGCGTTGAGCGCGGTATAAAGAGAAAAGGAGAGAGGCGGGAGCCTCTCTCTTTTTATTCGGGGGAGTTCTATTCGGAAGAACAGGGAGAACGGGAAAAGGCGGGAAGGGGGACTGTGGGGAGAGGACGGTGACAGGGAAGAATTGTGTGCGTATAATAAGGATGAGTTGTCAGTAGTTGTTTCATAAGATGAATGTTAAAAAGGGAGAGTCTATGATAAAAAAATTGATAAACGCAGGCAAATGAGAATTGCGCCGGAACGTTTGATTCCCTTGAGCTTTTTGATCGCTATCTTCTTAGGAACCCTCCTTTTGATGCTTCCGTTTGCGACAGCGGAGGGAGAGAGTACAGGGATTTTGACAGCGCTGTTTACGGCAACGACATCTGTGTGTGTGACGGGGCTTGTGGTTGTGGACACATATGCGCACTGGAGCCTTTTCGGGCAGATGGTCATTCTGTTGCTGATACAAATCGGAGGACTCGGTGTCGTTGCGGTCGGGGCGTTGTTTATGTTGATGGGGAAAAAGAAATTTACGCTCGGAGATCGGAAACTGCTGGGTGGTGCGCTGAATATTGAGCGAAATAGGGGACACTTGGCATTCCTGTTGCGAGTATTTAAAGGGACTTTTTTGCTTGAAGGTATGGGCGCCTTATTCTATGCAAGCAGGTTTATACCGAGGTACGGTATTTTGAAAGGTTTGTGGGCAGCTTGTTTTCAGTCTGTTTCTGCATTTTGTAATGCGGGGATGGATGTCACAGGCCCAAACAGTATGATGGAGTTCAGGGATTCGCCTTTCCTCATGTTTACCACCATGCTACTCATTATTCTGGGTGGAATCGGCTTCGTTGTGTGGTTTGATGTAGTCGATGGCATCAAGCAGGGCTTCCGTCATCGTTTGGGACCGGTCACAACGGTGAGACGGTTTCCGGAGCATACGAAATTGGTACTTCTTGTCACCGCAATACTGATTATTACCGGTGCTGTCGGAATCATGGCGGCAGAATTTAATAATCCGGGAACCATCGGAGATATGAATTTGTGGGACAAATTCTGCAACAGCTTGTTTCAATCTGTAAGTTTCAGAACTGCGGGATTTGCGTCGGTACCGCAGGAAAAACTGACAGAGATTTCTTGTTTGATAGGATACGTTTTAATGTTTATCGGAGGTTCTCCGATAGGAACCGCAGGCGGCGTCAAGACGGTTACTGCTTTTCTGGTTTTCATGAATGCGTACTCCTATATTAACGGAAGAAAAGAGACGGTGATTTTTCATAGAAGCGTATCGGCAGAGATGATGAGAAAAGCCGCGGCCATTGTAGCGGTCAGCGCTTCGGTCTTACTCACGATGACCGTGCTTCTGATGGCAGTTGAGAATATCGAATTGACGGATGCCTGCTACGAGATTACAAGTGCACTTGGTACAGTTGGATTGTCAAGAGCGCTTACACCGAAGCTTGACGCGCTCGGAAGAATTGTGGTCATTGTATCGATGTATCTCGGTAGAATCGGACCGATTTCGATGGCGTGTTTCTTTGCAGGCGATGTAACATCTCAGAACAAAATCAGACATTCCAAAGGATCGTTTTACGTGGGATAAGGGGGATTTAGATTATGAAAAAGTCGATTGCAGTACTGGGTTTGGGCAAGTATGGCAGAAGTCTTGCCGAGAATCTCTATCTTATGGGGGCGGATGTTCTGGCCGTGGACAGTGATGAAAAGGTAGTGAATGATTTTTCGGGGAAATGCACGTCTGTTGTACAGGCAAACATGGAGAACGAAGAAGAAGTTGTGGCGCTTGGGTTGAAGAATATGGACATTGTCGTTTCATGTACGGGAACAAATATCGCCGCAGCCATTATGTCTGTCGCAGTTGCAAAGGAGCAGGGGGTTCCTCTCATCGTTGCAAAAGCATCGACCGACAGAACGGCTTCGATTCTTCGTAAAATCGGTGTGGATAAGATTCTTGATCCGGAGGGAGAGGGAGGAATGCGATCTGCAAGGATTTGCTTTCATCCTCATTTAAGGATTTCTGGGAAATTGATGACAACCTGTATGTGGTGGAACTAAAAGTGCGAGAAGCGTGGATTGGCAAAACGTTGATAGAACTTCAACTTCGAAAAAATCACATGATGAACGTGGTTGCCCTAAAAGCAGAGGGGAAAAAGTGGAGGTTCGGGGATCCCGAAGAGCCGCTACGACAGGATGAAGTATTGCTGGTTGCAATGGAGAAAAAAGATCTCAGAAAGTGGCAGTAATAAAATTACATTCATACATTTTCATGTGGCGACATAAGAATAGAATACCCATTAAACCCTGTGACGGTAGAAATGAAATAAATGGTATAAAAGACGCGATTATGAGGTGTTGACAAAATTGAGAGGAGGGAAACGGGGGCGTTTGACATTTGGTGGAAAAATCTGTTGGCAGATGAGAAAATGTCGAAACAGATGAAGGCGTTTCGGTAAAAACAGGATAGAAAACAAGCGAAAGAAGGATCGATATGACAAAGCAGCCCAAGTATCTGCGCAATATGGTTCCGGAATTAAAAGAGAAATACGGTGAGGAAAAGGCGCGGACCATTCTGAACCATGCGCAAAGTCGTTATGAGGCGCTCATCGAAGAAAACAAGGATGACCCACCGGCGTATTCCGGGCAGAAGCGGGAGCGCATTTATCCGTGTATCGCCTTGTTCCATGCCTTAGTGGATGCGGGAACGGGGCGCGAGGAAGCCGCTGCGTTTGTGACCGGTTACTACCGCAGACTTGCCGAGCGCGCAGCCCCCGTGATACGAACGGTATTGAAAATTCCGGGCTTATACAGACTGGTTCCGAAACTGTTCTTTGATACGGCGCTGAAACACTGTGTCCCCGAAGCGGGGTTTTTAAGCGAGAACCGATTTTTATCGAAAACCGAGATGCGCTTCGATATGGTGAAATGTCCTTACCAAGACAGCTGTGTGCGCTACGGCTGCCCGGAACTTGTGAAAGGGTTTTGTGATACGGACGATATCTGCTACGGGAATATGCACCCCGGGCTCTTGTGGGGCAGAACCAAGACCATAGGGCATGGGGATGCACTCTGTGATTTTAAGCTCAGTATCACAGAATAGACACGGCCGTCGCCGCGCCGCGGAACGGTTCATGAAACAAGGAAATAAGGAAGAACGCCAGCCCTTTTTCAAGTTTTTTGACCGGAAGTCCTATCTCCTCATGGCGGTCATGATGGGCGGTGGCATTGCGCTTCACGCGGGCGGCTTGGCGCTCACGCTCGCGGGAATCTTGTTTGGCGTAAATTATTGGAACGAGAAGGGCTGAAGAAAAGGCAGGTGGTGATAATGAGAAATGTAGATTAAATCCGGTGATTTAGAATCCATTGTACTAAATCGGCAAATGAGTAAGTCCCTGCGGCAATGGCCAAGAAGATATCAGAGAGTTCTGGTTGTGTATAAGACAATTCAATTTGGTTTAGTGCAAGAAAAACGAGCATGGCATGCGCACCGATTCTCTTATTGCCGTCGATAAAAGCATGATTTTGTGTAAGACCGATTCCAAGGCGGGCGGCTTTCTGCGGAATAGATGGATAGATTTCGTGTGTTTCAAACGATTGAAACGGAGCATAAAAGAGCAGACTCCAAGAGTGCTTCATCTCGGAGACCCGGCGAGCCTCCGGTCTCTGTTATTAGCTGTGCATGCAGCATTAGCACCTGCTCTTTTGTCAAAACGATCATTTCGCAAGTTCCTCATAGGCCTCACGATTTTGAGCAATTAGGCGTTTGGAAAGCAAGAGAACATCCTCGTTGGATACACTCTGCTCTTGTTCTGCCTGAGAGAACTCAATCAAAAGATAGCGGGGAGCGTTGTTTTTTAGAATGACAACGGAACCTTTTTCATCCACTAAACGAGCAATGCGGGAAAAATTTCTGTTTGCCTCGGTGATAGAGACAAGATTATCGGTATTGATATTCATGAGAAAGCCTCCTTAAATTCGATGTAATACTATTAGCATAACACAAAACATAGGATATATTCAACCTACTGTCAATGCGATATATCTTATGTCCGACTTGCCTTGCCATACCACGCAAAGCATAGTAAAATATAACACTACGTTTTGAAATGCTCAGCCAGAAAGAGAGAGGAATTTTTCAATGAGAAGTACGAGAACGGATGTGAGAAACGTCGCAATCATCGCCCACGTTGACCACGGCAAGACCACGCTCGTGGACCAGCTGCTGCGGCAGAGCGGCGTGTTCCGCGCCAATCAGGAGGTTGTGGATCGCGTCATGGATTCCAACGATATTGAGAGAGAGCGCGGCATCACGATTCTCTCAAGAATACAGCGGTAAACTATGACGGCGTTAAGATCAACATCATCGATACCCCGGGACACGCGGATTTCGGCGGCGAGGTGGAGCGTGTCTTAAAGATGGTGAACGGCGTGGTCCTTGTGGTCGATGCCTTCGAGGGCACCATGCCGCAGACGCGATTTGTGTTGAAGAAGGCGTTAGAGCTTTCGCTGGATGTCGTGGTCTGCGTGAACAAGTGCGACCGCGCAGAGGCGCGCCCGGACGAGGTTGTGGATGAGGTGCTTGAGCTCCTCATGGATCTCGATGCGAGCGAGCAGCAGCTCGAGTGTCCGTTTATCTTTGCTTCCGCACGCAGCGGTTGGGCAAAGAATTCGTTGGACAGCGACAATGCGGATATGAAGCCGCTGTTTGAGGCCATCATCAACCACATCCCGGCACCGGAGGGCGATCCGGAAGCGCCGACCCAGATTCTGATCAGCACGATTGACTACAACGAGTATGTGGGCCGCATCGGCGTGGGCAAGGTGGACAACGGTTCGATTCGCGTGAACCAGGAAGTTGCGCTGGTGAACCACCACGAGCCGGATAAACTGCGCCGCGTGAAGATCGGCAAGCTCTATGAGTACGAGGGCTTGAACCGCGTCGAAGTGAAGGAAGCGGAGTTCGGTTCGATTGTCGCAATCTCCGGCATCTCCGACTTACACATCGGCGACACGATTACGAGTCCCGAGTCCCCGGAGTCCATTCCGTTCCAGAAGATTTCCGAGCCGACCATCTCGATGAACTTCATGGTCAACGACAGCCCGCTCGCCGGTCAGGAGGGACAGTACATCACCTCCCGCCACCTGCGCGAGCGTCTGTTCCGCGAGCTGAATACCGATGTCTCGCTTCGCGTCGAGGAGCTCACGCCGGACTGCTTCAAGGTGAGCGGCCGCGGTGAGCTGCACCTCTCGGTTTTAATCGAGAACATGCGCCGCGAGGGCTTTGAGTTCGCGGTTTCGAAGGCAGAGGTCATCTATCACTTCGATGAGCGCGATAAGAGACTGGAGCCGATGGAGATTGCCTTTGTCGACGTCCCGGATGAGTTTACCGGTGCGGTTATCCAGAAGCTGACCTCCAGAAAGGGTGAGCTCATCGGCATGACGCCGATTCACGGCAACTATACTCGCCTTGAGTTCAACATTCCGTCGCGCGGCTTAATCGGTTACCGCGGCGAGTTCATGACGGACACCAAGGGCAACGGTATTCTGAATACCGAGTTTGAGGGCTACGGTCCCTACAAGGGCGATATGTTCTACCGCAAGGCGGGCTCCATCATTGCGTACGAGAGCGGTGAGGCGGTTGCCTACGGACTTTTCCAGGCGCAGGAGAGAGGCCAGCTCTTTATCGGTGCGGGCGTCAAGGTCTACGCAGGTATGATTATCGGTCAGAGCGGCAAGTCCGAGGACGTTGAGGTCAATGTCTGCAAGACGAAGAAACTCACCAACACCCGTGCATCCGGCTCGGACGATGCGCTGAAGCTCGTCACGCCGAAGGTCATGAGCCTTGAGCAGTGCCTCGAGTTCATCGATACGGATGAACTCCTCGAGGTCACACCGGAGAATCTCCGCATCCGGAAGAAGATTCTGGATCCGACGCTCCGTAAGCGCTCTATGATTAAGCAGAAGCAGAATTCGTAAGACAGAAAAAGGCAGCGGCCGTAAGGCCGCTGCCTTTTTTGTACCGCAGGGCTTACGATGGGACTGAGGGGATAGTGACAATCCCCTCATTTTGTGCGTATAATGCTAGAGCATAAGTCAGGCATTTGTCAGAGGAGGCGTGGGGGATGAACAAACAGCAGTTGGCCGCAAAAATCTGGGAGTCTGCAAATCAGATGCGCTCCAAGATTGAGGCGAATGAATACAAGGACTATATTCTGGGTTTTATTTTTTATAAATACCTCTCCGAGCAGGAAGAACAGTGGCTGCACAGCAAGGGTTATGAAGCGGAAAATATTCAGGAATATGTCAACGAAAATGCGCCCGATGCTTATTCCGGCAAGAGTAACCTGCAGCAGAATCTCGGCTATTTTATTTCCTACGAGAATCTATTCTCAACCTGGATTCGGAAGGGCGTAGATTTTTCGATTGACGATGTGAGCGTGGCGCTCTCTGCGTTTAACCGCCTGATTTCGCCGACGCATAAAAAAGTCTTTGAGGGGATTTTCCAGACGCTTGAAGTGGGACTTTCGAAGCTCGGCGAAAATGCGAAGATGCAGAGTAAGGCGGCGAGCGATCTGATTCATCTGATTGACGAGATTCCGATGAACGGCAGGCAGGACTACGATGTGCTCGGCTTTATCTATGAGTATCTCTTGGAGAAGTTTGCGTCCAATGCCGGCAAGAAGGCAGGCGAATTCTATACGCCGCATGAAGTTTCTCTGCTCATGTCGGAGCTGATTGCCGAGCATCTCCGCGGACGGCAGGAAATCCGGATCTATGACCCGACCTCCGGATCGGGCAGCCTTTTAATCAACATCGGCAAGACGACCGCCAAGTATCTGGAACACGCGAATGCCATCCGCTACTATGCGCAGGAATTGAAGTCGAATACCTATAACCTGACGCGGATGAACCTCGTGATGCGCGGCATCCTCCCCGACAACATCATCACCCGCAACGGCGACACGCTCGAGGATGACTGGCCCTACTTCGACGAGAGCGATCCCGCAGGCAGCTATGAGCCGCTCTATGTGGATGCCGTGGTCTCGAATCCGCCCTATTCGCAGCGCTGGTCGCCGGACGGCAAGGAAAACGATCCGCGCTATGCGGATTACGGACTTGCGCCGAAGGCAAAGGCGGACTATGCCTTTTTGCTGCACGATCTCTACCACCTGAAGCCGGACGGCATGATGACCATTGTGTTGCCGCACGGCGTGCTGTTCCGCGGCGGTGAGGAGGGAAAAATCCGCCGGAAGTTAATTGAGCTGAATCATATCGATGCGATTATCGGTCTGCCCGCCAATATTTTCTTTGGGACAGGGTATCCCGACTATCATCATCGTGCTGCGGCAAAAAGCGAAAGAATACCGATGTGCTGATTGTCGATGCGTCCAAGGGATTTGAGAAAGACGGCAAGAGCAACCGGCTTCGCGCGTCGGATATACGCCGCATTGTCGATACCGTGCGGGAGCGAAAAGATGTCGAGAAATATTCACGCCGCGTGAGCCGCGAAGAAATTGCGCAGAACGGGTACAATCTGAACATCCCGCGCTATGTGGACTCCTCGGAGCGCGCGGAAAGCTACGATATCTACGCCTCGATGTTCGGCGGCATCCCCGCTGAGGAACTCTTGAATTTTTGATGCGTTCTGGCAGGGTATTTCCCTCGTTAAAAGGAGAACTCTTTGCCGGGGATGGCTATCTGTCCTTAAAGACAGAAAATGTGAAAGAGACCATTCATGACAATCGGGATGTCAACGCGTTTCTCCGAACAAGCGAGGCGGCCTTTGCGGACTTTGGCGCGGAGATGGACAAGGCGCTGATTGACAATGCGTTGCAACTCTCGATTCCAAAGGCGCAAGAGGCGCTTGCCGCCGATATTTTTCGGCGCTTTGAAGCGCTGCCGCTGCTCGATGCCTACCGGGCGTATGAGCTCTTTGCGCACCACTTTACCGAGATTTCGGGGGATCTCGAGATTCTTCAGAGCGAGGGGATGCAGGCCGTGCGACAGGTAGACCCGAACATGGTCATCAAAAAGCGAAACGGCAAGGACGCCGAAGTGCAGGAAGGCTGGAAGGGGCATGTGCTGCCCTTTGACTTGGTGCAACAGGTTTGCCTCCTGGAAAAATTACACGCGTTGCAGGAAAAGCGGGAGGAGCTCGCGGAGATTCCGGCTGCCTATGAAGAGTTGCTCGAAAATCTCAGTGAGGATGAGAAAGAGCAGATTACCGATGCGCTGAATGATACCAACGATGCCTTTGTCTTTAAAAAAATATCAAGCTCGTAGTAAAGCAGCTGCAGGAAGATAAGGCGGCAAATGGAGAGCTGATCCGGGTGCTGAAGCAGGCGGATGCAAAGAGTGCCGCGGAAAAAGCGCCTGAAGACAGAAATCAAAGAAGCGGAGGATGCGCTGCACGAGGAGACCAGAGGCGTGATACAGGCGCTGACGGACGAAGAAGTGCGGACACTCTTACACGAGAAGTGGGCAGCGCCGATTGAATCCGGCATTCAGGAACTCCCGAAAGAACTGCTCGGGCAATTCACGAAGGAGATTGAGGCGCTCTCCAAGAAGTATGCGGTCACGATGAGCGCGCTCGATGCCGAGATACGCGAGACCGAGCGCGAACTCGCAGCCATGCTCGGCGAATTGACTGGCTCCGAAGCAGATATGGCTGGCATTGAGGAACTCCGTAAACTCCTCGGGGAGGATATCCATGGCTGAGAGAAGAGTGCCGAGAATCCGCTTCAAAGGGTTTGAGGAAGATTGGGAACAGCGTAAGTTAGGTGAAATCGGAAATATAATAACAGGATCGACTCCATCGACAGAACATACCGAGTACTATTCAGAAACAGGAATTCCGTGGGTTACTCCAACAGATATTACTGACAGTATAATAACGGAAACATTGAAGCGACTTAGCGTAGAGGGAGAAAAATTGGGCGAATAGTTCCGGCGGGAACCATTCTAGTCACTTGCATCGCGAGTATTGGAAAGAATGCAATGCTTGCTGTTAAAGGAAGTTTCAATCAGCAAATTAATGGACTTGTTGCCAATAGGCAGGAATATGATACTTATTTTTTGTTGGCAGAGAGTGTTAATTGGTCAATGAGGATGAAGGCAGAAGCCGCCGCTGGTACAATGCAGATAGTTAATAAACACGAATTTTCATCAATCGTAGCAAATATACCCGAATTGCGAGAGCAAAGTAGAATTGGAGATTGCTATAGGCGTATAAATTCCCTTCTCTCCCTTCATCAGCGTAAGCTTGAAAAGCTGAAAATTCTCAAAAAAGCGATGCTCGAAAAAATGTTCCCCAAAAACGGAGAAAAAGTTCCAGAAATTCGGTTTTCAGGATTTGCGGACGATTGGGAACAGCGTAAGCTGGGGAAAGTAGTAAATGAAATTACCAGAACAGATGAGAATTCAGATGCCCCAGTTATGATGATAACAGCAAGTGACGGTTTCATTAATCAGTCTGAGCGTTACTCAACAGATAATGCTGGTCAAAGTTTAAGAAGATATATTCTTCTTGAAAGAGGTGAACTTGCCTATAATCACGGCGCATCTAAACTTCGTCCGTACGGATCATGTTTTGCACTGACAACAGAAGAGAAGGCTCGTGTCCCTTTTTGTGTATCACTGCTTTTCGACAGATAAAGAAGAACCAGAGCTACTATCTCTTGTGCTGAATGGAAAATCCGTCGAATTACAGCTAAAGAAGATTGTTTCTTCTGGAGCACGAATGGATGGATTATTAAATATATCCTTTGAGAAATATTCTTCTATTCCAATAAATTTGCCGGTTAAGTTGGAGCAGACTAAAATAGTGGATTTCTTCCGCTCATTGGATAAGGTTCTCTCCCTTCATCAGCGTAAGCTCGAAAAATTGCGCCAAATTAAGAAGTCTATGCTAGAGAGAATGTTTGTCTGAGGATTCGAGGCGAGAAATCAGTCGAAAAAACGGAACAGAGCAGAAATCATGTCACTGAATTGCATCGTGAGCGTCTTTTGGTGACTTACGGTGCTTTTCTTGTGAGGAAGATGAAAGAAGGCATTGTGAAGAAGAGGAGATTTCTTGGGAACAGCGTAAGCTGGGGGAAATTGCTGGTATTCATGATGGAGTGCATCAGACTCCGGAATATGTGGATTCGGGAATTATGTTTCTTTCAGTAGAAAATATAGCGACATTGAAATCTAACAAGTTCATCTCTGAAGAGGCTTTTGGTCGTGATTACAAGAACTATCCTGTAAAAGGAGATGTTTTGATGACGCGAATAGGGGATGTTAGGAACAGCTAATGTGGTAGAGACAACAGAGAAACTTGCATTTTATGTGAGCCTTGCGCTTATAAAGCCTAACAAAATAGATTCGTATTATTTGTGTAACGCGATTCATTCTAGTAGATTTCAGAGAGAACTGAGAGACAGAACACTGCTAACCGCAGTGCCCAAGAAAATCAACAAGAACGAAATTGGAGAGGGGATCATAAGTAGCCCAACGCTTAGGGAGCAAGAATTAATTGGGAGATATTTCAGAAATTTGGATACCCTTCTCTCCCTTCATCAGCGTAAGCCTTTTTGAGGAGTATGAGGCTTTTTGAGGCGACAGAGTGTTTCTTGGGAACAGCGTAAGCTGGGGGAGATTGCAGAAAAAAGTTTTTCGAAAAAGAATTGTGGAATGCAATATAGCTTGACACTGACAAATTCAGCAGAGTTTGGAGTGATTGCTCAGAGAGATTTTTTTGACCATGACATAGCAAAAGCATCCAGTTTAAATGGATATTATGTAGTTCACAATGAGGATTTTGTGTATAATCCTAGAATTTCTGTGTCAGCACCTGTAGGGCCGGTAAATCGCAATAAACTTGGGAAAACCGGAGTAATGTCTCCGCTTTATACGGTGTTTCGCCCGCATGACATTAACGCGACCTACCTAGAATACTTTTTCAAAAGCGGATATTGGCACAAGTTTATGAACTTCAACGGAGATTCCGGAGCAAGAGCAGATAGATTCTCAATTAAAGACCAGGTGTTTTTTGAAATGCCAATCCCGTTCTCAGACCCCATAGAACAGCGAAAGATAGGGAACTATTTGAAACGATTGGATACCCTTCTCTCCCTTCATCATCGACAGTGTTTGACCCTCGCATTTCACAGAATCAGGAGGTTTTTTCATGGAAGCATTTACCCGGGAGGCGGATTTTGAGCGGGCGCTGATTGCTGCACTCCAGCGTCAGGGTTGGAAGAATGACCGGAGCGACCAGAATAACAGTTGGGAAGACAGAGCTCTTCTCTACCGTCCGACCGAGGAGGATTTGCTGCAGAACTGGGCGGATATTTTATACCAGAACAACCAGGATGTGGACCGCCTGAATCATGTGCCCCTCCTTCGGGAAGAGATGCAGGAGCTCATCGAGAAAATCAAGGCGCAGCGTACCCCTCTGGCGCTGAACGGGTTCATCAACGGGCGCACGGTCACAATCACCCGGAAGAGCCCGGAGGATACCCTGCATTTCGGCAAAGAGGTGAGTCTCAAAATCTACGACCGCTTTGAGATTATGGCGGGACAGAGTGTCTATCAGATTGTCGAACAGCCGATTTTTCCGCGGCACGATGCGGTGTTGCAGGACAGGCGCGGGGACGTGATGCTCTTAATCAACGGGATGCCGCTCTTCCACATTGAATTAAAGCGTTCGGGCGTGCCGGTCATGGAGGCGGTGCATCAGATTGAAAAGTATGCGCACGAGGGTGTCTTCACGGGACTCTTCTCGCTGGTGCAGATTTGTCGCGATGAATCCGGAAGAGACCTTGTACTTTGCAAATCCGGGGCCCGACGGCAAATTCAATCCGGATTTCTATTTTCACTGGGCAGATATGAACAATGAGCCGATGAACGAATGGCACCGGGTGACCGATAGCCTGCTCTCTATTCCGATGGCGCACCGGCTCATCGGTCTCTATACGGTCGCGGACGATGCCGACGGCGTCTTAAAGGTACTGCGGAGCTATCAGTTCTGGGCGGTCAATCAGATTACAACGCGGGTACAGCGGCAGAAATGGGAGAGCGGCAATCAGCTTGGCGGTTATATCTGGCATACGACAGGCTCCGGCAAGACCATGACTTCGTTCAAGGCGGCACAGTTGATTTCCTATACGAAGGATGCCGACAAGGTGGTCTTTCTGATGGATCGGATTGAGCTCGGCGTTCAGTCCCTGAAAGAGTACCGCGCCTTTGCGGACCGCGCGGACGATGTGCAGGACACCGAGGACACGATTGCGCTGATTGCCAAGTTAAAGAGCAAAGACCCGAAGAATATGCTGATTGTCTCCTCGATTCAGAAGATGAGCAATATTAAGGACGATGCCGAGTCAAAGCTCCGCGGGCGTGATCTGGAAGAGATGCAGAGCAAGCGCCTTGTGTTCATCATTGACGAGTGCCATCGCTCGACATTCGGCGACATGCTCTCCTCAATTAAGAGGACTTTTCCGAATGCGCTGTTTTTTGGCTTTACGGGAACGCCGGTCTTTACGGAAAATGAGCGGGCGCTCAGCACAACCAGTGATATTTTCGGCGATGAGCTGCACCGCTACAGCATTGCGGACGGCATTCGCGACAGGAATGTGCTCGGGTTTGACCCGCTGATGGTCTGTGTCTATCCGGATAAAAAGCTCCGGCAGCTGGTCGCACTGCATGAGGCAGGCGCGAGCTCTGAGGAAGAGGTCTTACAGGACCCGAAGAAAAGCGCCATTTACTATGAATTTCTGAATGATGTGCCGATGGCGGGACGTTGGCAGGAAGACGGTACTTACGAGAAGGGAATTGAGGACTATCTGCATGAAAGAGCGTTCCGGGATTTTGTTCTGACAGATGAGTACCAGTGGAATATTGTCGATCATATCCGGAAGAACTGGAATACGCTGAGTCGCGGCAGCAAATTCCATGCAATCTTTGCGACCGACAGCATTCCGGAGGCAGTGCGCTATTACAAGAAGTTCCGCGAGCGGTATCCGGAGCTACGCGTGACCGGACTGTTTGACCCGACCATTGACAACAAGGGAGGTCAAAAGTCGTTCGAAAAAGAAGAAGGTCTGAAAGTGATGCTCGAGGACTACAACGCGCGCTACGGGCAGCGCTTTGACATCGGCGGCTATGACAAGTTCAAGAAAGATGTGGCGGCGCGGCTTGCGCACAAAAAGCCTTATGAGCGTGTCAAGCCGGAGCAGCAACTGGATCTTTTGATTGTCGTGAATCAGATGCTCACCGGCTTTGACTCGAAGTGGATCAATACGCTCTACCTCGACAAGGTTCTCGAATACCAGAACCTGATTCAGGCATTCTCGCGCACGAATCGCCTCTATAACAGCAATGAGAAACCCTTTGGTTCCATCCGCTATTACCGCTACCCGCACAGCATGAAGCGGAACATTGAGGCAGCGGTGAAGCTCTACTCCGGAGACAGGCCGATTGGTCTGTTTGCCGATCATCTACCGGATCATTTGCGGCATATGAATGAGAGCTTTGAGGATATGATGGCGATTTTCAAAGAGGCGGGTATTCCGGACCTCGACCATCTGCCGGAAGATATGGTTCTCAGGGCAAAGTTTGCCGAGACCTTTCGCGAGTTCTGCACTTATTTACAAGCAGCGGAGATTCAGGGCTTCACCTGGGATCGGCAGACCTATTCCGCCGAAGCGGACGCCGAAGGCGGAGGTGAGACAATAGTTGTAAAGCCGACGGAAGCACATTTTATGTTGTTTCTGCAGCGTTACAAGGAACTCCGTCCGGAAAAGACAGAGGGCGATGGAGGGGATCCGGAGGAAACGCCGACCTTTTCGCTGGATCCCTATCTCACGGAGTTGGAGACAGGAAAAATTGACAATGACTATATGAACTCCCGTTTCCGGAAATATCTGCGAAAGCTGAATGACGGCAGTGCCACAGAGGAGGAGCGGGCGGAGACACTCGAGGAACTGCACAAGAGTTTTGCCTACTTGTCGCAGGAAGAGCAGCGCTTGGCCGATCTTTTTCTCGCCGATGTCGGCGCCGGCACCATCAGTCTGGACACGGGAAAGGGGTTTCGTGACTATCTCGCGGAGTATGCAAACCGGGAGAAAACACAGCAGAGGCGTCGCGTGGTGAAATACACCGGCTGCGATGAAACACTGCTGACGGAGATGACGGAACAGCATATCGCGGAAGATGAACTGAATCAGTACGGAAGGTTTGACCGCTTGAAAAAGAGCATCGACATAGAGGCGGCAAAGCGCTACTTTGAGGAAGTAGAGGGAAAGTCGCTCCCCCCTGTTTATTGTCAACAATCGCCTGGAACAACTGCTCAAGGAGTTTATTTTGGCGGGTGGATTTGATATCCCGATTCCCGGGGTTGACAGACAGCAGGAGGAATGAGGCGGCAAGAGTGGCCTCCTTCATCGGCGTAGGAAGGAGAAACTATGACAAATGCGTTTCAACCGACTGACTGCCTGAAGGACTACTATAGAACCTGGATTGTTGTTTACAAGGAGGGGGCCATTCGCGAAGTTACACTTGCAAAGTATCGGATGAGCCTCGCCTGGGTGGAGCGGCTCGCACCGAGTCTCAGACTCTGCGAGCTGACCCGGGTTGCTTACCAGCAGCTCCTGAATGCCTATGCATTGGAGCATGAGCGCCAAACGACCATGGATTTCCATCACCAGTTAAAAGGTGCCATTCTCGACGCGGTCGATGACGGACTCATTCCCCGCGATCCGACCCGAAAAGTGATTATCAAGGGGAAACTGCCTGCCGAAAAGAAACGGAAGTATCTGAACCAGTTCGAACTGCACGCCTTGCTCCGAAGTCTGAAACTCGGAGAGCGGGCAGATTGGGACTGGTTCATCTTGTTGGTGGCAAAGACAGGCCTCCGGTTTTCGGAGGCGCTCGCGCTCACACCGGCGGATTTTGATTTTGCACACCAGACGTTATCGGTCACAAAGACCTGGAATTATAAGGACGGCGGCGGATTCGCGCCGACCAAGAACCGTTCTTCGTTGCGGAAAGTGCAGCTTGACTGGCAGCTGATTATGCAGTTCGCCGTACTGGTAAAAGACTTGCCGACGGATCAGCCGATCTTGTGCCGGGAGAGAAGGTCTACAATTCAACTGTCAATGACCGTCTGGAGCGCTACTGCAGGGCACTCGACATTCCCGTGATTTCCGTGCACGGGCTTCGTCACACGCATGCGTCGATTTTGCTCTATGCGGGTGTCTCGATTGCGAGTGTGGCGCGCCGCCTCGGCCACGCGAGTATGACCACGACACAGAAAACGTACCTGCATGTGATTCAGGAACTCGAGAATCAGGACATTGACCTCGTGATGAGGTCGCTTGCAAACCTGCGCTAAGTAAACTGCTGCCGATGAAGGAAGGTGTCAGGTCTGCGGAGAGGGGTGTCACTTGCATTTTGCACGAGTAAGTAATATCCTAGAAGCATGACAAGTAGGGAAATCGGGGAAAGAGGCGTAATATGGATACAATGACAACTGTTTTTACGGATAACGCGAAAGTGATGCCAAAAGGACAAGTTACGATTCCGAAGGATGTCAGAAAGGCGCTGGGAGTTGAGGCAGGAGACCGAGTAACCTTTGTTGTAAGCCAAGGGGGAGGTGAGAATCATCAATTCAGCGGTTTATGCGATGAAACTTTTACAGGAGGGTATGCAAGGGCAGGCAGAGGCAGCAGCGATTCAGAGCGAGGATGATGTTCTGAAGCTTGCCAAATCCGTGAGAGCTGAGGAATAAGATGAAAATCTTTATTGATACCAATATTCTGATTTCAGCAGCATTATTTCCCGGGAGTATGCCGGAAAAAGCGTATCAGAAAGCTGTATCATATCCGAATGAGGCAGTTATCAGTGATATGAATCTCGAAGAGTTGCGTCGGATTTTTAATAAGAAATTTCCGGACAAAGTTCCGTTGCTCTCGATGTTTATATCGATATTGGCAGTTTCCGTACAAATTGTAAGAGTGCCTGATACGGAATATCCGGAAGAAGCGCAGATCAGGGATGAGAAGGATCGACCGATTTTCAGAGCCGCGCTCCACTGTAAAGCGGATTACTTTTTGACCGGAGATAAAGATTTTTTAGAAGCAGGATTGAACAATCCCAAAATTCTGAGTCCCTCAGATTTTATGAAGTTATAGATTGCGATTGAATTGCATATGAAAGAAGCGGGTATCTCCTTCGGAGATACCCGCTTTTCCCTATCTGAGCTGTTTTATCATAGGAACGGTGTTGTTCACCCCTTTTTCCTTAAGCCTCGCCTCAATCGCCTCGTTCACAATGCGGAGTGCCTGAATCCGCGCAAAGTACTTGTCGTTTCCTGCGAGTATGTGCCAGGGGTGCGGTTTCGGTCGAAGTGTAGCGGAGCATATCGTTCACCGCGGTCTCGTAGAGCGCCCACTTTTCGCGGTTCCGCCAGTCCTCGGCGGTGATTTTCCACTGCTTCTCGGGCGTGCGCTCTCTGGCGCGGAAGCGCTTCAGCTGTTCGTCCTTGCTGATGTGGATCCAGAATTTGACCACAAGGGTGCCGCTCGCTGCGAGGTAGGATTCAAAGTCATTGATTTCCCCGTAGGCGCGCTTCCAATCCGCCTCGCTGCAAAAGCCCTCAATCCGTTCGACGAGGACGCGCCCGTACCAGGTCCGGTCAAAGATGGCAATGTGGCCGCTCTTCGGGAGGCGGGCATAGAAGCGCCAGAGGAAGTGGCGCTTTTTCTCTTCCGGCGTGGGGCTCGCAATGGGGAGCGCCGCATAGCCGCGGGCATCGAGCGGGGAGGAGAGGCGCTTAATGCAACCGCCTTTTCCGGCCGCATCCCAGCCTTCAAAGCCGACCACCAGCGGGATGCGCTTTAAGTAGAGGAGATTCTGGTTCTTTGCGAGGCGTGCCTTTTCTTCTTTGAGGCAGTCCTTGTATTCCTCTCGTGTGAGGGACTGCGTTAAGTCGACCTCCGAAAGGGAAAGCGGTTTCGCGGAGGCGGGCAGAGGCAGAGAGACGTTTTCGGATTTTCCGCTGCGCCGCTCCTCAAGCCGCGCTTGCACGGCATCGATTACGGTGCGGAACACCTGTACCGCAGCGGCGCGACTGTCCATGCCGGAGACCAAGGTCCAGGGCGCTTCGGCGGACTGTGTTTTCTCTATCATGCGGTCAAAGGCGCTGTAGTAGTCCTCATAGTGCGAAAGCTGTTTCCGGTCGGACTTCACGACGCGGAAGGCGGTCTCCGGGTTCTCGGATAGTTCCTTTAAGCGCGCCTTCATCTCCCGCTTTGAGATGTGGAGGAAAAATTTGAGAATTAAGTAGCCGTTGTCCGTGAGCGTCTTTTCAAAGCGGCGGATGTAGGCGAGCCGCGTTTCCACGCAGCGCGGGGGAGAGCTTATCCGCAATCGCGCGGACGGAGACCTCCTGATACCAGGAGCGGTCCATAATCGAAAACATGCCCTCCTCCGGGATGGTGAGCCAGTGGCGGCGAAGGTAGGGATAGCGCTGTTCGAGTTCGGTCGGTGCCTGGGTGTTCACGACCTTAAACCAGCGGGGATCCAGATTTTTGATGAGACGCCCTATCATCTTGCCCTTTCCGGCTGCTGACCAACCTTCAAAGAGAATAATGACCGGGAGTCCGGCGCTGCGCAGCGGCGCATCCAGGGCGGCAAGCTGCTGTTTTAGCGCGGGCATCAGAGCCTCATAGTCGGCTTTTTCGAGTTTCACTTTGAGATTCACTTCTTCCAACATGGCATAGCCCTCACTTTCTAATGAAAAGTGTAGCACAGATTTCGCGTCTGTCCATTGCCTTGCGTCTTTTCGGGAACTTCGCTACAATGGTGGGCATGTAAAAAAGAGGGAGTGTTGCATGAGAGAACTTATCTTTTCGCTCGCGCCGATGGAGGGCATCACGGGCTACGTATATCGAAATGCGCTGAAGCGCTGCTACGGGGGTGTTGCGCGCTTTTATTCGCCTTTTATCTCGCCGGGGCATGCGGGCGCGGGCATCACGAAGCGCGACCGGCGCGACATTCTGCCGGAGAACAATGCGGGCGTGCCGCTGATTCCGCAGCTCTTAACGAACAACGCGGAGGATTTTCTCTATGCGGCGGAAATTCTGAGAGACTACGGCTACAAGGAACTCAATCTGAACCTCGGCTGTCCCTCGGGCACGGTCACGGCGAAGAAGAAGGGCGCGGGCTTTCTTACGGAGCTCCCGGCGCTCAGGCATTTTTTTGAAGAGGTATTTCGCAACTTACCTGCGGATACGAAGCTCGGCGTGAAGACGCGGCTCGGCGTCAAGGACCCGGCGGAGTTTCCGGCGATTCTCGAAATTTATAACGACTTTCCGCTCTCCGAGCTCATAGTCCACCCGCGGATTCAGAAGGAGTTTTACCGGGGAACGGTGCACCTCGACATGTTTTCTCTGGCTGCGGAGGGGGCAAAGATGCCGCTCGGCTATAACGGAGATCTCATCGACGAAGAGGACATAAACCGCATTTCGGAGCGCTTCCCCGCGGTCTCTCATATCATGCTCGGGCGAGGCTTGTTGCGAGACCCCATGCTCCCGGCGCGCTATTTGAGACGCCTTCGCGGCGAGGCAGCGCTCTCCGCGGAAGAAGAGAAGCGGCAGCGCCATGCCTTCCATGCGGCGCTCCTTCAGGGCTACCGGGAGAGTTTTCTCTATGAAAATGCGACGCTCTGCCGCATGAAGGAGGTCTGGGACTATCTGGGACTTGCTTTTCCGGAACAGGAGAGAGCGGTGCGGGAACTCAAAAAGAGCAAGACCCTCGGCGAGTACGAACTGCGGGCGGAGCAGTTGCTCACGCTTTAAGCGGAAAAGACCGGAAAAGCCGAATGCAACCGGAAAACAAAGTGAGACACAAAAAAAATCCGCAGACAGCTCATTTGTCTGCGGATTTTTCATGTCTGCCATCGGCTTTGCATACGGATGCATGCCCGAAAGGTCCGCGGTCTTTGCGCGTTACAGCAGGGTGATGTTGTGGGCCGCGCAGGTCTCGATCATCTCCTCGGGCCATATGCTCGCCTGTACTTCGCCGATGTGCGCTCTGCCGAGTAAAAGCATGCAGAGACGGCTCTGGCCGATACCGCCGCCTATGGTATAGGAAGTTCGCCGTTTAAGAGCGCCTTGTGATAGGGGAGCTCGCGGCGGTTCTCGCAGCCCGCGAGTTTCAACTGAGCGTCAAGGCTCTCCGGGGAGACGCGTATGCCCATGCTCGAGAGTTCGAGTGCGCACTGCAGGGGCTCGAACCAGCAGAGAATGTCGCCGTTTAAACTCCAGTCATCGTAGTCCGGCGCGCGGAGGTCGTGCGGTTCGCCGTTCGAGAGTGCCGCACCGATCTGCTCCACGAAAACCGCGCCGCACTCGCGCGCAATCGCATTTTCGCGCTCCTTCGGGCTGAGCTTCGGGTAGCGCTTCAGAAGCTCTTCGGAAGTGATGAAGGTGATTTCCCGCGGGAGGCGGTAGCAGGCATCCGGGTACTTATACCAGACCTCATGCTGCATGTGCTTGATGATGGTGTAGATGCGCTGCACGGTGTCCTCGAGCACCTCAAGGCTTCGGTCTTCCTTCCGGAGCACACGTTCCCAGTCCCACTGGTCCACATAGAAGGAGTGGAGGTTATCCGGCGTCTCGTCGCGGCGGATTGCGTTCATATTGGTATAGAGGCCTTCGCCCGGCTTAAAGCGATAGCGCTTTAAAGCAAGGCGCTTCCACTTTGCGAGGGACTGCACGACTTCAATGTTTTCGCCCGGCAGAGTAAGCAGGTCAAAGTTTACCGGCCGCTCCACGCCGTTTAAGTTGTCGTTTAAACCGCTCTTTTCGGTCACAAAGAGGGGCGCGGAGACGCGCTCCAAATTCATCTGGCGGCCGAATTCCTTCTGAAACAAATCGCGAATAAACTTAATTGCCTCCTGGGTTTCACGGACAGAGAGCACGGGATCGTAGTGCTCCGGAATGACCAGTGCCATGGTTTGCCTCCATTCTGCTAAGCGAAATAAAAATTTCGTTACAGCATAGCACGCGTAAAAGAAGGGTGCAAGGTTTTTTCAGCTTCAGCTTCCAAATTCGGGAGGAGGATGCTAGAATGAAGGATAAAGATTTCATTAAGGCGGAGGTATGGCGAAGACAGGGCGATGGAACGGAAACAAAAGAAAATACTGGGTGGCGCTGCGATAGCTCTCTGTGCTTGTTACTTGGGCGGCGCTGCTTTTTTTGCGGGGCATACGTACCCCAATACGACGGTGGACGGGAAGGATGCCTCCCTGCTCTCCTATACGAGAGCGCAGGCGTTAATCACAGCGGCGGCGACCGAGGGCTCCCTCGGGATTCGCGTCAAGGATCTGAGTTATTCCTTGCATCGAAAGGATGTGCTCGGGGTTGAGAGTCGGGACAACTGGAAGGAAGCGCTCTCGGAGGGAAGCTCGTTTGCCTGGCCGCTTGCGCTGTTCCGAAGACACGAACTTTTGAGCAAGCGCACGCTGGATGTGCACCGCGAGGAAGTTGAAAAACACTTGGAGGAGCAGGGGCTTTTCGAACTCTCTCTCCCCCGCGAAGGATGCAACGCTCTCGGAGTTTGCGGAAGATGCCGGCTATTCGATAGTCCCGGCGGAGACCGGTTGGAGTGCAGATAAGGAAGAACTTCTGAATCTCGTGGAGCAGGCGCTGGTATCGGACCGGACGGAACTGGATCTCACCGACACCTTTGCGGTGCAGCCCGCGGTGCAGACGGACGATGCGGCACTCACCGAGAAGATGAACGCGAGAAATCTGCTGGTGCGGCACAATTTCACCTTCTTCATCGGTCCGGTGACGCAGCAGCTTGACAGCGCGACCTTGAACAGCTGGCTCGTTGAGACGCGCGAGGGCGCGACCGGACTGGATTACGCTTCGATTGAGGCCTATGTGAACGGTCTGCAGGATCGGTTCACCCCCTCGCTCGCAAGCCTGTCCGCGGAAAACGGCGGTGAGAACTATATCGTGGACAGCGAGCTCACCATGCAGATTCTCTGCAACAAGCTCGGTATTAACCGCCCGGCCCGGGAGACCGACGCACAGCGGAGAACGCGCGAGGCGGCGAACGCCAAGATTTTGAAACAGGCAAAGCGCGCGGCAAAACGCGAAAAGAACAAGGAAAGGCGGAGCAGATTTTACGGGAAGCCGAGGCAAAGCAGACGCCCGCACCGGAGTTGATTGCGACCCTAAAGTCCGAGGAAGAGAGAGCGGCGGATGCCGAGAACCCGATTTTGGTTGCAAAACTTCGGGACGGCATTTTCATTGAGAACTTGCCGGATGAAGCGGCGGCGGAGCCGGAACTCGCAACGCCCTCCGAGACGGTGCGTGTCGAAACGGTCGGCAGCGATACGATTACCATAGGTGCCGCACCGGCGGAAAGCGAAACGGTTGAGAGTTTGAACCCCGAGGGTCAGTCATCCGAGGCGACGGAGAGCACAGAGCCGACACGCGAGGCGCCGAAGTCGCTGAACGGTGAAGTCAAAATGGCAAAGGATGATATTTTTCGTCCCGGTGCTCGCGGCGGATCCGGAGTTTCAGCTGGGACACGGCCTGACCTACATCGACATCAGCATCGAGAAGCAGAGAGTAATCCTCTTTGAGAACGGCAGAAAGGTCATGGAGAGCGCCTGTGTGACGGGAACACCGAACCGCGAGCGCGCAACCCACTACGGCAGCTTCCGCATCAACTATAAGCAGAGAAACCGTATACTCCGCGGTTCGCAGAAGCTCTACGAGGCCTTCGTGAGCTACTGGATGCCGTTTGACGGCGGCATCGGCCTGCACGATGCAACCTGGCGCGGAAGTTTCGGCGGGAACATCTACAAGTCGAACGGTAGCCACGGCTGTATCAACCTGCCGCCTGCCTTTGCAAAGCAGCTCTATGAGCGCGTCACTGTCGGCATGCCGGTCTACGTGCACTGAGACTGACTTGACAGTCGGAATGCGGCAAACTAGAATAAAACAGAACAGAAACGAGACGGGGTGCTGCGCGCAGCTGAGACCGGGAAACCGGAACCCGAACACCTGATTTGGGTAATGCCAACGTAGGAATTCACAGACAGACAGAGATGCCGAGAGGCAGCTCTGTCTTTTTTTACGGGAGAAACGATATGGAGCGAAAAACAGCGCTTACGGTCGCCGGCAGTGATTCGAGCGGCGGCGCGGGCATACAGGCGGATTTAAAGACCTTCCTTGCCCAGGGGGTCTACGGGATGAGCGCGGTCACGGCGCTGACCGCGCAGAATACCTGCGGGGTCACGGCGATTATGACCGTAACGCCGGAATTTCTCGCGGCGCAATTGGACGCGGTCTACGAGGACATTCCGCCGGACGCGGTCAAGGTCGGCATGTGCGCGAGCGAGGTGTTGATACGTACCATGGCGGAGCGATTTCGCTTTTATAAAACCGAGCGCCTCGTGGTGGATCCGGTCATGGTCGCGACCAGCGGCGCGCGTCTCATTGAGGAGACGGCGGTACAGGCACTCACGGAAGAACTGTTTCCGCTCGCAAGTCTGATTACGCCCAATTTACCGGAGGCGGAACTTTTGCTCGGCGCGCCGATTCGCGGCGCGGCGGCCATGGAGAAAGCCGCAAAAGAACTTTGGTCGCGCTACGGTACGCCTGTCCTATTAAAGGGCGGGCACGATAAAACACGCGCGGATGACTATCTCTATCTCGGCAGCGAGGGCGGAATGTGGCTTCGCGCAGAGCGCATTGCGACCGAAAACACCCACGGCACCGGCTGCACCCTGAGCAGCGCAATCGCGGCGAATCTCGCAAAGGGTGTTGCACTCACGGAGGCGGTGATACGCGGGAAAGCCTATGTGCGCGGCGCGCTGCTTTCGGGGCTCTCGCTCGGAAAAGGCAGCGGCCCCTTGGATCACGCTTGGAATCTTGAGGAGAAACAATGACGGCACTTGAATTTTCGGAGGTTCGCTTCCGCTATACCGCGGAAAGCCCTCTCCTGTTGGACGGGCTTTCTTTTTCGCGTGGAAGCGGGGGAATTTGTCTCGATTCTCGGCCCGAGCGGTGCGGGGAAGAGCAGTCTCTTTCGCCTGATGAACGGCCTTCTCGCGCCGGAGAGCGGCAAGATACTTGTCGGCGGCGCGTCTGTTTCGGCGGAGCAAAGCCGCTGCGGCTACATGCCGCAGCAGGACCTGCTCTTTCCCTGGAGAACGGTCGCGGAGAATGTGGGATTGCCGCTTGAACTCGGCCGGCAGCCCCACAGCGCGGCGGAGCGGAAAGAAAGGGTTGCGGAGGTGCTTTCCGCGGTCGGCCTCGGTGACTGGGCGGAAAAGAGTCCGCTTGCGCTCTCCGGCGGTATGCGGCAGCGGGCGGCTTTTGCGCGCACTTTGCTCACAGGCGCGGAACTGCTTTTGCTCGATGAGCCCTTTTCGGCGCTCGACTATATGACGCGGCTCTCCATGCGGGAGTGGCTCCTCGAGCGTTGGCAGCAGGAGAGGCGCACCATACTCTTTGTGACCCACGATGTCGAAGAGGCCGTCTTTCTCTCGGAGCGCATCCTGGTGATTGCCGAGCAGCCGGTGCGGCGCTTGCGCGAATTTCGCGTGCCGCTTTCCTATCCGCGGAGCGTGGAGAGTCTCGGCGAGCCGGGGGCACTGGAATTAAAGCGGGAGTTGATAGCGCTTTTGTCGCGGGAGATGGCGGTATGAGAGAAGAGAAATTTGCGGGGCGACTTCCGTCTCTCCTCACCATGGCGGGCTTTTTCCTTCTCTGGGAAGTGCTCGCACGGCGTATGAACGCGGCCTATATTTTGCCCGCGCCGACGCAAATCGTGAAGCGCATCTATGAGCTCAGGGCGCCGCTCTTTCTGGTGCATTTGCCGGCGACCATGGCGGTCGTGGCGCTCTCGCTCACGATATCGGCGGCGCTCGGTATTTTCCTCGCCGTGCTCATGGATCAGAGCCGAACCGCGGAGCGGGCGCTCTACCCGCTTCTTGTCGCTTCGCAGACCATACCGACCACCGCGCTCGCGCCGCTCTTTGTGCTCTGGCTCGGCTACGGGATTTGGAGCAAGGTGCTGGCGGCCGTGCTCATGACCTTTTTCCCGATTGCGGTGACCCTTTCGGACGGTTTTCGAGCCATTCCGCCGGAGATGACGGAACTCATGCAGACCCTCGGGGCGACACGTTGGCAGCTCTTCCGGAAACTTAAACTTCCGGCGGTGTTACCTTACTTTTTCACGGCAATACGAATGGCAATCCCGCTCTCGGTGATCGGCGCGGCGATCGGCGAATGGCTCGGCGCACAGGCGGGACTCGGCTATTTTTCGCGCCGCATGATGACACAGCTGGACGGCGCGGGAGTGTTTGCGCCGATTGTGCTCTTAAGCCTCGCGGCCATGCTCTTAACGGAGTTTGCAAAGCGCATCGAACAGAGGGCACTGCGTTTTCGAAACCAAAGACAGACAGAACAAGACAGCAAACAGAGGAGGAAGGACAGATGAAGAAGGGATTCGGAAAGGAGAGTATTGGCGGCGGCCTCGGCCTTTGTGCTCGCGGCTTCGCTGGCGGCCTGCGGCACGCAGAAAAAGAAGGAGGCGGGTTTACAGGACGTGAACATTGTCCTCGACTGGTATCCGAATGCGATTCACGCCTTTATCTATGAGGCGATTGAGCGCGGCTATTACGCGGAGGAAGGCCTCAATGTCCACGTGCAGTTCCCCCTCGAACGAGAACGATGCAATTTCGCTCGTCTCCGCGGGCAAGGCGGAATTCGGTCTCTACTACCAGCAGGATATTATTCAGATGGTAGCGGATCAGGGCGTCAAGGTGAAGTCACTCGGCGCGGTCTGCCAGAGTCCGCTGAATATTGTCCTCTCGCTGAAGGATAAGAACATTCAAAGCCCGAAGGACCTCGAGGGCAAGACGGTCGGCTACGCGGGAACGCCGCTCTCCGAGGCCATGATCTCGGTGCTCATGCGCAATGTCGGCGCGGATACGAGCGCCCTTACTTTAAAGAATGTGGGCTTTGACCTCATGAGCTCCATGACCACAGGGCAGGTGGATGCGACCATAGGCTGCCTTGTGAACCACGAGGTGCCGCAGCTTGAGGAAGAGGGCTTTGCGCTCAACTACTTCTCGCCGAGCGACTACGGCGTGCCGAACTACTACGAACTCTGCCTGATCACCAACGATAAGGTGTTGAAGGAGCAGCCCGAACTCGCGGAGAAGTTTGTGCGCGCGTCGAAGAAGGGCTTTGAAGACTTTAAGAGCAATCCCGCGGCCTCGGTGAAGCTGCTGCTCGAGAAGCAGAATGCCGAAAACTTCCCGCTCAGCGAGAGTGTTGAGCAAAAGAGCGCGGACGTTCTGCTTCCCAAAATGGAGACAGAGGCGGCTCCCTTCCTCTCCCAGACCGAGAGCTCCTGGCAGGAGAACATCGACTGGATGAAGCAGGAGGGACTCATTCAGAGAGCGCCGGAACTCACGGAACTGCTTCCGGAAAACAGCGGAAACTGAACTGCTTCCGCGGCCGCGCAAACCGGGCGAAAGTACTTGTGCCGCGGCGCAAAGAAGCGCAGAGATTGCGGTCGGAACGGGTTTCGAGCGCCGTGAAGAAACGGACGGATGGAGAAGGGCGAACAGTAGAAACAGAAAAACTATAATAAAAGAACTATAAAAAGAGACAGCGCCCTGCGGCGCTGTCTCTTTTTGCAACACCGGAAGTCGCGCCGCGCTCTTACAGCACCGGGCGCTGAGTTGACTTCGTGTAGGCCTGTGACGAGATTACGGTCGATTTTTGTGTGGTACCGGCTGTGCGCCGAGTTACCGATGTGTTTGATGGGTATTTGTGTACTTAGCACAATATTCTCTGCTTTGCCTGCGGCGGTACAAGAAAAATATCGGGCTCTTCCTCGGTTTTGTACTTCAAAAAGAAATAAATACGCACAATGCGGAAAAGCCGAGTATAATAATAACGGTGGCGGCAGACGGTCGCCGCATACGAAAAAGGAGGAGACAAATGGCAAAGAAACTTCTTGAGACTGTGCCGAATTACAGCGAAGGGCGCGACATGGAAAAGGTGGCAAAGATTGCCGCTTGCTTCAAGAACAGAAAAGGTGTTCGCCTTTTGGATTGCCAGACAGACGTGAACCACAATCGCTGCGTAATTACCGCAGTCGGCGAGCCGGAAGCGCTTCGTGACGCAGTCATCGACTCGTTTGAAGTTGCTGTACAGTTGATTGATATGACCAAGCACGAGGGACAGCATCCGCGCATGGGTGCGGTTGACGTGGTTCCCTTCATCCCCTGCCGCAATACGACGGTCGCAGAGGCGGATGCAATCGCAAAGGAAGTCGGAAAGGCTGTCGGTGAGAAGCTCGGCATCCCGGTCTTCCTGTATGAGGATTCCGCAAGCGCGCCGCACAGAACGAACCTCGCAAAGATCCGCAAGGGCCAGTTTGAGGGCATGGCGGAGAAGCTTCAGGACAAGGAACTCTGGACGCCGGACTTCGGACCGGATCACATTCATCCGACCGCTGGTGTCGTTGCAATCGGCGCGAGAATGCCGCTCATTGCATACAATGTGAACCTCGACACGGACAATATGGAAATTGCGAACAACATTGCGGATGCGGTCAAGAACATTCGCGGCGGTTACCACTTCATCAAGGCCATCGGCGTCGAGCTGAAGGATCACTACTCCGGCAGAGATACCGTGGCGCAGGTTTCGATGAATCTCGTGAACTTTGAAAAGACGGCCATCTACCGCGCGTTTGAGGCAGTCAAGATGGAGGCGCGCCGCTACGGTGTCAATGTCCTTTGAGAGCGAGATTGTCGGTGTCGTGCCGATGCAGTCCCTCATTGACTGCGCGGAGTACTACCTGCAGGCATGCATGTTCGGACCGATGAAGTTCGATGCGAAGAAGCAGATCATGGAGAACTGGCTCCTTGAGGATGAGGAGGAAGAGGCATGAGTGAAAAGCTGAAAGAGATGAGCGTCGCTGCGTTTGTGGATCTCACGGCTTCCGATGCACCGGCACCGGGCGGCGGTTCGGTATCGGCACTCTTCGGAGCCCTCTCCGCGGCGCTTACGGGCATGGTCGCGGGACTGACCGTCGGCAAGAAGAAGTATGTCGAGGTGGATGCGGAAATGCGCGAAATCGCGACGGCTGCCGAGGCGCTGAAGAAGGAGCTGGTCGAGGAAATCGATCGTGACTCCGATTCATTCAACGAGTTCATGGCGGCAATGGCGCTTCCGAAGGATACGGACGAGGAAAAGGCGGCGCGAAAGCAGCGATGCAGAACGGCTTAAAGTCCGCGGCAAAGGTGCCCTGCCATGTCGCGGAGACCGCGGCGCGCATTTTCCCGCTTGCAAAGGCGGTTGTGGAGCGCGGCAATACGAATGCCGTGACCGACGGCCTTGTCGCGGCGATGGCGGCGAGAACCGCTGTGATCGGCGCGGGTCTCAACGTGAAGATTAATCTCTCCTCGATTGAGGACGAGGACTTTGTCGCCGAGTACAGCGCGCGCGTTGCGGCGCTCGAGGAGCAGGCGATTGCGGCGGAGCGCGAAATCTTTGCGCTCTCCGAGCTGACAAGAGAGATTTAAAACAGCGCGTAAGAAAGGAGCGACGTTGTGAGCATACAGATCCTGAATTCCGGTCTCCAAATCGAGGCGGATGCGATTGCGACCTTGGCGCTCGCGGCACTCTTACTGCTTCTGGGCGCGGCGGTGAAAAACCGCGTCCGGATTCTAAACCACTACTGCATCCCCGCGCCGGTGGTGGGCGGCTTTCTCTTCATGTTTTTTTAACCTTTCTCGGACATGTGACGGGTAGTTTCCAAGTGAGTTTCGACACCTATTTTCAGAGCCCCTTCATGCTGGCTTTCTTCACGACGGTGGGACTCTCGGCGAGTTTTTCGCTCTTAAAGCGCGGCGGCATTATGCTGGTTGTCTACTGGCTGATTTCCGGTGTGATCTCGGTGATTCAGAATGCAATCGGCATTGCGGTCGGAACGGCCATCGGTCTGCCCGCGCCCTATGCGCTGTTATCCAGTGCCATCTCGATGATAGGCGGTCACGGCGCTGCGGCATCTTACGGGGCCCAGTTCACCGAGATGGGCTACGATCAGGCGATGCTGGTCGGCGCGGCGGCGGCAACCTTCGGCCTCATCACGGCTGTCATGATAGGCGGTCCGCTCGGCAGTCGTCTCATTGAGCGCTACAAACTCACGCCGGACCGGGACGACAGTTTCGCGGGCAGCGATGTCTTTGAGGTCAACAAGAGCAGCGGCGAGGCGCGGAGCGCGCACATCATCATGGAAAATGTCACGGTGCTCTTGGTCTGCATGGCGGTCGGCGCGAAGGTTTCGGCGCTGATCGGCGCTGCCATCGGCATGTCGTTTCCGACCCATGTCGGTGCGATGTTCGTCGCGGTGCTTGTGCGCAACCTGAACGAGAAAGTCCGGTTTTTTTCAGCTTTGATTATGCGCTGGTAGACGGCATCGGCGAAGTGATGCTGTCGCTCTATCTCTCGATGGCGCTCATGAGCTTAAAGCTCTGGGAGCTCGCGGGATTGATCGGCGGCGTGCTGCTCGTGGTCTGCTGCCAGGTCGTTTTCATGATTTTTTTGCGGCTTACTTCATTGTGTTCCGCCTGCTCGGCAGCAATTACGATGCGGCCGTGATGTGCGCGGGACTCTGCGGGCACGGACTCGGCGCCACGCCTTCGGCGATTGTCAACATGACGGCGGTCACCGAGAAGTACGGCATGTCGCACCGCGCGTTTATGATTGTGCCGATCGTCGGCGCTTTCCTGGTGGATATCATCTACCAGCCGCAGACCATTGCATTTATACGCTTTTTTGTCCATACGATCGCAGCAAAATAAACGGGACCCGCAGGGCGGGACGAAAGGAGAACGCGTATGAAAACAGATATCGAGATTGCGCAGGAGGCGCAGGCAGCCCGAATTGAGGAGATTGCGCGCGCCGAGGGCATCGATGAAAAAAATATCTGGAGCAGTACGGCAAGGACAAGGCAAAGGTGAGCTATCAGCTCTTAAAGGACACAGAGGGCAAGCCGAACGGCAAGCTTGTGCTGGTCACGGCCATTACCCCGACGCCCGCGGGCGAGGGCAAGACGACGACTTCCGTGGGCCTCGCGGACGGCTTAAAGCGCCTCGGCAAGAGCGTTGCGGTCGCGCTTCGCGAGCCTTCGCTGGGACCGGTCTTCGGCGTAAAGGGCGGCGCGGCCGGCGGCGGCTATGCGCAGGTCATACCGATGGAGGAAATAAACCTTCACTTTACCGGCGACTTCCACGCAATCGGCGCGGCAACTAACCTCCTTGCGGCGCTGATTGACAACCACATTTTCCAGGGCAATGCGCTCCGCATCGACGACAAGCGCATCACCTGGAAGCGCGCGGTCGATATGAACGACCGTCAGCTTCGCAACATCATCGACGGTCTCGGCAAGAGAACCGACGGACGTGTCCGCGAGGACGGCTTCGAGATTACGGTCGCGAGTGAGATTATGGCGGTCTTCTGCCTCGCGAAGGACTTAAAGGATCTGAAGGAGAGACTGGCGCGCATGATCATCGGCTACAACATGGACAATGAGCCGGTGACTGCGGGCGATCTCCACGCGGAGGGCGCGCTCACGGCGCTCTTAAAAGACGCGCTGAAGCCGAACCTCGTGCAGACTTTGGAGCACACGCCGGCCTTCATTCACGGCGGCCCCCTTCGCAAACATTGCGCACGGCTGCAACTCCGTGCTCGCAACCAGACTGGCGCTCCGCCTGAACGATTACGCGGTTACCGAGGCGGGCTTCGGTGCCGACCTCGGCGCCGAGAAGTTTATTGACATCAAGTGCCGCATGACGGGGCTGCGCCCGGACTGCGCGGTCGTGGTTGCAACTGTGCGCGCACTGAAGCACCACGGCGGCGTCGATAAGGCAGAGCTCAACACGCCGAATGTCGAAGCACTGAAGAAGGGGCTTCCGAACCTTCTGCAGCATGTCGAGAACATGACGAAGGTCTTCGGTCTTCCGACCGTGGTCGCGATTAACCGCTTCCCGTTTGACGCCGAGGAGGAGCTTAGCTGCATCGCGGACGAGTGCAAGAAACTCGGTGTCAATGTCGTGCTCTCCGAGGTCTGGGCCAAGGGCGGCGAAGGCGGCGAGGCGCTTGCGCGTGAGGTCGTGCGTCTCTGCGAGAACACGGCGGAGAACCACTTCCGCTTTGCCTATGAGGACGGCGACAGCCTCGAGGAAAAAGCTCAACAAGATTGTGCGCGAGGTGTATCGCGGCGACGGCGTGGTGCTCACGGCCGAGGCGAAAAAGCAGGCAAAGCGCCTGGAAGAACTCGGTTTCGGCTCCTATCCGGTCTGCATGGCGAAGACCCAGTTCAGCTTCTCGGACAACAAGAATCTGACCGGTGCGCCGCGCGGCTTTAAGATTACCGTTCGCGAGGTCAAGGTTTCGGCGGGCGCGGGCTTCATTGTCGTGAAGACCGGCGATATCATGACCATGCCGGGTCTTCCGAAGGTTCCGGCCTCCGAGCACATCGACGTGGATGAGAACGGAAAGATTACGGGTCTCTTCTAAGACTCGAACTTAGAAAAAAAGACTTGCCGGCGGACGGCGGAGTCGGCTTTAAACAGCCGCTTCGCCGCCCGCCGTTCTCTTTACAAAAACGCATGTTCTGTGCTATTCTTTGCACCGAGGAGGCGGCCATGAAGAGAAGCGGAACTTACAGCACGAAGTCCAGACAAGAGATTATGAAATATTTGGAGGCATCTGCGGGCAAGACCGTGAGCGCATCCGACATCCTGAATCACTTGCAGGCGGTCGGTCTGAACGTGAGTCCGACCACGGTTTACCGCAATCTGGATCGCCTGTACGAGGAGAAGAAAATCCTGAAATATGTCGCCGAGAAGGGCGAGAAGGCGGTGTATCAGCTCGAGGCGGAAGGCCGCCACTGCGCGGAGCACCTGCACTTAAAGTGCGTTTCCTGCGGTAAAATCATCCACATGGACTGCGATTTTATGGATGAAGTCAGAGAGCATTTGATGCGCGGACACGGCTTTTTCTCTGCAATGCGAGGGCACGGTGCTCTACGGCTATTGCGAGGCCTGCCGGAAGAAAAAAAGACGGTTTACAAGCCGAATGAGTTTCGGTATACTGGACTGGATGCAGGCGTGGTTCAATGGTAGAACACAAGCTTCCCAAGCTTGGGACGCGGGTTCGATTCCCGTCGCCTGCTGGCATGGGACCGAAGGCATACTTCGGTCTCTTTTTTTCGCCGTTTCCACGGCACGGAGGGAGAGGGATGGCAAAGACACAGTACACGGCTGACAGCATCACCGTGCTGGAGGGGCTCGATGCGGTCAGAAAACGCCCCGGTATGTACATCGGCGGCGTCGGCCAGAAGGCGCTGAACCACCTGATTTACGAGATTATGGACAATGCGATCGATGAGCACCTCGCGGGCTATTGCAGCGAGGTTCACATTGTCCTCGAGAAGGATGGTTCCTGTACCGTGCGCGACAACGGGCGCGGTATTCCGGTGGAGCTGCACCGGAAGGGGGTCTCGGCCGAGCGTGTGGTCATGACGACCCTGCATGCCGGCGGAAAGTTCGACAACAACGCCTATAAGACGAGCGGCGGCCTGCACGGCGTGGGTTCCTCCGTCGTGAACGCGCTCTCCAAAAGGATGCGGGTGCGCATCAGTCGTGGTGGTGTGGTCTACGAGGACAGCTACGCGAAGGGCGTTCCGACCACGGAACTGAAAAACGGCCTCTTGCCGATTGTCGGTAAAAAGGCGGAGAGCGGCACGGAGATTAACTTTCTGCCGGACCCGGAAATCTTTGAGAAGACGCATTTCCGCGCGGACTGGTTAAAGTCGAGACTTCACGAGACCGCCTACTTAAATCCCGGCATCACCATCTATTACGAAAACAAGCTCCCCGGCGAAGAGGAACAGGAAGTGTTCCGCGAGCCCGAGGGGCTGATTGCCTATGTTCGCGCGCTGAATGAGGGGCAGACTGCGGTGCACGAGCCGGTCTATATCAAGGGTCGCTTTGAGGACATTGAACTTGAGTGCGCAATCCAGTTTGTGGATGCGTTCGAGGAGAAGCTGCTCGGCTTCTGCAACAGCATTTACACCGCCGAGGGCGGCACGCATCTGCAGGGCTTTAAGACACGCTTTACTCAGCTTATCAACGGCTACGCGCGCGAACTCGGGTTTTTAAAAGAGAAGGACGCAAATTTCACCGGTGCGGACACGCGAAACGGCATGACGGCCATTGTCGCAATCAAGCATCCGGACCCGATTTTCGAGGGGCAGACCAAGACCAAGCTTGCAAGCGCGGATGCGACCAAGGCGGTCTCTTCGATTGCGGGCGATGAGCTGACGCGCTACTTTGACCGCGACTTGGAGACGGTTCGCGCTATCATTGCCTGTGCCGAAAAGTCAGCAAAGATACGGCGGGCGGAGGAGAAGGCGAGAACCAACCTCCTCGCAAAGCCGCGTTTTTCTTTCGACTCGAACGGAAAGCTCGCGAACTGTGAGTCCCGGGATCCCTCGAAGTGCGAAATCTTCATTGTCGAGGGAGATTCCGCAGGCGGCTCCGCAAAGACCGCGCGCAACCGCATGTATCAAGCCATACTCCCGATACGCGGTAAAATCCTGAACGTCGAGAAGGCGTCCATGGACAAGGTGCTTGCGAATGCGGAGATTAAGACCATGATCAACAGCTTTGGCTGCGGCTTCTCCGAGGGCTACGGCAACGACTTTGACATCACGAAGCTGCGCTACGACAAGATTATTCTGATGACGGATGCCGATGTGGACGGCAGCCACATTGACACCCTGCTCTTAACCTTCCTCTACCGCTTCATGCCGGAGCTCATCTACGACGGTCATGTATACATTGCGATGCCGCCGCTCTACAAGGCAGTTCCGACGCGCGGCAAGGACAAGGAGGGTGTCTACATCTACGACGACAAGGCGCTCGAAAAATTCAAGGCGAAGCACAAAGAGGGAACTTACACCCTGCAGCGCTACAAAGGTCTCGGTGAGATGAACCCGGAGCAGCTCTGGGAGACCACGCTGAATCCGGAGCAGCGCATGTTAAAGCGGGTTGAAATCGAGGATGCCCGCCTCGCGAGCGAGGTCACGGCCCTCTTAATGGGCAGCAACGTGGGACCGCGTCGCGACTTTATCCACGACCACGCGGACGAAGCGGAAATCGACGCATAAAGGCGAGAGAGGAATACCATGGCAGAGAAAATTCTTCGAACCGAATACTCCGAGGAAATGCAAAAGAGCTATCTCGACTATTCGATGAGTGTGATTACCGCCCGCGCGATTCCCGATGCGCGGGACGGCCTAAAGCCGGTGCAGCGGCGCGTGCTCTACGATATGAGTGAGCTGCACTTAAGTCACGACAAGCCGCACCGAAAGTCCGCACGTATCGTCGGCGATACCATGGGTAAATACCACCCGCACGGCGACAGCTCGATTTACGAGACCCTGGTTGTGATGAGCCAGCCCTTTAAGCGCGGCATGCCGCTGGTCGACGGCCACGGCAACTTCGGCTCGATTGAGGGAGACGGCGCTGCGGCCATGCGTTACACCGAGGCGAAGCTTCAGAAGTTTGCGGAGGAAGTGTATCTCCGCGACCTCGATAAGACCGTCCGCTTTGTCTCGAACTACGACGAGACCGAGAAAGAACCTGAGGTTTTGCCGGTTCGCATTCCGAATCTTCTTGTGAACGGCGCGGAGGGCATTGCGGTCGGTATGTCGACCTCGATTCCGCCGCACAACCTGGGGGAAGTCTGCGATGCCTGCATCGCCTACATCAAGAACCCGGAGATCAAATACGAGAAACTCCTGGGCCTCTTAAAGGGGCCGGATTTTCCGACCGGCGGCATTGTGGCAAATCAGAGCGAGCTCCCGCTGATTTACAGAACCGGTGTCGGCAAAATCAAGCTGCGCGGACGCATTGAGGTGGAGCTCGGGCAGAAGCGGAGCGATCGCGACAAACTGGTGATCACCGAGATCCCCTATACCATGGTCGGCGCGGGCATCGATAAATTTTTAATGGATGTGGCGGCACTCGTGGAGAGCAAAAAGCTCCCCGAGGTCGTGGATATCTCGAATCAGAGCTCCAAGGAGGGCGTCCGCATTGTCCTGGAACTTCGCCGCGACGCGGATCTGGACCGTGTCAAGAATATGCTCTATAAGAAGACCAAGCTCGAGGACAGCTTCGGTGTCAATATGCTGGCCATTGCGGACGGCAGACCGGAGACGCTGGACTTAAAGGGCATCTTAAAGCACTATCTTGCCTTCCAGTACGCGAATGCCGAGAAGAAGTACGAGACCCTGCTCGAAAAGGAGCGCTTAAAGCAGGAGGTGCAGGAGGGACTGATTGCCGCTTGCGATTGTATTGATTTAATCATTGCGATACTCCGCGGCGCGAAGAAACTCGAGGACGCGAAGGCCTGCCTCACGACCGGCGATGCGAGCCGCATTTACTTCAAAGACCCGAGTTATCTTCGGGATGCCATGCAGCTGCACTTCACGGAGCGCCAGGCACAGGCCATACTCGAAATGCGTCTCTATAAGTTGATCGGACTCGAGATTTTGGCACTCGAAAAAGAGCACGCGGAGACGCTTAAAAAAATCGAGACCTATGAGGGCTATCTTTCGAGCCGCGAGAAGCTTGATAAGCTTCTCATAAAGGATCTCGAGGCCATCAAAAAGGAATATGCGCACGAGCGCCGCACCCGGCTTGAGGACAGCAAGGAGGCTGTGGTCGAAGAGAAGGCACCGGAGGATGAGCAGCTTATCTTCCTTTTGGATCGCTTCGGCTACGCAAAACTTTTGGATGTCGCGAGTTATGAGAAGAATCGGGAGCAGATCGAGGGCGAGTACCGCGCGGTTGTGCCGATTATGACGAGCGGCAGGATACAGCTCTATACCAGTGCGGGTGTGTTGCATCAGGTCAAAGTGCGGGATATTCCGGCCGGTAAGCTGAAGGACAAGGGTGTGCCGATCGACAACCTGAGCCGCTTTGACGGGCGGAAGGAAGAAATCCATCTGGTCGCGGCGGCGGGGAGCCTCAGCAAGGAACAGCTTCTCTTTGTAAGCCGCGAGGGGCTATGTGAAGCTGGTCGACGGCGCAGAGTTCGAGACCGCGAATAAGACTGTGGTTGCGACCAAACTGGGAGATGAGGATGCGGTGACAGCGGTGCTGGTGCTCGGAAAAGGAAAGCGGGAAGTATTGCTGCTCAGCGGGGAAAACTATGCCCTGCGCTTTAACGCAGAGGAGACGCCGCAGATGAAGAAGAACGCGCGCGGTGTGCGCGGTATGCGCCTTGGTTCCGGGGACTATGTGCAGCGTGCGCTGCTTTTGCCGCCCATGGAAGAGTTTGTGTTCAACGGAAAGAAGGTGAACCCGGAGAAGATACGGCGCGGTCACCGGGATACGAAGGGCGAAAAAAACTGAAATAAGACTTCGAGGTAGGGTAGATAGAAGGCTTCGACGGAGACAGAAGGAAGAAGATGATAGAGAGCCGGGAGGGGAGAAGCCCTGCCCGGCTTTTCCGGTTTTTGCCCAAACCCGATGAAGGCGCAAGATAAAATGAAGTACGCCGCAGAACAAAGTAACGAAGCGGATTAATTGGTTCACATAATAGATACGCGGAGATAAAAAGGTGAGCAAAAAGAATCGTACTTGCAATATTCGTGCGGCCGGAAATCCGGACAAGGAAATGCGATTTTGCGATTTTCAAAAAAATAAAAAGGATAATTGTAAGATGAACTAGGACAATAAAAAGAGCCGATGACGAACTCGTGGTATGATGAAGCTACCACACACCAACACACCAGGAGGTTCGCCATGGCCCAGAACGAGTATACCACAAATAGAAAAATATCGCCACCTGACACGCGAAAAAGCGTGCACAGATTGAAGTGCTACTGCAATTAAAGCTCCCCAAAAAGTCGCATCGCGCGCGAAATCGGGATTGCAAGGTCAACTTTATATAATGAACTTGCCAGAGGTACTGTACAGCAGTTAGGACGGAATCTGGAGCCATACACTCGGTACTTTGGAGATTCGGGACAGCGTGTCTACGAACATCGAAGACGAAATAGTCATTGCCCCATGAAGCTGGTGAAAGCTAAGAAGTTCGTGTCTTTTGCAGTAAAGCAGATACTGACAAAGCATCTGGCACCTGATACGATTTGCGGTCTTGCCAAAGAAAAGGGCTGTTTCACCGAGCTGGTTTGCAGCAAGACACTTTATAACTATATTGAGCGTGGATTGTTAAAAGCTCGAAATATCGATCTCACGCTAAAGGTCAAACGTAAACAACACCGTAAGGGACATCCGCAGCACAAGCGGCTGTATGGCCTGAGTATTGAAGCTCGCCCCCAAGTAGTCAATCAGCGGGAGGAGTTTGGGCATTGGGAGATTGATACCGTGGTCGGTCGAAAGGAGTCACAATCCGTTTTGTTGACACTGGATGAGCGAATCACAAGATTTCGACACATTATAAAGATACCCGGTAGAAGCACACAAGCGGTCGAGCAAGGTTTAAAAACGCTCCGAGAGCTATACGGAGAACGATTCAGCCAAGTCTTTCGCTCCATCACAAGTGACAATGGCAGTGAATTTGCTTCACTGCCACAGTTGCTTTCCACGATACCCATATACTATGCTCATCCTTACTCCGCCTACGAACGCGGACTGAACGAAAAGCAGAACTCATTGATTCGCCGGTTCTTACCAAAAGGGAGTTCTTTTGATGTAGTTACGGATGAGCAGATAAGAGAGATACAGAACTGGATCAATCAACTCCCTCGAAAATCCTTTCATTACAGTTCGCCGGAGGAATTATTTCAGACTGTCCTACTTGATCTTGCAATCTAGCTTCAAAAATAAAAATGAAAAAGTTTGAAAAAACGCTTGACGCCTCCGTGGCAGAATGGTATAGTACACAAGCTTGCTCGTGAGGGCGAGCCAAGAACCTTGAAAATCAAAGATCAGACAGTACAAACAACCCTGAAATCTCTGTGAAAACAGAGGGCTTGCGGACATTTTTCGAATGTGTTCGTGAGCTTCCAAAAGAATTTCAAAAAAGAACCAAACCAAGTAATAACGGGTAAAAATAACTGAGAAAGACCAACGTTATTTTGACCGGAACGAACAAACTTTAAATTGAGAGTTCGATCCTGGCTCAGGATGAACGCTGGCGGCGTGCTTAACACATGCAAGTCGAACGAGAAATGAAGACGGAAACCTTCGGGCGGAAGGCTTCATTTCGAGTGGCGGACGGGTGAGTAACGCGTGGGTAACCTGCCTCATACAGGGGGATAACAGTTGGAAACGACTGTTAATACCGCATAAGACCACAGCACCGCATGGTGCGGGGGTAAAAACTCCGGTGGTATGAGATGGACCCGCGTTCGATTAGCCAGTTGGCGGGGTAACGGCCCACCAAAGCGACGATCGATAGCCGATCTGAGAGGATGACCGGCCACATTGGGACTGAGACACGGCCCAAACTCCCTACGGGAGGCAGCAGTGGGGAATATTGCACAATGGGGAAACCCTGATGCAGCGACGCCGCGTGAGTGAAGAAGTACTTCGGTATGTAAAGCTCTATCAGCAGGGAAGAAAAATGACGGTACCTGAGTAAGAAGCCCCGGCTAACTACGTGCCAGCAGCCGCGGTAATACGTAGGGGGCAAGCGTTATCCGGATTTACTGGGTGTAAAGGGAGCGCAGACGGTTGCGCAAGTCTGAAGTGAAATCCCGAGGCTTAACCACGGGACTGCTTTTGGAAACTGTGCGACTTGAGTATCGGAGGGGCAGGCGGAATTCCTAGTGTAGCGGTGAAATGCGTAGATATTAGGAAGAACACCGGTGGCGAAGGCGGCCTGCTGGACGAAAAACTGACGTTGAGGCTCGAAGGCGTGGGGAGCAAACAGGATTAGATACCCTGGTAGTCCACGCGGTAAACGATGAATACTAGGTGTTGGTGCCCCAAGGGCATCGGTGCCGTCGCAAACGCAATAAGTATTCCACCTGGGGAGTACGTTCGCAAGAATGAAACTCAAAGGAATTGACGGGGACCCGCACAAGCAGTGGAGCATGTGGTTTAATTCGAAGCAACGCGAAGAACCTTACCAAATCTTGACATCCTTCTGACCGCACCGTAATGGGTGCTTTCCTTCGGGACAGGAGTGACAGGTGGTGCATGGTTGTCGTCAGCTCGTGTCGTGAGATGTTGGGTTAAGTCCCGCAACGAGCGCAACCCCCTATTGCCGGTAGCCAGCAGGTAAAGCTGGGCACCCTGGCGAGACTGCCCGGGATAACCGGGAGGAAGGCGGGGATGACGTCAAATCATCATGCCCCTTATGATTTGGGCAACACACGTGCTACAATGGCGTTAACAAAGAGAGGCGAGAACGCGAGTTTAAGCAAAGCTCAAAAATAACGTCTCAGTTCGGACTGCAGTCTGCAACTCGACTGCACGAAGCCGGAATTGCTAGTAATCGCGAATCAGCATGTCGCGGTGAATACGTTCCCGGGTCTTGTACACACCGCCCGTCACACCATGGGAGTCAGCAACGCCCGAAGTCAGTGACCCAACCGCAAGGAGGGAGCTGCCGAAGGCGGGGCGGATAACTGGGGTGAAGTCGTAACAAGGTAGCCGTATCGGAAGGTGCGGCTGGATCACCTCCTTTCTAAGGAAAAAGTAAGGGTTGTTTGTGCTGTCTGGTTTTTGATCAAAGGTTCGCACCGGATTTCCGGTGTCGATACGTCTTCTTGAAACACCCGTTCCCATCCCGAACACGACGGTTAAGAGGAAGACGGCCGAAGGTACTATGTTGGTAACGATATGGGAGAATAGGTGGGCGCCGGATTTTTCTTTTTTTCATAAGCGATCGGAACGCTTGAGCCAAAAGGCTGGAACGCTCCTATGGCTGATGAAAATCAGCTTTTGCACCTTGAAAATCGCATACAGAATGAATATTCAATTAAGAATATCTAGATATCCGAGGTGATACGACGAAAGTCGTATCCGATAGATATGGCGAAAGTCATGTCTATGAATGTAATAATACGTAACTCTGTGAGAGCAGAGTTGACCAACCCGCATGTTCTTACGCTAGAGAACATGTAAGAGGTTAAACAGAAAAGAGCGTAGGGCGGATGCCTTGGCACTAAGAGCCGATGAAGGACGTGATAAGCTGCGATAAGCTGCGGGGAAGAGCAAATATCTATTGATCCGCAGATTTCCGAATGGGGAAACCTACTGCAGAAGACCTGCAGTGACTGTGCGTAAATCCATAGCGTACAGCTGGGGAACCCGCTGAACTGAAACATCTAAGTAGGCGGAGGAAGAGAAAACAACAGTGATTCCGTAAGTAGTGGCGAGCGAACACGGAAGAGCCCAAACCGCGGTGCGTGCACCGCGGGGTTCGGACTGCATAAGGGAATTGAATGGTTACCGGAAGGACTTTGGAAAAGTCCGCTATAGAGGGTGAAAGCCCCGTACGGGAAAACGATTCAAAACTCGGCAGGATCCAGAGTACCACGAGACACGTGAAACCTGTGGGGAATACGGGGGACCACCCCTAAGGCTAAATACTACTTAGTGACCGATAGTGCATAGTACTGTGAAGGAAAGGTGAAAAAGGACCCCGGGAGGGGAGTGAAAAAGAACCTGAAACCCTATGTTTACATGCAGTGGAAGTGCGATACATGAACGCACAACCGCGTACTTTTTGTAGAACGGTCCGGCGAGTTGCCGGTGCTGGCAAGGTTAAGGACTACAGGTCCGGAGCCGAAGGGAAACCGAGTCTTAACAGGGCTTACAGTCAGCATCGGCAGACCCGAAACCGGGTGATCTATCCATGTCCAGGTTGAAGTTCCCGTAAAAGGGAATGGAGGACCGAACACACATCCGTTGAAAAAGGGTGGTGATGAGGTGTGGATAGGGGAGAAATTCCAATCGAACCCGGAGATAGCTGGTTCTCCTCGAAATAGCTTTTAGGGCTAGCCTCGACTTAGTCAGACGGAGGTAGAGCACTGAATTCCTGAGGGGCGTCAAAGCCTACCAAGGGATATCAAACTGCGAATGCCGCACTGATGATGGTCGGGAGTCAGACTGTACGAGATAAGTTGGACAGTCAAAAGGGAAAGAGCCCAGACCTACAGCTAAGGTCCCAAAATACGTGTTAAGTGGAAAAGGATGTGGGATTTTCGAAGACAGCTAGGATGTTGGCTTAGAAGCAGCCACACATTCAAAAGAGTGCGTAATAGCTCACTAGTCGAGAGGTCCTGCGCCGAAAATTTCCGGGGCTAAAACACGATACCGAAGCTTAGGAATGTAGCAATACATTGGTAGAGGAGCAATCTCAGAGTGCCGAAGCGTTACCGTAAGGAAGCGTGGAGTTCTGAGAAGAGAGAATGCCGGAATGAGTAGCGAGAATGATGTGAGAATCATCATGGCCGAATATCCAAGGATTCCAGGGTAAAGCTGATCTGCCCTGGGTAAGTCGGGACCTAAGGCGAGGGAGAAATCCGTAGTCGATGGACAGCAGGTTCATATTCCTGCACCTGACATGATCAGAACTGTGGGGACACAGGAACAAAACCGGACCCGGGAGAGCAAAGACCGGGCGAAGCGAAGCTAGGAGTGCGGTAGGCAAATCCGCCGCACAATCCGAAAGCGTGATAGGGAGCGAAAAATAAGTAGCGAAGCCGGTAGAGGGACTGTCGAGAAAAGCCGCTATTGTATCATGTCAGCCCGTACCGCAAACCGACACAGGTGGATGAGGAGAGAATCCTAAGGCCGGCGGGAGAAGCATTGTTAAGGAACTCGGCAAAATGACCCCGTAACTTCGGGAGAAGGGGTGCTGCAGAGATGCAGCCGCAGAGAAAAGGCTCAAGCAACTGTTTAGCAAAAAAACACAGGTCTATGCGAAACCGTAAGGTGAGGTATATGGGCTGACGCCTGCCCGAGTGCTGGAAGGTTAAGAGGAGAGGTTAGCGTAAGCGAAGCTTTGAATTTAAGCCCCAGTAAACGGCGGCCGTAACTATAACGGTCCTAAGGTAGCGAAATTCCTTGTCGGGTAAGTTCCGACCCGCACGAAAGGCGTAATGATTTGAGCGCTGTCTCAACAATGCACCCGGTGAAATTGAAGTACCAGTGAAGATGCTGGTGACCTGCGCCAGGACGGAAAGACCCCATGGAGCTTTACTCCAGCTTGATACCGGGATTCGGTGTTACTCGTACAGGATAGGTGGGAGGCTAAGAAGGAAGGACGCCAGTCTTTCCGGAGCCGCTGTTGGGATACCACCCCTGTGGCACTGGATTTCTAACCTACATCCGTGATCCGGATGGGGGACAATGTCAGGTGGGGAGTTTGACTGGGGCGGTCGCCTCCGAAAGAGTATCGGAGGCGCTCAAGAGTTCCCTCAGAATGGTTGGAAACCATTCGAAGAGCGCAAAGGCAGAAGGGAGCTTGACTGCGACACCGACGGGTGGAGCAGGTACGAAAAGTAGGACTTAGTGATCCGGTGGTATAAAGTGGGATTGCCATCGCTCAACGGATAAAAGCTACCCTGGGGATAACAGGCTTATCACTCCCAAGAGTTCACATCGACGGAGTGGTTTGGCACCTCGATGTCGGCTCATCGCATCCTGGGGCTGAAGTCGGTCCCAAGGGTTGGGCTGTTCGCCCATTAAAGCGGTACGCGAGCTGGGTTCAGAACGTCGTGAGACAGTTCGGTCCCTATCCGGCGCGGGCGTAAGATATCTGAGAGGAGCTGTCCTTAGTACGAGAGGACCGGGATGGACTGACCACTGGTGCACCGGTTGGGGAGCAACCCCATGGCCGGGTAGCCAAGTCGGGACGGGATAAACGCTGAAGGCATCTAAGCGTGAAGCCCCCCTCAAGATGGGATATCTCATGCGAAAGCGGTAAGACCCCTTGAAGACGACAAGGTAGATAGGAGAGAGGTATAAGCGTGGCGACACGTTCAGCTGACTCTTACTAATCGGTCGAGGGTTTAACCAAAGGGTTTGGGAAAGAGATGAATAGATAGAATTCTGTGTGCGGTTTTCAGGGTGTGAATATGCGATAGTGGCGTAGTTGGTAACGCGCGACCTTGCCAAGGTCGAGACCGCGGGTTCGAGTCCCGTCTATCGCTCTCTGAAATGAGCGTCCTGCTTCGGCAGGGCGCTTTTTGCTTCGCCTTATCAGTCAATCAATAAGACGATGCATTTACTGTTCTCGCCTTTTTGCGGGAAATCGGCTATACTGAGGCGAGCAAAGCAGAAGCAAAGGAGTAATTTAGAAAGATGCAATACGAAGGTGATGTTTACCGCCCGCCGAGTGAGGCGCGCAGTTTGATTATTCAGGTAACCATAGGCTGTTCGCACAACAAGTGCACCTTCTGCCATATGTACACGGACAAGCAGTTCCGCGTGCGGAAGCGGGAGGAGATACTCGCAGACCTCGATGAGTGCCGGGACACCTACGGTCCCTACGTGCAGCGTGTCTTCTTCGCGGACGGCGACGCGTTGGTTGTGAAGACCGAACTGCTCTTGGAACTCTTACACTACGTAAAGAAAAACTTCCCCTATGCGGAGCGCATTACCTCCTACGGGACGGCGAAGGATGTGCTGAGAAAGTCGGAGGAAGAGCTGGTAGCGCTTCGGAAAGCCGGACTCGCAATGATTTACCTCGGTGCGGAGTCGGGGGACGATGAAGTCCTCGTGCACATTCAAAAGGGCGAGACAGCGGCAGAGATTATTGCGGCCGGTCAAAAGTTAAAGCGCTGCGGCATTCAGACCTCGGTCACGCTGATTTCCGGACTCGGCGGCAGCGCGGGCATGGAAGCGCATGCCGTGAAGTCCGCGGAGCTTATTAACGCGATGAACCCGGAATACGCTTCCATACTGACCCTGCACCTCTCTCCGGAGTCTCCCATGGCGAAGGAGATTCAGCGGGGCGAGATGGAGCTCTTAAAGCCGGATCAGATTATGGATGAGACGGAACTTTTCTTAACACATATCGACTCTCCCGGAACGGTGTTCCGCACGAATCACGCCTCGAATTACCTGGCACTTGCGGGCACCTTTAACGAGGACCTGCCGCGTCTCCTTCGCGAGGTGCGTGAGGCCCGTGAACACAGCCGCTACCGCATGGAGAGCTGGCGCAGAAGGCTCTGAGGGCTTAGCGAAGAAATCGAAGCAACTGCTGTGGCTGCCGCGCGCAGTGTGAGGCGCGAGCACAGCTGCTATCGCACAGAGAGTCGGAGCAGAAGAGTCCGAGCACTTAGCGAATATATTGACCGGGTTGCTGTGGCTGCTGCGCGGACGGAGAATACTGCAAAAAGAGGAAAAAAAGAGAGAGACCGCGGCGAAATGCGGTTTCTCTCTTTTTATAACGTACTACTGCCGAGAAGGCCGGGACGGAAAACAGTATCGAGACAGCGTTTGCGGGCAACGCAAGCTTTACTGTACATCTGCCTCTGCGGCGTCCGAGAGAGCCCGGTAGCGCGTTGTGACCTCCTCGATAAACTCCGCCTCAATGTCGGTGGGGCGCTTATTTTCTTTTGTGATAATTCCGAAACGCAGATGCTCGTTGCTCGCGCGAAGCGGAATGTTGGCGACCTTATAGTGCAGTCCCTCATCCGGATATTTCGGGATGCCTATGGTGTAAAAATTCGAGTGCGCGAGCAGGCGGATTTGTTCCATGCGGTCGTTCACGTATATGATTTTCGCAGAGTCGTTCAGGTCCACAACGCCGTTCTCGGTTGCGATGTGGTAAAAGAAGTCCTCATACTGGCCGATGTAGCGAACAAAGCCGTAGTTCAAAAGATCGCGGATATCCAGTTCCGTGACCTCCTTATCCCGGAGCAATTCATGTTCCGCGGAGAGGAAAACATAGGGCTTAAAGCGGGCTATGCTCTGAAAGCGGAGCCGCTTGTTTTCAAAATTGCGGAGCATGCTCTCGCTCTCGGAGACGGAGAAATGCAGGACACCGATTTCGGAGTAGCCGCTGGCCACATCGTCCACCACGTCCATGGCATCGGTCTCGCGGAGACGCAGGAAAAGGCTCTCTCTGTCCTGATGCCGACAGGCGACATCGTTAAAGCAGACCGCGGTGTGCGAGAAGCGCGTCATCGAGACCACAAGCCGACTGCCCTGGCGGTGGGTTTGATTGATAAAGCGGTCCAGACTGTTCATCTCCTCGAGAATAATTTGGCAGTGGGAGAGAAAACTTTCACCGTTGCGCGTCAGGCGCACGCCCTGATTGGTGCGTTGAAACAAATCAAATCCGACTTCCTCTTCTATGCTCTTTATGATGTGAGAAAGCTGCGGTTGAGAAATATACATGGCCTTTGCGGCCTGATTGATGGAACCGTAGCGGGCAACGCCCACAAAATATTTGAGATTTTTTGTATCCAAGCAAGCCTCCATATCAGAATCACGGCGCACGGTCCGCAAAACGTACTGAGTCCTTATCATACCATAAAACGGAGTTGTGCGCTTCTCAATTGACAGTGAGGCTTGCATTGCTTAGAATAACAGAGGTTGGCGCCCGTGGCGGAATTGGCAGACGCGCCGGATTTAGGTTCCGGTGGGAGACCGTGCAGGTTCAAATCCTGTCGGGCGCAGGAAGGCGGCTTCAAACAAAAAGCGGTTCACGGGCCTTGGGGCCGTGAACCGCTTTTTGCATTCTATATGCAAGGATAGTACAATGGAGCAAGAAGTAAGAACGAGGGGGGCGCATATGACGCGGCGACAGACTTACGGTATTTTGGCTGTGCTTTGTTTGCTGATGACAGCGGGTCTCACGGCCTGCCGGGCGGGCGAGACAGAACGCGGGAGCGCAGCGACCCAAGAAGAAATTCGGAGCAACGCACCGGGCGACGGATGTCAGTTTCGAGATCTCACGGCGGAGTCCGTCGAAGTGGGCTTGGAACCCGGTCAGACAAAGACAGAGGAGGAAACGAGGTGAAGCAGTTTAAGTCAGGTTTGAACGCGCGCATCGGCACGGCGGTACTCGCCGCAGCGTTCGGCCTGCTCACGGCCTGCGGTGGCAAAAGCAAGGCCGAGACCGAGAGCAGTGCAAACGCCTTGGAAATTCAGGCGGAGACCGCAATCCCGGATATCAAGGCCGCATCCGCGGAGGCGGCCGAAAGCGAGGAGGCGGCGCAGACCGTGACCGTCCCCCTGCAGATCGAGAAGCACAAGCAGGAGGGGAGACATATGGTACGCGCGGGAGAGCGCACCATTTCGGTGCCGACTTCCTTTGACGGTCTCCTCAAAGAGGGGGCGGTCTTCAGCGGCGAAAACGACATCGTGAAGGCCGGGGCAACCGGAAGCTGCCGCGTGCAGTACCGCGGCTCCTTCGGGCACATCCGCATCAATGTCCGGAATAATGAGGACCATGACCTGCCGGTCAAGGAATGTACCATTAAGGGCATCGATATCGGCAGCGCGGAACCGGATCCGGAGCTCACGCTCTACGGAATTCCGATGGGGGCCACGAGACAGCAGATTGCGGATGTCTACGGCGAGCCCTTCTCAAAAACCTTTGACGATGAAAACCACACCTCCAATATGGTCTACCAGTTTGGAGACGAGATTTATTCGAACCAAGTGGTCATGATACTCTTTAAGAACGGCAGAGCGGTGCGGGCCGTTTACGACGACTTCTCGCTCTCGGAGCGCTGAGACAGGTATTTGCGGTGCGTCAGGAAGAGGCTGAGGCTCAGGGCAACGGAGGTTGTAATCCAGCTGATCGGATAGGCGGTCATGAGGGTCAGAATATCGCGGTGAAGCGGAACGGCCAGGAAAATCCAGAACATGCGGAGCACACAGACCCCGAGCATGGTGAGTATCATGGGCATCCAGCTGTTGCCCATACCGCGTAGCGTGCCGGAACAGATCTCAATCGGAATATAGGTGATGAAAAACGGAACCACAAAATGAATCAGGCGATTGCAGATTGCAAGTACATCCGGGTCCTTGGTAAAGAAGAGCAGGAAGTTCATGCCGAAGAGCCAAATGATGCCGGAGAGCAGCAGGGTGCCGATCGCGGCGAGTAAGAGGGCGGCACGGAAGCCGCGGAAAGCGCGCTCTGTCTTCCCGGCGCCGTAGTTCTGTCCGACGAAGGTTGTGATGGCAATGCCGAAGGCATTGATGACCATCCAGAAAATCACGTCCATCTTGCCGTAAGCCGTAACCGCGGCAATCGTGTTGGTGCCGAAGCTGTTGATGGTCGCCTGAACAATGATATTCGAAACCGTGTACATGGTACTTTGCAGACCGGCCGGGAGCCCGACGTAGATCATTTTTTTGAGCCAGAAGGGCTCAAGCCGCAGCTGACTCGGGATGAGGCGCACGTCGCTCTTGGTGCGAAGCAGGACAAAGAGCACCATGACAGCGGAGGCGAGCTGCGAGAGTATGGTCGCGAGCGCCGCGCCCGAGACACCGAGGCGGAGGTAGGCGACAAAGATAAGGTCGAGCACAATATTACATAAACAGCTGAGTATCAAAAAGTAGAGCGGACGCTTGGAGTCGCCGATCGCGCGAAGCACGGCGGCCCCCATGTTGTAAAAGAGGTTCGGGATCATGCCGAGGAAGAAAATGCGCAGATAAGCAGTCGCTTCCGGCATAATCTCCTCCGGGAGCGACATCGCGCGGAGCGAAAAATCGGTCAGCAAAAGGCCGAGCACCATGATCACAACACCGGAGAGCAGCGAAAAGGCCAGCGCCGTGTGTACACTCTTCGAAACGGCATTTTTGGTCTCTCGCCCCGTAGTACTGCGAGATAATGACACCGCAGCCCGAGGAGAGGCCGATGAAGAAACCGACAAAGAGATTGACCAGCTGTCCCGTCGCGCCGCCGACCGCGGCGAGCGCGGTGTTGGTGCCGACAAAGTTGCCCACAATAATGGTATCGACCGTATTGTAGAGCTGTTGAAAAAAGGTACCGAGCAGGATGGGAAAGAAAAAGAGCATAAGTTGCGCGGTGATGGGCCCCGTCGTAATGGACGGTGCCTGACTTTTGGACTGCATGGAAATCTCCTTTTGAAACAATCGTAATTGTGTATTCGAAAAGCATAGCACAGGGACGGTTGAAAGAAAAGATTCGCACACCAAAAAGAAAAGAAGTGCTATACTAAGTAGAACAACAGAATGAAATGGGCGGCCTGCCGCTTTGGCAGCGCGCGCCGGAAGGTCTTATTTTTATGGCAAAAAACAAACGGAAAGTAAAGAAAACAAAGGCGCAGCTGTTTTTCGGCTGGCTGCGCGGCGGTGACTTTGAACCGGATGACGAGAACGAGGATTTGCCCGAGGGCGGCGGCTCCGGAGACGGCGGCGATAACCGGGGTAGAAAGGGCGGCGGGGGCGGAAGCTTCCTGATGCCCATGCTGCTCCCTGCTTTCGGTCGTCTTTTTGCTCTTCAGCTTTATCCGTCCGCTCAGCGGAGGACGGGGCAGTGCGCAGACCAAGGAGGTCAGCTACAGCGACTTTCTCCGCATGGTCGATGAGAAAATCATTGTCAGCGCCAAAATCGGCAATTCGGTCATACGCTTTGACGCAAAGCCGACGGGACAAAAGTACACGAGCCACTATGTGACAACGCGCATGGACAGTGACCGGGATCTTCCCGAAAAGCTCTACCAGGCAGGCGCGGTCGTGACGCGGGAGCGCTTTGACATCATGAGTGTGCTGCTCTCGGGCGCGGCGCTCTTTTTGCCGGTCATTATGATTTTCGGCGCGATGAACTTCCTCATGCGGCGCATGGGCGTCGGCGGGGAGGCGGCGGTTTCATGGGCGGCGTCGCGAAGAGCAATGCGAAGGTCTATGTACAGAAGGAGACCGGCGTGACCTTTGCCGATGTTGCCGGAGAGGACGAGGCGAAGGAGAGTCTGACCGAGATTGTAGACTTCCTGCATAATCCCGAGCGCTTTCGGGAAATCGGCGCAAAATTGCCGAAGGGCGCCCTCTTGGTGGGACCGCCCGGAACCGGCAAGACCCTGCTCGCAAAGGCAGTCGCGGGTGAGGCCAATGTGCCCTTTTTCTCGCTCTCGGGTTCCGATTTCGTTGAAATGTACGTGGGTGTCGGTGCATCCCGTGTCCGAGACCTTTTCCGCCAGGCGCAGGAGGCTGCGCCCTGCATCATCTTCATCGATGAGATCGATGCAATCGGTAAGAGCCGTGATTCGCGTTACGGCGGCGGCAATGACGAGCGGGAGCAGACCCTGAACCAGCTGCTCTCGGAGATGGATGGCTTTGACTCTTCCAAGGGCCTCCTGGTGCTCGGCGCAACCAACCGCCCGGAGATTCTGGACCCCGCACTGCTTCGTCCGGGTCGCTTTGACCGACGCGTCATTGTGGAGCGGCCGGACTTAAAGGGAAGAATCGAAATTCTCAAAGTGCACGCGAAGGATGTGCTTCTCGACGACACGGTGGACTTTGACGCAATCGGACTTGCGACCAGCGGCGCTGTCGGCTCCGAGCTCGCCAATATGGTGAACGAGGCGGCCATCCTTGCGGTCAAGAACGGACGCAAGGCTGTGAGTCAGAAAGATCTCTTCGAGTCGGTTGAGGTGGTGCTGGTCGGCAAGGAGAAGAAGGACCGCGTGATGAACCAGAAGGAGAGACGCATTGTCTCCTATCACGAGGTGGGACACGCGCTGATCTCTGCGCTCCAGAAGAACACGGAGCCGGTGCAGAAGATTACGATCGTGCCGCGCACCATGGGTGCCCTCGGCTATGTCATGTACGTACCGGAGGAGGAGACCTATCTCATGTCGAAGCGCGAGCTCGAGGAGAGACTGGTTTCGATGCTCGGCGGCAGAGCCGCGGAAGAGCTGGTCTTCGGCGACGTCACGACAGGAGCGCAGAACGACATTGAGCAGGCGACCAACATCGCGAAGTCAATGGTGACCTTGTACGGCATGAGCGAAAGCTTCGGTCTCATGGGACTCGCAAAGATTGAGAACCAGTACCTCTCCGGCCGCAGCGTGATGGATTGCTCCGATCAGACAGCGGCGCTGGTGGACAAGGAAGTGGAGCGCATCCTGAAGGCGGCATATCAGACCGCACTCAGTTTGCTTCGCGAGAACCGCATGGTGCTTGATCAGATTGCGGACTTCCTGATTAACCGCGAGACCATTACCGGCAAGGAGTTCATGCAGATTCTCCGCAAGGTGAAGAACCTGCCGACCCCGCTTTCCGAACAGGATCCCATCTTGATCTGAGTTTGATACAAAACACGAAAAAAAGCCCGGAAACGCTTGTCATGGGCGCAGGCGCTTTCGGGCTTTATAAAACAACTTCTCTGCCGAGCTGTACTCCTTGGGCCGAGCTCTGTATGAAATCTTGATACAATCGTGCGGAGCCGGAACCGCCTCTTTTTGTCCGCATAGCCGATAAAAGTGTAAGGGGACACCCAACGGGTGTCCCCTTTTGTATGAGAAGAATTTCTCAGTGATAGATTTTCTTGTTCTCGTAGCGCGGCTCGCTGGTCAGCTGGAGGCCGAGCTTATTCATGATGCGAATATCCACCTCGGAGAGCATGACAGAGGTGTGCACCTGGCAGCCGCGGAGTTTTTTCAGCTGCTCGAGGGCATGCGCCGCATTCGGGTCGCTCGCCGCGTTCATGGAGAGCGCAATCAGAATTTCGTCGGTGTGGAGGCGCGGGTTCTTTGAGCCGAGGTACTTGACCTTTAAGGTCTGCACCGGCTCAATGACGGTCGGAGAGATGAGCTTAATCTCGTCCGGGATATCGCCGAGCGTTTTCACGGCATTTAAGAGCACGGCTGCACTCGCGCCGAGGAGCTCGGAGGTTTTGCCGGTCACAATGCGGCCGTCCGGCAGTTCCAGGGCAGCCGCCGGCGCGCCGGTGACTTCTGCCTTGAGGAGGGCCGCATGCACAACAGGACGATTGCTTGCGGTGACACCGGCCTGCTTCATCAGGAACTCAATCTTGGTGACCTCGGACTTCTCGGCATCGCCCTCCACGAGGCGATTCATGCCGGTGTACCAGCGGCGAATGATTTCCTGGCGGCCCGCTTCGCGGCAGGCTTCATCGTCCACAATGCAATTGCCCGCCATGTTAACGCCCATGTCGGTCGGAGACTTGTAGGGGCAGCTGCCGTAGATGCCCTCAAACATGGCCGAGAGCACGGGGAAAATCTCCACGTCACGGTTGTAGTTGACGGTCGTCACGCCGTAGGCTTCCAGATGGAAGGGGTCTATCATGTTGACATCGTTTAAGTCTGCGGTCGCAGCCTCGTAGGCGAGATTTACCGGGTGATTCAGCGGGAGGTTCCAAATCGGGAAGGTCTCGAACTTTGCATAGCCCGCCTTGATGCCGCGGCGATTCTCGTGGTAGAGCTGGGAGAGACAGGTTGCCATCTTGCCGCTGCCCGGGCCGGGAGCGGTCACAATGACCAGCGGTCTCGTGGTTTCGATGTACTCGTTTCTGCCGTAGCCGTTCTCACTTACAATGAAGGGAATGTCGGCCGGATAGCCGTCAATCGAGTAGTGGCGATACACCTTGACGCCCATGGACTGGAGCTTTGTCTTGAATTGATCCGCTGCGGGGGTATAGCGGGTGATGACAACGGAGCCGACGTAGAGACCGGAGTCCCGGAAGGCCTGAATGAGGCGGAGCACATCGACATCGTAGGTGATGCCGAGGTCGCCGCGAATCTTATTTTTTTCGATATCCGCCGCGGAGATGGCGATTACGATTTCCGCCTGATCCGCGAGCTGCAGCAACATGCGAAGCTTGCTGTCCGGCTGAAAGCCCGGGAGAACGCGGGAAGCGTGGTAGTCGTCGAAGAGTTTGCCGCCGAATTCCAAATAGAGTTTGTCTCCGAACTCGGAAATGCGCTCGCGAATGTGCTCGGACTGCATCTTGAGGTATTTTTTTCGTTGTCAAAACCGATTTTCATATCCACTCCTTTGCGCGAGGCCGCCCGGCCCTGTGTCGGTGACATCATACACGCACGAGATTGTATCATAGCTCCGAGAAAATGTGGTATACTTTTCGCTATGAATACGCATGCGTGCCCAATGCCGGGGGCCTTTTACCGGCAGAGCGAAGAGAAGCTGTATCAGGTTCGCTGCCTCGCAATCGATGCGGAGAGCGGCGAGTCCCTTGTCATTTGTCAGGCCTTGTTCGGAGACTTTCGACTCGAGGCGTATCGGGAATCGCGTTTTGCCGAGCTCTTTCAGCCAACGGAAGTGCCGTGCGCGGAGACCTCTGCGTGCACTTGCGACACACCGGGATCCGTTGCCGAGACCGAGGCCTCCGCAGGAGAGCAGGGCGAGGTTGAGGCAGCAGCGGAAGAACCGTGCGAAGCCAAGGCGGAAAAACGTCAGCCCATTCCGGAGCCCGCGCCGGAAGAGCGGGATCGACTCTTCCTGCATTTCCTGGAGCTGCAGAGTCCGCACGAGCGCCGCATTTTCCTCGAAGAAGAGAGGGACAATCTGAGCGTGCGGGACATTGCCCGTATTGCGACCTCGCTGGAGCTCGAGGACAGCGGGGAGCCGGAGGATCAGCTTCGGAACGCCTTTGCGGCACTGCGCCTGCAGGAGCGCTACGAAAAAGAGCGCGGCCATCGCCATGTTTGACATCGCCGAGGAGCTGAAGAAGCTCCCGCCGAGCCCAGGTGTATACATCATGCACGACAAGCGGGATGAAATCATCTATGTCGGCAAGGCCGTCTCGCTTCGGAACCGCGTGCGGCAGTACTTCCAGTCTTCGCGAGGCAAGAGCCCGAAAATCATGCAGATGGTGAGTCGCATTGCCCGCTTCGAGTACATCGTGACGGATTCGGAGCTCGAGGCCCTGGTGCTCGAAAATAACCTTATCAAGGAAAACCGCCCGCGCTACAACACCATGCTGCGGGACGATAAAACCTATCCCTATATCAAGGTGACGGTGCGGGAGGCCTTCCCGCGCATTTTCATGACGCGGCAGATGAAGAAGGACAAGGCAAAGTACTTCGGTCCCTTCAGCTCCGCGCAGTCGGTGCGAAAAACCCTCGATTTCATGTACCGGGCGTTTCAGCTCCGGGACTGTAAACGGGTGCTGCCGCGGGACATCGGCAAGGAGAGACCCTGCCTCAACTACCACATCCACCAGTGCGGTGCGCCCTGCGCGGGCTATATGAGTGAGGCGGCCTACCGCGAAAACGTGGACGCAGCGCTGGATTTTTTGAACGGCCGCTTTGCGCCTGTCGTGAAAAAGCTGCAGGCGGAGATGGAAGCGGCGGCGGCGCAGATGGAATTTGAGCGCGCCGCGGAAGTTCGTGATCTTCTGCACAGCATAGAGCACATCGAACAGAGACAAAAGATTACCTCCGACGGCATGGAGGACAGGGACATCATTGCGCTGGGGCGCGACGAGCGAGAGGCGGTCGTCCAGATTTTCTTTGTCCGCGAGGGCAGAATCGTGGGGCGAGAGCACCACTACCTTCACATTGCGATGGAAGATGAGAGCCGGGAATTGCTCGAGAGCTTTGTGAAGCAGTTCTATGCGGGGACACCCTTTATTCCGCAGGAAATCTGGCTGCAGGAAGAGCTTTCGGACACGGCGCTCCTCACGGACTGGCTTTCCGCGAAGCGCGGCGCGCGCGTAAAACTGGTGGTCCCGAAGAAGGGGCAGAAGGAAAAGCTCATGGATCTCGCGGCGCGGAATGCGGATATGATACTCGAAAAGGACAGACAGCGGCTCCAAATGGACGAGATTCGAAGCAAGGGCGCTGTCCGGGAAATCGAAACGCTGATCGGCTTACAAAACGTGCACCGCATGGAGGCCTACGATATCTCGAATATCAGCGGTACGCTCTCGGTCGGCTCCATGGTCGTCTTTGAGGACGGCAAGCCGAAGAAGAGCGATTACCGCAAGTTCCGCATTCAGACCGTTGTCGGGCCGAATGACTATGCTTCGCTCCGCGAGGTCTTGACGCGCCGCCTGCAGCGCAGTGTCGCGGCAGAGGACGGCAATTTCGTGAAGCTCCCGGACCTTATTCTGATGGACGGCGGCAGAGGGCAGGTCAACATCGCCCTCAAAGTGATCGAGCGTTTTAACTTACAAATTCCGGTCTGCGGCATGGTCAAGGACGACAGACACAGGACGCGGGGCGTCTGGTTCGCGGGAAGGGAACTTCCGATTTCGGAGCGAAGCGAGGGCTTTTAAGCTCATCACCCGCATTCAGGACGAGGCGCACCGCTTTGCCATTGAGTACCACCGGAGCCTCCGCTCGAAGGCGGAGGTGCACTCGGTGCTGGATGACATTCCGGGTGTCGGTGCCGTGCGGCGAAAAATGCTGCTCAGGCAGTACGGCGGCGTGGAGGGCATACGGGCGGCTTCGGTCGAGGAACTCAGCACACTTCCGAACTTCAACGCGCGGGTCGCGGAGGAAGTCTATCAGTATTTCCACCAGGAAAGGAGTCAAGAAGATGCACGGCGTGACAGTGACGGAACTGATTCAGAGAAACCACTTTAAAAATCTGACCCCGGAGATTAACACGGACGAAATTATCATCTCCGCGCCGGATATCAACCGCCCGGCACTCCCGCTGACCGGCTTTTTCGCGCACTTTGACAACGCGAGACTGCAGGTCATCGGAAATGCCGAGACCGAGTACATCGGTCTTATGGACGATGCGCGGCGGGAAGAAATCTTTGACTATATGTGCCGCTTTCGCGTGCCGGGCTTCATTTTCTCGCGGAATTTACAGCCGCATGAAACCGTATTAAAGAAGTGCCACGAGTACGGCGTCCCCTGCATGGTGACTTCGCAGACCACGGCGGATCTGACCTCGGAGTTGATCCGCTGGTTAAAGACCAAGCTCGCGCCGCAACTTTCGATTCACGGCGTTTTGGTCGATGTCTACGGCGAGGGCGTTCTCATTATGGGCGATTCCGGCGTCGGAAAGAGTGAGGCGGCGCTGGAGCTCATACGCCGCGGGCATCGTCTGGTCGCGGACGATGTCGTGGAACTTCGAAAGGTCTCGGAAGTTGCGTTGGTGGGACGTGCGCCCGCGATTACCAAACACTTTATCGAGCTTCGCGGCATCGGCATCATTGACGTGCGCGCGCTGTTCGGCGCGGAGTGCGTGAAGGATGTGCAGACCGTGGACCTGGTCATTAAGCTCGAGGACTGGGACAGAAGTAAGGACTACGACAGACTGGGCATGGAGGATCAGTACACGGAGATTCTCGGCGTGCGCGTGGTCTGTAACACCCTGCCGATACGCCCGGGCCGAAACTTAGCGATTATCTGCGAGACCGCAGCCGTAAACCGCCGCCAGAAGAAGATGGGCTATAACGCGGCGAAGGAACTCTACCGCCGCGTCAGCGAAAAACATGGCAAAGAGCGCCGAGGAACACGAGAGAGAGCGGCGCGAAGAAGAACTGATTGCCGAGCGGAAGCGCATCGGCGAGGCGCTGAATTTGGAGGTCAAGGACAAAATTCTGGGCCACCTCGACACGATAGACCAGAGCGATCTCCCGCCGCACTACGGGGAGTTTGAGCGGAGCGGCTACCGGATTGAGTCCGACAGCGCGGATGTCGGGGAGTTGAACTAAAGAAAGCGAGGGATTCACTTGCGAAGACAGTCGGAACAAGAGCCGCTCTCCCGCCACACGAGTTTTCGAATCGGCGGCGCGGCGGATTATTACTATGAGCCGGAAACGGCCGAAGAGCTCAAGTCCCTGCTTGCGCGCTGCAAGGCCGAGGGCATCCCGAGCGCAGTGATCGGTAACGGTTCGAACCTCCTGGTCGGCGACAAGGGCTTTCGCGGCGCTGTGATACGCCTCGGCGAGGGCTTCGGCGCCATCGAAGTGAACGGGAACCGCCTGAGAGCCGAGGCGGGGGCGCTGCTTGCAAAACTGGCGCGAACGGCCGCGAATGCGGGGCTTAGCGGCCTTGCCTTTGCGGCGGGCATCCCGGGCACGGTCGGCGGCGCGCTGGTCATGAATGCCGGCGCTTACGGCGGCGAGATGAAGGATATTTTAGAGAGTGCCGAGCTCCTCTTGCCGGACGGCAGCGTGCGCTGCTTTACCGGGGAAGAGCTGGAACTCGGCTACCGGCACAGTAACATTCCTGCGCTGGGGGCAATTGTGCTCTCCGCGACCTTTGTTTTAACGCCGGGTGAGAAAGAAGAGATACTTGCGGAGATGAAGCGCTACGCAGAGTCCCGCCGCGAAAAGCAGCCGCTTGCATTTCCGAGTGCGGGCTCTGCCTTTAAGCGCCCGCCGGGCGATACGGCGGCGCGGCTTCTCGACGAGGCGGGCTGCAAGGGGCTTCGCATCGGCGGCGCGGCCATCTCGGAAAAGCACGCGGGCTTCCTTGTCAATCTGGAACATGCGAGCGCTGCGGATGTGCGCGCGGTGCTCGCGGCGGCGGCAGAGCGGGTCGAAGAATGCTTCGGCGTGCGGCTCGAGCCCGAAATCCGCTTCCTCGGGGAGTTTTAAGCATGTCGTTTTCAGCGGAGGTCAAGGAAGAACTTGCCGAGATGGTTCCGTCAGAATTCTCGCTCTTTACGGCAGAGTTGCAGGGGCTTACTGCTCTACGGCGCGAAATTGACGGAAAAAGAGGGCGGGACGGAACTGCGCTTCCTCAGCGAACACGAGGAAAGTGCGAAGAAATACTTTACATTCATAAGAAAAACGGATAGAATCAAAACAGATTTTGCCATCACAACGCAGCATCCGAACGGAAAAAACAAGGCCTGCACTGCCTTTCTCTCCCGTGAGGACGCCGCCGTGCTCCTTGAGAGCGCCGCGCTCGACTATGAAAACGGGGAGTTGCAGATCGGCAGAAAAGCAGAGCAGAAGCTCTCCGGGGAGGAGGAGCGACGCGCATTTTTGCGGGGCGCCTTTCTCGCGGCGGGGTCCGTTTCCGATCCCGAGCGTTTTTATCATCTGGAGTTTGTCTGTCCGGATGAAAAACAAGGCTTGGTATCTGAAATTGCTCCTCTCCGCCCTCGGTGAGACGGCGGGAGTTGTTAAGCGAAAAGGACACTATGTCGTGTATCTCAAGGACAGCGACGGCATTGTGGCTCTGCTCGGCATGATGGGAGCTTCCCGCGCGTTGCTTGCCTTGGAAGAAATTCGCGTGGTGAAGGACATGCGCAACCGTGTGAACCGCACAGTCAATTGTGAGACGGCAAATTTACAGAAGACGGTGGCGGCAGCTTTAAAACAGCGGAAGGACATCGAATACATTCGCGATGCGGAGGGATTCGAGAATCTGCCGTCGACACTTGCAGAGATGGCGGAAATCCGTTTGGAATATCCGGATGTGTCCCTCAAAGAACTGGGGACGTATCTGAATCCGCCGGTCGGCAAGAGCGGTGTAAACCACAGATTGCGGAAACTCTCGGAGTATGCGGATGAGTTGCGCGGACACGAGAAAAGAGGATAAAGATGATTAAGAAGTCTATGGTAGTGAAGTTAAACGGAAAGGCGGATGCCATGCCGGCTGCGATGCTGGTCCAGGTTGCGAGCCAGTACGAGAGCAGCATCTATGTGGATGATGCGGACAAGCGCGTCAACGCAAAGAGCATCATGGGCATGATGACCCTTGGGCTCGCAAACGGTCTGGAAATTGTCGTGACGGCAGACGGCAAGGATGAGGACGCCGCAATCAGCGGCATTGAGGAATATCTCTGCCAGTAAGCACAGAGAAGACGGAGTTTTAAGCCGGGCGAGTTCGCCCGGTTTTTCTTGTTGCCGCAGAAAGGGCGTTGGAGGTTTTCAGTGGCATTCACACATTTGCACGTACACACGGAATATTCGCTGCTTGACGGCTCCGGAAAGATACCGGAGCTCATTCAGCGCGCAAAAGACCTGGGACAGACGGCGCTCGCCGTGACCGACCACGGCGTCATGTACGGCGTGATCGATTTTTATAAGGCGGCCAAGGCGGCGGGCATTAAGCCCATACTCGGCTGTGAGATTTATGTGACGCCGGGCTCCCGCTTTGACCGGGATAACAAAAAGGGAGAGGCGCGCTATTACCATTTGATTTTGCTCGCGGAGAACAACGAGGGCTATGAGAACCTCACGAAGATTGTCTCGCGGGGCTTTGTGGACGGCTTCTATTATAAGCCGCGCGTCGATTTGAGACTCTGCGCGAGTTTTCGAAAGGCATCATTGCGAGTTCCGCCTGCTTAGCCGGCGAGGTGGCGCGAAACCTCGCGGTGAACCGCCACGAGGACGCCAAGGAAGCAGCGCTCCGCTACCGCGATATCTTCGGGGCGGATAACTTTTTCTTAGAGCTTCAGGATCACGGGCTCGGTGTCCAAAAGGCGGTCAATCAGCAGCTCATACAGCTCTCGCAGGACACGGGTATCCCGCTGATTGCGACCAACGACATTCACTATACCAACCCGGAGGACTGGGAGGCGCACGACCTCCTGCTCTGCCTCCAGACCGGCAAGAAGGCGAGCGATGAGGATCGTATGCGCTATGAGGGCGGTCAGTACTACCTAAAGTCCGAGGATGAGATGCGTTCTCTCTTTGCGGCGGTTCCCGAGGCTTTGGAGAACACGGCAAAAATCGCCGCGCGCTGCGAGGTTGAGATACGCTTCCATGAGTTAAAGCTTCCCGCCTACGATGTTCCCGAGGGTTATGCGGACGCAGCGAGCTATCTGCGCGCCCTCTCGGAAGAGGGCTTCCGCGCGCGCTACCCGGAAGAGCCGGCGGAGCTCCGGGCGCGCATGGAAGAAGAGCTCGCGGTCATAGGCCGTATGGGCTATGTGGATTACTTTCTCATTGTCTGGGACTACATTCACTTTGCGAAGGAGCACGGCATCGGCGTGGGGCCGGGGCGCGGCTCGGCGGCCGGCTCGGTGGTCTCGTACTGCCTCGGCATCACCGACATCGACCCCGAAAAATACCAGCTGGTCTTTGAGCGCTTCCTGAACCCGGAGCGCGTCTCCATGCCGGATATCGACGTGGACTTCGCCTACGAGAGACGGCAGGAAGTCATAGACTATGTGGGCAGAAAGTACGGAAAAGAGCGAGTCGTACAGATCATTACCTTCGGTACGCTCGCGGCCAAGGGCGTGGTGCGCGATGTGGGGCGCGTTCTGGACCTCCCCTATGCGCGCTGCGACCAGATTGCAAAGCTGATTCCGAATGATTTAAAGATGACGCTCGACAAGGCTTTGGTGCAGTCGAAGGAGCTTCGCGCGCTCTATGAGAGCGATGAGAGCGTGCACCACTTGATTGACATGTCAAAGCGCCTCGAGGGGCTGCCGCGCCACGCTTCGATTCATGCGGCGGGCGTGGTCATCTCGAAGAAGGCGGCGGAAGAGTATGTGCCGCTCGCGCGGGGCGCGGACGGCTCGATTACGACCCAGTTCGGCATGAACACCCTGGAGGAACTGGGCCTCTTAAAGATGGACTTCCTGGGGCTCAGAACCCTGACCGTGATTCAGAATGCCGCCGCGGAAGCGGAGAAGCGGAGCGGGAAGCCGATCGACATGCTGGGCATTGATTTCAACGACCCGGAGGTCATGGCGCTCATCGGGAGCGGCAACACCGAGGGCATCTTCCAGCTTGAGAGCGCGGGCATGAAGAGCTTCATGAAGGAGCTAAAGCCAACGACCCTCGAGGACATCATCGCCGGCATCTCCCTGTACCGCCCGGGTCCCATGGATTTTATCCCCCGCTATCTGGAGGGAAAGAACCACCCGGAAGAAGTGCGCTACGAGTGCCCGCAGCTTGAGACCATCCTAAAGCCGACCTACGGCTGCATGGTCTATCAGGAGCAGGTCATGCAGATTGTGCGCGACCTGGCGGGCTACACCTGGGGACGCTCGGATTTGGTGCGCCGCGCCATGAGTAAGAAAAAAGAGTCCGTCATGAAGGAAGAGCGGCAGAACTTTGTCTACGGCAACGAGGCCGAGGGCATACGGGGCTGCGTGAACAACGGCATCAGTGAGGCGGTCGCAAACCATCTCTTCGACGAGATGATGGACTTTGCGAACTATGCGTTCAATAAGAGCCACGCGGCCTGCTATGCCTATGTCTCCTTCCAGACTGCCTGGTTAAAGCACTACTATCCGAAGGAGTTTATGGCGGCGCTCATGACCTCGGTCATAGACAACAGCAGTAAGATTGCCGAGTACATTCTGGTCTGCCGCCAGATGGGCATTCCGATTTTGCCGCCGGATGTGAACGACGGCAAGGCCGTATTCTCGGTCTCGGGAGAGGGCATACGCTTCGGCCTCTCGGCGATACGCGCGGTCGGAACGGCCGTGAGCGAGGAAATTGTGCGGGAGCGCGAGACAGGCGGTGCCTTTCGCTCTCTCGAAGACTTCATAGAGCGCCTCTCGAACAAGGAGGCAAACCGGCGCACGCTCGAGAGCTTTGTGAAGGCGGGCGCGCTGGATTCCATGCCGGGAAACCGCAGGCAGAAGCTCTTGCTCATCCCGGAGCTGCTCGACAAAAAGGCAAAGCAGAAGAATGCGATTGCGGGACAGGTATCGCTCTTTGACTTCCTCGGCGAGGAGGCGCGGCAGAGTCTCGAGTCCGCCCTTCCGGAGGTCGATGAGTTCCGAAAAGAAGATCTTCTTGCCTTTGAGAAGGAGACGGTCGGCGTTTATCTGAGCGGCCATCCGCTCGATGACGTGCGGGAGCTTTTGGGAGAAGACCGTGACGGCAAAGACCATAGACTTCCTCGCGGACGATGAGAGCGGCAGGGCAGCGCTCACGGACCGTCAACAGGTTATAATCGGCGGCGTGCTCACGAATGTCACGACTAAGATTACGCGAAACAACGATACGATGGCCTTTCTCACAGTCGAAGATTTGGTCGGCACGGTTGAGGTACTGCTCTTCCCGAAGGCCTATGAGCGCTACCGGGAGCACCTGATCCCGGATGCCAAGCTCTTTCTCTCCGGCCGTGTTACTATCAGCGATGACGATGTGTCCGGCAAGCTGATCTGCGAACGGCTTTCCGTCTTCGGCGCGGGAGAGCGCACGCTCTGGATCCAGTTTGCGGATGAGACTTCCTATCTCGCGCAGCGAGGCGAGCTCATGCTTCGCCTCGGGAACAGTGAGGGCAAGGACAACGTGAAGGTCTACTGCCGTGCAGAGAAAAAAATAATACAGCTCGGGCGGGACTGGCGCGTTTCCGCGGAAGAAAGTCTGCTTGATGAGCTCCGCGCCGTTTTCGGCGCGGAAAATGTGAAGACCAGCGTAAAGCAGAGCCTCTGAAATTGTAAAAGCAGGGGGGCTGTGTTATAGTTTTCACGAGGAAATTCAGGCGCACTGCGGAGGCGCAGCGCGCACAGGGAACAGTGAGGAGGTTCCTGTTATGGCAAAGAAAATTGAGACCATCGGTGTTTTGACAAGCGGCGGCGATGCCCCCGGTATGAATGCGGCAATCCGTGCGGTGGTTCGCACGGCCTTGCACCACGGCATGAAGGTAAAGGGCATTATGCGCGGCTATTCCGGCCTGCTCGATGAGGAGTTTATCGACATGGATGCGCGCAGCGTCGCGGACATCATAAACCGCGGCGGCACCATACTCTACACGGCGCGCTGCATGGAGATGGTGACCGAGGAGGGACAACGCCAGGCTGCGGAAATCTGCAAAAGGCATGGCATTGACGGCGTGGTCGTGATCGGCGGCGACGGATCGTTCAAGGGCGCGGGCAAACTCTCGAAGTACGGCATCAATACCATCGGTGTCCCCGGAACCATAGATCTCGACATTGCCTGCACCGAGTACACCATAGGCTTCGACACGGCGGTCAACACCGCAATCGACGCGATCGATAAGGTGCGCGACACCAGCACCTCGCACGAGCGCTGCTCCATCATTGAGGTCATGGGACGCCACGCGGGCTATATTGCGCTCTGGAGCGGCATTGCGACCGGCAGCGACGCGATTTTGATTCCCGAGCACTACGACGGCAACGAGCAGGAAATCATCAACAACATCATCGACAGCCGTCGACGCGGCAAGAAGCACTTCATCATCATCAACGCGGAGGGCATAGGCCACTCGAGTTCCATGGCAAAGCGCATTGAGGCGGCAACCGGACTCGAGACCCGTGCCACCATACTCGGTTACATGCAGCGCGGCGGTTCGCCTTCTTGTAAGGATCGCTTCTACGCTTCGATTATGGGCTCCAAGGCTGTGGATTTGCTCGCAGAGGGCAAGTCGAACCGTCTGGTCGCCTATCAGAACGGCGAGTTCTGCGATTTCGACATTGAAGAGGCGCTCCGCATGCAGAAGGAGATTCCGGAGTATCAGCTGGAACTCTCCGCAAAGCTGACACGCTGAGGAGGCATATGGCGGAACATACAGCGGAACATACCGTGCTCTGCGGGGCAAATTCCTATGTGCAGAAGTTTTATCTGAATCCCGCGTTTCAGAAGCTCCCCGAGAGCATCAAACGCGAGCTGCAAATTCTCTGCGTGAGCATCACGGAGGAAGCGGGCGGCGTGCTGACCCTCGAATTTGACAAGGAAGGCAATCTCTTGTTTCAGGCGAGCGCCGAGGACAGCGACTATCTCTTCGATGAGATTGCGAGCGGCATGAAGATAGGAAGAGCGCGCTTTGACCATCAGGAGCTCCTGGAAGAACTGGAACTTTACTATCGCGTTGTCTTTCTGGGGGAGGAAATTTGAGAGTCGGAGAACTTGTACTGCCGCACGGGCTCATGCTCGCGCCGATGGCAGGGGTCAGCGACCTCCCGTTTCGTCTGCTCTGCCGTGAGCAGGGGGCGGAACTCGCAGTCACCGAGATGGTAAGCGCGAAGGCGCTGCACTATAAAAATAAGGCGACCGAGGAACTCTTAAAGAGCTGTGAGGCCGATGCGCCGCTTGCAGTGCAGCTCTTCGGCTCAGAGCCGGAAATCTGCGCGGAGGCTGCGGAGGCACTCTCGGAGCGCCCCGAATTTGCCCTGATCGACTTTAACATGGGTTGCCCGATGCCGAAGATTGTGAATAACGGCGACGGCTCAAAGCTCATGACCAATCCGCCGCTTGCGGCGGAAATCATTGCCGCAATGGCAAAAAAAAACAAAAAGCCGGTGTGCGTGAAAATGCGCGCCGGCTTTACTGAGGGAGAGAAGAACGCACCGGAACTCGCAAAGCGCTTAGAGGCGGCCGGTGCCGCGATGCTCACCGTACACGGCCGCACGAGAGAACAGTACTACGCGGGAACTGCGGACTGGGACATCATACGGCAGGTCAAAGAGGCGGTCTCGATTCCGGTCATCGGAAACGGCGATGTTGTGAGCGGCGAGAGCGCCGCGCGCATGCTGCGGGAGACCGGCTGCGACGGCATTGCGGTGGGGCGCGCCGCGGAGGGAAATCCCTGGATTTTCCGCGAGATACGGGGGTATCTCGAGCGGGGCGAGAAAGCAGCGGCGCCGAGCGCTGCGGAGCGCTTTGAACTCATGCGGCGTCATCTCGCCCTGGAGGTAGAGGCGGACGGCGAGCGCATGGCGGTGCGAAAACTGAGAAGCCACTTTGCCTGGTATCTGCACGGCTTTCCGAACGCGGCAAAGTGGAGACATGCAATCAACACAGCGGAGTGTCAGGAAGTACTCCTCGAAATTCTGGAGAGTGCCTTTCAGGCGGCGAATCACCTTGACACAGCGGAAAGTACTTCTCTATAATAGTATGACTGTTTATCAAGAAACCAAGGAGGTTCGCCATGGCGGAAATTAAAAAGAATGTTTTGACCCAAGAGGGCTTGAAGCGCTATGAGGAAGAGCTGCAGGATCTGCGTGTCAATAAGCGCAAGGAGATTGCGGATAAAATCAAAGAGGCAAGAGAGCAGGGCGACCTCTCGGAGAACGCAGAGTACGATGCGGCAAAGGATGAGCAGCGCGACATCGAGGCGAGAATCGGCGAGCTTGAGGAGCTCTTAAAGCACGCAGAGGTCTATGTCTCGGAGGAGACCCCGATTGACCGCGTGGGCATCGGCAGCCTTGTGAAGGTGCTTGACATCGAGGAGGATGAGGAGCTCGAGTTCAAGATTGTGGGCTCGCAGGAGGCGGATTCCCTCTCCGGCAAGATTTCCAACGAGTCTCCGGTCGGCGCAAAGCTGCTCGGCAAGGAAGCGGGCGAGGTGGTCACGGTAGAGCTTCCCGCAGGAAGCCTCTCCTATAAGATTATCAGCATCACGAAGGAGAACAGTGATGAGTGAAGTGAAGAAGGGCGGAGAGACGCTTGAACAGGATGTGCACCGCTTAATGCAGGTGCGCCTTGACAAGCTGGACGAGTTAAAGGCAGCGGGAAAGGATCCGTTTGAGATTACGACCTACGAGCAGGGCATTCACGCCGCGGAAATCAAGGCGCGCTTTGCGGAGCTGAAGGACACGGAAGTCTCGGTCGCCGGCCGCATGATGAGTAAGCGCGTCATGGGCAAGGCGTCCTTCTGCGCGGTTCGAGATCTGAGCGGCGACATTCAGATTTATGTGGCGCGCGATGCGGTCGGCGAAGAGGCATATGCCTTCTTTAAGAAGTACGATATCGGCGACATCATCGGCGTTCGCGGCAAGGTCTTTGAGACCAAGACCGGCGAGATTTCGATTCACGCGGAGGAGCTGACCCTGCTCACGAAGAGCATGCAGCCGCTCCCGGAGAAGTTCCACGGCCTCACCGACACCGATCAGCGTTACCGTCAGCGCTACATTGACCTCGTCATGAATCCGGAGGTGCGCGAGACCTTTGTGAAGCGCTCCAAGATTATCTCCTCGATTCGGAGATATTTGGATGACAGAGGCTTCATGGAAGTCGAGACCCCGATGCTCGTATCGAATGCGGGCGGTGCGGCGGCGCGTCCCTTTGAGACCCACTACAACGCGCTGAGCGAGGATGTGAAGCTCCGCATTTCCCTGGAGCTCTACTTAAAGCGCCTCATTGTCGGCGGTCTGGAGCGCGTCTACGAGATAGGCCGCGTGTTCCGGAACGAGGGCCTGGATGCCCGCCACAACCCGGAGTTCACGCTGATGGAGCTCTATCAGGCGTACACGGACTACGAGGGCATGATGAACCTCACCGAGGACATGTTCCGCCACGTGGCGCGCGAGGTAAACGGCAGCGCGAAGATTATGTACAGCGGCACCGAGATCGACCTCGAGAAGCCCTTCCGCCGCATCACGATGACCGAGGCGGTCAAGGAGTACAGCGGCGTCGATTTGCGACGATCGAGACCCTTGAAGAGGCGAGAGCTATCGCAAAGGAGAAGGGCGTCGCATTCGAGGAGAGACATAAGAGAGGCGATATTCTGAACCTCTTCTTTGAGACCTTCTGCGAGGAGCACATGATTCAGCCGACCTTCGTGACCGACCACCCGATTGAGATTTCGCCGCTCACGAAGAAGAAGCCGAACAACCCGGACTATGTGGAGCGCTTTGAGCTCTTCATCTACGGCAGAGAGATGTGCAACGCCTACTCCGAGCTGAACGATCCGATTGACCAGCGCGAGCGCTTCAAGGCGCAGGACGCACTGGCAGCGGCGGGCGATGAAGAGGCGAACCACACGGACGAGGACTTCTTAAACGCGCTGAATGTGGGTATGCCCCCCGACCGGCGGCATCGGCTACGGCATTGACCGTCTGGTGATGCTCCTCACCGACAGCCCGGCCATCCGCGATGTACTGCTGTTCCCGACCATGAAGACCATGAAGGCCGAAAACAAAGAAGCACATGGCGAGAGCGAGGGCAAGGCGGAAGAGGCAAGCGGCTTCTTTACCCCGAATGAGAAGATCGATTTCAGCGGCGTTAAGATTGAGCCCCTGTTCGAAGATCAGGTGGATTTCGAGACCTTCTCGAAGAGTGATTTCCGCGCGGTCAAGGTAAAGGACTGCAAGGCGGTGCCGAAGTCGAAGAAGCTTCTGCAGTTCACCTTAGACGACGGAACGGGCACGGACCGCACGATTTTAAGCGGCATCCACGCTTACTACGAGCCGGAAGAGCTGATCGGAAAGACCCTGATTGCGATCACGAACCTGCCGCCGCGCCCCATGATGGGCATTGAGTCCTGCGGTATGTTGCTCTCTGCCGTCAACGAGCGCAACGGGGAGGAAGAGCTTCATCTTCTCATGGTGGATAACCACATCCCGGCGGGGGCGAAGCTGTATTGATCCGGGGAAAATCACGGGCGGAAAACCTGCGGATTTTTACAACAGATCCAAGCCGATTTTTTGCAGTGACACCGGATTTACAACATTTGTGCAACAAAAAGTCAAATGACGGTACATCGTAACAGATGACAGCATAAAGTCTGACGCACATCCCAGTTCCAAAAACCTTCAAGGCACTCCTTTTCAGAATCAATCTGAGAGGGGGTGCCTTTTTGCGTGCAGACAGCATGAAAAGAGGCTGAAAAGCCTTTCATCCCTGTTTGAATAGCAGCCAGAGGAAACGTATGGAACAGGAGTATCAGGACATCACAAGACCAAGAGAAGTCCGGGAAGAGGTGAAGAAGCTGCGCAAAAAGTTTCTTCGCTATCAGGAAGCGGAGGTCGTGTACAGTATCTCGCACCGCAAGCTCATCGAGCTCGCGGATCGGGCGGGAGCGCTGTACAGGATGGAAGGGACGGTGCTGATCAACCGCGATATTTCGATGCCTATCTCGAGAATTATAAGAGGGATGATCGACCAGATCCGGACGCAGATTATCAGGAGGACGAAGAGGAAGATTATCTGCAAGATCTTGAGGAGGATGCTGGCATAGGGAGAAGTATTCATTGTTCTCCTTGACATTTTATGCTATGTTCGATTTGTGCGCATGATCGGTTGAGGCCGCAAATTACGACCTCAAGTTAAAACCCGAAATTTGATATCTTTCAACGACTGCCCTATGAGGTGTGTCACTTTAGTCTCAGGGGCGCCGGTTCTGAATTGAATCGATTTCACCTGATTAAAAAAAGTACAGTACATGGCGATAACGATAAATTTAAGATATACGGGTGCTAATGGAAGTGCGATCGCATTTGCAAATGAAATGATGAAAAGCGGAACAGTTGCTAAAATTCGAGCGGAGGATGGAAACCTGCGATACGAGTATTATCAATCCCTCGACTTTCTAGAGACGGTTCTGCTCATTGACTGTTGGAAGGATCAGGCATCAATTGATGCGCAGCACACTTCTCCGATGATGCAGACCATCTCGGAGCTTCGTGAGAAATATGATCTTCATATGGCTGTGGAGCGTTATGTCAGCACGGAGACAATTGAATCGGATGACCGGTTTATCCGAAGATAAATCAGAATTTAATGTTCAAAGAATAGTGGAGGAGGAAAACAGGTTGATTCATAAAAGGAAATCTGTGTTACGAGTTATTTTGGGCATCATGGCTGCTATTGCATTCGTCTTTGCTTGCCTTCTTGGAGACTTTATCTATGCCACACGTTTTAAAATTAATCCGGTTGATAAATCAACATCACCAGATGGAAGCTATGAGCTTTCATTCCAGCAGGTTGGTGATCCGGACTGGCCTTTTGGATATACACATGCAAGACTTGTTTTGAAGAATGGAAAACGCGTCATAATTAAGCAAACATTTGATATTGCAGATGATGGAGCTAATGCTAGTATCAATAGCTGGAATGTAGACTGGAAAGATATTTCTGTGGAAGTCGTTATTTCTGGAACTGAACAAGATGATGTACTTTATGTTTTAAAATTTGATGGATCAGTCGATAGGAAACAACTTGATACACGATATGGGCATATTAAAGAAGAGCGGACCAGAAAATGAATAGCAAAGAGTTGCAAATTTTTAAATTTGGCGGAGGAGAGAAGTAAGTGGATAAAGAAATCCCAGCTTTGTATGCAATTGAATATACACCATTCACCGGATTCGCTCTTACAGCGTTTCCGGTATTTTTTTGCCGAAATTCCGACAAGGAACCACAACAGAAGTAGTTGGCAGAACAGAAGCCAACGTTCACAGACCGATTGGATAGTGTCAATAATTTTTCGCAAAATTCATTTCCAGCCACCAGTTGTTCTCTGCGGTCAACGAGCGCAACGGGGAGGAAGAGCTTCATCTTCTGATGGTGAATAACCACATCCCGGCGGGGGCGAAGCTGTACTAAAAAATGGAAAACTAAACATACCGAGAGAGGCATACCAATTCAGAGCAATCTGAGGAAGCGTACCTCTCTTTTAACTGGATTATCGAGAACAACAAGAATTGCCAGCAGCTATTGGCAGAATGATGTTTGTGATTACTATATCTGAACTTATGAGCTGTGATGGCTACTGTAGTACAATAAATGCGGAGACGGTTCATGTGCCGTCTCCGCATTGTCGGAAATGCTCCTCATGACAACGCCGCCCTTTATCGTGGCACTCTGCGCCATACCGCTGTCAGCTATGGCCTTTAGCACGATGTCCTGTCCGAGCTTTGACTGGGCGTTCTGCTCATTGTAGCCGGACGCCTTGATCTTTTCTATTTCTTCATACAGGTTCATCAGAGCACCTCCATCTGTATCATATTCATCAGTTTTGCGCTGCTTTTGAACATGGCGGCATATTCCTCAACGATTCCGAAATCCAACTCGAAGGAAATCTTGCGGTAATTATTGATGATCTCCTTATAATAGTCCAGCGGTATCCTGGACCTAAATCTCATAAGCTCGATCAACATACGCTCCCTGTCATATATACGGATGTTGGAATTGTTGTATTGTATTTCTGTGATGCCGGCATCAAATATTTCGTCTGTCAGGAAAGATTGAATGACGCGGGGATCCTTTATCCTTGTATCCGTTCGTCTGGTCGCAAGGTAATAATGATCCGGGATTACATCGGTAAGGGAATGGTAGTAAAAAGCACTTTTCCCGGTATATACCGCTTTCGGGTATTTCCGCATGATTACATCTATTTCGGAAGCATTCCGCTTGGTGGAATAGATCCCCTTTTCCTTCATGAATAGAGCGCCGCTTCCGATTTCCTTTTTTATTTGATAATCGCTTCCGTATTTATTCAGGCATTCCTGATAGTCAAAAGCATGGAACCACCTCCGGATAAAGTAATCGTTCACACAGATATGATTCTGTGTGTATCATTGCTCTAATTATAGCATCGATCTTGGGAAAAACAAGATGTAATTAAATCAAATATACACACAACTATAATGCTGTGCGTATGATTACTAAAACATATCGGCCTTTCACAGTTCGTGGGAGGCTGCTTTTGTTGACTAGAACCTCACAGGCTCGGATTTTAGTGTCTTGGAGGCGCTAAGAAGCAAAGCCGGTTCCTAATAAACTTACCCCAGAGCAGCAGGAACTGCTGCTCTGGGTACAGCCAAGGCTGCTGTGCCCGGGACCTTGATTTCTGATTAGGTTTAATATACAAATTCCATTCGAGTTAATATTGGTTTTTAAATTACCGGTAAAGTCAATATTTATGTGCGAACCGGTTTGTGCTACCATATATATGGAACTCTCTTCCCCGAAAGGAATCTGATTATGACCACAGCTATTTTTTCCAAAGTCCAATTTGATATGGAGCTGTTGTACTGTCGAGTCAGCGCACGAATTTTATTGAATGTGCCGCAAAGAGAACTATCCTATCAGGCCTTTGGTGAAAAGCAGGAACTGAAGAACAGCATCGGACTTGTTTTAGATGAGACAGAAATGCAGTCCTTACTCCCGTTTCTTAGAGCCGAATTGTTTGAGCCGTATCGGGATCGCGAAGATATGCATGACGAAGTTGGCTATCTGGACGAGTCGTGGAGGATGTTTACCGGGATATCAGACTCTCATGTACCGATGATTCGCTTACCCATGAATGTTATTCATGACCTTGCACATCGGTGGCCCACGGAATTGCTATATGAGCAAATTGTTCGGGTCATAAGAGCAAGAAATGACAGAAGATTTCGGAAAATAGTTTTGTAGTCTGCCTTTTGGGTAGATCGGTGAAAAGACAGGCGAGCGGATTATTTTAACTAGTGACTTTACATGGAGCATGTCGGAAATAAATATGAGTATGAGCATCGGCAGTGTCTGCATGTACAATGTGAGTCTGGAAATATGCTGATTATTAACGGGAACCTTGTCGTTGAAATCTCAAGGTCGCCGAAGCCGGAGACTGATTTGTGAAGGGCGCGATTCAGGTTCAAAAACAGACCGAGAGCTATGCCGGGCAATGTTCGCTGCAACGGCATAGCTCTCGGTTTTTAGTACTCCATACTGATCCCCTTTTTTCTGCCGTGTCCCATCACAAAGTGAAATGCCGATAGACCGGCGAAAAGATAGGCGAGGGAATTAAGTACGAGTAGCCCGACATCAAAAACGGAAACCATGTTCCCTTCGAGGATGCTGCGTGAAATATGAATGCCTTGTGAAAGCGGCAGAACATAGTAGGCAAAGCCTTGAATGTTGCTTCCATCCACCACTCCCGAAAAGAACAAGAGTAAATAGCTTGCGATGGATATGAACGAAGCGGTTTTGGTAAAAATCAGTGTCAAGGCCGAAAGGAAATAGGATATCCCTATGAGCCCCAACATGGTAATCGCGAACACGGGGAGAACCATCCATGAGAAAGCCATGGGAATAGAAAACAATACATGAATTGCTGACATGACCAAAATGATTTCGACGGACTGAAACAGCAACCAGCAGACTGCTCTGCAAAATAAAATGCCGGAGAGAGCGGTGGGCTTTATCAGCAACTGTTCAAACGTTCCGCTCTGCTTTTCAGAAGAAATGGCCATGGAAGATTCGCCGATGATGCCGTTGGCGTAAAACCAATATACGAAGCCTATGTAATACGCAGAGTTGGGGCGTTCGGCAGAGTTTGAGAACAGTTTGAAGAAACCGACGAACATGATAAACAGCACGAATAAGTTGACGATGTGATCCGGATAATAGCATTTCGCTTCCAAATAGTACTTTCGCAACTCAGCGGTAAAGCAACGCCTTATCTTAGCCATGATGATTCCTCCAAAAAGAAATGAGAACTTCTTCCAAGGTCGGCGTTTCCGGTGTGACAGCTATGATTCTTATCTGCTTCTCCGCACACATTTGTACAAGAGAGTACGCAAAAGCTTCCTCGGACTCGGAAAGGCTCAAATGAATTTGTTTTTTTTTTTCTTCATGGATTCGGATTGCTTCCGAGGGCATAAGAGATGCGAGCGCCTCAACGGTTTCTTTCGTATAGGGCAAGGTGTATTCCGTACGTTGTTGTCCCTTGTGCGCGTTTACGAGAGCATCGATGCTACCCTGATAGGTGGCAACGCCGTTTTCTAAGATGATGAGTTTATTTGTAAGGCGCTCCAATACATCTATCTGGTGTGTCGTCAGAAAAACAGTCGTGCCCTGTTCTGACATCTTTTGGATTTCGGAAATAACACTCAACTTTGTTGTCAAATCCAAGCCTAAGGTGGGCTCATCCAGAAACAAAATTTTAGGGGAATGAATGAGTGCTGTCATCAAGGCAACTTTCTGCTGCATTCCTCTGGAGCAATAGCCCACTTTTTTGTTCTCGTGCCCCTGTAAATCCATCACAGAGAGCAATTCCTCGGTCCGGTTTCGAATGACATTGTCGGCCAGCCCCATTAAGCGCCCGTAATAACACAAATTCTCCTTGGCAGACATATACCAATACAAATTCCGGTTTCCTTCAAGGACGGCACCGATATCCTTAAAATAATCATTTCCGGCGTGTTCGATGTTTTTGCCGTTATAGTATATGTTCCCGGAGCTTGGCGTTAATATCTTTAACATCAGCTTGATAAAGGTGCTTTTTCCGGCGCCGTTCGGTCCCAGAATCCCGTAAATTCCGGGTTCGCTTATCTCAACACACAGATTTCTGAGTGCGGTATGCTTCCCAAATGACTTCGTAAGTTGATTCACACAGTAAATCATTCACGACCTCCGCTGTCTTGCCAAGACTTGTAGCCGATTCGATTACATATGAGATATATTAATAAAACACCACCATGAATGTAACACAAACAGGCACTTCTATCTACGGTTCACATGTGATAACTTTTTAAGCAAACAATTTTGAGACGAAATTATCATAATGCGCAAAGCGACTTTCAGAAGCTAACGATAAAGTTTTATGATGAGCAGGACAAATGGAGAGCCGTTTGGCGGACAATGAATGAAGGCGCTATGTTTTATCCGGCACTACGATACGGCTCCTGTGTGGAGCTGCGGAGCCGGAGAGCCGCGACGGAGACACAGAAACATATGTGTTTGAGCATCTAATGCCTGTCAAAGTTGAGGACAGCAACAATAAGAACTGGTATTGGATGAAATATATAGCGGAAGAGATTGATTTTTGGACTTGTAACGATGCCTACAAAGAGCTGTATGACAGACAGGCTTTTCAAGAAACAATCGATAGAGTGTTGGCTGAAATTGCGGATACGCTTGGGGTATTGATGAAAGCATAAACGGTACAGGCCTACTGAAAAGAAATTGCAAAAAAATGCCAGTGCTCTTTCGGCACTGGCATTTCCTATCGATTCACGGTAAGATTGACGTATACAGTTGTAAAGCACAAAAAGAAAGGAAGGTCCGGCTATATGAAGTCACACAAGTTTCGCATGGGCAACGGTATTCTGTTTTGTCATGACGATGATCACCGGCTATAAGAGACAGTAAGCTCGGCTTACATCGAAGAAGCAATGACGCCCGCTTGCTTTAAGGCTTCTTCCACGGCGATTGCCAACTGATCGGCGCAAGAGGTCCCGCGGCCGTCGCAATCGTTTCCTCTGAGAAGGGAGGCTGCCTCGGCCGCATCTCTGCCCTCGAGCAGTCTGCTGATGGCAGAGGTATTGCCGGGACATCCGCCGTGGAATACGACGTTGTGCAGGCGACTGTCTTCGAGTTCGAAGCTGATTTGTTTTGCGCAGACACCGCGTGTTTGATACGAATAGCGTTTCATTTCTGAAAACCTCCTCATGTTTTGATACCCTTATTGTACATGGTAGAAAAAACATATCAAGTACAGAGCGGATGGAAGATGGACGTTCGATTGCTTATTTTGTTGAGCTGGGTTACAATACAGACAAGCCTGAGCCCAGTAGAAATAAGAGCGCGAGGTGTTCGATGTTTGTCGGGTGGTATCGGCTGCTCTGCAATGGACTTCTCTTTGGCAAAAGGGAGCGGCAGAGGGGACAGTATCTTCTCTTTTGAGAAGAACAGATGCTTCGGTTTCAAGGCGGAATCGGAGCCAACACGAAAGGAGGAATTCCTATGTCTCTTGAAGATAAGATCGATCAGCTGAAGGGTGCTGTCAAAGAAGGCGTCGGTAAGATTTCCGGCGATGTAAAGGCAGAGAAGGAAGGCGCTGCGGAGCAGGCGACCGCGAAGGCAAAGGAAGTTGCGGAAGATGCCAAGAAGGCAGCAGAAGAAGCTGCTGAGAAGGCATCCGCGAAGGCAAAGGAAGTTGCCGGAAATGTGAAGGATGCAGTGGAAGGAACGATTGACGGCGTTAAGAACATCCTGAACAAGGACAAAGAATAAGTTTGCTACGAAAAGCCCCTTACCGATTTCGGTGAGGGGCTTTTTTTCTGTCTCGTTTTCTGTCTCAGAGTCGAAGCTCAAAAACCGCCCTCCGGCGGGAACAGTTCCTGCACGCTCCGCTGATAGTATGCCGCGAGGCGCAGGGCTGTGTATACATTCGGGCACTGCACGCCGTACTCGTAGCGGTACAGGGTCTTGACATCGACAGAGAGTTCCGCAGCCACCCGGGCGCGGGAAATGCCGGCCTCTTTTCGAACTTTCATCAAATTATTTGTCATGCTGCTTTACCTTGTCCGACAGACCTTTCCGAAGATGCGGAAGGAGTCGCGATTCGGATCCACGGGAATCGGCGCATAGTTCGGATTCAGCGAAATCAAAAACGTGCCGTCCGCACTGTCCTTTAACTTCTTGAGGTAGGCCATGTTGTTGAGAGAGAAGATTCCGATTTCTCCGTCTTCCAACGTTTCTTGTCTATGTACATAGACCATGTCGTGATCCCGAAAGAGAGGTTCCATGCTGTCGCCGCTTATGGTGACGGCAAAATCCGCCCCCCTTGCCTCCTCTTCGGGCACTTCTATCGTCGTGTAATAATCCGAATCCAGAAAATCTCCGCTTCCGGCGGAAACTCTCGCATCGTAGAGCCGGAGTTTTTGATGCCGTCTTTTTGACTCGACGCGGCAGTGTAAGGCGTGATGTGCGGTTCCTTCACATAGCTCTGCGGGTAAAGCAATAAGTCGATGTAGGAGAGGGCTTTTTCCTTTCCGGCCGCATTCAAAAGGGCAAGCGGATTGTTCGGATTGTGCCCGAAGTATTCCTCGAGACAGTCGGGAATCTCCAGAATGCGGCAGAGATGCAGGAAAATGCGCGCGGAAATCTCATTTCTGCCGGTCTCCCAGGCGGAGATGGTTTTCGAGGTGACGTCAATGCCTTCTTCCCGAAGCCGTGCCGCAAGTTCAAGCTGCGACATATGCGCCTTCTTCCGATAGGCTGTGATGATTGCGCCTATGCATTCCATGCTTTCCTCTCTTTCGTTTGCCGATGGGCAGGACCGCAACGGAGCGGCTGCGTTTTGAGTCGTGTTCCTCTGCCTACAGAGTAACACCGAACAGCGCAAAGCACAAGGTAAAATCTATTTAGAGTAGAATATACGGCCAAAACGACCGTTTTAATCTATTTACAATGGCGTTATACTGGAGCTACAGAGAGCCAAAGATTGCTGCCCGAAAGCGGGGGAGCCCGGAGAAATGTCTTTCGGCGGGAAGTGCGCAGGGCAGAACAGGAAAGGCAAGGCTGCTGCGAGAAACAAAAAGGAGATTGTTCGCGTCAGGGTGTCACGTGATCGAAACGGAAGGGAGAAAGCGCATGGCGGATCGTATCATTTTACACGTGGACTGCAATTGTTTTTACGCCGCGGTGGAGATGCTCTACCATCCGGAGTTTGCGGGCAAGCCACTCGCGGTCGGCGGGGATGCGGAAAAGCGGCACGGGATTGTGCTCACGGCCAACTATATTGCGAAGCGTAGGGGTGTTAAGACCGGCATGGCGCTCTGGCAGGCGCGGCAATGTTGTCCGGATTTGATTTTTGTTCCGCCGAGAATGTATCTCTACCTCCGCTTTTCCCGCATGGCAAGGAATATTTACCGGGACTACTCGGATAAGGTGAGAGCTTTGGCCTCGATGAGTGTTGGATTGACCTGACCGACTGCTGTGCGATTTTGGGTGACAGGACAAAGACCATAGAGAACGGCTACCGCATTGCTGCGGAAATCAGCGGGCGAGTGCGCCGGGAGCTCGGTATTACGGTGAGCATAGGTGTGTCCTGGAATAAGATTTACGCAAAGCTTGGGAGCGATTATAAGAAGCCGGACGCGATTACGGTCTTTGACCGGGATAATTATCGAAAACTTATTTTCCCGCTCCCGGTTTCGGAGCTCTTGTACGTCGGAAGAAAGACAGCCAAAAAGCTGGCAGGCTGCGGGATACACACGATAGGAGAGCTTGCGACGGCAGATCCGACCTATTTGCACCGTATCTTTGGCAAAGTCGGGCTGATGCTCTCCGTGTTTGCGCGGGGGGAGGATCAAACCCCGGTGAACGATCTCGGCGTGGAGGCCCCGATTAAAAGTGTCGGAAACAGCACGACAACGCCGCGGGATTTGGTGAACAACGAAGATGTGCGCTTGGTCTTATATCTGCTCTCGGAGAGCATCTCGGAACGCCTGCGCAGGAACGGCTTTGAGGGGCAGCTCGTTTCCGTCTATGTGCGGGATACAGAGCTCATGGGGGTCCATCGACAGAAAAAACTCGCGGCGGTGACCAATATTTCCGCGGAGATTGCAGCGGCGGCATTCTCCGTTTTCCGGGAACTCTATCGCTGGGAGAAGCCGATTCGAAGCATCGGCATCAGCGTCGGCGCTTTGCAGGCGGAGAATCGACCGCGCCAGCTCTCCCTCTTTGTCGATGAGAGGCAGCGGGAGCGGCAGATGTTGGCCGACCGTATGGTGAGCGCAATCCGCAGCCGTTACGGCTATTTTGCCGTGCAGCGCGGCATCATGTATGAGGACAAGTACCTTTCCTCCCTGAATGCGAGCGCGGAGGATCACATGATACATCCGCACTCCTATCTGGAGCACGGAAACCGAAGCGGTTGTGAGACCGCATTGATTGCGAGAGGCAGGTGAAGGAAGTGGGCGTCTATGATTACCATCGGGAGCGGAAGCAGGCGGAAGACTTTGCGGTGCCGTTTGCGGAACATGTGCAGGAGACAGAGCAGATAAGCCCCAACAAAGCCTATGTCGAGGTGATTGCAAATTTTTCAGCGGACGGAAAAATGTTGCCGCTCAAGCTAATCTGGGAAAACGGAAAAAGCTATGAGATAGATCGCATCCTCCGCGTGGATCGCTGCGCGAGCTTAAAGGCAGGGAGGGGCGGGGATACGCTATGTCTGTCGAATACAGGGGCAGAGAGTGGAACTTTATTATGAAGAAAACGGGTTTTGGTTCGTGCAGCGGAAGATGACGGGAATAAGGGAAGCGTAAACGCAAGCCTGAAACAGAATAGCGTTTCAAGCACGAACTCGAAGCGCCGAGACCGCCGTAATGCGCGGGAAAATGCGGATATCCGCAGCCCCTGTTTTGTGCTTGTATTGCTGCCGCCGTTTCTCGGATAAGGGCAAGGATGAACAGAACTCTGCGTGCGCAAGCTATCCAGTAAGACCAAAGTGTGTTATAACCATATCGAGTCGAAAAAAGCCGAATTCCGGGAGGACCTTTTCTTGCGATATATTCTTTTACTGCGCGGCATCAATGTGGGCGGCAAGAATAAAGTAGTGATGCATGAATTCATCGATTTACTTGCGGCGGCGGGGTTTGAAGCGCCTGCATCTTACATTAACAGCGGAAATTTATTTTTTAGCAGTGACGACCACAAAGAGAGCTGTATCTCAAAAATCAGAGCACTCTTGGAAAAGCATTATGATTTTTCCGTCCCGTTTGCCCTGCTCACAAAAGAGGAATACTTGGAAGAGCGGGCAGCGTTGCCTGCGTGGTGGCATGGAGAGATGGCTAGAAGAGATGTTTTGTTCTACGCCTGCGGGATGGATGCGGATAAGATACGGGACTTCATCGAAAAAGCCGCTCTGTACAACGAAGTTGTGCACCTCGGGAGGCACGCGGTATTCTGGGGCAAATACGATGAGGCGGAGTACCTGAAAACGATTTATCATAAAAAGCTGATGAAGCAGGCGTTTTACAGGGAAGTCACCATACGAAGCGGAAATACATATGAAAAAATTGCGGAAATCCTCGAAAACGAAACATAAGCAGAAAGTCCGGCCACATACTGTTCTGCACTGCATTTCAGCCGAATGATGGCGAGGAAGCATACGGAAAAGCGTTTTCGTATTGCGCCGGAGCGTGTTATTGTTAAATATGGGAAGAAGGTGTGCCGTCATGGTAGTTCATCAGCGAAACGCAACCCCCGTTTGACAAATTGACAAGCCGCTTTGGTAGCCTGCAAACACGCAAAATGGCATGCTTGAGCTATCAAAAACGGAAGGAGAACAGACATGATTTTGGCGGATAAGATTATAGACGAGAGAAAGAAGAACGGGTGGTCCCAGGAGGAACTGGCCGAGCAGCTCGGTGTATCGAGGCAGTCGGTCTCCAAATGGGAGAGCGCGGGTTCGGTGCCGGATCTCAAAAAGGTCATTCAGATGGCAGAGCTCTTTGGCGTGAGCACGGATTACCTTCTAAAGGATGAGCTGGAGAAGGAAAACCGGGACGTAGTCGAAACATCCGGGAGTGACGCAGACAGTCCGTTGCGTCGGGTGAGCATGGAGGAGGCCAATGCGTTTTTGAACGCAAAGCGGGAGACAGCGCCCCGACTCGCGAATACGGTCAGCTTGTTCATCTTAAGTCCGGTCGCATTGCTTCTGCTTGCCGTAATCGCCGAAAGTCCGGACTACAACTTGGCGGAAGGTCCGGCGATGGCAGTCGGTTTGGCGGTTCTGCTGCTCCTCACGGCGGTAGGTGTATTCATTCAGATTACAGACCGGAATAAATTGAGCCGTTTTGAATACTTGGAGCGGGAGCCATTTGAAACCGAATACGGTGTGAGCGGCATGGTGAAGGAGAAGAAGCGGGATTACGAGAGTCGCTATTCGCTGGGACTTGCCGGCGGCACCGTAATCTGCATTGTGGCGGTGATTCCGCTCCTGGTTGCGGGCGTTATGGAGACAAGCGACTTGGTTTTGATTCTCTGTGTGGACCTCTTGCTCGCGCTGGTTGCGTTGGGGGTAAACCTGATTGTGCGTGTCAGCACGGTCAAAGAGAGTTACGACACCATACTCCAGGATGGGGATTACGCCAAGAATAAAAAGCGCATACAGGCAAAGATGGGAGCCTTTTCCGCCGCGTACTGGTGCCTCACAACCGCAATCTATATCGGCTGGAGCACTTGGAGGCAGGACTGGGGGGAGTCCTGCGTTATTTGGGCGGTGGCGGGCGTCCTCTATGCGGGCGCTTACGGAATTGTGCGTATGGTGCTGAAGGCGGATGAGAAGTGACGGGAGCGAGAGAGAAGTAGTAAGAGAGCTTCTTCATGAAAAACGACAGAGGGAATCTTCCGAAAGAACGGCGAGGGACTTGTCGGGGATATCGGTAGAGAGAATCTGCGGAAAGACAGTCGAGCGAATTTCCTGGAAAACCGAAGGAGAGCATCTTGAAAAATAACAGAGAGTATTCTGAGAGAAAAAAACAAGAGCATAGACAAGGAAAATTGGCGGAATTGTCAGGAAATAGATGACGAGAAACAATAGAAAAACAGGACAGAGAAATAGAGCGGAAAATAAGAAAAAAAGATTCGCGCACGAAATTAAAAACAGTGCGCGAATCTTTTTGGTGATCCATGTATAATTTGGGATTTGATGAGATAAAAAAGGAAAAGCAAAGCTGACAGGGCTTGCGGCACTTTGGTAAAATGAAAGTGTGAGCAGCGGGCGCGCTTCGGAGGAAGTAAGAACAGCGCCGTGCTCCGTTCTGTCGGGCAGGAAACAAAGGGGAGAAAGGATGCATTTTTACATCACCGGCGATACGCACGGGAACTTTTCGCGCATTGCGGCGTTTTGCCGCGAGCGGCACACGACGAAGGAAGATGTGCTGATTATTCTTGGCGATGTCGGTCTCAACTATTTCCTGGACGAGAGGGATAGGGCAACTCAAAGAAAAGGTGGCGGCGCTCAACATCACCCTCTTTTTGTATCCACGGAAACCACGAGGCGAGACCTTGGGAGGCGGGGGGCTACGAGGAAAGGCAGTGGATGGGGGCAAGCGTGTACGCGGAGCGCGAATTTCCGAACTTGCTCTTTGCAAAGGACGGGGAAATTTATAGCTTCCGCGGAAAGCGTGTCCTCGCGATCGGCGGCGCTTACTCCGTAGACAAGGAATATCGGCTGAGCTACGGCTACCGTTGGTTTGAGAGCGAGCAGCCGAGTGAGGAAATCAAGGCCTATACGGAGCAGCAGCTCAAGGCGGCGGATTGGCGTGTCGACTATGTCCTTTCTCACACGGTGCCGCTTGACTTTGAGCCTGTGTGGAGCTTTCTTCCCGGCCTCGATCAATCGAAGGTCGATAAGAGTACGGAAAAATGGTTGCAGACCATCCATGAGCGTCTGGAAATTCGTGAGGGCTGGTTTGCGGGGCATTATCACTGTCAGTGTGAGGGAAACGGCCTTCGCATTCTGTTTGAAGACTACGGGGAAATCTGCCGCGAAGAGGAAACTTCGGCAGAGGGAGGCATGCCCACGGAGGGGAAGCTATGAATATCCGAGAAGAACTCTTTGCGCTTCGGGATGAGGGATATGCGGCATTTCAACAAAAGTTAATACCGGGTGTTCCCGCGGAGCGCGTCATCGGCGTCCGCGTGCCGGAACTCAGGAAACTCGCAAAGCAGGTTTCCAAAGACCCCTCCCGTGCGGCCTTTTTGGAAGACCTGCCGCATGCCTATTACGATGAAGACCTGCTCCACGCTCTCCTCATTGCGGAGGAGAAGGACTTTGCGCGCTGCCTGGAAGAGACCGAGGCCTTTCTGCCCTTCGTCGATAACTGGGCGGTCTGCGATATTTTTTCGCCCAAGGTTTTTGCAAAGCACAAAGAGGAGCTGTTACAGCGCATCCGTATCTGGGCAAAATCAGAAAAAACTTATATCTGCCGCTTCGGAATCGGGATGCTGATGCAGCATTTTCTGGATGCGGATTTTGATGCCGCATATTTGGAAATCCCGGCGGCGGTGCAATCCGAGGAATATTATGTAAATATGATGCTCGCCTGGTTCTTTGCAACGGCACTCGCAAAGCAGTGGGAGGCAACCATCCCCTATCTGGAAAACAAGCGGCTTGCGCGGTGGACACACAATAAGGCGATACAGAAGGCGCGGGAGAGCTATCGCATTACGGCGGAACAGAAAGCCTACCTAAAGACCTTGAAGTGCTGACAGAGGAAATAGAAATGGAAGAGATATTTGACATCTGCGACGAGGCGGGAGCGCCGACCGGTGCCACGGTGTCCCGCACGCTTGCGCACCGGGATGGCATTCTGCACCGCACGGCGCATATCTGGGTGCTGCGGGAAGAGGCGGGTAAAAAGCAGGTCCTGCTGCAGAAGCGAAGTAAGAATAAGGATTCATTTCCCTCCTGTCTCGATACCTCCTCGGCGGGGCATATTCAGGCTGGGCATGAACCGCTTGTCTCTGCCCTTCGAGAACTCCGGGAGGAACTCGGCATCGAGGCAGCACCCTCTGACTTAAAGCCGATCGGGACGTTTCGTATCTCCTATCAAAAGGAGTTCCACGGTGCCCTCTTCCGGGATGAGGAAGTGGCCTTCGTCTATGTCTACGAAAAGCCGGTGGACACGGAGGCTCTGAAGTTACAGCCCGAAGAGCTGGAGAGCGTGCTCTGGCAGGATTACGAGAAGGTCGTAGAGGCCGTAGCGCAGCGGAATCCCGCTTACTGTGTGCCGCGTGGCGGGCTTCTGTTGGTCGGGAAGTATCTGGGATTTTCGTCAAACTAGGATTGACAAGTACACTTGTCATAGCTATTATATGGTTATGACAAGTGTACTTGGCAAAAAGGAGGCGTTCCGATGGACAAGGAAGAAATTCTGGAGAGAAGCCGAAGAGAAAACGAAAAAAACTGGACGAGAGAGAAAGGGATGCACTTGCCGCAAGCGGAAGGATGGCATTTCTGGTTGGCGGGATTATCTGTGTCCTTATCATTGCTTTGGAATGGAAATTCCGAGGGCGCATGCCCACGGAGGTCTGGGCTGTGTATGCTTCTATGTACGGAACAAATGAGCTGATTCAATATTTTCGACTCAGGAAAATATCGCATTTGATTTTTGCCTTGTTGCAACTCGCAATGGCAGTGTTTTTTTTCGGGATGTTTTTTATGAGCTTGGTCCGGTAAAGAGATGAACGATAGCTTAGTACTCAAAAACAAGCTGAAGGAAATGCGCGCGGAGAGGGGCTTATCGCAAGCGCAGCTGGCTGCAATGGTCGGCGTATCCCGCAATACCATCAGTTCCATTGAAACAGGACAGTTCACGCCGACGGCAAAATTGGCATTGGTTCTATGCATGGCTTTGGATAAGAAATTCGAGGAGATTTTTTATTTCTAGAGAAGAAAAACACCCCCGTCCCGGATATCCGGGGCGGGGGTGTTTTATCGTTTCAATTCAATTTTGAAGGCTTGTTCGGAAAATCTCAGAGAACATCGCCGAGCTTGGCTTCCTTGATGCCGTGCTTTTCCGCGTAGCCCGTGAGAATCAGGGTCAGAGCGCCGTCGCCGGTGACATTGCATGCGGTTCCGAAGGAATCCTGCAGCGCAAAGATGGTCAGCATGAGCGCTGTGCCGCTCTCGTCAAAGCCGAGCACGCCGGTAATCAGTCCGAGAGAAGCCATGACGGTGCCGCCGGGCACGCCGGGTGCGCCGATTGCGAATACGCCGAGCAGCAGACAGAAGAGTATCATCTTACCGACGGACGGGAACTCGCCGTAGAGCATCTTGGAAACTGCCATGACAAAGAAGGTCTCGGTCATAACAGAGCCGCAGAGATGAATGTTTGCAAAGAGCGGAATACCGAAGTTCACGAGGTCATCGCGGAGTGTCGGCTCGGACTTTCTTGCGCACTGCAGAGCTACGGAGAGCGTTGCTGCGGAGGACATGGTGCCGACTGCGGTCATGTAAGCGGGGCCGTAGTTCTTGATGATATTCATGCCGTTTCTGCCGGAATAGACGCTTGCGATTCCGTAGAGCAGGGTGAGCCAGAGATAGTGGCCTACCATGACAATTACGATGATAATCAGGAAAATCGGGAGCTGCTTTGTGATGCTGCCCTCATACGCCAGCGTGCAGAAGGTGGTTCCGATGAGCAGCGGGAGCACCGGAATCAGGAACTTCGTGACAATCGAGAGAACAATCTTCTGGAACTCTTCGAGAATGTTGTTGGTAATGGTTGCGTGATTCCAGACAGCTGCGAGTCCCACCGTGACCGAGAAGAAGAGTGCGGTCATGACGCTCATAATCGGCGGAATCTGGAGCTGGAAGATAACGTTCGGAAGCTCCTTCAGTCCGTCAACGTTCGGATCGATCGAGAGATGCGGCAGGATTGCGAAGCCGGCAATCGTCGAAGAGAAAGCTGCGCCGATCGAAGAGACATAGGCAATCAGCAGGGCGAAGCCGAGCATTCTGGAAGCGTTGTTGCCCATACGCGTGATGGAGGGTGCAATAAAGCCGATGACGATGAGCGGAACACAGAAGCTAATGAACTGTCCGGAAATGTATTTCACCGTGACAATGACGTTTAGGATGCCCGTAACAAGCGAGGACTCCTCCATTGAGTTCATGACCAGTCCGGCAACCAGACCGATCACCAGCGCCAAAACAAGACGAAATGGCAGACTGTGGGTAAAACCTTTCTTTTCCATAAAAACCCCCTCTATGTTTGAATTTTGTCAAAGACAAGCATTGACATCTACTTTGTCGATCATGACATTCAGAATTTCATGATCGGTGGGCTTCATACCGACCTTGCCTATGTAGCCCACATTGCGTATGGTCTCTTCGACATCCGCCTCTACCAGCCCCTCGCCCGCATTGAAGTGCTTGTCGCGCATGCTCATCTGGTGTGCGAGGATGGCAGCGTGAACCGAGGAAGCAATCTTGGCCGCGCAGCTCGGCTTTGCGCCGTCGCAGACAATACCGCCCACATTGCCCAAGGTGTTGGTGATGGTGTCGGCAATGTGTCTGTAATCACCGCCCGACATGTAGGTGATGGCCGCACCCGCACCGCAGGCCGCGCTCACCGCGCCGCAGAAAGCCGAGAGCGGACCGATGAAGTGCTTGATGTAAACGGAGACCAGGTTACTCACAATCAGCGCGCGGTAGAGGCTTTCTTCCGAGAGCTCCATCTCCCGCGCGTAGACCAGCACGGGCATGCTCACGGTGATGCCCTGGTTGCCGGAACCGGAGTTAATCACGACGGGCAGCGCACAGCCGCTCATACGGGCATCCGAGCCTGCGGCAGCCTTTTGCGATTGCGCGGGTTTTCACATTGTTGCCCCAGATTTCCAGCATGGTCTTGCCAATCTGGGCTCCCCAGACATGGTCGAGTCCCTCCTGCGAAATCGCGCTGTTGTAGCGGATTTGGCGTGCCAAGACTTCGCTGACCTCCGAAATCTCCACCCCGTTTGCGTAGTCCAGAATGCCGCGAAGCGTCATTGCGTTGCGATCTGCGGTGTTTGCCGCCGCCTGCGCCTCTGCGGCCGCTTCCTCAGTCTCCTTGCTGAACACCAAAACCCCGTCCCTTGTCATGCGGACAATGTTGGTGTGGTGGTGTTCAATCACGACCTCGGCGGAATGCGCCTCTCCGCGTATCTTCGCCGAAATGTAGAGGTTCGGAACATCCTCCGCGTGATTTACCTCGCAGAAACCCGCATCGACCAGCTCTTTGCAGCGCGCCCTGGCCGCATCATCCGCGCCGGCAATCACCTCCAGCTCCTTGGAAGCATCGCCCCCCGTGATGCCGAGGACAGCCGCGACCGCAATGCCCTTTTGGCCGCCGGAGTTCGGAACCGTGACGCCCTTCACATTCTTGATGATGTTTCCGGAGCAGTCCACGGTAATGTGGCGGGGCTCCTCACCGAGGAGCTCCTTTGCCTTGGCCGCCGCATACGCAATGGCAATCGGTTCTGTACATCCCATCGCCGGAACCAGTTCTTCCCGCAGAATCGCGGTATAATTACCGAAACTTTCCTGATGATCGGAATACATAGCAACCTCCTTTCACTATGATGATACCACTGATATTATCAGAATCAAGCTATTTTCATAGTTTTTCGGAGATTTTTTATTCTTTTTTAGGATAAGTGCTTAAAACCCCATGAAACCGCCGAAGTCGTGGAGGTCGGCTTTTAGGTCACGGAGCAGGGCTTCCGGATCTTTGCGCTCCAAATCCGCAATAATCAGCTCATGGTGTTTGGTATCGAAAGAGAGGAGGCGATCGGCGCGTCGGTTCCAGTAGAGTTGGGCATAGGCGCGGAGTAAACGCGACATGCAGCGCTTCACATTGCGGGTGATGAACTCATTGCCGCAGAATTCCATGAGCTTTGCGTGGAAGTCCATGTTGTAATGCCAGTGCTGCACGGGGTCCACATCGTCCCGCTGGCAGTCGCGGTTCAGCTCCTTTAAGGTCGCGATTTCCGAAGGGCCGAAGCGCTTATAGCTGCTTTGTAAGATGCCGCCTTCCAGAAACTCGCGGTACTGGAGCATCTCGTAGATATCCATGTGGGTCAGGCGTATCACTTCATAGCCGTAGCGGGGAATGCTCCTTACAATGCCGTCCGCGCAGAGGGAGATGAGGGCGTCCCGGACGGGAGATTTGCTGACTTCGTATTTCTCAATCAGTTTCTTCTCGTTCAGAATATCGCCGGGCTGATACTTGCCGGAGATAATCTCCTGCAGCACGGCGTTGTAGACCATTTCCTTGAGGTTTGTGTATTTTTCCATGGTTCACAGTTACCTCCTTCGTTATTTTCATTATACCGAAGACAACGAAGAGTATGAAAGAGGGAAATCTTTCGCGGCGTTCAACTTTTATTCCTTGCGATGCTTTCTGTATGTGCGGCGGTCGCGGGGAGCGCAGTATGCGTGGGCAGACAGCAGAGAAACTATGTCATGCGTCGTGAAGCGCGGAATTCTTGGAGAACAAGTATGTGAGGGAGGGCAGTGTAAGTGCCCGACTGAGCGCGAGATTGTTGTACGGAAGGCAGAGAGGAAGCACCGGAATGCCTTACGAAGTGCGAAATTCTTGGGGAGCAAGTATGTGAGGGAGGGCAGTGTAAGTGCTCGACTGAGCGCGAGATTGTTGTACGGAAGGCAGAGAGGAAGCACCGGAATGCTTTACGAAGTGCGAAATTCTTGGGGAGGCAGCAGGCGGAGATAAGGAGAGGTGTAGGTGTTTGGCGCAGTGGGGGAGCAGTGTGGCGGTCGGCAGAGAAGTTTTACCCGGTGCTGTTTTGGGAGAATGAGAAGAGAGGCCCGAGTTTCTCTTGTTTTTGCAGGGCTCTGTCGTATAATGAAACTTGATGCTGCCGCGGCAAGTCTTGCTCCGGCAAAGAGAAAATGCGAAGGGGGAAAAGAAATGGGTTTAAAGGATTTGCTGAAGAAGGCGCTGACCGGGGCCTCCGATGAGGACAACCGGAAGAACAAGGCAAAGATGCGAGAGATTTTCAACTCGCTGGTTGCGGACGGAGACGCCTACACTTTGATTTACTGCCACATGGAAAATTCGCACAATGCCGTCGTTGTTGAGGTCAATGTGCACAGCAACTACATTGTGGGCTACAAGCCGGGTGAAGTTGTAATCGTGCCGGTGAACGGGCAACTTACCGAGTGGGGCGAGGCCGAGGTCTTCAACAAGGAGAACGGCGGAAAAATCGCGTCCAGCTGGACCGGCTATTGCTCGGCGTCCAAGGAAGGCGTTCATTTTCAGCTTGAGCCCATCACCTACGATCCGGGAATCAAAGCTTCGGCGAAGTACTCCGTTGCAGTCACCCAGTCCACGGCGGAAGTTGCGGAATTCCGCAAGTTCTTTAAAGGCCGGTCTCTGAGAGGGCGGACACGCTTTGGTGACAAGCGGCGGTAGAGCGAGCCGAGAGAAGAACGAGTGAAGTTCGGATGAGATAAAGCCGAGACGGCGGGAATCGGGTTCGCTTGTACCTTGTGGTTCGGAAACCGGGGATTGCGGGATGGAATCGATGACAGTTACGGAAAAGAGCCCCGAGACTTTCGTCTCGGGGCTCTTTTTACAGTATACCCTAAACCAAGCTGTGCGTATGAATCGACAACGGATAAGTTGTCGATGTGACGATTTACCGGTACAGGCGAAGATACAGCGGCGACAATCCTGCGCCGAGGCATTTTGCGAAGAGAAAACGCAGAAAAGACAGTGTGGTGAACGTGATGCACGCTGTGTGTCTGCGGCATTCTTCGTCAGGAGACGAGAAGCGAGTAGCGGTTCCCGCTGACCGTAAGAATCCCGTCCTTTTTCCATGGCGGCGAGTTCGCGGCAGAGGGATGTCCGGTTCACATTGAGATAGTGCGCGAGTTCGGATTTGTTCAGCGGAATCGAGACAGTTCGCGGAGCCTCGCTGTTTAACAACAGCTTCGGCGAAGTCGACTCGATTGGTTGCAGTTGTAAATAGGAGAGAATTTTATCCCGGAGCGTATCCTTTGAGAGGATATCGAGCGTCTGCATGAGATGCGCATTTTTTTCTTTGCGAGGAGCTCGTACAGGTTCTCGTTCATGATGCGGTGAAAGCGGCAGTGATGCTCGCAGCTTCGCATGATTTTTCCGAGCGGCAAGAAAAGAGCGGTCGCGTTTCTGGCGGCAAGAAACGAGACGCGGGAGGGCGTTTTTTTCTTGCGGAGCGAAAAGGATTCCCCGAAGAGCTCGCCGGGCAGCATGTAGTTTAAGAAGGACTGGTGGCCGTTTTCATCTTCCTTCAGCATAAAAAAACCATGCCGGAGAGCAGCATACCGACATAGGGGACAGAGTCCTCGTCCAGAATCAGGAAGCTGTTGCGCGGATAGGAGCGGATGTAGCCGTCCAGGCAGGGGAGCAGTGCCTCCAGTTCGCTCGCTTGTATGCCCTCAAAGAGCGGGAAATGGGTTAGATCTTCTAATCTGAATTCATTGGATTCCATGGTAATACCTCAAGCTGCGGAACAAAAAAACTGTTGCATAGGAAACAGTCTGTATTTTCCTTTAGTATAAACTGGAAAGGAAAAAAAGTGAACAGAGGAAGTCGTCTTAACAGCCTTGTTAAAGAAATGACAATCTGTTCCGCCCACGAAGAGAAAGGTCGTGAGAAAGGAAAGCGAGATGAAACAAAGAAGATTTTGGTCCCTGGTTTTTTTATGTCTATTGTTTGCGGCACTCTGCTGCACGGCCTGCGGAAAGGCGAAGCAAGCAGAGAGTTCGGCAGCGGAAAGCCAAGGGGCAGCGGCAGTAAGCCAAGGCGCAGTAGCAGAGCCTTCGGAGAGTCTTGCGGAGGCAAATACAGGTCTCTCGGCGGATTCCCGGGTGGTGGCGCTGTCTCGCTCGCTCGGCGAACTCTGGCTCCTTGCGGGCGGAAAGCTGGTCGGCGTGACGGAGGACGGACTCAATTTGGAGGGGGTCACGGCGGAGACCGCTTCGGTCGGGCGCATCCTCGCGCCGAGTGCGGAGGCTATCATGGCTTTGAACCCGGACTTGGTGCTCATTGCCCCGGATATTTCGGCGCAGCGCGAGCTGCAGGAGACGCTTACGGCAGCGGGCATACGCTGTCAGGCGGTCGATATCAACAAGTTTTCGGACTACGCCGCGGCGATGAAGCAGTACACCGAGGCAACCGGGCGCAGCGATCTCTATGAGAGCAATGTATCCGCGGTCGAGAAAAAAATCGAGAAGATTAAGGCGGAACTCCCGGAGGAGATTCACGGAAAGACCTTTCTGGTGATTCGCGCTTCCGCTGCAAAGACGCGGGTTCTTAAGTCGGATCACTTTGTGGTAGCGATGCTGGAGGACCTCGGCCTCACCAATGCCGCGCCGGAAAGCCTTTTGGAGCAGCTCAGCATGGAGGGCATGGTCGAGGCAAATCCCGATTACCTCTTCGTGGTCTTGCAGGGAGATACTGCGGAGGCGGAGGCAGCGTTTCAGGAGCTGATTGCCGCGCAGCCGGCATATCAAGAGCTGAAGGCCGTGAAAACGGCGCAGGTTTATACTCTGCCGAAGGAGTTCTTCCAGTATAAGCCGAATGCGCGCTGGGATGAGGCCTATGCGCTGCTCTCGGAGTATCTTCGGAGAGCCTCGTTAAAGCAGTGAGTATCGAAGACACACGGGTGAGGAGCGAAATACGCGGCGGCAAACCGTTTTTACCGCTGCTGTTCCTCGGGGCGGGCTTACTCTTGCTCTTTGTTTGGCTCTCTGTCTTTTACGGGCTTAGGGGCACGGCGGAGAGTGTAAGCCGCATCCTTTGGTTTGTGCGTGTGCCGAGAACCGCAGCTGCCCTGCTCTGCGGCGCGGCGCTCAGCACTGCCGGCTATCTCATGCAGGAGGCGCTGCACAATGCGCTGGCCTCGCCGAGTATCATGGGGGTCAATGCGGGCGCGGGCCTCTTTGCCTTGCTCGCCGCCCTCCTCTTTCCCTTTGCAATCGGCGCGCGTTTTGTGCTGGCGTTTGGGGGCGCTGCTCTCGATTGCGCTGGTGCTCCTGATTGCGAAACGGGCGGGTTACAGCAGAACGGTGATCGTGCTCTCGGGAGTCGCGGTCTCCGCACTCATGGGAGCTGCGGTAAACGGCATTGTGAGTTTTTTTCCCAAATGCGGTCGCAGATAAGCAGGCCTTCACCCTGGGCGGGTTTGCCGGCGTCAGCTATGCGGGACTCGCCTTTGCGGCGGCCTTTATTCTGCCGGCCTTGCTGTTCGGAACTTTTCTCGCGGGCGGCATAGACCTCTTTGCCCTCGGCGATGAGATTGCGCAGGGGCTGGGACTCCATGTGACACGGCACAGGCTACTCACGCTGCTCACAGCTACCGTACTTGCGGCCGCGGCGGTCTCAATCGGCGGCTTGATCGGCTTTATCGGCCTCATCGTACCGAATGTGATGCGGCGGGTATTTCCGGGGCAGTTGCCCGCGCGGAAGATGCTGCTCCTCTCGGCGCTCTACGGCAGCGTACTGCTGACAGCGGCTGATTTTCTCGCAAGACGCCTGTTTTATCCCTATGAGTTGCCGGTGGGGCTCCTACTGAGTCTTCTCGGCGCACCCTTCTTCATTTGGATGCTGATGCACAGAAAGCGTGGCGTATGATCGAGATCAAAGATCTGAGCGCGGGCTATGACTTGAATCCGAAACAGCGCGAAACTGCGTGGAAGCCGGTGGTCTCCGTCCCCGAGACCTGCTTTTCGGAGGGGCAAATCACCTGCATCATCGGAAAAAACGGCTGCGGAAAATCGACTCTTTTAAAAACCCTGCTCGGCCTCCTGCCTTATCAAGGGAGCATACGCCTGTTCGGAGAGGAGCTGAGGACGCTCAAGCCGAAGGAGAGAGCTGCGCGCGTGGGCTATCTGCCGCAGACGCTTACTTTGCCGAGGATGAGTGTGCACACCCTTGCGGCGCACGGCTGCTATCGCAGAAAAAAGATGTTTCAAACACTCGGCGAACGCGAGCGAGATAAAATCGAAGCGGCGCTTGCCGCCGCGGATATGAGCGAGTACCGCGATAAGACGGTCTCGGAGCTCTCAGGCGGGGAGCGGCAGCGCGCCTTTCTCGCCATGTTGATGGCGCAGGATCCTGCATTTTTCCTCTTGGATGAGGTGACTTCTTATATGGATGTCGAACACCAGAAGAAAACAACAGAGATTGTGCGGCGACTCGCGGCGAACGGCAAGGGGGTTGTGATGACCACACATGACCTGGCGCTCGGCTTTTCGCTCAGCGACCGCATTCTCGTGATGAATCGTGGAAGCATTTTGCTTGGCGGGACACCGGAGGAAGTGCGTCGGGAGAAGACTCTCTTGCGCGCGTGTTTCGGCGTCACGGTTGGGCGCAGCGCTTCGAAGGAAGCGCTGTATGCCTACGAATTACAGAACTGATTTTAGATTCCGAAAGGAGGAATTTTCATGGGTTACATTTTGACGGAAGAAGGATTTCAGGCTGCACTGAAAGAACTTCGTAAAGAGTACCGCCTCTTCGCGCCGGTGCGGAAAAAGGGAGCGGGGCGCTTTCTCGATATCGACGCGGTGATCTACGACGAAGTCGGCGAGGATGGGGAAATTGAACTCGAGGCGAAGTCGGATTACTCCGCAAAGGAAGCGCTGACGCCGCTCTCGGAGACGCTCTTCTTCTTTACGGAAGAGCAGTGCAAGGAGGCGGATGTCGATCTCAGACCGGCGCTTGTCTTTCTTCGGAGCTGCGACCTGCAGGCAATGAAGCGCCTCGATCAGATGTATCTTGGCAACGGGCGCGAGAACGACTGGTTTTATCAGAGACGCCGCGAGAAAATACAGTACGTCCTGATTGGCTGCAGCCATAGTTTTGACAACTGCTTCTGTGTGGACATGAAATCGAACATCACAAAGGACGGCTATGTATTCTCGATTGACAAGGCAGACGGACAGTATCGCGTGAACGTCCTTGAGGCGGCGGTGGACCCGGTATTTGCCGCGGCTGCGCTGTCGGAGGAAGCGGTGGAGCCGTGTCACGTGACGGAGAATGAGGTGCGTGTCCGTGTTCCGGAGAACATTCCGCTGGAAATCGTGAATCACCCGCTCTGGGATGAGTACAACACCCGCTGCATCGGCTGCGGACGCTGTAATTACGCCTGTCCCACCTGCTCCTGCTATACCATGCAGGACGTGTTCTACACGGACAACGGTAAAGTGGGAGAGAGACGCCGTGTGGGCAGTTCCTGCATGGTGGACGGCTATTCGAACGTTGCGGGCGGCGGTCAGTATCGGAAGAAGCAGGGTGAGCGCATGCGCTTTAAGGTGCTGCACAAGATTCGCGACTATCGCAAGCGCTTCGGCTATGACATGTGCGTGGGCTGCGGCCGCTGTGACGACATTTGCGGCGAGTACATCAGCTTCTCGAACATCATAAACAAGGTTGCGGCCGCGGTCGAAGAGATGGAAAAGGAGGACAGCAAGAATGCGTAATCCGTATATCCCCTATCCTTCCAAGATTTGGAAGTCATCCGTCATACCGAGAAAGAGTTCACCTTCCGCATGGAATATCGGGGCGAGGAAGAGGTAAAGCCCGGTCAGTTCTTTGAGGTCTCCGTGCCGAAGTACGGTGAGGCCCCCATTTCGGTCTCCGGCCTCGGCGAGGGCTTTGTGGACCTCACGATACGCAAGGTGGGGCGCGTGACCAACGAAGTGTTTGAAAATTATGTGGGCGATACCCTCTTACTCCGCGGGCCCTACGGAAACGGCTTTGACACCGAGCTCTACCGCGAGGGTGAGACCGTAGTCGTTGCGGGCGGCACCGGCGTGTCCCCGGTTCGCGGTGTGATTGAGGCGCTGAGCGGCTTTGAAAATGCGAAGCAGAAGTATGTAATCGCGGGCTTCCGCAGTCCGGAGGACATGCTGTTTCGCGACGACCTCGCGAATTGGAAGAACAAGCTGAATCTGACCCTTACCGTGGACGGCGCGCCGGAGGGTTACGAGGGCAATATAGGCCTTGTCACAAAGTACATCCCGGAACTGCCGCTTGCGGATCCCGCAAAGGCGAAGGCAGTCGTAGTGGGACCGCCGGCCATGATGAAGTTTTCCATCATCGAACTCCTGAAAAAGGGCTTCCGCGAGGAGAACATCACGGTTTCCTACGAGAGAAATGTGCTGCGGTCTCGGCAAGTGCGGGCACTGCCGCGTCAGCGATACCTACATCTGCCTCGACGGGCCGGTGTTCAACTATGTGGATGCCAAGCAGATGGTAGACTGAGTCGGAAGGGAGAGAAGAAATGAGTGCTTTGGATATCAACTTAAAGAAACTGAAAAAGAATGCCTTCCGCTACTCGAAGGTGCGCGGCGAGACGGCTTCCAGAATTCGTATTCCGGGCGGTGTGATCGATGCAAAGTCCCTGGGCCGTGTCGTTGAGATTGCGGAGAAGTACGGCACCGGAACCATCAACATCACCAACCGTCAGGGTATCGAGATTCCCGGAATCCGCCTCGAGGATATGGACAAGGTCAATGAAGAGGTGCAGCTCATCATTGACTCCCTGCGCATTAACCAGCCGGAGAAGGGCAAGGGCTATCCGGCATCCGGCACAAGAAACGTGATTGCCTGCCCGGGTGCGAGACTCTGTCCCTTCGGCTGCTACGACACGACCGCATTTGCGCAGAAGATGGAGAATGTGATTTTCCCGAACGACCGCCACGTGAAGGTTGCCTTCACCGGCTGCTCGAATGACTGCGCGAAGGTGCGCATGGCGGACTTTGGCATCATCGGTATGACAGAGCCGCAGTACGACCCAAACCGCTGCGTGGCCTGCGAGCAGTGCATCAAGTACTGTAAGAAGCGCTCGGTTGACGCGCTCTCGCTCGTGAACGGAAAGATTGTCCGCGACACGAAGAAGTGTATCGGCTGCGGTGTCTGTATCACCTACTGTCCCACCAGAGCTTGGACCAGAAGTAAGGAACACTACTTCCGCCTGGTTATCCTGGGACGCACCGGAAAGCGGAACCCGCGACTCGCGGAGGACTTTATCAAGTGGTGTGACGAGGAGAGCATACTTAAGATTGCGGCGAATACCTACGCCTATATCGAAGAGTACATCGACCCGGAGGCGGTTGAGAACAAGGAGCACATCGGCTACATTGTGGACCGCACCGGCTTTGAGAAGTTTAAGGAGTATATCTTCCGGGATGTCTCCCTCAGTGAAAAGGCCGAGGTCGCCCAGGAAGTTTACTGGGGCGGCAAGCACTACGACCGCTACGGCGGCTGAGTCGATTCCGGGAAAAGGACAGCCCTGCGTGAAAACGCGGGGCTGTTTTTGCTTCGCGTTTTTGCTACAATCAAAGCAGACAGAGAGTGAGGAAAGGAGCCGCGGGATGGATCGAGACCAATTTTCGTTTGTCGTATATATGATACATGCTTGTGCGAATCGTTGGAAGGTAGCGCCCGCCGAGGTGTATCAGGCACTGAAAAAGAGTGCTTGTTTGGAGCGCTACCTGCTTCCGAATTATGACATCCTGCATACACAGAGCTCCGCGTATGTCGTTCGTGACATTGAGGAATATCTGAAGGCGCGTGAGGTTAAGGTATGATTGTCTATGTCACCACCGTAAAAGAGCAGGCGGAGAAATGGGCGAGACGCAAGGCCGGATTTTCGAAAGAAAGCGCAAGAGCCATACTGAATATCTATGAAATGAAAGAAGATGGAGACGGGCTGACATTCAAAGATTTCGGTGATGATTTAGATACTTGGATTGATTTTGTGTGCAGATGCCGGGATGGAGAGCAGGGATATCGCGAATTTGATGTAATTAAGGGAAAAGTAGCAAATGATAAGGTGTTTCGAGTCGTGGACATGTACCACAGCGGTATCTGGGATAAGGAGAGAGCCTTGCGGGAAATACGAGTGTATCAGGGCTATGATCAGATTGTTTTTATTACACAGCCTGCTGTGGACCGCCTTTTGAAATTTTGTGCTTCCGAGGAGGTAGATGCATGAGCGGTGATGCATTGGAAATACTATCGGGAAGAACTCGAAGAGCGTCTGATTTCACATCTTGCCGCAGTCAAGGGGATTTCTCTGGAAGAAGCGATGGATGGTTATTACCGTAGCCGTTTGGCGAAGAAGATTTACCAAGGACTTGATGACGTGCAGTATCTGGATTACAGGGTATTGGTTCGCATTCTTATGAATACGGAACCTGAACTGTTTGCCGCATAACGAGGTACCGAGCGGTAAGGGCTGGGATAGCCTTAGAAAGAGAGGTTTTATATGGCAGTATATGAGGGACTCAGAAAGAGAAGAAGTTATTATCAGTTGAACAAGGAGCTTCCGGTCTCGGAGGAGGCAGTGCGGGCGCTCATCGAAGAGACGACAGAGCTCGTTCCGGATGCCTTCAACATGAAGAGCGCGCGCGTCGCAGTGGCGCTCGGAGAGAAGCAGGATGAACTCTGGGATCGGATTTACGAGGCCTTTCAGGGTAAGGTCGCAAGAGAAAAGATTAACGGCTTCAAGGCAGCGGCGGGTACGGTGCTCTATTTCTACGAAGAGAATACCGTAAAGGCTTTGCAGGAGAAGTTCCCGCTCTATGCGGACAATTTTCCGGTCTGGGCAAATCAGGCGAACGGCATGCTGCAGATTAACATTTGGAGCGGCCTCCGGGAGCTCGGTATCGGCGCAAACCTGCAGCACTATAACCCCGTGATTGATGAGACCGTGCGGGAGCTCTTTGCCCTCCCGGAGAGCTGGAAGCTGCTCGCTGAGATGCCTTTCGGCGGCATTGTCGAAGAGCGGGAGTCCAAGGCGAAAGAGAAGATTGAAGAGAGAGTGAGGTTCTATCGTTGAAGGCGGAAGTATGAAGCAGCGTAAACCGGTAAGAAGCCCTGAGACTTAGTCTCAGGGCTTCTTTTGCGGATACTGCGCGGCGAGGCGCTGCACCTCGGAAGTCATCCGGTCAACGACAGCCTGCGGGGCTACTATCTTCACATCGCCGCCGAGTCCCATAATCCAGCCGAGGAAGAGGAGACTCACCGCGACGGTGACATGGCAGCGAAAGTGTCCCTCATCAATCGGCATAATCGAAATTTCTTTGCCGAAGCGGTCTATCAGGATTCCGACCTTTTCATTGCTCGCCTCGAGTGTCACAACGGTCTCTTCGCCGCCGTTCATTCCAAAGAGACTCTTGGAATAGCGCGCGGTGTTAAACTGACGAAAACGATCGAGGCCCTGCCGCCTGTCTTCAACCACAGAAATCCGTTTCATCTTATCGACGCGGTAGTGCTTGATTTTATCGCTCTCGGCTTCATAGGCGATAAGATAGTAGTATTCGCTGTCCCAGACGAGCGCCCAGGGACTAATCTGATACCAGGCGCCGTTTCTGCGGAGTTCCATCTCCTTTTTGAGATTCCACTGAAAGTACTTGAAGCGAATTTGACAACCGGCGTTGATGGCCTCGTGAATCGCGTCCACATTGTAGTAGACGCTCGTGTTCATGGTCTTGATGCGGTCCGAGATGATGACCTGGCGCTGCAGCTGCGTTGCCTCATGCCGGCTCACAAGGGACTCGAGTTTTGCAATCAACTCCTTGGATTTTTTTGTCTGTGATAAACTTGGCCGATTGCACGGAGTCTACGAGCAATTTCAGTTCCGGGAGTTCAAAGCGCCGCGACGAAAGGCGGTAGAGTGTGTTTCGCCCGGCCTTCACGGCTTCGATTTCCATGCCGAAGTCCCGGAGTTCCTGAAAGTCGAGATACAGGGTCTTTCGATCGGCATTGACGCCGCAGGCGGTGAGCTTATCAATAATCTCCGCCATGCCGAGCGCGTGCTGCGCATCGGTCTCCTCCGTAAACAGTTTGGCGAGATACAGGAGCTTTTGCTTCTGATGTTCCCCGCGCCGCTCATTTTCTGCCATAATCAAACCTCCCGCTGAAAGCCGCATATCAGAGCGGCTTTTTTTCTGTTTTCAATATAGCAGAAGCAAGGGGACAAGGGAAGAATCCGGTCTGTTTTTTGGGACAGAGAAAGAGGGAGAGAAAGAAATTGCGGCTCCGGTTGACACGGGAAAAAGCGCGGTTATATACTGCTAACATATGGTTAAATAACACAAACAACAGCGAGCCGCCGACTTAAGTTCCCAAAAAAACGACCAAAAACAGCTTAGATTTGGCCGGCTTGCAACACAAGAGGAGGGTACAAATGAATCAGAACAAGACGAGACTGGAAGTCAGAGATTTGGTGACCATAGGCGTGTTCGGCGTGATTTATTTTGTCTGCATGTTTGCGGTAGGCATGATGGGCGTGGTACCGATCCTCTACCTCTTTTATCCGATGGCGTTCGGCGTGGTGGGAGGCCCTATTGTCCTGCTCTTTATGGCAAAGGTACAAAAGCCCTGGGCACTCGTGATTTTCGGCATGATTACACCGATTATTATGTTTCTCTTCGGACATACGCTTCTGGTGCCCGGCGTAGCGCTTGTTACGATGCTGGTCGCGGAGGGCATACGGCGTATCGGAAAGTACCGCTCTCTTCGCGATAACATGCTCGCCTATGTGGTCATGGCGACCATTCTCTGCAGTTCCCTCTTGCAAATGCTTGTGATGAAGGCGCGTTATTTAGAGCTCACCGAGGCGGAGATGGGAAGAGAGTACACAGAAGCCCTTGAAAAATTAATCAATGTCCGCAACTTGGGACTCGTATACCTCGGCGCTGTGCTCGGCGGCACAGTCGGCGCGTTTCTCGGGCGCAAGCTCTTAAAAAAGCACTTTGAAAAGGCGGGCATTGTCTGATGGAGCGACAGTTAAAACCCTGGGAAAGTCTGCAAAGTCCTTTCAATCCGAATCCCATAACGAAATTACTCGTTATGGGGTTTTTCGGCTTAACCATCGTTCATCCCCTCCACCTCTACGCGGAGTGGAGCATCGTTCTCTTGCTTTCGCTCTTTTATCTCTTAAACGGCGACCGTAAAAGCGCGGTACAAAACGCAGTCATTTTTGCGCTGCTCTCTGCCTTTCCGGGCTTTCCGAAGCTCTATGCCCTGCCCATTGTTTTAAAAATGTTCCTGTCCGTGTTCTATATGTTACGTCTTCTCTACTTTCCCGTTGCGAGCGGGCGTTTTCTCATGAAGACTTCGGATGTGGGGAGCATACTGGCATCCATGGATTATCTGCACATTCCTGAGAGTATCTCCATCCCGGTCGCGGTCATGTTCCGCTTTCCCGTCCTTTGCCGAGGAGCGGCGTAATATTGCGATGGCCATGAAGATACGCGGCATCCGAACGCGGAATCCGCTGCGCTATCTTGAGTATGTGACCGTTCCGCTGCTCATCATCTCTTCCAACATCGCGGAGGATATCGCAAAGGCGGCGGAGTGTAAGTGCATTGAGAATCCGGTGCCGAAGACAAGATACACGACAGCGCGCTTACAGCCGGTGGATGCCGTATATGCGCTTTCCATGGGCGGGCTCATGCTGCTCGGCTGGATTGTGTTGCGCTAGGAGGGATGCCATGCTTGAGATAGAGAATTTTTCACTTTCCTACGGGGAGGGAGAGCCGGTCTTACAAGACATCACCCTCTCTCTGAAAGCCGGGGAGTGCCTGGTAGTCACGGGAGAGAGTGGCAGCGGCAAGTCCTCGCTGATTCACGCGATCAACGGCCTCGCCTTTCACTATAATCAAGGCGTGGGAAAGGGACATATACGCTTCGATGGGGAGAATATCGAAACCCTGCCGATTTATCGGATTGCGCTGCAAATCGCAAGTGTATTTCAGAATCCGAAGACACACTTTTTCAATGTGAATACAACGCTGGAACTGCTCTTTTACATGGAGAACATGGGGCTTGATCGCGCGGAGATGGACAGGCGCATGGAGGATCTACTGAAGATATTCCCCATAGAACATCTACTCGGGCGAAATATCTTTGCGCTCTCCGGCGGCGAAAAACAGATATTATCGGTCGCCTCCTGTTACCTCGCGGGCTGCAAGCTCATTGTCATGGATGAACCTTCTTCCAATCTGGATGAGGCCTCGATTGCGGTTTTAAAGAAAATGCTGCCGATGCTAAAGGCAAAGGGCATAGCCCTCCTCGTCGCAGAGCACAGACTCCACTACCTGACGGAACTCATGGATCGCCTGATTTTCTTGGAGACGGGGCAGATAGACAGGGCGTTCTCGCGGGAAGAATTTCTTTCCCTTTCCGAGGACGAGCTTGCGGATATGGGGCTTCGGAGCAGGGAAAAGCCCGTGCTTCGGCTTCCCGCGTGGAAAAACGAGGGAGAGCTGACCGTGGAAACGCTTTGCTGCCCCTTCCGGCGGGATGAAGAACTAAAGCTCAGTCAGGTCTCCTTTTCCTTCAAAAAAATCTATGGCATCATCGGTGAAAACGGCTGCGGAAAATCCACGCTGCTCCGCGCAATGACGGGACTGGATACGCCAAAGAAATGCCGTATTACATTGAAAGGAAGAGCGCTGTCCGCGCGGGAGCGCATATCACGCTCTGCCCTGGTCATGCAGGATGTCAACAGTCAGCTGTTCACGGATTCGGTCGAGGAAGAATTGCTGCTCGCATGGAAGGGGAGATGCCGGAGAGAAAAGACGGCGGGAGAAACGCGAGAAAAGGCAGCGGAAGAGGCTGCGCAGCGTGAAATCGACACACTACTGCAGGCGCTCGGACTCGCGGAATGCAAAGAGCGCCATCCCATGAGTCTTTCCGGCGGACAAAAGCAGAGACTGGCGCTTGCGACCTGCCTCTTACAAGATGCAAATTTTTTCTACTTTGACGAGCCGACCAGCGGCATGGATCGAAAAAACATGCTGCGCATCGCGGCACTCTTAAAACAGCAACAGCGGGAGGACCGCATTCTCTTTGTGGTTTCCCACGACACTGCCTTTTTACAGGAAGTCGCGACGGAATGCCTTGATTTGGAGACATTTCGGAAGCGTACGGCGGTATCGCGGAAATAAGTCGGGCGGCGTGTATAGAAACGCGAGAGATGTGCTTCCGAGAGTGAAGATACAGCGAATCTTCATGCAAGCCTCGCCGAATGTCCGTTTCGACGTTCAAGGTGTGTGACGTTAGGTAACGCGCAACACCCGGAGACAGTCCGTGTTTTTCTGTGATTGTGTCCGTTTTTCGGGACATGCGGGGTGATAGACTGGAAACATAAGAAAAGCAGAGGAGGCAGCAAAATGAATCCGATCTATTTCACCGTTACGGGGACCAATTACTACTACGGAAACGAGTACTTTAAGCCGGAGATGAAGCTTCAACTCATCAAGGAGCCGGATAACAAGGCGGATAAGGAGGCAATCCGCGTGGAGCTCGAGGGGCTCGGGAAAGTGGGCTATGTCGCGAACAGTCCGCACTCCGTAATCGGAGACAGCTACAGCGCAGGGCGACTCTACGATAAAATCGGAGACTCTGCGGAGGGGAAAGTGCTCTATGTCCTGCCGCAGGGAGTGCTCTGCACGCTTGTGCAGGGAGAAGAAGGAGACAAACAAGAGCAGAGGGAAAAGGCGTGACCGAAGTGATTTTGTTTCCGTCCTCCTTTCTGAATCCTCGAGAGGCGGATGAAGATCTTGCGGAAGAGTATCGCGCGGCGCGTTTGGCAGGCGGTTTTGAGACAGTGGTCTTCGACTACCAAGCCTGGTTTCGGGAACAGCGACTTAGGCTCAGTGACGTTCCTGAGCGGGAAATCACAGCTGTTTATCGCGGCTGGATGATGAAACCGGAACAATACGCTGTCTTTTACCGGGAGCTGCTTTCGCAGAAGATACGACTGCTCACAACGCCCGAGATGTACGAGAAATTACATTTGTTTCCACGGGTGTACCCGGAGCTTTTACCGAACACCGCGCGTATGCTCACATTTCCGCTGCATACCGAGATCGATGTGGGGGCATGTCTGAAGGTGTTTCCTCGTTTCTTGGTGAAAGACTATGTGAAGTCCGTGAAGGGCAGCGAGTTCCCTGCCTATTTTGACGAGAACTGCTCGCAGGAAGCATTCAATGTATGGATGGAGCTTTTTTACCGTTACCGCGGCGACTTGCTGACAGGCGGAATCTGCATCAAAGAGTTTCTGGACTTAAAGCGCTATGAAGGCAGGACCAACGAGTACCGCGTGTTTTATGTGAACCATGAGCCGATTTGCATAAGCCGCAATTCCGGGCAGGAGGGCAAGGTAGCAGAGCCGCCGGCAGAATTGGTGCAACGATACCGGAAACTTGGCAGCGCTTTTTACACCCTGGATTACGCAGAACTGTCCGACGGAAGCTTTATGATACTGGAATCCGGAGACGGTTCGGTTTCCGGGCTTGCGTCGGGGGAGGATGCGGCGAGCTTTTATCGAAAGCTTTACCGGGCGCTGAATGAAAATCAGACATAGTACGAGTTCTTTGTGTTAATCGAAGCAATTAGGGTATCGCTTTCTCCTTACCTAATATGCGTTGCGCCCGAAAAAAAGTAACACATCGGGCGCTTTTTGTGCGCCCTCTGTGCTAAACTGAAAGAGATTCCCAAGCCGATAGGCCAAGCAAAAGCGGAAGAGAGGAGATATGACAGCATGGAAAAGTTGACGATTGCGGAGGCAAAACGAATCAATGACACAATGGTCTCCGAGGCGCATTTAAAGCTGCATGCGGCGAATGTAGCGGCTTGCATGGGCGCGATGGCAGCGCATTTCGGTGAGGACAGAGAGCACTGGGAGGCGGTCGGCTATCTCCACGATTACGACTACGAGAGGTTCCCGGAAGAACATCTTCTGCATACCGAGAAAGAGCTGCTAGCCGAGGGCGTGCCTGCGGAAGATGTGCGCGCCATATTGAGCCACGGCTACGGACACCGGAACGAGGTCGAGCCGAAGAGCAAGATGGAGAAGAGTCTCTACACGGTCGATGAGCTGAGCGGCATCATTCAGGCCGCGGCGCGTATGCGCCCAAACGGCATCAACGATATGGACCTCAAGAGCTTTATGAAAAAGTTTAAGAGTAAGGGCTTTGCCGCAAAGTGTAATCGAGAGATTATCCTGAAAGGCTGCGAGATGCTCGGCATGGACATTAAAGAGGTCGCGGAAATTGCAATCGCGGGCATGAAGGAACACGCAGAGGAGCTGCAACTCACGGGAAACTAAGGGACTGGTTCTCCCAAAGTGATGAAAAAACAACGTCTTACAACAAATTGTCCTTTGTGGCCATATCCGCTATAATTAAAGTTTGCAAAAGAAAATGTTTGACAGGCGCAAGCGAAAATCGGCCGGAGGAGAAGAGATGAAGATTGTTGTGGTGAACGGAAGTCCGAGAGCCAAGGGGAATACGGAAATGCTGGCAGAGGCCTTTCTCCGCGGTGCGAGAGAAGCCGGACACGAAGGAAGTCTCATCAACCTCAGCGAGAAGAAGATTGCGGGCTGTCTCGGCTGTCAGTACTGCTTTTCCCACGACGGTGCGTGCGCGCAGAAGGATGACATGGAAGAAATTTTGGCGGAGCTTGACCAAGCGGATATGCTGGTGCTCGCCTCGCCGATTTACTGGTTCGATGTCACGGCGCAGACCAAGGCCGTGATTGACCGCCTCTATGCGAGAGGCAAGCGGGGCTTTCACTTTCATAAGACAGCGCTCCTCTTAAATTCAGGCTCGGACGGCGTCTACGAGGCGGTGCTCACCATGTACCGAAATATTTGCGGCTATTTAAACTGGCAGGATCAGGGCATCATCACCGCCCCCAATATGAGCTACAAAGGGGCTATGCAGAATGCCCCGGCGCTCAAAGAGGCGTATGAACTCGGGAAGGAACTCTGAAACGCGAATCAGCAAAGCAAACGGGAAGAAGCTTGTCAAATGGCAAGAAGCTTGCCGGCAGGCGGAGGGGGAAGTATGCATCAGGTATATTTTGTGCGGCACGGCGAGACGGTATGGAACGTCGAAAATAAAATCTGCGGGGCGACCGAGAGTCCCTTGACCGAGCGCGGCAGGGAGCAGGCGCGCGCCATCGGGCGCGAACTGAGAGCGCGCATGGATGCCGGAGAGTTAAAGCTTGACCGCATGCTGTGCTCGCCCTTAAGCCGCGCGCGGGATACCGCAGAGGAGATTGCTAATATACTGGAACTGCCGCTTGCGGTGGATGTGAGACTCAGGGAGCAGAACTTCGGCAAGTGGGAGGGCACGGCCCGGGACGGCGAAGGCTTTCAGCGCGCCAAGGAGAACTTTATCGATAGCTTTAGCGGCGGAGAATCCATGATGCGGGTCGCACAGCGGATTTATAATCTCCTGGATGAGCTCAGGGAAGAGAAGGAGACAAGCTATCTGCTGGTCGCGCACAACGGCATCTCCCGCATTGTGGAGTCCTATTTCGCGACATGGGAAACGAGGAATTCGCCTCCTTCGGGATTCGGAATGCAGCGCTTCGCGCCTACAGCTTTCCGGAAGAGGTTTGAGAGCCCGAACTAGGATAGAGTGTCTGATTGCACTTGACAGACGGCATGCTTAAGGATATCTTAATAAAAGCACAAGAAAATCCGGGCGGAGGGAGTATCAATGAAGAAAGCAAAGGCGGTGCTCGCAGCACTACTGGCAGCGGGCTTAACGGTGGGAAGCGCGGTTCCCGCACTGGCGTTTTATCAGCAGCCGCAGAGCAAGAAGGGCTTGCTTCTGTCGCAGCAGACGGCAGACATGCTTGCCGACATCGGCAACCTCGGTGTGAAGCAGGTCGTTGTGAACATGGGCACCGATCAGGATTTGAATACCTTCGACCCGCTCGCGGCATACTGCACACAGAACGGTGTCACCCTGACCATGATAGTCATAAACCGCCCGGGTGCCCCGGCCGGTATGATGCCGAGCGCACCGGTGGCCGGCGTCGGCACCTACGGCTTCAATGTGCAAAGCGCGGAGGGTCAGGCTGCGGTTCGGAATTACGCGAGAAGCCTTGCGGCACGCTATAAGAACTCCGTGTCCAACTGGGTCATCGGCAACGAGTGAACGATGCGATTCACTGGGACTATAACGGCGAGATGGACATGCAGGCGCACGCGGAGAGCTATGCGAAGGCCTTTCGCATCTTCTACGAGGAGATTAAGGCGGCAAATCCCGAGGCAAAGGTGCTGATCCCCTTTGACATGCGCTGGAAGGCAACCACCGGAGAGCCGGGCTGCTACCCGACGGCTGAGTATCTGCCGCTTCTAAATAATAAGCTCCGCGACACGGACTACGGCATTGCTTGGCATCCGTATCCGGTGCATTTCTTTACGAAGCCCGAGTTTCAGGACGATGACGGCATTTCGGCAGATGTCAACACGACACCGAACATCAATATGAAGAACATCAACGTGCTCACGGATTATCTGCAGACCGCGGATATGCGCACGCCGAGCGGTGAGGTGAGACCGCTCTTCCTCACCGAGATGGGCTTTACCTCCTCCGTCGAGAACGGCGAGGCGCGACAGGCAGCTGCGATTGCCGAGGCCTATCGCATTGCGAAGGAGAATCCCTACATTCAGGGCATGTACCTGTCCCGCCAGGTCGACGCGGCATCCCAGGTCGCGGCAGGCGGTGCCTTTGGCCTCTGGAGACGGAACGAGAGCGCAGGCCGCGATGAGATTCCGGCGAGCAAGAAACTCGCGTGGGAAGTGTATAAGAATTTGCAGTAAAAAGAATTTTTTTCGCCCCGACGGTTCTCCACCGCCGGGGCGTTTTTTATCTCTGTTTCGAAAGAGTCACCTTTGCCTCCGCTTGGTGGTATGATAAGCGGAGCGAATCTTAGGGGGGAGCTAACCATGACAAGGCAAGAATTGTTTGCGCTCGCCGAAAAGCGTTACGGCACCGCGCCGGACTATCCCTGGCAGGATAATAATGCCGTGCTCCGGCGGAAGGACAACGAAAAGTGGTACGCTGTGGTTTTGAAGCTTGCCGCTTCGAAACTCGGGCTTACAGAAACGGGGGAGATAGAACTCCTGAATGTGAAGTGCGACCCGGTGTTGCTTGCCTCGCTCCGCACGCAGGCGGGCTATTTTCCCTGCCTATCACATGAACAAGGAGAAGTGGCTCAGCATACGCCTCGGAATGCCGGAACTCGATGCTTCCGTTGCCGATTTGCTTGCGCTGAGCTACGAGTTGACGGGACCGAAACCGCGCAGCGGAAAGGGGAAGAAGAAAGCCGATGGACAGAGATAAAAAAGATAAATTTGAGAAACTGAGAGCGGAACAGAGCGGAAATGAGGGACTCTATCTGGAATTTGAGGACAAGGAGTGGCCGCTTACTTACACGGATCACGACAGGCAGATTGCGAGAGCCATTGTGATTGATGACGAAGAAAATTACTACTTTGTGCGCATGGATCGGTCGGATGCGTTCGGAGCGGTGACGCTGGTTGAGACTTCCGGTGGCGGCGTGGAAGAAGGAGAGTCGCCGGAAGCGGCAATACGGCGGGAACTCAAAGAAGAACTCGGCGCGGAGGTCGAGATACTCTGTAAGCTCGGGCTGGTCAGCGATTACTATAATCTCGTGCATCGCCATAACGTAAACCACTATTTTCTCTGCCGGGTATAGTCCTTCGGCGAGACCAAACTCACGCGGGATGAAGAAGAGGAGTTTCATCTGAAGAAAATAAAACTTCGCTATGAAGAGGCCGTGGCAGCATACGAGGCAGGCCTTAACAGCCGTCTCGGGCGCCTGCTCGCACAGCGGGAACTTCCCGTGTTGCGGCGGGCAAAAGAGCTTCTCGGCTGAAGAGCGGAAATTTTGAACATAAAAATAACACGGGTCGGAAATATAAGAGCTGTATTTCCAACCCGTGTTTGATTTATTTGAGAATCCCGCTCCCGTAGAGTATGCAGTAAAGCAGGAAGAGTAGCAGAAAATACTTCCAGGAATTTCTCACGAGATAAATCGTAATTTTTTCCAGGCGATAGGTACGCGGATACAGATCTTTCCACTGTTCACTGGTATGATAATTCTTGGTGAACTTACCGGTGAACCACTTGTCTTTGTCAAACAAAAAAGTGATTAACCAGGTGGCAAGCATCGGAACAAAGAGCCACTGTTCCACGAAACGAACGGGCTGCGCCAAGGCCTGCAGAGGGATGAGCGAAATACACCAGCACAAGTACATGCAGCATACACTGAGGAGGCTCACAAAATAAACGCGAGATAAAATACGGTTTCTTGACATGCTTTGCTCCTTTCTGAAACTACGAGGTTTTCGTACCGAAATAATGCGACGAACCCTAGTTATCTGTATTTATTGTAATACCTATTGCAAAAATAGGAGAAAATTGAACGTGTTTCTTACAAAAACCGTAAGTTTCGGTAAGAAGTCTGAGGAAGTGCCCGCGAAGGCTTGCGAGACTCTGTAAAGATTGTGTTTACAGCTGTCGTGCGTTAGAATAAGAGCATGTGATTTCAGACGCAAAGGAGTAGCCATGCAAATATCCAGTCGTTTCAGCATTGCCCTTCACATCTTCGCCTGTGTGGATGCATTTCAGGCGACCCACAAAATGACCAGCGACTTTCTGGCGAGCAGCATACAGACCAATCCGGTCATCATCCGGAACATTCTGTCGCAGCTTCGGCGCGCGGGGCTTATCCGCATTGCGCGCGGCACGGGCGGCATCACCCTCGAGAGGGCGCTGAAGGATATCTCCTTCTACGATGTCTATGCGGCCATTGAGCCGGTGGAGCGCGGGGCGCTGTTTCGCTTCCACGAGAATCCGAACCCGAACTGTCCGGTCGGAAAGAACATCCATAAGATTCTGGACAATAAGTTCACCGACATTCAGAGTGCCATGGAGGCAGAGATGCGGAAGTATACGCTCGAGGACATTCACCGGGATTTGCTGCGTCTCGATGCCGTTCAGGGGAGCTGTGAAACCGCCTGAGCGGAAATGCAGGTACCCTTGCTTTTACCGAGAGGGCTTCCGACTTTGATTCAGAAGCGAGAGAAACACAAGACATAAGACAGCGAAAGGAAAAATCAACGCGACGTTTCGCGGGGAGAGAGGGGAAGAAAAAGATGTTAAAGTATTTGATCATCGGCGCGGGCGGTGTCGGCGGCACGCTCGGCGCATACTTGCAGCGCGCGGGGCTTTCGGTGAGTTTTCTGGCACACGGAAAGACCTTGGAGGCCCTGAAGAAAAAGGGACTTACCATTGTGGGGGATGAGGGCGAAGAAACCCTGGCGCCGGTCGCTGCCTTCGATGAGGCGGATTACAACGAGACGCCGGATGTCATCTTCCTCGCTTTAAAGTCCTATTCGATTGACAGTGTCCTGCCGTTTTTTTGGAGCGCGTTGCCACGGAAAACACCGTGATTATCCCGCTCTGCAATGTCTTCGGGACGGGAGAGAAGTTACAGAAAAAATTGGAGAAGCCCCTGGTCACGGACGGTTGCATTTATGTGATGGCGAATGTGGAGGAGCCGGGAAAAATTCGTCAGCTCGGCAAGCTGATGCGCGTGGTCTACGGTGCGCGGACGGAGGCGGAAGCGCGTACAGTGCTAAAAAGACATTCAGGCGGACCTCGAAAAGGCGGGCATAGAAGCCGTGCTGAGTGACAACATCCGCCGCGACTGCATGAAAAAATTTGCCTACCTCTCGCCGCACGGTGCGGTCGGCACTTACTTCTACATCACGGCGGCGCATTTGCAGCGCGAGGGCGAGTACCGAAACTTTTACCGCGGGCTTGTGCGGGAGGTGCTTGCAATCGCGGAGAAGATGGGAATTGATATGGGAGGCTTCGGCGAAAAGGACTGCCTTGTCGTGGTGGATCGCCTCGCGAAGGAGATGACCACTTCTTTCCAGAAGGATGTCGCGGCGGGCAAAAAGTCAGAGGCGGACGGCCTGATCTACGAGGTGCAGCGCCTCGGGAAGCGCTACGGGGTCGAGACGCCCTATTACGATGAGGTGATTGAGTCCCTTAAGTCGCGCGGCGTGGAGTGAGCGATGGGAAACTGGGAAAAGCAGGGCAGTACCTGGCAGTACCGTGAGAGCGGCGTTCTGAGCACCAGCTGGACCTTGATAGACGGCAAGTGGTATCTCTTCGACGCGGCGGGAAATATGAAGCTCGGCTGGCAGAAGGAGAAGGATCGCTGGTATTACTTAAAGCAGGAGGCAGACCGTAAACCGACCGAGGCAAAAAATGACTACGGCTATACCTTGACGGGCTGGCAGCAGCTTGACGGCAAGTGGTATTACTTCGGAAGCGACGGCAGCATGCAGCTCGGCTGGCAGAAAATCAAAGACCGCTGGTACTATTTGAAGCAGGAGAGCGATCGGAAAGCGGGCGAGGCGAAAAATGACTACGGCTTCATGCTGACCGGTTGGCAGCAGATAAACGGCAAGTGGTTCTTTTTTCACGAAGACGGCAGCATGGCGGTCTATGAGTGGATCAAGGATAAGGGGAAGTGGTACTTTCTCCGCAGCAACGGCGAGATGGCGCGGAACCAGATGCGCTCCTACAAGGGGAAGAGCTATTACTTTAAGGCGGACGGCAGTATGGCGGTCTCCGAATCCGTGTCCTGGAACGGGGAGCGCTACCGGGCGGACAAGGACGGTGTATGCCTCGAGGAGAGACCCGCGCCCGGCGGTCACAATGTGAGCCGCTTGCATCCGCGCTTAAAACGCTTGCAGAAGAAGCTGATTGCGCAGTGTGCGGCGCGCGGATTGCCGATTCGCATTACGCAGGAAGTTCGCACCGCGGAAGAGCAGGATGCGCTCTACGCGCTCGGACGCACGGCGGGTGGCAGCATTGTGACGAATGCGCGCGGTTCTTCTTATTCTTCGCACCACCAGTGGGGCACGGCCTTTGACTTTTGCCGGGACGATGGAAAACCGCCCTATGAGAACGGGGATCGCTTCTTTGAAAAGGTGGGAGCCATGGGGAAGGCGCTCGGGCTCGAGTGGGGCGGCGACTGGAAGTCGATTGTGGACATGCCGCATTTCCAACTCTCGGACTGGGGCAGCGGGACGGCAAAACTGAAAGAGCTCTATGTCTCGCCGGATCGCTTTGAAAAGACTTGGGAAACTTGAATTTTGCTTTGAGGAAACAATGATGAATCAGAATCGGAATCAAAACGAAAGCTTGCGGCAGTGTTCGGAGGCCGTGGATGCGCTCAAGCGCCTGAAAGAAGGCAATGCGCGTTTTGTGAGCGGCGAGGCGCTGAACTTGGCACACGACGCGGTGCGAAGAGATGAGCTCGCGACCAAGGGGCAGCGCCCCTACGCCTTTATCCTGACCTGCTCGGACTCCCGTGTGGTGCCGGAGTTTATTTTCTCCGCGGGGCTCGGTGAGCTCTTTGTGACGCGCGCTGCCGGCAATGTGCTCGGAAACTCTATCCTCGCCTCGGCGCAGTACGCGGCACAGGATCTCGGCGTGCGCCTCTTCCTGGTGCTCGGACACAGCGATTGCGGCGGCGTGAAGGCAACACTCTCCGGCGAAGAGCTCTCGGGCGCGCTTGCGCACATGGGACAGCGGATTCGCGCCGGCATCGGTACGGAGACCGTAGCCCTGCGCGCGGTGGAGCGCAATGCGAAAGCGGAGGCAGCGGATCTTGCGAGCTGCTTACATGAGTACTGTCCCGAACTGCCGCTCACGGTTTTATCCGGGGTCTACGACATAAGAACAGGCATGGTGAGTTTCTCGGAGGAGTGATAATCTCAATCAATGAAACAACAAAAAAAGAAAGATCGGCGACAAAGGGGGGAGTCGTCGATCTTTTTTTGATGGCGATCTTCGGATCGCCACCGTGTGTTTGACTTATTTAGATATTCCGTCTTTTCTCGAGCAGGATGGCCGAGAAGATGAAGTAGATGACGGAGAGCAGAATACTCACAAGCACCATGCCTATGGTCTGCGGCGAGATATAGTTGATTCCGAAGCGGAGCATCGGTTTGGGCGAGAAGGGAATGTGAAGGAGCAATGCACCGCTGAAATAGTTGAGCGCGATGTAGAGGATCACGGTAATCACGCCGCCGAAGCGCTTGCCGGGCAGGAAGGTCGACTGCAGGACAATGGCGAGCAGTGCGATGCTCTCAAACTGTAAGAGTCCCGCGAGGAAAAAGAGTGTGAGCTGTATCATGGTCGAGTGGGTGTCCGGAGAGAGCATCAATTCCACAAAGCGCTGCATCCCTTCCCGGACCTCATATGAGTCGAGCCCTACAAAGGCATTGGTGAGCAGAAGTACGTCCACTACACAGATGACGGATGCGAGGAAGGCCCAGAAGAAAATCTCGATAAAGTTCATGGCGTACTTGGTGCCGAGAATCTCAAAACTGTTGTGGGGCGTCAGGTAGAGCATGTAGGCTTCCTTGCTGTTCAACTCCTTTTGAAACGTTGAGAGATTTTGCAGGATGCTCACAATGGGAGCGAGAAACAGCCCGAGCGACAGAATGGTGACACTCAGTATGAAGAGAATAGAATCAATCCGATAGATGTTGCCGGAGAAGAGACTGACCAAATAGACCACTTCTCCGACGCCGATGAGGGTTAGCAATAAGAGTTTGACGAAGATGCTTTTCTTCCACTCGTATTTCATGAGTTTCAGCATATGGAATTCCTTTCCTGCCTCTTTGGGCAACCAATGAAAGCGTTAGGCAAGCAGCTGACGGTACTTCTCTGCGAGCGAGAGTCCCTCTTTGATGCGAAGGTCCTCGACATCCAGCGAGGCCACCATGTCGCCGTCCTTTACAAAAATAGCCTTTGAAATGAAGCGCTCCATCTCTTCAACCAGGTGGCTCGAAAGCAGGAGGGTGGAATCCTTGCTCGCGTGGGAGATGATGAGCTCCATGACCTGATCCCGCGCGATTAGGGTCAATGCCGTTCAAGGGCTCGTCGAGCAAAATGACATCGGCACTGCGCGACATGGTGACCGCCACCTTGAGTTTGGCCATCATACCCGAGGAGAGCTGTTTTGCGCGGAGCTCGGGACGAAGCTCGAACTTATCGATAATCTCGCGGAAGGTCTCCATCGAGAAATCCTGAAAGAAGTCCTGATAGTACTCGCCCACGTCCCGTATCTTCATATAGGAGTAGAAGTAGGGCTCGGTGGACATGTAAGCGATGTGCTCGCGGCTCCGATAATTGACCTCTTGGCCGTCCAGCAGAATCTGTCCCCGGTCCGGGAGTATCAGATTTGCGATGAGTTTCATCAGTGTGGTCTTACCGCTGCCGTTTGCGCCGAGCAAACCGTAAATTTCGCCGGGTTCAAGCGTGCAGGAAAAATCCCGCAGTGCCAACTTGCTTCCAAAGCTCTTGCTCACTTGTTTAACTTCCAGCATGAAATGACCTCCTTAGAGTCAAATGAGAGCCCGCATCTCGTCTTCGGTATAGCCGAGTTCGGACATATCTTTTTTGAAGCGGGCGATGAAGTCTGCGGCGAGTTCCTTCCGCAGGCTCACATTGACCGCGGTATCTTCGGTCACAAAGGTACCGAGACCGCGCTTCGTGAAAGCGACGCCTTCGGCCTCGAGTGTCTGATAGACGCGCGCAGCCGTGTTCGGGTTAATGTGGTACTCCAGGGCGAGGTCTCGCCCTGATTTCAATTTTTCACCGTTTTTCTTTTTCCCGGTGACAATCTCCTTCTTGATTTGCAAAACGACTTGCAAATATATGGGTTGCGACTCGTTAAATTGCATCGAAGCTCCTCTCTGCAAGTACTGCACTTGCGAACTAATGAGATAGTACACTAGAAAATAATGATTGTCAAGCGCGAGAAAAGAAAAATTGCGAACTTCGCTTGACAGCTTTTCCGGGCGATGCTATGATACAAAAACCTTCTACACAAGTAGGTAAATAGGAAATAGCTTTTCGGATAAGAGCAGAGAGGAGGGAGCATGGATATTTCGTTTATGGAGCGCTTTTTGCCGCTCTACTTAGAGGCGGCAAAACTCACGCTCACCATCGCGAGCATAGGCATTTTGATTTCGCTTGTGATAGGCCTCGTTGCGAGCCTGGTGCTCTACTACCGAATGCCGCTGCTCTCACAGTTGGTCACGGTCTACGTGGAGCTTTCGCGCAACACGCCGCTGCTCGTGCAACTTTTCTTCCTTTACTTCGGCTTGCCGAAGATAGGAATACGTCTTAGCCCGGAGCTTTGCGGCGTAATCGGCCTTAGCTTCCTCGGCGGTGCCTACATGACCGAGAGCTTTCGCTCGGGACTCGGCACGGTTGAAAAATTCAGACCGAGTCGGCGCTCTCCCTCGGACTAAGCGGCGGACAGAGCATGCGCTACATTGTGTTTCCGCAGGCGGCGGCGGTCTCGGTGCCTTCGCTCACCGCAAACATCATCTTCCTCATCAAGGAGACCTCGGTGTTCAGCGGCATTGCCCTCGCGGACCTCATGTATGTCACGAAGGATTTGATCGGCATTTACTACCAGACCACGGAGGCACTCTTTATGTTGGTGATTGCCTACCTCGCGTTGCTCCTGCCGATTTCGCTTCTCGGCACTTTGCTGGAAAGGAGGCTACGCAATGCAGGCTTTGGAAATTAAATTGGCAAGCGCGTCTCCGCTTTCCATCTTGCTCGCAGGCAATAACCTTGCGCGTCTCCTCGGTGGACTTGCAGTCACCGTTCGGATTAGTCTCATTGCGGTTGCGCTCTCGCTCCCGCTCGGCGTTCTCTTTGGGCTCTTGATGACAAGGGAGAACCGAGTGATTAAGCTACTGAGCCGCATCTACCTTGACTTTATCCGCATCATGCCGCAGTTGGTACTTCTCTTTCTCGTCTTTTTCGGGAGCGCGCGTGTCTTCGGGCTAAGCCTGAGCGGCGAGTTCAGCGCTGTTTTGGTGTTCACGCTCTGGGGGACCGCGGAGATGGGAGATTTGGTGCGCGGCGCACTTAAGAGCATCCCGAAGCACCAGTATGAGAGCGCGGCGGCGCTCGGCCTCACGGCGGGGCAGTGCAGCTGCTACGTGATTATTCCGCAGACCTTAAGGCGGCTGTTGCCGCTCGCCATTAACCTTGTGACGCGCATGGTGAAGACCACTTCTCTGATTGTCCTGATCGGTGTGGTCGAGGGTTTTAAAGACAGGACAACAAATCATAGACGCCAACCGCTTTCAGTATCCCACGGCGGCGCTGCCGATTTACGGCGTCATTTTTCTCTTATATTTCCTGGTGTGCTGGCCGATATCCATGCTGGCGCGCTACTTGGAACAACGCTGGGCAGTCTGAACGCAGCTTGAAAGGAAGGCCACAGAATGAAAGAAGTAAAACGGGACATACAGCTCAGCATACGCGGGCTCAGAAAAAACTTTGGGGACGCCGAAATCTTGAAGGGCGTGGATCTCGATTTGCGCCGGGGTGAGGTGGTCGTGATACTCGGTCCCTCGGGGAGCGGAAAGTCTACCCTGCTCCGCTGCATCAACGGGTTGGAAGAAATACAGGGCGGCGAGGTTGCATTAGACGGCGAAGCAATCAGCGGCCTCAAGCAGAATGCGCTTCCTGCGGTGCGGCAAAAGCTCGGCATGGTATTCCAGAGCTATGAGCTTTTTCCCCATATGAATATCCTCGACAACATCACCCTTGCGCCGAGAAAGGTGCAGAAGAGAAGTCGGAAAGCGGCAGAGGCGGAAGCACGGGAACTCTTACAGCGCGTGAACCTTTCAGACAAGGAGAAGTCCTACCCGCGCATGCTCTCGGGCGGACAGAAGCAGCGAGTCGCGATTGTGCGCGCCCTTGCGATGCACCCCGAGCTCATGCTCTTTGATGAGGTCACCGCCGCGCTGGATCCCGAGATGGTGCGCGAGGTATTGGATGTCATCATGGAACTCTCCGAGCAGGGTCTCACAATGCTCATTGTGACGCACGAGCTCAGCTTTGCCCGCGCGGTCGCGGATCGCATTGTCTTCATGGACGAGGGCAGAGTCGTGGAGATCGGTAAGCCGGAGGAGTTCTTCACGGCGCCGAAGACCGAGCGCGCGAGGACCTTCCTCGACAACTTCCGCTTTGTTGCGAGAAGCAGAAAGGAAGAAAAAAGCGCATGAGAAATTTTTTAAGCCGCCGCGAGCGTACGAAGCGATGTTGTAAGCAGCTCACAACATCGCTGTAAGAGGAGAGAAAGCAGATTCGGTGAAAACAATTGGGCGGTGCGCAAGTCGACAACAAGCATCGTGTTTTACATAGAAAACAGTACGAAAAGATCATAGAAGAGAATATAGAACAGGTTATTTAGGAAAGAACATAGAAAAAGCGGCGTGGTCGCAGCAGAGAGCAGGGGGAATCTGAAACCCGAAGAAGCGAAAAGCGAAAGAGCTTACGGCAGAGGTGACTACGGAAGCAGAAACAAAAGCATACGGAGGAAATGAAAATGAAGAAGACTTTGGTATTGGCGGCGGTAACGGCACTTGCACTCGGTGTGCTCGCGGCTTGCGGCGGCAGCAAGAAGGCAGACGGCAGCGCGGCAGAGAGTAAGAGCGCAGGCAAGACGACCTTCCGCACGGTGGACGAAATCAAGCAGTCCGGTGTGATCCGCATCGGCGTGTTTACGGACAAGGCGCCCTTCGGCTACGTAGACCAGAACGGCGTAAATCAGGGCTACGACGTGGTCTATGCGCAGCGCATCGCGCAGGATCTCGGCGTCAAGGTAGAGTTCACCTCTCTGGACCCGGCATCCCGCGTTGAGTACGTGAACACCGGCAAGGTGGATATTACCCTCGCGAATTTCACGGTCACGAAGGAGAGAGCGGAGCAGGTTGACTTTGCGAAGCCCTACATGAAGGTGGCACTCGGCGTGGTTTCGCCGGAGAATGCCGTGATTCACTCGGTCGATGAGCTGAAGGGCAAGACCCTGATCATTGCGAAGGGCACGACCGCGGAGACCTATTTTGAGAAGAATCACCCGGAGGTGAAGCTCCAGAAGTACGATGCCTATGCGGATGCTTACAACGCGCTGCTTGACGGCAGAGGCGATGCGTTCTCGACCGACAACACCGAAGTCATTGCGTGGGCAAAGTCGAATCCCGGCTTTGAGGTCGGCATTGACAGCCTCGGCGACTACGACACGATTGCGGCGGCGGTCGCAAAGGGCAATGAGTCCCTCCTCAACTTCCTGAACGAAGAGATTGTCACGCTCGGCAAGGAGAACTTCTTCCACAAGGACTATGACGAGACCCTGAAGCCGGTCTTTGGCGACGCGGCAAATCCGGACGCGATTGTCGTGGAGGGCGGTGAGCTCGGCGAGAGCAAGAACTGACAGAGAAGACAGGCTTTGGTCTGCGTTTTATATAGAGAAGAGAGCTGCGGGAGCATACGCTCCCACAGCTCTCTTTGCGTGAAGCTTTTGGCTTTAGCCTGCTGAGCATGGTTCGCTTGCAAAGCAAGTGAACCGTTGCGAAGCAAAAACCCACCCGCTATGCGGGTGGAGACAAATCGTTTAACAAAGAAATCACCTTTCCGTACAATAGAGGTGTCCAAGCCACTACTGAGAAAGGAAAGGTGATTTCATGCCAAAGGCAAATAGTGCTGCACATACCAAATGGCTGTGCAAGTACCATATCGTCTTTACGCCAAAGTATAGACGAAAAATAATCTACAATCAATACAAGAAGGATTTGGCTCAAATCCTGCATGATCTTTGCGCATACAAGGGCGTAGAGATTATAGAAGGTCATTTGATGCCAGATCATGTGCACATGCTAGTGAGCATACCGCCGAAGATAAGTGTGTCATCTTTCATGGGCTACCTGAAAGGGAAAAGCTCGCTGATGATGTTCGATCGGCATGCGAATCTAAAGTATAAGTTTGGGAACAGGCACTTTTGGGCAGAGGGATACTATGTAAGTACCGTCGGATTGAATGATACGACGGTAAGAAAGTACATCCGAGACCAGGAGAGGGCCGATATCCTCCAAGACAAGATGAGCGTGAAGGAGTACGAGGATCCGTTCGGGGCGAAGCCTGGAACGGATCAAAGGTAATTGAGCCAATAATTGCCCCTTTAGGGGCAGCCAGGTGATAAAAGCAAGGTGGCTTGAACGGAGCCCCCAGGAAGCTTTTTGCTTCCTGGGAGGCATAAAGAAAGCCAGCGCCTTTAGACGCTGGCTAGTAACGCGGGCTTATAGCCCGCATCCCGAACTCACCCGTTTTACGGGTGGGGGGCGATTGAAGCTTTTTGGCTTTAGCCTGCTGAGCATGGTTCGCTTGCAAAGCAAGTGAACCGTTGCGAAGCAAAAACCCACCCGCTATGCGGGTGGAGACAAATCGTTTAACAAAGAAATCACCTTTCCGTACAATAGAGGTGTCCAAGCCACTACTGAGAAAGGAAAGGTGATTTCATGCCAAAAGGCAAATAGTGCTGCACATACCAAATGGCTGTGCAAGTACCATATCGTCTTTACGCCAAAGTATAGACGAAAAAAATAATCTACAATCAATACAAGAAGGATTTGGCTCAAATCCTGCATGATCTTTTGCGCATACAAGGGCGTAGAGATTATAGAAGGTCATTTGATGCCAGATCATGTGCACATGCTAGTGAGCATACCGCCGAAGATAAGTGTGTCATCTTTCATGGGCTACCTGAAAGGGAAAAAGCTCGCTGATGATGTTCGATCGGCATGCGAATCTAAAAGTATAAGTTTGGGAACAGGCACTTTTTGGGCAGAGGGATACTATGTAAGTACCGTCGGATTGAATGATACGACGGTAAGAAAGTACATCCGAGACCAGGAGAGGGCCGATATCCTCCAAGACAAGATGAGCGTGAAGGAGTACGAGGATCCGTTCGGGGCGAAGCCTGGAACGGATCAAAAGGTAATGAGCTAATAATTGCCCCTTTAGGGGCAGCCAGATGATAAAAAGCAAGGTGGCTGAACGGAGCCCCCAGGAAGCTTTTTGCTTCCTGGGAGGCATAAAGAGAAAGCCAGCGCCTTTAGACGCTGGCTAGTAACGCGGGCTTATAGCCCGCATCCCGAACCACCCGTTTTACGGGTGGGGGCGATTGTCAATGCTATTTTGTATCCAAAAAGTTGTCTGTAGAAGCCGAGCGAATTCTCTCGGTACACCATGATCAGAGCGTAGGCCACACGCTCCGAAGCGTGATATCCGCCTCTCCGCGTTGAGAAGAAAGCGTCAGCCCGAACACTGGGCCTTATTGAAAGCGCAGCGGGAGCTCCAGTTCCGCGTTTTCGAGAAGCGCTTTGTCGCGGAGTACGGTCTCGGCAGGACCATCCGCTACAAGCTGTCCCCGGTGCAGCACCAGCACGCGCTCGCAGCAGTCGTAGACAAAGTCGAGATCGTGGGAGGCGAGGAGGAGGGCAGAGGGGAGATGGCGGAGTATATTCAGAAGATTCCGCCGATTCTTCGGATCCAGAGAGGCAGAGGGCTCATCGAGAAGCAAAAGCTCCGGCGAGAGGGTAAGTACCCCGGCAATCGCCGCGAGCTTTTTTGACCGCCCGAGAGGCGGTACACCGCAGTCTCTGCCTGTCCTTCGAGTTTTACAAGAGAGAGCGCTTTCTCGGTGCGCGCTGCGACCTCTTCCGGCGTATAACCGTAGCTCTCTGCGGCAAAGGACACATCCGCGCCGACCGTCGGCATAAAAAGCTGGTTCTCCGAGTCCTGAAACACATAGCCGATACGCCTTCGGATTTCCGCCAGTGTCTTTTTTTCAAGCGAAAGCCCGCCGAAGGTAATGGCGGGCGTCTGTGCCTTGGGCGTTAGGAGAAGACCGACCAAGAGCTTTAAGAGCGTTGACTTTCCCGCGCCGTTTGCGCCGATTAAGCCGACGCGCTCGCCGGGGGCAAGCGAAAAGCGGAGTTCATCCAGAATGGGGCGTGCGCCCGCGCCGAGGTCCTCATAGGGAGAACGAAAGTCCGGATATGTCTAACAAGAAGATACCTCCTTAGCCGCGGCGGGCGTGCCGCCGTTTAGGATAATAAGTCGCCGAAGCGTTCAAAGACCGGAAGCAAACGAAACAAAAGGCAGTAGGCAAGGCTCAGTAGGAGAAAGAGGAAGCTCGCGATGCCGCCACGTTTCGCGTTCCGATATCCCGGCATGACTCCGGAAAAGCCGCGGAGTTTCATGCTCTCATAGATCAGTTCCGCGCGGTCTATGCTTCGTAAGAGCAGCTGCCCTATCATCGAGGCAAAGTTTCGCGGAGAGACCGCCTTTTTGCCCGGAGCGCGGAGCGCATAGGCATCCGCAAGCTGATCGCCCTCGCGGAGCAGCACGAAGAGATAGCGGTAGCTGAGAAGCAAAACCGTGGTAAAGAGGCGCGGGGCGTGAAGACGCGCGAGCGCCGCCGATAATTCGTAGATGCCGGTGCTCGCCGCAAGCAGAAAGACCGCGAGAAAGGCGAGCAGGCTCTTCAGCACGAGGACAGCGAGGAGCAGGGGCGGAAAACTTTCCGAAGAGCGCCGGAACAAGCCCCAGGAAGAGCGGAACCGGCAGCGAAAGCGAAAATCCCCGAGCGCCCGCCGTAGGGGCAGGTCGCCGAGGGGATAGAGAAGGCAGGGGTAGAGCGCCATGCCTAGCAGCCCCGAGAGCGCCGCTTGCGGAAACGAGAGTGTCACCGCCAAGTAGAAAAGGACACTCAGGAGCTTTGCAAGCGGCGAGAGGCGTGTTAAGAGCGTATCCCTCGCGGCGAGCTCTTCAAGCGAAAGGAGAGAGTGGGAGGCAAGGTCTAAGCGGCTCACTTTCGGTACAGCCTGCGGCGCAGCAGGTTGGCAAAGAGCGCCACTGTAAGGAGCACGGCGAGTGCGCCGAGGATACCGGCCGCCGAGCTACCCACAGCGCTCCCACCGAGGCTGTAGTCCGGGAAGCGCGCGGTGAAATCCTGCACGGCTGCCGCGACGCGGTGAAGAGGCGTCTCTACACTCGCAAGCTCGGTGCTGCCGGTCAGGCGAAGCACAGACCACTCAAGGCCGTCCGGAAAGGCGGAGGCAAAGAGCGAGAGCCCGCCCGCGGTCAGGAGGCTTGCAAGGAGTGCTAAACCGAAGAAGCGTCCGGCACTCAGCTTTTCTGCGCGCGCCGCAGAGGGCAGGCTGTTTCGGAGAAGCGAGGGGCGCGCCTCAAAGACAAAGAGAAGAACCGCTGCGGTGATAAGCCCCTCGCCGAGTCCGATTGCCAGGGTGTATGGGCTGCATGAGCAGCAAGAAGGCAGTGAAGGGGAGAGGCGTCACGCCGGAAATCGCGGTCTCCAGAGAAACCGAGAAGGCACCCAGCTGCATGCTGAGCACGGCACCCAGCAGCGAGGCGCTCACGATGCGCTTTTTGCTGATACCGCCCTTCATGACAAGCTGCCAGAGCTTACCGCCGAGGAAGCAGCCGTAAAAGGCCATGTTCCAGATGTTCGCGCCGAGTGCCAAGAGACCGCCGTCCGCAAAGAGCAGGCACTGAATCGAGAGCACCGCACACATCGTCAGGAAGGCGGCCTCGGGCCCCACAATCGCGGCGAGCAGCATGCCGCCCGCAAGGTGGCCGGAGGAACCCGTGCCGGGTATCGTAAAGTTGATCATCTGCGCGGCAAAGACAAAGGCGCCCATCACCCCCATCACGGGAATGCGGGACTCATCGTCCGCGCGCTTTAATACGCGAACCGAGTGCGCGAGCGCTGCACCCGAGCAGGCGTACATGGTGCCGGCGACCGGCGGGGATAAAAAAGCATCAGCCATATGCATGGAATTATGTCTCCTTTTTTTGTAGAGAATATAAGTTAATACAATCATATGTCAAGTGCATTTGAAAAGGGGGCTGTGCTGTGTTATAGTTTTTTCAGCAACAGTGAACTCAGGCGTTTCTTAAAAAAGGAGGCTTTTATGGCACTGCGCTACGAAAATGAAGCAAACGAGATTGTGGCTTACGATGAGAACGGCGTGAAGCGCGCCTGCTTGCAGTTCCCGGCAGTGAACGATAAGACCGTGGACGTAGAGCACACCGTCGTGGACGAGTCGCTTCGCGGTCAGGGCATCGGTGCGGAACTGCTCGAGAAATTTGTGGTCCGCATGCGCGACGAGAACAAGAAGGCCGTGCTCACCTGCCCCTTTGCGGTCAAGTGGTTTGACGAGCACCCCGAGAATGGCGACCTGGTCGCAGAGTAAGGAACCATGCGTTTAGAAGAAATCAGGGCTAAGATAGATACCCTCGATGAGGAGATTAAGGCGCTCTTACTGGAGCGCCTTGCCTGTTCTCGCGAGGTGGCGAGTGCCAAAGCGGAACAGGGCGAGACGCAGATATATCGCGCGGACCGGGAAGAGGCCATTTTGGAGCGGCTCGGCGGAGAAGTGCCGGAGGAAATTCGCCGGGAGTACCTCGCCATTGTGCGAAAAATTATGGAAACCAGTCGCATGTACCAGTACGGACTGCTCTATGACTGGATGCCGGAGCGCTTTCAGGCGCTCTTTGCGGGTGTGCCGTATGAGATTCCGGGGCAGAGAGTAAAACTCCTGCTCACGCGCCCCAATCGCCCGAATGCCATGTCCTCGATCCTCAGCATGGTGGGCGATTACGGCTATAACATGGAAAAAATGGAACTCTTATCCTACAGCGAGGACAGGGAGAGCGTGCGCTTTCTGCTCACCGTGCGCGGCGATCTCTCGGAGCGACACATGCAAAAACTCATGGTACAGCTCGCGGGAGAAAGTCAGGATTTTTGCATTATGGAAGTGCTTCGCTGAAGCAAAAAAAGAAAATCGAAAAACAGGTTGACAAAGCGGATACATGGCTTTATACTCTGTACTTGCAATAAGCAATGAGTGTGTGTAGCTCAGCTGGATAGAGCACTTGGCTACGGACCAAGGTGTCGGGGGTTCGAATCCTCTCACGCACGTACAACCCTCAAGCCCGTGTGGACTTGGGGGTTTTTGTATTGTAAAATCAAACCTGCACCATCATACCAAACAGACAAAGGCGGAATACCATGAAAAAGCTTTTTTGGGGGGCAATGTATGTCCTCGCAGCGGCGCTGCTGGCACTGACCGTGTACCTCTATGTGTTGCCGGAGGGAGAGATTGCGCTCGGAGACCGTAAGACCGAAGAGAGCACGGCCGCATTGCAGCCGGTGCCCGAAATCAGTGTGGGCGGCGTAACGGTTGAGGTCGGCGTGACCAAGCTTTCCGCGCTCCTTGATCAGGGATTTACCTTGAAGTATGAAGATGAGGAAGGTTACTTTACGGACCTTGACCACAGCACGGCGGAGGCGGATCCCGCGACCCAGTACAGCGTGGTGCTCATGAAGAACGGCGACTATGTGGCGACCGTCAAGTACAGCAATGCGACCGAAGCGGTGCTGCCGATCGGCGCTTGTACCGTCGACGCGATGGAATTCAATACCGCGGCGCAGGGCTACGGAAACTTGAAATTCTGCTTGCGGGCGTGGATATGACGCAGGGACTCGCCATGTCCGAGGTACCCGAGCGCTTCAAGGACTTTACGCGGGCCGGCGGCACGGTCGAAGAGTACGATAAGACCACACTCACCGAAAACCAGTTTGTGGTGGCCTATGTGCGCGCCTCCGAGCTCAGCGAGAGCAAGGTGGGCGAGTTCGGCGTGATCAACTATCAGCCGGGCGGCGAAGGCACCGGCGGCGGACAGAGCGCCGCGAGTGAAACGGTGGAGAGCGGCGAAACGGTGAGCTCGGAAGCGGAGAGTGCGGAAGCGGAGAGTGCGTCGGCGGAAGTGCAGGAGAGCGAGACTGCGGCAGCGGAGGAGAGCAATGGCAATCATTGAGGCGAAGGAACTCGTCTTTGACTACATCACCCGCGATGAGGAGGCAAAGGTCACGGATGTGAACCGCGCAATCGACGGTGTGAGCCTAAAAATCGAGGAGGGCAGCTTTGTCGCCATACTCGGGCACAACGGCTCCGGCAAATCCACCTTTGCAAAGACCCTGAACGGCATCCTCTTGCCGAGCGGCGGCGCCGTGTTTATTTCCGGCATGAACACCGCGGACGATGCAAAGCTACTCGACATACGCCGCGAGGTCGGCATGGTATTTCAAAATCCCGACAACCAGATCATTGCGAATCTTGTCGAGGACGATGTCGGCTTCGGACCCGAGAACCTCGGTGTGCCGACCGAGGACATTTGGAAGCGGGTCGATGCCGCGCTCGCGGCAGTCGGCATGACTGCCTACCGCCTGAAGTCGCCGAATCACCTCTCGGGCGGACAGAAGCAGCGCGTCGCGATTGCCGGCGTCATGGCCATGCACCCCAAGTGCATTGTGCTGGACGAGCCGACCGCCATGCTGGATCCGAACGGCAGAAAAGAAGTGATACGCACAATCACGGAGCTAAATCGCAGCGAGGGCGTCACCGTGGTGCTGATTACGCACTACATGGAAGAAGTCGTCGGGGCGGATCGCCTGATTGTGATGGACGGCGGGCATGTCATTATGGACGGCACGCCGCGGGAAGTCTTTTCCCATGTGGAAGAATTGAAGCGCCTGCGCCTCGACGTACCGCAGGCAACCGAACTCGCACACGAGTTGAGACAGTGCGGCGTAAGTTTACCGGACAGCGTGCTCTCCATGGAGGAGCTCGCGGAAGCTATACTGCCGCTTTGGAAGGAGAACTAAGCTGTGGGAATCCGCGCAGAACATCTGAGCTACACCTACGGAGGAGGGACTGCCTTTGAGCAGCCGGCACTTCGCGATGTGAGCTTTGAGATTCCGGACGGGCAGTTTGTCGGTCTCATAGGACACACCGGCTCCGGAAAATCCACCCTGATACAGCATTTAAACGGCCTGATTCGCGCGACCGAGGGCAAGCTCTTTGTCGACGGCGAGAACATCTACGAAAAAGGCTACAACATGCGGGCGCTCCGCACGAAAGTGGGGCTCGTATTCCAGTATCCCGAGCACCAGCTCTTTGAAATCGATGTATTCAAGGACGTGTGTTTCGGCCCGAAGAACATGGGACTTCCGCAGGCTGAGATTGAGCAGCGCGCAAAAGACGCGCTCGCAATGGTCGGCCTTTCGGAGAACTTTTACAAGAAGTCTCCCTTTGAGCTCTCGGGCGGACAGAAGCGCCGCGTCGCGATTGCGGGCGTACTTGCCATGAAACCGAAGGTCCTTGTGCTTGATGAGCCGACTGCGGGCCTCGATCCGCGCGGCAGAGACGAAATTCTGGACCGGGTGAAGGCACTGAACAGCGAATGGGGCCTCACGGTCATTCTGGTCTCCCACAGCATGGAAGATGTCGCAAAGTATGCGGATCGCCTGCTCGTGATGAGCGGCGGAGAAAAGCGCTTCGACGGCACGCCGAAGGAAGTGTTTAAGCACTACGAGGAACTCGAGGAACTCGGGCTCTCGGCGCCGCAGGTCAGCTACCTCGTGCAGCGCCTGCGCGGCGCGGGCATGCCGCTCAGCGATGAAATTACAACCGTCGCGGAGGCAAGGGATGCTTTGCGGGAACTCCTGAAGGGAGGTGCGCCGTGCTGAAGGATGTGACCCTCGGTCAGTACTACCCGGTGGACTCCGCACTTCACCGTTTGGATCCGAGAACCAAACTCGCGGGGACTATGGTTTACATTGTGGCGCTCTTTCTCTGCAACAACTGGCAGAGCTATGCGCTTGCGACCGTCTTTTTGGCGCTCTGCATCGGCCTGTCCCGTGTGCCGCTCTCTATATGCTGCGCGGTTTAAAGGGCATACTCTTTATTCTCTTAATCAGTGTGAGCTTTAACCTCTTCCTGACCGACGGCAAGGTGCTATGGCACTGGAGCGTCTTTAAAATTACGGAAGAGGGACTGATACTCGCGGGCTTCATGGCGCTGCGACTCATCTACCTCGTGGTCGGTTCTACCATCATGACGCTCACCACGACGCCGAATGCCCTGACCCAGGGCATGGAGAAGGGACTCGGCTTTTTGAAGGTCGTACGTGTACCGGTGCACGAGATTGCGATGATGATGAGCATTGCGCTCCGCTTTATCCCCATCCTCATGGAGGAGACCGATAAATCATGAAGGCGCAGATGGCACGCGGCGCGGATTTCGAGAGCGGCAATCTGATTCAGAAGGCGCGTGCCATGGTGCCGCTCCTGGTGCCGCTCTTTGTCTCGGCCTTTCGCCGTGCAACCGACCTCGCAATGGCCATGGAGGCACGCTGCTACCACGGCGGCGAGGGCAGAACGCAGATGAAGCCGCTGCGCTATCGGAGCGCGGACCGGATTGCCTACGCAATCCTCTTCCTCTTTCTGGCAGGCATCATCGCCCTCCGTATTCTCTTCTGAGGAGAGAACATGAGAAGAATCCGTTTGATCGTGAGCTATGACGGGACGGGCTATTTCGGCTCACAGATACAGCCGAACGCCGTCACCGTGGAACTGAAGCTGAACGAAGCTGTGCAGGGACTCACCGGAGCCCCTGCACAAGTTATATTTGCGAGTCGCACGGACACAGGCGTCCACGCGCTCGGGAATGTCGCTGTCTTTGATACAGAATTCCCCATGCGGGCCGAGCGCTTTGCGACCGCGTTAAATGCCTACCTGCCGCCGGACATCCGGGTGCAGGAGGCGGATGAAGTTGATTTGAGCTGGCATCCGAGAAAGCAGCACTGCGAAAAGACCTACGAATACCGCATCTGGAACGGACGCATTATGAACCCGTTACTCAGGAACAGCGCCGCGCACTGCTATGTCCCGTTGGATATAAAGGCGATGCGGGCTGCGCTCCCTTATCTCCTCGGAGAGCACGATTTCGCGGCCTTTTGCGCGAGCGGTTCGGCTGCGGCTCACACAGTGCGGTGCATATACCGCGCGGAACTCTCGGCCGAGTGCGAGGAGAGCGGAAGCTTTGCCGGCCTCCTTACCTTCCGCGTGACCGGAAGCGGCTTTCTCTATCACATGGTGCGCATCCTCGCCGGAACCCTCCTTGAAATCGGGAGCGGAAAAAAGGGCGAGACTGCCTTCCGGGATGCGATCCGGAGCCGCACACGGCGCGCCGCGGGGCCGGTAGCTCCGGCCGCGGGCCTTATTCTTCGGGAAATCCGTTACCTCCCGAACCCCAAACGCTACGAGGCCGAGAATGAGGACTGGGCTTACGAACTCACACAGGATGCGCTCGCAGAACGCAGAGAGAGTTATTTACACTGCGGCGCTGCCGCGAAACGGATTACGAGGGGCTGATGACACGTCTCATCCACGAGAGCCACAGGGACGGCGCAGAGCGCGTGTTTCTAAGGGATTTGGAGGATGAGAGCCGCCTCTTTTCGGGGCGGGAATTCGGCTTTTACAGGATTCTTGAAACGCAGGACGCAGCGATTCGGGAAGCCTTTCCCTATGTCGCTTTGGACCTAAAAGAATGCAGGAAAAAAGCGCCTTCTGCATTGACAGAGGGGGGAGAAGTCTCTATAATATGTAGCTGTGACGCCTAGGCTCAGCTTTTACCAGCCCCGGAGAAGTAGGCTATGGGCACTTCACGTATAATCAGGCAGGAAACACGGATCTTTGCTCCCGTGTCCACTAGGAGGATAATCATGAAGAGTTTTATGGCGAATCCGGATACCGTTGAGAGAAAATGGTATGTGGTCGATGCGGATGGAGCCACCCTCGGACGTCTCGCTTCGGAGGTTGCTGCAGTGCTGAGAGGCAAGAATAAGCCGATTTTCACCCCGCATGTTGACTGCGGCGACTATGTCATTGTCATCAATGCAGACAAGATTGCAGTGAGCGGCAAGAAGATGGAGCAGAAGGTTTACTACTCCCACTCTCTCTATGTCGGCGGCATGAAGGAGACTACGCTTCGCGAGATGATGGCGAAGAAGCCGGAGAAGGTGATTGAGAAGGCAGTTAAGGGCATGCTCCCGAAGGGCCCCCTTGGCGAGCAGATGTACAAGAAGCTGCATGTCTATGCAGGAGAGAATCACAACCACCAGGCACAGAAGCCGGAAGTTCTGACCATCAAAGGCTGAGAGGAGCGTGTAGAAAATGGCAAGTGAGAGATATTACGGAACCGGAAGAAGAAAAACTTCTGTTGCCAGAGTCTATCTGGTGCCGGGAACTGGTAAGATTACGATCAACAAGAGAGACATCGAGGACTATCTTGGCCTTGAGGTTTTGAGAATGACGGTTCGTCAGCCGCTCGTTGCGACCGAGACCAACGAGAAGTTTGACGTATGTGTCAACGTTCTCGGCGGCGGTATGGCAGGCCAGGCAGGCGCTATCCGTCACGGCATCTCGAGAGCACTGCTTGAGGCAGATCAGGACTATCGTCCGGTTCTGAAGAAGGCGGGCTTCCTCACGAGAGACCCGAGAATGAAGGAGAGAAAGAAGTACGGCTTAAAGGCAGCTCGCCGTGCGCCGCAGTTCTCCAAGAGATAATCGAGACTTCAAAATACACGAAAACCCCGGAAGCATACGGCTTCCGGGGTTTTTTTATGCCCAAAATTCTGTTCGACTGCTCGGTTTTGATGCCTATGTTCCTATGCAGAGTACCGCAAAACCAAATCGGAAACGCAGCAGAAAATAGACAAAGCAGTCGATGAGTAAAACCTCATTTTGATACAAAAATAACAGTAATTAAATATAAGGAGATACGGATGAAAAAAACGAAAAAAATATCCTATCTGACAAAGGAAAGGATTGCAAGCTCATTGAAGGGGTTCATGAAGAAAAAAAGGCGTTTGACAAGATTACCGTCAAGGACATAAGCGATGACTGTGATATCAGCAGGTCCGCCTTTTATTATCATTTCGAGGACATGTATGACCTTATGAAATGGACATTCGAGGCAGAAGCACTGGAACTCCTTAAAGCCAGTGAAAACAGCATGGACTGGGACGATGGCATATTGTCGATTTTCAGGTATGTGCATGACAATAGGAAAATCTGCTTGTGCGCATATAACAGCATTGGAAAGGACCTTCTTAAGAAAATGCTTTATGAAGGTACGAGCGCAATAATGATGGCGTTTATAAACAATATTTTACAGGATGTTCCCGCCGATAAGGAACATGCGGATTTTATTGGCAAGTTCTATACCGAGGCGCTGGTCAGTTGCCTCGTGACATGGATGCTTGAAGGGGAGCCGTATGCCCCGGAGGAAATGATTAATCTGTTGGAGATAGCCATGCATGGCAGCATCATGGCGGCGCTGCAAAGAAGCGCGGAAAAGAACGGGGGAACAAATAGTATTTCCGCCAGACGCTCCACTTTATAAAAATATGCAAAAACCTTACAAAGCAGCCCGTATGTCAGACATCTGATTGATATGTACCCAGAATTCTGGACACATTGACTATCGTTAGGCACCACAACTGGATGCTATCCTGTATTGTACAGGAGGCATCCAGTTTGTTTTCTTCTGGATTCTCCTGTTGTTATAGTAATCGATATAATCATCGACTGCAGTAACAAATTCCTCAAAGGACTTGAACTCTTGCTCATGTCCATAGAACATCTCATTCTTCATCCGACCAAAGAACGACTCCATAATGCCGTTATCATGGCAATTCCCCTTTCTGGACATCGACTGTGTGATGCCATGCTTCTCAAGCTCGGTTCGATAGTAGGCGTGCTGATACTGCCAACCCCTGATCTGAATGCATGATCAAGCCTGTTAACTTTGGGAACTTTGCAAATGCCTTATCCAGCATGTCCTTGATCTGTTCCATATTAGGATGCAGCGAAACATTGTACGAGATAATCTCGTTCCCGCACATGTCGAGGATCGGAGAAAAAGTAGCACTTCCCCATCCCATGTTGAACTGAGATACATCTGTTGTCCATTTCTCGAGGGGGTGTCTGAAAATAAAAATCCTGTTTAAGGAGATTGTCAGCGGTCTTGCCCACCTCACCTTCGTAAGAATGATACTTCTCCTTCGGACGCTTGCCGCGCAGTTCCATGTCGTGCATGAGCCGCTGAACACGCTTGTGATTGACCTCAAATCCACGATTATGCAGCTCCGCCGTAATTCGGCGGACACCATATCGCTGCCGGTTCTCATCGTAAATTCTGCGGATCTCTGCGGAAAGACCTGTATTCCTGAGAGCAACTGCGTCAGTCCTGCCAAGTTCATAGTAGTAGGTGGACCGGGACATTCCCATTGCTGTCAGCAGGTACTTCAGTTTGTATCCTCTGTCGCGGAGTTCTTTGATGATCGCTGCTTTCTCGCCTTGAGTCGCGCAGCTTCCTTTTCTTCTCTCAAGGCGATCTCTTTTTTATTACTTCGTTCTCGGCCTTAATCAAGGCGTTCTCTTCACGAAGCCGGAGGAGCTCCTCGTATTCACTCTCCTGGAGTTTTCTGGGATTGTTGATATTTACTTTCTTCATCTTCACAGGGATCCTTTGGCTTTGCGGCCTTTCTTCTTACTTACAAGTCCATTATACCCGTAAATCTTATATTTTTGCACCCAGTCATAGAGCAGACGGCTCCCAATGCCGGCCTCTAGCGCAACGGACTGTGCCGTCCTCCCGGCGAGAACCTTTGTGATTAGCTTCAGTTTCTCTTCAGGCGTCCACGGATGCTGCTTTCCATGCTTTAGGACCTGGGAGCCATTTGCCTTTTCGGCACGAGCCCATCGACGAATCATGGCGTGAAAGTTACCCGGATCGTTATAACCCTCCGGTGTCTCTGGCCATTTCCCCTGTCGATACAGGTCGACACACATCTTCTTGAATTCATAATCAAAGCGCATGATAAAACCCTCCTTACTGTGACACTTTCGTGTCCAGTAAAGAGGGTACATATCAGATATACGGGCTGTTTTGTTTGTTGTTATTAAACTCCCGATGTTTTATTTTAGAACCAGCAAAGGGAAAGGAGGTGGTCATATGGTTGACGGGACTTACCAGGTCAAGATGCGTACTCCATTGGGCGTTAAAAACGGGGAATTAATTCTTCATAGTAATGATGGTGTGCTTAACGGTTCGTTGGTTGTAATGGGTAAGAAAAATATATTTGAGCCGGGAACAACGGATGGCAGAAATTTTAATTTTAAAGGGAAAATACAAACTTCCGTCGGGAAGACGGAGTATGTATGCAGCGGCAGCGTAAACGGGGATGAGCTGTCAGGCATTGCGAAAACCAAGAAGGGCGACATAGCACTTAACGGAATGAGGAAATAAGAAAGAAGGAGACTTGTTATGTTAGGAAATTATAAAAGACAGGATGACGGCCAGTTTTATTTTGTTGGCGGAGGGCTTGGATGCCTGACGGGTGCCGCTTACCTTTTAAGGGACTGCGGGTTTGAAGGAAAGGACATCCATATTATAGAGGCGCTGCCTGTGGCAGGCGGGTCAAATGATGCCTGTGGAGATCCGGAGCATGGCTGGATATGCCGCGGTGAGAGGATGTTCAATAAGCAGACGTATGAAAACTTCTGGGATATAATGTCTAGCATCCCCTTCCCTTACGAATCCGGGCAACAGCGTGACAGACGATATGTTTGAATTCTCGTCCACAAAGCCCTGCAAGGCAAAGGCTCGTTTGCTTGATGCTGACGGGGAAATAATAGATTCTTCCAGTTACGGGCTGAACAAACAGGAGCTGAAGCTTGTGCTTAGTCTTTTAAAGGCAGACGAAAACGAGCTTGACGACCTTACAATTGAGGATTGGTTCGGCGTAAGCCCGCACTTTTTTAAAACCCCGTTCTGGTACATATACGAAGGCACTTTCGCATTCCAGCCATGGTCAAGTGTTATAGAATTTAAGCGCTACCTGACACGCTTTTTCCATCTCATCACGAGGATAAATACTGCTAGCGGGGTAACCCTGACGCGGCACAGCCAGTTTGAAAGCATAATCACGCCGCTGCTTAAGGTGCTTGAGGATGCGGGGGTTGACTTTGTTTATAACACAGTGGTGACCGACATGGATTTTGCCGATGGTGACGGGATTACGGTTACCGGGCTACATGTCGTACATGGCGATAAAAAGGATTATATCAAGCTGAATGAAAATGACAAGGTAATAGTTACATTAGGATGCATGACCGACAATGCCACCTTCGGGAATGCTGAAAAGGCTGCGGGCATTGATGACTCTTACCCAATGAGTGCTAACTTGTGGAAAAACATTGCTGCAAAGAAACCGGTGCTTGGCAACCCTGACAAGTTCTTCGCACACCCTGATAAGTCAAAGTGGATGACATTCAACTGCACCTTCCACGGGAACACTTTCATGGACTGGATGGAAAAATACACCCACAACAAGACGGGGGAGGGGCTCCTGACTTCCTTTACGGGCTCTCCCTGGCATATGGAGCTACGCATTCCGCTCCCGCCTTATTTTGAAAATCAGCCAGAGGATTATTCGTTCCTGTGGATGTGCGCCTTCTATACCGATGAGCCGGGACGTTTCACGGGAAAGCCTGAATACGAATGCACGGGACTGGAAATACTGGATGAGATATTGATGAGCCTGCCAATGGATGACGATACCCGCCAGAAGTGCCGGGACGAGGTTGTTGCCGCAATACCGGTTATGCTGCCGTATACGAATGCACATTTTCTTGCGCGTTCCGCAGGCGACCGGCCCGATGTCGTGCCGGAAGGGAGCACGAATCTTGGATTTACCGGACAATATTGCGAGATTCCGGAAGACTGCGTGTTTACCGAAGAATACTCCGTCAGAGCTGCACGAATGGCGGTTTACAAGCTTTTAGGCATGAAACGGGATGTCTGCCCGGTCAAGCCAATCCAATACGACGTAAGGATTATCCTTGCGGCATTGGTGTCATATTTGAAATAGTATGAGACAGGAAAAAGTGTCTGCCAGTAAGCGTCAATCGGCTATGGCAGGCACTTCTCGTTGTTATATTACGTGATCGTCCTATTGGTTACTCTTTTATTCAACTTGATTGGCACGCCATTGCTGATGAATATCCAGGTTAAGGAGGTTGATTATGGATGATGGAATGTCCGGTGCAGTGTGGGTGTAATGCTCATGTTGCACCGGACTTTTTTCTCTGGCAGGAACTGCCGTTAAAGCATCCGGAATGGATGCGTAGCTCGATGCCGCAGGCAGCGTTCTAAATAAATCGTTCAAAATCAGGAAGAACTTTGAATTGGTTTTGTTCGTTTCTTAGAGTAGAATATAAATGAGAAGTTTTAACTTGCTGCGAGCAACTTTTGACATCGAACAAGAGGTTCCGTATGGATTTCATGACAATTAAGCAGGCTTCTGCAAAATGGGGAATCTGCACAAGGAGAGTACAGACATTATGCACGGAAGGGCGAATTGATGGTGCCGAACGTTTAGGGCATCAGTGGATCATTCCTATTGATGCAGAAAAGCCGAAGGATGCCAGAATCAAAAGCGGCAGATACATGAAAGCAAAATCTTGAAATGGAGAGAACGAAGATGGAAAGAAAACCGTATAGTGCCGGAGCAGTGAAATTTTCGTTCTGGTTCATGGAATTTCGGAAAACCGTGCAGCTTTTGAGCGAGGGTAAGAGCTTTGCAGACATTAAAAAGTTGAATGAAGAGGCAAACATCTATGGCGCACCGACAAAACTACGAGCGCAGCAGATTTATTCTACTGTAACAGCCCGTATCAAGACAGTAGATGAAAGCTTTTATCCAATCTTTTTGAGCAGTGATCTTGCCACACAGAAGTTATTTGTGCTGACTGCGGCTCTTTTGCATGACACGCTGTTCTTTGATTTTGTGTATGAAGTAGTGCGGGAAAAAATGATTCTTGGTTCCGATGAGCTGACGGAAGCGGATATTCGGATATTCTTCAAAAATAAGCAGGAACAGAGTGAGAAAGTGGCTTCTTTTCAAGATTATACGCTGCGCCGTCTCGGGACCTGCTATAAAACACAGCTTTATGAAGCAGGACTTTTAGAAAGCAACCGGGCAAACGGTACAAGAAAAAAATACTGAAGCCAATTCTTGATATTGCATTTGAACATTGGCTTTATGACCATGATCTTGGCATCATGGTAAAAAAACACTGACGGGGGTAAGATGAAATGGACAAGGTGAATTTCTCCGCAGGAGAAAGAGAGTGTGGCCTGGGCCATTTAAGCCAAAGATTGGATGAGATGGAGCTTGCAATCCATAAGCCGTCTTTCCGAAAAGGAACGGGCCGCGCAAATGAGGTCAACTATTGGGTGTTTGATTATCCACCGGAAAAGGAACTGGAAGTTCGGGAGCGCGTAGAGTATCTGAAAAATAAGAACGACCGGGGCGATGATGATTTTGAGCTTGTGGTCTTTGACCTGTATGATATCATCATTGATTTTTTGGAAAAGAAGAACTTCATGGAAAAGTGCTATGACTTTGAAAAAAAGCGAGGAATCGAGCGTATCGTCAAGGCAGTGACCAACTCCATGAAGGTGAATGATGATGACAGCCTGATTGTGCAATATATCAAAGAACATACACCAGAGAATGCAGTCGTGTTCCTGACCGGTATCGGCAAGTGCTATCCGATTTTGCGCTCCCACAAGGTGCTTAACAACTTGCATCAGGCGTTTGTGCGCTGCCCAGTCGTGATGTTCTTTCCGGGAACCTATAATGAGCAGGAGCTGATCCTGTTCAATGAGATTAAAGACGATAACTATTACCGGGCATTCCGACTGGTAAAGTAATGGATGGAGGAAACAGTTATGCAGATCAAGGACATGTTCCGAAAGAAAATTGACCGTGAGATACAGGGCGTTATCATTGTCGGTCAGGGTGAAGAAACGAATGTGGCGCAGGAGCTGGAAGAGTATGTTGTGACCCGTGAGCTTCAGCGTCATTTTGCAGATTTCTTTGCAGCATATAAAAAAAGGTATTCAGGGAACCACACCGAAAAATGGGTGTCTGGATTTCCGGCTTCTTTGGAAGCGGTAAATCTCATTTTCTGAAAAATTCTGTCCTATCTGCTTCAGAATAAAAAAAGGTCGGAGACAAACATGCCATCGACTACTTTATCGAAGATCAGAAGATTACCAATCAGATGGTGCTGGCAGATATGCAGCTGGCAGCAAACACCCCATCGGACGTAATTCTTTTCAACATTGATTCCAAAAGCGATTCGAATGGCAAGGAAAACAAGGATGCCATTGTGAACGTTTTCCTGAAGGTTTTCAATGAGATGCAGGGCTTCTGTGGTTCTATGCCGCACCTTGCCGACCTGGAGCGCAGACTTTCCGAGGAAGGTCGTTTTGAGGAGTTTAAGAAAAAGTTTGAAGAAGAGTATGGTAATCCGTGGGAAAGCTCTCGTCAGGACTTTGATTTCATTCAGGATTCCGTTGTAGATGTTCTTTCTGACATGGATTTTATGAGTGAATCGGCTGCCCGTAACTGGTGCGAAAAAACAACCGAGAGCTACCAGATCAGCATTGAGGATTTTGCCAAGCGTGTAAAGTCCTATATTGATAAAAAAGGTAACAATCACCATGTCGTTTTTCTGGTGGATGAGATTGGTCAGTACATTGGTGATGATTCCAAGCTGATGCTGAACCTTCAGACCGTGACGGAAGAACTGGGTAAGGAGTGCATGGGTAAGACTTGGGTAATCGTAACGAGCCAGCAGGATATTGACTCCATTACAAAGGTGAAGGGTAACGACTTCTCCAAGATTCAGGGACGTTTCGATACACGCCTTTCTCTATCCTCTGCCAATGTGGACGCTGTTATCAAAAAGCGTATTCTGGATAAAACTGAGACCGCAGCACAGAGCCTGCATCTGCTCTATGACCAGAACGCTACCATCATCAAAAATCTGATTGTCTTCAACGACGGTGTGGAGAAAAAACTGTACGCCAACGCGGAAGATTTTGCAGAGGTTTATCCTTTTGTCCCATATCAGTTTAATCTGTTGGCAAGTGTGCTGACCAGCATCCGTACCCACGGTGCATCCGGTAAACACCTGTCCGAAGGTGAACGCTCCATGCTGGCCCTGTTCAAAGAATCTGCCATGCAGCTGATGGATGATGAGATGGGAGCCATCGTGCCGTTCTATCGGTTTTATGATGCTTTGGAAAACTTCCTCGACCACAGCCACAGCAGTGTGATTATCCGCGCATATGATAACAGTTACATTAACCCGGAAAAGAAGGAAAAAGATGTCTTTGCTATCAATGTGCTAAAGACACTTTTCCTGATTAAATATGTTCTGGAGATCGAAGCCAACGTGGACAACATCGTCAGTCTGATGATTACCAGCATTGACGATGATCGTATTTCTCTGAAAGCACAGGTGGAGGATGCACTGAAAGTGCTGATGCGCCAGATGCTGATCCAAAAAGAATGGCTCCATCTATGTGTTCCTGACCGATGAGGAACAGGAAATCAATAACGAAATCGAAAAAGAAAATGTGGAGATGCCGGAGGTCATCACGAAGATCGCGGAGATGATCTATGAGGACATTTTCTCCGGCAAGAAGTATCAGTACCCAAGCTTTGGGGGGCGCTATGCATTCTCTTTCAATCAGACAGTGGATGACCGTCCTTATAAGGCAAACCAGAATTACGATATCGGCCTCCGTGTGCTGACCCCGTGGTATGAGGGTGGCACCGATGATGGTACGCTGCGCTTGCTCTCCGGCCAGGGCAAGGAAGTTCTTGTGGTTCTGCCGAATGATGATGCGTTCCTGACGGAAATGCGGGCATACTTGAAAATTGAGCGATTCCTGCGCAAGAATACTTCTGTGCAGCTTGCCAAGTATGAGACCATTAAGGAAGCTAAGCGTGTGGAGATGCGGGAACGCAACGGTAATGCGAAGCTTTATCTGACGGAAGCTCTGAAAGAGGCTACCATCTATGTCAATGGCGATGTGCTGCACACCTCCGGCAAGGAAGTGACCAGCCGCATCAATGAGGCTATCGGCAGACTGGTGCAGACGGTTTACCACAAGCTGTCCTATATTGACGCAGCGATGGGCGAAGCAGACATCCGGAAGATGTTCAAGACCAGCAATCAGCTGTCATTGGCACTGGGAGATACCGAAGAATCCAATGTCCATGCACTGGATGATGTACTGCAATTCGTGGCAGGCAATTCCCGGATGCACATGAAAACTTCTATGAAAACCATCAAGGATCGCTTTATGAGAGCACCCTATGGCTTTGTGGAAGATGACATCCATTGGCTGGTGGCACGTCTCTTTAAGTGTGGAGATCTGTCCTTTACGGTCAATGGTGAGAGCATCAATCTGAACAACCGTTCCGAAGAGGAAATCATCGGCTATATCACGAAGAAGCAGTTCGTGGATAAACTGCTGACGGAAGTGCGCGTGCGGGTACCGGAAAACCAGAAAAAGGCCGTCCGCACCGTGATGAAAGAGCTGTTTAAGGTGGCTCCGCCTGCCGATGACGAAGATACCATCATGAAGAACTTCCAGCATTACTGCGAGAATCGAATCACTGAGATTGAGCGGCTGGAACCGAAATATGAGAATTACACCTATCCCGAAAAAGAACTTCTGGAAAAGGGCAAGAAGCGGCTTTCCGTATTGGTACAGATTCAGGCACCGCTTGAATTCTTTAAGACCGTATTTGACGATCAGGACGAGCTGATGAATTTTGGCGAGGACTATGAGCCTATCCGTGATTTCTTCGGCAGTGAGCAGCTGACCATCTTCACTCGTGCGCTGGATATGCTGAATATCTACGAGGACAGCAAGACCTACATCGTGGATGCAGAACTGGAAGACGTGGTGGCCAAGATGCGCACCGTTGTCCGGATGCCGAAGCCCTACAAGGAGATTCCGAAGCTGCCAGAGCTGCGCGAGAAGTTTAGGAACTGCTATACGCGCATTCTGGAAGAGCAGGCAGAGCCGGTCAAAGATTCCATCAATCAGGATCAGAACCGTGTCTTTGAAGTGCTGAACACCAAGCCCTATAAGGATGCGAAGTACAACCGTTATCTGGAACTCTTTAATGAGATCATGGACGGTGCGGAGCACTGCAACAATGTTTCCACTCTGCGAAGTTTCGCAGATAAGGCGGAGGCACTGAAGCTGCGCCTGCTCAACGAGATGAACGCAGAGGACATTCGCCTTGCGAAGGAGGCAGCGGCAAAGGCCGAGGCAGAGCGCAAGCGTCAGGAAGAAGAGGCAAAAAAAAAGCGGCGAGACCGTGAAACCGGCAGAAAAGGTGGCAGAACCGCAGCCGGTATATAAGGTGCGCACCACGAAGAATGTTTCCATCAAGACGGTTGCTAAGACTGCATCGTGGCGGCTGGAGAGCAAGGATGATGTTGATAAATACCTTGCTGCATTGCGTGAAAACCTGCTGAAAGAGATGGACGAAGATACAATCGTCAACATTGAACTATAAATAACAGGAGGATTGGCTCCATGAACAAGACAGCCATAAAGAATTTTGCGATTTGGGCGCGGAATAAGCTGATTGCAGATGTCAGCTATGATGCCCGCCTGATCGGTATTACGGAGGACGGCATTGCAAAGCCATTGCCGCAGAGCTTCGGCGGTACTCAGTTCTTCGATATTGGCACCGCAGAACCATATTCGATTTCCGGCGAGGCCGTGCATCAGCGTGACAAGCTGATAGAGGTTATTCAACAGAAGGAAAAGGATACCGACTACAAAACCGCATATCAGTATGTGATCGAGGAGGTTGCCTATACATGGTTCAACCGCCTGATCGCCATCCGTTTCATGGAGGTCAACGACTATCTGCCTTCCCATATCCGGGTGCTTTCTTCCGAGAGCGGAAAGCTGGAGCCGGATCTGGTCACAACGCCGTTTGACGCAGAGCTGCCCTTCACTGCGGAGGAAGAGGCTCAGATTTTTCAGCTAAAGCAGGACAACAAGCTGGACGAGGTGTTCCGCATCCTGTTCCTGAAACAGTGCAACGCTCTGAACGAGATTCTGCCTGCTCTGTTTGAAAAAACAAAGAACTACACCGAGCTGCTGCTCAGCCTGTCCGTTACCAACCAGGATGGTGTAGTCTATCACCTGATTCACGATATCCCGGAGGATGATTTCAACATCGAGCGCGGTGGTCAGGTGGAGATCATCGGCTGGCTGTACCAGTATTACAATACCGAACCGAAGGCCGCTGCCTTTGCAAAGAACGGGAAGATCACCAAAGAGGAAATCCCTGCCGTGACCCAGCTGTTCACCCCGGACTGGATCGTCCGTTACATGGTGGAAAATAGCCTTGGCCGTCTGTGGGTGGAAGGACACCCGGATTGCGGCCTGAAAGAAAACTGGAAATACTATCTGGAAGAAGCACAGCAGGAGCCGGAGATACAGGCAAAACTTTCGGAAATTCGTAAAGAGTACGCTGCCCTGAACCCGGAGGATATCAAGCTCATCGACCCCTGCATGGGTTCCGGTCATATTCTCGTATATGCCTTTGATGTGCTGATGCAGATTTACGAGAGTGCCGGTTACAGCCAGCGTGATGCTGTAAAGAGCATTCTGGAACATAACATCTACGGTCTGGACATTGATGATCGTGCCTATCAGCTGGCGTACTTTGCCGTGATGATGAAGGCACGGCAGTACAACCGCCGTATCTTAAACGGTGAGAACACCTGTCATGTCTATGCCATTCAGGAGAGCAACAGCATCAACCGTGCGCATCTGAAATATTTCGGCGCAGGGATGGACGATATTGAAAAGAATGCCGCTAAAATGCAGATGGAAGGTCTACTGGACACCCTGACCGATGCCAAGGAGTACGGCTCTATCCTGAATGTGGAGAACTACAACTGGGAGCTGCTGCGCCGCTTTGTGTCCGCTGCGGATGCCGGAGAGCAGATTACGATGGATAGCGCCGGTTTGGAAGGAACCGTGGCGCAGCTGTTGACCCTCATTGACATCGCGGAGACGATGGAGTGGAAGTATGATGTGGTTGTGACCAATCCACCGTATATGGGCAGTTCGGGGATGGATGCCAAGCTCTCGGATTTTACGAAAAAGAACTATCCAGACAGCAAAAGTGATTTGTTTGCCTGCTGCATTGAAAAAGGAAATCAGATGACCGTTAAAAACGGATTTAACTGCATGGTTACCATGCAAAGCTGGATGTTTTTGAGCAGCTTTGAAAAAATGCGTACCACTATTTTGCTGAGTAAAGATATTACAAATTTGATGCACATGGAAAATATGGTGATGGGGATTGCTTTTGGAACGGTAGTTACTGTATTTCGCAATAGCTATACATCTGGCTATAAGGGAACCTATAATTACATTAAAATGCAAGACATTAAAGATGAAGTTCCCGCAGAGTTTCCTATTAGCGTAAATCGCTTTGCTCAAGTGAGCACAGACTGCTTCTCCAAAATACCGGGAAGTCCAATAGCGTATTGGCTTGGAAGGCAGATGCTTGCAGCATTTAATAATCCCGCAATAAATACTATTGGTGCGGCAAAACAAGGTCTTGCCACTGGCAACAATGATTTATTTCTTCGATTATGGTATGAGTGCAGTTTTGCAGATATTGGTTTTAATTGTGCCTCAAGAGAACAGGCAATGAAATCTCATTGTAGGTGGTTCCCCTGTAATAAAGGTGGCGCATTCAGAAAATGGTATGGTAACAATGATTATGTGGTAGACTGGGAGAATGATGGATATAGAATACGCAACTTTAGAGACGAAAATGGAAAGCTGCGTTCAAGGCCGCAAAATATGGATTACTATTTTAGGGAAGGAATTACTTGGTCTACTCTGAGCATAGGGCAATTATCAATGCGTTTAAGTCCGGAGGGGCATCTGTTTGAAACAAAAGGATCGGTTTGCTTTTTCAGCTCAACTTCCCATTTATACTATGTTCTTGGTATTGTGAATTCAAAGGTTGTATATGAACTTTTGCAGGTTCTTTGTCCTACAGTAGATTTTCATGAAGGGCCAATAGGAAATACCCGTTATCATAGACACCGAAATGGAAAGTGCTGTAATTCAACTTGTTAAAGATAATGTTCAGCTTGCTAAGGCAGACTGGAATGTAGCTGAAACAGCATGGGACTTTCAACGGCATCCACTTGTTCCCTCACATCAGATGAAACAAGAGCAACTGAATTCACAATTTGCTTCTTCCAGAATGGAGAAGTTCGGAAGATTATCATGGCATTTTGATAACTGGAGCAAAGAATGTGAAAGCCGATTCGCCCAGCTCAAGGCTAATGAGACAGAATTAAACCGCATTTTTATTGACATTTACGGCTTGCAGGATGAGTTGACTCCGGAAGTAGAAGATAAAGATGTGACCGTACGCAAGGCTGACTTGCAGCGGGATATCAAGAGCCTGCTCAGCTACGCCGTGGGTTGTATGTTTGGCCGCTACTCTACTTATAAGGATGGCTTGCTTTTTGCGGGAGAACCGTATTCCTTGCAGGCGTTTGTGGATAAGATGAACGACCGCCCCGGAACGATTTCTGCCGAAGAATTGCAGCGCGCATACCGCAATGAGGGTGTTGTGGTTGATGAAATGTTCTTCCCGGATGCCGACAATGTTATCCCTATCACCGATGAAGAATATCTGGACGATGATATCGTATCGCGCCTGTGTGCATGGCTGAAAGCAGCGTACGGTGCTGATACACAGGAAGCAAACCTCGATTATATCGCAAAAGCCCTTGGCAATAAGGGCAGCACCAGCCGGGAGATTATCCGTAACTACTTCCTGAACGATTTCTTCAAGGATCACTGCCAGACTTACTCTGTCACTGGCTCCGGCAAGCGTCCAATCTATTGGCTGTTTGACAGCGGCAAGCAGAACGGCTTCAAGGCGCTGATCTACCTTCACCGCTACACGCCGGACACCATCGGCAACCTGCGTATCGACTACCTGCACAAGATGCAGCGCGTGTATGAATCCGAGATCAACCGGATGCAGGATATGATGGATCACAGCGAGAATGCCCGTGAAGTGGCAGCAGCCTCCAAGCGCAAGGATAAACTTGCCAAGCAGCTGAAGGAATGCCGGGAATACGATGAGAAGATCAGCCATCTGGCACTTTCCCGTATCGAGCTTGACCTTGATGACGGCGTGAAGGTCAACTATGAGAAAGTCCAGACTGTGGACGGCGTAAAATACCCGGTATTGGCAAAGATATAAGGGTATACTTATCAAAAAGCGTTTAGAGGGATGACAATGGAAAAGGATATGCTGTTTCTGGCGAGTCCGTCAATGTGGAATATAAAGTCGCTGTTCCGAAGGACAGTGCAAAGTACATGAAGACAGTAGTGGCCTATGCCAATGGCCGTGGCGGCAAAATCATTTTTGGCGTAGATGATAAGACGCTGGAAGTGGTGGGCATGGATACGGACAGCATCTTCCAGACGATTGATGGCATTACCAATGCAATTTCGGATAGCTGTGAGCCGACCATTCTTCCGGATATAACCTTGCAGACCGTGGGGGATAAGACTGTCATCGTGGTGGAGATATTCCCCGGCAAAATGCGGCCATACTTTATCAAGTTCAAGGGAATGGTCAGTGGTACGTATGTCCGGTCGGCTGGAACCACAAGGCCGGTGGCCGATTACATGTTAAAAGAGCTGATTCTGGAAGGCCAGAACCGCTATTATGACTGCGAGATTTGCGAAGGTTTGACAATTTCGCCGGAGGATATTGAACGCCTCTGTGCTGAAATGAAGGCTACGGCGATCCGCAATACCCTGACCGAAGGCGAGAAGCTGAACGTCAAGGACGTGACACAGAATGTTCTGATTTCTTGGGGCGTTCTGGCTGAAAAGGATGGAGCTGTTGTTCCTACCAATGCCTATGCCCTGCTCACCGGGCAGGCAAGGTACAAGCCGGTTATCCAGTGCGCCGTTTTCAAAGGCAAAGACCGGGCGTATTTTGTAGACCGGCGTGAGTTTGAAGGCCCTATACAAAAATCAGATGGAGGCCGCTTTCCAGTATGTGCTGGAGAAGATCAACCGTGGGATGCGGATACAGGGCATGTACCGGCAGGACATGTACGAGCTGCCAGTGGACAGTGTGCGGGAAATGATCGCAAATTCTGTGGCACACCGGTCATATCTGGAGCCGGGCAACATCCAAGTGGCACTCTTTGATGACCGTTTGGAGGTTACTTCCCCCGGTATGTTGCTGAATGGCGTTTCCATCAAAAAGATGAAGGAAGGCTATTCCAAGCCCCGGAACCGTGCCATTGCCTCCGCCTTTTCTTATATGAAGATCATTGAAAAATGGGGCAGCGGCATTCCCCGGATCCTCCGTGAGTGTAGCAAGTATGGCTTGCCGGAGCCTGAATTTATTGACTTTGACGGGGATTTCCGGGTGAATATGTACCGTCAGCTCCCGGAAAAAGATTGGTCTCATACCGATGATACCAAATATGATACCAATGATACCATTTCCGAAAATGATACCAAAATCCTGAACCTGATCCGGGAGAAGCCTTCCATCACGCAGGCTGAGTTGAAAGAAAAATTGCATGTGTCCATCGTGACCGTAAAGCGCTTGATGGCTGATTTGCAAAAGCGAGGCCTGATTGAGCGACAAGGCTCCAGCAGGAAGGGGAAATGGATCATTATCGGTCAGCAGGAGTAGCAGATGGCAGAATTGAACCTGAAACAAATTATAGACCGCCTGAATGCGGAATTTACCGGGGAGACCCGGAAACTGGTTTTCTGGTACGATGACAAGGCAGAATTTGCCGAGGATATGGAGACGGTGGAGCTCAGAATGCGAAGATCTACTATCTTCAGCCGGATAACCAGTTCTATACAAAGTATTTTCTGGAGCGTGTGGATAAGACCACGAATTATCTGATCTATGCGCCGTTCCGCAAGCCGGATGTAAGGGACAACCATCTGGAAGACACTTGTGCTTATTCCAGGCGGTTCTTTGCCGACCGTGCCTCCCTGCTGTCGGTTGACCTTGGTATTGAGGAAAAGTATAAGCCGGTTATTGAGAAGCACATCAAGTTTTTCGCCAACAAGGAGCGTACTCAGCGATTCTATGATTTGGAAATCGAGAACTTTAATGAAGAAAATATCCTTGTCGGCCTGCTGAGTGCAGTCTGCAAGGCGCGTACCTGCTCTTTTGAGGAAGTTGTGCGCATCGTGTTGACGGAGAAGGTGAATTTCGCCGAAGGCGAAAGAGAGACCGGCCTGGGCCGTGGCGAGCTGGTGGACAATGCTTTCTTGCAGGAGTTTGAAAAATACGATCTGCTGTCTGCATTCTGGCAGCTCTGTGAGCAGCATTTCGGATACACTGATACAAAGCCGAGTCTGGAACGGCTGCTGGTAACATTGTTCGTTACTTATACTGGTCGATATGTGCAGGCAGAGCTTCCGGCAGCATGGAAGAGCTTTGTCTCCTACAAGTCCGGTAATATCATCGCATTTCTCGATAGCCTGATGAACAGCATCCTGTACCGGGACAAATACGACGCTCTGTCGGCGCACGTTGCCAAAGGGCTGAATGTTTTTTCGGCATTTGCAGGAATGCGAGTGGACGATTTGATGGAGTGCGATACTTTCCTTGCCGTGGATCAGGTTCTGGTAAAGTGGCTCATTGACAGACTTGTCTCGGAAGATATTGGTGCAATCGTAAACGGATTTACCATTCCGGAACTCTGTGAAAAACGGGCTAAAATGCACTTTGGAAGAAAGACCGGGAAGACCTATCAGCTGCTTTCCAGTGCATACAGCATGGTGAAGGAAGCGGATTACCATGCCGCAGATGGCTTAAAGCCAATCATCGACCGATATCTGGCTGCGGATTACAATATGGATCAGCAGTATCGGAAATTTTATTATTATTACGACAAGGTGAATTGCACCGAAGGGGCAAGAGAGGGTGGCCTGGGCCAACAGCTGGAGAGCACGGAAAGCTTTGAGCCGCTTCGTGAACTGGTGGAAAATATCTACACGAACGAATATCTGGCTTGTCTGCTCCCAGCCTGGAATGCTGGAATCCAGCAGGATGCTGCATTTTCGGCAATTCCGTTGCAGCGGGAGTTTTACAATGCCAACCTGCGCTATACCAAAGAACGCACCGTGGTTATCATTTCGGATGCCATGCGTTACGAGGTAGGACAGGAGTTGTTTTCCAGAATGCAGGATGACCCGAAATGCACGGCAAAACTTTCTGTACAGTTGGGTGTTCTTCCGTCTTATACGAGGCTCGGTATGGCAGCACTTTTGCCGCATAAAACACTGGAGATGACGGATGACTTCCAGGTGCTGGTAGATGGTATCCTTTGCGATAATCTGGCAGGTCGGCAGCAGGTGCTGCAAAGCTATAACCCGGATAGTGTCTGTGTACAGTTCGATGATATCAAAAATCTGAAAGTGGCAGAGCTGCGAGATGTGCTGACAAAACGTCAGATTATCTATGTATACCATAATCAGATCGACGCGCGTGGAGACAAGGCTAATACCGAGGATGAGGTGTTTCATGCGTGTGAGGAAGCTGTTCAGGAAATTATGGATTTGATTCATCGAATCTCCGTCAGCGGCAACACTCTATCATTTTATCGTCACTGCCGATCATGGCTTTATTTACAAGCGTGATAAGTTGACAGAAAGTGACAAGATTTCCGGGAAAAATCGCGGACAAAGCATTTGTCAATCGCAGATTTATTGTTTCCAAAGGCGGCACTGGAAAAATGACGGCATCGATCATATGAGCATGGGACGCGTTCTGGGGAATGAGGGACAGCAAGGTGGTCTCCCTATCCCTGTCAGCAGCAATGTCTTTAAGGTGGCCGGAGGCGGTGCTAACTATGTGCATGGCGGTTCCTCACCACAGGAAATGCTGGTGCCTGTACTGGAGTTTAAGATGGAACGCGGTCACATGGAAACAAAGAATGCAGAGATTGCCCTGGTCAGCATCGTCCATAAGATTACGAACCTGATCACTTCCATGGACTTTATCCAGTCGGATGCCGTCAGTGATACTGTAAAAGCGGCAAAAGTACCGCATTTTTCTTCCTCTCGGAAGACAATGAGAAAAATCTCGAACGAAAAACAGTTATGTGGCGGACAGTCGTGAGGAAAATGCGCAGAAGCGTATCTTCCGGATGCGGTTCACATTCAAGAATAAGAAATACGACAAGGACAAGCAATATTACCTTGTGGTTTATGACGAAGAAAGCGGTCTGGAGCAGTGGAGGCAGCCTGTTATCATGGACATTGCCTTTTGCGGATGACTTTGGATTCGGATTCTGATACAGAGGAGGCAGGAATTCCGTATGGAAATGATGGATATGGCGGTAGACGATACCCGTGAAGAACTGCGTCGAAAGCTGCGTAGCAACTTTGACGGTCGTATCGTCCGCAAAGACCTGACAAAGACAATAAAAGAAGGAGCAAATGTTCCGGTCTATGTGCTGGAGTTCCTGCTGGGTCAGTATTGTAGTTCAGACGATGAGGCAATCATTGAGCAGGGCGTTCAGAATGTGAAACGTATTCTGGCAGACAACTTTGTCCGCCCGGATGAGGCTCAAAAAAATTCTCTCACAACTGCGCAAGAACGGGAGCCATACCATTATTGATATGGTGACAGTGCATCTGGACATCAAGAAAGACTGTTTCTTTGCCGAATTTTTCCAATCTTGGCCTGACGAATGTGCCAATTTCCGACGACTATCCGGAGAAATACGACCGGCTGCTGTGCGGCGGTATCTGGTGCATTGTGCAGCTGGAATATGAAGTGGAGGGCGACAGCAGCTTTGGCATTATCAATGCCGATGGCGATCCGTTGCGCTCTAAACAGAAGAAACAGAAGGACATTTCGCCCATCAGCATCCGCAAGCTAACACCGATTCAGATGCCGCACATTGACATTGACGAGCTGAAGCAGGGACGCAAGGCATTTACAAAGAATGAATGGCTGGATGTACTGCTGCGCTCCATCGGTATGGAGCCAGACGAGTTTACTTATCGTGAAAAAAATGGCTGTTGCTGACCCGTATGATTCCGTTGGTTGAGAACAACTTCAACCTGTGTGAGCTGGGGCCGAGAAGCACCGGTAAATCACATCTGTACAAAGAAATCTCGCCAAACAGTATTCTGATCTCCGGTGGGCAGACGACGGTGGCAAACCTGTTTTATAACATGGGCCGCAAGACAGTTGGTCTGGTTGGCCTATGGGATTGTGTTGCCTTCGATGAGGTGGCCGGTATTCGCTTCAAGGATAAAGACGGCGTGCAGATTATGAAGGACTACATGGCCTCCGGTTCTTTCGCTCGCGGCAAGGAAGAAAAAGGCTGCAACGGCCTCGATGGTCTTTGTCGGTAACATCAATCAGAGCGTGGACGTGCTGCTGAAAACGTCCAGCCTGTTTGACCCGTTCCCGCCGGAAATGGGCACCGACACGGCATTTCTCGACCGTATGCACTGCTATCTCCCCGGCTGGGAGATTCCGAAGTTCCGCCCGGAGCATTTCACGAATGACTATGGCTTTATCAGCGATTATCTGGCAGAGTTCATCCGGGAACTGCGCAAGGAACAGTACGGCGATGCGCTCGACCATTACTTCCGTTTGGGCAAGAACCTGAACCAACGTGATACCATCGCCGTGCGCCGTATGGTGGATGGCTATCTGAAGCTGCTCTATCCTGATGGGGAGTTTACCAAGGAAGAACTGGAGGAAGTCATCCAGATTTCGCTCGAAATGCGCCGTCGTGTGAAGGATCAGCTGAAAAAGCTGGGCGGCATGGAGTTCTACGATGTGAACTTCTCCTACATAGACAATGAGACCTTTGAGGAGCATTACGTTTCCGTTCCGGAACAGGGCGGCGGCAAGCTGATTCCGGAAGGGATGTGCAATCCGGGTCAGGTCTATACCGTTTCGCAGGGCAAGTCCGGTATGATCGGCGTATTCCGCCTTGAAAGCCAGATGCTGCCCGGCAACGGAAAATTTGAGCGCACTGGCCTTGGTAGCGACCGTGATTGCAAGGAATCCACGAATACGGCGTTCAATTTCCTGAAAGCAAACGGAAATCGTATCAGTGGCAGCATCAGCACTACGATGCGGGATTACATCATCAACTATCAGGATTTGCAGGGCATCGGGATGACTGGGAAACTAGCGCTGCCGACTCTGATTGCGCTGTGCTCCATCGCGCTGGGCAAGCCCGTACTTAGCAGTATGGCTGTCCTGGGGAGATCAGCATCAGCGGAACAATGATAAAAGCCGATGAACTGGCGAATTCCTTGCAGGTATGCATGGACAGCGGTGCGAAGAAAGTGCTGTTGCCGATTACCTCGGCGGCGGATTTGACGACAGTTCCGGCAGATTTGATTGGGAGCTTTAATTTGATCTTTTATAGCAGCGCTGAGGATGCAGTGTTTAAGGCATTGGGGGTGGAATGATGATTGAGTCGGTTCGTAAAATAAAGTTCACTGGGGGTTCTTTTACATCTGCAACGGAATTGCCCATATTTCGGAATCAAAATGAACGAATGGCTCTTGTGTATGGTAGAAACGGAAGCGGAAAAAAACCACAATAGCAAAGGCTTTTATAAAAGTTAACGGTGGAGATGTAAGCGATATTGATAGTGCAGCATTGCTCGACGAAAACGGCAATCCTGTGGTGCAGGGAACAGATGAAGCTACGCGGCGAGTCTATGTTTTTAATGAGGAGTATATACAAAGAAATGTTCGTTTAAAAGAAGATGGTTTAAGTACGATAATTATGCTTGGCGTACAAGCAGAGTTAGAGGAAAAAATTATTGCAGCACAGGACGCATTGACGGCTAGCGAAAATGCGAGAAAGCAGCAGGAAGAAGTATGCAACACATATTCAGATAGATCGTCTGTTCTTGCGCCCGCATATCACCGCGCTAAAATGAATAATGCTTTATCTGGAGATACTCACTGGGCTGGCAGAGAAAGAGTAATTAAAGAATATCGTCGTAACGCCGCTGTTAATGATAGCACTTATAATACGATTATCTCATCAGCCCCAGCACTATCTGAAGCTGATGTAGAATCTGAATATCGTAAAAAATATGATGTGCTTTCTGCTGCGAAAAGCGGAAGTGCAGCGATTTCACAAAGCGTTCAAGTTCATATTCCTGAGTTTAGAGATGATGATATTATCATGATCCTGGCAGAAAGAATAGAAAAAGCCTGAATTGACACCACGAGAAGAATTTCTACTCACTCTGGTTGAGTCCGGTCAACTTCAGAAAATAGAGGAAACTTTCTCTAATGAAGCTGTGAAACAATGTCCTTTCTGCTTACAGCCAGTTACGGAGGAATATAAGAATAATTTAATTGAAAGTATAAAAAAGGTACTATCCAGGCAAGTTGAGGATCACAAGGAATGCTTATCAAAGCTAATATTCCAACAGATAAGTTTTGATATTAATCCATTTAGTAAACTGAATCAATCGACGGTAAATAACGTAAAAAAATGCGGTTGCTGCATTAAATGATGCAATAGAAAAGTGCAATACGGAAATCAAGAAGAAAAATTGCCAATCCTTTTGAACCAATATTAGGGGTAGAATTTGGACTCCAAGAAAAGCGGGCTGCGTTAGAGAGTGCAATTAGAGACTTGGAAGCCGCAAGAGTAGAGTACAATAAACCTTTTCGTGATATTAGCAAGATCAGATCCGAATTGCAGGTGTTAAATAAGCAAAGGGCCTATTATGAGATTTTGCCAATCTATGAGACCTATTTAAAACAGTCCAAAGAAAAGGAAGATGCTGATTCCAAGTTCGAGCAATTAAAGGAAGATGCGCTGACCAAGAAGAAGACGCTTGACGAATTACTTGCGCAGAAGAAGAACATTATGATTGCAGTTGATGTAATCAATAGTAATCTTCGCTATATCTTTTTTGCTAATGACAGATTGGCAATAAAAGTGAAAGACGGTGTATATCTGCTCCAGTCAAATAAAGCAGACGTAAAACCAAACGATATATCGCTCGGGGAACGTAATATAATTGCACTCTGTTATTTCTTCGCAGAAATGCTTTCGGGCTGTGCTATAGAAGATGCGTATACAAATGAGGTATTGGTAGTCATCGACGACCCAGTTTCAAGCTTTGATTTTGAAAACAAAATCGGTATCATATCTTTTTTGAGATCGCAAATGCGAAAAATTATGTGTGGAAATCGCAATTCAAAATTATTGGTCATGACGCATGATCTACCAGCTGTATTTGACTTGGAAAAAACCTTTAATGAGATAAAAGCTACCGCAAAGGATGAAATCGGCACTGAATGTAACTACCTCCTTCTGGAATTGAAAAATCGGCAGCTTGTTGATTTCAGGTACAAAAAAAGGCACGAATATAGCGAGCTTTTAAAAACGATTTATGATTTTGCAGTTAATGGTACTCCTGATAATGATATGATAATTGGGAATACAATGCGACGGGCATTGGAGACTTTTTCGACTTTTGTTTATAAAAAGCCCATAGATGCAATATCATGTGACAAGGATGTCTTATCTTTACTTGGTGAAGAATGCTATGTAACATATTTTGAAAACTTGATGTACCGCCTGGTTCTTAATGGAGAAAGCCATATGGAGGAACGAGCTAAAACTCTTGTAGATGCCGATTTTGTTGCAGTCCTCTCTCCGGATGAAAAGAAAAGAACGGCTCGGGATATTTTGTGTTTTATGTATTTGCTGAATCCGGTTCATGTAAAGGCACATTTGGCTGATATAAATGATGCGGATTGTCAAATTCAGGGCTGGTGCAGCAAGATAAAAGAATTCACATAAAATCATGAAATGAACCAGCGCATAAATGGTAGAAACTGCCCCTTCACTGATAATTGTGCAGACGGCATCTGCACAATTTGCAACAAAATAGAGGAGCCGGTTAAGACTCCTCGATGGCACGTTATTTCAAAAAGTTGCTCTTATGTTCCAGTGCGTGCAGATTATAGCCAAGGGTGGCCAGGTGTGCTACCTTCAGCACAACCAGATTGATGTCAGTGGACATCGCACTGGCAATCTGTTCGGCGGTGTATCCATATTCATAGATGTAGCGAAGGACTTCATCGCTGTCCATCAGGATTTCTGCTGCTACGATGTTGGCTTCATATTCAGGTTTGGATTTCATATCGTAAAGCATGAACTCATGAATCGGGGTGGTTTTCTCGAGTGTGTGAAGAAATCTCTGTAAATAGGATTTCCTGTGATAGGATTTATGTCTGAGGGCTTACAAAAAGCAGCGTTATCGACCTTCAGACGGTTGCTTATTTTATAACGGATACAGGTTGACATGTCTACAGCGGGCGGAGAAAATCCGCCCGTTTCGGCTGTTTATCGTGTCATTCGGGAAGCCGGTCTTCGTACATGATCGACAGCTCGCCGTAAACCTGCCCCCAGTTCCGGATTGTCATGCTCCATTTTTTCGTGGCTTCAAAGGTGGCCGGATACAGGGCCTTCAGAAGAGCCTGGGCACTGGGGAAAACGCTTCTCTGACGATTCAGCTTGCGGTATGTGGCGTTCAGACTCTCGATTGCGTTCGTCGTGTAGATGACGATTCTCACATTTGCGGAAAACTTGAAGATCGGAGTGATGACATCCCAGTCGCGTTCCCAGCGTTTCATGGCGTTCGGATATTTCTCCGACCACTTCTCTGTGATTCGGTCCCGGTTGGCGCGCCCCTGTTCCTCGTTGGGAGCATTATAGATCGTTTTAAGGTCATTGGCGAAGGCCTTGCGGTCTTTGTCTGACACGTATTTTAACGTGTTCCGGACCCGGTGGACGATGCAGCGCTGATATTCTGTCTTCGGGAAAGCCGTCTGGATCGCCTCGCGGATCCCAGTCAGCCCGTCAGCTGAGATAATCAGGATATCCTTAACCCCACGGTTCTTAAGGCTGTTGAGGACGGCCAGCCAGTACTTAGCACTCTCGTTATTGCCGACCTCGATTGTCAGGACATCTTTCTTTCCTTCGCAGCTGATCCCGAGTATGACGTAAGCCGCCATCTTCCGAATAATCCCATTATCCCGAACCGAGTAGTGGATTGCATCGATGTAGAGGATGGGGTGCAGGATCTTATCCGTCACGTCCGATATGAATCCCTCAGAGGCCTCAAAACCATAGATATCCATGAGTGTGGCAGAGATCTGGCGGGTGGTCATCCCCTTGGCATACATGGAGATGATCTTCTGATCGATGTCAGAAATGTCTTTCTGCCGCTTCTTTAAGACTTTAGGCTCAAACGTGGACTTGCGGTCCTGCGGGACGTCGATTCGCATAGAACCGTAGCTGGAGTTGACAGTCTTTTCCTTGTAGCCGTTACGGTAGTCATCCATTTCGGCTTCCATCATCTCCTTGATGGTGCCGCCGAGCAGGTCTTTTAGAGCATCATGGATATCCTCGGCAGTCTCAATGTCGTATTCCTGTAGGAGTTGCTGGATGATCTGGCGTTTGCCTTCGGTCATCACGACTTTGTGGACGGGTTTCTTTTCTCTTTTTGCCATAGTAAAGGCCTCCTGTGATTAGTGTATATCACAGAAGCCCCTGAAGGTATTTCTTATTCCGTTTTTACAGAAAAACTTTCATACTCTCGAACGTTCCATCCTTCAGAGTGCGGTGGGCACAGACATCCAGCGACCATTCGTCTTCAAAGAAGTGCACTTCTACATAAGAGATGAATGCGCTCTTTTCAAGAAGATCATAGCGACGGCAACAAGCTTCACGATTCTTCTCGTAGGCGGCCTGCCCGACTTTCGTCTTGTAACGGAAGATGTTGCCTCTATAAAGAGTGACGGTACCGCGTTTGATCTCGTTACGAACGGTGTTTGGCGCGCAACCTAACTCTCCGGCGATCCTGTTGGGTGTCCATCCATCTTTGAGACGAGTTTGAATGACAACACGTTCTTCAAATGAAAGATGTTTACCCTTCCTGTGTTCAGGTATAGAATGTACTTGGTCAATAGGGTCTTCTCCTTGTGAATGATGATTGAGCTCCTACATTCTACCAAAGAGAAGCTTTATGGACTTTTCAGTTTATCTGTTCAACATGATTTTACAATCGGCCATTTAAAAAAAATACACCAACCGAGGGAAGCACATATCATGAAAAACACAAGGGTAATCAGTTTGATGATTTTCTCCATGATTTTAGCATTATCAAGCGGCTGCACAAATGCAACCCATGCCAAAAATGAAGTTCCCGCTGATAGTCAAATTGGTGTTGCTGCAGATCAGGAGAATGCGCCAGAAGAAACAACAGAGGCAGAAGAAACAACAGAGGCAGAAGTCAAAGAGCCGGAGCTTAGTCATACCTATGTAACACATTTCGGAGAAATAAACGCAGTTACTTATCCCGCTTTTTCCTTTAATTATCCTGACGGCTGGAACGTTACAAAGGAAGATGTTACTGCAATTTCAGAATGGGTAACATTGTCTAATGAGCGAGGCGTGTCCATTGATTTTATCAATCTTCACCAAAAGGATATCGGCGGAGGTAGTGCGGTTCACTATTCAGAACTTGAAGTTTCAAAAGATTGCTGATTCTGATTTTGTCCCCGGTTATGTTCAAGCAGAAGACTATTCTGGCCTTGGTAAATTCATGGTCGCTGAATTGAAAAAAATAGGTGAAATGGACGCAATAAGCGATTCAGACTTTGTTCCCGTTGAAAATGGGACTGTCAGCTATGCAGTATTGCCCGAAAGCAGCGCAGGAGTGCAAATCGTGAACAGCGCGTATTATATGGACTTGGCTTTTTTTATTCTGCGAATGTTATGTTTGTGGCATTTGCCCCAGACGGACAGTTTACGCAACAGGAGGAAACAGAAGTCATCGCCATTCTATCTAGTTTTAGAGTTGAATGATATCTGTGTAAGCTTGCAAAAGGAGAATATATGCATAAAAACCTTGAAATGTATCTTGTATCCGGAAATTCTTTAGAATCATTGATTACATACGATTTCAAAAACGAAGGCCCTTGGCCGGATGTAAATAATGAGACAAATCCACTCAAAAAGTTTCAGCTCTATAAAGCAAAAGAAATGCCAAAATTTGACTGTGATAGTTCTAATGGAACGTGTTCTTTGACATCTGACATTTATAATAGGCTATGGGGCTGGACATACGAAAACCGCTTTCATTTGCCTGAACCGCTGTCTGGCTGTTTTCAAGGACAATGGAAACGAATGGGCAGCGATACGATGAATTCTTTTTCTACGATTTATCGTACCGCAAAATCTGTTTATTCCAACACACCCCATTTACTTGAACAGAACAACTTTTTAGCAAGATTCGCTTCTTTAACACATACCATTGGCAACTTTACATTGGTGCCATTCCAACTCTCACCGCAAAGGGACACTCGTTCTTTTAATCAATACAGAGGGTTTCGAGGGAATGATGACAACCCTTATTTCGTCTATGACTTCTTCGATTTGTCTTTGAAGCTGATTCAAGAAAATACAAGCACACAGGTTTTTAAGGACTATATTGACACGTTTTTTCTGAATGACTATGTAGATAAGGACTATCGGATTATTCCGCTATTCAAGCGGCATCAAGTGTTTTTGGAGGAAAGCTATCTTTCGGTCAAAGATCCGGGCGCATTTCTGCCTCAAAAACGAAACAGAGTTAAATGAATATTTGAGCAATGTAAATCAACTAATTCAAATGCGAGGCAGAAGAATTGTCGCTGCATTGAAAAAGCAAGTTCCAAATATCGAAGATGATAGTTCCACAACTATGAACCAAATGCAGGAAAAAGCTAAGGGATAAGCCAAATAGCGCCTTAATTGCCGTAGTTGTGTATGCGCTATTTTCTTTTTTAAAGCTTTTGGCAAAGAAATTTTCTTAATAAAACAGGAGACAAAGGAAGTGCGTTCCTCAGTCTCCTGTCTTGTTTTGTTGCAGAGCATCTTTCTTTTGTGGCGCAGCATAAGCCGCCACATTTCCGCCACAAACTGGCATGGAAGTTTATATTGTTATATTTGGGATTATGAACATTAGGCATCAAAAAAGCCTTGTCCTATCTTTGCTTATGGAGGTGTGGGCGTGTTCATAAAAATATATGAAACCGTCAAAAAGCTCCATAGATTGACTTCGCTTGCAATATGAAATGCTGTGCTGCGGCGCAACGACAATAACAAATGGTATGGTGTAGCTCCGGAAGTATCAGCTGATAAGTTGTGATTGCCGGAGCTATTTTTTGTGCGTGTTACGCGGGGGTGAGCGGGAAGTGTTTCGAAACGCCGAGCTATGGACGGGATTTCGTAGTCTTGCACGGGCAATAAATGCAAACAGAGTGCAAACTTGTATATACTGCCAAAATAATGCACGGAATTTAGAACATAAATTCAGCAATTTTAATGAAAAGCTTGTAGACGAATTCGTGTCCGCATGCTATGTTTGTCTTAACAAAAGTGAATTATTTAACAGAGTTAACCGCTGTAAGCCACAGGCATACAGTTAAAAAACAAACACAGTTTAGAAGGAGGTATTGAATGAAAGGTTACGCAATGCTCAAAAATCGGAGAGTCCGGCTGGATTGAAAAAGGAGCGTCCGCAGTGTGGTCCTATGGACGCCATCTGCCGCCCCTTGGCAGTTGCGGTTTGTACCTCGGACGTTCACACGCTTTGGGAAGGTGCCATCGGCGACCGTCACAACATGATCCTCGGTCACGAGGGTTGCGCGGAAGTGGTCGAGGTCGGCTCCCTCGTCAAGGACTTTAAGCCGGGTGACCGTGTCCTGGTTCCGGCAATCACCCCGGACTGGAACTCCCTGGAGGCACAGGCGGGCTATTCCATGCATTCCGGCGGCATGCTGGCAGGCTGGAAGTTCTCCAATTTCAAAGACGGCGTTTTCTCCGAGTTCTTCCATGTGAACGATGCGGACGGAAACCTTGCAAAGCTTCCGGACAACATCAACACGGTAGATGCCTGCATGCTCTCCGATATGGTCCCGACCGGATTCCACGGCGTTGAGCTCGCGGATGTCCAGTTCGGTGATACGGTTCTTGTCATCGGCATAGGTCCGGTCGGTTTGATGTCGGTTGCGGGTGCGAACATGCGCGGTGCGTCCAGAATCCTTGCTGTCGGAACCCGTAAGGTCTGCGTAGAGGCAGCGAAGGGCTACGGCGCAACAGATTTCATCAGCTATAAGGACGGCCCGATTTACGAGCAGGTGCTGGCTATGACCAACGGCAAGGGCGTTGATAAGATTGTCATTGCAGGCGGCGGTGTTGAGACCTTCGCGGAGGCAGTCAAGTGCCTGAAGCCGGGCGGCAAGGTCGGTAACGTGAACTATCTCGGCTCCGGCGATTCCATCGAGATTCCGCGCACCGAATGGGGCGTGGGCATGGGGCATAAGATGATCAACGGCGGTCTGATGCCGGGCGGACGTCTCCGCATGGAGAAGCTCGGGGCGCTGGTTGCGGCAGGCAAGCTGGATGTGAGCCCGCTCAGCACCCACGTTTTTGACGGCTGGGATCACATGGAAGAGGCGCTGTTCCTGATGCGCGACAAGCCGGCCGATTTGATTAAGCCTGTTGTGAAGCTGGCTGACTAATAACCGTTTGGATTCATGAAAATACTCGTGATATCGGGTTTCCTCGGCGCCGGCAAGACTACCTTTATTCGGGAGCTTGTCCGGCGCAACGCCGGGGAAATTGCCGTATTTGAAAACGAATACGGATCCGTCGGTGTAGACGGAGATGTATTGAAGAACAGTGCGGAGACGGGACAAGTCAATATCTGGGAAATGGCAGAAGGCTGTATCTGCTGTTCGATGAAGGGCGACTTTACTGCCTCTGTATTGACGATTGCGAACACGGTGGATTCCGACTATCTTGTGATTGAGCCGACCGGCGTGGGCATGCTGTCCAATGTCATAGAGAGCCTGAATCGCATCACCTATGAGCGCATTCAGATCTTAAAGCCACTGACTCTGGTGGACGGCCTCAGTTTTCAGCGCTATCGCGCCAAATATACGGAACTCTATCTGGATCAGATTCGCAATGCCTCGTATCTTGCAATTACCAAGATGGAACAGGCATCCGCGGAAGAAGTGCGGCATTTAATCGGCGAATTGCGGAAGATTAATCCGAGTGCCGAGATATGCCCGACGCATTATAAAGACGCGGATGATGCATGGTGGGAGCAACTCCTACGCAGCGCGGCCGATGTAGGCGAGCCGAAGTCGGAGCTTCGAAGTGCGACGCCGCAAACGGAAACGCAATTACCGGATACGTTTTCGATGGAGAAAGCCTATGTAGGCGCTCCGGAACCGTTTCTACTGTTTCTGGAAGCGCTGATACGTGGGCGCTACGGAAATATCATTCGTGCCAAAGGCCTGATTCCTGCAGGGGCTTGCGCGCTTCGCTTTGACGTGGCGGACGGACGCTACAGTGTGCGCCTCGAAGATCCCGACTCTGCCGTACAAGAGACAGATCAAAATGCCGTCGCGGTCTTCATAGGGCACGGAATCGCGAAGCAGGCGATACGCCGTGTGATACATCAAAAGAACATCGCGCAGCGCGGAAAGATACGCTTCACCGCCGCGGTAAATCAGAGATAAGAGATTTTCCGACCTACACGTTCGCAGGGGCGAGAGGTGAGGGGAAGGTCTCTTTTTTTGTGGTATAATCCGGATGAAACAAAAGGGAAGGACAATGCACAGCGCGGGGGGTATCGCATGTCAAAAGATGAATATTTGATTACAGATGCGCCGCTCAAGGCGCTGACCGTTTTTGCGATGCCGCTGATTCTCGGCAGCTTCTTTCAGCAGGTCTACAACATGGCCGATTCCATTATAGTCGGTCAATTTGTGGGATCGTCTGCCCTCGCTGCGGTCGGTGCCTGTGCGGCGCTCACGAATGTCTTCATCTGTGTGGCCCTCGGCGCAGGTGTCGGTGCCGGTGTGCTGGTGAGTCGCTATTTCGGGGCCAAAGAATACGACAAGATGAAGACCATCGTGTCGACTTCGCTTATCAGCTTTTTGCTGCTCAGCATATGCCTCGGCATCATCGGCTTTTGCTTTTCGCGGCGGATGCTGCGCGTCTTACAGACGCCGGATGATATCCTGGACACGGCGGTGTTGTATCTTCGTGTCTATTTTGTCGGTTTTCCGTTTTTGTTCATGTACAATATTCTCTCGAGCATGTTCACGTCCATAGGCGAATCCAAGATTCCGCTGGGACTTTTGATTTTTTCCTCGGCTTTCAATATAGGGTTGGATTACCGAATGGTGGCGGGACTGGGACTCGGCGTGTTCGGCGCAGCGCTTGCGACATTGATTGCACAGGGCATTTCCGCAGTGTTATCGCTTCTTATTTTTGAAGCGGATGAAGCGCTATCAGGGAAGTTTTCGTCGCTTTGACAGGCAGGGAATTACAGTCCATGCTGCGGATTGCGGTCCCGTCTGTACTCCAGCAGTCCACCGTCTCCGTCGGGATGATGATTGTTCAGGCGGTTGTGAATCCCTTCGGAACCCAGGCACTCGCAGGGGTATGCGGCTACCATGCGGGTCGAGAATGTCTTTTCGCTGATTTTTGTTTCCATCGGCAATGCGGTTTCTCCCTTTGTCTCCCAGAACCTCGGTGCCAAGAAGACGGAGCGGATTCGGAAAGGGTATCGTGCCGCACTGCTGCTGGATGCATGTTTTGCTTTACTTGCGTTTCTGATCATTGAAAGCTTGCACACACGCATTTCCGCGCTGTTTCTCGGAAAGGACGGAACGGAACTCGCATATCGAGTGTCCGGAGAATACATGAAATGGCTCGGCTATTTCTTTCTTTTCATGGGAATTAAAAATGGCGACGGACGGCGTACTTCGCGGACTCGGCAAGATGTGTCCGTTCCTCATCGCGAATCTCGTGAATCTCGCGATTCGCCTCGCGGTTGCGCTGCTCTTTGCGCCGCGCTTTGGCATCGCTTTTGTCTGGCTCGCGGTTCCGGCCGGCTGGTTTGCGAACTTTTTGATTTCTTATATCGCGCTCAGGAAGGCATGGCCCGAAAAGAAAGTGCAGACCTAAGCACCCGGAAAAGGAATTACGTTGCATTCGAGACAGCCTCTTACGAAAGTGAGGGGCTGTCTTTTTGATGCGGCAACTTTTATCGATGCGCACTGATTTTTCCGGTGGAAAGATGCAACGCAATGCGATAAACTATAATTAGTTATATTTAACAGGTTATTTGTTGACGCAGACAGGGCACTGAAATTCCGGTTAGGTTTTGCCCCGGAAACCGGTGCGGCATGATTTGCGGTGGAGCTTATCGTGAATGAGGTGATACGATGAACGATGATTTAAGAGAAGTTTATGAACGGCTCGGAAAGCTTTATGAAACAGAGCGGGAAGAAATGCCGGTTTTGGATGAGTTTATCCTTGAGTACCGCTGGTTTATGTGTGCCGATACGAGAGGCAGAGTTTCGCAGTGCTTACGCGTGGGCAAGGAGAAGAGTCCGGAGGCATATCATGCGGTATTGTCAAAAGAGCTTGGGAAACCGGTCAATCAGGTGATTGAGAACTTTTTTGCGGCGGATGATGAGACACTTCGGGAGCCGCTTGTCGCCCTCTTGAATTTGATGAGCAAGCCGTTCAACACCGCCGAGCGTCTTACGGAGCAGGGTATTGTGCGCGAGCCGGGACTGCAGTTTCCCTATGATGTTTCCGGCAAGAAAGTCGGTATTATAGGTTACGGACTTTACAATCAATTTTTCCTCGGAAAATGCAAGGAATTTCATGCCTTTGATTTTCGGCCGGAGAAGGGACTTTTGAATTACCGCATCGGGAGAGAGGGCATGAAAATCTATCCGGAGGGGATTCACTGGCATCTCGGGAAGAGCGCCATCGACTATGCGGAGGTGCTAAAGACTCTGGATATGGTTATTATGACAGGATGCACGATCGTCAATGACAGTTACCGGGATATCCTGGCCTGCTGTGAGAAGGCTGAGGTACGCGGTATTTACGGTCCGAGCAATGAGCTCTGCCCCGCCTATCTCTTCGATCTCGGCTACAATTATATTTTCAGTGCCTCGGTGCGAGATAAAGAGAGCTATTTGCAGGCCCAGCTTGCACCGCTCCCCGTGGGCGAAGATTTAAAATTCATGGATTTATATATTCTGCGCCGGAAATAATCCGGGGGTAGCAGGGCAGTCCGATTAAGGGCTGCCTTTTTGTTTTTCGGATTGCAGCAGGTAAACAAGTATCTCTCGCTTTCAGACTTGACGGAAGTCGGTACGGGAACTAAGGTAAATTTGAAGAAATATGAAGTGGTGCGCTTTTTGCGCAGTGCCTTGTTGATGTAAGTACGGAAGGATGAACATGAAACAATATGAGGCAGAGCAATCCCCGGAGATTCTTGAAACTGATACAACTGTCCGCGCAGTGGGCGGCGGAACAGAGTTGCTACGGCTATTATCCGAATACGGAAGCGGACATCGAGGGAAAGCGGATTTTTCTCGCGGAGGATGAAGATGGAATCGAAGCGTATCTACTCGGCAAGGTTGAGACCGCGAAGAACATGAAGTCCGTCATGCCGGAGGGAACCCTGTACTTTGAAGTTGAGGAGTTGTATGTTGTTCCGGAAAAGCGCTCGCAGGGAATCGGCGAAGCGCTGTTTCGCTTTGCAGAAGATATAATCAAAAAGGACGTGCAATTTATCGTGCTCAGTACGGCGAGTAAGAACAGCAAGGCGATTTTACATTTTTACTTGGATGAACTGGGGATGCAGTTTTGGAGCGCGCGGTTATTTAAGAAGATAGGAGAAGAGCCGGATATTACCGTGTGAAGATAAAATGTAATCGGTACAGGGTTATTTTTGGGAAATCAACGACGTCCGGAAACGAGGAAAGAATGTGACATAAAAACTCACGCTTGCGGATTTGCAGATGATTGTTAGTTTTTGAATTTCCGACGCTACTCTTCGGTAAAGAACTCTGTAACAAGAATAACTGTGCCTGGCATGTTTGTGTCGGGCACTTTTGGTGAAGTGTAGTGGTCAACCCTTTTTGTAACACGACTGCTTAATGCTACACTCCGATCTCTTTTCAAACGGAGTCAGATATCCGTTATATGAGTGCGGGCGTATCTGATTGTACCAATCGTAAGCAAACTCTGAAACGGCATAATCCGGTTCTGCTGCAGTTTCAAAATTATGCTGATAAATCAACTCGGTCTTTAAGGTATTGTAATCGCGTTCCATCGGCGCATTGTCATACGGACAGCCCGCACGGCTCATGCTTTGAGAAATTCCGAGTTCCCGGCAATGTTGTACAAACTCTGCGGAAGTAAACTGACTTCCTTGATCCGAGTGCAAAATCAGGTTCTGTGAGGTAGCCTTTGCACTTGACAACGCTTTTTCAAACGTCCGCACGGCCAGGGAACTTGTGATAAAAGAGCTGTTTTCACCGGCAACAACGCTTCTGTCGTATAAATCAATAATGGAACAATGATAGCGCATGGTTCCATTTGTCAGTGTCATATATGTGAAGTCGGTACACCAAACACGATTCGGCCACTCAGGAGAAAAATTCCGCTTTCATAGATTCGGGAAAATTTTATGAGCTAATCCCCGATGGTATGCGGGTCTCTTTCGGCGACAAATCGAGTACAGTTGCAGTTCACGATTCATGTATTTGTGAACTGTTGTTTTGCTCACGGTGTCCCATGACACCAGGAGAATCATGATAAAGTGCTTGAATCCGTTGACAACAATGAGCTTTCTGAGCGTGCTGACTAGCTTTCGCATTTCTGAGGTAGTTGTAATAAGCGTTTACTTCTCCTCATCCATATTTTTGGCATTCTTAGCGATACGAGCGTACCCAGTTGGAAACAGTGGCTCCGGATATGCCGTACTCAGCTACAAGGCTGGCAATCGTGCGCCCGTCCTGAATGTGTGCACGGACAACTTTTCGTCTGGTTTCGTCTGATATTCAAGTCATGTGCTTTTCTCCTCTGCTGACATTATAATCCTATCAGGCAGAGGTGTTACAAATTCACTGTACCACTACAATTCTTTTGGATGTTTTGTTTGAACACAATCATTATTCGGAGTTGGTTCAGAAAGAAATTCAGAATGATCTTCTCTTGACAGAACCGGAATACCTTACTGTTTCCCTACCGTCAGCAAACTGTATGAAGCTGTAAGGATTCAGCTTGGATATTACATTCCGGAACAAGCAGAGATAAAAAGACAGGGCAAATGCCGAAAGGATGGCGAAGAAGGCGATGGATAAACTGATTACAAGGAAAGAGGCAGCCAGCATACTGGGAATCAGCGTAAAAAAACACTGGATGCTGCA